>Ga0308171_1000044_pt1 | contig 411611 bp, 331 predicted proteins | sample PhyGR1_FD_202135 | JGI IMG/M metagenome (GOLD analysis project Ga0308171, IMG submission 202135) | Phyllosphere microbial communities from UC Gill Tract Community Farm, Albany, California, United States - DLSLSG.R1 | ecosystem: Host-associated > Plants > Phyllosphere > Unclassified | place... | reverse complement strand
CGCTGTCATGCGCAAGTACCTGACAGGCATATGGGCATGCATGCGCGGCGATGAACCATTTGATACGGCCAAGCTTTTCAGCTCTGAACACCTTAGAAAAGCTTGACCGCCAACAGAGTATCTACAGTGATCGCGCGGAATCCAAAGTTTGGGTGAGACAGTTGCCCGACAGGGACCGCGTCTGGCAGAGGATCACGGGTGGCGGGTCAGGTGTTGTTGCGCCGTCACGCAGCCGTTGATGTCCACGGCTTTCTGCAGCAGGCTCAGGCGGTGCGGTGGGTCCAGGTCGCCGAGCAGGCGGTACACCTCGGCCTGGTAGTCGCGCTGGCGCCCCCACAACATTTGCAAGCCTTCTGGCCGGCTGCGGCTGCAGGCCAGGCGGGTCGTCGGTTGCGGGTAGTAAGGGGCGTACACGGTGGCCATGCTGGGGATGGCCTCCAGCGCCGCACGGTATTCGCTGCTGGCATTGTAGGGCCGGCACCAGGTGGCGATCGCTGGCGCGGGTGCGGCAAACCCCTGCTTGAGACTGGCTTCGAGCAACGGACAAGCGGCATCCGGAATTTGCGCGGCGGGCAGGTAAGTCATGTAGTACAGCGCCAGGCGGTACTGGGCGACCGGATGGCCCAGCTCTACCGACTTTTTCAACAGGGCAACCGCTGTCGGCAGCGTATGGGCCATGGCCTGGCCCTGGCGGCTAAGCTCGGGATCGCCGCCCAAGGCGGTGCGCAGGGTACTGGTATCGTCGCCCTGGTTATCGGCCTGCTCCAGCAGCGGCAAGGCCTGGCGATAGAGCAGGTCGGCGTGAGGGTCGATGCGCACCTCCAGCGCGTGCGCAGCCAGCGGCATCAGGGCGGCCAACAGCGGGGGCAGGCGTCGCATGCGGCTCACAGGCAAGCCCCGTGGGCGGCCAGGCAAGGATGGGCGGCTTCGATGTTAATGGCGGTCAAGCGTACGCCTCTGGAAAATCGGAACGACGGCCTATTCTAGCCACCCAATGGGGGTGGCCGGAAGACCAGTCGACAACTGTCAGACGAGCTTGATCGGCGTGACCTTGCGTTGAGCGTGTTTTTCCTGGGCCAGGCCAAGCTTGGCGGTAATGACCTTGGCCAGGGCGTTGTTGCCCAGGTCGTTCAGGTGCAGGCGGTCGATGAACAGGTCGGCGCCGAACACTGGCGAGCTGCTGAGCATGCCGTTCATGTCATAGCAGGGCACCGGGTCGGCCTGGCTTTTGATGCGGCGGAAGAAGGCCGAGTGCAACTGGCTGTCGAATGCGCCGTCCAGCAGCCGGTCGAAGTTTGCCGGTTGTTGTTCCAGCGCGGCCAGCATGGCCTGCTCGCCAGCAGGCAGGGTGTCCCGGCACCAGGGCAGCAACGGCTGCAGGATGAAGGTGAGGGTAGCGTGGCTGTCTGCCAGCAGCCGGTCCCACTGACGCAAGGTGCGGCCAATGCTGTCGGCCGCGCGGGCCAGGCGCTTTTCCGGGGGCGAAAGCGGCCAGATGACCGGGGCTTGGGCCGCAGGCGTGGTCAGGGCCTGGCCGATGCGCCGCCACAGTGACGGCCTGCGGGGTGGTGCGGCAGGCTGCAGGCCTTCGCTGAAACTGTTGAGAAAAGCCTGGTAGGCCTTGGCGTGCAGTGGGTTGTTGGGGCTGCCGAGCACTTCACTCAGCGCTTCGTGGGCCAGGCTGTTGAGGCCGCTGAGCACCACCACGTGGCCGAGCTGGCCAAGGCGGTGCTGGTGAGTCAGGAACATAAGCAGCTCCTGGCTGGCATTGAGCCCGCAACCGGCCAGGCTCAGCCAGACCTCGCCGGTGAGCGCCGACAGGTGCGAGGCCACCGTGTGTTCGTCGGAGCTGGCGCCGATGCCCAAGGCCGTGGAGCCGCCGACCAGCAGGTTGATACGTGAAGCGCCGCCGCGTTCGGCCGCCGAAAAACGCTTCCCGGCGCAATGGCTGTAGCGCAGGCCAAGGGCATCTGTGTTGATGGTGCCGGAGCGGTAGCCGGTTTCATGCACGTGCACAGTGTGCGGCGCACGGCGGCTGCCCAGCAGCAGAAAGCGCTGGTAGTCCTGTTGCAGCGGCGAACGAGGCGGGCTCATATCAGTCGCTGTCATGGTCTTTCCTTCTGTTGCAACGGGCACTTCGCATCAGGGTCAGGCCGCCAGTTCGTTAAGGTTGTACAGCAGGCCGCCGGCGGCGATCAGCAGCAGGGCAACGCCCGAAGCCAGGCTGATCACGCGGTTGCTGCGCTGCGAGGCGATTTTGCCGATGGCGAAGATGTACAGGCTGAGCACGGCGAAGTCGATGGCCACCCACAGCAGCGACAACACCACCATGCTTTTGCCGAACGACTCGGTGATCTGGATGAACTGTGGGAAGAAGGCGATGAAGAAGATGATGTCCTTGGGGTTGGAAATACCCACCATGAAGCCTTGCAGCAGCCCGCCACGCGCGGCCTTGGGCGCCTCGCTCGCCGCCTCCGGGGCCGGCGCCTGCAGGGCGTCCCTCAGCGTGCCCACGGCGATGTAGCCGATGAACAGGCAACCCAACAGGCTCATGGTGCTGAGCCATGCCTTGTCGATGGCGGCGCTGGTGAGGATGATCCAGGCTGCGGCGCCAATCAGCACCAGTGAGGCCCAGTTGGTGCCAACGGCGGTGAACATGGCCTTGCGCGAGCCGGAGGCAGCCGCAGTGTTGACGATCAGCGCCACCACCGGGCCGGGGGTGGCGATGAGCAGCAGGACGGTGAGGGCATAGGTGAAGGTGAGTGCGGTATTCACGGTCAGTTCTCGATCAGTAAGTCGGGTGTCGCAGGGTGTGCGGCATGTGCGTGGAACGGGCAGCGTGACGGGTTGAGCGAGCCTGTCTCCTGCAGTTGGTATTGCTTCCATTCGTAGTTGTCGGTGTCGCCGAAAAAGCCAAGGGTGTCGGGCATGACGCCGTCGTTGTAGTGGTGCACGCGCTCGCGTATGCGCTCGCGGATGCGTTTGCCACTCTCGGTGTTGGCGTTGGCCACTTCGTCGAAGTTCGCCCGTGGATTGATGACGAAGGTGATGTGATGCCCCAGGTTGCGGCTTTTCATCTGCTGGTGGCCGGGGAAGTTCATGTTGATGAACAAGGGCATGCCGGCATAGCAGAACGACCAGCCGTTGTCGTCGGGGTCGGTGGGCATGCCCTGCGGCCAGGGGTGCGGGTCGCGCGCATGCACGCCACGCAGCACCTTCCAGGCCAGCGCCTGCTGTTCGGCCAGGGTGTAATCGGCGGCGGTTTCGAGAAACACCACCAGTGGGCTGCCGATGCGCTGCTTGGGTGTGATCGGGGCGACGGTACCCACGTAGTCAGCCAGGCCCTGGGCGATGTCATCGGCCAGTTGCTCGGCGCGGGCGAAGAGGATGTGGCAGGTTTCGCCATTTACCGCCTTGCGGCCGAACAGGCAAGGGAAGTCGGGGTTGGCGAGGATACTGCGAAAGTGTTCTATGGTTTTGAAGGTCCAGTGTTGCGTATTGCATCCATGTTCAACGGCCTGCTCTAGCGCATCCAGGCGATAGCAATTTCCATATCCCGTAAACATGATTTCCCCAGGCGTTGATTAAGTGAACGTTCCAGTCATATGCAGGCAGGATCTTGGTTATGTTTATTATTTACCTGCATTTTCCGAGACGCTCTCGACGTTGTAAAACGCGTGGAACTATGACCTACTATTAGTCTTGTTCATGCTCGGGACGTCGCCATGTCGGAACGGATTCAGGCCTTGCACGCCCTGCGTGCCTTCGAGGTGGCCTCTCGCTATGGCTCTTTTACCCGTGCGGCGGAAGAACTGGCCCTGACCCAGGGGGCGGTCAGCCATCACATCAAAACCCTGGAAGCCCTGTTTGGCTGCGACCTGTTCGAGCGGCGTGGCCCGAAACTGAGCCTGACCGAGCACGGGCGCCTGCTGTCGCAAGAGCTGAAGGTTGGTTTCAAGATCATCGAAAATGCCTGCGCGTTGCTGCGCCAGGACCGCTACGGCCTGCGCCTGAAGGCGCCGTCAACGCTCACCATGCGCTGGCTGTTGCGGGCGCTGGATGCGTTCAAGAAGGCCGATGACAACTGCAGCGTGCAACTGTCCAGCGTGTGGATGGATATCGACACCGTGGACTTCTATTCCGAGCCCTACGACTGCGCCATCCTGTTGGCCAGCGGGCGTTTTCCCGCTGATATCGAGAGTTTCAAGCTGTTCGATGAATGGCTGATCCCGGTGTGCCAGCCCGATTACATGCCACAGGCTCAACCGGCCATGGCGGACCTGGCCCAATGCGAGTTCCTGCACCCGTCACCCGACCGGCGCGACTGGCGGCGCTGGCTGGCGCGGATGGGCGCACTGGAGATCAGCATCGACCAGGGGCAAGTGTTCGATACGCTCGACCAGGGCATTTCGGCTGCCCAGCAAGGCCTGGGTATTTCGGTGGTCGACCTGGTGCTGGCCAGTGCCGACCTGCAGGCCGGGCGCCTGGCCACGCCGTTCAAGCACGCAGTGGCCACCGGTGACGGGTACTACATGACCTGGCTAAAGGCCAGCCCAAAAGCGCGGCAGATGCACAAGCTGCGCGACTTCCTGCTGGGCCAGGTTCCACCACTGGCCTACAAGGACATCAATTACCTGTACGGTTGAACACCCGCTCGAGCATGAAATCGATGAACACCCGCAACTTCGGCGGCATCTGCCGCCCGGACGGCCACAGCAGATAGAAGCTGCCGCGCCGTTCCATGAAGTCGTCGAGCACACTGACCAGCGAGCCATTGGCCAATTCACGACCCACGTTGAAGTCCGGCAGACAGGTAATGCCGCGGTGGTTCAAGGCAAAGCAGACGCGTGTTTCGACGTGGTTGCAGACCATCGAGATGGGGATGTCATAGGCTTGCTCGGGATGCTCCTGGCGCAGCGGCCAGGTTTCCAGCTTGCCGTTGCTGGGGAATCGATAATGCAGGCAGGTATGCGCCGCCAGGTCGCGCGGGTGCAAGGGTGTGCCGCGTTCGCGCAGGTACTCGGGCGAGGCCACCAGGCGGTGCTGAAAGTGCCCCAGGAATTTGGCGCTGAGCCGGGAGTCCACCGGCTGCCCGCCGCGCATCACCACATCGAAGCCTTCGCCGACGATATCCACCATGCGGTCGGAGAAGTCCAGGTCCAGTTCAACCTGTGGGTACAGTGCCATGAACTCGGCCAGTGCCGGCATTACCAGTCTGGTCACCTGCGGCATGCTCACCCGCAGGCGCCCGCGCGGCGTTTCGCTGGCCTGCGACAGTTCCTGCTCGGTGGCCTCTATTTCGGCAAGGATGCGCCGGCTGCGCTCGAGGAACATCGTGCCTTCGGCGGTGAGGGTAATGCTGCGTGTGCTGCGGTGGAACAGGCGCACGCCCAGGCGGCTTTCCAGGCGCGCCACGCGTTTGCCCACGGCCGAGGCAGTGATGCCCAGCGACTGGCCGGCGGCGACGAAGCTGCGGGTTTCGGCCACCCGATTGAAAACCACGAAGCCGCTGAGGCTGTCCATGTTGCATTCCTGATTGCGGACATGAATGTCCTGGGTGAGCGGCATTGTAACCGTCTTTTTCCGCAGTGGCCTTGCTTGCAGACTGTCCGCCTTGTTTTCCCACTCAAGGCAATTGCAATGTCCCAGACATCCTCCCCACCGTTGCTGGACGCCAGCAGCGAGCGTCTGCCCGTCAGCGGGCTGCTGGCGCTGGCCATGACTGGCTTTATCGCCATCCTCAGCGAAACCCTGCCGGCGGGCTTGCTCGACCAGATCGCCAACGGCATGCACATCAGCCAGGCCATGGCCGGGCAATGGGTCACGGCGTATGCCTTGGGCTCGTTACTGACCGCCATCCCGTTGGTTACGTTGACCCAAGGCTGGTATCGGCGCCGGGCGCTGTTGCTGGCGATCCTCGGCTTCGTGCTGTTCAACGGGCTGACGGCCTTGTCGGGCTCCAACAGCCTGACCCTGGTGCTGCGCTTTTTCACGGGGGCTGCGGCCGGCCTGGCATGGGGCCTGATCGCGGGCCATGCCCGGCGCATGGTGCCGGCACCGTTGCAGGGCCGGGCCATGGCGTTGGCGATGCTCGGGCAGCCGATTGCGCTGTCGCTCGGGCTGCCCATTGCCACCTGGCTGGGCGCTGGGCTGGGCTGGCGTGCAACGTTTGTGCTGGTCACCCTGGTGGCGTTGCTACTGGTGGTGTGGGTGCTGCGCTCGGTGCCGGAGTACCCGGGGCATGCCGCTGGCAAGCGCCCGGCGGCCATGCAGGTGTTGCGCACGCCGGGGGTGTTGATCGTGCTGCTGGTGATCCTGACCTGGATCCTTGGCCACAACATCCTCTACACCTACCTTGTGCCGCTGCTGGCGGCGGCAGGCATGGCTGGGGAAATTGGCGCGGTGCTGATGGTGTTCGGCCTTTCGGCGCTGGCCGGGATCGGCCTGGTGGGGATGCTGGTCGACCGACACCTGCGCAAGCTGGTGTTGCTGAGTTTGGCCGGTTTTGCCTTGGCCACGCTGGCATTGGGGCAGGCGTCGTCGTGGTTGATGTACCTGAGCATCGCCCTGTGGGGCTTGACCTACGGTGGCGCACCGACCCTGCTGCAGACCGCCTGTGCCGATGCGGCGGGCGAGGGCGGGGATGTGGCGCAATCGATGCTGGTGACAGTGTGGAACAGCGCTATCGCCTTGGGCGGGATCGTGGGTGGCGCGTTGCTCGTCGGGAGCGGGACCGAGGCCTTTGGCGGGTTGGTGTTGGCATTGATCGCGGTGGCCTTGTTGTTGACCTGGGCGGCGCGCAGAAGTGGCTTCGTGGCGGGGGCCCGCTAGCGTAGAATTGCGTTTTTCAGCAGAGGTCGACGCAGTGGAGTTGCAGCAGGGTTTTGTGCTGACCCGTCATTGGCATGACACGCCCGAAGGCACCTGCGTGGAGTTCTGGCTGGCAACCGATCAGGGGCCACGGCAGCTACGCCTGGCGCCACAGGTCTCGGTGGCGTTCATTGCGCAGACGCATGAGGCGCATGCGCGGGTGTTGCTGGCCAACGAGCCCGGCGTCGAGCTGCGGCCACTGGCCCTGAAAGACTTCGACCAGCGCCCGGTGCTGGGGTTGTACTGCCGGCAGCACCGGCAACTGATGCAGTTGGAGCAACGCCTGCGTACGGCGGGTGTCGAGGTGTTCGAAGCGGATATCCGCCCACCCGAACGCTACCTGATGGAGCGGTTCATCACTGCTCCGGTGCAGTTCACCGGCCAACCCGATGCCCAAGGCGTCCTCTGCGATGCCCAGCTCAAACCCTCGCCCGGTTATCGCCCGCCGCTGCGCCTGGTGTCGCTGGACATCGAGACCAGCGAGCGTGGCGAGCTGTACAGTATCGCGCTGGAGGGCTGTGGCCAGCGCCAGGTGTACATGCTCGGCCCGGCCAACGGCGATGCCGCCGAGCTTGACTTCGACCTGGAGTATTGCGCCGATCGCGCCGCTTTGATTACCCGGCTCAACCAGTGGATGGCCAGGCATGACCCGGACGCGATCATTGGCTGGAACCTGGTGCAGTTCGACCTGCGCTTGCTGCATGAGCATGCCAAGTCGTTGCAGGTGCCACTGACGCTGGGGCGCAACGGTGCGGCCATGACCCTGCGCAGCCATGCCGGTGGTGGCCACGTTTTTGCCGATGCGCCGGGGCGTTTGCTGATCGATGGCATCGAGGCGTTGCGTTCGGCTACCTGGAGTTTTCCCTCGTTCAGCCTGGAGAACGTCGCCCAGACCCTGCTGGGCGAAGGCAAGGCCATCGACACGCCGTACCAACGCATGGACGAGATCAACCGCCGCTTCGCCCAAGACAAACCGGCCCTGGCGCACTACAACCTGAAGGACTGCGAACTGGTCACGCGCATTTTCGCCCATACCCGGCTGCTCGACTTTCTGCTCGAGCGTGCGTCGGTGACGGGGCTGGCCGTGGACCGCAGCGGTGGGTCGGTAGCTGCGTTCTGTCACTTGTACATTCCACAGATGCACCGCCTTGGGTTTGTCGCGCCCAGCCTTGGCAGCCGCCCTGACGAAGCCAGCCCCGGTGGTTTTGTCATGGATTCGCGCCCGGGGCTTTACGATTCGGTGCTGGTGCTGGACTACAAGAGCCTGTACCCGTCGATCATCCGTACCTTTCTCATCGACCCGGTCGGGCTGATTGAAGGCCTGCGTCTGCCTGACGACGCACATTCGGTCGAGGGTTTTCGCGGTGGGCGTTTTTCACGCACACAGCACTGCCTGCCAGCCATCGTCGAACGGGTGTGGCAGGGCAGGGAAGCGGCCAAACGCGAGGGCAATGCGCCGCTGTCGCAGGCCTTGAAAATCATCATGAATGCCTTCTATGGCGTGCTGGGTTCCAGCGGTTGCCGTTTCTTCGACCCGCGCCTGGCGTCGTCGATCACCATGCGCGGTCACCAGATCATGCGCCAGACCAAGTCCCTTATCGAGGCGTGTGGCTACGATGTGATCTACGGTGATACCGACTCCACCTTTGTCTGGCTCAAGGGGGCCCACGCCGAGGAGGACGCGGCGCGCATCGGCCGCGAGCTGGTGGCAAAGGTCAACCAATGGTGGCAAGCCCATCTGCACGAGACCATGAACCTGCAGAGCGCCCTCGAACTGCAGTTCGAGGTGCATTACCGGCGCTTCCTGATGCCCACCATCCGCGGTACCGATGAAGGCAGTAAAAAGCGCTATGCCGGCCTGGTGCAGCGGGCCGACGGTTCGCAAGAAATGGTTTACAAGGGCCTGGAATCGGTGCGCACCGACTGGTCACCGCTGGCCCGGCAGTTCCAGCAGGAACTGTACGGCCGTGTGTTCCGCAGCCAGCCCTACCGAGATTATGTCCGCGAGTACGTGCGGCGAACGTTGGCCGGCGAGCAGGACGAACTGCTGGTTTATCGCAAGCGCCTGCGTCGCCCGCTGGCCGACTACCAGCGCAACGTGCCGCCGCATGTGCGTGCCGCACGCCTTGCCGACGAGTACAACAAACGTCTAGGACGCCCTTTGCAGTACCAGCGTGGGGGCTGGATCAGTTACGTGATCACCACCGCCGGCCCTGAGCCGCTGGAGAACCTGCAGGCACCGATCGACTACGATCACTACATCAGCCGTCAGCTATTGCCGGTGGCCGACGCCATCCTGCCTTTTGTCGGCGATGATTTCGTTCGCCTTACTGACCATCAGTTACTGCTGTTCTGAATGGGTGGTAGATAGCTAGGCGTCAGCATCACGCTGCAGTCTTCAGACTCGGGCCTCCATGCTACCGCGGAGGCAGAGATGCAGAACACGAGCAGTCAACCATCGGCTGCGGTCGATACCCTTGCCATGGCACAAGCATGCCAGGACCACTACATTGCACGGCGGCTGCCGGCCTGGATGAAGCGGCTGAGCATGGCCGAATTCACCCTGTTGAGCGAAACATTGCCTGAACTGCTGGCCTGTCGCGCAGGCTTGTCCTCAGCGCTTGCGCGGCTACGCAACCTGAGTGCATTCACCCAGCCCTTGCTGCAGCAAGCGCTGGGCACCCACGGCAGCCTTGATGTAGATCGCTTGTACTTTCGCCAGTGGTACACCTTCACTTCGCCGACGATCAATTATGTAACGAGTCGGCTTCCGCTTGTCGCCAACGACTACTACGACATCCCTCTGCTCGAGGCCGCCTTGGGCAATTTCACCGCGCAACAGCAGCGCGACCAGCCGCCTGGTAATTGTCTGGTCGATGCGCATGGCGAAAAGCGTGCTGAACTGTCTGCAACGGCCTTCGCCAGGCTTTGTCGCACGCTGGACCTCGGGCAGAAATACCAGGCGCACCTGGATGACGTACTGCAGCCCGAGGTCAAGGGATTGCTGACCCGACGGCAACGCTACAGCATGCTGGTGGATGCCTTGCAAGCCAGGGCGCAAGGCGTATTGAGCGCAGCCGAACTGCAGTGGGTGGTCGCGCTCTGCCTTGAGGACACCCTCAACAAACTTGAAGGTGCACCGGTTCGCGTGCGGCAGTTGGCGTTGTTCGGTTGCCGCCTGCAGCAGATCGTCGTGCTGGACGTGATCGACGATGGCGTGTTGTTCGACACCAGCAAGCGCGTGCTGGTCTATGTGCCGGGTGACCCGCATGGCCCCTGGAGCGTGCGCAGCGACCTGGATGAGTACGTCCGCCGGGTGCTTGGCAAACGCCTGCGCGAAGATGACTACCGGCGTTTCTTCAACCGCTTCGTGCGCCGACGCGACAGCCAGCGATTTTTTTCGGCCGTCAGTGAGCGGCTGGATGACGTGGCCGGCTGGGCGACCAGAGACCTCGATGAGCAGACCTTCGCTTATCGCCTACCCCTGTTCGAACACCTTGCGAACGACTGGGTCGCGTGGATCAAGGACGATGCTGCCGTCATCGCCCCGCCCGTAGCCTTGCTTGATCGCGAGGTCCAGGCCGAACACGCCCGCCGTTTGCGTGCTGAAGGCTGGACGCTGTTGGGTGTTGCAGGGCTTTTCGTTCCGGCCATCGGCGCGGTGTTGTTGGGGGTGATGGCCTGGGAACTGCTACAGCAGACGTTCCAGGCGATAGGGGACTGGCAGGACAACGAACGCAACGCGGCACTTGCGCACCTGCTGAATGTTGGCAAAGGGCTGCTGGCTGTGGGGGCAACCGTTGCCGTCGTCGCCACCGCCCGACGCGCCTGGAGCGTGGTCGACAGCCTGGTACCGGCGCAGCTGGAAAGCGGGGAAGAAAAACTGTGGAACGCAGACCTCAGCCCCTATCGCGGCGAAAGCCCGCCAGCTACGGCAGTGCTGGACATGCAGGGTACGCACCGTCTGGGCGAGCGCCGCTGGATCAGCATGGACGGGCACTGGTATGAGGTGACCTGGCACGACGCCGATGAGCAGTGGCAACTGCTCCCCTATCAGGGTTATGCGCCGCCGCTGCGCCACAATGGCGCCGGTGCGTGGCGGCTGTGGTGCGAGCAGCCCGCCGAGTGGGACGACACCCGCCAGTTGTTCCGCCGCCTGGGCGGGCCATTCAGCGACCTTGACGATGCGCAGATCGACCGGTCGCTGGCGATTCATGGCCTCGATGATCAGCACCTGCGGGCATGGCATGTGTATGGACGACCAGCGGAGGCAGCGCTGGTCGACACCGTCGCACGCGTGCGGCTCGCCGGCAGGATTGGTACGTTGATCAACCAGTTGCGCGAGGGAGGGGTTACCGCAGACCCGTTGCTGATGGCGCGGGTCATGCGCCTTCCACAGGCGGCCGGAAAGCATGGGCCAGCGTTGGCCGATGTGGCTTGGGCTGGCCGACGGGAACTGCTGCAGACGGTGTACGACGAGCAGAACCCCGACACGGAAACCGGCCGCCTGTTACGGCAGGATTTCACCAGCCTGCACCGCTTGGCCGCGGATGAGGTGCTGCGCGATGCCAGCGAGGATGACGTGCAGCTGTTGCGTGAAACCGGGCGTGTGCCGTTGCTGATGGGCGAGGCTGCAAGGTTGAAGGTAGCGCGAATTCGAATGGCGCGGGTGTATGAGTCGCTCTGCATCGACACGCCGCAAAACCTCGACCTGGCGCGGGTGGTATTGAACCTGCTGGTGCATGTGCCGGGCGCTGGCGGCCCGGGCTGGCGGTTGTTCGATGCAGATGCCAGCGAGCCGTTACTGACGGTCCAGGGATCGGGGCAGACGTTTGACCTGCTTCATCGCCATGGACTGTTCCGCCTGCGCGCCCGAACGCCCAGCGTTGTCGGTGAGACGGGCGAGTTGTTCGAAGCTTTGGCCGGCGCCTATGACGACCCAGCACAAGCGGCCATCGGCCAGGGTCAGCCTTTTGTGCCTGCGCTGCGCCAGGCGTTGACCAACGTTGCTTTCGACCGACGCCAGGCCGTGGTGAGCCTGCTCAGGCTGGAACAGCCCAGCGGCTCGTTTCTTGCGCCGCAGCGGCTTGCGGATGGCCGGATTGGTTACCCCATGGCTGGCGGCAGGCTATGGGGGGCGCTAGGGCGAAACAGGCCTAGGGCGTTTCAGGCCCGTTTGCGAGACCTGTACCCTGCCTTTACCGACGAACAGATCGAGCGCTGGTTGGCCTCAGGCGACGCGCAGGCCAGGTTACATAGGCTGGAGCAGCAATATGGGGTGCTGAAGAGACACTTGACCAAGTGGGCACGCAGCGCCTTGCTATCCTCGGAACTGGTCGCACGGCGTGAATTCAGAAAGGGCCTGATCAACTGCTGGCGTTGTCTTGTGCCCGAACTGCAAGCGCAAGCGGCACTGGACGACGGGCGCTTCATGCTGACCCAGACGATCAGCCGTTTGGGCCACCTGCCAGCCCTGCCCGCGCCGGTGGGCTTTCCCCACGTCTCCATCCTGGCCCTGCGCTCAATGCGTGTGGAGCATGTTCCGGATGAGTTTCTGCAGGCATTTCCCAACTTGCGCAACCTCGAAATCACCAATTGCCGACTCAGGCGTTTGCCATTGCCGCTGGGGCTTGTCCAGAAGCTGGAGGTGCTGGACTTGTCTGGTAACCAGATCGCGCTCGACCAAGGTCAGGCACTGGTCCTGGCAGATTGCCGGTCCCTGGTGTACCTGAACCTGTCGGACAACCCGCTGCGCAGGGCATTTTCTGTCCTCGCCATGACCGAGCTGAATGCTCTTTTCCTGGCCAACACACAGATACCCGAGTTTCCCTACGGGCTGATGGACTCGCCAGAACTGCATACCCTGAATCTCAGCGACAACCGTATTGCGGAACTGCCAGAGGGTTTTCATCGATCGCAGCTGTGGCGCTCGGGCAGGGTCGAGCTTTCCGGCAACCTGCTGGAGGACGGTCAGGATGCGTTATCAACCTGGCATTTGCTTGAGGCCAATCGCGTGCCTTACCGGTTGCGCATTCTGGATGCGTTGCCTGGCGAACGTCGGGATGAAATGGCTGCACTGTGGGCCCATCTGGAGGCCGAGGAGCAATCGGAAGAGTTCTTCAATACCCTGTCGATGCTGACAGAGTCGGGCGCCTTCAGTTTCTCATCGACCGCATCCGCGCTGGCGGCCCGGGTGTTCGACATGCTCCAGGCGATGTCGGAGCATGATGCCCTCAGGCGGGAGCTGTTCGAGCACGCTGCGGCGACCGGTTGCCAGGATAACGCCACCGCGCGTTTCGCCGACCTGGAACTGCGAGTGATGATATGGCGCACCAGGCACAGCGGATCTGCGAGGCCTGAACGGGCCTTGCTGAAGCTCGGTGCGCGGATGTGGCGGTTGGCGGTGGTTGAGCAAATTGCCGCTGAACATGCTCAGCGGGTGGGGGCGGGGGCTGAATCGATCGAATTCGCCTTGGCCTATCGAATTGGCTTGCGCACGTCGCTGGATTTGCCTGGCCAACCCGATGAAATGCTTTATGCAGGTATCCCTGCCTTGGGTAAGCAGGACCTTCTCCTGGCCCGTGAAAGTGTCCTGGCGCGACAGACCCGAGAGGGCATTGCTGATTACCTGTCACGCCAGCGGTTCTGGCAGGATTACCTGCGCAAGGCCTCTGCGGTTCGCTTGCAAGTGCCCCCATCCATGCACGCAGAGCTGGAGCGGCTGATGGCGCTGGGGAACCGGGACGAGGAAATCGCACGGCTGCAGATCCGCAATCAGCAACGCGAGCATGCGGTGTTGCTGCAGTTGACGCTCGAGGCGCTGGACCGGAATACGGTGCAGCGTGTGCTCAGCTAGCGGGTGGCCGGTTGTCTGGCCGCAGGCATTAGTTATATAGCTCCTGGCGCGGGGCAGGCGACTTAGTCTGGCTTCTTTTCATGAAGAGGCCCCCAGCCATGGACACCACTGTGCCGTCAGATGCGCAGGCCGCCATCGATGCTTTCCAGGACGGCATCATCGGCAGGCGCCTGCCGCCCTGGTTGCGTCATGCACCGGCTGAGCAACTGCCTGAGATCGGCAAGGCATTGGCAAACAGCCTTCGCTGCTGTGAGCACGTGAAGGCGGTGCTGCGAGGTATCGAGGGCCTCGACAGTTTCGTCGCATCAGCCTTGGGGAAGGCCCTCGACGAGCGTTACGGGCTTGGCCGTAACCCGTACTTGCTCAGGTTTCTGGAGGGCCGCCGGGAGCCTGTGATCAACAGTCAGCCGGTAGGCGCGCACCTGACTGACGTGGTGTATGAAGAAAAGCCGCTGCTCGAAGTGGCATTGCGCAACTTCACGGCCGCGCAGGCGCAGGAAGGTGGTCAGCCGCGCGGTAACCGCCTGCTGCTTCCACGCCATGGCACGGTCAAACCCCCTACGAGCATCGAATTTGCCGGACTGTGTCGTGAGCTGGACCTGGGTGAGCGCTATCAACGTCATCTGGATGCCGTCCTCTCGCCCACTGGCAGTTCCGAGCGCCTGGTATCACAGCTTGTAGATGCCACGCGCTACACCATGCTTGTGGACGCCTACAAAGCCAGGCAGGAGGGAACGCTGGATGCCAGCGAACTCAATGTGATGGTGGCTGTGTGCGAGAAGGGCGAGCTGCCGCGCCTGGCGGGCGACCTTGTGCAGGCCAGGCGACTGAAATTGCTGGGTTGCCGGATTGAGCAGGTGACAGTGTTCGTAGTGGTCGAGCAGGGCGTCCTGTTCAACACGACGCGTCGGGTGTTGCTTTACGTGCCTGGAGACCCTTTTTCGCCCTGGCGCGCGTTCGAGAGCATCGACAAACTGAACCGCGAACTGGGCCGTCGCTTGCGAGACAAGGCTTACCAGCGTTTTTTCAGCCGCTTCGTGCTGCGGCGCGATAGCCAGGCTTTTTTCGCCCAGGTCGCGGAGCGCTTCGATGACCTGCCGGGCTGGGCTTTTCGCGATCTCGAACCGCACTTGCAGGCTTACCCGCAGCCATTGTTCATCAGCCTGGCACAGGCACGTATCCACCAGATCAAGGAAGATGCGGCGATGATCGCGGTCCCTGTGGCCAGACTGGATCGTGAGGTTCAGCGCCAGCATGACCTGCGCCTTGAAGCCGAAGGGTGGGCGCTGCTCAACCTGGCCAGTTTCTTCCTGCCTGGGCTTGGCCTGGCGCTGCTGGCCGTGACGGCCTGCGAATTACTGGGTGAGGTCTACCATGGCGCCGAGGCCTGGCAGGAAGGCGATAGCCAGGAGGCGCTCGACCATTTGACCCACGTGGCGACAGACCTTGCCGTGCTGGCGACCACGGTAGCCGGGGTTGGTGTCGCTCGACGGGTTTGGGCACGCTCTGCGCAGGTCGATGCCATGGTGCCGGCTCGGCTGGAGGACGGCACCGAGAAACTCTGGCAACACGACTTGACCCCGTTTCAAAGCCAGGCCCCCGTTGCGGCCTCGAGCCGGGATGCCTTGGGTATTCGGCGCCAGGACGGGCAGGCCTGGGTCGAAATGGACGGGCATCACTATCGCGTGGCAGAGGCGGGTGATGATCAATGGCAGTTGTATCCGGTCGACGGCCACGGGCCGTTGCTGCGCCACAATGGCGCAGGTGCCTGGCGGTTGTGGAGCGAGCAACCGGCCCGGTGGACCGACAAATACCGCATGTTCCGGCGTTTGGGTGAACCCTTCAATGGGCTGAATGACGAACAGATCGATCAGGTTCTGCTGTTCCATGGCCTTGATGGCGATGACGTGCGTGGCCTGCATGTACACGCCCAGGCACCGAGCCCCGGGATGATCGACAGTGTGGAGCGGGTCAGGCTTGATCAACGCATCCGCAGCATGATTGGCCGCCTGCGCAACGGCGAGCCGGTAGAAGATGCAACAGTGCTCGATCACGCTCGGCACTTGCCAGGCGCGAGTGGCCTGACAGATCAGGCACTGGCCGCGCTGGCATGGACGCAGCGCCGAACACTGCTGCAGCACCTTTTCGAAGCCTTGCAGCCCAGCGACACCCCTGGCAGCGCGGCGCTGCGCCGGGTCTTCCCGGGGCTGAGCGCGCGCACTGCGCAAGCATTGGTACAGGCCGCCAGCAGCGTGGATCGCATGCGGCTGCAGTCCAGCGCAAGGGTTGCACTGGGGTTGGCCGAGGCGGCAAGGGGCAGTGTGCTGGCTACCCGCCAGGCTCGGGTATTTGAGGCGTTGTACCTTGATACGCCGCAGCATGCAGACCTGGCACGGGTGGCGCTGGGCTTGCTGCGGCATGTACCCGGTGGTGAACAAGGTGTGTGCTGGCGTCTGTACGAAGGTTCCCTGGGCGGGCCGATGCTGGCGAAGACCGAACAAGGGCAGCGGGCGTTCGATCTGGTCCACCTGAACGGTACGTTTCAACTGCATGGCAGCCAGGGCACGGCGCTGGGTGAGGCAGGTGAGTTGTTCGAAGTCATCGCGCCAGCCTATACCGAAGCGCAGAGGGAGGCGATGGGGATCGGCGATCCCTTTGCGCACAACCTCAGGGTGATAGTGGCGCGCGAAGCGGCACGCCATCGTGATGAGATCAGTCGTTTGCTTGGCGCGGTACGCCCCGGTGCTGTCCGAGGGCCCATGCGCTTGGCCGATGGACGTATTGGCTACCCACTGGGGGGCGGCGGAGTAGGTGGTTTTGCATCAAGGGGGCGTGCCCTGAGGGCGACGCTGCGCGATCTCTTTCCGTGGTTGAGTGATGAGCAGGTCGAGACCTTCGCCGATGACGCCAGGCGTTCCGGGCATCAGATTGAACAAGTACTGGCTGACCTTCGCAATGAGTTCGCGGTGCTCCGCATCACACTGAATACCTGGGTGGCACGAGGGCAGGGCGATGTCAGGGAAGATCGAGAGGCTTTACGCCAGACGTTGTTCAATTGCTGGCGGCGGTCGGTGGGCGTGGGGGAACTGCAAATCAATGCACAGGAAAACCTCCACGTCATGTTCTGCAATTTCAGATCGAGTGGCTTGCCTAACATACCCGCACAGGTCAGTTTCAGAGGTGTGACCAGCCTGTCGCTGCTGCACCTTGACCTTCTGGAGGTGCCCAGCAGCTTATTGCTGGCTTTCCCTAACCTGCAAACCCTCGATCTGGGAGGGAACCTGTTGACGCGCCTTCCGCAGCCGTTGCTACAGATAGCGCAGCTGCGGCATCTGAGCCTGACCAACAACCGTATCGTCCTGAACACTGCACAAACCGCCACATTGGCCAGTTGCACGGGCCTGCAGTCTCTCGACCTTTCCCATAACCCCCTGGGGAGCCGGTTCACGTTGGCGGGTTTGGCTGAATTGCGTTGGCTGAGCTTGCGCGACACACAGATCTCGCAGTTTCCACTGGGCGTGTTCGACAACGATCAGTTGGTATCCGTTGACTTGCGGGATAACCGGATCAGGCACATTCCAGAGGGTTTCTACCAGTTGCCCCTGTGGCATCGGCGGCGGTTTCGCTTGAATGCGAACCCTTTGGGCGAGGCCCAGACGTTACGCTTGCAGGCTTCGTTGAGTAGCGACGATCCTGCCCACGACGAGGAGCAAGTGCTTCTGCGCCTGCAGCACGCGCGTGAAGTCTGGGGGGATGCCGTGGCCCCGGAGCATCGCGGCTTGATGCTTGCTGCCTGGGACTCGCTGGATGTAGGGCAGGAGGACGCCGAGCGTTTTTTCCGTGTGCTTCGCCAGTTGTTGCTGTCCGAAGACTTTCGTGTCAATCCGCGTGCACTGGGCAATCGGGTAATGGGGATATTACAAGCGATGGCCATTACGCCGGAGCTGCGGCAGAACTTGCTGTCCGTGGCCAATGACGAGTGGGGGTGCCAGGATGGTGCAACCTGGTGCTTGAGCAACCTTGAACTGAAGTTGCTGGTTTGGCAGGTTGAGCACACGGCCAAGGGAGGAAGCGAACGCGCTTTGCTAGACCTGGGCAGACGTTTATGGCGCCAGGATGCAGTCGACATGTTCGCTACCCGATGGGCGTTACAGCATGGCAGGACGCTGGAAGGAAGCGAGGTGGGGTTGGCTTTCAGGATCGGGCTGAGGGAGCGTCTCGACCTGCCATTGCAGGTGGGCGAAATGAGCTTTCTTGCGATCTCGGGCGTCCTGGATGCGGACCTTGCAGAAGCAGAGGCTGCGGTGCGGGATGCAGAAACGCCGGAAGAGATTGCCCGCTCCATGGTTGACCGTGAATTCTGGCAGGCGCACCTGGAGCGTTTCCATCCTGAGCGATTCGCTGCGGTCGACCTGCCGTTCAGAAGGCAGCTTGAAACCGTGCTTGACGACGAAGCGCTGACCGAAGGGGCCATGATCGACCAGGCGGATGCAATTCGTGATGCTCAGCGCGCTGCACGCAGAGGGCTGATGCTGGATATGACGATTTACGCGATGGAAGTCGGCCCCAAGGGGCCAGCGATCGATGTGCGTTGACCTGCGTTCAGATCAAGGGCTGCCTGGCCCTGCCAAAGCGGCTTTGGGCTATGCTCAATCGTGCTGACAGTGGTTTGTAGCAGCGCCGTAGTCTTGGCTTCAGGTGGCTCGGAAATCGACAGTTACTTTTGCACACCCCGTTCTGGAATGAAGTGGTTTAGGCTCCCTGTCGGATTTTTCTCCGTGATCTGTAGTCATTGGTATATCGAGACAATAAGGAGATACGCATGCTTGTCCGGTCACTGACCCTCGCAACCTTGCTTGCTGTTGCCGGCCCCCTGTTTGCCGCAGACAGTGATGCGCCTCTAGCCAAGGAACTGGGCAAGGCCAGACCATTGGTGGTTATCGCTCCCAGCAGTGCCGACCCAACGTTGCGAGGGCTGAACAAGGCGCTCGAGGACCCGGCCACCCAGGCTGCGTTCAAGGAGCGCAACCTTGTCCTGTACAGCGTCGCCAACATGATGGGCAAGCGAGAGGACAAGAACCTCGAGCAGCAGACCACAATGGCCCTCATTCGGGAACTGAAGCTGGGTGCGAGCAAGGGAACCAAGGTGATTCTGGTGGGCAAGGACGGTGAGCGGCACATGCTCAAGGACGACGACACCGGCGAGGCCATCGACCCACAGGTGATCCTCAAAGCGGTCGATGAACTGCCTGCCAGCGAAAAGGCGGTGGCGGCGCCCGAGCCCGTAGCCGCGGCCCCGCAAGCCAAGGACAAGGACAGCAAGCCGGCCAAGCCTGCCAAGCCCGCCAAGCCAGCGGCACCGCCCAAACCGCTGGAAGACTGATCACGCCTCAGGGCCCCAAGGCACCTTGGGGCCCGTCGCCGGGTGGTGTGTATCGCACTGTATCTGCCTGTACTGCAGACCTACTGCCATACAAAAGTGCGCCTGCCACGATACATCCACGACAAACCGCAACGGCCTAATGGCTCCACTTTCCAACCCCAGTGGAGCTGCATCATGACTCAAGCAAAAAACACCCTCGGCCTGCTCGGCGCCGCCCTGATCGGCAGCATGGCATTGAGCAACAGTACGTTCGCCGTCGAGCCGCTGGCTCAAGGTTACCAACTGGCCTCTGCCAAAGTGGCCGGCGAGGGCAAGTGTGGTGAAGGCAAGTGCGGGGGGAGCGGCAAGGCTTCCCAAAGCGAAGGCAAGTGCGGTGAGGGTAAATGCGGCGCCGGCGCCAAGGCCGGGGCTGAGGGCAAGTGTGGTGAAGGCAAGTGCGGTGACGCCTCGTTCGCCAAAACCGACAGCAATCACGATGGCAAGGTCTCGCGCGATGAGTTTCTGGTGGTGGCCAAGGACCGTGCCCGTGAGTTCGACACGATCGACCGCAACCATGACGGCTTCATCTCCGAGCAGGAAGCGGCGGATCACCTCAAGGCGATTTATCAGGCCAATGGCAAAGCCATGCCTGATGGGTTGTTCAGCCACCTGACCGGCAAGCCCTGACTTTCTACCCCATGAAACGCCACAACGCTCCTCCTGCTGGCCAGGTGGGGCGTTGTGCTGGTTGGAGAACTTTTATGTTTCCTGCGATGTTGAACATCGGGTTAGGCTTGCGTCGTGGCCTATTGCCGGAACTGCTGGCCATGGAGGCGGGTGCGGTGGACTTTCTCGAGTGTGCGCCGGAAAACTGGATTGCCGTGGGCGGTGCCTATGGCAAGGGCTTGGCCCAGTTGGCGGAGCGCTTTGCTGTCACCTGTCATGGGTTGTCTTTATCGCTGGGTGGCAGTGCGCCGCTGGACCGCCATTTCCTTGAGCAGACCCGGCAGTTTCTCGATCGGTACCAGGTGCGGCTGTACAGCGAGCACCTGAGCTACTGCAGTGATGACGGGCACCTGTACGACCTGATGCCCATCCCGTTCACCGATGAAGCCGTACACCATGTGGCCGCGCGCATACGTCAGGCTCAGGAGCAGCTGGAGCGGCGCATTGCCGTGGAGAACATCAGCTACTACGCCGCGCCGTATCAGGCGATGAGCGAACTCGACTTCATCCGGGCGGTGCTCGAAGAAGCGGATTGTGACCTGCTGCTGGACGTCAACAATGTTTATGTCAACGCCTGCAACCATGGCTACGACGCCCAGCAATTCCTTGCAGGCTTGCCCCCGGCGCGAGTGACCGGGATGCACGTTGCCGGGCATTACGATGAAGCGCCGGACCTCAAAGTGGATACCCACGGGGCAGCCGTGAAGGAGGATGTCTGGGCCCTGTACGCCAGCGCTTGCGTGCGCTTTGGTGTAAAGCCGACGGTGCTTGAACGTGATTTCAACTACCCGCCCTTGGCCGAACTGTTGGCCGAGACGGCGCGTATGCGTGCTGTGCAATGCGCTGCCGGAGGGCAAGAAGATGAATGAGACCCTGCGTGCGCAGCAGTATGCCTTGGCCCGTCACCTGCGCGACCCACAACGCCATGCCCCGCCGCCCGGCGTCGAAGCCCGGCGCCTGAAGGTTTACCGTGAATTGTTCTATGGTGCCATCGAAGGGTTGCTGGCTGGCAGCTTCCCGGTCATGCGCCAGGTGTTGGGCGAGCAGCGCTGGCACGCCCGAGTACGTGATTTCTACGCCAGTTACCGTTGCCAGACACCGTTGTTTACCGAAATTGCCGAGACGTTCGTCGACTACTTGCAACGTGTAGCGCTGGACGCCCCTTGGCAGCTGGAGCTGGCGCACTATGAGTGGGTCGAGGCGCAACTGTACCTGAGCGATGCCGAGGACCCGGCGCATGACCCGGGTGGTGACCTGCTGGCGGGAGAGCCGTTGTTGTCTTGTGTGGCGCGGGTGCTGGCCTATCGTTGGCCGGTGGAAAGCATTGGCGTGGACTACCAGCCAACGGCTGCCCCTGCATCGCCGAGCTTGCTGCTGGTTTATCGCGATGCCCGGTTGCAGGTGCGTTTTGCCCGGCTGGCACCCATGGCGTATCGGTTGCTGATGGAGCAGGGGACTGGAAGAGAGCGGCTGCAGGCATTGGGCGGGAATGTGCAGCAAGGGTTGGTATTGTTGGAGGCATTGCGCGAGCAGGGCGTCATTGTCGGAACAATTTGAAGGCATTGGGGGCTGCGCAGCAGCCCCCGACCCTCATCTGCCGAACCGCATGCCAAGCCAATGATCGAGGCTAAGGCGCCCGGCGCCCTTGAGCAGCAGGGGTAGCAACGCCACGAGGTAGATCAATGGCAACTTGTAATTGCCGAAGCCCTGGTCGGTAATGGCATAGCCTTGGGCCAGCTCCGCCAGGCCCGACCAGTGCGCCGGCCAGTGCACTGCCGCTATCGCTACAACGGTTACCACCATCAAACCCAACGATGCCAGCCGGGTACCCAGGCCCAACAGCAGCAGCAACGGCAGCACCAACTCGGCCCACATCGACAGCTGCCAGTTCAACTCCGCGGGCAGTAGGTTGAAGGGGAACGGGAAGCTGGACTGCAGGTCGGCGAACCAGTTGCTGCCGTTGAATTTCTCCAGACCGGATTCGAAAAACTCCCAGGCCAGAAATACCCGTAATGGCACGTCGGCACTCCAGCTACCGAGGCGATCAACGGTGGTCAGGCCGGCGAGGGCGGTGGACAGCTTCCAGTCGGAGGGGAAGGTGAAGGCTTTCATCAGGGACTCCCGGGGTGTGGTTGTGTGACCGGGAGTGTGTCGAGGCGGGGTATCTGCAGTGTGTCAGGGGGATGCAGTTGTGTATCTGTTTGTAGAGGCGACCTCGCGTTTTAAAGGAACGGCCCGATCCAGATCCAAGGCCGTTTCTGCCAACGATCGCAGATGCACTTCAGGAGAGTTCGATCTGCGCGCACAATCCGCCCTGTTCGCGGTTGCTCAGGGTCAGCCGCCCCCCCATGGCCTGGATCAACTGGTGGGCAATGGCCAGTCCCAGGCCGGTGCCACCCGTGCTGCGATTGCGTGAACCTTCCACCCGGTAGAACGGCTTGAGCACGTCATCGAGCTCGTCACCGGGTATCCCCGGCCCGTTGTCGAGCACGCGGATTATGGTGGTACTGCCCTCGCGTGATACTTGCAGCTCGGCAGCACCTGCAAACTTCAGGGCGTTGTCGACCAGGTTCACCAGTACCCGGCGCAGCGCATGCGGGCGGGTCTCCAGCAGGGTACCGCTGCTGCCGTGGCGTTCAACCTGGGCGCCGCTGTCCTGGTAGTCGAATACCAGGCTGTCGAGCAAGGCATCAAGGTTGACCCGGCAGGTCGCTTCGGTGCTGCTGTCCATGCTGCGGGCGTAAGCCACGCCTTCGCGCACCAGGTGTTCCATTTCATCCAGGTCGCTTCCGAACTTGTCCTTTTCGACCCCTTCATCCATCACTTCGACCCGCAACTTCATGCGAGTGATGGGGGTTTGCAGGTCGTGGGAAATGGCTGCCAGCAACTGCATGCGTTCCTTGAGGTGGGCAGCAATGCGCGCCTGCAGGGCGTTGAAGGCCACGGCAGCGTAACGCACCTCGCGTGGCCCGCTTTCATCCAGTTGCACGCCGGGGTGGTCCGGGTCGAGGTTGTCCACTGCCTGGGCCAGTCGGGTGAGCGGGCCGATGGCCAGGTGTACCGCCAGCCAGGTACACAGCATCAGCACAGCCAGCTGAATCAGCAGCACCACGGGCAACCAACGGGCTACCGGCACCGGTGCGGGTGTCACGTCGATGGTCAGGGGCGCGCCGTCGGCCAGGTTCAGGTGCGCCTGGAAGTGCGCATTGGGCCCCGGAATTTCCTGGAAGGTCAGGCGGTAGTCGCTGCCAATGGCTTTGACGATCGACGCGGCGGCCATCGGTGGGTCACTGCTGGCCATCGCTTCGCCTGCCAGGCCCTGGTCAAGGCGATAGCGGTAGGTGCGCCGTTCCAGGCGTGGCAGCCAGGCGGCACGCTCGGCTGCAGGCAGGCGATCAAGGATGGCAACCGAAGTCGCCACGTCCTGTTCGAGGTTGCTGAGCATCATCGAGCGGCTGCTGATATAGCGCTCGTAGGCCTGCAGGCCGAACGACAGACCATAAGCCAACACCAGGCCGGTGAAAAAGATCATCGCCAGACGCGAGGCCAGGGTGCGCGGCCATTTCATGAGGGGGACTCGAGCAATTGCACCGGCAGCGAAAACACGTAGCCCTCGCTGCGCACGGTCTTGATGCAGCTGGGCTCGCGGGCGTCGTCGCCCAGGCGCTGGCGCAGGCGGCTGACCAGCAGGTCGATGGAGCGGTCAAAGAGGTCGGCCTCGCGGCCTTGTGTCAGGTTGAGCAACTGTTCGCGGCTGAGCACCCGCTGCGGGTGGTCAAGGAACACCCGCAACAGGCGGTACTCGGCGCCGCTCAGGGCCACCAGGGTGCCGTCGTTGTCGAGCAGGTGGCGCGCGGTGGTGTCCAGCCGCCATTGGCCGAAGCGCAACAGGCGGCTGCTTTCGCTGATGGTGAGGTTGGGTGGCAGCATGCGCGTGCGGCGCAGCACGGCATTGATACGGGCCAGCAGTTCGCGGGCAGAGAACGGCTTGGTCAGGTAATCGTCGGCGCCCATTTCCAGGCCGATGATGCGGTCGGTTTCATCGTTGCGGGCCGTCAGCATCAACACGGGGGTGTTGCGGTGCTTGCCGGCGCGCAATTCGCGGCACAGCAGCAGGCCGTCGTCGCCAGGCATCATGATGTCGAGCACGATCAGGTCGACGCTGTTGGCTTCGAGAAAGGCGCGCATCTGCCGGCCGTCGGCGACGATGCTGGTGCGCAGGCCGTTCTTCTTGAGGTAGTTGCCGACCAGTTCGCGGATTTCGCGGTCGTCGTCGACGATCAGGATGTGATCGACGTGTTCCATGCGCAGCGTTCCTGTTCGAGTGGGGTTGGCGCAGTGTACCCGGCGCGTTTGCGCTTGCCTGCGGGGTTTGTATTGCAGTGTATCTGGCAGGGACATATGACCCCGCATGCGGTGGTTTGGGTGGCTCGGGCAGCCAGCGAAACGGTGAGCATTGACCGCCGGGCCGATATAAACCGGGTTTTACTCCGGTTTAGCGCCTGATTGCAGCACAGCGCGTACAATGGCGCCTCGGGTAACTGTATTTCAGTGGCTCATTACCGAGTAGCCTGCATGTCCCAGACATACCCCAGCCCAGCCCATAGAGCCCACGACCGCCTCTGCGAGCAGATTGAAGCGTTCCTCCAGCAAGGCGGCCATATCCAGCAAGTAGCACGCGGTGTCAGCGGCTCCCCGGATGGCGTATCCAAACTTCAATGGCATAAAGCGCGTACCGCCAAGCCGTGATGGCCGGCTTTGCTTGCGGAACTCACCACCATTCGAGCGCTACATATTTCCAGCAAGCATCCGCAAACGCCTGAGCCGATTGTATTCCTTTGTACAAGCTGGGCGCCCTTCGTGGGCGCCTTCTTTGTTTCAACTACCTGCTTGCAAAGGCTTTTGTAGGATTTCACGAGGTTTGGCCGACAGGCGTGCAGCTACAGGAGGACGCACAGCACAGCGTTGAGCGACACAGACGGGATACATGGCAGGCGTCAAATGGCTCTCGACCGGGGAAAACACGCCCCACAGCCAAGCGTTACACAGGAGAGATGCCATGAACTTGAAGACTTTCGCCAGCGCCAGCCTGTTTGCCATGCTCAGCTTCGGCGCCATTGCGGCCCAGGCTGCCGCCATGCCGACGCAGAATACAGGTGCAATGCAGTACCACTACGGTGAGCATCTGGATGTAAAGAAAGTGCTGTCGGTGCAGGATGACCAGAGCAACGCCTGCGGCCTGGTGAACACCCGCATGGACTACCTCGACTCCCACGGCCGGCCGCAGAGCGTGGAGTACCGCAGCTACGCCACTGGCGGTTGCCATGACAATTGATGGCCGCTTGATGTTGAAGGTGGGGGGCATTGCGTTGGCGCTGAGTGGGCTGGGTTTGGCCGGGCACCTGATGGCCCGTGACAGTTATGGCGCCATGCCGTCGCTGTCGGGGGCCAGCCAGTGGATCAACTCGACCCCGCTGGATGGGCCAGCGCTGAAGGGGAAGGTGGTGCTGGTGGACTTCTGGACCTGGGACTGCATCAACTGCCAGCGCAGCCTGCCGCATGTGAACGACTGGGCGCGGCGTTATGCCGATCAGGGGCTGGTGGTGGTGGGCGTGCATACGCCGGAGTACGACTACGAGCACGATGTGGGCACCCTGCGAAACAAGGTGGCAGGGCTGGGTATCGGTTACCCGGTGGCGGTGGACAACGAGCATAAGGTGTGGAATGCCTGGGGCAACCAGTTCTGGCCGGCACATTACTTTGTCGACCGCAAGGGGCAGGTGCGCCATGTGCACTTTGGCGAGGGGGATTATGGCGGGCAGGAACACGTGATACAGGCGTTGCTGGATGAGCGCGGGTGATTCGCCTGTATCGGCCTCTTCGAGGTGGCGAACCGCCGCGAAGAAGCCAACACTTTTCTATCAGGTGAAACTGGCAAAGTGCGCCTGCATCCGCGCCGCATCCGCCTCGCGCCCGCTGAACAGCTCGAACGCCTTTACCGCCTGGAACACTGCCATGTTGCTGCCATCCAGCGTGCGGCAACCCAAAGCCCGAGCCGCACGCAGCAGTTCGGTCTCCAGCGGGAAGTAGATGATTTCCGCAACCCATAATCCCGCATGCAGCAGCTCCACCGGCAGCGGTGTGCCTGGCAGCTTGGCCATGCCGACCGGCGTGGTGTTGACCAGCCCGTCCGCCTCGGCCACGGCTGCGGCCAGGTCGGTGCCGAGCACGGCACGGCCAGCGCCGAAATGGCCATTCAGGTTGTCTACCAAGGCCTGCGCGCGGGCCGCATCCACTTCGAACAGCACCAATTGCTCGACCCCTTCACCCAGCAGGGCGTGAGCCACGGCCGAACCGGCGCCACCGGCACCCATCTGTACCACCTGGCGGCGAGCCACGTCGGGCAGGCCGCGGCGCAAGCCTTCGGCAAAGCCCAGGCAGTCGGTGTTATGGCCGACGCGCTTGCCGTCCTTCAGTACCACGGTATTCACTGCGCCGATGCCACGGGCTTCGTCCGACAGTTCGTCGAGCAGTGGCAGGATCGACTGTTTGAATGGGTAAGTGATGTTCAGCCCGGTGAAGCCTGTGTGTTGCGCGGCGTCTAGCAGGCCGGGCAGGGCGCTGTCCTCCAGTTGCAGCTGGTCGGCATCAATCAGCCGGTACAGGTAGCGCAGGGCCTGGGCGTCACCTTCGTGTTCGTGCAGGGCAGGGGTGCGCGACAGCTGGATGCCGCGGCCGATCAGGCCGGCGAGGATGGCGTGCTGGCTCATGCCGTGCGCTCCTGGAACATTTCGGCAAAGTGGCTGAGGGCCATGCGGTAGCCATGGCTGCCCAGACCGCAGATCACGCCGACGGCAATGGACGATACGAATGACAGGTGGCGGAACGGCTCGCGCTTGTGCACGTTGGACAAGTGCACTTCGATGACTGGCACTTCGCTGGCCACCAAGGCGTCGCGGATGGCCACCGAGGTGTGGGTCCAGGCGCCGGGGTTTATCACGATACCGGCGCAACGGCCGCGGGCGGCGTGGATCCAGTCGATCAGTTCGCCTTCGTGGTTGGTTTGGCGGAATTCGATTTCCAGGCCGTTTGCATGGGCAGTATCGGCACAACTCTGGGCCAGGTCAGCAAGGGTTTCGCGGCCGTATTGGGCAGGCTCGCGGGTACCCAGCATGTTCAGGTTGGGGCCGTTGAGCACGAGAATAAGGGGCTTCATGACGAGCATCGCTTTGTTGTTGTTGGATGCATCTAGTTTTGTACCGACTGGTTAGTTTAGTCAATTGGACTAAACCGCTGCATCGGGAAAGTGGGCGATTATCGAACCCTCAACAGGTACATTCCCCCAGTAGGAGCAGCCTTGTGCTGCGAAGAGGCCGGTACTGCCACAGTAGATGTAATGGCATTGCCGGCCTCTTCGCAGCACAGGGCTGCTCCACAAGGAGAAACGCAGCTGGATTACAGAATTGTAATTTTCCCGCCACCGCCCCGATAAGCACGGCTTTCTAAAGTCCCTCGCCTACACGCGTCGACGAGGATTTGTTCGTGCCCATCCCCCGCAAGATCGCCTTGCTCTGCCTGTTGCTGGCCAGTGCCACCAGCGCCCAGGCCAGTCAGAGCCTGAGCCTGCACCAGGCGCTCGCCGCCGCCTTTGCGCAAAACCCGGAGCTGGCCGCAGCCGGCCGGGAAATCGGCATTGCCGACGGCGAGCGGCGCCAGGCCGGGTTGCTCCCCAACCCAGAGCTCTCCTGGGAGGTCGAGGACACCCGCCGCGACACCAGCACCACCACCGTCACCCTCAGCCAGCCGCTGGAGCTGGGCGGCAAGCGTGGCGCACGGATTGCCGTGGCCGGTACCGGCCAGGCCATTGCCCAGCTTGGCCTGGAGCGCCAGCGCAATGGCCTGCGTGCCGATGTGGTGCAGGCGTTTCACGCCGCCTTGCGCGCGCAGACTGCGCTGGAGCTGGCGCAGCAATCACAGGCATTGACCGAGCGCGGGCTGCGCGTGGTACAGGGACGGGTGACCGCTGGCCAGTCCTCGCCTGTGGAGGCCACCCGCGCCCAGGTGCAACTGGCCCAGGCCCAGGCTGAAGTGCGCCGCGCGCAGACCCAGCGCAGTGTGGCCTACCAGGCTCTGGCACGCCTGACCGGTAGCCCGCTGGCAAGCTTCGACCTGTTGCAGGCCGCTAACCTTTCGCCTGGCGTGGCGCCCAGTGCCGACGCCTTGCTCGACCGTGTCGAGCAAACGGTCGAATGGCGTCTGGCTGCTGCCCAGGTCGAGCGCGGCGACGCGTCGCTGGGGTCGGAAAAGGCTCAGCGTATTCCCAACCTCACCGTCAGCCTCGGTAGCCAGTACAGCCGCGAGGACCGCGAGCGCGTGAATGTAGTTGGCCTGTCCATGCCATTGCCACTGTTCGACCGCAACCAGGGCAACGTGCTGGCGGCTGCACGCCGTGCCGACCAGGCGCGTGACTTGCGTAACGCCGTGGAGCTGCGCCTGCGTAGCGAAACCCGCAGCGCCGTCAGCCAGTGGCACACGGCGATGCAGGAGGTGGATGCCTACGACCGCACCATCCTGCCCTCTGCGCAACAGGCCGTGGACACCGCCACCCGAGGTTTTGAAATGGGCAAGTTCGCGTTCCTCGATGTACTCGACGCCCAGCGCACGCTGATCGAGGCCCGCGGGCTGTACCTGGAAGCTTTGGCTGCGGCCACCGACGCGCGGGCGCAGGTCGAGCGGATCTATGGCGACCTCGATGACCTGAGCACCCCCTTGAACAGCAGGAGCAACAATGACTAACCCACGCAAAGTAGCCCTTCTGGTCGCCGCCATCGCCGCGCTCGGCCTGGGCGGGCTGGCCTGGACCGGCAACCTCGGCCAGGCGTCGAATGCGCAGGGCCGGCACGACGACCATGGCGAAGACAGCCACGGCCATGGTTCCGAGAAGGCGGCCGAAGGCCATGCCGAGGAAGGGCACGGCGAAGAAGAGGGCCAGTTGCACCTGTCCATCGCCCAGATCGAGGCCGCCGGCGTGCAGCTGGCTGCCGCCGGCCCTCGTGAGTTGGGCACCGCCTTCAGCTTCCCGGGGGAAATCCGCTTCGACGAAGACCGCACTGCTCACGTGGTGCCGCGTGTACCCGGCGTGGTCGAGGCGGTGCAAGCCGAACTGGGCCAGGCGGTGAAGCGCGGCCAGGTACTGGCGGTGATCGCCAGCCAGCAGATTTCCGACCTGCGCAGCGAGCAACAGGCCGCCCAGCGCCGCCTTGAGCTGGCGCGCCTGACCTTCCAGCGCGAACAGCAGCTGTGGCAGGAACGCATCAGCGCCGAGCAGGATTACCTGCAGGCGCGCCAGGTACTGCAGGAGGCCGAGATTGCCTTGGCCAACGCCCGGCAGAAGGTCGCCGCCGTAGGCCCGGCCGGCGCTGGCAACCGCTATGAGCTGCGCGCACCGTTCGATGCAGTCGTGGTGGAAAAGCACCTGACTGTGGGCGAGGTGGTCGACGAGACCAGTAACGCGTTTACCTTGTCTGACCTGAGCCGGGTCTGGGCCACCTTCGCCGTGGCCCCGCGTGACCTGGACAAGGTGGTGACCGGCCGCAATGTCACGGTCAGCGCACCGGACCTGGGCGCTCAGGTCGAAGGCAAGGTCAATTACGTCGGCAGCCTGCTCGGCGAGCAGAACCGCGCCGCCACGGTCCGCGCCACCCTGGCCAACCCCAACGGCGCCTGGCGCCCCGGGCTGTTCGTCAATATCGCGGTCAGCGTCGAGCGCTTCAATGCCGCCGTTGTGGTGCCGGAGAGCGCCCTGCAAACCTGGGAAGAACAGACTGTTGTGTTTGCCCGCACCGAGGAAGGCTTCGAAGCCCGCCCGGTGAAGGCCGGCCGCCGCGACGCCGGCCATGTGGAAATTACCAGCGGCCTGGCGGCCGGTACCCAGGTGGCCGCCGCCGGCAGCTTTGTCCTCAAGTCGGAACTGGGCAAGGGCTCGGCCGAGCATAGCCATTGATCACGGGGACGCCTGCATGTTCGAACGCCTGATCCAATTTGCCATCGAGCAGCGCCTGGTGGTGATGCTGGCCGTGGTCCTGATGGCCGCGGTGGGTATCCACAGCTACCAGAAACTGCCGATCGACGCTGTACCGGACATCACCAACGTCCAGGTGCAGATCAACACTGCCGCGCCTGGCTACTCGCCGCTGGAGACCGAGCAGCGCATCACCTTCGCCATCGAGACCGCCATGGCCGGCCTGCCAGGGCTGAAGCAGACCCGCTCGCTGTCGCGTTCGGGCCTGTCGCAGGTCACGGTGATTTTCGATGATGGCACCGACCTGTTCTTCGCCCGCCAGTTGGTCAACGAGCGCCTGCAAGTGGCCCGTGAGCAATTGCCCGAAGGCATGGAAGCGGGCATGGGGCCGATCTCCACCGGGCTGGGCGAAATCTTCCTGTGGACCGTGGAGGCCGAACAGGGCGCACTCAAGGAGGATGGCACCCCGTACACCCTGACCGACCTGCGGGTGATCCAGGACTGGATCATCAAGCCGCAGTTGCGCAATGTGCCTGGGGTGGCCGAAGTGAACAGCATCGGTGGCCATGCCAAGCAGTACCTGATTGCACCGGAGCCCAAGCGGCTGGCGGCCTACAAGCTTACCCTCAACGACCTGATCGCGGCCCTGGAGCGTAACAACGGTAACGTTGGCGCCGGTTACATCGAACGCAATGGCGAGCAGTTGCTGATCCGGGCACCGGGCCAGGTGACCTCGGCCGAAGACATCGCCAATATCGTCATTTCCAGTGTTGATGGCACGCCGATTCGCGTCAGCCATGTGGCCGAGGTTGGCCTGGGCGAAGAACTGCGCTCAGGCGCGGCCACCGAAAACGGTCGGGAAGTGGTGCTGGGCACGGTATTCATGCTGGTTGGCGAGAACAGCCGCACAGTGTCCCAGGCCGTTGCCGCCAAACTGGTCGAGATCAACCGCAACCTGCCCAAGGGTGTGGTAGCGGTGACCGTGTATGACCGCACCAACCTGGTGGAAAAAGCCATCGCCACGGTGAAGAAGAACCTGATCGAAGGCGCGATTCTGGTCATCGCCGTGCTGTTCCTGTTCCTGGGCAACATCCGCGCCGCACTGATCACCGCCATGGTCATCCCGCTGTCGATGCTGTTCACCTTCACCGGCATGTTCAGCAACAAGGTCAGCGCCAACCTGATGAGCCTGGGGGCGCTGGACTTTGGCATCATCGTCGACGGCGCCGTGGTTATCGTGGAAAACGCCATCCGCCGCCTGGCCCATGCACAGCAACGCCACGGCCGCATGCTGACCCGCAGCGAGCGCTTCCATGAAGTGTTCGCCGCCGCCCGCGAGGCGCGTCGGCCACTGATCTACGGGCAGTTGATCATCATGGTGGTGTACCTGCCGATCTTTGCCCTGACCGGGGTCGAGGGCAAGATGTTCCACCCCATGGCCTTTACCGTGGTCATGGCCCTGCTCGGCGCCATGATCCTTTCGGTCACGTTCGTGCCGGCGGCCATCGCCCTGTTCGTCACCGGCAAGGTCAAGGAGGAGGAAGGCCTGGTGATGCGCACGGCGCGTCAGCGCTATGCCCCGGTGCTGGCCTGGGTGCTGGGCCGGCGCAAGCTGGCGTTTGCCGCCGCGGCTAGCTTGGTGGTGCTGTCCGGGGTCATGGCCAGCCGCATGGGCAGCGAGTTCATCCCCAGCCTCAGCGAGGGCGACTTTGCCTTGCAGGCCCTGCGCGTACCGGGTACCAGCCTGTCGCAGTCGGTGGACATGCAGCAGCGCCTGGAGCAGGCGATCATCGCCCAGGTGCCGGAAGTGGAGCGGGTGTTCGCCCGTACCGGTACTGCCGAGATCGCCTCCGACCCGATGCCACCGAACATCTCCGACGCCTATGTGATGTTGCGCCCGCGCGAGCAGTGGGTAGACCCCGGCAAGCCGCGTGACGAACTGATCGCCGAGGTACAACGTGCTGCCGCCAGCGTGCCGGGCAGCAACCACGAGCTGTCGCAGCCGATCCAGTTGCGCTTCAACGAGCTGATTTCCGGGGTGCGCAGCGATGTGGCGGTGAAGTTGTTCGGTGATGACATGGATGTGCTCAACCGCACCGCCGCGCAGATCGCCAGCAGCCTGCAGGGGGTAGCGGGTGCGTCCGAGGTGAAGGTCGAGCAGACCAGCGGCCTGCCGGTGCTGACCATCGACATCGACCGCGACAAGGCGGCGCGCCATGGCCTGAACGTGGGCGACGTGCAGGACGCCATCGCCATTGCCGTGGGTGGCCGCACCGCGGGCACGTTGTATGAAGGTGACCGGCGCTTCGACATGGTGGTGCGCTTGCCGGAAACCTTGCGCACGGATGTGGACGGGCTTTCCAGCCTGCTGATTCCGGTACCGGCCAGTGCTGCAGTGGGCGCTGCGCAAATCGGCTTTATCCCGCTGTCGCAGGTGGCCACGTTGAACCTGCAACTGGGGCCTAACCAGGTCAGCCGCGAGGATGGCAAGCGGGTGGTGGTGGTCAGTGCCAACGTACGTGGGCGTGACCTGGGCTCGTTTGTGGCGGATGCCGAGCAGACTCTGATCCAGCAGGTGCAGATTCCGCCGGGTTACTGGACACGCTGGGGTGGCCAGTTCGAACAGCTGCAATCAGCAACCGAGCGCCTGCAGGTGGTGGTGCCGGTGGCCCTGCTGCTGGTCATGGCGCTGTTGCTGATGATGTTCAACAACCTCAGGGATGGCCTGCTGGTGTTCACCGGGATTCCGTTTGCCCTGACTGGCGGGGTGCTGGCGCTGTGGCTGCGGGATATTCCGTTGTCCATTTCAGCGGGCGTGGGGTTCATTGCCTTGTCGGGGGTGGCGGTGCTGAACGGGCTGGTGATGATCGCCTTTATCCGTAGCCTGCGCGAAGAAGGGCGCCCGTTGCGGGTGGCGGTGGAGGAGGGCGCGCTGACGCGCTTGCGGCCGGTGCTGATGACGGCGCTGGTGGCTTCGCTGGGGTTCATTCCCATGGCGTTGGCGACCGGGACCGGGGCTGAGGTGCAGCGGCCGTTGGCGACGGTGGTGATCGGCGGGATCTTGTCTTCTACCGCGTTGACGTTGCTGGTGTTGCCGGCGTTGTATCAGTGGGCGTATCGGCGCGAAGAGGCGCAGGAGGGCTGATAACTTGGGGCCGCTTTGCGGCCCATCGCGACACAAGGCCGCTCCCACAGGATTGCACATTTACCTGTGGGAGCGGCCTTGTGTCGCGATGGGCTGCAAAGCAGCCCCAAGATATCAAACGGTACTACGAGCTCCAGGCTGCACGCGGTCCACTCCCACCTCATCATGCAACGAAATCCGCGAAGTCTCCGGCAACGCCAACCCGCCCACCAACGCCACCAGCGCAATCACCACCAGGTAAAACGCCGGTGCCAGGCTGCTGCCGGTCTGCCCGATCAGCCAGGTCGCCACCAGCGGCGCGGTACCGCCAAAAAGGGTATAGGCCACGTTGTAGGTAATCGCCGAAGCGGTATAGCGGGTGCGGGTGGGGAAGCTCTCCGACAGCAACGCTGCGGTCACCACGCCACTGCACAAGGCCCCTACCGCCAGCAGGATCACCCCCAGCAGTGCGCCGGACATCGAGCCCGAGCTGGCCAGCCAGTACGCCGGGAACACGCACAGCATCACCCACAGGCAGGTAAAGCCAATGGTCTTGCGCCGCCCCACCCGGTCCGAGAATGCCCCGGCCAGCGGGCAGCCGACAGCGGCGAACAGCAGCGCCACGGTGGTTACCAGCAGCGACTGCGCGCGGGTCAGGTTGCCCACCAGTTGCAGGTAGGTGGCGAAGTAGGTGGTGAACATATAGAACGACAGCGCGGTCAGCGAGATGAAAGCCCCCAGGTTGCGAATGACCCGGCCATGGTGACGCAGGGTGTGTTTGAGCGGCGAATGCTCATGCTCCTTGCCCTGGGCGAGGGCTTCGCGAAATGCCGGTGTTTCCTCCATGCGCCAGCGCAGGTACAGGCCAACCAACCCCAGCGGTGCGGCGATCAGGAACGGAACGCGCCAGCCCCAGGCATTCATCGCCTCGGCCGACAGGCTGGCTTCCAGCCCATAGGCGATCACGGCGGCGCAGGCGAAGGCGGAAAAGGTCGAGACCGGCACGAAGCTGCCGTAGAAGGCACGCCTGTCGTTGGGCGCGTGCTCCATCAGGTAGGCGCAGGCCCCCGCGTACTCGCCACCGGCAGAAAACCCCTGCAGGCAGCGCGCCAGGGTCAGCAGCACGGGGGCTGCCAGGCCGATGCTGGCGTAGGTCGGCAGCAGGCCGATCAGGGTGGTGGAGCCGGCCATCAAGAGGATGGTCAGCGACAGGATGCGCTTGCGCCCCAGACGGTCGCCCAGCGCGCCGAACACGATGCCGCCCAGCGGGCGAAGGGCGAAGGCCACGGCGAACACCGCGAACGTCTTGAGCAAAGCCACGCTGGCGTCTTCGCTGGCAAAGAACTGGCTGGCGATCAGGGTGGCGAGAAAGCCATACACGGCGAAGTCGAACCATTCGACGAAATTGCCGATGGCCGAGGCTGCGATCACCCTGCGCAGGGTGGCGGGGGATACCTCATGAGGTGCGGACATGCGGGTGCTCTCCGGTTCCATTGGCAGCCATGATGAAAGTGGCACGGTCGGGCCGCGCCATCATTGTTGTGCTTGCCAGTAGATAACCGGGCGCAGGCCGGTGCTTTGTCGAGGGCGACCTCGGGATACCTGATTCAACCGCTGTTGCGGGTTACAGCCGGCCCACCTTCCAGGGGGCGTATTCCATTTCACTGTAACCCTTGGCCCGGCCGTGCTCGTCGGCGCTGAAGCCTGGTAGCTTGCTCAGGTCCAGCGCCATGCAGCGGCTGTTGACTTCGGCCTGCAGCTTGCCATCGAGACGAAAGTCATCCGGCCGGTTCGGGTGGGGATAGATCTGCACCAGGCAGCCTTGGACCTTGCCCTGCGCATTCGCATCATAGTAGAGCGAGGCCCTGCCGATGCTGTCTACCGGCAGGTCGCGGAACAGGTGCTGCCAGAAAAATTCACGTTGTGCATTGGCCTTGCGCCGCGCCGTTTCAGGCGCCTGGGCCGCAGCGGGCAGCACCACGAACAGGGGCGTACGTACTTCCACCGTGCCGTCTTCGTCGCGCAGCGACTTGGGCACCACGGGGTAGATGGTCTTCCAGCATTGCGCCTCGACTACGCTGGCCAACGCCTTGAAGTCCGAGCGGGGCAGATCGGCAGGCAGCACGGTTTCATACTTGATCGGTGCCTTGCTGGCTTTGCAACTGACGGGCGCGGAATGCTGGTCGAGTTTGACATCCAGCATGACCACGCCGATCTGCTTGTCTGTGTCTGCTGTCGCGATGCCCAGCTTCAGGGCTTGTTGCATGTCGCTGACGAATGTCTGGCGCGCCTGCTTGTCCGCCTCGGAGGCAGGCCGGCTTTGGCAACCTGCCAAGGCGATGAGTGCGGTAGCCACGAGTGCCGGAGACAACGATCTGAACACAGAAACTTCCTTGATGTGATTGAGCCGGCCTTCATGCCGGTGGTAATGAGAACGAATATTATCACTCAAAATGATTGAGGGTTTTGTGTGCTTTTCGTGTAGGAAAGGTATGGTTTTGCGGTATCGGCGCCATGGCCGATACCGCCCTTCACATCAGAAGCGCATGTCCAGCGCCAGCTCGAAAGTGCGCGGCGGCCCCATGTAGTACTGGCTGTTGTAGGCCTGCTTGGCATATACCTCATCGGTCAGGTTGCGCACCCGCCCGGTCAGCGTGGTGTGTTCATCCAGCCGGTAGCGGGCGAACGCGCCGAACAGGGTGTAGGCCGGGGCCTTGAGGCTGTTGGCGTTGTCGGCATACACCGAGCCCACGTAGCGCCCGTCCGCGCCCACCGACCATGCCGGCGACAGGCTGTAGGTCAGCCACAGGTTGGCGACGTTGGCCGGCACGTTGGTCGGTGCATTGCCCTTGCGTGAAACCGATATGCCGTTGACCGCCTCGTTGAACTCATCGTACTGCGCATCGACATAGGCATAGTTGGCCTCGGCCAGCAGTTTCGGCGTTACCTGCAAGCGCCCGGACAGTTCGACGCCGCGTGAGGTCTGCTGCCCGGCCTGGACTGTTAGGTTGGCGTCGTTCGAGTCGCGCACGGCAAAGTCGTTGCGCACGATCTGGTACAGCGCCAGCGTGGCCGCACCGCGCCCGTCGAGGAAGTCGAACTTGCTGCCCACTTCCCACTGCTCGCCCTTGGACAGGTCGAACAGCCCGACGTTGGAGTAGGTCGCCGCTGCCAGCGAACCGGCCGGTAAATCGGCCGAAGAGCTGTACTGCACGTACACGCTGGCCGAAGGTGTCAACGCATAGGTCAGGCCGATGCGCCCGGACAGCGGTTCCCAGCGTCGTTCGAAATAGGCCGGCGAGGTGGGCGTTACCGCGCCGTAGTTGGTCACTTCCATGTCCAAGTAGTCGTAGCGCAGGGCGGTCAGCAAAGCCAGGCGCTCGGTCAGCTGCAAGCGGTTTTCGGCGAACACTGCGCGGTTGATGACCTCGTGGTGGCGTTGCTTGGTCAGGCCGGCATTCACCCCGGGGATGTCATCGAAGCTGCCGGGGTCGAACTGCTCGGCGTCGACCACGTCGCTCCAGCTGCTGGAGGTGGGGTAGAGGGTCTGGCGCATGCGCGAGTACTCCAGCCCCAGCGACCATTGGCTGGCCAGGCCGAGCAGCTGGTTATCGTGGCGCAGCTCGATGCGGTCGCCCAGCAGGTTCTGGTCGTGGCGCTGCAGGTAAGGGCTGCTGCGCTGCACCTGGCCATCGCTGGTATAGGCGTAGCGTTCAAGGTTGCGGTAATCGCGCTGGGCGTTGTAGTGGTACAGGGTGTTCTGCACGCTGGTGCTGTCGCTGATCTGGTAGTCGAGGATCGAGCGTAGCCAGCGCACCCGTTGCTCATAGCGGCCGTCGGCTACGTTGTAGTTTTCGAAGCGGCGGCTGTTGTCGATCTTCATCGTGCTGCGCCCGGGCAGGATCGGTGAGCCCCAGTAGGGGCTGTCTTCGCGGTCTTCCTGATACTCCAGCGCCAGGGTGTGGGTGAGGTTGGGTGCCAGGTCGCTGAGCAGCGAAAAGGCCAGGCTGTCGGTGTGCCGTTCGTTGCGGTCGACGAAGCCGTTGCCATGCCCGCGGCTGAAGTCCAGCCGCGCGAAATGGTGGGCATCGGCGGGGTTGCTGGCCAGCGCCTGGTTGATACCGAACGCCACCTCGCTGTCGTCGAAACTGCCATAGCGGATACGCCCGTCAATGATCTGCTGGTCGCGGCTGGCGAGCTTGGTGATGTAGTTGATCGAGCCGCCCACTGCGCCCGCGCCATGCAGAAACGAAGACGGCCCTCCAATCAGCTCGACGCGGTCGAGTACCCAGGCGTCCACTGGCCGGGTGGCGCTGCTGTAGCCCAGGTTGATGCCGTTGTACAACTGGGTGACCTGGTTCTGGGTAAAGCCGCGATAGGCGACGAAGCCGCCAAAGCCCGGGTTGGCGGAGGCGTTGACGCCGGTCATGGCGTTGACCACGTCCTGGCTGTCTTTGGCGCCGCGTTCTTCGATCAGGCGGCGGTCCGAGACGCTGACCGAGGCGGGCGTTTCCCGCGCGGTCAGGCCAAGGCGCGAACCGGTCCGGATCGGCTCGTCCAGCTGCACGCCGCTGGCGGCGTCGCGTTCGCCGTCGATGGTGGTGGCGCCGAGTTCGACAGGGGCGGTTTCAGCGCAGGCAAAGCTGCAGGTGCCCATGAGGAGCACCAGGGAGGTCTTGCGAAGCATGTTTGTGTGTCTTCCACGCAAAGGTCATGGCTGACGGCGAACGCGCGCAAAGGCGCGCCCGGCTGAAGTCAGGCGAAATGAAGTACGGCTGCGGGGGAGACGGCGGGGGAGGCGCGGGGGTTGAGGGCGGGGCGTTGGTAGCGCGGCGGCGGTTGTGCCCAGCTGCGCACGACGATGGGCGAGGTGGCCACGACTTGCGCCGGGGTGAACGACCAGCCACCGCTGCTGAGCGGTACGGCCAGGCCAAACGAGGAGCACACCGGGCAGTCGAGCTGGGCCATGTGCTGGTCACCGCCGGCACCGTCCAGGTCGATGGCCACGCCGTGTTCGCTGTTGACCGAGCAGAAGCCGCCTTCCAGGCCGGCCAGGCGCAGGCCACCCATCTGGCCGTGGTGCAGGCCGCACAGCAACAGGCTGAACAGGACGCTGGCGTAGAGCGTCCATGCAGTCAGCGTGCGAGTGTGCCGGGTGGTTTTCATGGCGGCGAATCTACCATCCGGATGAGCGGTCGGGTAGTGCTTTTACTGCAAGTTTTTGGGGCTGCGTTGCAGCCCTATCGCGACACAAGGCCGCTCCCACAGGCAACCGCGATCTCCTGTGGGAGCGGCCTTGTGTCGCGATAGGGGCGCAGAGCGCCCCCAGGGTCTATCAGGCCGCCCGCTCCAGCACATCCAGCAAATCGACAAACTCCAGCGCCAGCTTGTGGCGTGGCGCCAAGTGCACCAACGGCACTGACGCCTGGTGCGATTCACGCATCTTGATCGAATTGCTCAGGTACACCGGCAGCACCGGCAGGCCTTCGCTGCGCAACTGGTCGACCAGGGTCTGGTGCAGGGCGGTGCGCCCGGCGAACTGGTTGACCACCACACCTTCTACCTGCAGCGCCGGGTTGTGGTCCTGGCGCAGTTCCTCGACCTCGGCCATGACACTGTGCAGGGCCTGACGCGAGAAGCTGTCGCAGTCGAACGGGATCAGCAGGCGCTCTGCCGCGACAAGCGCGCTGAAGGTGTAGAAATTGAGCGCCGGCGGGGTGTCGATGTAGATCCGCTCGTAATCCTCGCCCAGTTCCACCAGCAACTTGCGCAGCTTGTTGATTTTGAACTTGCTCTCCAGCTTGCTTTGCAGGTCGCTGAGGTCGGGGCTGGCGGTGACCAGGTGCAGGTTGCTGTAGCGGGTTTCGGTGATCGCCACCCGGTGCTTCTTGCCGGCCGCCGTGACCGGTGACAGGGTCTGGCGGAAGAAGTCGGCGATGCCGGCAGGAATGGCGTCGTTGACCAGGCCGGTCAGGTAGTAAGTGGCATTGGCCTGCGGGTCGAGGTCGACCAGCAAGGTCCGATACCCCTCGGCGGCACTGGCAGCGGCGAGGTTGCAGGCGATGCTGGACTTGCCGACGCCACCTTTCTGATTGAAAACCACACGACGCATGAGACGCTCATCCATGAAATGAAAATGTCAGGTTGGGGTCAATCCTATGACCGGAACAAGACAGTTTTATGACAAAGATTGTTACAACAATCACTTTCATCGTTGGCTGTAACTGCGCAGAGGCCGGTTCAGGCAATAGCTACCCGGTTACGCCCCTCCTGCTTGGCCTGGTAAAGCGCCCGGTCCGCCTCGCTCAATGCGTCCATGGGCCCGCTGCCAGCCTCGCCATCCCAGCGTGCCACCCCCAGCGAAACCGTCACCGCGCCCACCGGCTGCACGGGCGTATCCTGCACCGTGACCCGCAGCCGCTCGGCCACCACGGCGGCCACGTCCAGGCTGGCCCCCGGCAGCAGCATCAAGAATTCCTCGCCGCCGGTGCGGCACAGCAGGTCGCCCTCGCGGCAGCAGCGGCGCATCAGCTCTGCCAGGCGGCGCAGCACCTGGTCGCCGACCTCGTGCCCATGGTTGTCATTGACCTGTTTGAAATGGTCGATGTCCAGCACGATGGCCGCAAAGGCGCGGCCTTCGGCTTCCAGCAATGACAGGCTGAATTCCAGGCTGCGGCGGTTGCCCAGGCCGGTCAGCGGGTCGGTCTGGGCGTCACGGTTGAGCCGGCCGATGCGCTCCTGCAGCAGGTTCAGCCCGATCAACAGGGCGCGCTTGAGTTCGGCTGCCTCGAAGTACCAGGCCCGCACGCGATGCAAGCGCTCGGCGGTGCCAGCACGGTCCATCGCTCGGGCACCGGCAGCCAGTTGCCACAGCGGCCGGGCGATGGTCATGGCCAGCCACCACAGCAGCAGGCAGCCCACCAGCGCCAGTGGCGCAGAAGTGCCTACCACGTTGAGGATCAGGTGGTTCAGTGGCATCACCGTCTGCGTCAGCGGTTGCTGCGCCACTACCCCCCAGCCGGCGCTGGGTACAGTGGCAAACCCGGCGAGCATTTCCACACCCTGGCTGTTGGTCAGTTGGCGGGTACCGTTGTTTAGGGTCGCCAGCTGGTCGATCAGCGCATTGCCCTCCACCACTGTGCCGACCCGTTCGCTATCGGGGTGATACAGCAGGCGGCGGTTGCGGTCGACCACATACAGGTACGAACCGTCCTTGTAGAAATGTTCGCCCAGCAAGCTGTTGAGGATGTTGCGTTCGCGCAGGTACAGGCTGCCACCGACATACCCCATGTAGCGACCGTTGCTGTCGAAAACGGGTTGCGACAGCGCCACCACCAGGTTGTCGGCCGCCGAAAGGTAGGGTGTGGAAACCAGCGGGCGGCGTTCTTGCAATGCTTCCTGAGCGCCGGGCGACTGTACGTGACTGCCGACCAGGTGCCGTAGCGGGGCAGGGGATACTGCCAGCAGCACGCCGTTGGCATCGATCACGAAGGTGGAGTTGAAGGCCATGCCCTGGCCCAGTACACGGTCGGTCTCCACCTGCAGCGCAGCGGCATCGCCCAGCTGCCGGCCTTGTAAGCCGGCGCTGAAGGCCAACTGCTGCTGGGCGTTGCCGATGAAGGTTTCGGTGATGCTGGCCAGCTTCATCGCATACACCCGGTTGGCTTCCAGGGCGTGGTCGATCAGCAGCTGGCGCTGCACCCGGTAGCTGGCGAAATAGCTGGCGCACAGCATGACCAGGGCGGTGAGGGCGCAGAGCACCAGAATGAGTGTGCGTAGATCCAGGCGCAATCCGTGCTTGGCGTGTGGCAATCCTGACCTCGGGTAATTGAAAGTAGCGACGACCTTTCGCGCTAGGGGGATGGGGCGCCGCGTTCAGGAACCGGGCCTGTCCAGTGCGTTCAGCTCGTCTTCCACCTGCTGCATGCGCCGCTCCACCAGCGCTTGCACCTTGACGTCGCGGGCGGTTTCGCGCATCAGCGCGGTGAGTTTTTCGCTCAGGCGCTTGCCGGCTTCGGTGTCTTCCAGCGCCCTGGCCTTGGCGGGGTCCTGGGTGGCGGCAACGATGGTGGCAAATTCGGCGTCGCTGAAGTTCTTTTCGCTGTACAGCCGGAACAGGTCCTGGCGCTGGTCCTCGACGGTCAGGTACTTGCGCAGTACATCCTGGATGGTGGCCTGCGACAGCTGCGGGTGAGTGCGGCCCAGCAGCGTGGCCATGCGCTCGATGTTATGGGTGTAGGCATCCTGCAGCGGCAGCTGGGCGAGGATCTGATCTTCGCGGGAGGGCTTCTGGTCGCAGGCGGTGAGGGCGGCAGTCAGCAGCAGGGGCAACAGCAACTTCTGGAAGCGAGGCATGGCGTGGCCTGGTCGGGCAGTGAAGACTGCCGATTATACCGATGTCCGCCTGGCCACGACGAGCTTTGTGATTTGCCTTGAACGGCGCGCTGCGGTAGAACCGTGCCCTCCAACCACTGCCAGCAGCCCCATGCCGAACTGGACCCTGCAACCTGTGGCGCGCGTCGCCATTGCCGAAGTCGTTGCGTTTGTCGATAACGCTCGCCGCGAGCTCTTCCCGATGCTTGCGAAGGCGCCATTGCCGCACGACCTTGCGCATTTTGCCGACACCTACCTGGACGGCGCGGGATGCTTTCTTGAGGCCCGTGATGACGGGCGGCTGGTCGCGGTGATCGGCTACGTGCCCTATGACCACCGCTTTGCCCAGCTTGATTACCACGCTGAGCGGGTAGTCGAAGTGGTACGCCTGTTCGTGCTGCCGGCCTACCGCCGGCATGGCCTGGCTGCCGCGTTGTTCGGCGCGTTGCGCGAGCGGGCGGAGCAGGCAGGCATCGGCTGCCTGTACCTGCATACGCATCCGTTTCTGCCGGGTGCCATTGCGTTCTGGGAGCGGCAAGGGTTCGCGGTGGTGGATGTGGAGCAAGACCCGGTCTGGCAGACCACGCACATGCACTTGCGACTGCCCTGACCTGTGGGAAAGCGCCTACAGCGGAGCTTTTGGCGTGATCGACGCGTTCATTTCAAAACCGGCCCGGCTTGCTTACCTTCCCCAGTGCACGGCTTGCTCACTGCACCCGAGGGAGACTCACGATGCCATACATGGCCCTGTACAAACTCAAGCTGCTGGACGAATTTGAAGAGCGTATTGACCGGTGGACCTTTGCGCATTTTGAACAAAGGCTGATAGGACTGTGGCGGGGGGCGACCTACCATGACGCCAAGGGGATTATAAATGCGGCGCACAAGGAACGCCGTTGGCCGAGGGTGGTGAAGCGGTATCTGCTGACCAATTACAAGGAGTTTGGCTACGTCAGTTCAGAGCTGCAACGGGCGTTTGCCGAGGTGCTGGTCGCGATGAATGAACAACAGCGGGCGGAGTGGGGGTTGTTGCCTGCGGGTAGCTCGCTCGCCTGATCGAGCCTGGGCCGCTCCTACAGGTGTCGCGCAGTCCGGGCTTTTCGCGATCCCTGTAGAGCGGCCTTGCGCCGCGATGGGCTGCAAAGCAGCCCCCGGCTCCATCAGCCAACTCGATCCATCAGAACCCCCCGGACAACGGCCACTCCACCGCCAACCGTATCTGGTCCCCGTCCAGCTCAGCCTGCGCCGTGTTCCCCCGGTGCACGTTATGCCTCACCGAGAACGTCGTCCCCTTGGCCTTGCCGCTCTGCACCACATACCGCGCCTCCAGGTCGCGCTCCCAATGCTTGCCACCCTTGCCATACCCCAGGTACGCATACCCGCCATTGGGGTCGACATGTGTGCCGTCGATATCGAACCCCCTCACGTACAGCGCCGTGAGGTTCAACCCCGGCACCCCATAGGCCCCCATGTTCAGGTCATAGCGTGCCTGCCAGGACTTCTCGTTCGGGGCGTTGAAGTCCGACATCTGCACGGCGTTGGCAATGAAGATTGCCCCTCGCGTCACGTAGTCGAACGGGGTGTTGCCGTCGACCTGCTGCCAGCCAAGGCTGAAACCGTGCGGCCCCTGGCTGTAGCGCGAGACCAGGCTCCAGGTGGTGTTGTCGATGCGCCCGGACAGCGCCTTGCCAGTGTCTGTGGTGCGGTACAGGTTGAGGTCCAGGCTGATGCTGCGTCGGTCATCCAGCGCATGGCTGAGGGTACTGCCCAGGTAGTGCTGCTTCCAGCTGTCTTCGTAGCGCGAGGTATACAGGCTGCCACTGAACGCTGCGCCGGGGTTCCAGACCACACCGGCCAGATCGAAACTGTTGCCTTGCTTGCCGTTGGAGTAGTTCACCACGAAGCCCTTGTCGTGGCTGGAGGCATTGCGGTCGGTGCTTTCGTTGAAGTGCCCGGCCAGCAGCTTGAGCGTGTCGAACTCGTTGCTGGTGAGGAAGAACCCTGTAGCGGTCTCGGGCAGCAGGCGGCTGTCGGAAGAGCTGAATACCGGGGTCTTGACCCGTTGCTCGCCATAGGAGAGCACGGTATTGGACGCCCGCAACTTCAGCGCTGCCCCTGCACGGCTGTATTCGTTTTTCGGGTGCCCATCGTTATCCACCCCCAGCAGGCGCGCTTTGCCCGCGCGCCCGCCGCCACTGTCGAGTTGCACGCCCAGGTAGGCATGGGCATCGACGCCAACACCGATCAGGCCCTGGGTGAAGCCGGACTGAAAGGTCCCCATCAAACCGTAGGCCCATTCCTCGGCCTTGCCATTACGTTCGCTGCGCGGTTTGTAGGCATTGCGCGCGGCACTGTTGCGCCCACCGTGCTTGTAGTCGCGTTGGTCGAATACGCTGCGGTTGAGGATGTTCCAGCTGCTGTCTTCGACAAAACCGCTGCTTTGCGACTGCGCGGAGTCGGCCAGGGCCAAGGGCGACAACCCCAGCAGCGGCAACGCTAACAACAGCCGGTTCATCGCGCGGCCTCAAGCTTCTGCAACTGGGCCGCGAAGCGGGCTTGCGCCCGTGCAGGCAAGCTGGCTGGCAATTCGGCAGCCGGCGCATCACCCACCTGGATCAACATCACCATGCCCATCGCCAGGTGCGGAATGCACTGGATGCCATATACGCCCGGAACGCTGAAGGTTTGCTCGAAAGGCTGGTTCAGTTTGCTCTTGAAGGGTTCGGCGCCTGTGGGCAGCAGGCCGGGCACGCTGGCCGCATTGTGCCCGCTCTGGGTGGGCAGAAAGCGCACGGTGTCGCCGGGGGCAATGCGCAGGTGATCCGGCTCATACACCATGGCGCCTTCGCTGCCGCGGTTGAGCATTTTCACTTCATGCACCTCGGCCAGTGCGGCGGGGGCAAGCAGGGCGCTGACAAGCAGCAGGGCAACAGGGCGCAACAGCATCAGTAGAACTTCCTGGTTCAAGGGGCGCGAAAACGCAGGATGCGCGCGCCATCGAAGGGGTCGGTGAGGTAGCGGGCATGTACGCCGAAGGTGCACAGCAGGCGCTCGGGCGTGAGGACGTCGAACGGTTTGCCAAGGGCGACCAGGTTGCCCTTGTCGAGCACCGCGACGCGGTCGCAGGTGAGTGCCTGGTTGAGGTCGTGCAAGGCCACCAGCGTGGTGACCGGCAAGGCTTGAACCTGCTGCAGCAGGCTTAGCTGGTGCTGAATGTCCAGGTGGTTGGTCGGCTCGTCCAGCAACAGTACCTGTGGCCGTTGCGCCAAGGCGCGGGCGATGTGCACGCGCTGGCGCTCGCCACCCGACAGCGAACCCCACAGGCGTGTGCGCAGGTGCAGGGCGTCGAGGTCAGCCAGGGCCTGCTCGACGATGGCACGGTCCTCCCCAGAGAACGGTGCCAGTGCCGACAACCAAGGCGTACGGCCCAAGGCAACGGCATCGAACACACTGATTGCATCGAGGGTGTCAGCCTGTTGCTCAACCAGCGCCAGGGCCTGTGCAACACGGCGGCGGGGCAGCTGTGCCAGCGGTTTGCCCAGCAGTTGCACGTTGCCGCTGGCCGGCTTGCGCAGCCCGGCCAGCAGCTTGAGCAGTGAGGATTTGCCGGAGCCGTTGGGGCCGACAATGCCCAGGGTTTCACCTGCCACAACGTGCAGGTCAATATCGCGCAGCACGTTATTGCCGGCCAGTTGCAGCCCCAGGCCCTGGCAGCTCAGTGGCGCAAGCTGTGCAGCGATCATGACCGTCATGAGTGCCCTCGGCGGCTGACCAGAATCAGTGCGAACACCGGTGCACCGATCAGTGCGGTTACCACGCCCACGGGAATCACCTGGCCTGTAATCAAGGTGCGCGAAAGGACGTCGGCGGCAATCAGGAACAGTGCGCCGCCCAGTGCGCTGGCGGGCAACAGGCGGCTGTGCCCGGGGCCGAGCAGCAGGCGCAGGGCATGCGGGATTACCAGCCCGACAAAGCCGATGGCGCCGACGATGGACACCATCACCGCCGTGACCAGTGCCGTGCAACTGATCAGCAGTAACTGGGTGCGCCGCACCGGGATGCCCAGCGATGCAGCCGAATCGGCGCCGAAGGTGAAGGCGTCCAGCGCGCGGCGGTGCAACAGGCACACCACCAGGCCGAACAGCGCCACCGGCACAGCCAGCCACACGGAAGGCCAACGCACACCGCTGAGATTGCCCAGTAGCCAGAACAGGATGCCGCGTGCCTGTTCGGCGGTGGCCGACTTGGTGATGAGAAAAGCGGTGAGGGCGGTGAACAGTTGCGAGCCGGCGATGCCGGCGAGGATCACCTGCGCGTTGTTGCTGCCTGGGCCGGCCGCGCGGGCCAGTAGCAGCACCAGGGCGAACGCAGCCAGCGCACCGATGAAGGCGCCACCGGACATGCTCAGCGCCAGGCTACCCAGGCCCAGCAGGCCGACCAGCACTGCACCGGTCGAGGCGCCGGCGGACAAGCCCAGCAGGTACGGCTCGGCCAGCGGGTTGCGCAGCAGCGCCTGGAGCACCACACCGCAGGTGGCCAGGCCGGCGCCGCAGGCTGCAGCGACCAGGGTGCGGGTCAGGCGGTAGTTCCAGACGATGCCGGCGTCGATCGGGTCAACCGGGTAGCCGGCCTGCCACAGGTGGTTGGCCAGCACCTGGCCGACCACGCTGGGTGACAGGTTGGTCTCACCGATGGCAGTGCCGGCCAGCAAGGCGGCCAATAGTGCCGCCAAGGCGATTGCGATGCAGGGTAACAGGCGAATCATCACTGGGCCGCTTTACCGCTGGCGAAGGCTGCCGACAAGGTTTGCAGGCCACGGAACAGGCGGATGCCGGCCTGCATGGCGTCGGCGTCGAGGACGATGATGCGGTTGTGCTTCACCGCGTCCATGTTGCGGGTTACCGGGTCGTTGCGCAGGAATTCCAGCTTTTTCTGGTAGTCGTCGGCGGGGAAGCGGCGGCGGTCCATGCGGGCGATGATCAGCCAGGTGGGGTTGGCCTTGGCCAGGGTTTCCCAGCCTACGGTCGGCCACTCCTCGGTGGACTCGACCACATTGCGCACGCCCAACGTGCGCAGCATGAAGTCAGCGACACCTTGACGGCCCGCCACGTAAGGGTCGATGTCGAGGTCGGCGCTGGAGAACCAGAACAGTGCCGAAGTGGTGGACAGGTCCTTGCCGGCCAGTAGTGCCTTGGCGCTGTCCAGGCGGCCTTTCAGCTCGGCGTTCAACGCAGTGCCGCGGTCCTGCACATCAAAGATCTCGGCCAGCTGGCTGACGCTCTTGTAGATGCTGCTGACCTGGAACGCCTGCAGGCGGGTGCCGTCGGCGCCGACCAGGTTGTCCTTGCCCTCGCAGTCCGACGGCAGCAGGTAAGTGGGGATCTTCAGTTCATCGAACTGCTCGCGGGTGCCGACCACACCCTGGGCGCCGACCATCCATTCGAACTGCACCGTCACCAGTTGTGGGCGCTTGCCGACCACGGCCTCGAAGCTGGGGTCATTGTCGGCCAGGCGGGGCACCTTGTCGTTCTGCGCCTGGTACTCGGGCAGCACGTTGTTGAACCACAGCGAGGTGCCCGCCAGCTTGTCGCCCAGCCCGAGTGCGTAGAGCATCTCGGTGCCGGCCTGGCCGATGGTGACGGCGCGCTGCGGCGCTTGGGCGAAGGTTTGCGGTTTGCCGCAGTTCTCGACCGTCAGCGGGTAGTGGCTGGCAGCGGCCTGGGCCAGGCCAGTGAGGCCAAGGCCGGCGAGCAGGGTGGCGAAACGGGGCAGCATGCTGGGCGATCTCCTATCGGACAGTTCGGGTGAGGAACGCACGGACAGGCATCGCCGAGCCCCGCCGATGGCAGGGGCAACACTGATGGCCAATCCCGGACACCCCGCCGGTTGGTAAATGTAGGCCGGCAGGTCTCCTGACTGGTGCGTCATGGCCCGGCTCCGGCCTTCCCGGGCGCGTGGCCCAGTGGCATCGATGGAGCAGGCTCGGCACCTACAGTTGCGGGGGCAGTTCCGTTTGGCCCGTATTGACGGGCCTGGGATTCCCTATTAATTCCGTGGTGGAAACCGGCGGCCCGCATGGTAGACCATCGCGCCGCCGGGTGAAAACGCTTTTCAGAAGTACTTCAGCCAGGTGATGTCGCGGCGGCGCGCTTTCAGGCGGGCGAACCCGCGCACCGGCAGGTACAGCGAAACCGCCAGCGCCGCTGCACCCAGCCACACCGCCGTGATGCTGTCGAAACCGAAATAGTCGCCATGGTTGAGGCCGAACACCGCCACGCAGGCCAGGTACAGCAGTTTCAGCACGTACAGGTGCAACAGGTAGAAGAACATCGGTGCTGCGCCAAACACTGCCAGCGCGCTGATCCACCGGGCCTGGCCGGCGCGTTCGAAGGCGCGCAGCAAAAGCAGGCCACAGCCCAGGGTCAGGGCCAGGAACAGCAGCGACGGCGGGTATTTGGTGATGTTGAAGAAGCTCATCACGGTTTGGGTGAGAGTAGGGTAACCGCTCCACGGCGCCTCGCCATAGCCGTTGAACAGGCGCAACACGACAAAACCCAGCAACGCAGTCAGCCCAGCCAGCAGCAGGCGCTGCTGGCGTTGGCCGGCTGTGCTGCCAGGGGCGAACCAGGGGCCCAGGCCATAGCCCAGGGCGATGACGCCGATCCATGGCAGCACCGGGTAAGACGTGCGCAGGCGCAGGTTTTCGGAGAATTCAAGCCAGCCACGGTCGTGCAGGATGGCCCATGGCACGTGCAGGGCGGACTCCACGCCAAAGTGCAGGCCGTCGAGCAGGTTGTGACCGGCAACGATGACTGCGCCCAGGGCGAGCAGGGCCGCACGTGGCAGCCATATGAGCAGCGACAGGGCGATCATGCTGACGCCGATGGCCCAGATGACTTGCAGGTAGATGACGCTGGGAGGCAGCTGGAAGGTCCAGGCGAAGTTGACCAGAGTGAACTCCAGCACCACCAGGAACAGCCCGCGCTTGAACAGAAACGCCGAGACATCGCCACGGCCCTGGTGTTTTTCGCCATATAGCCAGGCCGACAGGCCGGTCAGCAGGACGAACACTGGCGCGCACAGGTGGGCCAGGGTACGGCTGAAGAACAGCGAAGGCTCTGTGGCGTCGATGGTCATCGGGTCGCTGACCTGTCGGTGCAGGAAGAACGTTTCGCGGACGTGGTCCAGAAGCATGAACAGAATCACCAGGCCGCGCAGGGCATCGATGCTGTGCAGGCGCTGGGTGATCAGGGAGGGCGTGGCGCTGGCGCTTGTCATGGAGGGTCGCTGATAGGAATGAATGTCATGTGAAATGTTATCTTATAACTATTTGATTAGAGGTGGGTAGGGGTTTTTGTGTTACCTGTGCCGGCCCCTTCGCGGGCTCGCCCGCTCCCACAGAGATATCGCAGTCATCGAAAACTGTGTTGTATCTGTGGGAGCGGGCGAGCCCGCGAAGAGGCCGGCACAGGCAGGCTCAGATCAGAAGGTGTAATCCACCGTCGCAAAGTACGACCGCGGCATCCCCATCAACCACTGCTGCCCACTGAACGCCGACTGCACATATTCACGATCAAACAGGTTGTTCAACTGCAAGCCCAACTTCACATCCGGCAGCACCTGCCAGGCGATGTTGGCATCGACCACGGTATACCCGGGGGCGCTCTGGGTATTGGCGGTATCGGCATAACGCTCATCTACGTAGCGCGCACCAATGCCGGCCTCTACCTGCTGGCCGAAGCCTTTGCTCAACCACAGGTTGGCAGTACGCCGTGGCACGTTGGCCGGCCGGTTGCCAGCACGGTCCTGAGCCACGCCGCCGACCATCTCGTCGAAGTCGTCATACCTGGCGCGCACCAGCGACGCGTTGGCCGATACCTGCCACTGATGCGCCAGGGCCAGTTCCAGGGTGGCCTCAAGGCCATCGGACGTCTGCTGCCCCGCCTGCTGCTTCTCGTGGGTGATCGGGTCGTCCACCAGCAGTTTCTTCTTGACGATGTGGTAGGCGGCAAGCGTCCATTCGCCACGGCCGTCCCAGAAGCGCTGCTTGAGGCCTACCTCGGTCTGCTTCGCCTCGGTCAGGTCATAGTGCATCTGTGTGGGGCTGAGGCTGATGAGGTTGTTGACCCCCTCCTGGCTGGTGGAGTACTGCCCGTAGAGCGACAGGTCGTCGGTGACGGCGAACACCAGCCCGGCGCGCCAGTTGCCACCTTGCAGGCTGCGGTCGCTGCGGCTGTCGTTGGTCAGGTTGGTGCGGTCGATGTGGTTCTGGTCGCGGCGCACGCCGGTGACCAGCGACAGCCGGTCGCTCAGCTGCAGGCGGTTTTCGGCGAACAGGGCGAAGGTGTGGGTGCTGGACAAGGTTTGCGGGCGCAGCGGCGAGGCGCTGTGAAACCAGCCCGGTTCTGGTTGCCACGGGTCGATGTAGTCGCCGCCCACATCGTTGTAGGGCGCATTGCTGTCGACGTTGAAGCGGACCTTGTTGTATTCCGCGCCGACCACGGTCTTGCTGGCCAGGCCGAACACGCTGTGGTCAAAGGTGAAGGTCTGGCGGTCGCCGAACTGTTCCTGGTTGTGCTTGATTTCCAGGTAGCTGCCGCGCTGCAATTGCTGGCGTTCGGCGTCCCAGCTGTAGTCTTCGGCGTTGCGCCAGTGGCGGCGGCTCTTGATGTAGTACAGCTCGTTGCTGGCGCTGACGTGGTCGTTCACCGTCCAGTCGGTGGTCAGCCGGGTCCACTCATCGACGTAGTGCTGCACGTCGTTCTGCACGTTGTAGTTTTTCTTGCGCAGGCTGCTGCGGTAGTGCCCGTCGATCAGCGGGGTGCCGTAGTAGTTGGCAGGCTCTGCATCGCCACGGTCGTGGGCAAGGGTGAAGCTGAGGTCGTCACTGGCATCGAAACGCAGCGCGGCACTCAGGGCCAGGCTGCGCGAAGTGGTGCGGTCGACCCAGCCGTTGCCGGCCTGCTGGTTGAGGGTGAGGCGATAGCTCAGGCGCTCGCTGAGGCTGCCGCCGCTGTCCAGGCCCAGCTGCTGGCGGTCCCACGAGCCGTAGCCCAGGCGCAGGTGGTTGCGCACCTCACCGGCAAACGGTTTTTTCGGGATCACGTTGATCACCGCGCCGGTGGCGCCTTCGCCATGCAGTACCGAAGCCGGGCCGCGAATCACATCGATGCGTTCGACCATCCACGGGTCGACAGGGAACGTCTGGGTGCCGGCACCGGTGTACAGGCGGGCGCCGTCGAACAGTGTCATCACCGAGCTGTGGCCGGCAAAGCCGCGGGCGGACAGGCCGGTGCCGCCGTCGCCCGGGGAGCCGACGAAGGTGATGCCCGGCGACCGCGTTACCGCATCCTGCACGGTGAGGTTGTTGCGCTGCTGGATCTGCTCGGCGCTGATGCTGCTGGTGCTGGCCGGTGTTTCCAGGGCGCTGAGGCCAAGGCGCGAGCCTGCCTGGGTTGGCGTGGCCAAGTCGATGGCCCGGCTGTCGAGGGTGTCGGTGATGGCCGTGGAGGGCAAGGCCAGGGGGTGTGGGTCACGGTCATCGGCCAGGGCCGGCAGGGCGACGGCCAGGCAGGCCGCCAGGGGGTGAAGCTTGAACTTACGGGACATGTCGTTCCACTGCTGCAGGAATGAATGGATCCCGGTGGAAAACACGCAAAGGCGAACCATGCAGGCAGGCGCGCGCACGGATTCCGGCCTGCGCCCGCCCACCGCGGGTTGCCAAGTGACGCTCCAGGCCGGTCTCCGGGCTTGCGAGGGGCATGACACCTTCACCTTCCCATGCATGTGCACAGTGGTATCTCGAAGGGGTCGCTCGCTTACCGTTGCGGGGGCAGCGCCGGACTTGTCGTGGGTACCACGACGCACCGGCTTCCCGTTTCACCCTGCGCGCGGCGGCGAAGGGCACCTGAAACTGGCGCGCATCTGACCACTGAAACGCTGTGGCGTCAAATGTTGGCGCCCCATGAATACCGCGATAAAACACAAGGTTGCGCGCGTTTACTGATTTTTTTTCGAACTTTTTTCGCGGCGTTTGTCTCGAACCGCACGTTCGCCTTTCGTTATCAAGTCATGGAGACTTCCCGCATGTCTGCTCGTCAACTGTTGCGCCACACCTGCCTGCTCGCCCTGATCGCCGCGCCGCTGGCCGCCACCGCCGCGCCCAGCACCGACCCGCTGTTCACACTTGGTCTGCAGGGCGCCTACGACAAGTTCAAGTTTGAAGGTGGCAGTGAAAGCGACAAGGAACACATGGGCCAGGGCGGCGTGTTCGCCACCTTCGGCAACAAGCTGACAGCCGAATCCGGTTTCATCTACCAGCTCGGCGCCGAAGCCAAATTCGGCAAGAAGAACGACAACAAGCTCAAGGAGGCCCAGGCCGACCTTGACCTTGGCTGGCGTGCGGCGCTGGACGCTCGCAACTTTGTCGACGTGACCGTGGGCGGCGGTTACAGCTGGTCGCGCTTCGAACCGGAAATCAACGACCTCGATACCAAGCTCACGGTGAAATCGCCCTTTGCCAAGGCGGCATTGGGCTACAACCACCAGTTCGACGCCTCGACCTTGCGCGTGGAAGTTGGGGCACGCCACACCCTGGACGGCCGCGCGCGGCTGAAGGTTGACGACTTTGGTAGCGACACGGTCGACCTGAAAGACCGCACCAACCCGTATGCCGAAGTGACGTTGCTGATGAACCAGCAGGGCGGTATGCCGGTGCAGGCGGGTGTTTACTACACCCGCACCGAATACAAGCTGGATGAAGATTCGCCAGCAGCAGACAACACCAAGCTCAAGCGTGACGAGTTTGGGGTGAAGGTGGGCCTGGCCTTCTGAAACTGAGCGTTTAGCAGGCCCGACCTCTTCGCGGGCTTGCCCGCTCCCACAGGATCTCCACGTACCCCGAGGTGAGTGGGTTTGCTGTGGGAGCGGGCAAGCCCGTGAAGGGGCCGAGCCTGCGAGAGAAGATCAGCGCCCGCGACGCCGCGACACCCGTGCCTCGATATTCTTGCGCCCGATCAGCAGTGGCGGCTTCTCCACCACCGGCTCATCCGCCAGCCACTTGTACATCACCAGGCAGTCCACCAGCCCCAGGCGGGCATGGCGATAAGCCTTGGGCAAACGCCCGACCGTTTCGAAGCCCAGCTTGTGCCACAGTGCCACCGCGACTTCATTGCTGGCCACTACCGAGTTGAACTGCAGGGCCAGAAAGCCCTCTTGGCGTGCCAGCTTCTGCGAGTGCTCGCACATCAGGCGCGCCACGCCCCGGCCTCGTGCCTGTTCGCACACCATGTAGCCGCAGTTGCCCACGTGCGCGCCAGGCCCGGCGGCATTGGCCTTCAGGTAATAAGAACCCAGCAGCTCGCCATCCTCTTCGGCCAGCAGCGTGTGCAATGGCAGCTCCAGCCACAGCTGACGGGCCTGATCGATGCTCAGGGCCGGGTCGTATGCGTAAGTTTCAGCAGCCTGGACAATGGCCTGGAAGGTGGGCCAGAAGCGCTCGAAGTCTTCGGCTGTCATGGGGCGAATGTGGATCATGCGGGTTCCTGCAAGGGCTGGGCCGCCAAGTCTGTGGGGCGCGGCGCCGTCGCGCAAGGGCGACGACGCCGTTTGTGCCTAGCCGTTGGCCTTGCCCACCGCATCCATGGCCCGCGCCGAGTACACCAGCGCCGCACCGGCGTTCATCGCCACGGCCACGCCGAGGGCTTCGGCAATTTCCTCGCGGCTGGCACCGTGCTTGACCGCCTGCTGCGAATGCACGGCGATGCAGCCGTCGCAACGGGTGGTCACGGCCACGGCCAGTGAGATCAACTCACGCGTCTTGGCGTCGAGGTGGTTGGTCTTGGCTCCTGCACCGCTGGCGGTCATGTAACCGGCCACGGTGTCGGGGGAGAGTTGCTTGAGATCGCTGATGCCGGCCATCAACTGCTTACGATAGGCGTCCCAGTCCATCATGCTCATCGTCTTCACCTTGTGGTGGTTGCGAGTGGAGCTTTCAGGCTAGTCGAAGAGTGGCAGGAGCGAGGCTTGTACTTTGGTGGGTGTGCAGCAGTACTTGTGAGGGCAACTGTCTTGCACCATCACTCATGCTGCCGCAGCACCTTGCAGGAGCGCGCTGAGCATTCAGATGTAGATGAACACCAGCACCAGCGCCGCAACCACTGCCCACTTTTCCAGGTAGTAGCGCATGCGGTTGCGCTTTTTCAGCGCCTTGCCGCGTTCACGAATCTTGTAGATGCGGGTGAACAAGCGGTTGATACCGCCGGTCTTGTCGCCGTCACCGTTAGGCGCGGCGGCGGCGGCCATGACGTTGCGGCTGAACCAGCGGTTGAACGCAGTTGCCCAGCGGTACTTGAGCGGGCGCTCGACGTCACAGAACAGGATGATGCGGTTGTGCTCGGTGGTATTCGCCGCATAGTGGATGTAGGTTTCGTCGAAGATCACACCCTCGCCATCGCGCCAGGAATACTTCTCGCCGTCCACGTCAATGTAGCAACCGTCGTCGTTGGGCGTGTCCAGGCCCAGGTGATAGCGGTAAGAGCCGGCATACGGGTCACGGTGGCGCACCAGCTTGGCGCCCGGTGGCAGGGTGGCGAACATGGCGGCCTTGACCGTGCCGATGCTTTGCAGCAGCTCGGTGGTGCGGGGGCACAGGGCCATCGCCGACGGGTGGCTTTCGCCATACCACTTCAGGTAGAAGCGCTTCCACCCGGTCTTGAAGAACGAGTTGAAACCGACGTCATCGTAATTGTCGGACTTCTTGATTTCGCCCACGTGCAGCAACTGGCGGCCTTCCTCGCGGATTTCCTGCCAGTGGTCCTGCAGCGGCTTCAGTTCGGGGAAGGCTTCGACCGGCAAGTAAGGCTTGGCCGGGAGCTTGGAAAACAGGTACAGGAAACTGTTGACCGGTGCCAGGAAGCTGGAGTGGTCGCCCAGCTGGCGGGTCAACTTGTGGCGAACTCGACCGCGCAGGTGCACGTAGGCAATCGAGAGGGCGAAGATAAGTACGAGTGCAATTTTCATGGACGTTTACTTGTCGAAAAATGGCCATGCGCCATGGCATAAGCCCGCCAGCATAAACAATCATGGGGGTAGTTTGTACTTATTGTTACGAAACGCCGGGGCGACATTGGTGTAATACCCTACAGTCTTGCGCAAACGTTTCACGTCATGGAGTTGGTATGGTTCAGGATATACGCCCCAGCGGTAGCCCGTTCAAACGGCTGTTTTTCGCCTTGCCGGTCAGCGATGCCCAGCGCCGGGCCTTGGCCCAGTGGCGGCGTGGGCTGGGCCTGCGCAGCGGCAAACCGGTGCCGGCGGCCAACTTCCACGTCACGCTGTTGTTCCTCGGCGATGTAGATACTGCCCAGGTGCCTGCGATCTGTGCGGCAGTCGATCAACTGGCGCTGCCGGCCATGGCACCGCGGCTTTTGCTTGACCGCTTGCAGGTGTGGCAGCGGGCCGGCGCGCTGGTGCTGGAGCCACAGCAGACACCGCCAGCCCTGTTGCAACTGGTGTACGGCTTGCAGCAGGCACTGCTGCCGTTGGGGGTGGAGGCGGCCAACCGTGAGTATCGGCCACACTTGACCTTGTCCAGGGATTACCGCGGGCAACCACCCGAGGCCAGCAGCGCGCCGGAGTTCTACCTCGCGGCTCGCCATTTCACGCTCTACGAGTCGCGCAAGGGCGCTTACTGGCCCTTGGCGCAGTGGCCGCTGGCAGACTGACCTGGGGTCAGAGTTGCGGGGTGTACTTGACCGTCAACATGAAGTTGCGTGGCTCGCCATAGTTGTTGCTGCCATTGAGCTGGTTGAAGCCTGCAACCCAGTACTTCTTGTCGAACAGGTTGTTGGCGTTGACGGCAAGGTTCACTTCGGGGGTTAGCTGGTAGGCCAGGCGTGCGCTCCACACGGTATAGCCAGGCACGGTGTAGGTACGCTCGTAGCCGAGGGTGTGGCTCTGGGTGGTGAAGCCCAGGCCGGTGCTCCAGCGCTGGCCGTCCAGTGGCAGGGTGTAATCGGCCCATGCACGCAGCATGTGCTTGGGTGTCCACTGGCTGAAGGTGCGGCCTTTGTCGTCAGGGTCATCGAGGAACTTGGTGGTGTTGTAGGTGTAGCCTGCGAACAGTTGCAGGCCACTCAGCACTTCGCCGCTGATTTCGGCTTCGACGCCTTGGCTGCGCACCTTGCCCGCTGCGGTGGAGCAGTACCAGTCATCGCAGGCGAAGCCCGAGGCTACGTCGGTGACGGCGCGGTTTTCCTGGTCGTAGCGGAACAATGCGATCGAGGCGTTGACCCGACCGTCGAACAGTTCGCCCTTCAAGCCCGTTTCGTAGTTGCTGCCGATCACCGGTTTGAGCGGCGTATTGCCCACGGCGCGTTCGGTTTGCGGTACGAACACGTCGGTGTAGCTGGCGTACCATGCCCATTCGCGGGTCAAGTCGTAGATAAAGCCTGCATAGGGGGTGACTTGGCCCGTTTCGGTCATGCGGCTGGTCGGGTAGCGGGTACCGGGGTCGGTCAGGCTGTCGAAGTCGATCGAGTCCCAGCTGTAGTCGAACCAGCTAACGCGCGAGCCAAGGACCAACGTCAGGTCCTGGGTGGGTTTGACGCGCCAGGCGCCGTACAGGCCTTTCTGGCGGATGTCGTAGCTGGCCCTGTTGGCACGTGCCAGTTCGCCCTCGAAGACGCTGTCGCGGCTGGGTTCCGGGCGGTCATGGTCGATGTCGAAGATGTTGCCGCCGGCATCGAAATTGCGCCAGTAGGCGTCATCCGAGGTCAGCTTCGAGTAGTTGCCGCCCACGGTGATTTCATGGGCCAGTGGGCCGGTATCGAAGTGGCCCACCACGTTCATGTCCAGGCCCAGCTTGGTCGAGTGAAAATCGGTGAGCCAGTCGGCGTAGGTGATGCCGCTGCCGTCAGGCGCAACGCCCTGGCGGGTGCTCTGCACGCGCTGGTGGGTGGATGTGTTTGTTTCATCCATGCGCACGGCTGCGGCCTTGAAGGTCCAGTCATCGTTGAAGCGGTGTTCAAGGTCCAGGTAGTACGTGGTGACGTCGGTTTCTGCGCGGCTCCAGCGGGCGCCGGTGTAAGTCGAACGCGGCAGGTCGACCGGTTTGCCACTGGCGTAGCGTGGGAGGCCGCGCAGCATCGGCCGGGACTGCTGACGGTTGTAGCTGATACCGCCGCCCACCGTGGTCGCGTCGTTCAGGTCGATGTCCAGGGCGCCATACAACGAATGGCTTTTGCTCCAGACATAGTCGATGAAGCTGTCGCTTTGGTCTTCGTCAGCGACAAGCCGCCCGCGCACACGGCCGTCGGTCGTCAGCGGGCCGCCGGCATCCAGCTGCAGGCCATAGTGGTCCCAGGAGCCAGCTTTGCCTGTCAGCGTAACGGTCGGCGCCGTTTGGCCACGCTTGCGCACCAGGTTGATTGCGCCACCTGGGCTGCCGGTGCCTTGCAACAAGCCTGAAGCACCGCGCAGCACTTCAACCCGGTCGAAGAACACCAGGTCCTGGGTGGCCCAGTTGCCCAGCGAATAGTTGTTTCGCGGGATCGGCACACCGTCGTATTGCCAGTCATCAATCTGAAAACCACGCGAGGTCACGACCACGCCCGGGCCAATGCCCTGTGCGCCGACAATGCCCGTGGTGTGGTTAAGCGCGTCCTGCAAGTCGGTGATGCCCTGGTCATCCAGTTGCTTGCGCGTGATGACGGTGACCGACTGGGGAATCTCCTTGAGGGTGTGCGTGCCTTTGCCCAGGGTCACCGCGCGGGCGGCATACGACCCGGTGCCTTCGCTGGTTGCGTCCACATAGTTGTCGGTGATACTGGTGCTGCCCAGCTCCATGACGTCGCTGCCCAGGTTGCCGGGCGCCACACTGAAATGGCCCTCGGCGGAAACCCGCAACTGCAAGCCGCTACCGGCCAGCGCAGCTTGCATGGCCTGCTCGGCACTCATCTGGCCGACCACGGCAGGAGCCTGCTTGCCGCGCACCAGTGCTGGCTCCAGCGCGATGATGTGGCCGCTCTGGCTGGCGATGCGGTTGAGCGTGTGAGCCAGGCTGGCGGGTGGCAGGTCGAACACTTGGGTTTGCGCCTGGGCAAGCACGTTGAAGCTGGCCAGGGCAGCGACCAGGGGCAGGGCGCGGGGCAAGGGGTTGTACACGGATTACTCCCGAATGAAGTGGCTGTCAGGAGGTATGTGGGACGAGCAAAGAAAACTTGCCACGATTGCGAATGATTTTGATAAATATTTTTATCAAGCGGGTTTCAGGTCGATCAACATCAGCCACGGGCCATAGCGCTCCACGCTGATTGGCAGGGCCTCGGCCAACGCCTTGAACGCCTGCTGTGGCTGGTCCAGAGGAAATACGCCCTGCACCCGCAGGTCGCGTGCCGCGGGGGCGAGCCGGATGTAGCCGCGCTGGTAGGGGCGCAGCGCGTCGACCACCACATGCAGAGGCTGGTCGAGGACCTCCAGGCGGCCCTCCAGCCATGCAGCGCGTTGCTGTTGCTCGCCTGTCAGCCGCTCGATGGTGTTGTTCCGTAGCAGGGCAGCCTGCCCCTGCTGCAGCTCCGCCCACTGCCCATCGGCGAGACTGGCGCGGACGCTGTGCTGCAGCACCACGACCCGTGTGGCGTCCTGCTCCTGGCTGACCAGAAACCGCGTCCCCAACGCCTGCACTTGCCCTTGCGCGGTGCGCACGCGCAAGGGGCGCAGCGGATCGCGCGCAACCTGGATCAGCAACTCGCCGTGACGCAGCACCAGAAGCCGCTGCCCGCCATCGAACTGCACGTCGACCGCACTGGCACTGTTCAGGCTCAGGCGGCTGCCGTCTGCCAAGGTAAAACTGCGCCGCTCGCCACGGCCCGTGTGCAAATCGGCCAGCCAGCCTTGGGTGGTGTCGCTGCGCCATCCACCCCACAGCGTCGCGCCGAACAGCCCCAAGCTGGCCATCGCGCCAAGTACGTCACGCCGTGAGCGAGTAGGCTGCATCAGCAATCGGCGTGCCTCTGCTGCTTGGCCAGGGGCCCGCTGATCCAGGGCGAGCAACGCGGCGAACGGATGGCCAAGGCGTTGCTCCAGGCGGTTCCAGGCCTGTTGGTGAGCGGGGTCTTGCTGCAGCCACAGCCTGACCCGTTGCAGCAGCGCCGGGTCAGGCGTAGCAGCCCTGAGCTCGACCATCCAGTCGATGGCTTGCTCGCTGACCCGGTCCAGGGCAGGCCTGCTCATGCCTGCACCTCGCACAGGTAACATTGGCGCAGCGCCTGTTTCATGTAGCGGCTGACAGAGCGTTCGCTGATCTGCAGCTTTGCCGCGATGTCGGCGTAGTGCATGCCGTCGAGCTGGCTGTAGAGGAAGGTGGCTTTGACGACTGCCGGCAAGCCGTCCAGTGCCTCATCGATGCTCACCAGGGCCTCGATCAGCAGCAGTTGCTCCTCGGCCGATGGTGCGACGGCCTCAGGCAACCGCGCCAGGTGTTCCAGGTAGGCCTGCTCGAGCTGGCGACGGCGATGGCGGTCAAAGATCAGCCGACGGGCGATGACAGTGAGGTAGGCGCGAGGCTGCTGAATGCTGTCTGGGTCGACACGTGCGCCGAGCATCTGGCAGAACGTTTCGGCGGCAGTGTCCTCTGCGTCGGCGTGGTTGCGCAGGCGTTTCTGGATGTGCTGGAGCAACCAGCGATGGTGGTCGCTGAAGAAAAAGCCCAGTTTACGGGTCGATGTGCTGTCCAACGCCTGGCTTCCGGTTGTGAGTGTGAATCGTTCTCAATGGTAGCCGGGTCGTCTGATTTCCTGCAATGGGCGGGTGTACAGAACCGAGGTGCCGCTACTTGAGTAGCGGCACTGCGCACAGTTCAGGCTGCGGCCTGGCAATCTGCAAACAGTTTTTTGCCCAAAGCGAGTGCGTGGTGCAAATGGGCGGCCTGGTCAGCCCCTTCGCTGTCATCCAGCAAGGTGGAGCTGAGTACCTCGGCGCCGCAATAGTCGAAGATGCCGTGCTCGATCTGCACGCGCATCGCCTCGCCATAGCCATGCCGCTCGAAGGTGCCTGTAGCGGCACCTGCAATGCCGACCAGGTGAACCTTCATGCCACGCAATTTCTTCACCGTGGCGCCTTCTTCATAGTCGAACGCCCAGCCATTGCTGAATACCCGCTCGACCCAGCCCTTGAGCAGGGCCGGCAGTGACCACCAGTAGATCGGATAGACCAGCACCAGGGCATCGGCGCGCTCGATGCGTGCCTGCTCGTTGAGTACATCGGCCGGCGGTGCTGCCAGCCGGCGGTGCACGGCATGGTCTGCCAGGCTGAAGCGGGGGTCGAAGCCTTCGCTGGCCAGGTCGGCGATTTCGCTGCTGTGGCCGACGTTGGCCAGGCCGTCGGCAACCTGCCGGGCCAGCGCGTGGGTGAGGGATTGCGGGTCATGGTGACCGACGACGATCAGAGCGTGCATGGTGGCTCTCCATTCAACGATGCAGGGTAGCCTGAAGCGTTATATACTCCAGGTAAGTTACGTTTAGTAAGTTACTTTTGGTAGGTAATCGATGTCAAGCGATGATCAAGCCCGTTCGCGCAAGCGCCTGAGCCGCGACGACCGACGCAGGCAGTTGCTGGATATGGCCTGGCAATTGGTGCGGGAGGAGGGTACCGATGCCTTGAGCCTGGGCCGCTTGGCTGAACAGGCGGGGGTGACCAAGCCGGTGGTCTACGACCATTTCGAGACCCGCAACGGGCTGTTGCTGGCGCTGTACCAGGAATACGATGCGCGTCAGTCGCAGATGCTGGCGCAAGCCTTGGCCAGCTGTGAAGCCAGCCTGGCCAGCCGCGCCCGGGTGATTGCCGAGGCCTACGTGGACTGCGTGATGAGCCAGGGCCGGGAGATACCCGGGGTGTCGGCAGCGCTGGCCGGGTCGCCGGAAATGGAGGCGCTGAAACGGGCGTACGAACAGCCGTTCCTGGACAAGTGCAGCGAAGCCTTGGCCGGGTTTTCGCCCAGCGGCAATGTAGGGGCTGCCGGCATGCGCCTGCTGGTGGGGGCAGCGGATGCGCTGTCCCAGGCGGCTGCAGCGGGAGAGCTGGAAGCCGGGCAGGCCAAGGCTGAGCTCAAGGCCGCCATCATCGCCATGGTCGAGCGGCAAACATGAAGCGCATGCGACCATTGTGGGAGCGGGCGCGCCCGCAAACACCGGCATAGCCGGTGCCATCCACCGCGTTGTCTGCTTCGCGGGCGCGCCCGCTCCCACAGTGATCGAGCATGGCTTCGCTACACAGGCAAGCTCTGATAGGGCTGTTCATCCCCCGGGCTGCGCTCGAACTGGCGCTTGTACTCGCGGCTGAACTGCGAGGTGCTCTGGTAACCCACCCGGTGCGCTGCCTGCGCCACCCCCAGGCCTTCGCCGATCAGCATCTGCTGCGCCTTGAGCAGCCGCAAGCGCTTGAGGTACTGCATCGGTGCCATGTCGGTGCAGCGCTTGAAGTGTTCATGGAAGGTCGAAACGCTCATGTTGGCCCGCGCGGCCAGTGCCTCCACGCTAAGCGGCTCGGCGTAATGCTGGCGCAGGTGGGCGAGGGCGGCGCCGATGCGGGCGAAGTGCCCCTGTTGCTCCACCAGTGCTCGCAACACACCGGCCTGCGGGCCGCGCAGCGCGGTATACAGCACCTCGCGTACGCGCGCCGGGCCCAGTACCTTGGCGTCAAGCGGGTCCTGCAGGCAGTGCAGCAGCCGTTCCACACTTTCGCGCATTGGCGCATCCAGTGCTGCGGAGGTCATCGATTGCGGTGTTTGCGCCTGTACTGCAGCGTCCGGCACCAGGCCCATGCTCTGCACCAGTTCACCTAGCACGCCACGGTCGATGTCCACCGCCACGCCCAGCAATGGCGCGTCAGGGGTGGCGAAGGTTTCGCACATGAACGGAACCGACAACGCCTGCACCAGGTAATGCCCGGCGCCGTACTCCAGGGTGCGCGGCCCCAGGCGCGCCAGCTTGCTGCCCTGGGCCAGGATCATCAGGCTGGGTTCGTAGATCTGCGGGCTGCTGGCCACATAGTGGTCCCAGCTCAGCACCTGCACCTGGGGCAGGTGCGTGGGCACAAAGCCTGGGCGCGTGGCGAGGCTGCGGATCAGTGCGCAAAGCGGCGCATTGGCGTCGACGTGACGGGTCAGTTGCATGGTGAACCAAGGGCAGAGAATCAGACAGCTTGATCATCGCAGATTGAAGGCGTGGCGCCAGGTGTTGGATGAAATCTTCGGAGATTCAGGCATGCATGCCGGAGAATCAGCCGTGGGCGCGGCGAAGTTGGGCGCGCAGAATGTGCCGACTGAATCGTTTCACTTCACTGCGAGGCCCTGTATGTATACCGCCATCGGTTACGCCGCCCAAACCCCGACCAGCCCGCTGGCCCCCATGACCTTCGAGCGCCGCAGCCCGCGCCCGGATGACGTCGCCATCGAGATCCTGTACTGCGGCGTGTGCCACTCCGACATCCACCAGGCACGCAACGAATGGGGCATTGCCGTGTACCCGCTGATGCCTGGCCACGAGATCATCGGCCGTGTCACCGCAGTGGGCGCCAAGGTCACCGGGCACAAGGTCGGTGACCTGGTTGGCGTCGGCTGCATGGTCGACGCGTGCCGCCATTGTGAAGCCTGCGCCAAGGACCTGGAGCAATATTGCCTGGAAGGCCCGACCATGACCTACGCCACCCCGGACCGGGTCGATGGCAGCAACACCATGGGCGGTTACTCCAGCAGCATCGTGGTCAGCGAGCACTTCGTGCTGCGCATCCCGGCCGGCATGGACCTGCCCAGCGCCGCCCCTATCCTGTGCGCCGGCATCACCACCTATTCGCCGCTCAAGCACCACGGCGTGGGCCCGGGCCACAAGGTCGGCATCCTCGGCATGGGCGGCCTGGGCCACATGGGCATCAAGCTGGCCAAGGCCCTGGGCGCGGAAGTGACCCTGTTCACCCGTTCCCAGGCCAAGGCCGAGGAAGCCCGCCGCCAGGGCGCCGACCATGTGATCGTGTCCACCGATGCCGAGCAGATGCGCGCCGCTGCTGGCCGTTTCGATTTCCTGCTCGACACCATTCCGGTGCAGCACGACCTCAACCCGTACCTGGAAACACTGAAGTTCGATGGTGTGCACATCCTGGTCGGCCTGATCGAACCGATCGACCCGCCAGTGCATGCGGCCAACCTGGTGCTGAAGCGCCGGGTGGTGGCGGGGTCGTTGATCGGTGGCATCGCCGAGACCCAGGAAGTGCTGGACTTCTGCGCCGAGCACGACATCCGTTGCGATATCGAGATGCTGGATATCCGCAATATCAACCAGGCGTATGAGCGGATGATCGCAGGTGACGTGAAGTACCGGTTCGTGATCGACATGGCCACCTTACAAGGCTGATTGATCGGCTGCCTGTACTGGCCTCTTCGCGGGTAAACCCGCTCCCACAGTTGCACCATGGCATTCAGGCTATGTGCGGTCCCGTGGGAGCGGGTTCACCCGCGAAGGGGCCAGTACAGGCTGCAAAAGATCCTGGTTCTGTTACCAGACCATCGCTTTGTCCCAACCCCGCCAGAACAACCACCGCCGCACCTCGCCATGTGCCCCGGTGCCGATCTGCCATTCAGGTCGCCCGCTATCCAGCGCAATCACCGACACCACCCCCGCGTGGCTAGCCGCCACCAGCGTTTGCCCGTCGGCGCTGATATCCATCGCACTGATGGTCGAGCCCAGGTAATGCTGCCAGTGCTCCGTACCGTCCTCGCCAAACGCCCGCAGGTAGCCATAGGCATCACCCACAATGTACTCGCCCTCGCGCGCCACCCCGGCGTATACCCGCGCGCCATCCTGCAGCAGTGGGGTACGTGGGTCCTGGCTGTAGTAGTCGGTCTCCAGCCCCGGCAAATCGGCGACGTTTACTCCCAGCGTGGCGCCGCTGTAGAAATGACAGGCATTGAGGGCCAGATGGTTACCGGTGCGGTTGAACAACGCAAAGTGCGGGTACTCGCTGCCAGGGCCGATGTCCGCCAGCGGCCTGAGTTGCGCGTCCAGCACCAGGTGGCGGCTGCCTTGCTCACCCACCACGATCAGCCGGCCATCCGCCGACACCGCGCCATGCTCCATGCTCAGCCCCAGGCTGATGTCGTCCGGGTCGGTGCCTTCGGCCAGCTCATCGAGCACGCGTGTCTGCTGCGGCAGCAGGCGAGTCGCACCCTGGGTGGACAGCACGAAGATACCTTCGGCACTCACCAGCAGCACACGCTGGCCATCCGGGAAGGGGATCAGCGCGGTCGGGGTGGGCGGCAGGTCGAACGGCTCGAACGGGTAACCTGGCGGCAACCCCTCCAGCCCCGTGGGCCAGGCCAGGCGCTGCACGTGTGGGCCGCCCCAGCCATCGGTCACACGCACGCCTTCGGCGTTGGCCAGGGCGAAGTAGCGACGGGCCGGGCAGCGGCCAAAGTGTTCGATACCGATGACCGGGGTTACCTCTTGGTGGCCGATACGCACCACCTGGCCCTTGTCGTAAGGCATGCCGATGCGTGCCAGCAGGCTGCCATCCTCCAGCAGCAGGACATTGCTGATGCCTTGGCCGTGGTCTTCGAGCAACGGTACCAGGGGGTGGTGCGCAGGCGGCCAGGCCTCGCGGAAGGCTCGACGCTGTTGTTCGTCGGCGCCAGAGTGATTGGCTGCCTGCAGGGCTGCCAGCCAGGCGTCCAGCAGGTGCCCGGTAGCTGGTGCCTGAGGCTCTTCAAGATTGTCCCAGCCTTGCGCACGGCCCTGCGCGACGTAGTCGTTGACGGCCTGGGCATAGGCAGTGACTGCCTGCTGCCACTGCTGCTGGGGGTGCTGCTTGTCCATGAGCGGATCGGGCTCCTTGTTGCACGCGCGTTTCACACAAAGCGCGCATGGTACTCCTTCTGCCTGCCTTGCGGTTGTGAGGCCCCGGGTTGACGCGTACCATGCCGTGCATTCCTATCAATAACAGCGCGTACGTCGGCACCCCTGCAAGCGGTGGCTGGCGTGCGAACTGTTGCCTTGTCTGCGGAGAAGCGTTTTCCACCCATGAACGGACCCATACCCACCCACATGCCGCCCACGGCGGGCAGCGGCAGTTGGCTGAGCGTCATCGCCCTGGCCCTGGCGGCCTTCATCTTCAACACCACCGAGTTCGTCCCGGTGGCGTTGCTCAGCGACATTGGCCGCAGCTTCGACATGAGCACCGCCCAAGTGGGGCTGATGTTGACCATCTATGCCTGGGTGGTGGCGCTGGCCTCGCTGCCGATGATGCTGCTGACCCGCAACATCGAACGGCGGCGCCTGCTGTTGTTCGTGTTCCTGGTTTTCATCGTCAGCCACTTGTTGTCGTGGCTGTCGCAGAGCTTTGCCATGTTGCTGGTCAGCCGAATCGGCATTGCCCTGTCGCATGCGGTGTTCTGGGCCATTACCGCCTCGCTGGCAGTGCGCGTGGCGCCACCTGGCCAGCAGGCCAAGGCGCTGGGCCTGCTGGCTACCGGCACCACCCTGGCCATGGTTCTGGGCATTCCGCTGGGGCGCGTGGTGGGTGAGGCGCTGGGCTGGCGCGTGACCTTCCTCAGCATTGCCGGGGTCGCGCTGGCCACCATGCTGTGCCTGATGAAGTCGCTGCCTCTGCTGCCCAGCCAGAACTCGGGCTCGTTGCGCAGCCTGCCAATCCTGTTCAAGCGCCCGGCGCTGGTGATTACCTACCTGCTGGTGACGCTGGTGATCACCGCTCAGTTCACCGCCTACAGCTACATCGAACCGTTTGCCCTGCACGTGGCGCAGATTGGCGGTGAGCGCACCACGCTCTTGTTGCTGCTGTTCGGCGGTGCCGGGGTATTCGGTTCGTTGCTGTTCAGCCGCTACAGCGACCGTTTCCCCCATGGCTTTCTGGTGGGCTCGATTGGCTTGCTCGCCGCGTGCCTGTTGCTGATGTTGCCGCTGTCGGGCAACTTCTATGCGTTTGCGGTGCTGAGCATGTTCTGGGGTGTGGCGATCCTCAGCTTCAGCCTGTCGCTGCAGTCCAAGACGTTGAAGCTGGCATCCGATGCCACCGATGTGGCCATGGCGCTGTTCTCGGGTATCTACAACATCGGGATTGGTGGCGGTGCGCTGCTGGGCAGTATCGTCAGCAGCCAGATGGACGTGGCCGATATCGGCCTGGTGGGCGGTAGCGTTGCGGTGGTCGGGCTGGTACTGGCTGTTGCCAGCACGCGGCGCTTCCGCGAGGCGCTGACACACTGACCCAAGGCCGCTCCCCCTGTAGACCTGTGGGGCACCTGCTTGGCGTTCAAGCCAGTACGGCAGCCCAGGCAGAAATCAACAGCACCGCCGCCAACACCTGGTTGAACAGCTGCAACCGGCGCGGTGCCTGCAACCAGCGGGCGCTGCCCACCCCCAGCACTGCCCACGCTGCCATGCACGGCAGGGCTATGAGCAAAAACACCAGTGCCAACTGCCACACCGGTAACGAAGGCGCGGCAAACACCCCGACCACCGCCACGGCCATCAACCACACCTTGGGGTTCACCACCTGCAACGCTGCGGCGCTCAAAGCACTGAACCCTTGCGCCGTGGCCGCTTGCAGCGGTGCGGCGGCACTGCGCAGCATCTTCCACGCCAGCCAGCTTAGCCACAACACTCCCGCCCAACTCATCACCTGTTGGGCCAAGGGGTGACGCAGCAGCAGTTCACCCAGCCCCAGACCCACCAACAACACGATCGCCGCCGCTGCGCCACAGGCCGCAACGATTGGCGCCAGGCTCGCGCGCAAACCCGCGCGCGCGCCATGGGCCAGGATCAACAGGTTAGTCGGCCCCGGGCTGATGCTGGACACCAGGGCGAACAGAATGAAGGGCAACAACGACTGCGACATGGTTCATGGCTCCGGAAATTCGAAGCACCATGTTCGCTGCCCGCAGGCGATCAGTCTGGAAGGTTTGAGCAGCGCCTGCGGTAGTCGGCAGGGGTCAGCCGGTAGGCCCGACGGAACCAGCGCCCCAGGTGGCTCTGGTCGGCGAAGCCCAAGGCCACGGCCACTTCGGCAGGCGTCTGGCCCAGGGCGAGCAGGCGCCGCGCCCGGGCCAGGCGCAGCTGGATCAGGTAGGCATGCGGTGCAATGCCGAATGCGGCCTTGAATGCACGTGTAAGGCGAAAGCGGTCGATGCCGCAGGCCTGGGCCAGGTCTTCCAGGCCGATGTCGTGCTCCAGGTTGGCGTGCAGGAAATCCCGTGCGCGCTGGGCGGTCAGCGGCAGGCGTGGGTCGGGGTTGATGCGTCGGCGCCATTGCATGTGGCGGGTCAGGCAGGCAAGCAGGTCGTCCATGGCCGTTTGCCGGACGATGCGCAAGTCCTGGTCGTGCACGGACTGGAAGGCGAGGGCGGTGGCCCGGGCGAGGTGTTCGTCGTGGCACAGGGTGTCGGCGAAGCTGGGCAGGCTGTCGCCCGGGGCGTGCTCGAACAGCGCCCGCAGCTGTTGGTCGAGCCACGCGGGCTCCAGGTACAGCGTGGAATAGGTAAAGCCTTCTTCGGTAGGCGCCAGGCCATCGTGGATGTCGCCAGGCTCGAGCAAGAAAACCTGCCCCGGCGTGCTGCGGTGGCGCACCCGGCGGCAATTGAACTGCTGCACGCCCTGTTCGGTCACGCCGACCAGGAAGCTGTCGTGCCAGTGCGGGTCGTAGGCATGCCCGACAAAATGTGCACGGACCGACTCGATGCCGCTATCGGCGTCTTGCTTGAGGTCGATCCAGTTGCTCATGAAGGTGTGCCGTTGGCGTAAAAAGCTACCTTAGCGCAACCCTTCGGCTCAGTCTGGAACGATTGTGCAGCCGTTGGTCAGTGCCCGATCACGCAGGGCCTCGAAGCGCTCCCGCAGCCACAGGTGCAATTGCGAAACCGCCGGTGTGAGCTGCTTGCGATGCGGGCATACCAAGGTGACCGGGGTAGGTTCGCCGAGCAGTTCGGGCAGGACGATTTCCAGTTCACCGGCCGCAATGTTGGCGCTGACATCCAGCCACGACTTGTAGACGATGCCTTCGCCTTGAATGGCCAGGCGACGGATGACGTCGGCATCGTCACTGACCAGCGGCCCGCGCACCTGCACGGTACGGTTGCCCAGCTGCCACTTGTCGTATACCCGGTTGTGCTGCATGTACAGCAGGCAGGCGTGTTGCTGCAGGGCGTCGGGGCTGAGCGGGCGGCCGTGGCGGGCCAGGTAGTCGGGCGATGCGACCAGCACTCTGCGGTTCCAGTCGGCCAATGGCAGAGCGATGTAGTTGGCATCCTGGTTCAGGCCATAGCGGATGGCCACATCCACCGGGTCGCGGTTGAGGTCGGCAATCTGGTCGGACAGGAAGAAGCGCAGTTGCAATGCCGGGTGCTCGCGGCGGAAGGCGCTGAGCCAGGGCAGCAGCATGTTGCGGCCCATGTCGGAAGGTGCCGACACCTGCAGGGTGCCGCGCAGGGTATTAGGGTTGCCATGCAGGTCTTCATGGCCCTGGCGCAGGCTTTCCAGCACATTCAGCGCGGTGGGCAGGTAGCGCTCGCCCTCGGCGGTCAGGCGCAGGCTGCGAGTGGTGCGGGCGAACAGGCGCACATCCAGGTCGCGCTCCAGGCGTTTGATTGCTGCGGCCACCTGGCCCGGCAGCAAGCCGGCTTCATGGGCGGCGGCAGTGAAGCTGCCCAGTACGCTGCTGCGGGCGAACAGTTCGAGGTCGGCGATGCGCAGCATTTTCACTCCGGTGATGAAAGTGTTGCTGCATTGTGCCGGTTTTTCTTTTCTGCGGGAAAGATAAGATACGCGACAAATCCACTGTTCATTCACGGAGTTGTTGCATGGATACCGTCTCGCTGGCCAAGCGCCGCTACACCACCAAAGCCTACGATGCCTCGCGCCGCATTCCCCAGGCCACTGTCGATGCCCTGCTCGAACAACTGCGCCACAGCCCGTCCTCGGTCAACTCCCAGCCGTGGCACTTCATTGTCGCCGATACTGCCGAAGGCAAGGCCCGCCTGGCAAAAAGCACGACTGAGGGTTACGCCTACAACACGCCGAAGCTGCTCGATGCCTCGCACGTGATCGTGTTCTGCACCCGCACCGAAATGACCGAAGCGCACCTGAATGCGGTGCTCGATCAAGAGGCCGCCGATGGCCGTTTCCGTGACGAACAGGCGCGTGCCGGGCAGAACCAGAGCCGCCGTCACTACGTGAACCTGCATCGCTACGACCATAAGGATGTGCAGCACTGGATGGAAAAGCAAACCTACCTGGCCTTGGGCACGGCATTGCTGGGGGCTGCGGCACATGGCCTGGATGCAACACCCATCGAGGGCTTTGACAGCAAGATCCTCGATGCCGAGCTGGGCTTGCGTGAGCGTGGCTTTACCAGCGTGGTGATCCTCAGCCTGGGTTATCGCAGTGAATCGGACTTCAACGCCGGGTTGAACAAGTCACGGTTGCCGGCTTCGCAAGTGTTCACCTTCCTCTGAGATTGCGAGGGCCGCAAGCGGCCCCCATTTCGAAAGCCAGCCAGTCCGGCGATCAGTGAATGGCCACTGGGTTGATGTTCACCTGGGTCGAGCCCTTGTACAGCGGCTGCCCCAGCACGAACAGGAACTCGAACGCCTTGTCTTGCACCAGCGCACGCGTGTCGATCAGTTCCAGGTTGTAGATGCCCCGTTTGGCCAGCATGAACTGGTTGACCGGGAACTCTTCGCCGCTCGGGTTCGGGTACACCTCGGAGGCCCAGGTATCGCCACCAAAGGCGACGATACCCTGGTCCGCCAGCCATTCGGCTGCCGGCAGGTCGATGCCTGGCTCGGTGGCAAGGAATTGCTGGTTGTCCTTGCCGATCAGCTCCAGCCAACCGGTATTGAACAGCACCACATCACCCGTGCGCAGGGTAATGCCTTGTTTCTTCAGCACGGCCTTGATGTCAGCGACGGTAAACGCAGTGCCGCCCGGGACGATGGCCTTGCCGTAGTAGGCCGTCATGTCCAGCACCACACCACGGGTGACCATTGGCGGTACTTTCTCCACGCCCAGCCTTGTCACGCCTTCGACGGTGACGAAGTCGGCCGCCTTGTTGCCGTTGTAGTAGACGTTGTCGATGCCGATATGGCCGATGCCGTTGAGCTGGGTGCCGACGCCGGTCCAGCCGTTGACCAGTTCATCGTTGAAGCTGAACTTGTTGCGGCCCAGGGTCTGGCCCGCCTGTTCGCCGGGCTGGATGTTGTAAAGGTGGAAGCTGCGGTGGCGGAATGCCGGCAAGTCCTTGCTCACGGGCACGGCCAGGGGGTAGGTCTTGCCGGTCTTGACCAGGCCGACAGCCTGCTTGACCACCTCTGGGGTGAGCAGGTTGGCGGCGCCGATTTCATCCTGTTTGCCGTAGGGCGAGGTCTGCCAGTCGGCTGCCAAAGTGGCCTGGGCAGTGGTCGCCAGGGCGACGGCCAGTAGCAAGGGCTTGAAGCATGTCATCGAGTACTCCTGAAAAATGCGTTGTCAGGAGCGAATTCTGCGCAGGGCAGGCTTGGGGAAAAAGCGGCCCGTGGGACAATGACTTTTGCCTGCCGGTCAATAACTACCCTCGTGCAGCGCCAGGCTCTGGCGCAACTGTTCGAGCATGGCCACGCGCAGTGCCTGCGGGGCCTGGATGCGGATAGAACCTGCTTGGGACAGCAGCCAGCCCATCAGCGCCCGGTTGTCGTCAACAGTGGCCACCAGCGTGGCGCCGCCGCTCGCTTGCGGCGTCAGTTGCATGTCTGCTGACAGGGGTGATTGCTGCAGGCGCAAGGCCAGCGCGTCATCGACCCAGGCATGCAGTTCAACCTGGGCCGGGGGCGTAAGCACGTCGGGTTGCAGCTGCTGCGCTTCGCTCAGGCTCAGGCCGGGTTGCCAGTACCAACCATACGGCATGCCTTTACTGTTGCACTGCAACGGGAACAACGCGGCGAGCTCGACCAGATCGCGTTCGACGGTGCGTTTGCTGGTGGTATGGCCCACGGTTGTCAGGGCGGCCTGCAACTGGGTAGAGCTCATCCCGGGGTGGCGGCCGGGCAGCAACTTGAGCAGCTGCCACTGGCGGGCAATGGTGTGGCGGGTAGGCTGGCTGGGCAAAGGCTTCGTCCTTGAAGGCAGGCGTCAAACCTGCCTGGATAGTGGCGTATAGCTATTGCTCAGCATACCCTCTCATAGAATGGGATCCAAGTTTTCCCCGAATGCCTCCAGTTGAATTCAGATAGCGAGGCTGTCGACCACGCCGCCGTCGACCCGCAGGGCCGCGCCGGTGGTGGCTGAGGAATAAGGGGAGGCGAGGTATACCACCAGGTGGGCAACCTCATCGACATCGGCGACGCGCTGGATGATTGAGCTTGGCCGCGCGGTGCGTACGAAGTTGTCCGCCTCTTCACGAATGCTGCGCCCGGAAGCCTTGGCTGCATCGGCCACCATCGCGGTCACGCCATCGGTCAGGGTCGGGCCCGGCAGCACTGCGTTTACGGTAACCCCGGTGCCGGCCAGACGCTTGGCCAGGCCATGGGAAACGGCCAGGTTGGCGGCCTTGGTCACGCCGTAGTTGATCATGTCGGCAGGGATGGCGACACCCGATTCCGAGGAAATGAACAGGATCCGCCCCCAGCCGTTCTCGACCATGCCCGGGGCATAGTGGCGTGCCAGGCGCACACCGCTGAGCACATTGGTGTCGTAGAAGCGCGCCCATTCGCTGTCGTCCACCTCGAAGAAGTCGACGTCGTCGTAGATGCCCAGGTTGTTGACCAGGATGTCGGCCCGTGGGTGGGCTGTGAACAGGGTTTCGGCACCGGCGGCGGTACCCAGGTCGGCGACCACGCCGTGCACCTGGCCACGGCCACCTTGCTTGCGCACTTCGGCGAGGGCGGCGTCCAGCGACTTCTGGCTGCGGCCGGCAATGACCACGTCGGCATTGGCGCGGGCCAGGCCACGGGCGATGGCCAGACCAATACCGCCGGTCGAGCCGCTGATGATGGCGGTGCGTCCGCCCAGGTCGATGTTCATGGGATGGCTCCTGTAAGTGAGTTGCAGTGATGCAAGCCATCCAAGTGAAGCACGTTCAGTCAGTAAAAGACGGACTACCACTGGGTCGAGACCTGGTCCTGGGGCCTTTTGCCTGCTGACCCGCCTGCGTGAAGTTGGCGTGATCAAGCCCTGGGGCGTGGGCGGCAGCCGTGACGAGCTGATCGAGCACTGCCGTCTCTGAACAATACAGGGTTGTTTGTGTCCTATATATGGACCAAAATATGGTCCTGATTCGAGGGCGAAAAAATGCAGAACATCTTTGCTGACGTGACCGTAAGCGTGTCGGAACTGAAAAAGAACCCATCTGCTGTAATGACCGGAGCTGCGGGCATGCCCGTCGCAGTGCTTAACCATAATCGCGTGATGGGATACATGGTACCGGCCGAGCTGTATGAGGCCATGATGGAGCGCCTGGAAGATCTCGAATTGAGTGAATTGGCCAAGTCCAGGCTGGGGGAAAAAGGCGTACCGGTGTCTCTGGATGACCTATAAGCTCGAATTCCTGCCTTCAGCGCTAAAGGAGTGGGGCAAGCTGGGCCACACCGTTCGCGAACAGATCAAGAAAAAACTCGGCGAGCGTTTGCAATCCCCCAAGGTGCAGGCCGACGCGCTGCGCGACCTGCCGAACCACTACAAAATCAAGCTCAAGGCCTGCGGGTATCGCCTCGTCTATCGGGTCGAGGATGAGCGTATCGTTGTGGTGGTGGTATCGGTTGGCAAGCGCGAGCGCAGCGAGGTCTATCGCGCCGCTCAGAAGCGCTGAGCCCCATCACGTGTTCGCGTCAGCCAAAAGCTGCGCGCTGCCAATGCGCTTCGCTCACGATCGCGATGTTCGCGCCGGCTTCCCTGATTTCCACTGCTTTCTTGATCTTCGTGCCATAACTGCTATGCAGCCATTGGTCATTGCCAATACTGCCAATGACCAAGTAGTGGATCTTCTTGCTGACCCCGGCGGCGACTGCCCCCCCACGCTCTATCACCAGTGCTTCGCAATCTTTGCGAGGCCCGTAAGCCATTGTCCCGGTAAATAGGAAAGTGCGGTCTCTCCATTCCAGTGTCGGTTCGGGACAATCAAGTGGCAATGTGGAGGGCGAAGAGAAGGGGTTGTCGCTGCAACGTGGCTCGCCGGTGAACTGTTGCAAAAGCTCCAGCAGTTCAGCTGACTCGGTGGCATCCAGCACATTGTCCTGAAGCATGTCACTCAGGCGACGGTACAATAAATTGATAACCGGATCTTCGAGATGAATGAGCTGCTGCTCCATCCATCCCCTGAGAAACTCAGCCTCTTGTTGATTGACTTGATTGTCAGCCGTCAGGCCGGCAGCGATGCCAATCAGTGCATCAACTGATCGCTGTGCGATTCGCGCTTCGTGGAAAAAGCGGCTGTTCTGAAACTCCTGGTAAAGATCGACCATTCCCTGGTCCTCGTTTCTATTCCGTTAGAATCACAGCGTCGGCATATTTTGCCTGGTCCGGTGTAAATGTGGTGATCATGCCCGTGTGATTACAGCTCAAGGTGATTTCTGATCGTACGTCGATGAGCAGATCTTCGCCACGAAGGCCCTGCCATTGGGCCAGGTATTTGAAAGACCCGAACTTCATGGGTTTTTTCAATGCGCGATCATGTCCGCCTTTCCAACCAAGAACAGGGAGTGCGCCATTGGCACAGTGTTGGGCAAGGTCAGGTTGAGCCAGGGCCCGTTCACGACCAATCTCCCAGCACCGAATCAAGCCCTCATCGGGACCTTTCCATGCCTCTTCCCAAGTGAGTGATTGGCGGATAGGTTGATGGTGTGGGCGTTGAATGACTCCTGCAGTGCTATCCATGTCTGAAATTGTCCGTAGTGTCCAGTTGGATCGATGCTACTAATTGGCCATTATTGTGTCTAGTGCTTGCCGATGTTCTGCCAGGTACCTATTTGTGGGGTAAGCCGGGATGGTTTTTTGTTAGCCTAGGCTTTGTTGCAACGCCTCGATAAACACCTCTTCCGCCCGGCTGAACCGCTGTTCCTTGTTCCACAACAGGTGAATATCCACATCGGCAATCCCTTCCTGCGGCGGCAGCTTCCACAGCAACCCCGCTTCGACATCCGGTGCCACCACATGCTCGGGCAGGCAGCCGATGCCGAATCCGGCGATCACCAGCCGGCGTACTTCCTCAAGGCTTGGCGATGAGGCCACGATCCGCCCCGCAAACCCTTGCAGGTCACGGAAAATGGTCAGCGGCGACAACATGCCGCCAATCTGGTCGCTGGTGAAACTGACGAAGTTCTCCCGTTGCAGGTCGCCTTCGGCCTGGCCGAACAGGGCATGGTGCTTGCCACAGAAAAACGCATAGCGCTGGCGCAGGAACAGCCGCTGTTCCAGCCGTGGCTGTGCACGCCGGGTGAGGCTAAGGCCCGCAGTGGCGGTTTTTTCCTGCAGGGCGGCGACGATGTCGGAGCTGCGCATCACGTCGATTTCCAGTTCCACTCGCGGGCGCTGGCGGTGGAAGTCGGCGAGGAAGTTGTCGAACCGCTCGCTGACGATGCGGCTGATCATCAGCAGGCGCACTTTGCCCACCACTTCGTCTGCCGGTTGCTCCAGCAAGCCGCCGATCTGCGACATTTGCCCATACACCTCGCCGGCGAGCTGGAACAGCTGCTCGCCCATTTCTGTCAGCACGAAGCGCGGCCCTCGGCGGGCAATGAGCTGGCGGCCGAGCTGCTCTTCAAGGCGCTTGAGCGCCTGGCTTACCGCCGGTTGGGTGAGGTGCAGGCGGGCGGCGGCGCGGCTGATGGACAGCTCTTGGCCGATGACCCGGAAGGTGCGCAGCAGGTTCCAGTCGAGGCGGTCGTTGAGCAGGCGGTCAGACATGGCGAGGGGCTCGATGATAAGCGTGGTTAATAGTTCGAATAATAAATAGAAAATTGACTAATCATAGCCCCGGGCCGATAAATCGCATGCATTGAAGCCTGGTGCGTCGGCGTCGGCTTCTTCGCGGGCGTGCCCGCTGCCACACGTTCTGCACTGTCAGCAGACATCGTGCGATCCCTGTGGGAGCGGGCGAGCCCGCGAAGAAACCAGCACCGAACCAGCAGGCCAAGCGCCACTAGAGCGCCACCGTGTCCCAGCAACTCCTGCCAGAACAACAAGCAAAGGAGCCCCCATGAACCCCACCGCTTCCGCCCAGCCGCGCCGTGCAGCCGCCGCCGCGTTCATCGGTACCATGATCGAGTGGTACGACTTCTACATTTACGCCACCGCCGCCGCCCTGGTGTTCGGTGCCTTGTTCTTCCCCTCTGACGACAGCCTGTTCAGCACCATGGCCGCGTTCGGCACCTTCGCCGTGGGCTTCTTCGCCCGGCCGCTGGGCGGCATCGTCTTCGGTCACGTGGGCGACCGAATCGGCCGCAAGAAGTCGCTGGTCATCACCCTGCTGATGATGGGCATCGTTACCGTGTGCATCGGCCTGCTACCGACTTACGCGCAGATCGGCGCCACCGCGCCGGTGCTGTTGATCCTGCTGCGCATCGTTCAGGGCATTGCCGTGGGCGGCGAGTGGGGCGGGGCGGTATTGATGGCGGGTGAGCATGCGCCCAAGGGCCGGCGTAACTTCTTCGCCTCGTTCGCCCAGCTGGGCAGCCCGGCTGGCCTGATTCTGTCGCTGTTGGCCTTTGGCGCGGTTACCCGCCTGCCTGAAGACGAGCTGATGAGCTGGGGCTGGCGCGTGCCGTTCCTGGCCAGCGCGTTGCTGCTGCTGGTGGGGCTGGCGATTCGCCTGGGGGTGAATGAGTCACCCGAGTTCATCGCCAGCCGCGAGCAGGCGCAAAAGGCCCGGCGCAAGGAGCAGGCGCCAGTGTTTGAAGTGCTGCGCACCGCCTGGCGCCCGCTGTTGCTGTGCATCGGCGCCAACACCCTGGGCATTGCCGGGGTCTATTTCACCAATACCTTCATGATCAGCTACACCACCCAGCAGTTGCACCTGGAGCGCTCGTTGATCCTTGAATGCCTGTTCTTTGTGGCGATCATCCAGCTCTGTGTGCAGCCGCTGGCGGCGTGGCTGTCGGAAAAGGTCGGCGCGACGCGCTTTCTGGCGCTGGTTGCGCTGCTGGCGATGGCCTCGCCCTACCCGATGTTCGTGCTGGTCAGCTCGGGCCAGGGCCCGTTGATCGTGCTTGGCATCGCCCTGGCCGCAGCCTGCATGGCTTCCTTCTACGCGGTCATTGCCGGCTATGTCAGCGGCATGTTCGCAACCCGCGTGCGCTACACCGCCATTTCTCTGGCCTATCAGATCTGCGGCGCGATCGCTGGCGGCCTGACCCCGCTGATTGGCACCTGGCTGGCTCATACCTTCAGCGGCCAATGGTGGCCGATGGCAGCCTTCTACACCCTGATCGCCACCATTTCACTGGTTTGCGTGCTCGCCTTGGCGCGCCAGTACGCCCGTAGCCAGCGCCTGGAACTGGCCTGATCGAACCCCAACTATTCTGGAGTACCCGCATATGTTGAAAAGCAATGGCGAACGCCTGTGGGCGAGCCTGATGGCCATGGCCGAAGTCGGCGCCACCGCCCGCGGCGGCAACTGCCGCCTGGCCCTCAGCGACGAGGACAAAGCCGGCCGTGAACTGTTCAGCCACTGGTGCCGCGAAGCGGGCCTTAGCCTGTCGGTAGATGCCATCGGCAACCTGTTCGCCCGCCGTGCCGGCAGTGACCCGCATGCCGCCCCGGTCATGATGGGCAGCCACCTCGACACCCAGCCCGAAGGAGGCCGTTTCGATGGCGTCTATGGCGTGCTGGCCGGCCTGGAGGTGGTGCGCCGCCTGAACGATCTGGACATCCACACCCGCAAGCCGCTAGAAATTGCCGTATGGACCAACGAGGAGGGCGCACGCTTCACCCCGGCTATGTTTGGCTCGGCGGTGTTCACCGGCAGCCTCGCGCTGGCCGAGGCGCTGGCCATTCGCGATGCCGATGGCGTCAGCGTCGCCGACGAGCTGCACCGCACCGGCTACGACGGCCAACGCCCGCTGGGCGGCGAGGTGGATGCCTATTTCGAGGCGCATATCGAACAAGGCCCGATCCTTGAAGACAACGCCAAGGCCATTGGCGTGGTCAGTGGTGGCCAGGCCATCCGCTGGCTGGACGTGACGGTCGAGGGCATGGCGGCACACGCCGGCACCACGCCGATGCCGCTGCGCAAGGATGCGCTGTACGGCACCGCGCGGATGATCCAGGCCGTTGAGCAACTGGCAGCGGACTTTGCCCCCGAAGGCTTGACCACCGTAGGTGAGCTTTCCATTGCCAAGTCCTCGCGCAACACCATTCCCGGCCTGCTGCAGTTCACGGTCGACCTGCGCCACCACCGCGACGAGGCCATCGAAGCCATGGAGCGCGAGCTGACCCTGAAGCTGCAAGCCATCGCCAGCCAGCGTGGCCTGCAAGTGCGTATCGAGCGCCACTGGGTGAGCCCGGCGACCCCGTTCGATGCCGACTGCGTGGCTGCCGTGCAGCAAGCGGTGGACGGCCTTGGTTATGCGCAGCAATCGATTGTCAGCGGGGCGGGTCACGATGCCATCCTGTTGGCGCGGTACTGCCCGACGGCGATGGTGTTCATCCCCTGCGTCGGTGGACTGAGCCACAACGAGGCTGAGGACGTGCTGCCTGATGATGCCCGACAAGGCGCTGATGTACTGCTGAACGCTGTGCTGGCACGGGCGGGGTGTCTCAAACAGGGAGATGACTGATGTGTGCAGCTTTAGGGGCGGCAGCTGTGGTGTAGCTGCCGCCCCTGAACTGCGGTTTTCGAGTTTTTGGTAGGGGCAGGAGCAAATGTATTTGTGAATAAGTCCGCAACGCTAGAATTCGACTTGGGCTATCAACTTTGATTAAAAGTATACTTATTCTCGAGCATGAATTTTGGTGCACTCCATGTTGGACCTTTCACATATCCGCCGGCTTTTTGTTCAATCAAGCCGTCGCTCGTCATTTTTCTGGTCAGTTCGATGAGGGCCATGCAGTCACCTAGGTGAATCCAATTGTTCTGGGTATAAAGCCTGTCTATGTGCGGGTGGGAGATGCCATTACCTCTGGTGAGAAATAAAATCACATCCATAGGGGATTCGTTTTTAACTACGTCGTGGATAGTGTTCATGGATTTTCCCGCTCAAGTTGGATTGCATCTGCTTCTAGAGCTTCCGTTGTATACAATAGCGTGGCATCTGATCCAAGCTGATAGTCTTCTAAAGTGGTCGCGTGAGTATTGTTCCAAGCCTCGCCACGATCAGTTGGTAAAATTTTATCAGCAATGCCAAGGGCGCGGAAGCGCTCAAGCTCCCTTATTTCATGTGTGAAAAATCGCTTGTCGATGTCCGTTGTTTGTAGGGTGCCCTGTAGGATTTTCTCAAGTCTATCGATCATGACTTTGTTTGCATCCGAAGGTAGAAAGCGACTAACGTGTAGTTTGACTAACTCGACGCCGTCTGCTGTGATCCGGGCCTCTCTCCAATCCAGTCGTTCGATTGCTCCCCCGGCTTTTTCCGGGTTATAGGGACGTCCGCTGTAAATCCCTATGGTTGTCGCGCCTGGATAGGGAGAATTGAAAACTACGTACAGTGGCGGTAGGCCAGACTCTGGCGGGAAGCAGTAGATGCAGTCTTTGTAATTTGGTGGCTCATGGGCAGGGAGTGGTGTCGCTTCTGTCCATGCTCGTCTGAGGTTAATCCCGAGAAATCAAATCGTCGCTCCTCTAGCGCTGAGATTTTGTAGAGTCACGCGCCATTAACGGAAAGGAATTCTGTGATGGTAAGGCGCTACGAACTCACGGACGAGGCCTGGGATGTGGTCTCCGATCTCTTCATCGAAACCCATGGCCGCGGCCGGCCCCGACTGAGCGACCGGCTGATGCTCGATGGTGTGCTGTGAGTGCTCTGCTCAGGTGCTGCATGGCGAGATATGCCAGAGCGCTTCGGCCCATGTTCAACGGTGTATCAACGGTTTCGGGGCTGGCGAAACCAAGGGACTTTCGAGCAGATGCTCGAACGTCTGCACCTGCGACTGAATGAGCAGGGCTTGATCGATCTGCAAACCTGGATGATCGACTCAACCGCAGTACGCGCAACCCGAGCCTCATCTGGCGCCGGGAAAAAAGGGGGCCTGACGAGCCTGCCGATCATGCTCCAGGCCGCAGTCGCGGTGGCCTGACAACCAAAATCCACATGCTCTGCGACGCCAACGGAACACCGCTGCGCTTTCTCCTCTCCGGCGGTCAAGCCAGTGACATCAGCTACGCACAACCACTATTGGACAAGGTCAGCATTCCATCGAGCCAACGTGGCCGCCCGCGCAACCGCTGCAAATGGCTGCTCGCCGACAAGGGCTACGACGCCGAAGCGCTACGCCGCTACTGCGACCAATATCGAATGCAACCCGTCATCCCGCTGCGCTCGATGAAGCGCAAGCCCAAGCCTGGCTTACCAAGACTGTTTGACCGGCCAAAATACCGACAGCGCAACATTATCGAGCGCATGTTCGGCTGGCTGAAAGAGAACCGCCGGATCGTGACCCGCTTCGACAAGCTTGCGAAAAGTTATGCCGCCATGGTCTCACTGGCTTGCTCCATGCGGTGTTTGCGGTACAGAGCCTAGGGGCGAGAGGAGCAAGCGTGAAGACGTCGTGGCGAACTACATCCCACCCCGGCGCACATGCTTGACGAACACCTTCTCCAGCAACTCCCACATCGCCGGGTCGGTACTGAACGCCACATTGAAGCGCATCCACCCGGTCGCTTTGGCATCGACCATGAACAACTGCCCAGGCCCAAGCATGATGCCTTTCTCCAGCGCATCATCCAGCAATGCGGCACTGTCCGGAATCGCCGGGTGGCGGGTCCAGATGTACATGCCTTCATCCGATTCGGTGAACAGTTCGAAGCCCAATCGATGCAGATGCCGGCCAACTTCCTGATGCGCCTCGGCCAGCCGCTGGCGCAGGCGCTTGAGGTGCTTGCGCCAGCGGCCGTCGATGATCGCGGCGTACACCACACGCTCCATCACCTGCGAGGTGGTCAGGCCTGAGCGCATTTTCAGGTGCAGCAGTTTCTGCATCAGCTCGGGGTTGGCCAGCATGTAGCCGACCCGCACGTTGGGCGAAATGCTCTTGGAGTAGCTGCCGACGTACACCACCTGCTGCAGGTGGTCGAGGCTGGCCAGGCATGGCTGCGGCTCGGCGACCATGTCGGCGTACAGGTTGTTCTCCACCAGGCGGAAGCCATGCTGGCTGGCCAGCTGCAGCAGGCGATGCAACTGCGGCAGCGGTGTGCGTGAGCAGGTCGGGCTGTGCAGGTGCGGCTGGGTGAAGAACGCCGTCGGGCGGTGGTGGGTGAGCAATTGTTCCAGCTGGTTCAGGTCGTAGCCGGCCGGGGTGCGTGGGACGCCGACCAGCGTCGCGCCCTGGGTACGCAGGATGCTCATCAGGTTGGGGTAGCCGGGGTCGTCCACCAGCACCACATCGCCAGGGCGCACCAGGGTGCGTGCGGCCAGGTCCAGGGCCTGGCTGGCGCCGTGGGTGAGCATCAGCTGCGCCGGGTTGGCGACGATGGAAAGCTCTTGCTGCAAATTCTGCGCAGTCAGCGTACGCAGCTCCATCAGACCCATGGGGTCGCCGTAGCCCGACAGTTCCAGCGGGCTACCCGCCACCTGGCGCAGCCCCCGACGCAGGCCTTCTTCGTACATCCAGTCGTTAGGCAGCCATCCGCACCCCGGTTTGAAGGGCAACTGGCGGATCTCGAAGATCTGCTGCAGGTACCACTCGGAGTTGAACGTTGGTCGGCTGGCGTCGGCCTCGGTATTGTGCCGTTCCAGTAGTTCGCCCGCCGCACGGTTGACGAAGAACCCCGCATTGCCACGGCTCACCAGCAGGCCCTGGGCGACCAGGCGATCATAGGCCTCGACCACGGTGAAAGTACTCACCGAATAGCTCGCGGCAAAGGCGCGGATAGACGGCACCTTGGCGCCCGGCTTCAGGGTCTGGTTGTCGATCAACTCACGCAACCCGTCGATGATCTGGTTGACCAGCGGGGTGGAGGAGTCTGGATGTAATTCGAACATTCGGGGCCTTCAGGGTGCGTATCGCCTGGCGTCTGCAGGGTGTACTGCAAGGGCGACCTGTACAGTGCAGTGCGAGATTCATGCCACTGTGCATGGCTCTCTGCGTCGGACATTTTTACATTAGGTGTCGGATATCGCCACATAAAGCATGTTCAGTTCGCTTCAGGCAGTCGTCCTGGGGCGCGTCAGCAGGCCGCCATGGAGGGCCTGCGTGTGTTCGTTCACACCATCCTGCCCGCATTAGCACTGATGTACAGGTGAAACCGCCAGCCATCGGGGTTTCACGGTTTTCCTTGGATAAAAAGAAGCACGGGGTACACAACTGATGGACGCAACATCCACAACCACCACCGCGAAAGGCGGGCACGAGAGCAAGCTCAGTGCCTCGCTGAAGTCGCGCCACCTGACGATGATGTCGATCGCCGGGGTAATTGGCGGCGCCTTGTTCGTCGGTTCCGGCAGCGTGATCCACAGCGCCGGCCCAGCCGCTGTCCTGGCCTACCTGGCGGGCGGCATCCTGGTGGTACTGATCATGCGCATGCTGGGTGAAATGGCGACTTCCTCGCCAGACACCGGCTCGTTCTCCACCTACGCCGACCGCGCCATTGGCCGCTGGGCCGGTTTCACCATTGGCTGGCTGTACTGGTGGTACTGGGTCATCCTCATGGCCTGGGAAGCCTATGTGGCGGGCAAGATCCTGCATGGCTTCTTCCCCGACGTTAGCGTCAATGTGTTCGTGCTGGCCACGACCCTGCTGCTGATCACCGTCAACTTCTTCAACGTCAAGCACTACGGTGAGTTCGAGTTCTGGTTCGCCTTGATCAAGGTGATCGCGATCGTCTGCTTCCTGATCGTGTGTACCGCTGCCGTGATGAACGTGTGGCAGTTCGGTGAAGTGCGTGGCATCAGCCACCTCACCGCCGAAGGCTTCATGCCCAATGGCATCACCACCGTGATCGGTGCGCTGCTTGGGGTGATGTTCGCCTTCCTGGGCGCCGAAATTGTCACCATCGCAGCTTCGGAAGCCAAAGACCCGGCCGCGCAGATCGTCAAGGCCACCAACTCGGTGGTATGGCGTGTGTGCCTGTTCTACGTCGGTTCGATCTTCCTGATCGTCTGCCTGGTACCGTGGAACGACCCGCACCTGGGCGTTTCCGGCTATGGCGCCTATCGCCGTACCCTGGAACTGCTGGGCGTGCCGTATGCCGAGCTGCTGATGAACTTCGTGGTGCTGACTTCGGTGAGCAGCTGCCTGATCTCGGGCCACTACACCGCTTCGCGCATGCTGTTCTCCCTGGCTCAGCGTGGCGATGCGCCGTCGTTCTTCAAGATCACCCGTGCCGGCACCGGTGTACCGGTATACGCGATCATGGGCTCGTGCGCCGTGGCCGTGGTGTGTGCGCTGATCAACTTCAGCGAGACCCTGCGCCCGAAAGACGTGCTGGATACCTTGATGAACACCACCGGCATGATCGCCCTGCTGGTGTACCTGGTAATTGCCTTCTCGCAACTGCGCATGCGCCGCAAGCTGATTGCCGAAGGCAAGGAAGTGCGCCTGAAGATGTGGCTGTTCCCGTGGCTGACCTACCTGGTGATCGCGTTCATCGTGGCCGCCCTGGTAACCATGGCCTTCATGCCTGACTACCAGATCCTGGTGATTTCCACCGGTATCGCGGCGGCAGTCGTGGTGGCAATGGGCGTGGTGCACCAGATCCGCTCCGGCAGCAGCAAGCAGCACTAAGCGTCACTCGTGTCTGGAAACGGCCGGCTCCCTTGGGGACCCGGCCGTTTCGCGTTGTTGGGCCTGGGCTTTTTCTGCGGGCATGTGGAAGCGCTGGTTCATCCACGGCGAGCCGAGCAGGGCGGCCGCGCCGATGAGGGCCAGGATGGCGAGGGCGATGTAGGGCTTCATGGGCATGCGCATACATGGACTGACTCCACGCGTAGGTAGTCAGTTCCGGCCTCATCGCCGGCAAGCCAGCTCCCACAGTTGATAGCTGTACCCAGCCGTGTGGTGACCCTGGTGGGAGCTGGCTTGCCGGCAATGAGGCCATAGCAGACAAACACAGGTCTGCGCCTCTACAATGCGAAGCATTATCACTTGGCGCCGGCCCTCCATGTCTAATACACCGCCCAACCAGGAACTGCTCGACGCGCTGGCGTTGCACTATGACGACCTGGTTCGCTACATCCGCCAGCGCTTTCGCGACCGCCATTTTGCCCGCGACCTGGTGCATGACGTCTACCTGCAGATTCTCGACAAGCCTCCCCGCCAGCGCATTTCGCTGCCGCTGGCATTTCTGCGCAAGGTCACCTTCAACCGGGCCATCGACCGGGTGCGCGCCGAATCGCTGCGTGCGGCTCACCTGGCTGCCGCGAGCCATGACGAACCCGCCCTGGACAGCTGGGACGGTGCCCGCGAGCTGGATTTCGAGCAGCAGCTGCATGCCCTGCTGGCGATTATCGAGGCCCTGCCGGCACGTCAGCGCCAGGTGTTCCTGCTGCACCGTATCCATGGCATGGCTCAGCGTGACATTGCCGCCGAGCTGGAGATTTCGGTCAACATGGTCACCCAGCACTTCAACCGGGCGATGCGTACCATCGCCAGCCGCTGGGAACCGGCCCGGCGCCTGCATGGCGAGGCACGGGCATGAGCCAGGGCAAGCGTGAAAGCAAGGCCCAGGCCGACCCGTTGGAGGTGTTCAGCGAAGCCCTGCGTGAGCGGGTGGCGTCCCGCGAGGCGTTGCTCGCCGAAGGCAAAGCCATGACCGCACGCCGGCGCAAGGCCGGGAAGGCGGCCAAGGCCAGCCTGCTGTCGTTGCTGGTGGCGGGCAGCCTGTGGTGGCTGGACCCTGCCTGGCATACCGAGCAGGTGCGGGTGGCCGTGGGCGCGCAGCGCGAGCTGGTGCTGGCGGACGGCAGCCAGGTGCTGCTGGATTCGGGTAGCCGCCTGCAGATTGAACGGCACCTGCGCAGCCGGCAGCTGGAACTGCTCGAAGGGCAGGCGCGGTTTACCGTAGTGCATGCCGATGCGCCGTTCATTGTGCACAGCCAGGGCGTGCGGGTGCGTGATATCGGTACGGTGTTCGACGTGCGCAGCGATGTGCGTGGCGTGCGGGTAGGGGTGCTCGAGGGGGCGGTCGAGGTCGGCATTGGACACGGCGCTGTGCAACCACTGCGGGCCGGGCAGCAACTGCTTGCTGCTGCTGGCGAGTTGGGCGAGGTGCAGGCCGTGGCGTCAGGTGCGATGGAGGCCTGGCGCAGCTCGGTGTTGCGTTTTGACGGCACACCGTTGCGCGATGCGATTGTGGATTTGCAGCGCTACAGCGAGGTGCCATTGCGGCTGGCGGATGAACGTACCGGTGGTTTGCGCTTGTCGGGTGAGTTCGACAGCCGGCAGGTGCGGGCACTGCAGGAGCAGTTACCAGTGGTGTTGCCTGTGACGGTGGTGCGTGCGGCTGATGGTGGCTTGGTCATTGGCCGGGTTGATTGAGCGCCTGCACCGGCCTTTTCACGGGCTTGCCCGCTCCCACAGGTTACAGAGGTGAATCCGATGGTTCGGATATCCTGGGGGGCGGGCAAGCCCGCGAAAGGGCCAGAACAGGCAACCGATAATTATTTTCATTGGCACATCAACATTCTCCCAAGGCCAGCCGCCATCCCCATGAAGTCACTTGAATCGTATGGGGAACACATGGGTTACCACCTTTCACCGCTGACGCTGCTGGCTGCCAGCCTGCTGACCTGCGCCACCGTCCAGGCGCAGGATGCCACCTTCAGCCTGGACATCCCGGCCCAACGCCTGGACCGCTCGCTAAACGCCCTGGCCCAGCAGACCGGCACCCGCATCCTGTTTTCCACGGATGCTGCCGAGGGCCGGCAGGCGGCGGCCGTGCAAGGGCGCATGAGCGTCGCCCAGGCCTTGCAACAGCTGCTCGCCGGCTCTGGTCTCCAGCTGCAGCGGGCGGGGGAGGGTTACCTGATCGGCGCGCCGGCCAGCGGCATGGCGCTGGAACTGGGTGCTATCAACATCGACAGCCAGCGTTATGGCAATACCACCGACGGCACCGGTGCCTACACCTTGGGCACTACGCGCGCCGGTACAGGGCTTGACCTGTCGCCACGGGAAACGCCGCAGTCGATCAGCGTGGTCACCCGCCAGCGCATGGACGACCAGGGCCTGAACGACCTCACCGAAGTGCTGCAGCAAACCCCTGGCCTGTCGGTCCAAAGCCTGGGCAGTGAGCGGTTCAACATCTACTCGCGTGGCTATTCGGTAGACAACTACCAGTTCGACGGCATTCCCACCACCCTTGATATCGTCAGCCAGGTGTCGGCGCAAAGCCTCGCCGACATGGCCATCTATGACCATGTGGAGGTGCTGCGCGGTGCCACCGGCCTGCTGACCGGCGCAGGTGACCCTTCTGCCACCATCAACCTGGTGCGCAAGCGGCCCACCGCCGAGTTCAAGGGGCATGTCAGCGCTGGGCTGGGGTCGTGGAACAAGTACCGCACCGAGGTCGACCTGTCCGGGCCGTTGACCCCCAACGGCAATGTGCGCGGGCGGATGGTTGCCGCCTACCAGCAGAACGACAGCTTCGTCGACCACTACCACCAGGAAAAGCAGGTGTTCTACGGCATCCTTGAGGCCGACCTCAGCGACACCACCTTGCTCACCGTGGGCGCCGACTATCAGCGCAACCGGCCAGAGGGCTCGTCCTCGGTGGCGTTCCCGCTGTTCTACAGCAATGGTGAGCAAACCGACTTTTCCCGCTCCACCAATAGCGCCGCGCGCTGGAGCAGCAACCCTCAGGACGCACTGAACACGTTCGCCAGCCTCGAACAGAAACTGGGCCACGACTGGAGCCTGCGGCTGGCAGTGAACCAGATGTACATCAACCGCGACGACTACCGCCTGGCCACCGCCAGCTGGGGCTTCCCCGACAAGCAGACCGGCGAAGGCGTGCGCCTGTACGGCGGCGCCGGCAGTACATGGCAGAAGCAGGTGGGTGTGGATGCGCAGCTCAAGGGGGCGTTCCAGGCATTCGGCCGCGAACATGACCTGGTGCTGGGCTACAACTTCTCCCGCTACCAGAACCACCACGACCCGCTGCGCGGCACCGCGATCGAGGGCACCCGGGTCAACTTCTACACATGGGACAACTACACCACCAAGCCCAACACCGCCAACGGCAAGCTGTATGACGGCGATACCAGCATCTACCAGAGTGGTACCTACCTGGCGACGCGCCTGCGGCCCACCGACGACCTGTCGCTCATCCTGGGCGTCCGGGTCAGTAACTACCGCTACCGCTACGACCTCAGCACGCAGCCGAACAAAATCCCGGGTAACCGTGAAAGCGGCGTGGTAACGCCCTATGCCGGTGTGGTCTACGCGCTGAACGACATTCACTCGGTCTATGCCAGCTACACCAGTATCTTCAAGCCGCAGACGGTACGTGATGCCAGCGGCGCAACGCTGGCGCCGCGCGAGGGCGACAACTACGAAGTCGGCCTGAAAAGCGAGTATTTTGACGGGCGCTTGCAAACCAGCGTCGCCGCGTTCGAGATCAAGCAGGACAACCTGGCCGTGGTCGACCCAGGCCGAGTTGTGCCAGGTACCACCACGGCGGCCTATGAAGCGATTTCCGGTGCCACCACGCGTGGCTTCGAAGTGGAAGCCAGCGGTGAGTTGCAGCCGGGCTGGAACCTCAGCGCCAGCTACAACCACAGCATCATCAAGGACGCCGACGGCGAGCGCATCAACACGGTGTTTCCGGCCAATATGGTCAAGCTGTGGACCACCTACCGCCTGCCGGGCGAGCTGGACCGCCTGACCGTGGGTGGTGGCATGAACTGGCAGAGCGGCACGCACTTCACTGCCGCGCCTGCCGAGCTTGGCACCGTCAAGGCCAATCAAGGGCAGTTCGCCGTGTTCAACCTGATGGGCCGTTTTCAGATTACTGACCAGCTTTCCACCACGCTGAACGTCAACAACCTGTTCGACAAGAAGTACCTCAGTGCGCTGGATACCACGTTCTACAGTGGCTATTACGGCGAGCCACGCAACGTCATGGTGACCACCCGCTGGGATTTCTGAAAACGGGTCAAGGCCTCATCGCCGGCAAGCCAGCTCCCACAGTTGATCGCTGTACCCAGCCGTTGTGGTGACCCTGTGGGAGCTGGCTTGCCGGCGATAGGGCCCTCACAGTCGACAGATGGCATATGCTAGGCACATTGCCCGCCTAAAAGGAGCCCCACATGGCCTGGTCCGCCAACCAGTATTCCCTGTTCGAAGACGAACGCACCCGCGCGGTGCGCGACCTGCTCGCCGCCATCCCGCCACGCCCGGTGCGCCATGCCACTGACCTGGGCTGCGGCCCGGGCAATTCCACCGAGGTGTTGCTGCAACGCTACCCCGATGCCCAGGTGACCGCGCTGGACAGCGACCCGGACATGATCGACAAGGCCCGCGAGCGCAAACGGCTGCGCATCCCGCGGGTACGGACGGTCATCGCCGACATTGCCGGCTGGTCTGCCCCCGAGCCGCAGGACCTGATCCTGGCCAATGCCTCTCTGCAATGGGTACCTGACCACGCCTCGCTATACCCGCACCTGGTGCGTCAGTTGAGCGAAGGCGCCAGCCTGGCCGTGCAAACCCCCGACAACCTCGACGAACCGGCTCACCGGCAGTTGCGCGATATTGCCAGCCAAGGCCCCTGGGCGGCGAAATTCGCCGATTTCCAGTTGCCGCCACGGCACAATGCGGCGTTCTACTACGACTTGCTCAGCCCGCTGTGTGCGCGGGTGGATGTGTGGCGGACCACTTATCACCACCCCTTGGCGGGCGGCGCCGAAGCGGTGGTGGAGTGGTTCAAGGGTTCGGCGTTGCGGCCTTACCTGGCCAGGCTTGATGAGCAGGAGCAGGCTGACTTCCTGCAGATGTACTTGCAGGCCATGCAGCGCGACTACCCGCCGGCCACCGATGGCAAGGTGCTGCTGCCGTTCCCGCGGTTGTTCGTGATCGCTACCCGCTAGGCCGGCGCCAGCGCCAGGCCACGTAGCTGTAGATGCCCAGGTTGAGCAGCAGCACGATGCTGCCCAACAGCAATTGAGTGTGCGGTGTCAGCCCGGCGGGGTAGATCAGTGGCCAGATGTAGTGCTCGACAAAGCCGCCCTGGTAGCCTGCGCCCCCGGCTGCGCTGCGCATGCGGTTTTCCCAGGTGGTGAGCGGGCAGCCCAGGTGCAGGCACTCCACCGCCAGGCCCCAGGCCAGGGCCGGCAAGTGGATTAACAGGGCAGGGCGCCACTTGAGCACCAGCAGGCCGCCGAACAGCACTAGCAGGATGAAGGCCAGGTGCAGCAGGACCAGGGTGTCGGCGGCAAAGCGGTAGAGCATGGTTAGTGTGCCGGAGGTTGAAGTTAACCCAGCATAGTCGGGTGGCCTGCACTGGCCTCTTCGCAGCACAAGGCTGCTCCTACAGGTTATCGCATGCCTCTGTAGGAGCAGCCTTGTGCTGCGAAGAGGCCGGTACAGGCTTACAACCCTTCCTCGACCACCTGCAAAAAGGTTGCCACGACACGCCGCGTACGCTGCTCGCTCAGGCACACCAGCGTCTCGGTCAAATGCCGCTGACAATCCACGATCGGCAGCGCACATACCCGCGCATCGGCGCCAAACTCCGCCGCTGACACCACGCCCACTCCAATCCCCACCACCACCGCTTCCCGCGCCGCTTCGCGGCCTTCCACCTGGATCGCCGGGCGAATCCGCAAACCCGCCCGTTGCATCTCTTCTTCCAGCGTCTGTCGCGTCACCGAGCCGGGCTCGCGCAGCACCAGTGGCATGTCATCAAGGTCTGCCAGGCTGATCGAGCCACGGCTGGCCCAGGGATGATGGTGGGACACAAACGCCACCATCGGGTCGCGGCGCAGCGGCAGGCAATGCAGGCGTTCATCGTCGACATCCCGCCCGAGCAGGGCCAGGTCGGCCTGATAGCTGAACAGCCGCGCAAGCGATTCGTCGGTATTGCCCGTTTCGATCTTCACCTGAATGCCCGGGTAGCGCTGGCAGAAGCGGGCGACCTGCGGCAGCACGTGCACCGGGGCATCCACTGCCAGCACCAGGCTGCCGGTGTGCAGCGCGCGCGAATCGTGCAGCAGCTCCTGGGCCTCGGCTTCGCAGGCGAACAGGCGCTGGCTGATGCCCAGCAGGCGCTCGCCAAGGTCGGTGAGTTGCACCGAACGCTTGTTGCGGTGGAACAGCAATACGCCGAAGCGCTCCTCCAGTTTGCGCACCTGGTCCGACACTGCTGGCTGGGTCAGGAACAGCTTTTGCGCAGCGCGGGTAAAGCTGCCGTGCACGGCCACCGCATGGAAGGCTTTGAGTTGAGCGTGGGAAACCGACATGGCTGACCTCGGTAACAAGCTTGGCTTATGTGTGTAATACGATAAATCGATTTTATTTATCTTAGCGCAACTGTTTCCATAGATGTCAGCCCGGTGCCGGCATCACGAATGCCGCCAGGGCCCTGGTGCCCACACGGCGCCACCTGACCCGATGACGGCCTCGTCATCGCTGTGCGTAACACAAGAACAAGACAGGCGTTTCTTCACATTCTGCCGGCACACTTGAGCAAGAGGTCAGACACACATGAATCAATCCCTAGCCGCGTTCAAACGCTGGCGCATCCAGATTTTCGCCATCACCTGGCTGGCCTACGCCGCCTTCTACTTCACCCGCAAAGCCTTCTCGGTCGCCAAGCTGGGCATCGCTGAAGACCCAAGCTTCATGCTCGACAAGGCCGCCATGGCCAACCTCGACGCCATCTACCTGGCCGCCTACGCCGTGGGCCAGTTTACCTGGGGCATGCTCGCCGACCGCTTCGGCCCGCGGGTGGTGGTGCTTGGCGGGTTGCTGATTTCTGCTGTGGCAGCGGTGGTGATGGGCAGCTACGCCACCTTCCCGATCTTTGCCACCTGCATGCTGGTGCAGGGCCTGGCGCAGTCCACCGGCTGGGCCGGTTTGTGCAAGAACATCGGCAGCTTCTTCCCGGCCTCGCAGCGTGGGCGGGTACTGGGCCTGTGGAGTTCCTGCTATGCCTTCGGCGGCCTGGTGGCCTCACCGTTCGCGGGGTGGTGGGCCTATACCCTCGTGGGTACCTGGCACGCAGCGTTCTTCTCCAGTGCCGCCGTGGTGGCTTTGGTGGCCGTGCTGTTTTTCTTCCTGCAGCGCAACAAGCCTGAGGATGTCGGCCTGCCGGCGGTGGAACCCGAGCCGCAGAGCATGGCCCCGGCCGACAACCTGTGCAGCGTGTGGGCGCCGCTGAGGGAGATCCTGCGCAACCGCACGGTGCTGACTTTGGGGCTTGCGTACTTCCTGTTGAAGCCGGCGCGCTACGCCATCCTGCTGTGGGGGCCGGTGATCGTGTTCGAGCAGATGCCTTCAGTAGGCAAGGTCGGCGCGGCAATCATCCCGACCGCCTTCGAGCTGGCGGGGTTGCTTGGTCCGATCATGATCGGCCTGGCCTCCGACAAACTGTTTGGCGCCCGGCGCATGCCGGCCTGCGTGATCAGCCTGGTGCTGCTGACCATGACCCTGGCGGCGTTCATGGCGGCCATGCACACCGGTAGCGTGATGCTGGTGGTGGCCTTGCTGTTCGTCATGGGCCTGACCCTGTACGGGCCTGACTCAATGATCAGCGGCGCCGCTGCCATCGACTTCGGTACCGCCAAGGCCGGTGCCACTGCCGCCGGATTCGTCAATGGTTGCGGCTCGGTGGGGGCGGTGCTGGGTGGGCTGCTACCCGGGTATTTCGACGGCGTCACGGTGTTCATCGTGTTCGCTGGCTGCGCGCTGTTCTCGGCGCTGGTGCTGCTGCCGCACTGGAACAGCCGCCCGGCCAGCAGTGTGCAAAGCAACGACGTGGCACCGAATACCAGCATGGCAATCAAGCCACTGCGTACCTGAAAGGAAAGCGAGCGAATGAGACCCTTCTGGCTGCAACAGGCCCTGGATTCCACGCAGGAGGCGGTGTGCCCGCCGCTGCAAGGCGATGCCCGCTGCGATGTGTGCATTGTCGGCGGCGGCTACACCGGCCTGTGGACCGCATTGATGCTCAAGGAGGCGGTGCCGGCACTGGATGTGTTGCTGATCGAAGCCGACATCTGCGGCGCCGGTGCCAGTGGCCGCAATGGTGGCTGCGCGTTGTCCTGGTCAGCCAAGTACTTCACCCTGGAGCGCCTGTTCGGCATGGCCGAGGCGGTGCGCCTGGTGCGCGAGTCGGAGCGCAGCATCGGGGACATCGGGGCGTTTTGCGCGGCCAACTGCATTGACTGTGACTACCGCCTGGACGGCACGCTGTACACCGCCACCAACGCGGCACAGATCGGCGCCACGGACGGGGTGATCGCTGCGCTGGAGCAGAAGGGTATCAATTCGTTCCGCCGCCTGCCCTTGGAACAGGTGCAGCGTCTGGCGGGTTCGGCGCGGCATCTGGAGGGCTGGTTCTCCCCGGCGGCAGCCACGGTGCAGCCGGGCAAGCTGGTGCGCGGCCTGCGCCGGGTGGCCTTGCAGCGCGGTGTGCGCATTCATGAGGGTACCGCCATGACAGGCCTGGAGCACGGCGCCCCGGTGCAGGTGCGCACCGCTCATGGAACCGTACGTGCCGATCGCGTGGTGCTGGGCCTCAATGCCTGGATGGCGCGGGCTTTTCCGCAGTTCGAGCGCAGCGTGGCGATCGTTTCCAGCGACATGGTCATTACCGAACCGTGCCCCGAACTGCTAAGCCAGATCGGTCTGGACAGCGGCATCAGCGTGCTCGACTCGCGTATTTTCGTGCATTACTACCACAACACCTCTGATGGCCGGCTGATGCTCGGCAAGGGCGGCAACACGTTTGCCTATGGCGGGCGCATGCTGCCGGTATTCGACCAGCCGTCGCCGTACCGGCCATTACTGGGCGAAACCGTTGGCGAGTTTTTCCCGGCCTTGGCCGAGGTGCCCCTGGCGGCCAGCTGGAACGGGCCGTCGGACCGCTCGGTGACCGGCTTGCCGTTCTTTGGTCGCCTGGACGGGCAGGGCAACGTGTTCTATGGCTTTGGGTACTCCGGCAGCGGCGTTGGCCCGTGTCATATGGGTGGGCAGATTCTTTCGTCGCTGGCGCTGGGGCTGGATAACCCGTGGACCCGTTCGCCGCTGGTCAAGGGGCCGCTGGGGCTGTTCCCGCCCGAACCGATCCGCTACCTGGGCTCGCTGATGGTGCGCAATGCCATCCGCCGCAAGGAGCGTGCAGAGGACCACGGTTTGCGACCGCGTCGGCTGGACGTGCGCCTGGCACGGTTTGCGGCGGCGGCGGGCAAAGCCGATAAAGGCTGATGAGATTTCTTGTCGATCCCATGCCTGAGGGCGTATAAAATGCACCCACTTTTGGCCGGTCGCTTCCTGAACCGGCCGTTGAAACAAGAGAGTCGACATGGGCGCACAGTGGAAAGCCAAACATAGAGAAACAGCGGCCAATGCCAAAGGCAAGGTCATGGGCAAGCTGTCCAAGGAAATCCAGATCGCTGCCAAATCGGGCGCCGATCCCGACATGAACCCGCGCCTGCGCCTGGCGATCGTGCAGGCCAAGAAGGCTTCGATGACCCGTGAAACGCTGGAACGGGCGATTCGCAAGGGCGCTGGTCTGGACGGTGATACCGTGCAGTACTCGGCAGTCAGCTACGAAGGTTTCGCGCCGCATCAGGTACCGTTGATCGTCGAGTGCCTGACCGACAACGTCAACCGCACCGTCGCGCAAATCCGCGTGCTGTTCCGCAAGGGCCAGCTGGGCGCCAGCGGCTCGGTGGCCTGGGACTTCAACCACGTCGGCCTGATCGAAGCTACCCCGGAAGGTGACGCCGACCCGGAAATGGCCGCCATCGAAGCCGGCGCCCAGGACTTTGAAGAAGGTGAAGAAGAGGGCTCGACCCTGTTCATCACCGACACCACTGACCTGGATGCCGTGCAAAAGGCGTTGCCGGAGCATGGCTTTACCGTGACCTCGGCGAAGATCGGTTACACCCCGAAGAACCCGGTGAGCGCAGCCAGCCTGAGTGCTGAAGCACTGGCTGAGGTTGAAGCGTTCCTCGAAGCGATCGACGAGAACGATGACGTGCAGAACGTCTACGTCGGTCTGACCGCCTAAAAAAGCCGGGGCCGCGTTGCGGCCCATTCGCGACGCAAGGCCGCTCCCACAGGGGTTATGCACTCCTCTGTAGGAGCGGCCTTGTGCCGCGAAACGAGGGCAAAGCCCTCGCCTGCGGTCTGGAGCCGAACCCTTGATGAACCCCACCTTCGCCTCCCTCAGCCTCGCCCACCTGCGCACCCTCGACCACCTGCTGCAGCTGAAAAACCTCAGCCACGCCGCCGAGCGCCTGGGCGTCAGCCAGTCGGCCTTGAGCCGCCAGCTGGCCCACCTGCGCGAAGCTTTCGACGACCCGTTGCTGGTTCGCCAAGGCCGCGGCTACGTACTCAGCGAATACGCTGAAGCGCTGGTCGAACCGCTACGCCAGGTTCTCGAAGAACTGCACGCCCTGCGCCAGCCCGCCGTATTCGACCCAGCCCGCTGTGAGCGCCGTTTCTGCCTGGCCGCTTCGGACTACGTGGCCGAGCACATGCTGCCGCTGCTGGTGGCCGCGCTGGAACATGAAGCCCCGGGCGTATCGCTGGAGTACCGTACCTGGCAGGCCGGCCAGTACGCGTTGCTGGCCAGCGGCGAAATCGACCTGGCAACCACCTTGTTCGACGAGTCTCCCCCCAACCTGCACGGGCGCTTGCTGGGTGAGGACCGTGCGGTGTGCCTGATGCGCCACGACCACCCGCTGGCCGCCCACTCCGCGCTCAGCCAGGCCGATTACCTGGCGCACAAGCATGTGCGCATTTCCGGTGGTGGCGACAAGGACAGTTTCATCGACCGCCACCTGCGCGCTCAGGGCCTGCAGCGGCGGGTCAGCCTGGAAGTGCCGTTTTTTTCCGCCACCGTCAAGGTCATTGCCAACAGCCAGGCCGTGGCCACCGTACCCGAGCACATCGCCCGGCAATTGTGCCGCTTGCATGACCTGGCCTGGCGGCCGTTGGGCTTTATCGACCACAGCCAGCGCTACTGGGTGGTGTGGCACCAGCGGCTGCAGGCTTCAGCGGAGCACCGCTGGCTGCGCAACCGGGTGTTCGAGCTGTGGCGTCAGTCGCAGTTCGGCGTGCAGGGTGGGCATGCGGGTTCGCCATAGCAGGTATGCGCAAGGCGGGGTTATTCGCCGGGGGATAGGTGCCTAGACTGGGGGCATTGTGTTGCCTGTTCCGGCCTCTTCGCGGGTAAACCAGCTCCCACAGGTACTGCACCGTTCTCGAACTTGGTGCAGTACTTGTGGGAGCTGGCTTGCCGGCGATAGGGCCGGAACAGGCAGTGGATTACCCACAGGAGAGCCCACGTGACCCCCGAACAATTCCGCCAGTACGGCCACCAACTGATCGACCTGATTGCCGACTACCGCCAGACCGTCGGCGAGCGCCCGGTCATGGCCCAGGTCGAGCCTGGCTACCTCAAGGCTGCCTTGCCCGACACCGCTCCCCAGCAAGGTGAGCCCTTCGAAGCCATCCTCGACGACGTCAACCAGCTGGTCATGCCCGGCCTGTCCCATTGGCAGCACCCGGACTTCTACGGTTACTTCCCCTCCAACGGTACGCTGTCCTCGGTACTTGGCGACTTCCTCAGCACCGGCCTGGGCGTGCTGGGCCTGTCGTGGCAGTCCAGCCCGGCCTTGAGCGAGCTGGAAGAAACCACCCTCGACTGGCTGCGCCAGTTGCTCGGCCTGTCGGGCCAATGGAGCGGGGTGATCCAGGACACGGCCTCTACCAGCACCCTGGTGGCACTGATCAGCGCCCGCGAGCGCGCCAGCGACTACGCACTGGTGCGCGGTGGCTTGCAAGCCCAGGCCAAACCCCTGATCGTCTATGTCAGCGCCCACGCCCACAGCTCGGTGGACAAGGCCGCGCTGCTGGCCGGCTTTGGCCGCGACAACATCCGCCTGATCCCGACCGACGAGCGCTACGCCCTGCGTCCGGAGGCGCTGCAGGCAGCCATCGAGCAGGACCTGGCAGCCGGCAACCAGCCATGCGCCGTGGTGGCCACCACCGGCACCACGACCACCACTGCGCTGGACCCGCTGCGCCCGATCGGCGAGATCGCCCAGGCCCATGGCCTGTGGCTGCATGTGGACTCAGCCATGGCCGGTTCGGCGATGATCCTGCCCGAGTGCCGCTGGATGTGGGACGGCATCGAGCTGGCCGATTCGGTAGTGGTCAATGCGCACAAGTGGCTGGGTGTGGCCTTCGACTGCTCGATCTACTACGTGCGGGATCCGCAGCACCTCATCCGGGTAATGAGCACCAACCCCAGCTACCTGCAATCGGCGGTGGATAGCGAGGTAAAGAACCTGCGTGACTGGGGCATACCGCTGGGCCGTCGGTTCCGCGCGTTGAAGCTGTGGTTCATGTTGCGCAGCGAGGGTGTAGAAGCGTTGCAGGCGCGGCTGCGGCGTGACCTGGACAATGCCCGGTGGCTGGCGGAGCAGGTAGGGGCGGCTGCGCAGTGGGAAGTGCTGGCACCGGTGCAATTGCAGACCTTGTGCATTCGCCATCGGCCGGCGGGGCTGGAAGGGGAGGCGCTGGATGCGCATACCAAGGGGTGGGCCGAGCGGCTGAATGCGTCCGGGGATGCGTATGTGACGCCAGCGACGCTGGACGGGCGATGGATGGTGCGGGTGTCGGTGGGTGCGCTGCCGACTGAGCGGGAGCATGTCGAGAAGCTTTGGGAGAGGTTGCAGGAAGTGGTTGCAGGCTGAGACTGCCGGGGCCGCGTTGCGGCCCATTCGCGGCACAAGGCCGCTCCAGGGAAACGCGCAAGCCTGGGCTCATGCGATCCACCTGTAGGAGCGGCCTTGTGCCGCGAAAGGGCTGCAAAGCAGCCCCCTGCAATCTATCAGTGGCTCACTGCCTGAAAGCTACCTTTACGGCTAGCTTCATACGCTGCCTTTTCCATCGGCTTGGCGTTCGGGTTACCCAGGTCTTCCATCGTCAGGCGATGGGTTTCCGGGGCGATGTAGGCGGCCAGGGCGCACACGCAGGTAATGAAGAACGCCAGGCTACCGACTACCAGCGGGATGTTGTCCGAGCCAGGTGGTGCAATCAGGGCGAACAGCGCCGGCAGCATGGCGGTCAGCATGGTGCCGATGTTCTGTGCGATGGCCATGGCCGAAACGCGGTAGCGGGTGTGGAACAGCTCTGGGTAGAAGCTTGGGAAAACCGCGTTGTAACCCTGGTAGACCATGCCCCACATCACGATCGAGGCGGCGAACGCCATTGGCACGTTCTGGATGCTGATTGCATACAGGTAGACGAAGGCCAGCAGGCCAGAGCCCAGGCAACCGGCGATCATGGTCGGTCGACGGCCAATCTTGTCCGACAGGTTGCCGACAAACGGGATCACCAGCACTGCGACGATGTTGCCGACCACCGGAATCCACAGGTACACGCTCTTGTCGAAGCCGATGCCATAGGCCGGCTGCACCGCGTAGGCCGCACCGAAGATGGTGGCTACCACCGGGATCACGTTCATCAGGGCCATGAACATCACCAGCACCATGTGCTTCCAGCTGTGACGGAAGGCTTCGCTGATGGGCGACTTGGCAACCTTGTCCTGCTTCTCTTCCTTCACGAATGCCGGGGTTTCATGCACTTCCTTGCGGATGATGAAGCCTGCGATCAGCACGATGGCGCTCATCAGGAACGGAATGCGCCAGCCCCATTCGGTGAAGGCTTCGCTAGGCATGAAGTAGGCCAGTGGCAGGAACACTGCCGCCGCCAGTACCTGGCCGGCCTGCACGCCTTGCAGGGTGAAACTGGCGTAGTAGCCTCTTCGACCGAACGGCGCGTGCTCCATGATCATGGAGCTGGCCCCGGAGATTTCCCCCGCCACGGCAAAGCCCTGGATCAGGCGCAGTACCACCAGCAAGGCCGGCGCGAGGTAGCCGATGTCGTGGTAGGTGGGCAGCAGGCCTACCGCCATGGTCGACAGGCCCATCAGGAACATGCACAGCAGCAGTACGTTCTTGCGACCGCGGGTGTCACCCCAGTGGCCCAGCACGAAAGCACCGACCGGACGCGCCAGGTAGCCCACGCCGTAGGTGGCCAATGAGGCGATGATGGCCATTTTCGGGTCGGTATTGGGGAAGAAGATCTGCGGGAAAATCAGTGCAGCGGCCTGGGCGTAGATGAAGAAGTCGTAGTACTCGAGTGCCGAGCCTATCCATCCACTGGCGGTCGCTTTTTTGGCTTGCGAGCTGGAGTGAGCCATCGTTGTCTCCGTTGTTATTGTTGTTTGCGCAGGTTCCGCCGTTGGTTCGCCAAGGCAGGAGGCAGTGGTCGGTGTGCCTGCGTCTGTGGTTCATGTTGACCACGGGCCAGCGGTCTAGCAATTCGTTAAAACGGGTTTTGTGCGATAATCGAACGCAAAACTAACCATTCCGTACAAAGAGATTGAAGCGACGACTTTACCTGCGAATAATCGATCGTGCCATAAACTGTGACAGTGGTTTTTTACCTGACTGGCACCGTCATTTTCTAACAACAAGGAACTCCCGTCATGCAGCGTTCGATCGCTACCGTGTCCTTGAGCGGCACCCTGCCGGAAAAGCTCGAAGCCATCGCCGCCGCCGGTTTTGACGGCGTCGAGATCTTTGAAAACGATCTGCTGTACTACGCCGGCAGCCCGCGCCAGGTGCGCCAGATGTGCGCCGACTTAGGGATAGCCATTACCCTGTTTCAGCCGTTCCGCGACTTCGAAGGCTGCCGCCGCGACCGCCTGCAGAAAAACCTCGACCGCGCCGAGCGCAAGTTCGACCTGATGCAAGAGCTGGGCACCGACCTGGTGCTGGTATGCAGCAACGTTCAGGCCGATGCCCTGGGCGATGAACAGCTGCTGGTCGACGACCTGCGCCTGTTGGGCGAGCATGCCGGCAAACGTGGCCTGCGCATTGGCTATGAAGCCCTGGCCTGGGGCCGTCACGTCAACACCTACCAGCAAGTCTGGAACCTGGTGCGCCAAGCCGACCACCCGGCCCTCGGGGTGATTCTCGATAGCTTCCACACCTTGTCGCTGAAGGGCGACCCAAGCGCGATCCGCGACATCCCCGGCGACAAGATCTTCTTCGTGCAGATGGCTGACGCGCCGATCCTGGCCATGGATGTGCTGGAGTGGAGCCGCCACTTCCGCTGCTTCCCGGGGCAGGGCGAAATGGACATGGCGGGTTTCCTGGCGCCGATTCTTGCCACTGGCTACCGTGGCCCGCTGTCGCTGGAAATCTTCAACGACGGCTTCCGCGCCGCGCCCACCCGGCAGAATGCCGCCGACGGCCTGCGTTCGCTGCTGTATCTCGAAGAACAGACCCGCTTGCGCCTGGAGCAGGAAAACACGCCGATCGAACCTGGCGTGCTGTTCACCCCGCCCGCGGCCAGCGCCTATGACGGCGTGGAGTTCCTTGAATTTGCGGTCGACGAAGCCGTCGGCGCGCGCCTGGGCAGCTGGCTGAAGCGCCTGGGCTTTGCCGAAGCTGGCAAGCACCGCAGCAAGGACGTACAACTGCTGCGCCAGGGCGATATCAACATTGTCCTGAACGCCGAACCGTACTCCTTCGGCCACAACTTCTTCGAGGCCCACGGCCCGTCGCTGTGCGCCACCGCACTGCGGGTCAAGGACCCGCAAGCCGCCCTGAAGCGTGCCACCGCCTTCCGTGGCCAGCCGTTCCGCGGCCTGGTCGGCCCTAACGAGTGCGAAGTACCGGCGGTACGCGCACCGGACGGCAGCTTGCTGTACCTGGTGGAGCAGGGCACCGCTGGCCACACGCTGTACGACACCGATTTCAGCCTGGACAAGAGCGCCACCGCCACTGGCGGCCTGCGTCGCATCGACCACATGGCCCTGGCCCTGCCAGCCGAGTCGCTGGACAGCTGGGTGCTGTTCTACAAGAGCCTGTTCGACTTCGCTGCCGACGACGAAGTGGTGCTGCCCGACCCGTATGGCCTGGTCAAGAGCCGCGCCCTGCGCAGCCAATGCGGCACTTTGCGCCTGCCGCTGAACATCTCGGAAAACCGCAACACCGCCATTGCCCATGCACTCTCCAGCTACCGCGGTTCGGGGGTGCATCACATTGCCTTCGATTGTGATGACATCTTCCGTGAAGTGGCGCGTGCCAAGCTGGCTGGAGTACCGCTGCTGGAAATTCCGCTGAACTATTACGACGACCTGGCGGCGCGCTTCGATTTCGACGACGAATTCCTCAGCGAACTGGCGTACTACAACGTGCTGTACGACCGCGACGCCCAGGGCGGCGAGCTGTTCCACGTGTACACCGAACCGTTTGAAGAGCGCTTCTTCTTCGAAATCATCCAGCGCAAGGGGGGCTATACCGGTTACGGCGCGGCCAACGTCGCGGTGCGCCTGGCAGCCATGGCCAAGGCCCGCAGCGGCGCGGCGCGCAAGCCCGTCCTCTGACCCCGACGCGGTCGGTGTAGGAGCGGCGCAAGGCCGCTCCTACACCGAGGGTGTATGACTCAGGGGCGCTCAGCCACCATCAACAGCGACTGCGGCACCGCACTTTGCGGGTGCTGTGGTTCCTGCAAACTGAGCAGGCGCAACCCGGCCATGTCCAGTGCATTCAGCCAGCTGGCCAACGTACGGAAGTACCACGGCATCGGTTGCCAGTCCCCGTTAAACCCGGCAAACGATTCCTCCCGCCAGCCATCCTGATACTCCCCGCCGGCAACGCTCCAGGGGTGCAACGTCTGGATCATCAGTGCGCCACCCGGAACCAGCAAATCTTTCATGGCCGCCAGCAACGGGATGATGTCCTGGTGCAACAGGGCAAAGTTGGCACAGACCAGGTCATACCCTGTGCCCACATAAACCTGCGCATCGGCCAACTGCGCATAGCTGGCCTGGTGCACCTCGGCCGAGCCCGCCGCGCGCGCAGCCTCTACCAGCGTCCGGTCACCATCCACGCCCACGGCCTCGATACCGCGGTCCTCCAGTGCACGCAGCAACCAGCCCTCACCACAGCCCAGGTCCAGCACTCGCCCGGGCTGGCGGCCGAGGATGGCGAGCAGGATGGCCTGGTCAGTGACCTGGCGACGGCTCTCGATGGCGCCGCTGCGCACGGCGTCGATCCAGGCGTGGGCGTTGTGCTGCCAACTGTCGAGCAAAGTGCTTTCAGGGTCAGGCATGGTGGTATCCCGGTGGTTGAACGTGTGCTGTATCGTTACCCGGTCGCCGTGTGTTTTCGCTTGACCCGGTACATATCCCCATCGGCATGACGCAGCAGCATGTCGGCATCGTTGCCATCCTCAGGGAAGCGCGCCACGCCGATGCTGCAGGACGGCGTGTCGATGCCGGACAACTCCATACCGAGTGGCTCGGCCATGACCGCCAAAATGCGGGCTACCTGCTCGGCAATGGCCACTGGCGAGGGGCAATCGTTCAACAGCACGGTGAACTCGTCACCGCCCATGCGCGCCACCGTGTCGGTTGCGCGTACGCAGCCTTCCAGCCGCCGCGCAAGCGTGCACAGCACCCGGTCACCCACAGCATGCCCGTGCACATCGTTGATTTCCTTGAAGTCATTGATATCCAGAAACAGCAACCCCAGCGTGCCATCGTGCTGCCGCGCTGTGGCAAGGGCACTGTCCAGCCGTTCATTGAACATGGCCCGGTTGGCCAGCCGGGTCAGCGGGTCGTGATGGGCAAGGAAGCGCAGTTCCTCTTCAGCCTGGCGCAGGGCCGTCACATCCCGCGCCACACCGATACGCGCTTGAGCCTCTTCGGACCAGCTGGCTGCCCACAGGATGTGCACGATACCGCCATCCTTGCGCACATAGCGGTTACGGAAATCGTAATGGGGGTGGCCGTTCATCACCCGCACAATCGACGCGCGCGTGGCCGCCAGGTCGTCGGGGTGCATGTAGTCGGTGATCGGCGTGCCGATCATTTCGCAGGGCTTGTAACCCAGCAGGGCCTCGCAGGCATCGCTGACGAAGGCGATCTGGTTGTCCCTGTCTACCACGAACACGGTGTCCAGCATCAGGTGGATCAACCTGGGGTACAAGGCTTGAAGGTCTACGGGCATGGGCAGGACGTCCGTGGCAAGGTGACCGATCATAGCGCGAAGAAATGCGTCGCATCTATCGTAGACTTGTGGTCCTGACACTGATGATCGCGCCCACCTCGGTACTCTGCAGGAGCATGCATTCAGGTATTCATCAGTTGCTCACCATCAGCTCCGGCCCCAGGTAATCGTTGACCTGCTGGATATCATCATCCCCCAGGCTACCCACTGACGAGGCCAGGCGCAGCCGCGACATCAGGTAGTTCAGCTTCGCCTCGAACAGGTCGTGGCGGGCGTCGTACAGCAGTTCCTCGGCATTGAGCACGTCCGAGTTGGTGCTGGTGCCGCCTTCCTTGAAGCCTTTGCGGGTCGAGATCAGCGAACGCTCGTTGGAGGCCACGGCCTTTTCCAGCGCTTGAATGCGCAAGGCGCCGCTCTGCACGCCGCGGTACTCGCGGGTGGTGCCGGAAATTACCTCCTGACGGGTAGCATCCAGCTCATCCAGGGCCTTGGAACTGTTGGCGCTGGCCTGGCGGGTCAGGGCGCTTGTGCTGCCACCGCTGTACAGCGGAATGTTCAGCTCCAGGCCGATCGAGCTGTAGTGGTTGCGCTGGTTGAGCTCGGAAATCGACTGGCTGCTGCCGGCGTTATAGCCCGCCACGAAATCCAGGGTGGGGTAGTGCCCGGCGCGGGCACGTTTCACTTCTTCTTCGGCCAGCTCGTAGCTGTGCCGGCGCGCGTGAATCAGCGGGCTGTCGGCCTGGGCTTTGACCAGCCAGTCCTGCAGGTTGCCCGGCATCAGCGGTGGCGTACTGAAGCCCGGCTGCAAGGTGGTCAGCGACTCTGGGGTTTCACCGATGTATTCCTCCAGCTTGCGGCGGGCGTTGACCAGGTTGTCCTGGGCCTCGATCAGGTCGGCCTCGGCCAGGTCGCGCCGGGCCACCGACTCATCGACGTCGGTGATGGTACCGGCGCCCAGCTCCTTGCGCCGTTTCGCCGAAGCCTGCTGCTCTTCGAAGGCGTTCAGCTTGGCCTTGGCCAAGGTGATGGTTTCGCTGGCCAGCAGCACGTCGAAGTAGGCGTCAGCCAGGCGTACCGCAGCGTCCTGGCTCTTGGCGTCGAATACCGCCACGCTGTAGTCGGCCCGCTGCTGGCCCTGGCGGTACTCGGCCATCTTCTGTTTGTTGAACAGCGGTTGGCGCAGGCGCACATTGGCGCCCTTGGAGTCATAGTCCAGATCGTTGTCCAGGCCGTTCTGCCGCTGGCTGCCATTGACCCTGTTGAAGTAGGCCGACGCGTTGATCTGCGGCAGTAGGCCGGCCTCGCCGATGGCGCGGTTTTCGCTGCCGGCTTCTTTTTCGTGCACCGCTGCGCGGTAGATCGGGCCTTGGTATTGCAGCAAGTCCCAGGCTTGCTTCAGGTCCATGGCACTTGCCTGTACGGCCACCCCCAGCAGGCACAACATCAGGCACGAGCGTTTCATGTCATTGCTCCTTGAACGCGGCGTCGACGCGTTCGAGCATGGGCTTGAGCAGGTAGCTGAGCAGGTTGCGCTCGCCGGTCTTGATGGTGACGGTGGCGGGCATGCCGGGGCGGATGTGGTTGCTGCCCAGCAGGCCCATGCCGGCCGGCGTCACTTCCACCTGGGCCAGGTAGAAAGGCTGTTTGCTTTCTTCGTCGAGCAGGCGGTCGGCGGAAATGGTTTTCACCCGCCCCGGAATGTTTGGCGTCTGGGCGTGGTTGAAGGCCGGGAAGGCGATGTCCACGGCCAGGTCCGGGACCATCTTGTCGATGGCCTGCACCGGGATCATCGCGTCCACCTGCAGCGGTTGGTCGAGCGGCACCACCTCCATGATCTTGGCGCCCGGCTGGATGATGCCGCCGACCGTGGCGATGCTCAGGCCCTGGACCATGCCGTCGATCGGCGAGCGGATCACCGTGTGGGTCACTTCGTAGTCCAGCGCACGCAAACGGTCGGCCAGGGTGGTGTTTTCCTTGGCGGTGTCGGTCAGTTGAGATTCCACTTCCTTCAGGTAGTCGTGCTGGCGCTGCAGCATGCGCAGCTTGATTTCGGTAGCCTGGCTGCGTGCCCGGGCAATGTTGTTGAGGTTTTCGGCCTGGCCGGCGGACAGGTCGGCATTGCTGCGCTCCAGTTCCAGCAAGCGGTTGCGCGGTACATAGCCCTCTGCGGCCAGCACCCGGGTGCCTTGCAGCTCCTGGCTGAGGAAGCCGATCTGCGAGGCGCGGGCGCCGTACACCTGCTGCAGGCCCTTGAGCTGCACTGCCGAGGCCGCGAGGTTTTCTTCAAGGATGCTCAATTCACCGGCAAGGCCGGCGCGGCGGGTGTCGAGCAGGCGCTGTTGCAGGTCCATGGCCGCCAGCAGCCGTGGGTCATTGTCGTAGTGCTTGAGCAGGGCAGGGTCGAAGGTGACCGTATCGCGGCCATCGCGTTCGGCTTCCAGGCGGTTTTCCACGGTCTTGCTGACGATGTACTGGGCACTGAGTGCACCTTGCTCGGCCGCGGCGCGCAATGCGTCCAGGCGTACCACCTCCTGGCCTTTTTTAACCACATCGCCTTCGCGCACCAGGATCGCCTCGACCGTGCCGCCGCTCAGATGCTGCACCGCCTTGCGGTTGCTGGTGACCTTGACCGTGCCGGTGGCAACCACACCCGCGTCCAGTGGCGCCAGGCAAGACCACAGCAGGAAACCACCAAAACCGGCGATCACCATCCATACACCCCAGCGTGCCGGCCGGCCGGCGTCCAGGTCGATCAGGTCTTTGGCTTCGGCGGCAATCAGTTCGGAGTTTTGAGCCATTTGCATGATGGGTTACTCCCGTACTTTTACCGAAGCCAGCGGGGCCGTATTGGCCGCTGGAATCACGCTGGCCTTGCGCAGCGCCGCGAACACTTCGTCACGGCTGCCGAGCATGTGCACGGTGCCGTCGCGCAGCATCAGTATCTTGTCTACGGCGCACAGCACATTGGGCCGGTGGGAAATCAGGATCACCGTGGCACCGCGCGTTTTCAACTCGGCCAGCGCATCGACCAAAGCCTTCTCGCCGACGTCATCGAGGTTGGCGTTGGGCTCGTCCAGCACCACCAGGTTGGGCTCGCCGTACAGCGCGCGGGCCAGGGCGATGCGTTGCTTCTGGCCGCCGGACAGCGGGGTGCCGTCGGCTGCCAGCCGGGTGTCGTAGCCCTGCGGGAAGTGCAGGATCATGTCGTGCACGCCGCTGCTGCGGGCGGCGCGGATCACTGCATCGCTGTCCACTTCGGCAAAGCGCGCGATGTTTTCGGCGATGGTGCCCTCGAACAGCTCCACGTCCTGCGGCAGGTAGCCCAGCCACGGGCCCAGTTCGGCCTTGTTCCAGGTGAAGATGTCGGCCCCGTCCAGGCGCACCTTGCCGGCCTGGGCCGGCCACACACCCACCAGCAGGCGGGCGAGGGTGGACTTGCCCGAGGCCGAAGGGCCGATGATGCCCAGGCTCTCACCCGGGACCAGGCTGAAGCTCACCCCGCGCACGATGCTGGTATTGGTGCCGGGTGCGCCGGCAATCACGTTTTCCACCGCCAGCATGCCCATCGGCCGTTGCAGCGACATGCTCGGTGGCCGTTGCGGGTAGTCCTGCAGCAGGTCGTTGAGCCGGCCCCAGGCCAGACGGCAGCCCAGCAGCTGTTTCCATGAGGCGATCACCTGTTCCACCGGGCCCAGGGCCCGGCCGGTCAGGATCGAGCAGGCGATCATCATGCCAGGGGTGATCTTGCCTTCGATTGCCAGCAGTGCGCCGGTCCCCAGGATCACCGACTGCAAGGTGATGCGCACGAAGCGCCCGGTGCTGCTGATCAGCGCCGCGCGGTCGGAGGCCAGGGTCTGCATCTGCAGAATACGCAAGTGGCCCTGGTACCACCGCTTGCCGATTGACGGCAGCATGCCCATGGCCTCGATCACTTCGGCGTTGCGCAGGTTGTTGTTGGCGTAGCTGGCCGACGACATCGACGCCTGGTTGGCTTCGGCCAGTGGCTTTTGCGTGGCCTTTTCAGTGAGGTAGGCCAGGCCCACCAGTGTCAACGAGCCGATTGTCGTGACCAGCCCGAGCCAGGGGTGGATCAGGTAGCAGACCACCAGATAGATGGGTGTCCAGGGGGCATCGAAGAAGGCGAACAGGCCGTTGCCGGTCAGAAACTGCCGCACCTGCGCCAGGTCTTGCAGGGCCTGGGCCGGGTTACCGCCGGCGCGGCTCAGGTTGCGCTCGAAGGCGGCGCTGAAGATGCGTCGGTTGAGCGCCATGTCCAGGCAGTTGCCGACCCGGATCAGCACGCGGGTACGGGTCATTTCCAGCGCCGACATCAGCAGGAACAACCCGACCACCAGCACGGTGAGCATTCCCAACGTCGTGACGTTGCGGCTGACCAGGGCGCGGTCGTACACCTGCAACATATAGATGGCTGGCGTCAACATCATGACGTTTATCACGCAGCTGAAGGCGGCTAGGGCGTAGAAGCTGCGGTGCAAGCGAAATAGCACGTCGGCCAGCTCGGAGCGGGTGCGTGGTGGCTTAGCCATCGGGGCCTCCCTTCATTCACAAAGCGGGAAGCCCTTGCGGCGCCCCGTAAAACGGTAGTTGTGGCTTCTTGGTCGGCTCGCAGGCGGGTCGCTCTGATGGCGATATTGGCCAAAACGCTGCGTTGCTCCCACATGCAGCAGCGTAGGTTGCAACGAAACATTCGGTAATATCATTTTGCTCTATAAATACTTTGAACTTTTTATAAGTCACATGAAAACAGTGAGTTGCATCGCATTATCATCGGCGGAGATTTTTTTGACGAAATATTGACAAGCTTTTGGCCTACGACTTTAGTCTGAAGTATTCGGGCCCTGTGCGAGCTGGGATCGATGCAAGTGCGTTACACCTGTTGCGCACGGTTTACAGGGCCCCTCCCGCAACGGGGGTGCCAGCTTGCCAAGAAGAGGCCAGAGGTTTCAGCACACGACTGCTGGGCTACTGAGCCCGGTACACCCAACCAGTTTCTGCGCACGTCAACACTGACTGGGCGCGGGAAGGACCCTGTTGCCCTGTGTCATCTCCGGACAGATCGAGGGCAACTGCAATGGCCAATTTCAGCAAGTCGGACCTGGAATTCATTCTCAAACAAATCTTCATCGCCGAAGCCCATGCTGACGGCGCCAGCCTGAGTGACCTGCTGCCCAACAGCCAGGTCCCGTTCGGCCTGCGCACCGTCGATGGCAGCTTCAACAACCTGGTGGCCGGGCAAAGCGGGTTCGGCGCTGCCGACAATTCGTTCCTGCGCCTGCTCGATGCCTCCTACCGTGCCAACTACGTGGGCACCGGCAACGTCGTCGATTCGCAACCGCGCACCATCAGCAACCTGATCGTCGACCAGACCGCCAACAACCCGGCGGCGGTCGAAGCCAATGGTGGCGCAGCCCCGGTGATAAGCCCCGGTATCGACGGGGTGTTCGGCACCGCCGACGACAAGCCGGTGTTCTTCATCCCCAACGTCTCGCCGGACGCTGGCCTGACGGCGGGCTTCAACGCCTGGATGACCTTCTTCGGGCAGTTCTTCGACCACGGCCTGGACCTGGTCAGCAAGAGCAGTACCGACATCGTGTTCATACCGCTGCGCCCGGATGACCCGCTGTACGTGGCCGGCAGCCCGACCAACTTCATGGTGCTGTCGCGCGCCGTACGCACCGCCGGCGCCGATGGCGTGGTGGGCACCGCTGACGATAGTCAGCCCAACACCACCTCGCCGTTCGTTGACCAGAGCCAGACCTACAGCTCGCACCCCTCGCACCAGGTATTTTTGCGCGAGTACATGCTCGATGGCGCCGGTGACCCGGTGGCCACAGGCCGGCTGATCACCAACCGCGACCTTGGCGCGGATGGCAAATTCGGCACCGCCGACGATGGCGACAGCGGAAACGGCGGCATGGCCACCTGGGCGGTGGTCAAGGCCCAGGCCCGTGACCTGCTGGGTATCAACCTGACCGATGCCGACGTGCATAGCGTGCCGCTGCTGGCCACCGATGCCTACGGCAACTTCCTGCGCGGACCCAACGGCATGCCGCAGGTGGTCATGCGCGTGAACAACGGCGCCGATGGCATCGCTGGCACCGCCGATGACGTCACCCAGCTGGTCGAGGGCGACCGCAATGCGCCGATCAGCCTGGCCAATGCCGTGAGCACCGGGCATGGCTTCCTTGACGACATCGCCCACAATGCCGCGCCCGTGGTGGTTGGGGGTGTGCTGCAGGCTGACGCCGACACCCTGGTGGGCAACGCACAGCCGGTCGGGCAGGGTGGCAACAACCTGACCTACGACAACGAATTGCTTGATGCGCACTACATCGCCGGTGACGGCCGGGTGAACGAGAACATCGGCCTGACTGCCGTGCACCATGTGTTCCACTCCGAGCACAACCGCCTGGTGCAGCAGACCAAGGACACCCTGCTGGCCGCGGGCGACCTGGCGTTCCTCAATGAGTGGTTGATCGACGACGTCACTGCCATCCCCACCACGCCTGCCGGCATCGCCGCGCTGGTGTGGGATGGCGAGCGGCTGTTCCAGGCTGCCAAGTTCGGCACCGAGATGCAGTACCAGCACCTGGTGTTCGAAGAGTTCGCTCGCACCATCCAGCCGCAGATCGACGAGTTCCTCGCCCCTAATGGCTACGACACCTCGATCAACCCGGCCATCCTCGCCGAGTTCGCCCATGTGGTGTACCGCTTCGGCCACTCGATGCTGACCGAAACCGTCGACCGCTTCGACCCGTCGTTCAACCCGGTGTCTGCCGACCCCGACAACCCTGACCAGCAACTGGGCCTGATTGCCGCCTTCCTCAACCCGCTGGCGTTCGCTGGCAGCGGTGCCACCGCCGACGAAGCGGCCGGTGCGATCATCCGCGGTGTTACCCGCCAGCTGGGCAACGAAATCGACGAGTTCGTCACCGAAGCTCTGCGCAACAACCTGCTCGGCCTGCCGCTGGACCTGCCCGCGCTGAACATAGCCCGTGGTCGTGATACCGGCATCCCCAGCCTGAACGAGGCGCGTCGCGAGTTCTATGCGGCAACAGGCGACAGCCAGCTCAAGCCCTACATCAGCTGGGCCGACTTTGCCGACCACCTCAAGCACCCGGCATCGCTGATCAACTTCATCGCTGCCTACGGTACTCACGCCACCATCACCGGGGCCACCACCGAAGCGGACAAGCGCGCCGCCGCAGTGGCGCTGGTGCTTGGCGGTAGCGGCTCACCACTCGACCGCCTGGACTTCCTCAACGGCACCGGCGCCTATGCCAACGTGACGCTGGCGGGCAAAGACGGCATCGCCGGCACGGCCGACGACATTACCGGCGTGACCGTAACCGGGGTGGATGCCATCGACTTCTGGGTCGGTGGCCTGGCCGAGAAGAAAATGCCCTTCGGCGGCATGCTCGGGTCCAGCTTCAACTTCGTCTTCGAGACCCAGCTGGAAGCGCTGCAGAACGGCGACCGTTTCTACTACCTCTCGCGTACGGCGGGCATGAACTTCGGTACCGAACTGGAGAACAACTCCTTTGCCAAGCTGATCATGCTCAACTCCGACGTCACCCACCTGTCCAACACCGTGTTCCTCACGCCTACCTTCACCCTGGAAGTGAACCAGGCCAACCAGTTCACCGGGCTGGGTGCCGACGGCAAGGCCGACCCGACCGGGGGCATCGAGATAAACGGGGTTGAAATCCTGCCGCTGGTGATTCGCGACAACCCCGACACCGTGGGCCCTGACGCCAACTACCTGCACTACACCGGTGAAGACCATGTGGTGCTGGGCGGCACGGCCGGCAACGACATCATCATCTCGGGCGAAGGCGACGATACCGTTTACGGCGATGCCGGCGACGACGTGCTCGAAGGTGGCGCCGGCAACGACGCAGTGCTGGGTGGGGCAGGCGACGACATCATCACCGACTCGTTCGGCGACAACCGCCTGGAGGGTAACGCCGGTAACGACGTGATCGTCGCCGGCAGCATGCTGGTGGCCGGGAACCTGATCCTGGGGGGCGACGGCCAGGACTTCATCATCACCACCGAGGACATTTCCACCACCTTCGGTGGCCAGGGCGATGACTTCATCCTCGGCGCCAAGACCAACCTGCCACCCACCGGCAACGAGGGCGATGACTGGATCGAGAAGGGTACCCAGGACGGTGCGCCTGGTGACAACTTTGCGCCGCTGCTGGGTGACGAAGTGGTTGGCAACGACATCTTCGTCGGTGGCGGTGGCTTTGACGAAATGATCGGCGAGGGCGGTGACGACATCTTTGTCGGCAGCGATGCCCAAGACAAGATGGACGGCATGTCCGGCTTCGACTGGATCACCAACAAGAACGACAAGGTCGGCGTCACCGTTGACCTGAGCCTGGCAGCGCTGGCCCAGCCCCACGGCAATGCGCCAAACCAGAACGCCGGGGTATTCAACCCGGTCGGCGCCTCGCCGGCCAGCATCCTCGACCGCTTTGCCGAGGTCGAAGGGGTGTCCGGTTCGGACTACGCCGATGTGCTCAAAGGCGATGACGTCGATGCAGTGACCATCCTCAACCATGGCGGCGCCACTGGCAGTGCGCTTACCAACGTGGCGCTGATCCGTGGGCTGCAGCAGTTCCTGGCGGATGCCGGGTTGCCGACCACGGGCTTTGCCACCGGCAACATCATGCTCGGCGGCAATGGCAGCGACCTGATCGAGGGCCGTGGCGGCGATGACCTGATCGACGGCGACAAATGGCTGAACGTGCGCATCGCCGTGTACGCCCCTGGCGACGTCGACCACACCGGGCCCGAGATCGCCAGCTTCGACAGCATGGTCGACATGATCCCGTTCATGCTCGACCGCACCTACAACCCTGGCCAGCTGAAAGCCGTGCGCGAAATCCTGCCGGGTACCTCCACTGGCGGCGCGGCCTTTGACACGGCCGTGTATGCGGGGGTGCAGAGCGAGTACGTGGTAACCCAGAACACCAAAGGCACGGCCGATGTCGCGGATGATGTGTGGACGGTGACTGATACCGTGGCTGGCCGCGATGGCGTCGATACGCTGTTGCACATCGAACGCCTGCAGTTCTCCGACAGCCAACGCGTGCTGGTGACAGGCGTGAACGCGCAGCCCACGGGCAGCCCGACCGTCACCGATGGCAACGGCGGTGCTATCACGGTGGGCGATATGCTGACGGTGAGCGTGGCGGGCGTGCTCGATGCCGACAATATCAGTGCGGGCAACCCGGCAGGCACGCTTGCCGACCGCTCAGTGTCGTACTACTGGCAATTCGAGGCCGACCCGGGCAGTGGTGTGTTCGAGGACATCATCCTGCTACCGGCCGGTGACCTGGCGTTCCAGAGCGCCGATGGCACCGCGTTCAAGGTGTCGCCAGACCTGGCCGGGCTGAGCCTGCGGGTCAAGGCGATCTACCAGGACGCCCATGGCACAACCGAGGTGTTGTATTCCGCACCCACGGCGGTGGTGCAGCCGGGCGCACCGGTGGTGCCAACGCCGGTCACTCCGGTCGTGGATGCCACGGCAGGGGGCGAGGGGCTGCACATGGTGCGCTCTGACCTCAACTTCATCCTCGACCAGATCAAGATCGCCGAGGCCGATGCCGCCGGGCAGGACATCCTCTCGCTGATCCCCAACATCCGCGCGCCCTTGGGCCTGCGTGCAGTCGATGGCTCGAACAACAACCTGATGAACCTCAACGGCAACAACAACACCCAGTTCGGTGCTGCCGACAATGTCTTCCCGCGCCTGACCGACCCGGTGTTCAACCCGGCAGAAGGTGCACCGGCCGGCTTCTTCGGCCCTGGCTCGCCGGCCATTCCGGGCTCGTCGTACCAGCAGACCAGCGGCCCGGTGTTCGACTCGCAGCCGCGCACCATCAGTAACCTGATCGTCGACCAGACCTCCAACAACCCGGCAGCCTATGCCACCGCGTATGACCCAGGTGCCGATGGCGTGCTCAACTTCGGCACGCCCGGTAACGACGACGTGCTCAAGGACGGCGTGCGCATCGTCGCCAGCCCGGGCATGGATGGCCAGTTCGGCACCACGGACGACCACGATGTGTACCTGTTCGAAAACACGGCTGCCGATGCCGGCCTGTCTGCGCCGTTCAACGCCTGGATGACGTTCTTCGGGCAGTTCTTCGACCATGGCCTGGACCTGGTCACCAAGGGTGGTTCGGGGACTATCTACATCCCGCTGCAACCCGATGACCCGCTCTACGTGGAGGGTGGTTTCACCAACTTCATGGTGGTGACCCGTGCCACCAACCTGCCAGGGCCGGATGGCATCCTCGGCAACGCCGATGACGTTCACGAACACACCAACACCACCACGCCGTTCGTGGACCAGAACCAGACCTACAGCTCGCACCCGTCGCACCAGGTGTTCCTGCGCGCCTACATGTTGACCGACGACGGCCCTGTTGCCACTGGCCGGCTGATCACCAACCGTGACCTGGGCGCCGATGGCAAGTTTGGCACTGCCGACGACACCGAGATCGGTGGCATGGCCACCTGGAAAGTACTCAAGGCCCAGGCCCGCGACGTGCTTGGCATCAACCTGACCGATGCCGACGTCGACAACGTGCCGTTGCTGGCAACCGACGCCTACGGCAACTTCATCAAGGGGCCGAACGGCTACCCGATGGTGGTGATGAAGGGCCTCGACGGCATTGCCGGCACTGCCGATGACCAACAGGTCGAAGGCAACCCGCTGGCGCCGCTCGACCTGACCAACGCCGTGCGCACGGGGCACCAGTTCCTCGCCGACATTGCCCATAACGCGGTACCCGTGTTCAGTGGCGGCGTGTTGGCGCCGGATGCCGACAACGTTGCCGGCAACGCTGTGCCGGTCAACCCACAGACCGGGGCCAACCTGGCCTACGACAATGAACTGCTGGACGCGCATTACGTCGCCGGCGACGGTCGGGTCAACGAGAACATCGGCCTGACAGCCGTGCATGCGATCTTCCACTCCGAGCACAACCGGCTGGTGGCGCAGACCATGGACACCGTGCTCGACTCGCACGACCTGGCCTTCCTCAACGAATGGCTGCTCAACCCGGTAACCGCATTGCCGGTTACCCCGGCCGAGATCGGCGCGTTGCTATGGAACGGCGAGCGGTTGTTCCAGGCGGCCAAGTTCGGTACCGAGATGCAGTACCAGCACCTGGTGTTCGAGGAGTTCGCCCGTACCGTGCAACCACGGGTCGACCTGTTCTTTGCCCCGACCCAGGTGTACGACGTCGACCTCGATGCGTCGATCGTGGCCGAGTTCGCCCACACCGTGTACCGCTTCGGCCACTCGATGCTGACCGAGACTGTTGATCGTTACGACATCGACTTCAACGTCATCAAGGACCCCGCCAGCGCCAACCCTGACCAGCAACTGGGCCTGATCGCGGCATTCCTCAACCCGTTGGCCTATGCCGCCAGTGGCGTTACCCCCGAGGATGCCACCAGCGCCATCGTCCGCGGGGTCACCCGTCAGGGTGGCAACGAAATCGACGAGTTCGTCACCGAGGCGTTGCGCAACAATTTGCTCGGCCTGCCGCTGGACTTGCCGGCGATCAACATTGCCCGTGGCCGCGACGTTGGCATCCCTTCACTGAACGCCGTGCGCCGCGACATCTACGGGCAAACCGGTGATACCCAGCTCAAGCCGTACACCAGCTGGGTCGACCTGGTGCAGCACCTGAAGCACCCCGAGTCGCTGATCAACTTCATTGCGGCCTATGGCACCCACAGCACCATCACCGGGGCCACCACACTGCTGGAAAAACGCGACGCAGCCATGGCCCTGGTGTTCGGTGGCGATGGCGCGCCGGCCGACCGCCTGGACTTCCTCAACAGCAGCGGTACCTGGGCGAATGTAACCCTGCCCGGCAAGGATGGTGTGCTGGGCACCGCCGATGACCTGAAGGCGGTGACCATCACCGGTGTCGATGCCATTGATCTGTGGATCGGCGGCCTGGCTGAAGAGAAGACCCCGTTCGGCGGCATGCTCGGCAGTACCTTCAACTTCGTGTTCGAAAACCAGATGGAGAAATTGCAGGACGGCGACCGCTTCTACTATCTGGAGCGCACTTCCGGCCTGTCGATGAACGCCGAGCTGGAAAGCAACTCCTTCGCCAAGCTGATCATGGCCAACACCTCCGCCACCCACCTGCCGGGCCTGGTGTTCTCCGACCCGGGCTTCTACCTTGAAGTCGACCAGAGCAAACAGTTCAACGCAGGCCTGGGCAACGTCGACCCACTGGGCGAAAACGGCGAGCAGGTGGTGTTCCGCGACAGCCCGCTGACGGCTGGCCCGGACACCAACTACATCCGCTATGCCGGTGCCGAGCACATCGTGCTGGGCGGCACCAACGGTGACGATATCCTGGTGTCCAGCGAGGGTGACGACACGGTCTGGGGCGATGGCGGCAACGACCGCATCGAGGGGGGTGACGGCAACGACCAGCTGCGTGGTGGTGCCGGCGACGACATCATCAGCGACATGGGCGGTGACGACAACATCCAGGGCGGCGACGGCAACGACGTGCTGCACGGCGGCAATGGCGTCAACCTGATCATCGGCGGTTTCGGCAACGACTTCATCGTCACCGGTGAAGATGCCTCCGAGGCCATAGGCGGCCAGGGCAACGACTTTATCCTGGGCAGCAAGGCCAACGAGCAGGACATGGGTAACGAAGGTGACGACTGGATCGAGAAGGGCACCTCGGACGGTGCGCCTGGCGACAACTTCGACCCGCTCGGCAACGACCCCATCATCGGCCACGACGTGTTCATCGGCGGCAACGAGAACGACAAGTTCAACGGTGAAGGCGGCGACGACATCATGGTCGGCAGCCTGGGCTTTGGCGACCGGTACATCGGTGGCTCGGGCTACGACTGGGCAACCTTCAAGGGCCTGGCCCAGGGTGTGACCATCGACTACACCGACCGCTTCTTCGACGTGCCGCCAGTACCGGGCTCGGGCGCTTCGGCGCTGGTCCGCTTCGACATCATGGAAGGCCTGTCGGGCTCGGCCCATGGCGACTTCCTGCGCGGTGACAACGAAGACGCCACTTCGCTGCCCACCGCGGGTGCCACTGGCAGCGTGCTGACCAACATCAACCTGATCAACGGCCTGTCCAGCCTGCTTGCCGCCGGTGCAACGTTCTACGATGGCGGCAACATCATCCTCGGCGGCAGCGGCAGCGACCTGATCGAAGGCCGTGGCGGCGACGACATCCTTGACGGTGACAAGTGGCTGAACGTGCGCATCAGCGTGCGCGCCAACCTCGATGGCACTGGCCCGGAAATCGCCAGTTACGACAGCATGGAACCCATGGTGCCGCTGATGCTCAACGGCACCTACAATCCAGGCCAGCTGGTGATCGTGCGGGAGATCCTCAACGGCACCGACAACTACGACACGGCGGTGTTCTCGGGGGTAGCCACCGATTACAGCGTGGTGGTCGATGGCAATGCGGTGATCGTCACCGACCTGGTGGCCGGGCGTGATGGTGTCGACCACCTGACCGGTATCGAGCGGCTGCAGTTCTCTGACCGCTCCCAGGCCTCTGGCGTGGGTACCGCCGTCAACGCTGGCCCCACGGGGCACCTGGCGATCCTCGACGCTGCCACCGGGCTGCGTGACGACACACCGGTCAGCGGCCAGCTGCTGCGCGTGACACCGCTGGCGGTGCACGATGCGGACAACGTCAGCGCGGCCAACACGACCGGTGCGGTCAACAGCCCTGTGGCCTATTACTGGCAAGTCGAGACCCTGCCGGGTTCGGGTGTCTATGAAGACATCACCTTTGTCGCCGCAGGCGAGGTCCAGCGGGCGACGGGCGCCACCTACCGGGTCACGGACGATGTGGCTGGCCTGAGCATCCGCTTACGTGCGGTGTACCAGGACGCCAAGGGCACGCTGGAAATCGTCGATTCGTCGGTGAACAGCGCACCGAGTGCCGGGCCGACCGTGACCGGGCTGCTGGTGCAGAACCAGACGCTCACTGCCAACCCGGCAACCATCGTCGATGCCGACGGCCTGAGCAACCCGCAGTTCACCTTCCAGTGGCAGTCCAACCGGGGTGTGGGCTGGGTCAACATTGTTGGCGCCATCAGCAGCACCTTTGTCCTGACCCAGGCGCAAGTGGGGCAGAACATGCGGGTTGTGGTCAGCTATGTGGATGACTTTGGCGTGCAGGAAAGCGTCGCCTCCGACATCCTCGACCCGGTGGCCAACGTCAACGATGCACCGACCGGTGCAGTGTCGATCAGCGACACCACGCCAGACCAGGGCCAGTCGCTGACCGCGCTCACGGGCGGCATCGCCGACCTGGACGGGCTCGGTGCCTTCAGCTTCCAGTGGCAGCAGGGCACGGGCGGCATCTTCAGCAACATTGTCGGGGCTACGGCCGCCACCTTCACTCCGGGCTTTGCCCAGGGCAACCAGCAGTTGCGGGTGATCGTGCGTTACACCGACGGCTTCGGCACCCTGGAGTCGCTGACCTCCGCCGCGACGGCCGCAGTGGTGGTGCCGCCAGGCGTGACACTGGTGGGCACCAACGCGGCCAACACCCTGACCGGCACGGCGGGCAATGATGTGATCTCGGGCTTGGGCGGCAACGACACGCTCAATGGCCTGGGCGGCGCTGACCAGTTGTTCGGCGGGCTTGGCAACGACATCCTCAACGGCGGGGACGACCCTGACATCCTCAATGGCGACGATGGCAACGATACCCTCAACGGCGGGCTTGGCGCGGATGCCATGAATGGCGGTGCCGGCAACGATACCTTCGTGGTCGACAACGCCGGTGACACGGTGACAGAGGCGCTGAACGGTGGCACCGATCTGGTGCAGACCAGCCTGGCCACCTACACCCTGGGTGCCAACGTCGAAAACCTGACCTACACCGGCAGCAGCAGCTTTACCGGTACGGGTAACGCGTTGGCCAACACCATCACCGGCGGCGCCGGCAACGACCTGCTAAGCGGCGGTGCGGGTGCCGACCGCCTGGTGGGGGGCGTGGGCAACGACACCTATGTGGTGGATGATGCCGGGGACACTGTGGTCGAGGCCACTGGCGCAGGAACTGATCTGGTGCGTACCACGCTGGCCAGCTACACCATGGCCGCCAACGTCGAGAACCTGACGTATACCGGTGTAGGCAACTTCACCGGCACCGGTAATGGCCTGGCCAACATCATCAACGGCGCGGCGGGCAATGACACGCTTGCCGGTGACGGCGGCAACGACATCCTCAACGGCAACGCCGGCAACGACACCCTCAATGGCGACGCCGGTAACGACCAGTTGTTCGGCGGCCTGGGTGCCGATCGCCTGAACGGTGGGGGTGGCGATGACAGCCTCGATGGCGGCGACGGCAATGACACGCTGTTGGGGGATGCCGGCAACGACACCCTGCTGGGCGGCATTGGTGATGACAGCCTGGACGGCGGCAACGGCAACGACACACTGCAAGGTGGCGATGGCAACGACACGCTGTTTGGTGACGTCGGCACCGACACCTTGATTGGGGGCGCTGGCAACGACTTCCTCAACGGTGCGGCGGGCAACGATACGGTGGTGGGTGGTGCCGGCAACGACACGATGATGGCCACTGACGGCAATGACGTGTTCCAGTTCGCGGCCGGTTTCGGCAACGACCTGATCATCAACTTCGATGCCATTGCGGCGGGTGGCCAGGACCGGCTGGATATCACCGCCCTGAACATTACCGCAGCGACCTTCGCCGCCAGTGTCACCATCGCCGATGTTGGGGCTGATACGCTGGTTCACATCGGCGCTGCCGACTCCATCCGCCTGGCGGGGGTGGCGGATGCGACCACGGTGACTATAGCGGACTTCATCCTGGCAGGTTGAGCAGCTGAGGAACAGGCCGTTGCCTTGAAATACAGGGGCTGCGCAGCAGCCCCTGGTTTACTTGCCGGCCAACCCCGCATGCACCTGCAACTCTTCATCGATAAACGCCGCAATCATTGCCCTGTAAACCCGCTCCACCACCTCCGGTGAGGCGCCCGTCTCCACGGCGATACCCCGCACTTTGGCAATCACCTGCTCGACTCGCGCGGGCGCGCGAACGCCGTCGCTGGTTTTCTTGAAGGCGGCCGCCTGGGCCACCAGATGCCCGCGTTCACCGCCTCTCAATGCCCCACCAGCTCCCCCAGCAACCGCTGCTTGTACCCCTGCAACACCTGGCTGTCCCGCTGGCGCGGGTGCGGCAGGTCAATGCGCAAGTCCTCGCGAATCCGCCCAGGGTGCGCATCCATCACGATCACCCGGTCCCCCAGGTACAGCGCTTCCTCGATGTCATGGGTCACCATGATTACCGTGCAACGCTCCTGCACCCAGATGCGCTGCAACTCCTGCTGCAACCGTACCCGGGTCAGGGCGTCCAGTGCGCCGAGCGGTTCGTCCAGCAACAACACCTTGGGTTTGTTCACCAGCGCCCGGGCAATTGCCGCGCGCTGGGCCATGCCGCCGGACAGCTGGTGCGGGTAGGCCTGCTCGTAACCACTCAGGCCTACCAGTTCGATGTGCTCGGCCACCAACCTGTTTTTCTCGGCTGCGGGTAACGCATGGTTTTTCAAGGCCAAGGCAATGTTCTGCTGCAGGGTCATCCACGGGAACAGACGATGGTCCTGGAACACGATACCGCGCTCCAGGCCGGGCCCGCGCACGGGTTGCCGGTCCAGCAGGATCTGGCCCTGGTAGTCCTGGTCGAGGCCGACGATCAGCCGCAGCAGGGTAGACTTGCCACAGCCGCTGGCGCCGAGAATGCTGACGAATTCGCCCGGGCGGATATCCAGGTCGATGCCTTCGAGCACTGGCACATGCTTGCCCTTGAGCGGGTACGCCTTGTTCAGGCCGCGAATGGTCAGCGCGCCAGTGCTGGCGGTTGTGGGTAAAGCGTGGGCGATGGCGTTCATGGTCGGGCCTTTCAATGGTTGGTGCGCCAGCGCAGCAGGCGGCGGGTGAGCAGGGTGCACAGCCAGGACATCAGGTAGCCACTCAGGCCGATGCACAGCACGCAGACCACGATGATCTCCATGCGCGCGGCGGCTTCGGCGTTCATCATCAGGCTGCCAAGGCCGGCCCCGGCGGACAGGAACAGCTCGCTGCCCACCGAGGTTACCCAGGCGAAGGCCAAGGCTTGCAGCACCCCGGCGGCAATGCCTGGCAGCGCCGCGGGCAGCAGGATCAGCCAGAGCTGCTGCCAGCGGCTGAGCATCAGCACCCGTGCCGCTTCGCGGTGCTGGCCGGCGACCTGGCGCAGGCTTTCGAAGGTGTTGAGCACCATCGGGTACAACGCTGCCAGGCTGACGATCAGCAGCTTGGCGCCTTCACCGTTACCCAGCCACAAGGCGATCAGCGGGATCCAGCCCAGCATCGGCACCTGGCGCAAGGCATGGAACAGCGGCGCGATCAGGCGGTTGGCGGGTGTGGACAGGGCCATCAACGCACCCAGGCCGACCCCGCCGACAATACCGATGGCCAGACCGCTGCAGGTGCGCAACAGGCTGGCCCACAGGTTGATCAGCAACTCACCGCTGCCCAGCAGTTCGGCCAATGCTATGCCCACCTGCGCCAGCGGCACGAAGGCGTAGGCCCCGGCTGCACCTTGGCGCGAGGCGTACTCCCAGGCGCCGAGCAGCAACAGCGGCAGTACCAGGCCACGCAAATCAAGTCGTTTCATCACAGCCTCCTCAGTGGCTTTGCCAGGCGGACAGGCGTCGTTCCACGCGGCGCAGGGTGAAGTCCAAGCTGAAGCCGATAAGCCCGGTCAATACAACGCCGACCATCACTACATCGATGCGCAGCATCTGCCGGCCCATCTCGATCATCTGCCCCAGGCCGCTGTCGGCCGCCAGCAGCTCGCAAGCCACCAGCACTACCCAGGCGCGGGTCAGGGCCACGCGGATACCGGTGACGATCGCCGGCACCGCGGCGGGCAGGGCAATCCGCCCCACCAGCGTGGGCCAGCGCAGGCGGTAAACCGCCGCCACTTCGAAATGGTTGCGAGGGATCGCGCGGATACCTTCGCAGGTGGCCAGTGCCACCGGGAAAAACGCAGTCTTGGCGACGATGATCACCTTGAAGGTTTCATCCACCCCAAACAGCAGCACGAACATCGGGATCAACGCGATGCTGGGCACCTGGCGCAGGGTGTGGAACAGCGGGGCGCAGTAGGCCTCCACGGTCTTCGACAAGGCCAGCGCCGCGCCGAAACCAAGGCCGGCCAGTGCGCCGCCGGTAAAGCCCAGGGCCAGTCGCGACAGGCTGCCGGCCAAGTGCTCTTGCAACTCGCCGGTGGCCAGCAGGTCGGTGAGGCTGTGCCACACCTCCAGCGGCGGGATAAGCAGGTTGGCCGGAAACAGCCCGACATAGGCCACCACGGCCCAGCAGATAAGCAGGGCCAGGGGGGAGATGAACCAGGAAAGACGAGAAAGCACGCGCATGGCTGGCCTTGGGAAAGCAGAGGGTAGTGGTGTATCGCAAGAGCTGTGCCAGGGGGCGCAAGCCCCGGATTGCGGGGCTGGAGGGTGAGGGTGATGCTTGAGCAGCAGCGAGGTGCTGCTAGAGCAGCAGTCAGTCAGCAGCATCGGTGCTGGATTCTTCGCGGGCATGCCCGCTCCCACAGGATGGCACCCGTCTGCGAACCTGTGCAGGACCTGTGGGAGCGGGCAAGCCCGCGAAGAAGCCAACCCGGTTTCAGCTTAGAAGTCGTAACTCACGCTGGTGTAGTAGAACGCCCCTTGCGCCCCTTCCGGGCTGGTGATGGAGTACTTGGGCACGCCATACAGCTGTGCACCCTTCGCTTTGTCTGGGTGGCTGTCGAACAGGTTGATCGCGCCCGCCGACAAGGTCAGGCCTAGGTCGAAACGGTACGACACGTCCAGGTCGGTCACCCATTGCGGGCTGAAGGTCTGGTCCAGCGTCGGGTTGGCGGCGTTGCGGTTCTTCCATTCCCCATACCGGCGCTGGGCGACGGTGACGCTCCAGCCGTCATACAGCCAGTTGGCACTGAGGGTCAGCTTGTCCTCGGGGGTGCCGTCTTCGATCAGCCCCTGGGTGTTGCGGCCGATGATCTGGCTGCCAGGGATGCCGCCCACATCATCCAGCCCGGTTATACGGGTGTTGTTGCGCGCGTAGCCACCGTTGAAGTCCACGCGCCCCCAGCGGCCTGCATCCAGCTGGTAATGGCCGGCCAATTCGAAGCCATCGGTGCGTGTGTCGGCAATGTTGGTGTAGAACGCCGCGCTCTGGATGTTGGCGTAAGGGGTACCGGCGAAGATCGGCCCCACCACCGATGCAGGCAATTGGTCGGACAGGGTGATGCGGTTGTCGATGTCGATACGATAGGCGTCGAGTGTGACCGAGGCGTTGGGCAATGGGCGCCAGACCAGGCCCACGGAGAAGTTGGTCGATTCTTCAGGTTTCAGCGCCTTGCCGCCAAGCAGGGCCGCTTCCGGGCTATCGGCACGCAGGGTGCGCTGCTGCACCTCGACCCAGTTGCCACTGCCTGGGGGCTGTTCCACCACCTGTACGCTAAACGACGACAACCCGCTCTGCACCAGCGAAGGCGCACGGTAGCCGGTACTGGCGCTGGCTCGCGCGGCAATCTGCGGGGTGAAGTCGTAGCGCATCGACAACTTGCCATTGGTGGTGTCGCCGAAGTCCGAATAGTGCTCGCTGCGCACGGCCACGCCGGCCTGCAACTTTTCGCTCAGCTGGGCTTCGACATCAAAGTAGGCACCGATCACGCGGCGGTCCAGCGACACGGCATCGACCTGGGTGATGCCCGAGTAGTAGCCGGGTATGCGCCTGCCGGAGACAGGGTCGATGGTGTTGAACAGCGGCCCGTTTGACCAGCCGGCGGCGTCACCTTCGCTGAGGTCGTAGTTTTCCTGGCGCCAAGCCAGCCCGGCGGAAACGGTCAGCGGCTTGAACAGCCAGTCGTTGGCGAAGTCGCGGGTCCAGTCCAGGGTCAGGCTGGTCTGGTCGGCTTCGCGGCGACCAGTGTAGATGGTCGACGGGCTGGCGGTGCCCCAGCTGGGGTTGATGGCGTCGCGGTCGGTGGAGTCGACGCGGTTATTGCCGTAGTTCAGCGCCAGGTCGAATTTGCCCAGGGCCTGGTCCTCGAAGCGCAGGCCACCGGTGACGGCAAAGTCTTCCAGGCCGTAGCGGGTGACCGGTAGGCGGCCGTCCGGGTAGCGCGCCAGGGCTACGCTGCCGTAGTTGTTGCGCAACGTGGTGGGCGGGTCGAAGAAGTTCTCGGCATCCGTGTTCTTGTGCGCATAGGTGGCAAAACCGTAGGCACTCAGCCCCTCGCTCAAACCCATTTCGGCATTGGCGGTAAAGTTGTACTGGTCCGAGACATTGCCCGAACCCCAGCGCCAGTTGCGGTAACGGTTGTTCTGCTCACGCGCGGTGTCGATGCTGGTGGAGCCGGGGTAGAACAGGCGGTTGTCGTCGCGGGTGTCGCTGGCGGGGTCTTGGCTGCCGGCGTCGAAGGCCAGTGTCAGGAAGCCGTCGTTGGGCAAGGCAAAGCCCTTCCAGCCGCTGAGCTTGCGCTGCAGGCCGTCGCCTTTCTTGTAGCCGCCGAAGCGGTAGCCGGCGTTACCACCCTCGTCGCGCTCCTTGAGCACGATGTTGATCACCCCGGCGATGGCGTCCGAGCCGTACTGGGCAGCCGCACCATCGCGCAGGATTTCCACCCGTTCGATGGCCGACAGCGGGATCAGGCTGAGGTCCACGGCCGCCGCGCCGCGGGCGTTGACCAGGCCCTGGCGGGTGACGTTGGCGCTGGTGTGGCGGCGCTTGCCGTTGACCAGCACCAGCACCTGGTCGGAGGCCAGGCCGCGCAGCGAGGCGCCCTGGGCAATCGAACCGGCAAAGGCGCCCTGGGGCGACTGGGGGAAGCTGAACGAAGGCGAAAGCGCAGTGAGTGCCGCGGACAGGTCGCTGGCGCCGGTTTCCTGGAGTTTTTCACCGCTCAGCACATCGACCGGGGCGGCGCTTTGCAGGGCAGTGACGTCGCTGCGGTGGGTGCCGACCACGACCACGGTGTCGAGGCGGTCGGCGGTTTCGGCGGCGAATGCGGGCACGGCGAGGCCGGCGATGGCCAGGGCGATGGCGCTGGCCAAGGGGTTGTGGTGGGGCATGGAGTAATCCTTATATACAGCGTGATGCTGTGGGGCTGCTGCGCAACCCATCGCGACACAAGGCCGCTCCCACAGAAGGAACGCGGTCTCCTTGTGGGAGCGGCCTTGTGTCGCGATGGGCCGCGCAGCGGCCCCAATGGTTTTCAATCAGAACCGGCTGGTAACGCTGAGCCCGACGGTGCGCGGGTCGCCGTAGGTGATCACGTACTGCCCGGCGGTACCGTTGGGCCGGCCGTGCACCTGGTAGCGGCGGTCGGTGAGGTTGTTGACGAAACCGGTCACGCTCAGCTTGTCGTCGTGGCTGAACCAGCTCAGGCGGGCGTTGGCCAACGTGTAGTGGGGCTGGCTGAGGGTTTCGTCGGCGCTGCTCTGGCGGTCGGCCAGGAAGTACTCCTTGTCACGGAAGCTCACGTCGCCCCCTGCCACCAGCTTGCCGCCCACTTCCAGCGGAATGGTGTAGTCGGCACCCAGCGACACCACGTTGCGCGGCGAACGCACGAAGCTGTTGCCGCTGTAATCGCCGGTTACCGCGCCAGTGGTGGGGTTGGTGTTCTTGAAGTCGGTGTATTCGGTGTCAAGGAACGACACCGCCGCGCGCAGGTGCAGGCGCTCGGTCGGCTGGCCTTCGATCTCCAGCTCCGCACCCTTGACCTTGCCCTTGGCGCCGTTGGTCAGTGCGGTGGTGAGCACGCCATTGTTCACCGTCAGCAGGTTCACCTGGATGTCGGAGTAGTCGTAATAGAAGAGGTTGGCGTTGACGGTCAGGCGGCGGTCGAACCACTCCGACTTCAGCCCCAGCTCATAGGCATCCAGCTCTTCCGGGTCGACCGTGGTCAGCTGCGCCAGGCTGGTCGACAGCCCGGTGTTGAAACCGCCCGAGCGGAAACCGTGGGCGTAGCGGAAGAACACCCGCAGGTTGTCGTTGATGCGGTACTCGGGCGTCAGGTCGTAGGTCCAGGCTTCCCAGGTCTTGTCTTCCTGGCGATTGCCGTTGGTGCCCACGCCACCCAGCGGGACCAGCGGGCCGTTGGCGGTGGCGCGGGTCAGTTGCACCAGGTCCAGGTCGATGTCCTTTTTCTCCTGCGTCCAGCGCAGGCCGCCAGTGACGCTGAAGTCGTCGGTGAAGTCGTAGGTCAGGTTGCCAAACAGCGCGTAGCTGTCGGTGCGGTGGTCGAAGCCCATGTCGCGGAACGCCGTGGTACCCACCTGGTTCGAGCCGGTGCCGTTGGGCGTCGGCCCGGGGGTGACCACCCGCTGTGCCGAGCTGTCGAGGTCTTCGTGGAAGTAGTGCGCACCCAGCAGCCAGTGCAGCGGGCGGTCTTCCGGCGAGGCCAGGCGCAGCTCCTGCGACCATTGGCGGTAGCTGTTGTCGGTGATCGACGCGCCGTTGACCTCGTAGGGGGTGTAGTCGGCGTCGCTGGTGGAGCGGTTGCGGATGTAGTCGTAGGCGCTGATCGAGGTCAGTGTGTAGTCGCCCAGGTAGTAGTTGAACGTCAGCGAGGCGCCGTCGTGGTCCAGGCGGTAGTCTTCGTTGACGTTCAGCGAGATGTCGCGGCCATGCGGGCGTTCGTAGCCGACGTTGTAGTAGCGGCCCACGGGCAGCGAACCATTGCTGCCGTCGCCCTTGAACTGGCGGCTGTGGACCTTGAGCAGGGCGTCCAGGTCGGGGTTGAGCTGGGCCAGGAACTGCAGGCGGATGGCTTTCTTGTTCACATCGCCATAGGTGTTGCCGTCGAAGTCGTTGTTCTGGAAACCGTCACGCTCCTCGGAATACAGCGCCACTCGCCCGGCCAGCTTTTCGTCCACCAGCGCGCCGCCGATGGCGCCGGTGACGATGCGTTCGTTCTTGCTGCCAAAGCCGACGGTGCCATAACCGTCGGTGTCGAAGGTGGGCTTCTTCGAGATCACGTTCACTGCACCGGCAGTGGTGTTCTTGCCATACAGGGTGCCTTGGGGCCCACGCAGTATTTCGATGCGCTCCAGGTCGAACAGCGGCCCACCGCCTGCGATGGGGGCGTTGAGGTAGACGTCATCGGCGTAGATGCCCACCGGGAAGACCGTTGCCGCGCCGGTGTCGCCGGTGCCCAGGCCGCGGATGTACCAACGCGGGCGGCCGTCGCCGTCGGGGTTCTTGGCCGAGGCGTTGGGCACGAAGGTGGTGATGTCGCCCATCGAGCGCACGCCATCGGCGGTGATGCTGGTGCCTTTGATGGCCGACACGGCCACCGGGACTTCCTGCAACATCTGCTCGCGGTGCTGGGCGGTGACCGTGACGGTTTCCAAGGCCGGTTCGGTTTTATTGTCTTCGTTGGCGGCGATGGCCTGGCTGCCGGTACCGGCCAGCAGCAGCGCGAGGCTGATCTGGCGGGCCAGTGGATTGAGCTGGTGCATGGTGGATCTCCCCGTATGTAAAGCGTTCTTTGGGAGAGCTAGAGCAGGGACTGTGCCATGTTGTTAAGCTATTGAAATGTAACGTGTTTATTAGAGTTTTGAGAGGGTGTTGCAGATTGGGCAGCAGTGGGGTGCTGGGCGGGTGCTGCTGGGGCAGCAGTGGTGGGGCTGAGATTGTTGGGGCCGCTTTGCGGCCCTTTCGCGGCACAAGGCCGCTCCTACAATTGTTCAGCGTAAGCCAGGCCCTTGTAGGAGCAGCCTTGTGCCGCGAAAGGGCTGCGCAGCAGCCCCAAAAATCTCAAACCGCCAACCGCGAAGTCGAACCGATCACACTCTCCAGCACGCGAAAATCAATCCACTCCCGCACATCGAAACGCCGTGGAATGAACCCCCACCTGAACAGGAACTCGGTAAAGTCCTGCAGCGCCTCGATCGAACGGCTGTCCAGGGTAGTACGCAAGCGCCGGTGCGCATCATCGCCATAGGCCGCTGCCACCCAGTACTCGCTGGTGTTCAGTTCGCGCGCCAAAAAGCGCCGCGTCTCCTCCGGATTGGCCCAGGCCCATTGCTCGGTGCGCAGCACCGTGTCGACCAGCGTACGGCTGGCATCGAAGTGGTTTTCCAGCAAATGCCGGTCCACGGTCAGCGTGCGTGGGGTGCCATTGTTGCTGCGGATCAGCGGGTCGGGGTGGCTGCCGGTATCGACCACCACGCGCAGGCCGAACTCATGGGCCAGGTGCACCGCGTGCGCACCCTTCAGGAAGATGGCGTCGATATCGCCCCGCAGCAGGCCGATCAGCTCATTGTTGCGGCGGCTTAAGCGGCTGGTGTCCAGGCTCACTTCAGCGCCGTACAGGTGCTGCTTGGCATCATCGCTGTAGGTGCCGCCGTAGGGGTAGTCGACCAGCTCCACATCGGCCACCGCCAGGCCTTCGAGCTTCAGGGCGTTTTCCAGCCCGCGCAGGGCCTGGGCGCGGGTGAAGTCGATCTGTACGTTGGCCCACTTGGGTATGCCGAAACGGCGGTTCTTCAGGTCGCGAATGCTGCGCACGCCGCTTTCTTCGGTGGTGAGGATCAACTGCACCTCATCACTCCACGACAGCCCCAGCACGCGGGTCTCGACGCCGCTGGCGTAGGCCCAGATGGCCGGGATGTTACCGCCGTGGCGCACCGAGTTCTGCAGGTGATGGTCGTAGTGGGCTTCGCGCACCTCGCGTTCGCTGGACTCGCGCAGCGACTGGATATTGGTGCCAAACGGCGTAAAGGCCTCGGCCAGCCGCCCCGACTGCACGGCGATGCCGAGGCCGGTGGGCACGGGGCTGTGGGTGTACCAGAGCGTTTCCAGGGGCTTGGTCATGGGGTAACGGGTTTCCTGTCCATTTGGAGGGGGGCCAGCAGTTGGTCCAGTGGTTGGCGAGTGATCCAGTCGCGCACCTCGAAGCGCGCCGGGATGAAGCGCCAGCGCTTGAGGAACTCGACAAAGTCCTGCAAGGCATCGATGGCCTGTTCGTCCAGGCGCGTGCTCAGGCGCAGGTGGGCGTCGGTGCCGTAAGCCACTTGCACCCAGTACTCGCTGCTGTTGGTTTCCCGCGCCAGGTAGCGGCGGGTTTCGTCGGGGTGCTGGTGGGCCCAGCGTTCGGCGCGCAGCACCGAGCCGAGCAGGGTGCGCACCACCTGCGGGTGCTGCGCCAGCAGGTGGCTGTCTACCGCCAGGGTGCGTGGCGTGCCGTTGTTGCTGCGGATCAGCGGGTCGGGGTGGCTGCCGGTGTCGATCACCGTGTGCAGGGCAAAGGCGTGGGCCAGTTGCACGGCGCTGGCGCCCTTGAGGAAGATTGCATCGACCTCGCCGCGCAGCAGGCCGGCCAGCTCCAGGTTGCGGCCTTCGCTCTGGGTGCTGGACACCGGCGTGCCGGCCACGTTGCGCACCGGGCGGTCGCTGAAGGTGCCGTCGTAGCGGTAGTTGACCAAGTCCACGTCGCCCACTTGCAAGCCTGCCAGCTTGAGGGCGTTTTCCAGCCCGCGCAGGGCTTGCGCGCGGGTGAAGTCGATCTGTGCGGCGGCCCAGTCGGGCAGGCCGAAGCGGCGGCCCTTGAGGTCTTTCACGGTGTGAATGCCGCTGTCTGGCCGGGTCAGGATCAACTGCGCCTCATCGGCCCACGACAGGCCGATCACGCGGGTGTCGCGGCCCTGGGCGCGGGCCCAGATGGCCGGGATGCTGCCGCCGTGGCGTACCGAATTGAGCAGGCTGTGGTCGAAGTGCGATTCGCGCACGGCCTGCTGGTCGGCTTCACGCAGGGACTGCACCTCGGTGCCGAGGCCGGCCAGGTCTTCCTGCAGCCAGCCTTGCTGCACGGCGATGCCCAGGCCGGTGGGCACCGGACAGCGGGTGTACCACAGGGTATCGAGGGGTTGGCTCATGTTCAGCTCCGGTCGGGTTCAGGCGCTGGCCTGCAAAGGGGTTGTGTTGGCAGCCTGGTGCACCAGCGGCAACACTTCCTGGCCGATGCGCAGGGCCTCTTCCAGGTGCGGGTTGGCGGCGAGGATGAAGGTGCTGAAACCGGCATCGCGGTATTCAGCCAGGCGTTCGGCGATCTTTTGATGGCTGCCCACCAGGCCCACGGTGGGGCCGGGCTTGGCCTTGGCGAAGCCGGCCCACAGGTTGCGCGCCAGGATCAGTTCGTCGAAGCCCTGCAAGCCTTGGTGATAGGCCGCCTGGCGTGCACCGCCGACAGAGTCCGAGCCGGTCACGAAGCCCTTGGCGCTGGCGCTGGCCTTGCCTTCCAGGCGCTCGAACTGCTGGCGCAGCTCGCGCCAGGCTTGTTCTTCGGTCTCGCGGGCGAACAGGTCGACACGCAGGCCGAAACGCACGGTGCGCCCCTGCTTGTCGGCCAACTCGCGCACGCGTTCGATATGCGGCTTGAGCTTATCGATGGGCTCGGCCCAGTTCAGGTACACATCGGCGTGGCGCGCGGCCACGTCCAGTGCGGCATCGGAAAACCCGGAGAAGTACACGCCCGGTTTGCGTTCGTGTTGCAGGCCCGGCGGCAGGCTGCCGTTCTCCAGGCGGTAGATATCGCCTTCGTAGGAGAACTTTTCCTGTGTCCACAGGCCCTGGATCACGTCGAGGAATTCGCCGGTGCGCTTGTAGCGCAAGTCATGCTCCAGGAAGTCGCCATTGGCCCGTTGGCTGGTCGGGTTGCCGCCGGTGATGATGTTCCAGTCCAGCCGGCCGCCGCTGAGGTTCTGCAGGATTGCCGCCTGCTGGGCGGCGTAGGCGGGCAGGGTCCAGGTGGCCTGGAAGGCGATCAGGAAGCGGATGCGCCGGGTTTCGCGGGCCAGCGCGGCGGCCGCGATCCAAGGCTCCGGGCCGGTGGGCAGCAGCGCGCCTTCGAACCCGGCCAGCTCGGCGGCCTTGGCCACCTGGGCGATGTAGTCGATGTAGGTGAAACCATCGGCCTGGCCATCGGGCAGGCGGCCGGGGGCGATGTTGCCGGGGCGGTGCGCGGGGTTGCCGCGGTTGTGGCGGTCGGTGGACAGCTGTGGGCCATCGGTGCCCAAGGGCAGGCGCCAGAAGAATTCGGTGGTCATGGGGGCTCCTGAGGGGGAGGTTGTGCGGATGGGGACGGTGGTGCAACGGCTGTGCCATGCGTGGCGCGTGGCCTGTAGGGCGGGGGTTTGAGGAGTAGACGGGGAGAGGGCTGCTGCTGTGGCAGCAGTGCGGCAGCAATGGATGCTGGGGTAGCAGCATGAACAGGCCCGGCCTCTTCGCGGGTGAACCCGCTCCCGCAGGTACCTCACAGGTATTGAATGCTGCGGTGATCCTGTGGGAGCGGGTTTACCCGCGAAGAGGCCGGCAAGTCAGACTTCGATCCCCTCGGCTACAACCTCTCCCGCACTGCGCAGGTACGCGTCGTACAGCGACGCATAGGCGCCATTACGCTCGATCAGATCGGCATGCGCCCCTTGCTCCACCACCCGCCCATGCTTCACCACGGCAATCCGGTCGGCATCGCGAATGGTCGCCAGGCGGTGGGCGATGATGATCGCAGTCCGCCCCTGGCACAGCCTGCGCAGCGCGCGCTGGATACGTCGCTCGGTGTGCACGTCCACTGCCGAGGTGGCTTCGTCCAGCACCAGCACCGCCGGGTCGGCCAGGTAGGCCCGCACCAGGCACACCAGCTGGCGCTGGCCATGGCTCAGGTGCGCGCCCAGTGGGCCGACTTCGGTTTCGTAGCGCTGCGGCAGGCGCTCCAGCACCTCGTCGGCACCCAGCTCACGGGCGGCGGCCACCAGTTGTGCATCGTCGGCAGATGGCGCGGCCAGGCGCAGGTTGTCGAGGATACTGCCGCTGAACAGCACGTTGTCCTGCAGCACCACGCCCACGTTGCGCCGCAAGTCATGCTGGGCCAGCGCACGCAGGTCGATGCCGTCCAGCTTCACGGCGCCGTGCTGCACTTCGTAGAAGCGCGTCAGCAACTGCACCAGGGTGCTCTTGCCGTGCCCGGAAGGGCCGACGATGGCCAGCACTTCACCAGCGCGAATATGCAGGTCGAGCCCGTCGATCACCGGGCGCGAGCTGTTCGGGGTATAGGCAAAGCCGACCGCGTCGAAGTCCACCTGGCCGCGCGCCCTGGTCAGGACGTGTGGCGCTGGCGGGTCGAGCACTTGTGGGCGGGTGTCGAGCAGCAGGAAAATGCGCTGGGCTGAAGCGCTGCCGGTGGCGTAGCGCTCGAACAGGTCCGACAGCTCTTGCAGCGGCCCAAGGAACAGGAACACGTAGAACAGGCTCTCGGCCACCTGGCCCACGCTGACCTTGCCCTCGGCCAGGCCATGAGCACCCACCAGCAACAGTACGGCCATGCCGGCGGTGCTGAGCAATGCGGTAAACGGGGCGAACCAGCCGGCGCGCAGGCTGCCGCGGATCAGCGCCTGGTTGAAGTCTTCCAGGAGGCGTCGGTAACGTGCCTGGTTGGTCTGCTCTTGCCCGCACTGTTGGATCAGCCGCACTCCGCTCACACTTTCCACCAGGTGTGCGGTGAAGCGGCTGCGCTGCTCGGCCACCTTGGCCCAATTGCGCTGCGAAACCCGTTTGAAGCGCCAGGTGGCCACGACCAGCAACGGTACCGTGGCAGCCAGGCTGTAGAAGAAGCTGGGGTCGATGCGCCACAGCATTACCGCTGCCAGGCCGCAGCGCAGCAAGGCGCCGAGCAGCTCGGGAGGGCCCTGCACCAGCAAGGGCTCCAGCGCATCCACGTCCCGGTCGGCACGGGAAATGATGCGCCCGGCACGGGTCTGGTCGAAGTAGCTCACCGACAGCGCCTGCACATGGGCGAACACTTTCACCCGTAAGGCGTTGAGCACGCCGATCGCTGCGCGCCCGGCGATGAACTGCGACACCCCGGCCAGCAGAAAGCGCCCCAGCCAGCTCGCGGCCAGCCCCAGGCCCAGCCACAGTACCAGGCGCTCGTCGAGCAGCCAGTGGTCGGCGCTGGGCACCAGGCCCTTGTCCAGCAGTTCCCGCACGAACCACGGGCGCAGGAACACGGTAAATACCAGCAGCAGCTCGATGCCGATCACGGCAAGGATCTGCCCGCGAATGGGCTGCAACAGCGGCAGCAAACGGTGGAACATGCCCCGGTCCAGCGCCTGGCGGGCCAGGCGTTGTTCGATGTCGATATCGCTGGCGGGAATGTGCTGCGCATCAGTCATGGTCGATCCCCAGCAAGTCGCGGTAATGGGCGTTGTTCGTGCACAGCTCGGCATGGCTGCCGTTGGCAGTGATGCGGCCGTTTTCCAGCATCAGCACGCGGTCGGCCAGCAGCAGGGTGGAGAGGCGACTGGTGATCAGCAGCAAGGTCGGGCCTTGGCCGCTGGCGCTCTGCAGGCGGCGGATGTTGTGCAGCACCTGGCGTTCGCCCAGGGCATCCAGGGCGCTGGTGGCGTCGTCGAGGCACAGGATGTCGGGTGCGCCGAGCAGCGCCCGGGCCAGGCACAGGCGCTGGCGCTGGCCGCCGGACAGGGTCACGCCGCGGTCGCCCAGCGGCGTGTCGAGGCCGTGGGGCAGGCGTTCCAGCACGTCCTCTGCAGCGGCCAGGCGCATACCTTCACGCAACTGGGCGTCACTGGCCTGCGGTGCGGCCAGGCGCAGGTTGGCGGCCAGGCTGTCGGAGAACAGAAAGCTCTCCTGGGGCAGCACCTGCACACGGCGGCGCAGGTCGGCCAGGTCGAGGTCACGCACGTCGTGCCAACCTGCAGTATCGCTGCCGACCTGGACGCTGCCGTGCTGTACATCGGCCAAACGTGGCAGCAGGCTGGCCAGCAGGCTTTTACCCGTGCCGGTGGCGCCGACCAGCGCCACCACCTCACCGGGCAGCAGGGTCAGCGAGCAATCCTGCAGGATAGGCCGGCCAGCTTCTGCTGCACTGACTTGCACCTGGTTCACCTTCAGCCCCAACGGCCCTTCGGGCAGGGTGGCATGGCCGCCGACGATGGCCGGGCGTTCGTCCAGCAGTTGCCAGATGCGTTGGGCACTGGCGCGGGCATCGGCGAAAGTCTGCATCACCCGGCCGATGCCTTCGATGCGGAACACCAGCGTGGTGGCCACCAGCAGCGAAGTGACCAGCTCACCGATGCCCAGCGCGCCGGCCGCCACGCGATGGGCGCCGTAGACCAGGATCCACACATGCCCCAGCGCCACCACCGCCTGCGGCAGCGGAATGCGCGAACTGGCGTAGGCAAGGGCGGCGCGGGCATGACCGGTGAACACCTCCACCTGCCGGGCGAAGCGGGCAATGCGTTGCTGTTCCAGGCCAAATGCCTTGATCACCCGCACGCCACCGATGCCTTCGGCGAGGTCCTGGCTGACCTGGTCATAGGCGGCGCCCACGGCACGGTCGAGGGTGACCAGGCGATCGGTCTGCACAACGAACAGCCATAGCCCGGCGCCGGTCAGCAGCAGTGGCACCAGCCCCAGCAGCGGGTCGTACCAACTCAACAGGCCCACCGCAACGATTACCACCAGCGGGGTTTCGATGATCTGCCGCCAGAAGGTGATCAGCGCGTCGCGCACTTTGTCGGCATCGCGGGTGGTGCGGGTGACCAGTTCGCCCATGCCGTGGTGCCAGTGATAGCCCAGATGCAGGCGCTGCACCTGGCTGAGGATGCGTTCACGCAGGCGCGTGAGCAGGGCCTGGCTAAGCACCAGCGACAGCACGGCGGCGGCGTATTGCAGCAGGCCGCGGCCCAGGGCGATGGCCAGCAGCAGCCACAACCAGTGCCAGGCCACGCGGGCGTCCAGGCTGCCGTCGGCCAGGCGCAGCACGGCGCGGCCGGCGCTGACATCATCGACCGCATGGCCGATCAGCCACTGCTGCCAGGCCAGGCCGAGGTTGCCGGCAATGTACAAGGCAGCGACCAGAGCAAAGCGCCAAGGCATTTCGCGGTAGATGGCCAATGCCCGAAGAAGCGGGTGGTTCATGTTGATGCTCGATCAGAATGCGACGCCGCCCTTGTAGGAGCGGCCTTGTGCCGCGAATGGGGCGCGACACGCCCCCCGGCCCCAAATGGATTCAACGGCGGGTAGCGCCCTGGCTCTCCTTGGCATTGAGCACCGCCGTGTACTCCCCCGGGTCGGCCCCGTTCAGGTAGTAGTTGCCCACGTTGTGCAGCCGCCAGCGGATCGGGTCGTGGGTGGTGTGTACCCGGGCATTGCGCCAGAAGCGGTCGAGGTTCCACTTGCTCAGCGAAGCGCTGGCCCCCAGCAACGAGAACAGGTCGCTGGAAATCTTCAGCGATGCCGCATCGGAATGCGCACGGGCGGTAGCTACCGACAAGATCAGCTCATCCTGCAACGCCTTGTTCTCCGGGTCGCGCTCGTGTTCGTCGAACACCCGCGCCGCCTCGCGCAACACCGACTCGGCGCCGCGCAGCGCCACGGCATACTCACCGATCTGGCGAATGACATGCGGCTCGTCACTGGCGCGCTCGACGCCGCTCTCCACCCAGGCCCGGGCATGCTCGCGCAGGTACTCGACAGCGGCCTGCAAGGCGCCAGCGGCGATGCCTGTGTCGATGGCGGCGTGGAGGATCTGCGGGAAGGTCAGGCCAGTGCGCTTCATCGGCCCGCTACGGCGGGTGAGGTAGCGCTCGTCGAGCACGATGTTGTCGAAATTTACCGTACCGCTTACCGAGTTCTGCTGGCCGAAGGCTTGCCAGTCATCGATCAGGGTCAGCCCGGGAGTGTCGCGATGCAGCAGCACCCCGACGCCGCCGTCTTCGCTGGCGGCGGTCAGCGAGATCCACTCGGCCAGGTAGGAACCGGTGGAGTAGAACTTGCTGCCGTTGAGTACCCACTGGCCATCGGCGCGGCGCTCGACGCGGGTCTTGAGGGCGAATTTGTTCTTGCCGCCGACTTCGGCCAGGGCGTTGCCGAAGCGCTTGCCAGCGAGCACGTCGGCAATCAGCCGGTCGCGTACTTCATCGGGGTAGCCGGTAAAGATGCCGCGCAGCATCACGTTGTGAATTTGCAGCAACTGGCCGACGCCGCCGTCGGCGGTGGAGATCAGGCGCACGGTTTCGACCACGGTCTGCACCGAGGCACCGAGGCCGCCGAACTCGGCCGGTACGGCGATGGCGGTCAGGCCGCTGCTGGACAACAACTCGGCCTGGCGGTGGGGGAGCTGGCCATTATTGCGCGGATCGGCGGCCAGTTTGGCGATTTGCGCTGCGACCTGGCGGGCGGTTTCGATGGCTTCGGTTTCGCTGGTGAGGCGGCGGGCAGGGGAAGGTTCTATGGCACTCATGGAGGGGTCTCGAATTGTCTGAAGGGCCAGTGCGCCTGTTTCGCGGGCTTGCCCGCTCCCACAGAGGCTGCGGTCCAAAACTCCTGAGCAATATCTTTGCCACCCCTCCCCAGACCGCATCCTGCGCGGCTTTCACAGCATTTTGCTGCCTGCGCAGCAGTCATGTTGCTGATCTGGCAGCACCCCGCCCGCAATCCTGCTCCCAGCCAAGCACCCAACCACCTGGCGAAACAACCAATCCCAGGTAAATCAAGGCCTCCAGCGGTTGGCACGCACACTGCAATGGTGCTTGCACGACGCCCAAGGAGCCCCCCATGACCTTCGCAACCCCCACAGCAAAACGCCTGGCAGACGACCCCTCCGCCCTGGAACGCATCTGGTTCACCCGCTGCCCTGTGCCCACCGCCTCAGGCCTCGCCTACAAGCTCGGCTGGCTTGAGCAAGAGTTCGCCGCCGATGGCTTGCCTGTCTCGACCCTGCAGGAGGCCCGTCAGCTTGGCCATCACCACTACGATCACCAGCTGCCCGGGCTGTTTCGCGAAGGCGGGAATGTGCCGGCGCTGGCAGCACGTGCGGCTGGCTCGCCCAGCCGGCTGATCGGCCTGACCTGGATCGAGGAATGGCAAACCATCCTGGTCCGCCCGGATTCCGGCATCCGCAGCGCCGCCGACCTGCACGGCAAACGCCTGGCGCTGCCAGCCTGGGGCGACAGTCGGCCGGGCAGCATTGCCCGGGCCATGAGCCTTCACGGTTACAAAGGCGCCCTGGCATCGGCAGGCCTGCACCTCGATGACGTGCAACTGGTGGAAGTGGCCCTGCTCGACCAGGCCAGTGCCGCCACCCCGGCGCTGGGCTTGCAGCGGCTATGGTCGGGGCTGGAATACCTGGCGCGCGGTGAAGTCGATGCCGTGTACGTGAAAGGCGCGGCGGCCGCCGATGCCGCACGCCGGCTGGGCCTGGTGGTCGGCGTCGACCTCGACCTGCTGCCCGACCCACGCCACCGCATCAACAACGGCACCCCGCGGCCGATCACCGTGCATCAGCGCCTGCTCGACAACCATTTCGACCTGGTGGCGCGCTTCCTTGCCCAGACCTTGCGTGCCGCCGAGTGGGCTGCCGGCAACCGCGACGCGCTCAACCGCATTCTCGAAGAAGAAACCCGTGCGGGCAGCCAGGGCGTGGCCGAGGCCTACCGCGGTGACTTCCACACCACCCTGGCGCCGGACCTGTCCGCACAGCGACTGGCCTTCCTCGGCACACAAAAAGACTTCTTGTACCTGCACGGTTTCCTCGAAGCCGATTTCGACATCGCCGACTGGGTCGACCCGCGGCCTCTGCAAGCTGCCCATGAACTGCTGGCCCAGCGCCGCGCCTGACCTGACTGGAGATTGAACATGACCGTACTGATCAACGAACGCCCCGTCACTGCCGAACTGCAAGCCTTCATCGACCAGGTAGTGGCCGAAGCCGAAGCGGCCTTCACCGTATTTCGCGAAACCAACACCATCACCGCCAATGGCACGGTCGGCTTCATCGAGCGTGTGCCGGGTGAAGAGCTGCTGGTGTCGGTGAACTACGGCGGGCCATGGAACCACCGCAAGCCGCTGCAGGCCACCGTCATCGACTTTGCCGGCAACGTCATCGTCGGCAAGGGTAAAGGGGGTTTGGGCCGTTACACCAAGCTGTTCCAGACCCACCCCGACGTCACCACCGTGTCCCACGTGCACAGCCCGTACCTGGGCGCCTGGGCACAAACCCACCGCACCTTGCCGTTCCACTACGTGCCGGTGCAGCGCTACCAGCTGGCCCGCGAGCTGCCGGTGTACATCGACCGGCGCCAGGCCGAGGTGGATTTCATCCTCGACAAGATCGCCGAGAACCCGTTCAACCTGGCAATCCTGGAAGCCAACGGCGGCGCCACGGTGTGGGGCAAGCAGGGGCTGCGGGCCACGGCGGAGTTCATCCTGTTGCTGGAGGAGGGGGCGCAGATCCAGTTGCTGGCCGATGCCTTGGGCGGGTCGCGGCCTTACGGGCCGGGGGTGCTGACCCAGCAGTGGAAGATGAGCGGGTTGTACGACCGTGCAACCGAACTGGGCCTGGTGCCTGGCATCGATCGGCGTAACTGACCCCGTTTCAGCCCGCCCACGCACTCTGTAGGAGCAGCCTTGTGCTGCGAAAGGGCCAGTCCAGGCACTGCATCTGCATCGGTAGTACCGGCCTCTTCGCAGCACAAGGCTGCTCCTACAGGACCGCGTTGGCAGCCTGATCCACCATTCCAAGCAAGGACCCGCCCCATGGCAGTAAAAATCCTCTGGTACCTCACCACCCCCGACGGCCCCTATCCCTGGGAGCCCGAAGGCCGCTGGCACACCGATTTCGAACACCTCAAGCAACTGGCTATCGCCGCCGACCACCTGGGCTACTACGGTTCGCTGCTCGGCTCCAGCCCCAACGAAAGCCTGGCCGTGTCGGCAGCGCTGATCGACGCCACCAAGCGCCTGCGCTTTCTGGTCGCCCAGCACCCAGGCGAGTTGTCGCCAGCGGTGTTGGCCAAATGGGCGCTCACCTTCGACCAGTTCTCCAACGGCCGCCTGCTGTTCAACGTGGTCAACGGCAATGACGCAGGCTTGGCCACATTGGGCGTGCATTACCCGCACGACGAACGCTACGACTTCAGCCTGGAATACTGGCGCGCCTTCCAAAGCTTCTACGCAGGCGAAACGGCGGGTTACGACGGCCGATACGTCAAGCTGTCACCCCGTTCGCCCGCCGCAGCCCATCACCCGCTAGGTGGTTGGCACCCACCCAGGCAAAAGCCCGGCATCCCGCTGTGGGGCGCCGGTACGTCGGCACCGGGCGTGGCCCATTCGGTGCAACTGCTCGATGTCTACCTGAGCTTCGCCGACACCCCGCAAAAGCTCGGCGACAAGTTCCGCCGGGTGGCAGCCGAGGCGGCGAAGATCGGCCGCGAACTGACCTACGGCACCCGCCTGCAAGTGATCGTGCGCGAGACCGAGGAAGAAGCCTGGGCCCACGCAGAGCGCCTGTTGCAGCGCACCTCGCTCGCCACCGCGCGCGCGGCCATCGAACGCCAGTTGCCTGCCGGGCAAACCTTCGACAGCTACGTCAGCGACGACCCGCGCATCCAGCGTAACCTCGACAGCATCCGCGCCGGGCGCCTGCCCACGGCCCGCGAGCTGGAGATCTACCCCAACGTCTGGCTGGGCCCCAGCCTGTTCGGCTTCAACATCCTCGGCCCTGCCGCCGGCACTTACCTGGTCGGCAGCGCCGAACAGGTCGCCGAGCGGATCCGTGAATACGAGGCCCAGGGCACGTCGGCATTCATCCTGTCGGGCTTCCCGCTGATCGATGAGGCGCACCGGGTGGCAGACCTGCTGTTCCCGCTGCTGGACCTGGACCATGGCTTCGAGGTGCCGCGCCTGGGCGCAGTCAGCAAGCCCGGCGTGGCGCAACCGGCGTAAGGAGAGGGTGATGAGCGAGTTGTTTTCGCGCCGGGTGTTTCTCGGCAACAGCCTGGCCGTTGGCGGCAGCCTGCTGCTCGGCGGCGGGCTGCTCAGTGGCTGCGACAACGGCGCGCCGGCAGCCGCCAGTGCGGCGCTGCCGGGTACGCCGGTGCGCGGTGGGCGCTTGCGGGTGGGCATTATCGATGGCGACCAGGCCGGCAACCTTGATGCGCACAAGCCGGTGGGCGGCGGTATCATCCGTGGCTGGGCGCTTTACGCCAAGTTCTGGGAATGGAACGCCGACGTCAGCACGCGCCTGGCGCTGGCCGAGTTCGCCGAACCGAATGCCGACGCCAGCGCCTGGACCATCCGCCTGAAGCCTGGGCTGGAGTTTCACCACGGCAAAAGCATCACCGCCGACGACATGCTGTTTTCCATCCTGCGGCTGACCGACCCGCAACTGGCCTCGCCCTTCGCCGGGCTGGTCGGCGCTATCGATCGGCAGGCCCTGCGCAAGCTGGACGAGCGCACTGTCGAAATACGTTTCAAGCAGGGGCAAAGCTTCTACCCGCTGGATGAAACGCTGATCAGCTTCGGCGGCATCGTGCCCACCGACTACCACCCGGTGACCAACCCGGTCGGCGCCGGGCCGTATCGGCTGAATAGCTTCATACCTGGCCAGCGCTCGCTCTATACCCGTTTTGAAAACTACTACAAGCCCAACCGCCCTTTTGCGGACGAGCTGGAAATCATCGAATTCAAGGACCAGGTGTCGCGGGCCGCAGCGCTGCGCGCCGGTCAGATCGACGTGGCCAGTGGCGTGCAGGCCGAGCACAGCGCGTTGCTCAAGGCCGACCCACGGCTTCGCCTGTATGCCTCACCCAGCACCTCGTTCACCGGCTTCAACCTGAACCTGGCCAAGGCGCCGTTCCAGGACGTACGGGTACGCCAGGCATTTCGCCTGCTGGCCGACCGCCAGGAACTGGTGGCACGTGGGCTCAATGGCTTTGGACGGGTTGCCAACGACCTGTATTCGCCCCACGACCCCACCTACAACCACGCCATTGCCCAGCGCCCGTACGACCTGGACCAGGCCCGCTCGCTGCTGCGCCAGGCGGGGCAGGACGATTTGCGTGTGGAACTGACCACCACGCCAGGGCCTGGCGTCAACGCCGCGCTGGTGTTTGCCCAGCAGGCCCTGAAGGCCGGGGTGCAGGTGAAGGTCAACCAGGTGGACGGGTCCGTCTTCAACGGCCCGCAACGCGAGCAATGGCAGCTGTCGCCGGGCTCGACCCCGGCGCGCGGCTTTCTTGCCTCGGCGCTGCACAACGATGCCCCGCAGGCCATCTACAACCGCAGTAACTTCCACGACCCGCGCTTTACCGAACTGTTCCAGCAGGCCCTGGCCCAACCCGACCTGGTGCGGCGCACGGCCTTGGTCCACGAAGCCCAGGCCATCCAGCACGAACGTGGCGGGTTGCTGATCTGGGGCTTTTCCGACGTGCTCGATGCGGCGTCGGCCAAGGTTGGCGGACTTGCCCCGGATCAGACCACCTTCGCCTCTTGGCGCTTTGACGAACTCTGGTTGAACCCCAATGCCTGATCCTCGACACACGCCCCGCACGCCGGCCTGGCTGGCCTGGTTCATCGGCCGCCTCGGTTACGGGCTGCTGACCGCCTGGGTGATCAGCCTGGTGGTGTTCATCGCCACCCAGATGCTGCCTTCGGACCCGGCACGGGTGATCCTCGGCCCGGATGCGCCACTGGAAAGCATCCTCACCCTGCAACGGCAACTGGGCCTCGACCAGCCAATCCTGGTGCAGTACCTGCGCTGGCTGGGCGCAGCGTTGCGCGGGGACCTGGGCATTTCGCTGGACTCACAGGTACCGGTGGCGCAGCTGCTGTTCGGCCGCTTGGGCCATACCTTGGCCCTGCTGATCGGGGTGTTGGCGCTGGTGGTGCCGGTGGCCCTGCTGCTGGGGGTGAGCCTGGCCCTGCGGCGTGACAGCCGGCTGGACCGCTGGGGGCTGTCGGCGCTGATTCTGCTCAAGGCCACGCCGGGCTTTTTGCTGGCCATCGGCCTGGTGCTGCTGTTTTCCATGCCGGGCATGGGCTGGCTGCCGGCGGTGTCGATCCTCGACCCGCAGTTGCCGTTGTGGCGGCAGTGGCCGTCGCTGGTGCTGCCGGTGCTGGCCCTGAGCCTGACGGCGCTGCCGTACCTCACGCGCATGGTGCGGGCCTCGATGATCGAGGCGCTGGAGTCCGAGTATGTGATCGCCGCGCGCCTGCGGGGTGTGCCCGAGCGGCGTATCGTCTGGCGGCACACCTTGCCCAATGCCCTGACTCCCGCGATCCAGGGCGTGGCGCTGACCCTGCGAACGTTGGTTGGCGGTGCGCTGCTGGCCGAGGTGATCTTCAGCTACCCGGGTATCGGCACTGCATTGAACGCGGCGATACAGATGCGCGACCTGCCGACGATCCAGGGCGTGGTGCTGGTCATTACCCTGGCGGTGGTGTTGATCAACCTGCTGGCCGACCTGTTGACGGTATTGCTCACCCCCAAGCTGCGCACGGCGCGCCGGGTGCGGATGATCCGCCGTATCCGGCGCGGCATTCGGCCCTGGTGGCGACGCGGGCGCAGCACCCCTGCCCAGGAGGCGACCCATGATTGAATCCCGTTGGCTGGCCGACCCACAGGTGCGCCGTGGCGCCGTGATCACCTTGCTGGTGGCGCTGCTGGCCGCTTTCGGCCCCTGGCTGGCACCCCATGCGCCCACGGCGATGGTCGGGCCGGTGTACGGCCCCCCGGCTGCCGGGGCACCGCTGGGGCACGACTTTTTGGGCCATGACCTGCTCTCGCGGTCGCTCAGCGGCGGCCTGTCGGTGCTGTGGATGTCGGTGGCAGCAGCCACCCTCGCATTGCTGGTTGGCGGCAGCCTGGGCCTGTTGGCCGGGTTCTCGCGCAGGCGCCTGGACCAGGCGATCAGCTGGGCGGCGGACGTATCGCTGGCGTTTCCGGACCTGATCCTGGTGCTGCTGATCGTGTCCATGCTTGGCCGTGCACCTTGGCTGATCGTGCTGACCGTGGCCATCGCCTTTACCCCAGGGGTGGTCCGTCTGGCCCGTGGCAGTGCCGTGGCGGTGGCCGGGCAGGAGTACGTCGAGGCGGCGCAGATGATGGGTTACCCGCGGTGGCGCATCCTCTTTCATGAAATCCTGCCGAACATCCTCACGCCCCTGCTGGTGCACTTCGGCAACATGCTGACCTGGGCGGTGGGCATGCTGTCCGGCTTGAGTTTTCTGGGCTACGGGGTGGCACCGCCGGCGGCGGACTGGGGCCTCATGATCAACGAAAACCAGGCCGGCCTGCTGGTGCAGCCCTGGGCCGTACTGGCACCTGCATTACTGATCGGGGTGTTTGCCTATGGCACCAACATCCTGGCCGAAGGGATTGGCCGGGCCAGTGCAAGGATTGGGGAGAAGCAGCCATGAGCGCGCTGTTGAATGTGGCAAGTGAAGTGTTGCAAGTCAGCGACCTGCGGGTAGAGCTGGCCGGGCAGGTCGATGTGCTGGCCGAGGTGTCGTTCAGCGTTGCGGCAGGCGAAATTGTTGGCCTGGTGGGCGAGTCCGGCTCGGGCAAGACCACCTTGGCCACGGCGTTGCTGCGCCATGCCCGGCAGGGCGCGCGCATTGTGGGCGGGCAAGTGGTGGTGGCCGGGCAATCGCTGCTCGAACTCGAAGGCGAGGCCTTGCGCCTGGCCCGTGGCGGGCTGGTCGGCTACGTGGCCCAGGACCCGGCCACGGCGCTGAACCCTGCGCTGCGCCTGCGGGCCTTGCTGCGTGAAACCTTGTTGGCGCACCAGCCTGCGCTGTCGCGTGAAGCGGTGCGCCAGCGCATCGGCCAAACCCTGCTGGATGTGGGGCTGCCCGATGACGACGCCTTCCTGCGGCGGTTCCCGCATCAACTGTCTGGCGGGCAGCAGCAGCGGGTGATGCTGGCGCTGGCGTTCGTCTTGCAGCCAAAGCTGATCGTACTCGACGAGCCCACCACGGCGCTGGACGTGACTACCCAGGCCCATGTGCTGCAGACCCTCAAGCGCCTGTGCCGTGACCAAGGTGTGGCGGCGCTGTACGTCACCCATGATCTGGCGGTGGTGCGCGACCTGGTCGACCGGGTGATGGTGATGTACGCCGGGCGCCTGGTGGAAGTGGCCGGGCGCGAAGGGTTGTTCCGCGCACCGCTGCATCCCTACACCCGCGCGTTGCTCGCGGCCATTCCCGACATTGCCCGGCGCCAGCCGTTGCAGGCGATTGCCGGGCATGCGCCGGCACCAGGGCAGCGCCCGGACGGCTGTGCGTTTGCGCCGCGCTGCGGCAGGCGTCGTGCAGAGTGTTCAGTGATCGAGCCGTCTTTGCTGGCGCATGACGGCGGGCATCGGGTGGCCTGCCTGGTGCCGCACCGAGAGCCGCTGCCCATGGCTGAGGTGGCTGCCGAGGCCGCTGCTGCGCCGGGCAAAGCGGTGTTGCTGGAGGTCTGCGGGCTGGATGTCGCTTACGATCGGCAGGTGCTGTTCGATGTTTCCCTGCGGGTGGGCCAAGGAGAGTGCCTGGCGCTGGTGGGCGAGTCGGGTTCGGGCAAGACCAGCCTGGCCAGGGCCATTGCCGGGCTGGGCGAAAACGTTCAGGGGCAAATGAGCTACGCCGGCGAGCCTTTGGCGTTTGCCGCGCGCGAACGCGATGCCCGGCTGCGTCACCAGATCCAGTATGTGTTCCAGAACCCCTATCGTGCGTTGAACCCAAGGCAGACCATCGGGCAAACGCTCACCGCGCCGTTGGCGCACTTTTTCGGGATACGCGGTGGTGAAGCGCGCGAGCGGGTCGAGGCCGTGCTGGCGCGGGTGTCGCTACCGGCGCGTGTTGCCGACTTGTATCCGCATAGCTTGTCCGGTGGCGAGCGCCAGCGCGTGGCGATTGCCCGGGCGTTGATCTGCGAGCCGAAGCTGCTGGTGTGTGACGAGATCACTTCCGCGCTGGATGTGTCGGTGCAGGCGTCGATACTGGCCTTGCTGCAGCGATTGCAGGGGGAGGGGCTGACCTTGTTGTTCGTCACTCATGACCTTGGGGTGGTGCGGGCGATTGCCGACCGCGTGCTGGTGTTGCGCCGGGGGCGGGTGGTGGAGCAGGGTATTGCCGATCAGGTGCTGGGGCGACCGGTTGATGCTTATACCCGCACGCTGGTGGAGCATTCGCCGAGGTTGCGGGTTGGCCTCTAGGTGCTTGCCTTGGGGGATGCAGCGCCTGTGAGATCGAGCGCCGCGCGGGCGGCGCTCGATCTCACAGGCGCCAAACAACCCAAGGCATGCACCCGGCAACCCAGATGCACCCCAAAGCCATACCCCCACCTTCACCCCACAAACCGGGCCTGGCGCCGCCGAACTTCCTCGCGCACCGCTGGAATCACCCAGCGCCCGTAATCCACCGTGTCATATAGCGGGTCGTAGCCCCGGTTGAGAAAGGTGGTCACCCCAAGATCGACATAATCGAGCAGCGCCTGGGCCACGGTCTCCGGCGTGCCCACCAGCGCGGTGGTATCGCCATAGGCGCCCACCGCAGTCGCCGTCGGCATCCACAACGCCCGGTCATGCCGGTCGGCGCGGGCGGCAGCGGCGAGCAGGCGTTCGGAGCCGGTGCCCTTGATGCGCTTCTGCCAAGGGCTGTCCGCCGCAAACTGTGGGTTGGCCTTGATCTGCGCGAGGATCTGCTCGGCACGCTGCCAGGCTTGCTCCTCGGTGGCACCCAGGATCAGCCGTACCGACAAGCTGACCCTCGGCGCCGCTACGCCTGCGGCGTTGGCGGCAGCCTTGAGTTTGCCGATCTGTTCGGCGACGCCGCTCAGCGGCTCACCCCACAGGGCATACAGATCCGCATGCTTGACGGCGATCTGGTAGGCGATGTCGGACGAGCCTCCGAAGGAAATCGGGATATGCGGCTGCTGCAGCGGCTTCACCGGTGAAAAGGCACCCTTGATATTGAAGTAGCGGCCCTCGAAGTCGAACGGCTCCTCGGCCGTCCAGGTGCGACGGACTATCTCCAGGTATTCGTCGGCACGCCGGTAGCGCTCGGTCTTGTCCAGCAGCGTGTCCCCCTCTTGCGGCTCGGCGGTGATACCGGTGATCGCATGCAGGCGGATGCGCCCGCCGCCGGTGGTGTGGTCGAGGGTGGCGAATGCCCGTGCGGCCACCGTCGGCGCGGTCAGGGCCGGGCGATGGGCAATCATGAAACCCAGGCGTTCGGTGTGCGCGGCAGCATAGGCGGCTATCTGCAGGCTGTCGGCGCTGCCCGGGCCGCTGGCGATCAGCACCCGGTCGAACCCGGCATGCTCATGGGCGCGGGCGTGGTGACGGATGAATGGCAGGTCGAAGTCGGGTGTGCGTACGCCACGGGTCTCGGACCACTGGCGGGGGAAGATCATGCCGACAAATTCAATGGACATGGTTGAGGCCTTTCAGGTTGAGGATGATCAGAACTGGTAATCGACCTGGGCCAGCAGCGTACGGCCCGGCATCGGTTGCAGGAAGGTGTTGGTGGAGCCAGCCAGGCCACTGACAAAATTCAGCTCGTCGGTGACGTTGAGCATGCGCACCGTCACGCCCCACTGCGGCTGGCGGTAGTACACGGCAAGGTCGAGGTTATATTCGTCCGGCACTTTCACCGTCTTGCTCAGGTTCAAGTACCAGCTGCTGGTCCACCAGCCGGAAAGCTCGACGCCAAACCCTGAGTCGAAGCGGTAGTCGACATACCCGCCGGCGTTGTATTCAGGGATCTGCACCGCATCGAACTTGCCGGACGGGCGCTGGTTGAGGCTGTTGTTGTCGCCGAATACGGTGCCGTTGTCGGGGATGAAGCCGGCCGAGGCGAACCCGGCCTGGCTGGTGAACTCGTTGTAGGCGCTGATGCGGCTGAGGTTGAGGCCGCCGCGCAGGTGCAGGTCCTGGTAGCGCAGGGTCGCTTCCCAGCCTTTGACGATCAGCCGGGCGATATTGTTGTTGCTGTCCGGTGACTGGTCGCGGGCCTGCTTGTAGGCAGCCAGGGTGAAGAACAGCTGGTCGGGCAGAGCCTCCACTTTCAAACCCACCTCATGCAACACGCTCAGGCTCTCGAAGGCCAGTGGGTTGAGCTGGTTGGCCCCCGTGCCGCTGCCCCAGCCCAGGCCATTGGTGAAGAAGCCGGTATTAACCGCGAGGGAACGGTCGAACGTGTAGTACAGCGTGCTGTTTTCCGTGGGTTTGAAATAGGGACTGACCTGCACCGAGAACAGCCGGTAGTTGTCCGAGTCCTTGCGCGGGTTGCCGCCGGGCAGCACGAAGGGGTTTTCGATACGTGCGTCGATCCAGCTGCGGCTGGCACCCACGTTCAGGCCCACGCGCTCGCCCAGGCGCAGGTTGTGCTGGCTGAACAGGGTCTTGGTGGTCCAGGTGCTGTCGGCGGTGTAGGGCGCTACCGACTCGGCATACAGGCCATGCCCGGCCGGGTACATGGCGGGCAGGTTGAGCCAGCCGTAGTAGCTGGAAAACTGCGGCACACCGGGTTGGCCGATCCAGGCAGCGTTGCCACCGGCGGGGTTGCGGCCGCTCAGGCCGAGCAGGTCGCCGGGGTTCTTCAAGGTAGGGTCGAGGGTCAGGTCATAGGCGTTGATGGTGCTGCCGAAGCTGTTGTTGGCGGCGATCGACTCGTTGCGCTCGCGGCGATAGACCAGCCCGGTGTTGCTGTCGTCGATCAGGGTCAGGTCGCCCAGCTGAAGGTGGCCACGGGCGCGGAACTCGAAGCGGTTGTCGAAGATGTCGTCCTTGCCCTGCACCTGGAACGCCCCGACGGCATCTGTGGTGTCGGTGGAGTGCTGGTAGAAGGTGCTGTTGGCCAAGGTGATCGACGGGGTCAGGTCGCCTTCGACGCGCAGTTGCGTGGTAAAGCGCCGCGAACGGTTTTCGTCCTGCGCGCGCTGGCCGGTTTGTGACGATAGCGAGGTCAGGCCGTTGCCCGCCAGCGCCGGGTCATAGACCCAGCCACGCAGGCTCCCGGGGTTGGCCTGGGTGTTGGGCGATGCGCCCTGGAAGCTGCCGTTGACCACCGGGTACTGGCCCTGGGCATTGCGCTGGCGCTGCACCCAGCCGAGCACCTGGGCGTCGGCTGCACCGGATGACAGCACCGGTGACCACAGGGTGTTGCCGTTCTGGATGATTGGGGTGGCGCGGCCGGCGTAGTACTTGCCGTGGTCGACCAGGTCCTGGGTGGCGCGGTTCCAGCCGTGGGTGATGTTGTAGTCGTAGTAGTCATCGTAGGCGGCGTTCCAGTCGACCCGAAGGTTGTCGTTGCGCCAGGCGAGGGCACCGTAGAAGGCGTCGAAGTTGTTCTCGACGTTGTCGTAGAAGTCTTCCTGGCGCTGGCGGGTGATGCTCATCCGGTAAGCCAGGTTGTCCGTCAGCGGGCCGGTGTTGTCGATGCTGAACCTGGTGGCATCGCGTGATTCGCCATCGGGGATCCAGCTGCCGATTTCGCCGCTGAGCCTGGTGCGGAAACGGTTGAAATCGGGTTTCTTGCTCAGGTAGTTGACGTAGCCGCCACTGCCGCTGACCGAACCGTAGGTCACTGACGACGGCCCGGCGACGATGTCGGCGCCTTCGTAGGCGTTGAAGTTGGCCGGGTGACGCACGCCGTAGGCGCGCTGGCCATCCTGGAACACCTCGGTGTTCTGCCCGCGCATCTGCGGGGCGATGCCGGCGTTCTGGCCACCGCCGCGGGTGATGCCGGGGGCGTACTTGACCAGGTCGTCGGAGCTGCGGATCGGGTCGTTGGCCAATTGTTCGGCGTTTATCTGGGTGACCGAACGCGGGGCGTCCAGCACTTTGGCTTCCAGGCCGCCGTAGATCGAGGCGGGCGGGCGGGTGGGCAGGGCGTCGTCGTCAGTCTGTTCGGCCTGCACGGTGACGGTTTGCAGCTGGGTGTCTTCGGCGTGGGCCAGCGGCGCGCTGGCGGCCAGAATGGCCAGCGCCAGTGCGCTGGGCTGGAATTTGGGGTGCAGCAAGGTAACGCGGGGCATTGGCTGGGCCTCGTTCAATAGTAGGATTGTGGAAGTGACGAGGGCGCAGCCGCGCCTGTGGTTGGTCTGGTTGTTGTGTTGTCTGTCCCGGCCCTATCGCCGGCAAGCCAGCTCCCACAGGAACTGCGCTGGCTTGAAGGCTTGCGCTATCCCTGTGGGAGCTGGCTTGCTGGCGATAGGGCCGGGACAGGCGGTAGAGGGCCTGCAGGTCAACTTCTGAGCCACAGGCTCTCGAACCGCCAGGTACTGAACAGCGACTGCTCGGCCTGCGCGCCACCCACGCGGGTGCTGACGCTGTCGAGCAGGTCGGCAAAGCCCCAGATCAGCATGCCGCCGCGCTCGTACTGAATGCGTTGCGCGCGGTGCACCAGCGCCTTGCGTTTTTCCAGGTCCGGCTGGGCCATGGCAGCGAGGAAGGCCTCACTGAATTCGGGGTCGTGGAAGTGGGTTTTGTTGGCCACTGCGAACGGCGCGTCGGTGTGGATGGCACTGGCCAGGTACGGCGCACCGATGCTGCCGCCGGTGCTCAAGGTCCAGTCGTCGCGCTGCGGGCCCTGGAAGGTGGCCAGGTCTACCTGGCGCACGTTGACGGTCACACCGATGCGCCGCGCCTGCTCGGCCAAGACCAGGGCCGAAGCCAGACCCGCCCCTGGTGTGGTAACCAGTTCCACCTGCAGCTGTTCATGGCCGGCTTCGCGCAGCAACTGCGCTGCCCGCTGCGGGTCGTAGGGGCGCGGGCCGATGCTGTGGTCGAAGGTGGGGTCGAACGGTGCATACAGGTCGTTGGCCACCCGGCCCTGGCCATTCAGCGCACGGCGCACCAGTTCCTCGCGGTCGGCCAGCAGGCGGAATGCCTCGCGCACGCGCGGGTCGTCGAACGGCGCCTTGGCGGTGTTCATGTCGAACGACAGCCAGTTGCCACTCACCGACTTCAGCAGCCGCAGCCGTGGGTCGGCCTGCAGCACCTGCAGGTGCTCCGTGGACATGACGTTGGCCATGTCGATCTGCCCGGCACGCAACGCCGCCAGGCGGCCGGTCTGGTCCTTGAAGTCGATGATCTCCAGTTCATCGGCATAGGGCTTGCCAGGTTTGTAGTAGTTGCCGAAGCGGTTGAACAACGAGCGCTGGCCCGGGGTGAAGCTTTTCAGTTTGTACGGCCCGGCACCGACCGGGTTGGTGACCGGGTGGTAGTCCACCGGTACGATGCCGCCGAAGTTGACCCAGGTTTCCGGCAGCGGCAGGTAGCTGCGCCCTTCGCGAAAGCCCAGGCGCACGGTGCGGTCGTCCAGCTTGACCAGGTTGTCGCGGTCCACCCAGTGCAGCAGCGCCGCATAGGGCGAGGCCAGCTGCGGGTCGGTGAGGCGGCGGATGGAGAAGATCAGGTCATCGGCGTCGATGGTCTTGCCGTGGTGGAACTCCAGCCCGGGTTTCAGCCGCAAGGTCCAGCCGCTGGCATCGGCGTTGGGCTCGGCGAACTCGGCCAGGGCCAGGCGCGGCTGCATCTGCTCGTCCCATTCCCACAGCTTGCTGTACAGGGCAAAGCCACGCACGATGCCGCTGCCGATGGGCTTGTGGGCGTCGAGGTTGCCGTTCTGGTTGCCGTCGATGATGCCGAGGCGCAGGCGCCCGCCATGGCGCGGCTGGTCGGTGGCGGCATGGGTCGGGCTGTCGGCGGGGCCGCAGCCGGCCAGTAGCCCGCCCGCCAGCACGCCGGCGTGGCCGAGGAAGCCGCGCCGGCTCAGTGGGTAACCGTCCCAGGCCATGGCGTCAGGCCCCGTTGCTGGCGTGCAGTTGCACGGGTTGGCCTGCCGGGCGGGCAATGGCTGCACGCTGCGCACGGAAGTGCGGCAGGATATGCTCGCCGATGCGATAGGCCTCCTCCAGATGCGGGTAGCCGGCGAGGAAGAACAGGTCGACACCGATGCTGTGGTACTCGCGGATACGCGCCACCACGTTGGCATAGCTGCCCACCAGCGCACAGCCCGGCGGGACGCCGATGTAGCCGAAGCCGGTCCACACATTGGGGTGGATGAAGAAGTCGTCGAACGCCTGCTGCTCGTCCTGGTCGCTGTAGCCGTGCTCGTAGCTCAGCTTGCGCGCCGTGCGCAGGCCGGCGTGGGCGGCGCGGGCCTTGACCGTGCCCTTGGCCACGCCTTCGTCGAAGAAACGCTTGGCCTCCGCCAGTGCGGCTGCCTCGGTGTCACGGGCGATCACGTCGATGGACAGGCCAAAGCGGATGTCGGTACGGCCCCAATTCAGCGCGCGGGCGCGGATGTCGGCGATTAGCGCGGCAATTTCGTCCGGGTGCTCGGCGCGCATCAGGTAGAAGTCGGCGTGCTTGGCGGCGAACTCCCGCGCTGCCACCGACGAGCCAGCGGTGCAGATCAGCGGCAGCTCGGCTTTTTTCAGCGGGCCGCGCAGGCCACCGCCTTCGGCGCGGTAGTAGGTACCTTCGTAGTGAAACTGCTCGTTGTGCCAATAGCCGCGCACCACGTCCATGAATTCGGTGGCACGGGCGTAGCGCTGGTCATGGTCTTCGAAGTCGCCCACCTGGCGCTGGATGGCATCGGAGCCGCCGTTGATGATGTTCCACACCAGGCGGTTGCCGGTGGCGCGCTGGTAGGTCGCGGCCTGTTGCACAGCCACCCACGGGGTGTAGTGATAGGGCTGGAACGCGGTGACGAATTTCAGCGTGCGGGTTTCCCGGGCCAGCAGCGAGCACACCGTCCATGGCTCTTCGCCGGTGGGGGCGTTGACCATCAGCGCGCCGCCAAAGCCGTTTATTTCAGCGGCGCGGGCGATTTGGCCGAGGTAGTCGATATAGGTGAAGTGATCACCCACGGCGAAACCCGACACCGCACCGGTACTGGGCCCACCCGCATGCCAGTCACCGCGGTTGCGCGGGTCGCCGGGGAGGAACTGGGTTTCGCCATGCAAGGGCAGGCGGGTGAAGAATTCGATGCTCATGGGCTGGCCTCCTTACTGGACGCTTGGGCTGCAATTGGGGGTAACTGGCTGGCCACTGATGACCTGGCGGGCGAAGGGGATCGAGTCCTTCAGCGAGGCATTCACCGTTTCGCTGTGGCCCAGGCCCTTGTACAGGTGGCCCTGCACCACCGAGCCGGCCTTGCAGGCGTCCTGCATCAGCGCCACCTGGGTGGCGGCGGCGGGGGTCTTGTCCTCGGCGCCGGTGCCGATGAAAATCGGCTGGGCCAGTTTCAGGGTCGGGTACGACACCTGCGCCAGCCATGGCTTGAGCTGGTCGCCCTTGTAGTCTTTCTTGGCGTTGGCCGGGGTCAGGCCTGTGCCGACCACGTCGCTGACCAAGGCTGACAGGCAGCTGGTGCGCGCCTGTTCGAACAGCGGCAAGGCTTTGTCGGTGTAGAAGTCGCGCGGGTCGATGCTCGGGTCGTACTGCTGCGCTGCCAGCAGGGTGTAGAAGCCATAGGCCAGGGCCGGGTCGACCTTGTCCTGGTCCTGTTCACCGACATTCTTCGAGCCCACGGTGTAGATCACCCCCGTGCCGATACTGCCCTTGACGCCCAGCTTGGGCGCATAGGTCGCCGCATAGGCACCCGCGGCAAAGGCCCCCGCGCCACCTTGCGACTGGCCTATGATCAGCACTTTGTCTGCCAGCCCTGGCACACCGGCTACCACAGCCTTGGCAGCATCGAGAATGCCGTAGCCCGCCATGCGGTTGTTCAGCAGCGGGTGGCCGCCCGGTACACCGAGGCCTTGGTAGTCGGTGGCGACGATGGCGTAGCCTTCATCGAGCCAGCGGTTGAGGTATTGCACGTCGCGGTAGCTGCGGCCAGCCCAGGACGGCGCGCAGATATCTGCCACGCCGACGGTGCCGTGGCCCCAGCTGGCGACCGGCCAGCCGCCCGCAGGTGCCTTGCCTTTGGGTATGAACAGTGCGCCGGAAACCACGACGGGGGTCTTGCCGTCGATGCCATCCAGCGAGGTGTACAGAATGCGTTGCGCGCTGGCCGCATTGGGCAGGCTGAGCGCCTGGTCCAACGGCTCGCTGCGCAGCAGTTTCCCGGGAGTGGCGGGGATGGCCTTGCTCCAGGTGTAGAAGGCCGACACACGGCCATCGCCCTGCTGCGGGTCGGGTTTGGGCGCGTAGGTTTCGGCGGCCATGGCACCGACGGACAGGGCCAGGGCGCTGAGGCCGAAGACGAGCGAAGCAGGCAGTTTCATGGGTTAAGGCTCTCAAGGTTGTTGGCTGATCTGGGCGTCGAGGGACGGCCAGTAGTGGGTCAGTTGCAGGTCGATCAGCGCCTGGCGGGTAAAGCCCGTGGCCAGGTCGCTGGTGATGTCGTAGGGCGTTCGGATCAGCCGGTTGGCCAGGGCGTACTGCCCCAGGGCGTCGTAGTGGGCCTTGAGCTGGGCATCGCTTTTCGGCGCCCAGCGTGCCTTCCACGCGACCGGGTCGTCCTGGTCGTCCCGGCGCAGCACGCTTTCGCTCACACCGGCACGCGAAGACAACCCGTAGTAGGCGTCGCGGTTCTGCTCCTGGGAGATCCACCAAGCCGCGCGCACCCAGGCGGTGGCGACCAGTTGCGTCAGGTCGGCGTGCTGCTGCACGAAGCGGTCAGTGCCCCACAGGTCCGACACCAGCCGCCAGTCGTTGGCGCCTTGCTTGGTCGACCAGAGGATGCGCGCCACGCCTTTGTCTTCCAGGGCATAGGCTTCGTTGAGCAGCACGGCGGCGTCGACCTTGCCGGCGGACACCGCAGCGGCGCCTACTTGTGGGTTGAGGTTGGCGATCTTGAAATCACCGAGTGCCAGACCCTGGCTTTGCAGGAAATTGCTGAAGGCGAACTCCCACGGGCGGCCGCGGTGCAAGGCCAGGCGCTTGCCTTTGAGGTCCTGGATGCTGCGCACCGTCGAGTTGCTAGGTACTACCAGGTAGATGTTGTTGCCGCTGCCACCCGGTACCACCAGCTTGCCCGGCACCTGGCCGGCACCAGCGATGACCGAAGGCAGGTCGCCGCGTACGGCAAAGTCCAGGCTGTCGTTGCTGAAGCCTTCGTTGATTTGCGGCCCGGCGCCGGCATGGGGCAGGGCGGTCCATTGCAGTTTCACGCCGCGGGCGGCCAGTTGCTGTTCCAGCCAGCCTTCTTCGATCACCCGCCCGGGGATGCCGCCGAACACCGGCGCTCCACCCTGGGTGAACGCGACAATGGCGATGCGCACCGCCGCCGATGGCTCGGCTGCCAGCGCAGCCAGGCTGAGGAACAGGCCGCCCAGCAGGGCGAGGGCATGACGCCAGGGATTGTTCATGTGCAGCTCCAGGCAAAGGTTCTACAGGCCAGGAGCGAAATGCATGCCAGCATGCCTTAAATTGGCTGAAGTCCCCTATTTACAAGGCCTCCAGCCATGAACACGTTGGCGTGCGAGTAAAGGTCTGCTGATCGGCGGGCAGGGGAGTGCTGACGGGTTGCTGCTGTGGCAGCAATGGGTTGCTGAAAATTTGAATATTCTTAATTAGAATATCTAAAGATTAATTAATAATTTTTTGATCTAATTTGTTTCATGCACTATGGGCCTGCGCGTCAACTGCCAGGAATGCCCCTATGTCGCTGATCACCCACCCCAATGCCCGCGAGCTGACCAAGTCGGTACGTGCCACCGTGCTCGTGTTCAAGGACCCGCGCTCCCAGGAACTGCTCAGCCGCATCGAGCGCCTGGCGCCCAGCGAGGCCAATACCCTGATCATCGGCGAAACCGGCACCGGCAAGGAGCTGGTTGCCCGTCATATCCACCACCTCAGCCGCCGTGGGCGTGAACCCTTCGTGGCTGTGAACTGCGGTGCCTTTGCCGAAACCCTGGTGGAGAGCGAGCTGTTCGGCCACGAGAAAGGCGCGTTTACAGGCGCCACCAGCAACAAGGCCGGCTGGTTCGAAGCGGCCAATGGCGGCACGCTGTTCCTTGATGAGATCGGCGACCTGCCGCTGAACATGCAGGTGAAGTTGCTGCGGGTGCTGCAGGAGCGTGAAGTGGTGCGACTCGGCTCACGTACGCCGATCCCGATCAACGTGCGGCTGGTGGCGGCGACCAACGTCAACCTGGCCGATGCGGTGGTGGCGGGGCACTTTCGTGAAGACCTGTTCTACCGCTTGCATGTGGCGACGATTCGCTTGCCGCCGCTGCGCGAGCGGCCGGGGGACATCCTGCCGCTGGCGGAATTCTTCATCGAGGAACATTGCCGACGTCTGGGTTACGAGCGTGCTTCGTTGAGCCCGGATGCCGAACGTAAATTGCTGGCGCATAGTTGGCCGGGCAACATCCGCGAGCTGGAGAATGCCATTCACCATGCGTTGCTGGTGTGCCGGTATCAGGTGGTGGCGCCGGCGGACCTGCACCTGGTCGATATGCGGCCACAGGTGTCGGCGCCGGTTGCGCATGCGTATCTGCCTGCAGCGGGCGCAGCACCGCCTGACCTGGAAACCGCGTTGCTGGCGTTGTTCGAGCAGAATGTGCCGAATTTGTATGAGCACATCGAGGAGACGGTGTTCAGGGCGGCGTATCGATATTGCCACGGCAACCAGTTGCAGACAGGGCGGTTGCTTAACATCAGCCGCAACATCGTGCGGGCGCGGCTGGAGAAGATTGGCGAACTGTCGAAGGCTTGATTTGCTTGTCTTGGGGCTGCTTCGCGGCCCATCGCCGGCAAGCCAGGCTCCCACAGGGACTGCATATGCCCTGAGGCTCATACGATCGGGGTGGGAGCTGGCTTGCCGGCGATGGGCCGCACAGCGGCCCGAAAGTGGCTTGGTTATTTGATGAAGCGCACCTGGCTGTTGATCTTCTCGATCACTGCCCCTTTACGTTCGTTGAAGCGGGCCTTGTTCTGCTCGAACAGGTTGTTGCCCTTGGTATCGATGGAGATGATCAGCGGCCCGAACTCGCGAACACGGTTCACCCAAAGGGTCTCCGGCATGCCCAGGTCCTGCCACTCCGCACGCTCTATCTCTTCCACCTGGGTTGCAGCCAGCACTGCGCAACCGCCCGGGAACACCGCATGCACCGCCTTGTTTTCCAGGCAGCCGGTGGTGGTTTCCGGCCCCATGCCACCTTTGCCGACAATCAGCTTCACACCGGTCTGCTCGATGAACTGCTTCTCGAACTTTTCCATGCGCATGCTGGTGGTCGGGCCAATGGAAACCATCTCGAAGCTGTCATCATCCTTCTTCCTGACGATAGGGCCTGCATGGAAAATCGCACCGCCACGCAGGTCAACCGGCAGTTCGCGGCCCAATTCGATGAGGCGCCGGTGTGCCACGTCACGGCAGGTCACCAGTTGGCCGGTGAGGTAGACGACGTCACCGACGTTGAGGTTGGCCAGGTCTTCGTCGCTGATCGGTGTGCTCAGGATCTTTTTCACAGTACTACCCCTTCGTGCGAGAGGATGTCGTAGGTCAGGTCGGCGTTGATGCGGATCTTGCCGCGGCGATGTGCCCAGCAGCCGGTGGACACTGCCACGCCGATGGTGGAGGGGTGGCGGGCCGAGGACTCGATGTTCACGCCCATTACGCTGCTGTTGCCGGTGAGCCCCTGGGGGCCGATGCCGATTTCGTTCAGGCCGTCTTCCAGCAGCTTTTCCATCATTGCTGCGCTTTCGTTGGGGTGGCTGGAGTCCACCTCGCGCAGGATGGCCTTCTTCGACAGGCGTGCTGCTGTCTCTACCGAGGTCGAAACCCCGACCCCCACCAGCAACGGCGGGCAGGCGTTGACCCCGCGAGAGGTGATCACATCGAAAACGAACTCGGTCACCCCTTCATAGCCTTGCCCCGGCATCAGCACCTTGGCCGAACCTGGCAAGGTGCAGCCGCCACCGGCCATGTACACATCGACGATGGCGTAGTCGGCATCGGGGATGATTTCCCAGTCCAGCCACGGGATTTTCGAGCCGGTGTTGGTGCCGGTGTTCTTCTCGATGAAAGTTTCCACCGCGTTGTGGCGCAACGGCCCCTGGATGGTGGCTTCCTTGGTGGCGTTTTCGAGGATGCTTTCCATCTCACCCAGCAGCGGGAAGCGCGCCCCGGCCGAGACGAAGTACTGGATCACCCCGGTATCCTGGCAACTGGGCCGGTTGAGCTTGTCGGCGTACTCCTGGTTGTCGGCCATCGAGTCGTACACGGCGATGGCCAGCGGGTTGGTTTCGGCGGCGCGCAACTTGGCGGTCTTTTCCTTCACGTCTTTGGGCAGGCGTTTGCCGATATAGGCGGTGAACTTGGCCATCACGTCGGTAAGCGATGACACGGCGGTTTCTTTGTCCATGATTATTTCCTCACTGCATCACAAGGCGGGTTCTTTTTGCTGTTATCGAAAGGTCAGGGTGTGGGTGTGCCGGCCTCCAGTTGTGCAAGGGCAGGGCGGGTATCGGTGGGTTGAGGTTCTGCCGGTAGCTGGCCGTCCAGGGCCTGGGCCATGCGTTGCTTGTCCAGTGCACCGACCCAGTTGGCGATAGCCACGGTGCCGACGGCATTGCCGATGGTGTTGGTGATGGCGCGGGCTTCGGACATGAAGCGGTCCACGCCCAGCAGCAGCACCATGCCGGCCACCGGGATGTTGTCCATGGTCGCCAGGGTTGCGGCCAGGGTGATGAAGCCCGAACCGGTCACCCCTGCGGAGCCCTTGGAGGTGAGCAGCAGTACGCCGAGCACGAGCAGTTGGTCCATCAGGGTCAACGGGGTGTTGGTGGCCTGGGCGATGAAGATGGCGGCCATGGTGTAGTAGATGCACTGGCCATCCGGGTTGAAGGTAAGGCCCGAGGGGATCACCAGGCCCACCACCGGTTTGGACACGCCGACCTTTTCCAGCTTGTTCATCAGTTGTGGCACCACCGATTCGGACGAGCTGGTGCCCAGCACCGTGAACAGCTCTTCCTTCAGGTACTTGAGGAACTTCCACAAGTTGAAGCCGGACAACCTGGCAATGGTGCCCAGCACGATCACCACGAACAGGAAGCAGGTCAGGTACATGGTTGCCATCAGCTTGCCCAACGACACGATGGAGCCCAGGCCGTATTTGCCGACGGTGAAGGCCATGGCGCCGCAGGCGGCCAGCGGGGCTACACGCATGATCATGCCGACGATGAAGAACATGCCGTGCGAGAACGCCTCCAGCACATCCACCATGGGCTTACCACGAGGGCCGAGGTGCGAGAGGGCGATGCCGAACAGGGTGCTGAACAGCAGGATCGGCAGGATTTCGTTCTTGGCGAAGGCGTCGGTCACGCTGCCGGGTATCACATGCAGCATGAAGTCGATGAAGCCGCCGCTGTTCCCGGCCGCGGCAGCGGTGTAGGTCGAGATGCTCTTGGCGTCGAGGGTGGCAGGGTCGACGTTCATGCCTTGGCCGGGCTGTACGATGTTGACCACCACCAACCCCAGTACCAGGGCAAAGGTGGACAGCACTTCGAAGTAGATCAGCGCACGCACACCCACGCGGCCGAGTTCCTTCATGTTTTCCATCTTGGCGATGCCCAGCACCACTGTGGCGAAGATGATGGGGGCGAAGACCATCTTGATCAGTTTGATGAAGGCGTCGCCGATGGGCTTCAAGTCTGCGCCCACCTGTGGCCAGAAAACCCCGATCAGCACCCCGAGGGTTACGCCGATCAATACCTGTACGTAAAGCTTGCCGAACAATCGCTTGGCCATTGCCGTCTCCGAATTATTGTTGTGAGTCGGATTTATCTGGCGGCCGGGCTGATCGTGGGGTGCAGGTCACACCTGGCCTTGGCGGCCGAAAAGCCCAGCTTCTTTGTGGTTAATCACGCAGGGCAAAAGGTAATGGTTTTTAAAAAATGCTGTAATACAATGAAATTCAACTCATTGTTTCCCTCAGGTTAATTATGAATCCGGTATCGGAGCTGGCGTTCTTCACCCAGCTGATCAGGGTGGGCAGCCTGGCGGGTACTGCGCGCGAACTGAACCTGACACCGCCCGCAGTCTCCAAGCGCCTGGCGCAGCTGGAACAGCGCCTGGGTGTGCGCCTGCTTAACCGCACAACACGCAGCATCAGCCTTACCGCCGAGGGCGAGACCTACCTGGTGAATGCCCGGCGGATACTGGGTGAGATCGAGGAAATGGAGCGCCAGGTGTCCAGCAGCCGTGCCGAGCCCAAGGGCCTGCTACGGGTCAATGCGCCGCTGGGTTTTGGTCGTACGCATGTGGGGCCGGCAGTGTCGTCGTTTGCCAGGCGCTACCCCGAGGTGGAGGTGCAGTTGCACCTCACCGACCGCCCAATCGCCCTGCCGAACGACGCTATCGATGTGGCCATCCGCTTTGGTGAGCTGCCTGATTCGCGTCTGATCGCGCGCAAGATCGCTGCCAACCGCCGCCGGTTGTGCGCGGCGCCCGGTTACCTGGAGGCCCACGGCACCCCAGAAGCGCCAAAAGACCTGGCCAGCCACAACTGCATCGTGTTGCGCCAGAACGATGCCGCGTTCGGCATCTGGCGGCTCAGCCGTGGCAAGCAGAGCGAGTCGGTGAAAGTGCGCGGCAGCCTGAGCACAAACGATGGCGAGGTCGCCCTGAACTGGGCCCTCGATGGGCAAGGCATCCTGATGCGGGCCGAGTGGAACCTGGCTGACCACCTGCGCAGTGGGCGGCTGGTGGAAGTGCTGGGTGACTACCACACCCCGCCCGCGGACATTTATGCGGTGTACCTGGAGCGCCTGAACCTGTCGGCCAAGGTGTCGTGCTTCGTTGAGCACTTGAGAACGTTCTTCCGACAGGGAGAAACTCTGGCTGCGTGGCAGTGAGCCGATTTGCCGATGGCGTGTGGTCGGCTCAGCATACTAAGGCTTGCCGAAAACCTTGGTTTCCCATGACCGCTGCGCAAAGCAATTGCGAAATCCGGTCAGACTCGGGTTAAATGAGAGTCATTATTAAAGACGCTCTGATCGGTTCTACCATGTCCTATGCTGACCCTTCCCTGCAAAAAGCCGTGCACACGCTCTACGAGGACCATCATTCCTGGCTGTGCGGCTGGCTGCGCAGCAAGCTCGGGTGCATGGAGCATGCGGCCGACCTGGCCCAGGACACGTTCATACGGGTGCTGACCCTGCGCAAGGCCGCGGAGCTGCAACAGCCACGGGCTTATCTGAGCAGCGTGGCCCGCAGCCTGATGATCGACATGTTCCGGCGCCGTGCCGTGGAGCAGGCCTACCTGGAAACCCTCGCGGCACGGCCCGAGCAGGTAGAGGTTTCGCCCGAGGCGCGCCTGCTGATCATCGAGACCCTGCTGGAAATTGATCGGCTCCTCGACGGCTTGGGCACGCGTACCCGCGAGATCTTCCTCATGGCCCAGCTGGATGGCCTGAGCTATGTGGAAATCGCGCGGCGCCTGGATGTTTCGCTCACTACCGTCAAAAAGCATGCAGTGCGGGCGCTGACCCATTGCCTGATGCTGGCCGAGGCGTGAACGATGGCGGGGGCTGAACCGTTGGACCGCAATACCCTGGAGGCTGCCGCACGCTGGTATGTCGAGCTGCGCTGCCAAGCGGATGACAGCACGCGAGCGGCGCATCAGCGCTGGTTGTTGAGTGACCCGCGACACCTGCAGGCCTGGGAGCGCCTGGCACGTTTGCAGGGCAAGCTGGCGCAGGTCACACCCGGTATTGCACGGCCAACGTTAAGCAGCGCCAGGGCCAAGCGGCGTGAGGTACTCAAGGTGCTGTCGGTGCTGCTGGTCGCGGGCGCGACAGGGGGTGTGGTGCTGCGTGATGGCGGCGTTGCGCGGTTGATGGCCGACGTGCGCACAGGCGTTGGCGAGCAGCGTTCGTTGCGGCTGGACGATGGCAGCCAGTTGCAATTGAACACCGACACTGCTGTTGATATTCGCTACGACGGCCAGTGGCGCGCACTTGAGTTGCTGAAAGGGGAGATCCTGGTGCAGACCGCATCGGATGCATTATCCCGCCCGTTCATCGTGCATACCGGGCAGGGGAGTGTCCGCGCACTGGGTACGCGTTTTATCGTGCGCTGCGACGCCGACGTTACGCGGGTGTGCGTGCTGCAGCATGCGGTGCAAGTGCGCAGTGCACAGAGCATGGCGGCTGTGCGGGTAGAGGCCGGGCAACAGTTGCAATTCAACACCGAAAAGATGGGCAACGTGACACCGCTAGCGGTGATGGCAGACGCCTGGTCCCGCGAGATGTTGATCGTGGATGACTGGCGCCTCGCTGATGTCGTGAGCGAGCTGCAGCGGTATCGGCCCGGGTACCTGGGCTGCGATGAGGCCGTGGGCGGGTTGCGACTGTCCGGGGCGTTTCACTTGGGCGACCTCGATATCGTCCTGGAAAACCTGACCACCACGCTGCCTGTGCGCATTCGTCGCTTCAGCCGCTACTGGACGCGCGTCGAGGCTGGCTGAAGCCTGATGCCGGTAGTTGAGCATTTTAGGGCTGCGCAGCAGCCCTAAAATGCTTGATTGAGTGTCATGGCCTGAAGGCCGGCGATTTTTTTTGCCTGGGGGGTTATCGATTGTCGTTCTCGTTCGACTTGTAGGTAGACGCGCACCAAGCGCAATGAAAAACCTGCCGCAGGGCGAAAGGAAACCGCATGCTCGCTGTCAACGATTGCAACCGCATCTTCTTGATCAACTCGACCAAAACCAGACTGGCGCGTGCAGTGCATCGCGCATTGTTCAGTGTGGTGCTGGCCGCGCCATTGGCAACGGTGATGGTCGTCAGCCCTGCGGTTGCGCAAAGCCAGGCTGAAGCTTCGTTTGACATCGCCGCCGGCCCGCTGGCCACGGCGCTTACCCAATTTGCTTCGGCAGCGGGGGTAACGGTGTCCTTTGAACCGTCTTCGGTGCAGGCGCTGAAGTCGCCCGGCCTGCGTGGCCGCTACAGCCCCGATGCCGGCCTGCGCCAGTTGCTGGCGGGTAACCGGTTGCAGGTGTTGAAGCAGGCCAATGGCAGCTACTCGCTGCTGCCAATGGTCGGTGACGATTCGACCCTGCAGCTTGATACCACCAGCGTGACCGGCGCGGCCGTGGAGTCCGCCTATGGGCCGGTGAATGGCTACGTTGCCAGCCGCAGTGCCACCGGCACCAAGACTGACACGCCCATCCTGGAGATCCCCCAGGCCATCAACGTGGTCACCGCCGACCAGGTGCAAGCCCAGGGCGCGCGCAACCTGACCCAGGCGCTGCGCTACACCCCGGGCCTGGCCACCGGCGGCTTTACCGATCGCAACAGCATTGCCGACGAAATCACCAGCCGCGGGTTTGCCCCGACGCCGCTGTACCTGGACGGCGCGTACCTGCCGTATGCCGGTAGCCTTGGGGGCGCACCTCAGATCGACCCCTACACGCTGGAGCGTATAGAAGTGCTCAAAGGCCCTTCTTCGGTGCTGTACGGGCAAAACCAGCCGGGCGGGCTGATCAACATGGTCTCCAAACGCCCCACCCGCGAGCAGCGTAACCAGGTGAAGCTTGGCGCTGGCAGTTACAACCGGGTCAACGGTGCCTTCGATACCAGCGGCCCGGTGGACGAGCAGAAGGCGTTTACCTATCGGCTGGTCGGCGTCGCCGACAAAGGCAACGAGATGGTCGCTCACTCGCACAGCGAGCGCTTGTTGCTGGCGCCGAGCCTGACCTGGGCGCCAAATGAAGACACGTCCCTGACGCTGCTCGCCCAAATCCAGCGTGATGATGGCCTGCCCGATTATCAGACGTTGCCGATGATCGGCTCGCTCAAGCGTGGCCCGACAGGCCAGCATATCGACCGGGACTTCTTTTCGGGGGACTCGCGGTACAACGATTACAAGCGCAACCAGTATATTTTTGGCTACGACTTCAGCCACCGTTTCAACGAAGACCTGGCCTGGCGCTCAACGGCGCGATACACCGATGTGCGCGACCGCTACAGAGGCTTCTACCTGCGCAGCTTTGTGACGGATGGCGATGTGGTCGACTACACCCGCGCCAACCGGGTCAAGCTTGACTGGCGCCAGCACAACATCGCCTACACCATCGATAACAACCTGGAGTACACCTTTGACACGGGCGCACTGCGGCACACCTTGCTGGCCGGCGCGGACTACCGTCACTTCTCGCGCAAGTACGATGGTTACAACGCCTACAACGTGTTGCCGGTCGACCTGTATGGCAAGAACAACTACCCCACCAGCAACGTAACGCCGGTGCTGGATACCCGTTGGGACAACACCCTGCGCCAGACGGGGCTGTACGTGCAGGACCAGATCAAGCTGGACAACTGGATCCTGACGGTAGGCGGGCGCCAGGACTGGGCGGAAGTCGACAACAAGGATCTGCTGGCGCACAGCATTGCCTCCCAACGCGACACCAAGTTCACCGGGCGCATCGGCCTAACCTATGTCACCGGGTTTGGCCTGGCGCCGTATGTCAGCTATTCCCAGTCGTTCTTGCCAACCGTGGGCACGGCAGCGCCCGAGCGCGGTGGCAAGGCGTTCGAGCCAAGCGAAGGCGAGCAATACGAGGTGGGGCTGAAGTACCAGCCTGTCGACGGTACCTTGTTCACGGCTTCGGTGTTCCAGGTGAAACAGAAGAACATGCTGACCGGCGATACCGAGTACCCGCAGTACCAGACGCAAAATGGCGAGGTGCGCTCGCGTGGTGTGGAGCTGGAGCTCAAATCCAGCATCGAGAATGTCGATGTACTGGCCGCGGCCACCTACATCGACTCGTTCTATACCAAAAGCACCTATGGCGACCAGGGCAACCGCAATGAGGCGCAGGCCCCGGTGTCTGCCACATTGTGGGTGGATTACCACTTCACCCAGGCCACTCTCAATGGCCTGACGTTTGGCGCCGGCGCACGTTACACCGGCCGTAAGCAGGGTAACTCGGCCAATACCTTCGAAGTACCGGCTTATGCCGTGTATGACGCCACCGTCAGCTACGATCTTGCCAAGCTCGACCCAAGCCTGCGCGGCCTGCAGGCCAGCGTGAATGTGCAAAACATCTTCGATCGCGAGTACGTATCCGACTGCAACTATGCGTTCGGCTGCTATTACGGACAGGAGCGGGTTGCGTCGGTAGAGATGACCTACGACTGGTGATCAAGCCCCCGCGCCACGCGGTATACTCCGCGCCATTTTGCCAATGGCGGGAGAACGCTATGCGCCAGGTTTTGCTCATCGTCGATGTCCAGTCCACCTTCAGCCCGCCCGAGTGGCTGGTCGATGGCTTGCGGCGGTTGTCAGCGAACATTCCTACCATTGCCTCGGTCGAGTTGCACGACGAACAGGTCACGCCGTTCGAGCGGCAGCTCGGCTGGCACCCGGCGGCCGAGGACGAAAGCCTGGTCGAAGCCGACCAGGTGTTCATCAAGCATGGCTACGGGCAGAGCGCCGAAGCCATCGAGTACATCAGGCAACTGGGTGTGGAGCGGGTGCTGGTGTGTGGGCTGCAGACCGAAACCTGTGTGCTGGCCGCTGGCTTTGCCCTGTTCGATGCGGGGCTGACGCCCACCCTGGTGACGGACATGACGGTAGGGTCTTCGCTGGACCGGTCGGCCAAGCTGGGGATCGAGCTGTGGCAGCATCACTTCCGCCAGGTCACGACCTCGGCTGAAGTGCTGGCCGAACTGGCGGGACAACGCTAAAGAATATTGTCACTTTGCCATCATGCGGCGCCAATGCGTATCATTGTCGATTGCATTCCGCTGATCGAGAAGGATCTCCATGCTTAAAAAGCCATACCTGGCAGCTGTTCTGCTGCCTGTCACAATGCTCTGGGCGGGCCTTGCCCACGCCTTTACCGATGGTATCGACCGTTCAATCACCCTGGAAAAGGTCGCGCAGACGTTCGTCGTGCAGAAGGACGGCAGCTTCCGTCTTGATGTCGACAGCGTCATGCTGATCAACGAAGAACGCGCCATCAAGACCAATGCCCAGCACCCGGTAAGCTACAACCGTTCGCTGGAGACACTGGAGGTGGTCGAGGCCTACACGCAAAAGCCCGACGGCCGCAAAGTGCAGGTGGATGCCGCGCACATCAAGGAGCAGCAGGAGCAGGCTTCTGCGCAGGCGCCGATGTTCCAGGACTCGGTCAACAAGGTGGTCATCTTCCCCGAGGTTGCGGTGGGGGACCGGCTGGTGCTGCGTTATCAACGTAACCGCGCTACGCCGCTTTTCCCTGGGCAGTTCGAAGACATCACCGTGCCGCAGTTCTACCCGGTCGGGCAGTTTTCGCTGACCTACGACCTGCCCCAGGGCATGCCGCTGCAGGCCGATGCCCGTGGTTTCAAGGCGTCGTCACCCGCCAGCGGGGAAGGGCGCACGGTGTATCGCTGGGACTATGTACCGGCGGCGCGGGCGCGGATCGAGACAGGTGCAGTGTCGTACCTGGACTACGGCCATTACCTGGCGGTTTCGACGTTCTCCGGCTTCAAGGACTTCGCCCAGGCCTACCAGGCCAGGGCCACGGTCGAGGTCACTCCGCAGATCAGTGAACTGGCGAAGCGCCTGACGGCCGGCTTGCCCACCGCGCGGGAAAAGGCGCTGACCCTCAGTGACTGGGTACGCGAGAACATCCGCTATGTGGCGGTGTACGTCGGCGCTGGCGGGGTGGTGCCGCATGCCGCGCAAACCGTACTGGACAACCGCTACGGGGACTGCAAGGACCATGTTGCGCTGCTGGAGGCGCTGCTGGGCGCGGCAGGCATCAAGAGCACCCCGGCGCTGGTGAACCAGGGCACTGCCTATGTGTTCCCCAAAGTGCCGACCTTGGGTGTGCTGAACCATGTCATCACCTATGTGCCGGGCCTGGACTTGTACCTGGACTCGACTGACCCATCGGTTGCTGCCGGTTACCTGCCGTTGACCGTGCTGAACAAGCGAGTGCTGCTGACTGCCACTGGTGAGTTTGGCAAAACCCCGGCCATGCAACTGAACCAGGTTTCCAGTGACTTGCTGTTCAAGGTCAAGACCGATGGTGGTGCCGACTTCACCAATGTTTCGACGGTGAAGGGCTGGGCCAGCGAGATGAGCCGCTTCGGCTTGAAGTTGATGAAACCGGAAGACCGGGAAATGCTGGTCGAAAGGGTGCTGGCCGCCTATGGGCAGCGTGGCAGTGGTTCGATCAAGATCGAGCCGCCCACCGCCAACGGCGACTTTGTCAGCAATGTGGATGGGCACACGGAAAACCTGGTCAACCTGCCGGGGCCGGTGGGTGTGGCGACCCTTACCAGCCTGGCGGGCGGTATCTCGCAGAACGTCTACAGCTTCACCCTGGAGAAGGAACGCAGCCAGAGCTTCGTGTGCATTGGCAACGACACGGTGGAGACCTCGCGCTTCGAGTTCCCCGCCCAGGTCAACGTGCTGGCAATCCCGAAACCTGTGAAGCTGCATGACGACAATGTCGACTACAGTGCGCGTTATTCCCAAGAGGGCAACGCAGTGTTGGTGGAGCGGCGTTTCAAGTTCAGCCACCCGGATGCAGTCTGCTCGCCGGAGGACTTCACGGCCATGAAACCGGCGCTGGAGGCAATGATCCGCGACCTGCAAAGCCAGATCATCGTGCAGGCTGGGTAGCTCTGACACCGGCCGGTTAAGCAATCAGGGCCGCTTTGCGGCCCATCGCCGGCAAGCCAGCTCCCACAGGCCAAGCGCAGGTCTCAAGTCCTGCGCGGTTCTTGTGGGAGCTGGCTTGCCGGCGATGAGGCCAGGACGGGCAGCACAAGGCAGTAGCTCTAGAAGTCCCAGCGCGTCGTCACCATCATGTTGCGTGGCTCGCCGTAGTACGTGGTATCGAAGTTGCCAAGCCCGGTCAGGTAGACCTTGTCGAACACGTTGTTGGCATTGACCGTGAAGCTCAAGTGCTCGCTGTACTGATAGCGGGCCATCAGGTCCACCAGGGTGTAGCCGCTTTGTTTGATGCGGGTGTAGTCGTTGGCGATCGGGCTGTAGATGTTGCCGTAGAAGCCGCTCTGCCAGCGCAGCCCACCGCCCACGGTCACCTGGTCGAATGCGCCAGGCAGGCGGTAGGTGTTGAACAGCCGCACTACGTGCTCAGGCTTGGTGGTTGCCAGAGGGAAGCCGAAAATCCGTTGGTCGTCGGCGTCGCGGGTACGGGCGTAGGTGTAGCCGGCGGTGACGTTCCAGCCGGGGGCCAGTTCGCCGGCCAGCTCCAGTTCGACGCCCTTGGTGGTGGCGCCGTCGATGGCTTTGTAGATACCTTCGTTGGTCACCGGGTTGGTGCCGATGTTGGAGGCGACGTTGTCTTGCTCGATGCGGAAGAACGCCAGGGTGCCGTTCAGCCTGCCGTCGAACCAGGCAGCCTTCAGCCCGGCTTCATAGCCGTCACCTTCGACGGGGGCGAGGGTGGCGCCGTTGATGTCCTTGTAGACCTGCGGCTGATAGATCGACGTGTAGCTGGCATACACCGAGTAGGTGTCGTCCAGGTCATAGACCACGCCCGCATAAGGGGTGACCACACCGTGTTCCTTGTAGCTTGCGTGGGTGTCGCTCAACGAAGACGTTGGGTAATAGTCCTGATCATCGTTGTACTTGAAGGTGCTGACCCGGGTGCCGAGGATGAGCGAAAGCTTGTCGGTCGGCCTCAGGCGGGTGGCCACGTAGGCGCCGTTCTGGCTTTGCGTGGTGGTGTAGTCGCCGTTTTTCGGGAAGTTCTGTTCCGGCAGTTTGCCGTTCCAGTCGAAGATGGAGCCGGGCACCATGGCGAACGCGCTGCCGTCGTAGGTATCGCCGGTCTGCTTCGAATGAGAGGTCATGAAGCCTGCCACCAGGTCGTTCTCGCGGCCGAACAGGGTGAACGGGCCGGAGACATTCACGTCTGCGGTGTTCTGCACGCGGTGACCTTCCCAGCGCCCCCAGTACAGGAACATGCCCTCGCCGGTCGCCGGGTCCGGGTTGCCGCCGCTGGCGGACGCCAGGCGCGTGTCATGATCGCTGATCATGTGGCTGAGGCTGAGCTTGACCTTCCAGTCGTTGGCCAGGGCCTGCTCCAGTGAGGTGAAGTAGGTGGTGGACTGGAAGTCGCGGCGGCTCCAGTCTGCCGCCGGGTTGTGCGAACGCGAGAAATCGGTGCGGCTGCCGTCGGAAAAGTAAGTCGGGTTACCTGTCCAGGACGACCCGCGCGGGGTGGTGGCCTGGTTGTCGATGCCGAAGGTGAGCAGGGTGTCTGGCGTCAGGTCGGCTTCAAGAATGCCGTAGTAGACATCCTTTTTCTGCTTGTAGTGGTCCAGGTACGACTTGCGGTCCTGGTAGGCACCCACCAGGCGGCCACGCACGCTACCGCTGTCGTTGAGCGAACCCGAAATATCACCTTCGGTACGGTAGTTGTCCCAGGACCCTGCGCTGGCGGTGATCGACGCCTTGAAGTCTTGAGTGGGCTTCTTGCGCACCAGGTTGACCGTCGCCGAGGGGTCGCCAGAGCCGGTCATCAGGCCGGTCGCACCCTTGATGACTTCGATGCGGTCGTAGGCGGCCATGTCGACGTGGGTCACGCCCTCATCGTAGACGCCGTCGTAGATGGTGTTGATGCCATCGTACTGGTAGTTGGTAATGGCAAACCCGCGGGCGGAGTACTCCATGCGTTCGCTGTCGTAAGCCTGAACCGAAACCCCGGGCGTGTTGCGCAGCACGTCGCCGATGTCTTGCGAGCCATGGTCGTCGATCACCTGGCGGGTGATCACGCTGACCGACTGCGGCGTTTCGCGCAGGGTCAGCGGCAGCTTGGTTGCGCTGGTAGAACCGCCGGTGGTGTAGGCGCCGGTACCCTCGGTGACGTTACCCAGCCCCAGGGCATCGACGCGGCTGGGGGCTAACTCCAAGGCATCGCCCTGTTGGGTGCTTGACAGCAGCGAATAGCGCCCGTCGCTTTCCCGGGTAGCCTGCAACCCGGTGCCACTGAGCAGAATCTGCAAGGCTTGGTCGACGTCATAGCGCCCCTCAAGCGCAGGCGAACGTTTACCGCGCGTCCAGTGGGTGTCGAACGACAGCACGATGCCAGACTCGGCAGCGAACTGGGTCAGCGTTTCGCCAAGGTCGCCCTGCGGCAGGTGGTAGTCATGGGCTTGCGCGGCGCTGGCAGCGCCAGGCCCCGCTAGCAGTGCAGTCAGTAACAGGCAGGTGCGCAGGCCTGGCGCAGTGAAAGGCCTGGGGTTGAAGCGGCAGGTCATCGTCGCGTTTCTCTGATAGGTAAAAGTCGGGATACCTATGAGTCGGATAACCCCTGGCAAAGTGATCAGGCGCCCAGCATTTTTTTTACGCCGCCGTGATGGTGACCCAGAAACGCGTACGCACCTGGACCTGCACCGGCAGTGACGTGGTCAGCGCGCGCAGGATCTGGTCGGTATCGTCGAGCCGGTAGGTGCCGCTGATGCGCAGGCCTGCCACGGCTGGCGTGCAGCGCAGCCAGCCCGGGCGGTAGCGTGAAAGGTTGCTGATGAACGCGTCGAGGCGCTGGTCATTGGCGATCAGCAACCCCCGGCCCCACGCATCTGCGGCCAAGGGGACGGTTTCCAGCGCGGCGAAGCCCTGGTCGTTGAACCGACAGCGCTCGCCGCTGTTTACCAGCAGGGTCTGGCCCGAGCTCAGGGTTACACGCGCCTGCCGGGCAAATACCTCCAGGCTGCTGCCGTCATCGAACAAACGCAGGGCGAAGCGGCTTTCGCCTGCCTCGACCGTGCCGTTTCGGGTGCTGACCGTGCAATGCTGGCGAGCTGGCACCGTGACCATGACTTCACCTTGGCGCAGCAGCAAGCGTGCAGGGCCGAGGCCGTCATCCACATCGACTGCAGAGGCGGTATTGAGCATCAACGCAGTGCCATTGCTCAGCATCAGCGAACGCTGTTCGCCCACGCCGGTGCGCACGTCTGCCAGCAGTGGAGACTGCTTGACCTCCCGGTATCCCCCAAGGCCCAGCGCGCCGCCGCCCAGCAGTATCAAGCCAGCCTTGACCACCCGCCGACGGCTAGCGTTGCGGCCGTGGGCTGCCAGCGCCAGTACGCGTGCAGACGCCGGGTTTTCGCTGGCTGCCATGCGCGTTTGCAGGCGCTCTGCCTGCTGCCAGGCCCAGGCATTGACCGGCGTCGCATTCAGCCACAGCTGCCAGGCCGAGTAATCACTGGCCTGCACCTCACCGCTGTTGAGCTGGCTGAACCAGTGCGCGGCCTGGCGCAACGAAGCCAGTTGCTCGGCATTCAGGTTCATGCTCAGTGGCCATGCCCAAGGCTGTAGATCATGCAGTGCTCGGCCGCCTTGGCAATGTAGCGGCGCACACTGACTTCGGAAATACCCAGCTGGGTGGCGATGTGTTTGTAGGGCATGCCATCGATCTGCGAAAGCAAAAACGCTTCACGTACCTTGGGCCCGAGCGCGGCTAGCATGGCGTCGAGCTCGAACAAGGTTTGCAGCAACGCCACGCGTTGCTCAGGTGAGATGTCCAGTGCTTCGGGTTGCTCGGCGAGCACCTGTAGCCAGGCCCTTTCCAGGTGCAGCCGGCGCAGGTGATCGATCATCAGGCGGCGAGCGATGGTTGCTAGGTAGCCTTTGGGTTCGCGCACGGCGTCCAGCTTTGCAGCGGCGTCGGCTGCAGACATGACACGCACGAACACATCCTGGACGAGGTCTGCTGCCAGGTGGCTGCAGTTCACCCGCGGTTTCAGCCAGTTATGCAACCATTTGCTCTGGGCGCGGTATAGCTGGCTGACTTGAGAAGTAAAAGCTATATCCGGGATGCTCATCCATGCCGCCTGAAAATGTTTACAAATGTTAATGGTTCGCATTTTAGGCAGAGTGTTTCAGGGTTTGCAATCACAGCGCCATTGCCGGCAAGTCAGCTCAAGCAGAGGTAGCACGCTCGGCCGCATCGGCTCCACGCGCCTGGTTTTGCTTGTTCCATCGCGTAAACAGCAGACGCAACAGGGTGTTCCAGCAGTAACCCGCCAGTACCCCTCCGGCGAGTGCCAGGGCGACCTCGAACAGCGGATGCCTGAAAACATGGTCCGCCAGCGACTGGAACTGGAAATGCGTCAGATAGATGAACAAGGTTGACGATGCAATGACCGCACCTCCCCGTGCTACCAGGGCGGGCACTGGCACCGAGCGGACCCAGATAAGGGCCAGCATCGCCGGCAGGGCGATATCGATATAACGCAAGAAAGCCTCCCAGCCAACGCCGGCAACGGCCATCAGGTCCAGCTCGCCGACCACCAGCACGGCCACCGCGCTGGCCACCCACTTGCGCGCGGTGGTATCAGCATGGTGCACGGCCATGCCCAGCACCATGACCGCCAGAAAGTGCTGCGGTACCCGGTTGAGCAGCGCACTGGCGTCGAAAACGAAGCGACTGAGCAGCACATCCAGCGCCACCAGCGCACAGGCCGCAATGATCAGGCAGCGGAACGGGTCGGCGAGGATGGCTTGGCGCACGCGCCTGATGGACAGCACCACACCGATGATCAGGATCATCTGTACCAGCACTTCGATGTACCAGTAATTGAACAGGCTGACCTCGCTGGCCGGGAACCAGTTGGACACCAGCAGCAGCGATTGCCAGTGCAACCGGTCGAACACCAGCTGGATCAGCGCGGTGTACAACAGTGTGGGCACCACAATGGCCGTCAGCGACCTGAGCAGCGTGCGCGCATCGCCACGCTCTTCGATGGCTTTGAGCTGGAACCGCGCCAGGCTGATGCCGGAGACGAGGAACAGCACCGATGTTTCGCCGACGATCAACCAATGGTCGAACTCGCTCAGGTGGCCGACCACGATCAGGATGATGGCCAGCATCCGCACGAACACCGGCATCTCCATCACCCGCCACGCGCTTTTCGGGGGCGCATTCAGCTCGGCCAGCTGGCACACCGGAAGCGTTTCCCAGCGCTGTGGCAGGTGGCCGATCAGCTCCTCCAGCACCCGTGAGGCTTGCACGAACGACAGCGAGTCGCCGCCCAGTTCGACAAAGCTCAACCTGGCGTCCAGGCGCGGTACCTGGAGGATGCGCGCCCAGGCCGTGCTCAGTTTTTCCGCCAAGGGGGACAAGGGAAGGCTGGCGCTGTCGTCAAATGGCGCAGGCAAGGCGCGTTTGTCCACTTTGCCGTTAGGGGTGAGCGGCAGGGCCTCGAGGAACATGAACAGCGCCGGCACCATGTAGTCCGGCAGCTGGCCGGCGAGCGCCTGGCGCAGTTCATCGGCGCTGGTGGGCTTTTGACCAACGCAATAGGCCACCAGCCGGATCGACGCGCTGTCGTGGTTGGCCACGACCACGCATTGGCCGATGTGGGGGTGACGGGTGATGGCGTTCTCGATTTCCGCCAGCTCGATGCGGTGGCCACGGATTTTCACCTGGCTGTCACCGCGCCCCAGGAAACTGGCGCTGCCATCGGCCAGGTAGGTGCCCAGGTCACCGGTGCGGTAACAGCGGTCGCCTGCGTCCCCGGTGAACGGGTTGACGATGAACTTGGCCTCGGTCAGCGCCGGGTCGCCCCAGTAACCCTGCGACAGATAGGGGCTGCGGATGAGGATTTCACCGGTTTCGCCCACGCTGACCAGCTGGTTGGCCGCGTTGACCACCAGCAACTGCGCATTGGCGATACCTTTGCCCAAGGGCACCCGTGAACTGTCCCCGTCAGGGGAGAGGGTATGGAAGGCCATGGCTTGTGGCGTTTCCGTGGTGCCATAGAAGTTGACACTGACAGCGCAGGGCGCAATGGCGCGGATCTGCTGGTACAGCGCCGGGCTGAGCGCATCGCCGCCCCAGAACAGGTAGCGCAGTTGATCGAGTACCTGGCCATTCATGTGTGCGCCGGTCTCGATCAGCTTGCCCAGCGGCGGGGTGAGGTGGATTACGCTCACGCCGTGCTGTTGAATCCAGCATGCCAGCTGTGACGGGTCGGTCAGGGTCGGCTGGGCGGGGCAGGCGATGGTCGCGCCAATCGACAGGGGCGTGAACACGTCGCGGTACACCGGGTCGTGGCCCAGACCGGAAAGCAGGGAGAAAGTATCAGCCTGGGTAAAGCCATGCTGGCGCACATGCCAGTCGATGAAGTGCACCAGGGGCGCGTGGTGAGTAACGATACCCTTGGGTTCACCTGTGCTGCCCGAGGTGAAGGTGATGTACGCCGGTTGCTCGGGGTTGACGCTGGGCAGCGCGACCTGTTGCCAGGGAAAAGCTTGCAGTGCCTCAGCGGGGGCTTCCGGCACCGTAACCACAATGGGGCCGGAGACGTCGAGGGGGGCCTCGCCACAGCGCAGGACCACGGCAGGCGCCAGTGTACGGATGATCTGCCCAATGCGCGCGGGAGGGTATGCAGCGTCGGCCACGGTAAAGGCCAGGCCGGCACGCAGGCAGCCGAGCATGGCGTACACCAGGGCGGCGCTGCGGCTGGCGACGATGACCACACGATCGGCACCACTGGCAGCGTTTTCTACCAGATACGCGGCAATGCCCTGGCTTATCTGCGCCAGTTGGGCATAGCTGCAGCTGCTGTGCCGGGCAAGGATGGCGGTGGCATCCGGGCAGCGGCCGGCCTGTTCGAGGAAGGCGTGGTGAATCGGCTGGTCAGCACGGTACTCCAGGCGCAGCGTTGGGTTCGGGCGCAGGTCCGGCATGATGGGTGAGGGCTCCGCATGAACGTTGGGGCTGGCTGGTAGCACAACGCTAGTGCAGGGTGGCCGATGGCGCCAATGTTCAGCGGGATTGGGAGGTGCTTGTCGACAGTCGGGTGCGCTGCGCGCCGCTCTCGTGACACAAGGCGGCTCCCACAAATATGGCGTGGGCCCGGGGCCTGTGCGGTCCCTGTGGGAGCTGGCTTGCCGGCGATGAGGCCAGTACAGATACTGCACGGCAGCCTGCACTGGCCCGATCCATCAGGCCACATCCACCAGCACGATCTCGCTGTCCTCGATGGCGGTCACCCGCAGCACGTCTTCCTGCTCGATCGCTACACCGTCCCGCGCCTTGGCCCGCAGCCCGTTGACGTCCACCAGCCCCTTGGCCGGCACCAGGTAACCCCTGCGGGCGGCATCGAAGCGGTACTCGGCGGTTTCACCTGCACGCAAGGTGGCGGCCACCAGGCGGGCATCGGTGCGAATCTGCAGGCTGTCTTCATCACCGGCACGGCCGCTGGCCAGAGTCACGAAGCCTTCGCCACGTTCGCCTTTGGGAAACGGCCGGCTGCCCCACTGCGGTGCTTCACCCGTGCGCTCCGGCACGATCCAGATCTGGAAAATACGCGTATCTACGTCTTCCAGGTTGTACTCGCTGTGCACGATACCGGTACCGGCACTCATCACCTGCACGTCACCGGCTTCGGTACGGCCTTTGTTACCCAGGCTGTCCTGGTGGCTGATCGCGCCTTCACGCACATAGGTGATGATTTCCATGTCGCGGTGCGGGTGCGGCGGGAAGCCGTTGCCAGCCGCGATCAGGTCGTCGTTCCATACCCGCAGGTTGCCCCAGTGCATGCGCGCCGGGTCGTAGTATTCGGCGAATGAGAAATGGTGGTGGGCATCGAGCCAGCCGTGGTTGGCGTGGCCGAGGCCTTCAAAGGGTCGCAGTTGCAGCATGGTCGTGCTCCTTGAATCAGTGGAATGACGCCATGATGCGCTAATGAAACATCGAAAATAAGCGTAAATATCGGCTTAAAACAATCATATTGTTCGATGTAAATTGCTGCCATGCTTTATTCGCTTCATCGCCTAATCCACTGATCTGCAAGCATTCGCTGGCGATTTTCCGTCGATGCGGCGAACATGCCAGCTGTTTTTGTTTTTCAACGGAGTGACCGTGGCCCACGAGCAACCCCAGGCCCCCGCCGACCTTACCCCACCCGCGCAATTGCCCTGGTTTCGCCGCCTGGCCGCCCGCCTGCTGGGGCGTGGCCTGACCCGTCTGCAAGCCCAGCACCGTGACTCCTGGTTCCTCGGCCACGCCACCGGCCAGCGTAGTGGCCACGCCGAGGGCGTTCGTGAAGGGTTCGACCGCGGGCGGGTGGAGGGTTACGAAGCCGGGCGCCAGGTGCTGGTGATCCGCGATACCCGGCCTGACATCGCTGCCGTGCCCGGTCAGGACGACAACCTGTTCGACGACTGGCGCCTGCCGTTGACAGCCGAGCTGAAAAAGCGCTTCAAAGCCGACGTCGCCCAACGCCTGCCCGCCGAGGCGCAACCCAGCGCCGCGCAGTGGAAACTGATCTTCAGTGACACCCCGTCCACCTGTGTGGTGGCCGGCGCCGGGGCAGGCAAGTCCACGTCGCTGGTGTTGCGCATCCTGCTGCTGCGCCATTATCTGGGTTACGAGCTGGACGCGATGACCGTGGTCACGTTCACCCGCGAGTCGCGCAAGGACTTCATCAAGCGCCTGGTGCAGGTATTCGCCCTGTGGCAGATCAGCCTGCAACCGGTGCAGGCTCGCGAACTGGTGCGTACTTTCCATTCGCGCATCCTGCCGTTGGTACGCAGCTTGCCGGGCTTCGGCCAGGTGCGCGCCTTCGAGACACTGGGCAACGAGATGCCTGCCGGGCGGGAGGCCGAGGCCGACAGCAACCCGTTCGACCTGCGCCTGAACGATGCCCAGCGCCAGCAACTGAACCAGTGCTATAGCAGCGTGCTGGGTGAGAGCCCGCGTTTTGCCGAGCTGGTCGGCCTGTTGCGCAGCGAAGCCTTGCAACTCAAACCACTGGACCCGAACAACCCTGACGTGCAGAAGCGCGCACAGGTGACCCAGTTGGCCGCCCAGCGCGACGAAGAACTGTGCGACGTAATCGAGGACCTGTGGTTCGCCGCCGGCGCCTGGCCGATCAAGGGCATCGAGCCTTGCCGCGAAACTGTCGACATCCGTGGCAGCCGCTTCCATGTGCATGGCCGCCTGGCTGGTCAGGGGCCGTTGGTGGTGCTGGGCTTCGACCCGGCTGAAAGCCCACAGTACCAGCGCCCCGGCGCCAAGTTGGCAGTGCGTGCCGAGTGGGCGGTCAAGCGAACCCTGTTGCAGGCCTTCTGCGACCGGCCGCTGATCTGGCTCGACAACTATGCCATGGCCCGGCGCCTGGCGGCCTCGTTGGCTGGCGATGCCGTGGCCGGCCCGGGGTTCGAGTACAAGGTCAAGGGCGAACTGGCACCGGCGCCGTTGCTGGACGCCTTTGTCGGCGCGGCCAACTTCATCGAGAACCTTGGCCTGGACGTGAACAACGCGGTGGCGGCGATGAGCTTCCCGCCCGGCGACAGCGATGCCTTGTTTTTCGAGGCCCTGGCCCTGTACTGGAAGGCCCTGGAAGCACACCTGCTGGACCAGTCGCCGCCGGTGATGAGCTACAACCGCATGTTCGCCCTGTTCAGCGAGAACAACCCGGAAAACCTGCAACTGCTGCCCGACCCGTTGTTGCGGCCTCTGGCGCACCTGATGATCGACGAGTTCCAGGACGTGTCGCCGCAGATCGTCAGCTGGCTGCGCGCCAGCCTGGCTGAAATCCGCCGGCGTGGCCCGACCATGCACACCGGGCGCCATGCCCAGCATTCGTCGCTGCTGTGCGTGGGTGACGACTGGCAGTCGATCTATGGTTGGCGGGGCAGCTCGCCCAAGTACTTCATGGAGTTCACCAAAGCCTTCCCGTCGCCGGCCAACACGCGGGTGATGCTGGTCGACAACTATCGTTGCCAGCAGCAGGTGATCGACGCGGCCGAGCACCTGGTCAAAGGCACCCCGGCGATTGCCGGCAAGAAAGCCCGCGCCAGTGGCCCGGCAGCCGAATTGCCGGGCTCTGCGGTCAAGGTGTTCGACCGTGACGAGGCCGCCTTGGGTGAAACGCTGATCGAGCACTACCAACGGGGTGAGACGGTCATGATGCTGTACCGCAAGGGCAGCGACAGGGCCTTGATGAGCGAGCACCTGCAAAGCGTGCTGCACGCCGAGGCGGCGTTGCCGGCCGAGCAGCGCCGGCTGCGTCAGTTGACCTACCACAGTGCCAAGGGCTTGCAGGCCGATGCGGTGTTCATGCTGGGCGACTGCCAGTACCTGACCAGCTCGCCCTACAAGAACCAGGTGTACCGCCAGGCGGGTCTGGGCAAGGCCGGGGATGCCCAACCGTTCGATACGGCGCAGAAGGAAGAAGTGCAGCGCCTGGCCTACGTGGCGGTGACCCGCGCGGTGCAGCACTGCTACTGGCACGTGGAGGCCGCCAGTGGTGACGCCGCAGCGGCCCCACGGGCGTCCGGCCGGGTGGATGGCAAGCAGGCCTTCTTCGAAGACCTGCGCGGGCAGTGAGTGGGGTTCAGCGGCCGATTGTTTGCGTCTGGCGGGTGAGGCTGATCAGCAGACCGGTTTCAACCTGCTGCTGCTCGGCAGTCAGCGCGTCCACGCCTTGGCGATACTGCTGCTCGTTGAGCGCGACGCGACGCAGCCTGCCCTCGGCATCCACCGGGCTTTCAGGCATGACCCTGGCCAAGGCTCGTCGCACAGAGCTGTCCAGGGATGTCACTGGGTCGGCGGTTTCATCCAGGCAGTAATAGAGGTAGTCAAGGCCTGGCCGCCAGAAGTCGGTTATCAGGCTGAACTGTGCCGCATGCTCTCGTTTCAAGTACTCGACCCAGCCCGGCTGCTGGGTCAACCATTGTTCTCGAGCGGTGGCATCCGTATCCAGCTCAAGGACCGCAACTTTCACCTTGTCGATGATTGTCTGGTTGATCCTGGCCGTGCTGCGGTACAGCATGCCGCTGCTCGGCTCAGGGTAGTCCAGCACGGTAGCCAAGGACTGGCGCAAGGCCAGGCGCAGCTCGATATCGTCCACCAGCCCGGTTTCCAGGGCGGAGTCCGGAAAGGCAGAGGGCTCGTCGAGCACATCGTACGAGGGTAGATCTTCATCGAAGCTATCATTTAGTAGCGCCTGCTTGCGCAAGGACCGTTTCCAGCTGATGCGGTCCGCCAGTTGATTGACCTGATCGCGACGATACAACTTTCGATACAGGTTCAGCAGATCGGCCGGCCGACTACCGGCATGGCCGGCAGCGTCGTGGGCCAGCACTTCTATCTCCAAGGCACTGAATGCGTCGGCACCTGCGTCGCCGCAGGTTGGGGGGAAGTCCCCGGCCACTGTCGCGAGGCGTTCGCGCAACACGGTGTCGTGGGCAGCGTCATCCAGCAGCTCCCATACACGCTCCCTCAGGGCCTCGGCATCACGCCGCGCCTCTGCCGACTGGGCAACACGTTCAAGCACCCCCAGCAACGCTGCGTTTTCACCTTGGTCAAAGAGGCCGCTCCACAGCTGCTCTTCGGCACTGCTCGCGCCGCCACGGAAAAAACCTTGCCACGGCGGCACGTCTTCTGCGTGCTCGAATACATTGACGCCACTGCTGCCCAGGCGCGCACGTGCCTCGGCTTCCAGCGTGTTGTAGTTGAACAGCCAGCGGCGCTCAGGCAAGCGAGCGGCGACATCGCGGGCGAACGGGGTGCGCAGTACACCTGGCAAGTCTGGCAGGGTACGAATGCGGTTGGAGGAGAGGTTCAGATAGCGCAGCTCGTACTGGGGCTGGCTCATGAGTGTTGTCAGGCTGTCGGGCCATTGCTGCAGTTCGCAGCGGTCAAGGTCCAGGTGGCTGAGGCGGGCCATGAAGCGCAGGTCTGGCGCCAGCCGCAGTGGGTTGCCCGACAGGTGTAGTACCTTGGGATGGATCATGTCCTGAAACTGGGCGGCCAGGCTCTCATCAAGTGTGATCTGGTTGCTGCCCAGGCCAAGTCCATCCAGGGGCAAACGCGTCAGGAAGGCCAAGCTGGCATTATCGAGCCGCAGCCGGTTACGGCTGAGGCCGAGCACCCGCAGGCCAGGCATCGCCCCAATGGCTTGCTGGGCAGTGGCTGAAAGGGTAGTCAGGCCATTGCCTGTCAGGCCCAGTTCGCGTAGCCGTGGTGCAGACTTGAGCGCCTCGAACAATGTTTCAGCGTCCATCTCCGGGTTACCGATGATTTCCAGGGTGTCCAGGTCAGGGAAGTTGGCCAGGAAGCCACCCTCCAGTCGTCGCATCTGCAACCCATCAAGGACGAGTTGCCGGATATGCGGCATACGGGCAGTGAACGCTGGCAGCGCTTCCAGTTGCATCTGGCTCAGCACCAGCACTGCGCGTTGCGCGCCGCCTTCACGGCGCGAAGCACTCATCAGTCGCTCGGTGAATTGCTGGCGATCAAAGCGTTCTTCAAGGGTGCGTGAGGTGCTGACCCAGCGGTTGAGATCACGGTTAAGCGTGCGCTGCTCGGCTTCCAGTTGGCTGATTGCACTACCCAGGTCGCCTCCTTGGGCAAGTTCGGTTTGCAGCGCGCTGATCTCCTGGCTGCTGAGTTCGGGGTAGAGTGCCCGAAGTCGACGCGCGGCTTGCAAGGCTCGCCCTTGCAAACCACGGCCGCTCAGGGGATAGCCAAGCTGGCCGTTGGCCAATCGCAAGGGGGAGCGGAACCTGGGATTGATGGGTTGCTGGCCGAGCAGTGAGGCGCAGTGCTGGCGATCGCCGAGGGCGAGTTCCAGCAACTGGGCAGGGTCAGCCTGCGGGTGTTCGGCTTGCAGCGCCTGTTGCAGGCGCAGGCTGTCCTCGTTGGCCAGGCTGGGTCTGAAAATACCGATGATGGCGCGGTCAAGCCGCACTCGAGCTTGCAGAAGGCGAGCTTCCTCGGCAATGCGAAGCGGCACCCGCCCGTTTGTCAGGCGTTGCCGTCCGGCGTTGCTGATGTTGGCAAGCAATTGTTCAAGCGCGCTGTCCGGTAGCCCGGGAAACTGCCGGGCGAGGGTTTGTGCGGTTGCTGGGCGTGTGGGACGGTGTCTTTGTTGCAGGCTCTCGAACAGCGCCTCGCGATGCTGTTCCAGGTGTTGCGCGAGCCTGTTGTTCAGCGCGTGCGATCGGTGCTCGGCTAGTGTGTCACCGAGCAACTGCTCAATGGCTTCTTTATCCATCTGATCCAGCACGGTCTGGCTCAGCTGGCCATTGTCCAGGTCGGTACGGGTAATTTCGATTTCCACTTGGCCCAGCGTGTGCGGGGGGCCGTAGCGCACAGATTCGCCCCAGGGCTCTGGCCCTTGGTAAACCTTGAGCACGTTCCCCTCGGGCCACCCCGGCAGGCGCAGCAACTCAGGCAAGGCGAAGTTCTTGTACGCAGCCAGCGGCAACCCATGGCGCACGCAGTTGATGATCTGTTGAGTTTGATTGTCCAGTTGCAACCGCTGCAGCGCGTCGATCAACAAAGCGGGTGGACGCAGGCCTGCTGCCTGAGCGCGGCGCAGCACGTCTGGATCGGTACCGGTACTGCGCATGGCATGGTCCAGTTCGCTGTCGTCCAGGCCTGCGCTATGGTCGCCAAGGCGGCGCATGAGCTGTTCGCGGTCCCATTCCAGAGGCTGCTCATGAGCCAGTTGCCAGCGGGCATTACCGTGGTGGAGCAAGCGTGGGGCATAGGCCTGTGCATCCTCGGGGTGGCGCACGTACCATTGCTGGTCTGCGTCCTGAAACACTTCGTACAGCGTCCCATCCAGCTGGAGAAAGGTCTTCCCATCGATGTGCACATGGCCGAGCAAGTCGGATTGGGCCCCATCAGGGATAGCCGTTGTGCTCGCATAGGGCGTCATGTCGGGGTGCCAGAGCACTTCTTTGTCTTCATGCCACACACTCGTCAGCGCATCGACAAAGCCTGACGCCTGGACGAGCTTGGCGCCGGTAGCAAAGCCGGCAATCACTGCCGCATTGATTGCCAACGATTCCAGTTGCGCCAGTGCTTGCCGGGTATCGCCTTCTTCCCACGCCTCGAACCCGGTGAAAACCGAGCTCATCAGGTCGTAAGCGAAAACGCCGAGCATGACTGTGTTCAACCCGGGCACGAAAAACGCAGCGACGTTCAGCACATTCATGCCCAACTCGAGCCAGTGCTTCAGTCGCTTGTCGCGGGCCCTGGCGTCGACCTCGGCGGTGGGGACCGCAATGGTTCTTGCGTCGGCCTTCATCCGCGCAAGGTGGGCGTTGTACAAGGTCGCCCAAGGGTCGGTTCTGATTGGCGAGAGGGTGAAGGGGATTGCGGGCATTTTTCTGGGTTTGCGTCTGCCTGCTTCATCCTGTTCGAACAGCGCATGTTCCAGTTTGTCGGCCAGTTCCTTTTGCCTGTCTTTGTAGGCGAAATGCACCACGCTTTGGCGAAACTCGCTTTGCAACAGGCGGCTACGCAGGTGTTTGCCGGCGTCCTGGCGAGAAGCAAACTCCCTTATAGGGTGCTCGCTGTCGCCAGGCATATACAGGACGCAGGGGTTTGTCCGGTCGGGATTGTCTGGCCCGATGAACAGCATTTCGTGGACGGGGATACCGAACAGGCTGAAGTTCCAGCAATGCAGTGCCTGTTTTCCATAGGTAGGTTGAGGCTTGCCGTCGCACAGTTGCACAAGCGCATCGAGCCCATGTTCGCTCAGCAGGCCTTTGAGCTTTGCAATCAGTGCCTGAACCCTCAGGGCCTCGCGACTCGCGGCTATTGACAGGCGCTGGACTTCAGCGCGATTGACACCCTCATGGGTTGCCAGCAGATGCTCCTGATAGCGTGCGCCTAGGTCCAGCCCCCGACAATGGTTGACGAAGTCCGCCATCGTCAGGCCCGGTATAGGCGAATCACTGCCAGCAGCGCTGGTGAGCCTGCTGTAGGCACCTACTTCGGCCAGGCCCTCGAAGTTGTGCAGGGCAGCCTCCAGCAAGCTGCGTGCTTGCGGTTCGCCCACAGGGCGGGTGGCCAGCACATCCACCTCAAGGTCCGGCACCAAGGGCGTTTCTACGTCGGGTACGCCGACCCAGATGTTGGCGTCTGATTCAAAGGGCTGGAACACATATTGCGCCCTGTCTACGGGCACGCTCACTTTCAAGCGCTTGGTCAGCAGTGGGGTGCAAAAGCCGACGATGTCCTGGAAACCCGCCAGTGCCTGCCTGACATGTACCAGGCGTTTGTCCCGCGTTTCGATAGCTCTGAGCAACTGCTCACGCGCTGGCGCATCGGCAGTGGCGTACCAAGAGTAAGGGGAGCCATCTTCATCCAGATACTCCTTGCGCAGGCTTTGCAGCACTTTGTGCGTATGTGCGGGCTGAAGAACCTTGCTCCATTTCGGTAATGTTCGGGTTATCTGGCTTTGATGTAACGGCGTGGGGTTGGTCATGGCAACGGTCTCTTGCGTTGGGGGCCAATAGTCCACGCTCATCAAGGCGCCATGGTGCGGTAGATAGTTGTGGTCAAGGGTCGGTGCTGCGCATGCGCGGGTCGGTGAGGGGCTAGCGGCGAGGGGGGATGTGCGAGAGGGTGAGGCAGGCCAAGACGCAGGCAGCCAAGGAGAATTGCAATGCGTTCGCTGTGCAGTCCGAAAGATCACCTGCTCGACCTCGATGGTATTGAAATAGCGGTCCGCACCTGGGGCGCCGAAGACGGTATTCCCGTACTGGCCTTGCATGGCTGGCTGGATAACGCTGCCTCGTTCGAACGCCTGGCACCGATGCTGGACGGTTGCTTTGTGGTGGCCCCCGACCTGGTCGGCCATGGCCGTTCGGACCATCGCCGCCGCGACAGTGGCTATTACCTGTGGGAGCATGCCGAAGACATGCTGGCGGTGACCGACAGCCTGGGCCTGGCGCAATTCCATGTGCTGGCCCATGGCATGGGCACCGGTGTGGCGTCGCTACTGGCGGCCATGACCAGTGGCATTGCCAGCATGACCTTTCTCGACGGCATGGGTGCCCCGTTCACGGTGGCCGAGGATGACCGCGTGCAGCACCTGGCGCGGGCCTACCGGCTCAAACGCATGATCCAGCGCAGCCAGCTGCCGGGCTTTGCCGAGCCGGACGTCGGCCGCTTCGACGACCTGGACACCGCCCTGGCGCAACGGCGCGAGCGCCTTGACACCGAACTGTCGGAAGGTGCCGCACGGCTGCTGGCGTTGCGCGACCTGCTGCAACTGGGCGATGGCTATTGCTGGCGCCACGACCCGCGGCTGGTGTTGCCCGAACCCATGCCGCTGACCGAGCGCGACGCATGCGACCTGCTCAACCAGATCCGCTGCCCGCTGTACCTGCTGTTCGGCCGTCAAGGGGCATTCACCGGCGAGGCTTTTACCCGGCGTCAGGCAGCCTTGCCCAGCCATGCCAAGGTTTCCTGGCATCCCGGCGGGCACCACTTCCACCTGGATGCCCCGGACCGGGCGCTGGTCGACCAACTGCTGCGTATCCTGGCTCACCATGAAGGGGGCGTGCTGCAACGCTTGGTAAACGAGTAGCTGGTTCTGTTCACTCCGGGCGAAGCTGGGCTATGGTGGCGAAACTATTCGCACTCACGGCACAAGGAGCCCGGTATGCGACCGTTCGCTATCAAGCACATAGATCATCTTGTTCTGCGGGTCAGCGACCTGCCGCGCAGTGTTGCCTTCTACACCGAGCTGCTCGGTTGCGATGTCAGCCGCGTGCGCGAAGACCTGGGCATGGTGCACCTCGCCACGGGCACGGCGATGATCGACCTGGTGACCCTGGACGGCCCGCTGGGGCGGCCAGGCGGGGCGGCGCCGGGGCTGGAAGGGCGCAACCTGCACCATTTCTGTCTGCGTATCGAGCCGTTCGACGAGGCCGCCTTGATCGCCTACCTGGAAGCCGCCGGGGTAAAAGTGGAGCCGGCAGAAAAGCGTTATGGCGCTGAAGGCGAGGGTCCGTCGCTTTACTGCTACGACCCGGATGGCAACCAGGTCGAGTTGAAGGGGCCGGTAGCGGAGGCGGTATGAGCGACCTGCACATGCGCGAGCACTGGGTCGACACCCCGCAAGGCAAGTTGTTCGCCCAGGATTGGACGCCGTTGCAGGCACAGGGGGCGCCCATTGTCCTGCTGCATGATTCGCTGGGGTGTGTGGCGTTGTGGCGCGACTTCCCAGCGCAGTTGGCGCAAGCCACCGGGCACCGGGTAATCGCCTACGACCGCTTGGGCTTTGGCCGTTCGGACGCGCATCCGGGCAGTTTGCGCCTGGGCTTTGTCGAGCGCGAGGCACAGCAGGGTTTCGCGGCGCTGCGCACGTATTTCGGCATCAGTGATTTCATTGTGTTTGGTCACAGCGTCGGCGGCGGCATGGCCGTGGCCTGCGCGGCGGCCTTCGCCAGCCAGTGTGTGGGGCTGATTACCGAGTCGGCACAGGCGTTTGTCGAAGCACGCACCCTTGAAGGCATTCGCGCAGCCGACCTGCAGTTTGCCGAGCCCGGGCAGTTGCAACGGCTGCAACGCTACCACGGCAACAAGGCCGAATGGGTGCTGCGCGCCTGGGTGGACAACTGGCTGTCCGAGGACTTTGCCGACTGGAACCTGGATGCTGCGTTGGCGCAGGTGCGCTGCCCTTTGTTGAGCCTGCATGGCGATGACGACGAGTTTGGCTCGCCCGCGCACCCCGAGCGACTGGTGGCGCTGTCGGGCGGGGCGGCGGCGATGCAGTTGCTGCAAGGGTGCGGGCATGTGCCGCATCGGGAGCAGGCGGAGGCAGTATTGAAGGCGGTCGCACGGTTTTTGCGGTGATGCCTTTGCGGACATAGTCGGTCTTGACGGCTGGCGCTCCCACAAAAGTCCGTGATGTGCCGCTACAGCTTCTGCATGCGCACCCGGTGATGCCGTCTCGTTCATGCCGCCCTCTTGTGCGTGGCCAGGCGGGTGGATATCCCGGCAATCCCGATTATGCTTCATTTACCTTGCTGCGATCCGAGGCGGCCCGCCTCGTCGTGCTTCGCGCAACCAAAGCAAGCCCCAGGGCCTGGGTGCGACGGTGAAGTGGTTGTGAGGTGCTCCGGCCTGTATGACGACATGACGGAGGCAACCCATGGCGGTTCTCGACAGCGCATCCACGGGCAGTAGCGCGCCCCAACGCGGTATCACCAAGGAGGAGCGCAAGGTCATCTTCGCCTCATCCCTGGGCACGGTGTTCGAATGGTACGACTTCTACCTGTACGGTTCCCTCGCCGCGATCATCGCCAAGCACTTCTTTGCCGGTGTCAATGAAACCACCTCGTTCATCTTCGCCTTGCTGGCCTTTGCCGCCGGTTTTGCCGTACGGCCGTTCGGGGCAATCGTGTTCGGCCGCCTGGGTGACATGATCGGGCGCAAGCATACGTTCCTTATCACGATTGTGATCATGGGCCTGTCTACCGCTCTGGTGGGCCTGCTCCCGAGCTACAGCGCGATCGGCGTGGCCGCGCCGGTCATCCTGATCACCTTGCGGTTGCTGCAGGGCCTGGCCCTGGGGGGTGAGTACGGCGGCGCGGCCACCTATGTGGCCGAGCATGCGCCCAAGGGCCGTCGCGGCTTTTTCACCGCCTGGATCCAGACCACCGCCACGTTGGGGCTGTTCCTGTCGCTGCTGGTGATCATGAGCTGCCGCACGGTCATGGGTACTGAGGTGTTCGAGGCCTGGGGCTGGCGGGTGCCGTTCCTGCTGTCGATCCTGCTGCTGGCGATTTCGGTGTACATCCGCATGCAGCTCAACGAGTCGCCGGTGTTCATGAAGATGAAGGCCGAGGGCAAGGCATCCAAGGCACCGCTGACCGAGTCGTTCGCCCGTTGGGACAACCTCAAGGTGGTGATCATGTCGCTGCTGGGCGGCACCGCCGGCCAGGCCGTGGTGTGGTACACCGGGCAGTTCTATGCGCTGTTCTTCCTGTTGCAGATGCTCAAGATCGAGCCGCAGACGGCCAACCTGCTGATTGCCGGCTCGTTGCTGATCGGCACGCCGTTCTTCATCATCTTCGGTAGCCTGTCCGACCGCATTGGCCGCAAGAAGATCATCATGGCCGGCTGCATCATCGCTGCGCTGACCTATTTCCCGATCTTCAAGGCGCTGACCGAGTACGGCAACCCGGACGTGTTCGTCGCCCAGGAGCAGAACCCGGTCGTGGTAGTGGCTGACCCTGGCCAGTGCGCGTTCCAGTTCGACCCGGTGGGCAAGGCCAAATTCACCAGCTCTTGCGACATCGCCAAGAGCCTGCTGGCCAAGCGCGCCATTCCCTACACCAACCAGGCGGCCGAACCTGGCAGCGTGGCGCAGATTCGCATTGGTGAGCGGGTGCTGCCGAGCTTTGAAGGCAGCAGCATGGCCGCAGCGGACTTCAAGGTGCAGAGTGAGGCGTTTACCGCCACCTTGAGTGGTGCGTTGAAAGAAGCCGGCTACCCGGAAAAGGCCGATCCGGCGAAGATCCACTACCCGATGGTGCTGTTGCTGCTGACCATTTTGGTGATTTACGTGACCATGGTCTACGGCCCGATTGCTGCCTGGCTGGTCGAGCTATTCCCGGCGCGTATCCGCTACACCTCGATGTCGCTGCCTTACCACATCGGTAATGGCTGGTTCGGTGGCTTCCTGCCGACGGTGGCGTTTGCCATGGTGGCGGCTACCGGGGATATCTATTACGGCTTGTGGTACCCGATTGTGATCGCGGTAATGACGGCGGTGCTGGGGATCTTCTTCCTGCCGGAGACCAAGGACCGGGATATCAACCACACCTGAGACTGATGGGGCAGCTGTGCTGGCCTCTTCGCGGGCTCGCCCGCTCCCACAGATACAACACAGATTTCACGGCGTGTGTTGTACCTGTGGGAGCGGGCGAGCCCGCGAAGAGGCCGGTACAGCCCACTAATCAATCGAAGTAGCCGCGCAGGCCAAAGGCATACCCGGTATCCACCTGCGCGGCCTCACCCCGGCTCCAGCGCTTCTTCAGCACGAACTCGAACGCCGGCTCGTACAACCCGTCGCGCACCAGCGCCCCCGCCAGTACCTCCACGTCATACCAGCCATTGTCCAGCTCGATGATCGGCCGCCCCGGCACCTGGTAGCGGGCAATCAGGTCACCCAGGGTCTTGGGCGTGAAGTGCTGCAGGATGCGCCAGGTGTACAGCATCAGCGCACCGTGCTCGACCCGCAAAACATAGCCATTACGCCGGTGCTTCAGGCGGCTGCCAGCTTCGCGCAGGGCCGGGGTATGGCCATCGAGGGTGAACAGAATGCGGTAGGGCAGGTTGTCGACCCCCGCCAGCGGCAGCACGACGCCTTCGCGTACCGCCTTGTCGCCGATGTCACCATGGGTAAACGCGTAGGCGAGGTCGTCCGGTAGCTCATGCTCCTGCTTGAAACGTTCGAGCAACTGGATATCGCCAAGCAGAAAGTAATCGACCAGGTCGTTCAGTACTTCGCTGAATTCGTGGCGCATCTGTTTTCCTTATTGGTGCGCGTGGGGCTGTCTGTGTTTCTGGGCGATCTGGATCAGGTTGCCACAGGTGTCATCGAACACGGCCACGGTGACGGGGCCTAGGTCGGTGGGCGGCTGGGTGAACTGCACACCCGCCGCGCAGAGGCGGGTGTATTCGGCCTGTATATCGCGCACGCCAAACGAGGTGGCGGGGATGCCATCCTGCTTGAGCGCAGCCTTATACACCTTGGACGCCGGGTGCGCGTCGGGCTCCAGCAACAGCTCGACGCCGTTGGGATCGTTGGGGGAGGTCAGCGTCAGCCAGCGGTGCCGGCCCATGGGGATGTCGTGCCTGGGCTCGAAGCCGAGTACGTAGTGGTAGAAGGCCAGGGCCTTGGCCTGGTCGTCGACAAGAATGCTGGTGACCACGATCTTCATAGGCGTACACCGTAATGCTGAGGCCGTTGGGTATCAGTAAAGACGTTCGGGAGTATTTGGCCAGCAGCTGTTCCCGGGCTCGGGCGATCGCTCTACAAAAAAACTGCTCAAGCCATAGGTAAATCCTTCATCACCCGGCCCCCGTCCGCCAGCCAGCGGGGTTAAAGTGTCAGGCATGATCCCTGCGCGCCCAAACCGGCGTCAAAGAGGTGCCCGTGGCTGCCTATACCCTGCGACAACTCAAGTACTTCGTCACCACCGTGGAGGCCGGTAGCGTTGCCGAGGCCTCTCGCCAGCTGTACATCGCCCAGCCGTCCATTTCCACGGCCATCAAGAGCCTGGAAGAAAGTTTCGGCGTGCAGCTGTTCATTCGCCACCATGCCCAGGGTGTGTCGTTGACGCCCAGCGGCAAGCGTTTCTACGCCAAGACCCGATCCCTGCTGCAGATGGCCCACGAGTTCGAGCAGAACGCCCTGGCTGACAACGACACCGTCGCCGGGCAGATCGACATCGGCTGTTTCGAAACCGTGGCACCGTTGTATCTGCCGCGCCTGATCGCCGCCTTCCGCCAGCGTTACCCAGGCGTGGATATCCGCCTGCGCGACGGCGAGCAGCAGGAGCTGATCCAGGGCCTGACGGCCGGAACGTTCGACCTGGCGTTCCTCTACGATCATGACCTGGACGGCACCATCGAAGCCGAGCCTCTGATGCCGCCGCAAAAACCTTACGTGCTGCTGCCAGAAAACCACCGCTTTGCCGGCCAGGCCCAGGTATCGCTGCGTGACCTGTGCCCGGAGCCGATGATCCTGCTGGACGTGGCTCCCAGCCGCACCTACTTCGTCAGCCTGTTCAACGAGATGGGCTTGACGCCGAACATCGTCTTCAGCTCACCGTCGATCGAGATGGTGCGGGGCATGGTCGGGCAGGGTTTCGGTTTTTCGCTGCTGGTGACCCGACCGCATTCGGAATACACCTACGACGGCCAGCGCCTGGCCCTGTTGGATATCGCCGAGCCGGTGGCGCTGTCGGGGCTGGCGGCGGCGTGGTTGAAACGGGTGCAATTGACCAAGCCTGCACAGTTGTTTGTGGAGTTTTGCCGGGAAGAACTGGCGAAGTTCTGAGGCTGGCACGCCATGCTGCGCGATCCAGGAGCATGGCGTGCCCGCTGATCAAGGGTTGACCTGATAACCGCGCCCTTGCAGGCAACCGCTGTAGGCACTGGCATGGGCCTGGGTTTTGGCCTGGTCCTGGCTGCGCCGATCCTGTCGCCGGTCCTGACGCTGACGCATGCCGCCTACCGCTGCACCGGCGGCGGCCGTTTCGCCGGCACGGTTCTGCCGGTATTGCTGTTTGGCATCGTCACTGGCCCGGTCATACAGCTCCTCGTGCTGGTTGCCGCGCACTTGCGCGCCCACGGCACCGGCGGCGGCGCCTGCTGCTGCCCCACGCACCCGGCCACCGACATGGGCTTCGCTGGACGTCGCGGTGCTGTTCGCGGCGTTGGTAGCGACGGTATTGCAATCGTTGATGTCCAGTTGCATCTGCTGGCTGCTCTGGCCCTTGAGCGGCACGACCGACTGCGCCTGGGCTGCGGATGCGGCACACAACAGCACCAGCAGGTAACTCCACGTGAACGTACGCATGGCACACCTCCACCGGGCAGAAAGCCCGTTTCACAGGATAGTCCGTCATCGGTTGGGGATGGCGGATTTGTCTGCATGGTCTACACCGGATAACAGAGTTTGCCATTGCATGTGACCCTCACGTCGGGCTAACCGTGGACACGCCATGACCCAGCCCCAGGATCTGATCATCTGTGAGTACTGCAACACGGTGTACCAGCGTGCACCTTTGCTCAAGCACCAACGCGCCCTCTGCCTGCGCTGTGGCGGCGTGCTGTACCGGCACACGTCACTGACCATCGAGCAGCGGCTGGCCTTGAGTGTGACCGGCGGCATCCTGCTGGTGTTCGCCAACGCCTACCCGGTGATGACCATCGGCATGCAGGGGCTCACCCATTCGGCGACGTTGTGGGATGCGGTGCAGATCCTCAGCCAAGGCAGCATCACCTTCATCGCCCTGGTCATGGCGCTGTCGATCATCTTTGCGCCGCTGCTGCAGATTGCCCTGTTGTGCTGGGTGTTGAGTTTTGCCCTGGCCGGCCAGCGAGCCCCAGGTTTTGCCCTGTGCATGCGCGGCCTGGAGAGCCTGCGGCCGTGGAGCATGCTGGAAGTGTGCCTGCTCGGGGCCATGGTGGCAGTGATCAAGCTGGCCGGGCTGCTTGATGTGATCCCCGGCATCGGCCTGCTGGCCCTGGCCGCGCTGAGCATGCTCATCATCCACATCGCCGGCAAGGACATTCGCGACCTATGGGTGCAGGTATGAATTACCCGGCCAACGCCGACGAGCTGGGCCTTTGTCTGTGCCATGGCTGCGGCCAGGCCTGCGACCTGAGCAGCGGCGCACACGCCTGCAACCGCTGCGGCGCCGCCATTCACCGGCGCAAGGCCAATGCCATCGCTCGTGGCTGGGCGTTTCTGCTGGCGGCGCTGGTGTTCTACATCCCGGCCAACCTGCTGCCGGTGATGCACACCGAAATGCTTGGCAGTGGCAGCGAAAGCACCATTGGTGGTGGTGTGCTGGAGTTCTGGGAGGCCGGCGCCTGGGACATCGCGCTGATCATCTTCATTGCCAGCGTGGGGGTGCCTGCCATCAAGTTCTTCTCGCTCGGCCTGCTGCTGTTCACCGCCCAGCACCGTTCCACCTGGGCCTGTCGTCAGCGTTCGCAACTGTACCGCTTTGTCGAGCTGATCGGGTACTGGTCGATGCTCGATGTCATGGTGGTGGCGCTGGTGGCGGCGCTGGTGCAACTGCGCGGGCTGGGCATCATCGAGCCGCGGGTAGGCATCCTGTTTTTTGGCATGGTGGTGGTGCTGACCATGTTGTCTGCGATGAGCTTCGATCCACGCCTGATCTGGGATAGCCATGCCAACGAGGGGAGGCCGCACTGATGGGGCAACAGACTGACGAGCGCGAGGGCGCAGGCCAGGTTGAGGTACGTACCCGACGCTGGAGTGTGTCGCTGGTGTGGATCGTGCCGATACTGGCAATGCTGATCGGCGCGTCACTGGTGGTGCGCAACTGGATGCAGCAGGGCCCGGTCATTGCCATTTCCTTCCACTCGGGAGAGGGGCTGGTGGCCGGCAAGACCCAGGTCAAGTACCGCAGCGTGGTGATTGGCGAAGTCACGACGGTGGACCTGGCCGATGACAAGAAAAGCGTGGTCGCCAAGGTGCAGTTGTCCGACGATGCCCGCGCGTTCGCCACCCAGGGCGCGCGCTTCTGGGTAGTGCGCCCGCGCATCGGTGTGGGTGGGGTTTCCGGGGTGGATACGCTGCTGTCAGGCAGTTTCATCGGGGCCGATTCCGGCGAATCGAAAACCCCGGAAAAGTCCTTCGTCGGCCTGGAACTGCCGCCACCTGTTACCTTCGACGAAAAGGGCAAGCGCTTTTTCCTCACCGCCAGCGACCTTGGCTCGCTGGATGTCGGCTCGTCGATCTACTACCGCAAGATCCCGGTCGGTGAGGTGGTGTCCTTTGCCCTGCAAGACGATGGCAAGGGAGTGGAGATTGGCGTGTTCGTGCAGGCCCCCTACGACAGTTTCGTCACCGCTGATAGCCGCTTCTGGAATGCCAGTGGCGTCGACATGCAGATTGGCGCCAACGGCCTGAAGGTTGATACCGAATCACTGTCATCGATCCTGGTGGGCGGGTTGGCCTTTGGTTCGCCCGATTTTGCCCCGCAGGCCGAGCCTGCTGCCGATCAGGCCCGCTTTCAGCTGTTTGCCGACCGAGAGTCCGCCTTGGCCCCGCCCAATGGCCAGGCGCAATACCTGCAGCTACGCTTCGACCAGGCCATGCGTGGCCTGTCGGTGGGGGCGCCGGTGGAGTTCAAGGGCGTGGAGTTTGGCCGGGTCACCTCCATCAAGCTGGACTACGACGCCGAGCGGCAGTCCTTCCCGGTGGTGGTCGATGCGGTGATCTACCCGCAGCGCCTCGGGCCGGTGCACCGCAAGATGCTGGCAGTGTTCAAGCACACCGAGGGCGACATGGATGGGGCGCGGCAGCTGATCGGCACCTTCGTCGAGCACGGGCTGCGGGCGCAGGCGCGTAGCGGCAACCTCATAACCGGGCAGATGTTCATATCCCTGGACTTTTACCCGGGTGCTCCCAAGGTGGCCTTCGACATGGCCGCCAACCCCATCACCATTCCCACCTTGCCGGGCAGCCTGGAACAGTTGCAGGAGCAGTTGCAGCGCGTGGTCGAGCGCATAGCCAAGCTGCCGCTGGAAAGCATTGCCAGCAACCTCGATGGTAGCCTGCGTGAGCTGCGCGCCAGCCTCAAACAGTTCAATGGCCAGACGTTGCCGGATGTGAAGGTGGCGCTGGACGAAGTGCACAAGACCCTGCGCACGGCCAATGCGGCCATTTCCGAGGACTCCCCGCAGCGCGAGCGGATGGGCGAAACACTGGATGAACTGGAGCGCATGTCGCGGTCGCTGCGCGACCTCGCCGACTACCTGGGCCGGCACCCCGAGTCGCTGATTCGCGGGCGGCCGAAAGCGGCCGGGGCCGCAGAGCTTGAACCCTGAGGAGACAGCCGATGCAACGACTGCGCAATGTGTGTGTGGCCAGCCTGCTGGTGTGGCTCGGGGGCTGCAGCAGTACGCCGAACAACTACCACACGCTGGTGCCGAACGAGCCGATGCGTGACAGCGGGCAGCACATCCGGGTGACCCGGGTTGTCGTGCCGCCCCAGGTGGATCGCCCGCAACTGGTGGTGCGGCAAGGGCAGAGTGGCCTGGCCATTCTGGAGACGGAATGGTGGGGTGCCAACCTGGTGGATGAGTTTCGCAGCGCCTTGCAGGACCAGCTGGGTGGGCCGGCGGGTGACGCCAAGGCGGCAGTGCGGGTGGACGTACAACGCTTCGATACGGTGCCGGGGCGCTATGCCTCGCTGGAAACCGTGTGGCGCCTGAAACTGGTGGGGCAGGCTGAGCTGACCTGCCGCACCTCGGTGCAGACTGCCGCTGACAACAGCATCACCAGCCTGGTAAATGCGCACCAGGCCAACCTGCGCAAACTGGCCGAGGCAGTGCGGGGCAGTGCCGCTCGGGGTAGCTGCTTGCCATCTGCCTGAAGGCCTGTCGACCTGTGTTCACGCCTGCGTGGCCTTGCGCAGCGGCACCTCGCGCAGCAGCCAGGACAGTGCGAAAGCCACGCTGGTGATCACCCCGGCCAGCAGGAACACACCATGCATTGCCCCGGAAAACGCCTGCAGGTAACTGTGCTGCAGGGCCGTGGGCAGGGCATGCACGGCGGCCGGCGAAAGGCTCGCGGCACCCCCGGCACTGGCGGCGAAGTCACTGCCCAGGTCGCCCAGCAAGCTGTGCGAGAACAAGGCGCCGAACAGCGACACACCGATGGCGCCGCCAATCGAGCGGAACAAGGTGGCCCCGGAGGTGGCCACGCCCATGTGGCGCAATTCGACGCTGTTCTGCACGGCCAGGATCAGCACCTGCATGACCATACCCAGGCCGGCCCCCAGCAAGCCCATGTACAGGTTCATCAGCGCCATGGGCGTGTCCAGCTGGAGCCGGCTGAGCAGGCCCAGGGCAATCACTTGCAGCAGGGTGCCGATGATCGGGAACACCCGGTAACGCCCCCAGCGGCTGATCAGCCGCCCAGTAATCGCCGACACCACCAGCAGGCCACCCATCAGTGGCAGCATCTGCAGCCCAGCACTGGTGGGCGTGGCGTTCTTCACCACCTGCATGTACAACGGCAGGAAGGTGACGGCGCCGAACAGCGACACCCCGACGATGAAACCGATCAGCCCGGCAAGCACGAAGGTCCGGTGACCGAACAGGTGCAGCGGCATGATTGGCTCGACGGCGCGGCGTTGTTCCAGGACGAAGCCGACCAGGCCGATCAGGGCGAACAGCGCAAGGCACAGCATGTCCAGCGACTGCCATGCCAGCAGGCTGCCGCCGAGGCTGGTGATGAGCACCAGGGCAGCCAATGCCACGGTAAGGAAGAATGCGCCGATGTAGTCCACCGTATGCCGTACCAAAGCCACGTGCGGGCGGAACACGCTGCCGATCACCAGCAGCGCCAGCAGGCCCAGGGGCAGGTTGATGTAGAAGATCCAGTGCCACGACAGCTGCTCGACCAGAAAACCGCCGATCAGCGGCCCTACAACGGTGGCCAGGCCGAACACGCCACCGAACAGGCCCTGGTAGCGGCCACGTTCGGCAGGCGGGATGACATCACCGATGGCGGCCATCGCCACTACCATCAAGCCTCCGCCACCCAGCCCTTGCAGGGTGCGGAAGGCGATCAGCTGGGCCATGTCCTGTGCTGCGCCACACAAGGCCGAGCCCAGCAGGAACAGCACGATGGCCACCTGCAGCACACGCTTGCGGCCGAACTGGTCACCGAACTTGCCATACAGCGGTACCACTACCGTGGAGGCCAGCAGGTAGGCGGTGACCACCCACGACAGCCAGCGCAGCCCACCGAGGTCGCTGACGATGGTTGGCAGTGCGGTAGAGACGATGGTCTGGTCGAGGGCGGCCAGGAACATCACCAGCATCAGCGCTGCCAGCAGCAGTGGAATGGAGGTTTGCGCGTCCGTTGCGGCGGGGGAAGTATCAGTGGATACAGGTTGCACAGTGCTTACCTCAGCTGGTGGTGGCGTTGGCCTGGGCATGCTGCAGGCCAGCGTCTTGCAGGCCTGCGAGGGCAAAGCGGTAAAGCTGCGCTGCAACGGCCTCGCTGGGCATCTGCAGAATCTCGTGCAGCGCCCCGGAGCCGCCGCGCGGGCCGATCAGCAGCATTGCCCACGGCGCTGTGACGCACAGGATGCAGCGGGTCAGGGCCGGTTCGTCGACCGGGATGGTGCTGACCTCGCTGAACAGCCCCTTGAGCAGTGACAGGCGCAATGGCGCGGCGGCCTGCAGATGCGCCTGGCCGTGAGGGCTGGGCGCGAGGATTTCTGCGGCCAGAACCCGCAAATGCCAGTTGTCCCGATCCTGGGTGGCCTTGTGCACCACCAGTTCCACCAGCACGCGCAGCTTTTCGGCTGGCGCGTGGTTGCCTTGAGTGATGCGCTGCAGGTCGCTGAGGTCGAGGAAGCGTTTGCGGGCCTCGTCGAGCACGGCCAGGTACAGGCCGTTGCGGCTGCCGAAGTGGTAATTGATCGAGGCCAGGTCGACTTCGGCCTTGGCCGCGACGGCCTTGTTGCTGGTTTCGGCATAGCCGAGCGCGGCGAACAGTTCGCCGGCGGCTTCGAGGATGCGGGTGCGGGTGACGGCGCCGTCCTTGCGGGGTTCGCGGGGGGCTGCGGACATGTTGGGTACTCTGCAAACCAGGAATATGGGCAGAGCGTTGTCGAGTCTTAATTTAAAATCAATTTAAATTTAATTTATACAGCAAACGGCCTATCGCGATTCTTGCGGGAGCAGCCTTGTGCTGCGAGGCGGCCGGTAGAGGCCACACATCCGTGTGCCTCCAATACCGGCCTGTTCGCAGCACAAGGCTGCTCCTACACGTGACGATCTACGGGTGATTACTGGCGGTTTCCTGCACCCGTTCGGGCTTGTCCAGCGGCAGGTGGTCGAATTCGCGCAAGCCATCCTTGCGGTACGGGTCGCCGATCCAGCGCGGTGCCACCACAAATTGCGGGCTCACCAGGCTCTTGGCCGGCTCGAAGCGGTCATAGCTCAGCCCGGCCAGGTCGGACAGGGTATGGATCAGGTGCGAGCTGCTGTAAGGGCGGTAGGCCATGGCCTGCATATCACGTGGGTGCTCGGCCTGCCAGCTGGGCGAGGTCCACAGCAGGAACGGGATGGTGTACATCGGCCGGGTCGGCGCGCCTTCGTTGCGCCCCAGGCGGTCGTGGTTGCCGGAGCTGTACACGTCTTCGCCATGGTCGGACAGGTACAGCAGGAAGCCATTGGGGCTGCCGGCCGAGTAACGCTTGATCAGGCTCGATACCACGTAGTCGTTGTAGCGCACCGCGTTGTCGTAGAAGTTGTAGGTTTCTACCTGGTCTGGCGTCAGCTCTTTCGGTACGCCCTGGCTGTCGGTGAAGTGCGTGTAGTCGTTCGGGTAGCGGAAGCGATAGTCCATGTGCGTGCCCAGCAGGTGGACGATGATGAACTTGTTCGGCGCAGGGTCTTGCAGGGCCTTCTCGAACGGTGCCAGCACCACGTCATCGTACTGGCTGGCGTTCTGGTTGCGCTGGTTGTTCAGGTATACCGGCGCGTCGGTCTGCTGCGAGAACGTGGTCAACATGGTGTTGCGCTTGGTCATGGTCTGCTGGTTGGTGATCCAGAAGGTCTTGTAGCCTGCCTGTTTCATCAGGTTGATCAGCGACGGGTCGGTGAGGAAACGGTCCGGGTTCTGCTCGTTGCCAAAGGTGAGGATCTGCTGCATTACTTCGATGGTGTACGGGCGTGGCGATACCACGTCGCGGAACACCGTCAACCCCTTGTCGCTGGCGGCCAGCGCGTCGAGGTTGGGCGTGGTGTCGCGGTTGTAGCCATACAGGTGCATGTGCTCGCGGGTGGTGGACTCGCCCAGCACCAGCACCAGCGTGCGTGGCGCCGTACCGCTGCTGTCACGCAGGTTTTGCAAAGGCGGCAACGCGGCGTTCTGCGCCAGCAACTTCTGCATGTTGTCCAGTTGCTGAAGGTACTGACGGTAGCCGACCAGCAGTTGCCAGGGCACTGCAGGCTCCATGCGCTGCTGCACTTTTTCGGCGGCATCGGCGAAGTTGCGCTCCTGGGTGACCATCTGCTTGTAGAACGGGTATACCAGGTTGGCTACCAGCAACAGCGCCACCACTGGCAGGCGGCTGCGCAGGGGCAGGGTGACCGGGCGCACGCGCTTCCACAGTAGCACCGCCACCAGCGTGTACAACAGCAGCGCCAGGCCCAGCCACACGCTGAAGTACTGGCTGAAGTATTCACCGGCTTCGGCGGTATTGGACTCGAACATGACGAAGATGACGCTTTGCGAGAACTCCTGGCGATAGATGCCGAAGTAGCTCAAGCCCACCAACGATGCAGCCCAAAGCACCAGGCCGATGACTGCCGCCGTGGCGCGGGTGAAGCGGGGCAGCAGCAGCACCGGGGCCAGCCACAGGCTACTGAGGAAGAACGCATCGCGAAAACCGGCGAAGCCGGTAGTCCCGCTAAACAGCAGCAACGCCTGGGTGACGCCGGAGAAGTACCAGAAGAACAGCAAAAGCCAGCCCAGGCCGGCCCAGTCCACGCGCGTGTGCGCGGCGGGGGATGTAGTGTGTGACACGTATGCCTCGTCGTACCTTGGCGGCCAGCGGATGTGCCCGTGACCGGAAAGGGCGTGACGCTAAGCTGCGGCGTGTGAAAATAACGTCAAGGTGGCGAGGAATAGGGGCCGGCGGGTAACCCAGCGCCATGTTTACTGGCGCAATGCGCAGGCCGCACAGGTATGATGTGGTCAGCGAAACCGCACTGACAGGCCCTGTGGACTATGAACCGTCGTAAGAAGATCAAGCAGCTATTGGAGGCGCATGCCAAAAAGGCCAATGCCAAACTGGCGCCGCGCAAGCCCAAGTACATCTGCAAGGCTGACCGCTTGAAGATGGAGGCAGAGGCGTCGGGGGATACCCCTCAGCTGGCCGATTGAAACGGACCGTGTAGGAGCGCCTTGTGTCGCGGTCGGGCCGCAGAGCTGCCCGTGCGATCTATGCATCAATATCGAAATTGTGGGGCCGCTTTGCGGCCCGATCGCGACACAAGGCCGCTCCTACAGGGATCGCGTCGGCTTCAACGGCGGTAGTAACGGTGCTCGTCATGGTGACGTTGGTGCAGGGCACGCTCATGGCGGCGCTCCCAATCACGGCGCCGTTCCCAGTCACGCCGCCGCTCCCAGTCCCGCCGGGCTTGCTCGCGCCGCCACTGCTCACGGCGCCAGTCGCTTCTGTGGTCATGCCAGCGATCGTCGTCGTGCGCCAGCAGCGTGGCCGGCTGTGCGTCGGCCACGCTGGCCACCCTCGACCAGGGGTTGCCGGCAGGCTGCAATGGTGACTGAACGGCCGGTGCCGTCGCCACCGGTGCTTTCATTTGAGTTGCCGATGCCGTGCCCACCGCCGCGAACGAGAACAGGCCGAGCAGCACCAACCTTGCGACATGTATTTTCATGAGCGAAGCCAACCTCTGATAACAATTGAGCCATCTGGCCAGCAGGTGTGGGGCGAACCTTGTCTCGCGTGCCGCTACCTTTCTGTGCCTCACACATAGACCGGCAAACGGGAAAAAGTTCGCTGCAGCAACAACTTGTAGAACTTTTGACGCCTGATTACCCCTGTCCATACCCAATGCTCATCGGCTTGCGAACACTTCTCGCAGGTGTGCCCGATAACTGTCGAACGCGGCAATCGCCCCAACAATCACCTCGGCCTCTTCCTCGTCGTTCAGCACCAGGCCATCAAGCCTGGCCACGAACTCGCGCCAGTGCAGTGCACGACCATCGGGGTGCGGCGCCAGGTGGCGGGCACCCTCATTGCCATTCAGGCCCAGGCGCTGGGTCTGCTTGAACAGGAACGCGGCACCCAGGTTGGAGCCTTCACTGCAATACAGCCACCCCAGGGCCTGGGCCGGGCTGGCACTGACCGGTTGGGGGGGCGTTGGCAGCGGCAGGCCCAGATCGAGCAGGTCTTCCTCGACTGCGGCAAAACGCGACAGCTCAACCAGCCCCGGCAGCCACCGGTTCAGCTGCTCGTCCTGATACAGCGCCAGCAGGCTGCCGTGAAAGCGGTGCTGTACCTGCAGGAAGTGGCCATAACGCTCACGGCTCTCGAAAGGTCGCGCCGCCATCACCAGTTCGTCGACTTTGTCATGGTCGCTGCTGCTGGCCGCTTTCAGGCGTTTGCAGCGTCCTGGCGCTGTGAGAGGGAGTGGGGCAGCGGTCATAGGCGTGTCCGTGAGCGAGTAGGCAATGCGCCAATGATGCGTGCCATCCCAGGTAGGCGGCAAGCACAACGCTACTGGTTTACCATGCTTGACGCTTTCACGTTTCCAAGGAGTCAGCCATGAATACCCCGCAGTTCCGCACCCCCACTGTTGCAGACGCCGAGCGCTGCTACGCCATTGAAATCGGCGCCTATGAAGGGGATGAAGCGGCCACGCTGGAGAAGATCCGCACCCGCATCGCGCAGTATCCGCAAGGGTTCCTGATCCTGGAAAACGCAGGTGAGATCGTTGGCTTCATCAATAGCGGTTGCGCCCACGAAGTCGTCATGTCTGATGAAGACTTCAAGGAACTGATCGGCCATGACCCGGCAGCACCGAACGTGGTGATCATGTCGGTGGTGGTGGACCCGGTGCACCAGGGCAAAGGTTACGCCAAGCGCTTGATGGACGAATTCATCGCCCGCATGAAGGCCTCGGGCAAGCAGACCATTCACCTGATGTGCAAGCAGCAGCATGTGGCGCTGTACCAGAAGATGGGGTATCAGTACGTGAAACCGTCGCCGTCGGATCATGGCGGCATGGCTTGGCATGAGATGGTCATGGCGCTGTAACCACACGAATACGTCAGGCCGGTCGACCGAACAGGCCGTGGATCACTTCCCTGAGCCAGCGGTTGCCGCTGTCCTGGTGGTAGCGCGCATGCCAGTGCTGTTTTACCGTGAAACCCTCTACCGCAAATGGGCAATCGTGTACCTGCAGGTCATGCATGTCGGCAAGGGTGTGGCCGATATGCCTTGGCAGAGTGGCGACCAGGTCGGTGCTGCCGACGATCATCCCCAGCCCCAGAAACCCTGGTAGCTCCAGCACGATCCGGCGCTCGATACCGGCCCGGGCCAGGCCGGCCTCCAGCAACTTCTGGCCGGTCCCCGCGCTGATCTGTACATGGCCCTCGGCGTGGTAACGGGCCACGTCCATGCCGTGTGCCAGGCGCGGGTGCTGGCGGTTGCTCAGGCACACCCAGTCCTGCTCGAACAATACCTGCTGGTACATCCCGCCACCCAGCCAGGGCACAAAGCCAATGGCCAGGTCGGCCTCGCCCGACTCCAGGGCACTTTCGCTATTGCCGTCGATGCGCGCTGCCTCCAGGCGAATGCCTGGGGCATGGTTGCGCAGGTGGTTGAGAATACTGGGTAGCAAGGTGATATGGCTGGCATCGCTGACACACAGGCGAAAGCGCCTCTGCGCGGTGGCAGGGGTGAACTGTGGTTCCCACGCCGTCAGCCGACGCAGTGATTCAAGCACTTCGCGACAAGGCCCGATCAACTGGTCGGCGCGCGGAGTTGGGGCCATACCACCTGGGGTGCGTACGAACAACGGGTCGTTCAGTTGCTGACGCAGGCGGGCTAGCCAGATGCTGACGGTTGGCTGGCTCTGGCCTAACTGTTCTGCAGCGCGGGTGACGCTGCGGCAGTGATAAAGCAGGTCGAACAGTTGCAGCAGCTTGGGTTCAGGCAGTACGTCGGCGGCACTCATTATTGTAAATCTCAATGGGCGTATTAAGGTCATTGTATAGCCCGAATGAGCTGCGCTGCATAAGGTAATCGCAAACCACTGGAGGTCTGCGATTTGAAAATCTGCATTCTGGGTGCCGGCGCCCTGGGCTGCGCGATTGGCGCGGCATTGAGCGAGGCAGGGCACCAAACCTGGCTGCTCAACCGTAGCCGCGAGCACGTCGAAGCCATCAACCTGCACGGTTTACAGGTGCAGGACGAACACGGCGAGCGGCAAGTGCGTGTCAATGCCACCACCGATGCCAACGACGTGGGCGTGACTGACCTGGTCGTGGTGCTGGTGAAGTCGTTCCACACCGCCGAAGCGATTGCCGGTGCCACGGCGCTGCTCGGCCCGCAAACGCTGGTGCTGTCGCTGCAGAACGGCCTGGGCCACGAGGACATTCTGGCCGAGGTGGTCGGGCCGCAGCGCGTACTGGCTGGCAAGACCTATGTGGGCGGTGTGCTGCTGGCACCGGGGTCGATCCGTGCTGGCGTGGCGGGCAAACACACATACATCGGCGAGCTGGACGGGCAACTGACACCCCGCGCGCAGGCCATCGCCGAAGCGTTCAACGCTGCCGGGCTGGCCACCACGGTCAGCGACAACATCCTCGGCACCATGTGGGACAAGCTGCTGGTCAATGTCGCTACCGGCGCGCTCAGCGGTATCACCATGCTCAGTTATGGCCAGCTCTACAACGAGCCTTTGCTGGAGCAAACGGCCAAGGCCGCCGTGGCCGAGGCCATCGCCGTGGCCCGCAGCGCCGGTATCCGCTTGAGCCTGAACAGCCCTGATGCCGCCTGGCATCTGGCTGCCGAAGGTCTGCCATCGAGTTTCCGTACCTCGATGCTGCAAAGCCTGGAAAAAGGCTCGGTCACCGAAATCGACTTCATCAACGGCTCCGTCGTGCGCTGGGGCCAGCGTCATGGCATCGCTACACCCGTCAACGCCACCTTGGTGGCCTGTATCAAGGGCATCGAGCGCGCGATGGCCGATCACCAGAAAAGGGACAACGCATGAGCCAGCCAAAAGCCTACCTCGAACACGTCGCCTTCTGGGTGCGTGACATCCAGTGGCACATCCGCTTTTTCAGTGAAGTGTGTGGCATGACCCTGCGCGAAGTGCAGGGCAGCATCGAGCAGCCCGCTCAGTACTGGACGCTGGGAGGCCTGCAATTCATCCATCAGCCCGATTTCGACGGCCCGGAAGGGCGCATGGCGCACCTGGGCATCATGTGCGAAGACCTGGAGGCGGCGCTGGCTGCGGCGCAGCGCTTCGGTGTCAGCGAAATGCCCCAGGGCCGCAACTGGTTGCGCCTGCCTGATGGCCTGGCAGTGGAATTCATCCAGGCGCTGCCCAGGGCCTGTGTCGCGCAGGCATTGGCGATTGACCCGCGTGCGGAGGTACAGGCATGAGCGTGATTGAAAAGTACTGGGACGATGCCCGCGAAGGCGATGAGTGCATCAGCCCGACCTACACCGTGACCCGCGAGCGTATCCTGGCCTACGCCGACCTGACCGGGGACCACACCCCGGTGCATGTGGACGAGGCCTACGCCAATGCCAGCCACTTTGGTTGCCTGGTCGCCCATGGCCTGTTCGGCCTTTCGATTGCAGATGGCTTGAAGACCCAGTGCGCCTACCGCTTCCTGCCGGGCATGTCGCTGGGTTGGACCTGGGACTTCGTGTTACCCATCAAGGTCAACGATGTGCTGCACGTGCGCATGCGCGTGGGTGCGATGCGCCCGAGCAACAGCCGCCCAGGCTGGGGCATCGTGGTGCTGCCATCGGAACTGATCAACCAGCATGGGCAGGTCGTGCAGCGTGGCGAGCACCGGTTGATGGTGCCGCGGAGGGTGCAGGCATGAGCCAGGCATTGCCATTGGCGGGTATCCGCGTCATCGATTACAGCCACTTCCTTGCCGGCCCTTATGTCGGGCGCTGCCTGGCGGCGCTGGGCGCCGAAGTGATCAAGGTCGAACGACCGGGTAGCGGCGATGCTGGCCGCCAGCACGCGTTTACCCTGGACGATCAGCAGAGTGGCTACTTCCTGCAATTGAACATGGGCAAGCAGGGGGTCAGCGTGAACATGAAGGACCCGCGCGGCAAAGCCTTCATGCAGCGCCTTGCCGACTCGGCCGATGTGTTCATCGAGAACTACCGGCCGGGCGCGCTGGACAAGCTGGGGTTGGGCCATGCCGAGCTGTCGGCGCGTAATCCGCGCCTGGTGTATTGCTCGATTTCCGCCTACGGCCACACCGGCCCGGATGCCCATCGCGCCGGCTTCGGGCTTATTGCCGAAGCCAAGAGCGGGATCATGCAGATGGTCGGCGTGCCGGGTGAAGCGCCGCCACTGCTGCGCATTTCGCTGGGCGACATGTACACCGGCATCCACGCTGTCGCGGCTATCAACGCGGCGTTGCTGGGGCGGGTGAGCAGTGGCCGCGGCCAGCACATCGACATGGCCCTGTACGACACGCTGGTGTCGATGCATGAATACGCCGTGCAGTGCTACACGCTGTCCGACGGCACCGTGCTGCCCGAGCAGACCGGCCATGACATGCCCACGTCCACCTTGTATGGCGTATTCCGCGCCGCGGATGGCGACCTGGTGATTGCTGCCCAGGTCGATGATGCCTGGCAGCGTTTTGCAGCCATGCTCGAAGCCAACGGCGGCCCTGCAGGTTTTGGCAACGACAGCCGTTACCACAGCCTCAACGGCCGCAATGCCCACCGCGAGGCGATTCTGGCAGTGGTCCGTGATTGGGTGGGCGCGCGTTCGGTGGCTGACATCCTCGCCCTGCTCGACGCCATCGATATCCCCAGTGCCAAGGTCCAGCGCATCGACGAGGTGCTGGCCGACCCGCAAATCCAGGCGCGCAATATGGTCATCGAGCAGCAGCACCCGCGTTATGGCACCTTGCGCCTGCCCAACCTGCCGTTTCGCTTTTCCGACTGTGACACCACGATCCACCAAGTGGCCCCGGACCTCGGCCAGCACAATGCCGAAGTGGCCGCGGCGCTTGGCTTCAGCCCTGAAGAAATCACCGCCATGCAGGCAGACGGTGTGCTGTTTACCCACGGAGATGCACGATGAGCGACCGTTACGCAGTGATCGGCCGGCCGATCAACCATACCAAGTCACCGCTGATTCATGGCCTGTTCGCCCAGGCCAGCGGCCAGCACCTGGACTATGGAGCCATCGAGGGCTCGTTGGAAGGCTTCGAGGCCCAGGTGCTGCAATTTCGCGGTGACGGCGGGCTGGGCATGAACATCACTGCGCCGTTCAAGCTGCGCGCCTTCGAGTTGGCTGACCGGCGCAGTGAGCGTGCGCAATTGGCCCGTGCTGCCAACGCACTCAAGTTCGAAGATGGCTGCATCGTGGCCGAAAACTTCGATGGTATCGGGTTGCTGCGCGACATCGAAGACAACCTCGGTGAACCGCTGCGCAACCGCCGCGTGTTGGTGCTCGGTGCCGGGGGTGCAGTACGTGGGTCACTGTTGCCCTTTCTGCAGGCGGGGCCCAGCGAGCTGGTGATTGCCAACCGCGACATGAGCAAAGCCCTTGCTTTGCGCAACGAACTGGATCACCCCAGGTTGCGTATCAGCCGATACGAAGCGCTGCAAGGGCAAACCTTCGACATTGTGGTCAACGCCACTTCCGCCAGCCTGGTCGGGGAACTGCCGCCGTTACCTGGCGCGGTACTGGGCGAGACGCGGCTGGCCTATGAGCTTGCGTATGGCAAAGGCCTCACGCCGTTCCTGCACCAGGCGCGGGAGGCCGGTGTGGCACGGGTTGCTGATGGCGTGGGCATGCTGGTCGAACAGGCCGCAGAGGCGTTTGCCTGGTGGCGAGGGATACGGCCCGAAACCCGTGCTGTGATCGATCGCCTGACGATCCCGCTGGAGTAAGCCATGGCCGCCAATGTCCTGATGCTGCACGGCATCAACCACAACATGTTCGGCAAGCGCGACCCGCGCCAATACGGCTCCGCGACCCTGGCCGACATTGATCAGGCCTTGAAGGCGCTGGGAGAAGAGCTGGGGGCGAGGGTCGAGAGCTTCCAGACCAACTTCGAAGGTGCCCTGTGCGAACGTATCCATCAGGCCGTTGAGGACCGGGTGGATGCGGTGCTGATCAATGCCGGGGCGTGGACCCATTACAGCTATGGCATTCGTGACGCATTGGCCATTCTCGAAGCGCCGGTGGTTGAAGTACATATGTCCAACATCCATGCTAGGGAGCCGTTCCGACATCATTCGGTATTTGCCGAAGTGGTGCGCGGGCAGATCTGCGGGTTTGGCGTCGAGACTTACCTGCTCGCATTGCGTGCGGCCATGCGCATGCTCTAAGCCCTGACACCGACCTCTGTGGGAGCGGGCGAGCCCGCGAACACCGGCAAAGCCGGTGCCATGCAACGTGGTGGCTGCTTCGCGGGCATGCCCGCTCCCACAAAGGCTGCACAAGGCCCATGACTGATTACCAACCAAAAGGACCCGTAACCTTGGCCAGTCTGGCAGCAACCAACACCCCCCGCCAAGCCACCTGCATCGCCTTGCTGGTCGCTATCACCTTCTTCATGGAAAACCTCGACGCCACCGTGATTGCCACGGCCTTGCCGCAAATGGCCAGTGACTTCGGTGAAAGCGCTGTCAGCCTGAACATCGGCATCAGTGCCTACTTGCTGGCAGTTGCGGTGTTCATTCCGCTCAGTGGCTGGGTGGCCGACCGTTTCGGACCGCGACAGGTATTTGCCGGGGCCATCGGCCTGTTCACCGTGGCGTCGTTGCTGTGCGGCATGGCCCCGACCCTGGAAACCTTCGTCGCCGCCCGGGTGCTTCAGGGCATTGGCGGTGCCCTGATGGTACCGGTGGGCCGGCTGGTGGTGCTGCGCACGACCGAGAAGAAGGACCTGGTGAACATGCTTGCAGTGATCACTTGGCCCGGCCTGGTGGCGCCAGTATTGGGCCCGCCACTCGGCGGCCTGATCGTCACGCATTGGTCGTGGCCCTGGATCTTCTACCTGAACATCCCCCTCGGGTTGCTGGCCATTGCGGCTGCGTGGGTGCTGATTCCGAATGCGCGGTCAGATGAAAAACGCCGTTTCGACACGCTGGGGTTCGTTTTCCTGGCATCGTCTTGTGCAGCGTGGCTGGTCGGTCTGGAAATGCTTGGCTCGCTGGCGGGTGGCAGCTTGGGCGCCGGGCTGGGACTGGTGTCGCTGGGCGGCTTGCTGACCTGGTTGGCAATTCGCCATTGCCGGCGTCATGCTTCGCCGCTATTGCCACTGGATACCCTGTCTATTCCCACGTTCAGGGTCAGCATCGTGGGGGGAACGTTGTTCCGCCTGTCGATCAGCGCCTTGCCGTTCCTGATCCCGTTGCTGCTGCAGATTGGTTTCGGCTTGTCGCCAGTGGATGCCGGGCTGCTGGTGCTGGCGATCTTCGCCGGCAACCTGGCGATGAAGCCGTTTACCACCGGGTTGCTGCGCCGCTATGGTTTCCGCCGCGTGTTGCTGGTCAACGGGCTGATTGGGGTTGGTTGCATTCTGGCCTGCCTGGGCTTGCAGCAAGGCATGCCGTGGTACTGGATGGCCGTGGTGTTGTTCGTTGGCGGGCTTTCGCGCTCGATGCAGTTCACCACGTACAACGCTGTCGGTTTTGCCGATGTGCCCAAGCAGCAGATGGGCGAGGCTTCGACGCTGTTCAGCATGTGCTTCCAGCTGGCGATGGCGTTGGGTGTGGCGGTGGTGGCACTGCTGTTGCGCGTGGCGATGATGGTGCGGGGCGGCGAAGGCGAGATGACAGTCAGCGACTTCCACTGGGCGTTGATTGGCGTTGCGTTGATTGCCTGCGTGGCGTTGGCAGATGCCATGCGCTTGCCGAGCAATGCCGGGGAACAAGTGCTGCGTACCTGAGACCATGGGCCTGCTTCGCACCCCATTCAACCCTGCAACGTATCGCGTAGCTTGACAACGCCAGCAAGCGCCAGCGCCTGGGCCGAGTAGCACAGGCCGATGCGCCGGCGAAGGTCAAGCTGTGGCAGGGGCTCGATGCGCACGCCGGGGTGCTCGGTGGCCAGCGATTCTGGCACGATCGCGGCACCTAGCCCCGCCGTAACCAGCTCCAGGGCCAGGGTAAAGGTGTCTGCCTCTGCCACCAGAATACCGCTGTAGAAAGGTTGCAGGCGCTGATGGCTGGGCTGTGACGGGCAGGTGATCCAGCGCGCTTCGGTGGTTGCCTGCTGCGCAATCGCCAGCACGAACGGGTCGCTGTGCAGCGGCAAAAACAACTCATCCTCACAGCGCAGTTCTTCGCTGGCCAGGCGCACCGCGCCCATGCAGCCGGTCGCCAGTTGCAAGCGCACCGGGGGCTGCATGGCAGCGGCTGCCAGTACAACCTTGCCCAGTACCGCCGCACTCACATCCTGCTCCACGCCGATCTGCAACGGCGCACGCTCACGATCACCCTTGAAGCGGCCGAGCAGGCGATTGGCGTCGGCGACCATGCGCTGCGCTTCGGGGTAGAGCGCGCGGGCATCCTCGGTCACCTCGACGCCGCGGGCCTGGCGCACGAACAGCGTGGTGCCCAAGGCCTGCTCCAGTGCCCGGATGCTGCCGGAAAGCGCCGGTTGGCTAAGGTGTATCGAACGCGCGGCGGCAGTAATGTTGCGCTCTTCGAACACGGCGATGAAGGCGCGAAGCTGACGATAATCCATGGGTTACCCATAAGTAATGCTGATGGCTGCGAAAAGAATTTCCCATTTTTCGCAAGAAAAACCAGCTTCTATACTCGCTCTACTTCTTACCCATAGGCAAATCGGATAACAGTATGGTGACCATGACCAACACCCTTAAACCTTTGGTAGTCATTACCGGTGCCAGCTCCGGTATCGGCCTGGCCACCGCCAAGCTGCTGTCCAGCCGTGGCCACGCCCTGTTGCTGCTGTCCCGGCGCCTGGCGCCGATGGAGCAACTGCAGCTGCCCAATACCCTGGCACTGGCGGTCGATATCACCGACCGCGCTGCCGTGCTGGCAGCCGTCGCCGAGGGCGAAGCACGGTTTGGCCCGGTGGACGCGATCATCAACAATGCTGGGGTGATGCTGCTGGGCAGTATCGCCACCCAGGACCCGGAGCAGTGGGACCGTATGCTCGACGTGAACGTGCGCGGCCTGCTCAACGGCATTCATGCGGTCGCCAGCGGTATGGTCGAGCGCAGGCAGGGCACCATCATCAACGTCAGTTCCGTGGCCGGGCGCAAGGCCTTCCCCAACCATGTCGCCTACGTCGGCACCAAGTTTGCTGTTACCGGCCTGTCGGAAAACCTGCGAGAAGAGCTGGCACCGAGCAATGTGCGGGTGATCACCATCGAGCCGGGTGCAGTCGATACCGAATTGCTCAGCCACACGACCGATGCCGCCATCAAGGCGGGCTACAACGACTGGAAGCAGGAGATGGGTGGGGTGCTCACGGCCGAGACCATTGCCGAGACCATCGGCTTTGCCTATGGCCAGCCGCAGTCCGTGTGCATCCGCGAAATCGTGGTGTGCGCTACTCGCCAGCAGCAGTAAGCCAGGGCCCGCGGGCGGTCGCCGTTGTTGTGGGAGCGGCCTTGTGTCGCGATAGGGCTGCGCAGCAGCCCCACAAGTTCAGCGACGCGGCATAGATTGCCGGGGCCGCTTTGCGGCCCTATCGCGACACAAGGCCGCTCCCACAGGGTGCACGTCAGCCTTGGTGAGTAGGTGTCAGTGCATAGCAGGCACCTTGGCCGGTTTCAAATGGCCCTCATCAGGCTCCATGATCGGAACCTCGTTGCCATCGCGGTCATACAGCTTGCCATCACGGAACACATCACCTTCATTCAGCCCGGCGATATCCCGGTAGCGCAGGGTGCGTTCGCTGGCGGCAACGAACACCGACTGCTGGTCGGAGTTGCCGGCGCGCAGGTGGTTGAACAGCAGGTTGAGCAGAATCGCCATGATCGCCGCCGAGCTGATGCCGGAGTGGAAAATGGTCTCGAACCAGGTCGGAAAGTGGTGGTAGAAGCCCGGCGCCGCAATCGGGATCATGCCAAAGCCGATCGAGGTGGCGACAATGATCAGGTTCATGTTGTTGCGGTAGTCCACCTGGGCCAGGGTGCGGATGCCGCTGGCCGCGACCGTGCCGAACAGCACCAGCCCGGCACCGCCAAGCACGGCAGTAGGCACCGCGGCGACCAGCCTGCCCATCACCGGCAGCAGCCCCAGCGTGACCAGGATCAGGCCGGCGCTGGCCACCACGTAGCGGCTCTTCACCCCGGTCACGGCGACCAGGCCGACGTTCTGCGCAAAGGCACTTTGCGTGAACGAGCCGAACAACGGCGCCAGGGCGCTGGAGATCATGTCGGCACGCAGGCCATTGCCCAGGCGCTTGGAGTCGACCGGTGTGCCGATGATTTCACCCACGGCAAGGATGTCTGCCGAAGTCTCGACCATGGTCACCACGATGACGATAAGCATCGACAGGATCGCCGCCACCTGGAACTGCGGTGCGCCGAAGTGCAGCACCTCGGGCATGGCCACCCACGGCCCCTGCAGCGCCTGGGAGAAATCGGCCATGCCGGTGGCCATCGCTGCCAGCGTGCCGATCACGATAGCCAGCAGGATCGACAGGCGCGACAGGCTGGCACTGCCCAGCTTGCTCAGCAGCAGTACCGAGGCCAGGGTGAACGCCGCCAGGCCAATGTTCGCCGGGCTGCCAAAATCAGCGGCCTGGCTGTTCCCGCCCATGGCCCAGCGCGCGGTAACCGGCATCAGGGTCAGGCCGATGGTGGTGATGACGATGCCTGTCACCAAGGGCGGGAAGTACTTGATGATGCGCGAGAACAGCGGGGTGATCAGCAGGCCGACCAGTGACGACACGATCACTGCGCCGAACACCACCTGCATGCCGCCGGTGCCGTCATTGCCGATGATCGCAACCATGGTGGCGACGCTGGCAAAGGAAACCCCCTGCACCAGCGGCAAGCGGCAACCGAAGAAGGGAATGCCCAAGGTCTGCAGCAATGTTGCCAGGCCCCCTGCGAACAGCGAGGCGGCAATCAGCAGGCCGACATCGCCAGCGCTGAGGCCTGCGGCCTGGCCGATGATCAGCGGTACGGCGATCATGCCGCCGTACATGGTCAGTACATGTTGCAGGCCATAGGCCAGGTTGGCGCCCACGCCGAGATTCTCGTCTTCCGGACGAGGTGAAGCGGGAGAAGTCATGGTGAGTAGCTCGCTTTGTTATTTTATGCGTCTAACAGCACGGTCTCAGTCGCATTCGTTGAGTTTTGAATGGGAGGTGTGGGCTACTGCAACCGGCCTTGGCCGCAGCAGCCCGGGTCTATCAGTTGCCGCTGACCAGCTGGTGTGCCAACTGGTTGTGGCGCTCCAGCACGCGTGGCAGGTCGACGGTGGCCAGCTGGCCGTCCTTCACCACGACGCGGCCGTTGATCACGCTGGTGTGCACCTGGGTCGGGGTGCAGAACACCAGTGCCGCCAGCGGGTCGTGGTGGCCACCGGCATAGGCGACGTGGCCGAGGTCGAAGGCGACGAAGTCGGCGACCATGCCCGGGGCAAGGGCGCCGATGTCATTGCGGTTGAGCACCTTGGCGCCGCCGAGGGTGGCGATTTCCAGTGCTTCGCGGGCGGTCATGGCGTCGGGGCCGAAGCCTACCCGCTGCAGCAGCAGTGCTTGGCGCACTTCACCGATCATGCTGGCGCCGTCGTTGGAGGCAGAGCCGTCGACCCCAAGGCCGACCGGTACGCCGTGGTCGCGCATCTTGCGTATCGGGGCAATGCCCGAGGCCAGGCGCATGTTCGAGCATGGGCAGTGGGCGACGCCGGTGCCGGTGCGGGCGAACAGCTCGATGCCGTGCTGGTCGAGCTGCACGCAGTGGGCATGCCATACGTCGTGGCCGACCCAGCCGAGGTCCTCGGCGTACTCGGCAGGGGTCATGCCGAACTTCTCGCGGCTGTAGGCGATGTCGTTGACGTTCTCGGCCAGGTGGGTGTGCAGCGACACCCCGTACTGGCGCGCCAGCACGGCGGCTTCACGCATCAGGTCGCGGCTGACCGAGAAGGGCGAGCACGGCGCTACCACGATGCGGCGCATCGAGCCGTGGCTGGCATCGTGGTAATCCTCGATCAGGCGCTGGGACTCCTTGAGGATGTCAGCTTCCTTTTCCACCACCGAATCAGGCGGCAGGCCGCCCTGGCTCTGGCCGACGCTCATGCTGCCGCGCGCGGCGTGGAAGCGCATGCCGATCTCGGCGGCGGCGTGGATGCTGTCGTCGAGCTTGCAGCCGTTGGGGTAGATGTACAGGTGGTCGCTGGAGGTGGTGCAGCCCGACAGGATCAGTTCGGCCATGGCGGTCTGGGTCGACACCGCGATCATTTCGGGGGTGAGGCGTGCCCAGATCGGGTACAGGTTGGTCAGCCAGTTGAACAGCTCGCCGTCCTGGGCTGCCGGCACCACGCGGGTGAGGCTCTGGTACATGTGGTGGTGAGTGTTGACCAGGCCTGGGATGACCACTTTGCCGGCCATGTCGAGGATGACGTCGGCCTGTTGTGGCAGGGTATCGGTGGGGCCGACTTTTTTGATCAGGTTGTCTTCGATGTACAGCCCGCCGTTCTTGATCTCGCGGCGTTGGCCGTCCATGGTGACCAGAAGTGCAGCGTTTTTGACGAGGAGGGTTTTCTTACCGGTTGCAGATAACATGGCTTAAGCCCGTTGCAATACGCCTTGGCGATTACCGAGGTCGTAGGCGAGGGATAATGTAATCAGGAACCCTGTAAGTTGTATACACTCAAGTGCTATTGATGATTTTGCTTCATTCAATTCGTGAAAAATAACCAGAAATAGGAATTTTATTTATCAATAGACTGGCAGGATCTTTTCTGGAGCCTGTTTTGATGTCTGCTTTTGAACCCCGCCTTGGGGCTACTCCCACTGGCCGTACTGCTGCAATCAGCGTCGCGGTGCTTGCCTTTTCGGCCTTTTTGATCGTGACCACTGAATTCCTGATTGTCGGCTTGTTGCCCGCGCTCAGCCAGGACCTTGGGGTATCCATTTCGATGGCGGGCCAGTTGGTCACGCTGTTTGCCTTTACTGTGATGCTTGCCGGCCCGTTCTTGACGGCGGCATTGGCGCACCTGGACCGTAAGCGTTTATTCATCACCATTCTGCTGGTATTTGCCGCAGCCAATGCATTGGCTGCGGCCTCGACCAGTTTCTGGGTGCTGGCCATTGCGCGGGTCGTCCCGGCACTGGCGTTGCCGGTGTTCTGGGGCACGGCCAGTGAAACGGCCGGCCAGTTGGCCGGGCCCGATAAAGCAGGGCAAGCCATTTCCAGGGTGTACCTGGGCATCTCGGCGGCGATGTTGCTGGGTATTCCGTTGGGCACCGTGGCGTCCAACGCCGTGGGTTGGCGTGGCGCATTCTGGATACTGGCCGCGCTAGCATTGCTGATGGCGCTGGCCATGTGGGTGTGGATGCCGCACGTTGCCCGCGCGGCAAAAGTCGACTTCATGCAGCAGGCACGCATTTTCAAGGAGCGCTATTTCCTTGCCAATGTCCTGCTTTCGGTGGTGGTGTTCACCGCGATGTTCACAGGCTACAGCTACCTGGCCGAGCTGCTGCAGCGGGTCGCGGGTGTACCACCCGCGCATACTGGTTGGTGGCTGATGGGCTTTGGCGCAGTGGGCCTGCTCGGCAACTGGATCGGTGGACGGGTCGTGGACCGTTCACCGCTCAGGGCGACGGCGCTGTTTCTGCTGTTGCTGGCCATCGGCATGGCGGCGATCGTGCCGCTGGCCCATGCAGGCCTGGTGTTCTGCCTGGCACTGGGGGTGTGGGGTGTGGCCAACACCGCGCTATACCCCATCAGCCAGGTACGGGTGATGGGGTCTGTGACGCATGCCCAGGCTTTGGCCGGTAGCACCAATGTGTCGGCGGCCAATGCGGGCATTGGCCTGGGCGCCGTCCTCGGTGGCTTGACCATCCCTGGCCTGGGTATCGAATACCTGGGCTACGTAGCCGCAGGCGTGGTCGTGGTGGCGCTGGGGCTTGTGCCGCTGGTCGGCGGCCTTGCGCGTCAGCGCGCATCGCTGGCCCGGGTACCATGAGGCGCCAGCCGAGGCAGCAGGTAGTCGAGCAGGGCGCGGACCTTGGGTAGCCCCTCGCGGCTTTTGAGCCACACCAGATTCATTGGCAGGCCGTCGGTGGCCAGCGCGGGCAACACTTCGACCAGTCGCCCTTGATCGAGGTGTTGCTGGGTCAGCCAGGTCGGTAGCTGGCCGATACCATGACCGGCCAGCACTGCTGCAACTTCACCTTCACCGTCCCCCACCGCGATGCGGGGTTGGACGCTGCGTCGTTCCATTTCGCCAGGTTGGCGGCCCTTGAACAGCCAGGGGCTGACCATGCCATCGGTATGGCCATAGCCGACGCAGTGGTGGTATTCCAGGTCGCGTTCGTCTTGTGGCACGCCGTGCTTTTCCAGGTAGGCGGGTGCGGCACAGAACATCAGGCGCTGGGCACCGAAGTACTGGTGGCCAAGTGCGGCCGGCCAGGCATCCGGGCCACCGATTCGCACCACGATGTCGATACCTTCGTGCACCGGGTCGACAAAACGGTCGGAGAAAGACACGTGCGGTTGCAGCAATGGGTGCAGGCGGATGAAGTCCAGAATCAAGGGCAGCACATGCAGGCGGCCGTAGGAGGCTGGCAGTTCTATCCGGACCTTGCCATGGGGTTCGTTGTCGCTGGCGACCAGTGCGTGCTCGACCTCTTCCAGGTCGGTCAGGACCGAGGTGCAGGTACGGTAGAAGATGACGCCAGCCTCGCTGAGCGACAAGGTGCGTGTGGTGCGGTTGAATAGCCTTGCGCCCAGGCGGGCCTCCAGCCGGGCCACGCTCTTGCTGATGGCCGAGCTGGTGAGGTTGAGCCGCTCTGCGGCTGCCGTGAAGCTGCCCAGATCAGCGACGGCAACGAATACGTCGATGCCTTTAAGGCGTTCGGAGGAGTACATGGCTGGCCTTGTTGATGAATTGGATTCCATTGTCAGTGCAGCATATTGAATGCTGACAAGGGCATTTCATCAATGGCGTATGTGTGTATCAGCCCTTCGCGCAGAAGCGGGTTTGCCCGCGAAACGGATAACGCGTTGTTCGCGGACAAACCAGGCCATGCCGTCAGGTTCAACAGCCTTGCGGCATTTCTCCACGCGCCAGGCGGGCATTGATATCGGCGATGACGCCAGGCAGTTCGGCGATGGTGTCGATCAGGTAATGCGGTCGCGCACCTTCGAACAGGCTGCCAATGCGCCGGCGTTGCTGTTCCAGTTCCGCTTCGGGCAGGGCCTTGTATTGCTCGTAGGTCAGCCCGAGAGCGTTGCCTGAGCACGTCAGGGCCACGGTCCACATTCCCGCGCTGCGGCCCTCGAGAATGCCCGGCCAAGTGTCGTCGACCTTGACGCAAGCCGCTACATCGCTGACCCCCAGGGCAATCACGTTGGCCAGTGCCTGCGCGGGGTAGGGGCGACCATTCGGTACCTCATCGGTCGCCACCACGTGGTCGGCGCTGTAGCCGTTGCTCAAGGCCAGGGCCACCACCTTTTCCATCACCACTGCAGGGTAGCCTGAGCAGGAGCCGATTTTCAGCCCTTGCCGGCGTAACTGGGCAATGACTTCCAGGGCCCCGGGAATCAGCGCCGAATGGTCGGCGATCTTCTCGATTTGCAAGGGCATGAAGCGCTCGTAGATGGCTGTTACATCATCGTCGCTTGGCATATGGCCGAATGCGGCCTGGTAGCGCGCAGCAATGGCGGGCACATCGCACAGGGTGCGTATATGGTCCCACTTGCCCATGCCCATGGGCCCGCGGGCTTCCTCCAGGCTGACCTGCACGCCGAACTCGGCAAAGGCCTCGACGAAGATCTGGGTGGGGGCGAACGAGCCGAAATCCACCACGGTGCCGGCCCAGTCAAGAATGGCGGCCTGCAGTTGCTTGGGGTGCTGATAGTGCATGGCAAAGCTCCAGTGGGTAAAAACTCAGGGTGAGCGCGGCCCGCCCGACGCATTGGCAGGCTCGCTGTAGTCAGTGGTGCATCAGTGCGCGCTGAGCGCGTCGAACAGTTCGGCAATGATCGCCCGGTTACGGCGGATGCCCAGGCAGCACAGGTAGTAACTGATGTGGAACGGGTCTTCGATAAACGCGACAGAACGCGTGCCGGGCCGGTCGGCATACTCCACCGCCGAGACAAAGCCCACGCCGATGCCGTGTACCACCGCATGCACAATCGCTTCGCGGCTGTTCAACTGCATCGCGCAGTCCAGTGAAACGCCATGCCGGCGGCAGCCTTCCTCCACAAGCTGGCGGGTGCGCGATGCCGCCTCGCGCAGCACCACGCGCTGACCGGCAATGTCCTTTACGCTGACACTCGTCTGCCCGGCCCAGGGATGGTCGTCGCGCACCACCGCCAGAATCGGGCAGGTGCGGTACAGCCGAGTGTTCAGGCGCTGGTCGAACTCCGACAGGGCGAGGATGGCCAGGTCGATGTCGAAGTTGTACAGCCGCTCCAGTGTCCCGGCTTCGCTGCTGAACGAGGTTTCCAGTTCGATCTGCGGGTAGCGCTGCATCAGCTCGTACGTCAGGCTCATGGCGATCGGCGGCGACACCGCGCCGATGCGCAGCATGCCTTGCTTGCGTTGCTGGAAGCTGTGCAGCAGTTGCAACGCTTCGTCCTCCTGGCCGAACAGGCCCTGGGTAATTTCGTAGAGCTGGTGGCCTGCCGGGCTCAGCTCGATGAAGCGCCCGCGGCGGTGGAGCAGTTCCACGCAAAAGCGTTTTTCCAGGCCGCTGACCTGCTCGCTGACAGTCGGCTGGCCGATGCTCAGCAGCTCGGCGGCCTGGGTGAAACTGCCGGTCCGCGCCACGGCATGGAAGGAGCGCAACCACTTGTGGTACTGGTACATGACACCTCTCTGGCAATGGCACGGACGACATGGCAGGCAAGCTCAGCGGCGCACGAACAGGGCCACCAGGGCACTGCAGGCGCAGGCTGTGGTGACCACGACGAAGATCAGCGACGTATTGCCGGTGGTATCGAGCATACGTCCGATCAGCGGCTCCGCCAGCCCGGCGAACAGGTATGAGGCGAAATTCATGATTCCTGTGGCGGTGCCGGCCCGGCGGGCGCCAACCAGGTCCGGGCACAACGCCCAGAAGCTCGATGCAGGGCCATAGACAAAGAAACCGCAGAGGAACAGCGCCAGCAGGCCGACCGCGCTGTGTGCCGGCAGGCTCCACATCCACAGGCTGGTGAGCGCGCCCAACACCATGTACAGCATGATTGCCTTGTAGCGCTTGCTGCCGAACAGCTTGTCCGACACCCAGCCGTTGCTCAGCGCGCCCACGGCCATGCCCACCGGCAAGGCGATGGTGATCCACTTCGGGTCGATGAAACTGTCGCCTTTCTGCCAGTTGGCACCCAGGAAATGCACCGGTACCCAGACGATCAGCCCGTAGCGCGCAGCGTTCTGGAAGCCCAGCGACACTGCGGCCACCAGCAGGCGCGGGTTTTTCAGAACGGCAAGGTAACGCTGGCGCGAGGTTTCTTCGCCACCCTGGGTGGCCGCGTTGGCGCTGTCTTCGGCGTTGGCTACGCCGGTGTCGTCCAGCGCGGGGTAGCCCATGTCCTGCGGGCGTTCCCGGGCAACCAGGTAAAAAACGATGCCACCGGCCAGCATCAGCAGCACCGGCAGGCGGAAGATCCACCGCCACTCCAGGTGCAGTACATCAATCACCACTACCGAGGTGACGTACGACAGCACCGAAGCGCAGCCGGCGGCGAACACATAGAAGCCATAAACCTTGCCGCGCTCGGCAGCGCCCCACCAGTTTGACAGCAAGCGGCTGCCGGGCGCCCAGCCCAGGGCCTGGAAGTAGCCGTTGACGCCCCACGGCAGGATCAGGCTGAGAAAACCGCCAGCAAAGCTGGTGACCCAGTTGGCGCCGCACGACAGCACGGCGCCGATGCTCATGATGCGCCGGCCGCCGAACTTGTCGGCGAGGTTGCCATTGATGGCCTGGCCAATGGCATACATCCACAGCATGGCGGTGGAGGCCCAGCCGAGGGTTTCCTTGCTCAGGCCGAACTCGGCCTGGATCCCGGGGATGGCGAAACCGAAAGTTTGGCGCCCGGTGTAGAAGAACAGGTAGCAGAACATCGCGGCCAGCAGCATGCGCCATTGCGCGAGGCGAAACGGCATGGTGCTGGGCAGCGCGCCAGTCAGGGTTTGTGCACGGTTCATGACGGTTTCCTTTTGTTCTCTGGCGCCGGCCCAAGGGGCACGGCGAGTCGGCACTCTTGAAAGGTGCTACAGGAAAAACGCGGGATGTCAGGCGGCTTGCGCGCCGATGAAATTGCGCCCGCGGGCGCCCTGCATGGCGGCGTCGATCATCGCCTGGGCCTCGGCGGCTGTCACGCCGTAGTCTGCGAATTCGGTGCGCACGCCCAGCTGATGGAGAAATGCTCGCAAGCGCTGTTGGGCCGCTGCCAGGTCGCGGCCGAAGGCCTTCTGCAGGATCTGGTCACGCCCGGCATCACGGCCCCAGGCCAGGCCCAGCACCAGCGGCAGGGTGAACGAGCAGGCGATACCGTGGGGCAGGCCGTGGCGCAAGGTCATTTCGTAGGAAATGGAGTGGGCCAGGGCAGTCTTGGTGTTGGAAAACGCCAGCCCGGCCTTCAGTGCAGCCAACGCCATGCGTGCCCGCAGCTCGCGGTTGCCCAGGTCCTGCTGCAGGCGTGGCAGGCAGTCGAGGATGTCGTCGATGGCCGACAGCGCGAAGGTATCGGAGAGCGGATTGGCGTTGTGGTTCCAGATCGATTCCAGCGCGTGGGACAAGGCATCCAGCCCGGTGGATACCGTCACTCCGCCCGGCACGCTGAGCATCAGTTCCGGGTCGATAAGCGCCACGCTGGGCCAGGTACAGCTCAGGTGCAGCGAGTACTTCTTCTGCTGGCCCGCGTCCCACAAGGTGGCCCATGGCGTCACCTCGCTGCCGGTGCCTGCCGTAGTCGGCGCGGCCACCAGCGTCTTGTGTCGGGCCGGGGAAAACGGTTTGCCGCTGGCCAGCAGCTCAAGCAGTTCATCGAAGTGGCCAGAAGCGGTACCGACGATCAACGCCTTTGCGGTATCGATGGCGCTGCCACCGCCCAGCGCCAGCACCGTATCGCAGTCGCCGTGCTGTGCCCAGAACGCTTCATGCACACCGCGCAGCCAGGCGACATCGGGGTTGGGTTGCACGTTGTCGATCACGCACACCAGTCGCTCGCCCAGCAGGCTGCGTACCCGCGCAACCAGGCCGAGCTGTTCGGCCTCGGGGAAGGTGACCAGGGCGACTTTGCCGGGGCAGTGTCGGGCGATCTGGTCCAGGCTGCCACCGCCGAAAACGGTGGTGACCGGGTTGTGGAAGCAGGCAGGCATGGGCAGTTCCTTATTGTTGTTGGAAGGTGCAGCCATGCTCGTCGGCTGGCGGGTTTCGATCCAATCGATTGATTGCAGGCTGCTATCGGCTGAGCCGATACCGGATACAAAGTGCATGGTCTTGAACTCCAGGCATGCTCTGCCCGTCGCGCGCCCAGCGGGCGCACGTGGCAAGGGGTTAAATGGGCGGCGAATCAGTGGCGGGCGTTGCCCTGAATGGCATGCCGCAGGCGGTTGGAGATGAGGTCGGCAAGCACCACCATCACAGTGATTACCAGGATGCAGGTGGCGGTTTCCTGGTACTTGAACAGCTTCAGGCTGCTGACCAGCTCGAAGCCCAGGCCACCTGCACCGACCATGCCCAGCACCGTGGCCGAACGCAGGTTCACCTCGAAGCGGTACAGCACCACGGCGATCCAGGCGGTGATCACTTGCGGCAGCACGCCGAAGGCGATCACCTGCAGTGGCCGCGCACCGGTGGCCCGCAGCGCTTCAATGGGCCCCTGGTCGATTTCCTCGATGCTTTCGGCAAAGAACTTGCCGAGCATGCCCACGCCATGCAGCGCCAGGGCCAGCACGCCTGGGAAGGGCCCCAGCCCTACCGCCGAGACGAACACCAAGGCCAGGATCAGCTCGTTGATGCTGCGGATCACGTTCAGCAGCTGCCGGGTGGCCTGGTACAGCCAGCGGTTGCCATGCAGGTTGCGCGCGGCCAGAAAGCCCAGCGGCACGGCGAGAACGATCCCCAGCAGGGTGCCCCATAGCGCGATTTGCACGGTTTCCAGGGCCGGGCGCCACAGACTGGGCATTATGCTCAGGTCTGGCGGTAGCGAGCGGCCAAGGAAGTCGCCGATCTGTGGCAGCCCGTTGGCCAGTTCGCCCCAGCTCAGCTGTGCCCCTTCGGCGCTCCACTGCAGCACCAGGACGATCGCCAGCAACAGCGCGCCAGCGCCCAGCCAGCTGCGGGCGCGACTGGGTGTGTTGACCAGCCATTGGTGGCTCTGCGGGTTCATGCCGAGGCTCCTGTGCCAGTGGCCAGAATTGGCCGTGGTGCAGCCATTGCCTGCCCGGGCTCATTGGCAGATGGGTTGTGATAGATGCGCTGCAGCGCGGCTTCGTCGAGCTGACCGGGTGGGCCGTCGAACACCAGGCGCCCGTTGGCCAGGCCGACGATGCGGTCGGCGAATGCCCGCGCCAGTTCCACCTGGTGCAGGTTGCACACCACGGTGATGCCGAGGGTGCGGCTGGCTTCGCGCAGGTACTGCATGACCACATGCGCGGTGTTCGGGTCGAGGCTGGCCACCGGTTCGTCGGCCAGGATCACCTGTGGTCGCTGGGCCAGCGCACGGGCGATACCCACCCGCTGCATCTGCCCGCCAGACAGCGCATCGGTGCGCGACCCGGCCTTGTGCTCCAGCTCGACCCGGCGCAGGCAATCACGCGCCAGGGCCACGTCGTCGCGGCGAAACAGCTGTAGCAGCGAAGCAAGGGTGCTGCAGTGGCCGAGACGGCCGGTCAGCACGTTCTTCAGCACCGACAGCCGCGCGACCACGTTGTGATGCTGGAAGATCATCGCTACCTGCCGGCGCAGTGCGCGTTGGTCGGCTGCACGCATGGCGTTTACCCCGGCCACCTGCAACTCGCCGGTGTCGGCCTGGGCCAGCCGGTTCATGCAGCGCAGCAGGGTCGACTTGCCGGCGCCGGACTGGCCGAGGATCACCACGAATTCACCGGCCTGAACATCCAGGTCGATGCCGCGCAGTACCGGGTTGTCGGCGTAGCCCTTGGTCAGCTGGCGGATACGGATCATTTCAGGCTCCGCAGGTCGAGGTCGAGCACTTTGGCGGTGTCACGAACCACGTTGTAGGCCGCGTCGGTGGTCGGCTGGAAGCCATTGAGCATGCCCTGATCGCCCCATGGCACGTCCTTGATCCCGGCAAACGCGGTGCGCAGCCTGGCCTGCAGTTCGGGGTCGAGGTTGTTGCGCCAGACCATCGGTGATTCGGGAATGTCCGGGGAGGTCCACACCACGTGGAAGTCCTGCTGCTGAACCTGTCCGTTGTTCACAGCCCCGGCCAGGATACGGTCGGCCACGGCCGCTGCATCAACCTTGCGGTTTTCCACGGCAAGAATGCTGGCATCGTGCGAGCCGGAGAAGATCACCCGTGAGAACAGGGTTTTCGGGTCATGGCCAGCGTGCTCGAGGCCGGCCTTGGGGAACAGATGGCCGGAGGCCGAGCTGGGGTCGACGAAGGCGAAGGTGTGGCCCTTGAGGTCGTCGAGCGTTCGAATGCCGCTGTCCTGACGGGCGATAATCAGGCTGTGGTAGGCGCTGCCGGCAGTCTTTTTGGTCACCGCCACGGCAAACGCTTCGGCACCGGCGATCTGGTTGGCCAGTACGTAGGAAAACGGGCCGAGATAGGCCACGTCCAGCTTGCCGGCGCGCAGGGCTTCGATCACACCGTTGTAGTCAGTAGCGACGAATGGCTTGACCGGCATGCCCAGGCGCGCTTGCAACTGGTCGAGCACCTGCTGGCTGCTCTTGATCATGGCCTGGGAGTCTTCCGACGGGATCAGGCCGACGGTCAGCACCTGCTGTGCCTGCACGGCGGGGGCAAGCAGCAGCGGCAGCAGGGCGAGGCGGGCACAGCGCAACAGTTTCGGGAAGGGTGTCATGGCAATACCGGAGTGGTTGTTGTCGGTAACGCCAAAGCTAGGGCTGTCATGTGACAGTCACAGCATCAATTCAATATGCGTTTGGCCAGCCAACCATTCAAAGGATCTATGGATGTCTACCGCTCGCCTGCGCACTTTCCTTGCCGTGGCCCGGCACGCCAGCTTCAGCGCCGGGGCCAGGGCCATCGGCCTCAGCCAGCCGACCGCGACCAACCAGATCCAGGGGTTGGAACGCGAATTTGATGTCGAGCTGTTTCACCGCCGCGGTCGGCGCATCGAGCTGACCGCAGTTGGCCGCGCCTTGCTGCCCATTGCCCAGCAGATGTCGATGCTCGAAGCCGAGGCGACCAGCCTGCTGCGCGACAGTGGCCAGCTAAACCGTGGTGAGCTGAAGATCGGTGCAGTGGGGCCGTTTCATGTGATCGAAATGGTCGACCGCTATCGGCAAGCGTACCCCCAGATCGACGTGTCCATCCGCGTGGGCAACTCGGCGTCAGTGTTGGCCGATCTGCAGGGCTATGTGACCGACATCGGTGTGTTGGCGGGGCTGCACCATGATCCGGCGTTTGTCGCACAACGTTATGCCAGGCACCCGGTGATCCTGTTCGCCCGCGCCGATCACCCATTTGCCCGCCACGATCAGGTGCCGCTGCAAGCCCTCCAGGGGCAGCCGTTGCTGCGCCGTGAGCAGGGTTCGACTACGCGGCTGGCGCTGGACAATGCGCTGCAAGCGGCGCAGGTAACACCGCGCATCGCCATGGAAATCGGCAGCCGCGAGGCGCTGCGCGAGGCGGTGATCCGTGGCATCGGCATCGGCGCGGTGTCCGAGGCGGAATACATTGGCGACCCGCGCCTGAAGGTGATCCGCATTGCGCAGGACCCGGTGTACACGGAGACTTACCTGTATTGCCTGGCTGATCGGCAGAGCAGCCAGGTAATTGCGTCTTTCCAACGTTGCCTGCAAGCCTGGCACGGCTAAGCTGCACCGTGCCTGTTCAGCATGCGCCGTATCACACCGCGTCGCGGCTGTTCACGCCATCGAGCAACCGCGCAATCCCCAGCGGGTTAGCGTTTTTCAATGCATCCGGCAGCAGTGCATCGGGGTAGTTCTGGAAGCACACCGGGCGCAGGAAGCGGTCGATGGCCAAGGTGCCGACCGAGGTGCCGCGTGCGTCGGAGGTGGCCGGGTAAGGCCCGCCATGCACCATTGCATCGGAAACCTCCACACCGGTCGGGTAGCCGTTGAGCAGCAGGCGCCCGGCCTTGCGCTCCAGCAACGGCACGAGCGAGGCGAAGGCGCGTAGGTCATCAGGCTCGGCAATCAGCGTGGCGGTCAGTTGCCCTTGCAGGTGGCGCAGCGCTTCGGCCAGTTGCTCGGCGTCGGCCACCTCCACCACTACGGTGGTCGGGCCGAATACTTCTTCCTGCAGCAGCGGGTCGCCGTTCAGCAGCAGGCTTACGTCTGCCTTGAACAGCTGTGGCTGGGCCTGGTTGCCGGTGTGTGGCTGCCCGGCCAGGTGCTGGATACCCGGGTGCGCCAGCAGGTGCTGCACACCGTTCTGGTAGCTGCGCAGGGTACCGGCGTTCAGCATGGTCTGCGGGCCCTGGTCGGCCATGTGTGCCACCAGCGTTTGCACGAAATGCTCGAATTGCGGCGACTGGATGCCCACCACCAGGCCAGGGTTGGTGCAGAACTGGCCGCAACCCATCACCACCGAGGCAGCCAGTTCGCCGGCTACCTGCTCGCCACGGGCTTGCAGCGCCTGGGGCAGGACGATCACCGGATTGATGCTGCTCATTTCGGCAAATACGGGGATTGGCTGCGGGCGTGCCGCCGCCATGTCGCACAGGGCGCGGCCACCGCGCAGCGAGCCGGTGAAACCGACCGCCTGGATGGCCGGGTGCTTGACCAGCGCTTCGCCCACGCCGGCACCGTAGATCAGGTTGAAAACACCCGCCGGCATACCGCTGCTGGCCACCGCGCGGTCAATGGCGCCAGCCACATGGGCGGCAGTAAGCATGTGCCCGCTGTGGGCCTTGAACACCACCGGGCAGCCAGCGGCCAGCGCCGAGGCGGTGTCCCCGCCAGCAGTGGAGAAGGCCAGCGGGAAGTTGCTGGCACCGAACACGGCCACCGGGCCCACGCCGATGCGGTACTGGCGCAGGTCCGGACGCGGCAGCGGGGTACGCTGGGGCAGGGCACGGTCGATGCGCGCGGCGTAGAAGTCGCCTCGGCGCACCACCTCGGCAAACAGGCGCAGCTGGTTGCTGGTACGGCTGCGTTCACCACGGATGCGGGCTTCGGGCAGCGCGGTTTCGCGCATCACATGCTGGATGAAGTCGTCACCCAGTGCGTCCAGCTCGTTGGCAATGGCGTCGAGGAAAGCGGCACGCTGGGCCGGGCTGGTGCTGCGGTAGGCGGGATAGGCGGCGTCGGCGGCCTGCACGGCAGCCTCTACTTCGTCGCCGGTCGCCTGGTGGAAGGCGTAAGGCAGCGGCTCCCCGGTGTGGGCGTCGACGCTGTTCAGCAGCACGTCACCGTTGCCGCTGAGTTGACCGGCGATATGGTTCAGGCGATGTTCGATGGACATTTCGTTTCCCGTTGGCAATGACAGTCGTTGCACTGGGACTGTAGGGGGCGAACGGGGGGCTGAATAATGATTAATGCGGATCGGGTGATAACGACCAGTTATCACCCAGCGTGTAGCGTCACTCCGCCATCTGCAATTCCGGCAGCTTCACCCGAAACGCGCGGGTCAGCCCCATCAGCACCACCAGGCCCATGCCCATCCAGCACAGGCCGATGGTGAACGACAGGCTGGTCAGGCTGCTCCACAGCCACAGCGTGCTGAGAAAGCCCAGGCCTGGGATGGCGCCGTACAGCAGGTAGTTGCGGCCACCGCGCAGTTTCTGGTCGACAAGGTAGTGCTTGACCACCGCCAGGTTCACCGCCGAAAAGGCGAACAGCGCGCCAAAGCTGATCATGTTGGCCACGGTGTCGAGGGTGATCACCAGGGCGATCAGCGACAGCAGGCTGACGACCAGGATGGCAGTGGCTGGCACGCGTTTTTTCGTCACCAGTTGGCCGAACGGCCGCGGCAACGCGCCGTCGCGGCCCATGGCGAACAGCACGCGCGACACGCTGGCCTGGGACACCATGGCCGAGGCGAAGCAGCCGGCCACGTAGGTGGCAGTGAAGGCCGTTACCAGCAGTTCGCCGCCGACACGGCGCATCACATCCACCGAGGCCGAATCCGGGTCGGCGAAGCTGCCCCAGTCGGGGAACACCATCTGCGCGCAGTACGACACCACCAGAAACAGCAAGCCGCCGATCAGCGAAACCGCCAGGATCGCCACCGGAATACGGTAGGTCGGGTTGGTCGTTTCTTCGGCCATGGTCGAGACGGCATCAAACCCCAGGAAGGACAGGCACAGCACGGCAGCGCCGGTCATGATCAGCGGCACGCTGAAGCCTTCGTGATGGAAGGGGGCGAGTAGCGACACCGGCTCCGCGTGCCCGCTGAGCTTGAGCACGGACAGAGCGACGAAGACGATGATGAACACCAGTTGCACCACTACCAGGATCCAGTTGACCCGGGTGATGGATTCGATGCCGATCAGGTTGAGGAAGGTGACCAGGGCAATTGAGCCTGCCACCCACACCCAGGCGTGGATAGCCGGGAAGTATTCCGACATGTAGATGCCGATCAGCAGGTAGCTGAGCAGCGGCAGGAAGATGTAGTCGAGCAGCAGTGTCCAGCCGGTAATAAAGCCGATGTGGCTGCCGAAGGCCTTGCGCGTATAGGTGTAGACCGAGCCGGAGTAGGGGTGGGCCTGAACCATGCGGCCGTAGCTGTAGCCAGTCAGCAGCATGGCGGCGAGGGTGAGCAGGTAGGCGGTGGGCAGGTGCCCTTTGGTCATCTGGGTGACCAGCCCGTAGGTGGTGAATACGGCCAGGGGCACCATGTAGGCCAGGCCGAACAGGACCAGGGCAGTCAGCCCCATGGACTTGCGGAAGCGGCCGGTGTTGGCGCAGGGATGCGCGGCGGTGTCATGTGAGGGGCTATGGGCTGTACTTGTTGTTGTATGCATTGCTAACTCCTGGAAGGGGATGCAAGACACCGCGGTACGCGAGCAGGCTCGTTACCGGTGGGTGAAGTGCAAGGAGGTCGAGCGGAAGGCTCGCAGCGCTGGGGCGGGTTGATGCTCCCACACCCTGCAGGTACCCGGAATCACCCTTTGGGGTGAGCGGGTACAGCCTTGCCCGGCTCACCCCAAAGGGTGATTTCGGCGTCTGCGGTGGCGTGGGAGTATCTGGTCAACAACGCACCGCACTGGCGGCGGTGCCACTGAATAGAAACGGCAGGCCCACAGTGACTAATCAATTGCTTTCAGAACAGTGGTTCGAGCACCTGGCCAAGGTCACCGAGGCAATCGGCCGACCGGGCTTTGCCGCTAACCTGTTTGCCGCACTTGGCGTTATCCGGCCGATCCAGGCGACCACGGTGTACCTGTACCCGCACGACGGCATGCCTTGTGCGCTGTTCGAGCAGGACGACAAGGCGCCCTGGCAGCCTGAGGGCAATGTCAGCCGCTACTTGTCCGGCTTCTACCTGCTCGACCCGTTCTACGGTGCCTGTGTGGAGCAGGTAGCGTCGGGGTGCTATGGGTTGTTCGAAGTGGCACCCGACCATTTCGAGGTCAGCGAGTATTACCAGTCGTTCTACCGGCACTCGCACCTGGAGGATGAGCTCAACTACATCCTGCAGGTTGCGCCGGGGCAGAGCCTGGCGGTGTCGCTGGCGTTCACCGACAAGCTGGATGCACACACCCGCGAGCTGTACGGGCGCATCACGCCTTGGGTGCTGGCGGTGCTGAGCAAGCACTTCGCCGGGCTGGACAGCCGCGCCGCGCGCTTCGAGAACATCCTCGAACAACGCATCCACGCCGCGCTGAACAACTTCGGCAGCTCGCTGCTGACCGAGCGTGAATGCCGTATCGCCCAGTTGATCCTGCGTGGCCACTCGACCAAGTCGCTGGCCGAGCGCCTGGGGGTGTCGGAAGACACCATCAAGTCGCACCGCAAGAACGTCTACGCCAAGCTCGACATCGGTACCCAGTCCGAGCTGTTTTCCCTGTTCATCGACGCGCTGGCCAATGCCCAGGGCGTGCTGGGCAAGGACCCGCTGGAAAGCTACATGGGCAAGCTGCGCTGAGCGCCGGCCACCCTGCAACCCCACCGCAAAGGAAAACCAACAATGAATGCGCCTTTCGCCCCGCAACGCCAGACCCGCGACTACCAGGCAGCCGATGCCGCGCACCATATCCATGCCTTCCTCGACCAGAAGGCGCTGAATGCCGAAGGGCCGAGGGTGATCGTCGGTGGCGAACGCCTGCACCTGTGGGACAGCGAGGGCAAGCGCTACCTGGATGGCATGTCTGGCCTGTGGTGCACCCAGCTCGGCTACGGGCGCCGCGACCTGACTGTCGCTGCCGCCACGCAGATGGACCAGCTGGCGTACTACAACATGTTTTTCCACACCACCCACCCGGCGGTGATCGAACTGTCCGAGCTGCTGTTCAGCCTGCTGCCCGGCCACTACAGCCACGCGATCTACACCAACTCAGGCTCTGAAGCCAACGAAGTGTTGATCCGTACCGTACGCCGCTACTGGCAAGTGGTCGGGCAGCCGAACAAGAAGGTCATGATTGGCCGCTGGAACGGTTACCACGGCTCGACCCTGGCGGCCACGGCGCTGGGCGGCATGAAGTTCATGCACGAAATGGGCGGGCTGATCCCGGATGTGGCGCACATCGACGAACCGTACTGGTACGCCGAGGGTGGCGAGCTGACCCCGGCCGAGTTCGGCCGCCGCTGCGCCTTGCAGCTGGAGGAAAAAATCCTCGAACTGGGCGCCGAGAACGTTGCCGGCTTTATCGCCGAGCCGTTCCAGGGCGCAGGCGGCATGATCTTCCCGCCGGAAAGCTACTGGCCGGAAATCCAGCGCATCTGCCGCCAGTACGACGTGCTGTTGTGCGCCGATGAGGTGATTGGTGGCTTTGGCCGCACCGGCGAGTGGTTTGCCCATGAATACTTCGGATTCGAGCCCGACACCCTGTCGATCGCCAAGGGCCTGACCAGCGGCTATGTGCCCATGGGTGGCCTGGTGCTGAGCAAGCGCATTGCCGAGGCGCTGGTGGAACGTGGCGGGGTGTTTGCCCACGGCCTGACCTATTCCGGCCACCCGGTGGCGGCGGCGGTGGCGATTGCCAACCTGAAGGCGCTGCGCGACGAAGGCATCGTCACCCAGGTGAAGGATGACACCGGGCCGTACCTGCAGCGCATCCTGCGCGAGGTGTTCGCCGACCACCCGTTGATCGGCCAGGTGCAGGGCGCCGGGTTGGTAGCAGCGTTGCAGTTCGCCGAGCACAAGCCGACGCGCAAACGCTTCGCCAACGAGAACGACCTGGCCTGGCAATGCCGCACCTTTGGTTTCGAGGAAGGCGTGATCATTCGCTCGACCCTGGGCCGGATGATCATGGCACCGGCCTTGATCGCCAACCACAGCGAGCTGGATGAGCTGGTAGAGAAAACCCGCATTGCCGTGGACCGCACCGCTCGGTTGGTTGGCAAGCTCTAAGCCGTTACCAAGGGCAACCGGTTTCCCCTGTGGGAGCGGGCATGCCCGCGAACACCGGCGAAGCCGGTGCCATCCTTCGTGTCGCCTGATTCGCGGGCGCGCCCGCTCCCACAGAGGAGGCGCGGCGCGCTTGCGGACTGTGTGGTACCTGTTACTTCCGCAAAAATGATCGCCACTGCGGTCGCCTGGAGTACAAATGTACACCCTCGAATTCTGGCAACAACGCGCCTCGGACCTGTACCTGCCATCCCAGGCGCTGATCAACGGCAAACCCGTCAACGCACAGGATGGCGCCACGTTCGCCGCCATCAACCCCGCAACCAACACCGTACTGGCCCAGGTCGCTGCCTGCGGCCAGGCCGAGGTCGACCTTGCCGTGGTCAGCGCACGTCGGGCCTTCGAACAAGGCCCCTGGCCGCGCATGGCCCCAGGCGAGCGCAAGAAGGTGCTGCTGCGCCTGGCCGAGCTGATCATGGCCCATCGCGAAGAACTGGCATTGCTTGACTCGCTGAACATGGGCAAGCCGGTGATGGACGCCTACAACATCGACGTGCCGGGCTCGGCCCATGTGTTCGCCTGGTACGGCGAGGCGCTGGACAAGCTGTATGACCAGGTGGCGCCCACTGCTGCCAATGCGCTGGCTACCATCACCCGCGAAGCCCTCGGCGTGGTCGCTGCCGTGGTGCCATGGAACTTCCCGCTCGACATGGCCGCCTGGAAGCTCGCCCCGGCGCTGGCTGCCGGTAACAGCGTGGTGCTCAAACCTGCTGAACAATCACCGTTCTCGGCCCTGCGCCTGGCCCAGCTGGCGCTGGAAGCCGGTGTGCCGGAAGGCGTGCTGAACGTGGTGCCTGGCTTGGGCGAGCAGGCTGGGCAGGCGCTGGGCCTGCACCCGGATGTGGATTGCCTGGTGTTCACCGGCTCCACCCAGGTGGGCAAGTACTTCATGCAGTACTCGGCGCAGTCCAACCTCAAGCAGGTGTGGCTGGAGTGTGGCGGCAAGAGCCCCAACCTGGTGTTCGAAAACTGCCAGGACCTGGACCTGGCGGCGGAAAAGGCCGCATTCGGTATTTTCTTCAACCAGGGCGAGGTGTGTTCGGCCAACTCGCGGCTGTACGTGCAGCGCTCCATCCATGACGAGTTTGTCGAGCGCCTGCAAGCCAAAGCCCGCCAGTGGTTGCCGGGCAACCCGCTGGACCCGGCGAGCCGTGCTGGTGCTATTGTCGATGCCGAACAAACCGGCCGCATCGAAGCCGCCATTGTGCACGCCGGGCAAGAGGGCGCACGGTTGGTGTGTGGCGGTCGGCGCCTGACCATCGATGGGTCGGACAACTACATCGAGCCGACCATTTTTGCCGGTGTCCATGGCCGCATGAGCCTGGCGCGGGAGGAAGTGTTCGGGCCGGTGCTGGCAATCAGCGCCTTCGACACGGAAGAAGAGGCGGTGCGCCTGGCCAACGACAGTATCTATGGCCTGGCGGCTTCGGTGTGGAGCGATGACTTCAACCAGGTGCACCGGGTAGCGCGGGCGTTGAAAGCCGGTACCGTGTCTGTGAATACAGTCGACGCGCTGGATGTGACGGTGCCTTTCGGCGGTGGCAAGCAGTCGGGGTTCGGGCGCGACCTGTCGTTGCATTCGTTCGATAAGTATTCGCAGCTCAAGACCACTTGGTACCAGCTGCGCGGCTGATATCACCACCCATTACCGCGTCACATTCTTCGCGGGTAAACCCGCTCCCACAGGTATCGCACTGCACCTGAGGCCGGTGCAGTACCTGTGGGAGCGGGTTCACCCGCGAAGAGGCCCCCACATGCACCGCACAATTGTCGGTTAGAAGTCCACGCTAGCCGAAAGCTGATAGGTCCGCGGCGCCCCCAACCCCAGGGTCTGGGTCAGTGGCACACCCCAGTAGTCCTTGTCCCCCAGGTTGGCGATGTTCGCTCGCAAGGTGACCGGCTTGTTGGCGACCAGGGTCACAAAGCGGGCGCCAACGTCGAAGATCGTGTAACCCGGAATCGACAGGCTGTTCTCGGCATTGATGTATTGCTTGGACTGTGAGGTCACGTTGCCGGTCAGGGTCAGCCCATCCAGGCCGGGGATGTCCCACTCCATGCCCAGCTTGCCCTGCACCTTGGGGTAGGCCGTGGCGGTTTTGCCATCGTTGGAACCGCCTGCGGTCTTGGTCAGCTTGGGGTCGACATAAGCCACGCCCCCCATCAGGCGTACGTCGGGCCGAGGGGCACCGAAGAAGCTCCATTCCACGCCCCGGTTACGCTGCTCGCCACCGAACGAAAAGATGTTGGTGACCGGGTCGGTGTAGCTGCCCGGGCGCTTGATTTCATACAGCGCCAAGGTGTGGCTGAACGTGCCCAGGTCGAGCTTGAGGCCGATTTCCTTCTGTTTTGATTTGTACGGCGCGAACACGTCGCCATAGTTGGCAGCGGTAATCGGTGCGGCCGCGCCTTTGCTCAGGCCTTCGATATAGTTGGCGTACAGCGACAGTTCATCGGTCAGCTTGAACAGGATGGCCCCGGCGGGGGTGGTGGCGTGGGTGTCATAGCCTGGTTTGTTGCGCGCACCGGTATTGGTGTTGTAAGTGTCGGTGACCACTTCCTGGCGACGTACGCCGAGGGTCAGTTGCACGCGGTCGTCCAGCACCGACAGGGTGTCGGCGATGCCATAACTTTTCAGGTCGTTCTCCGTGTGGGCGATCAGCGGCCAGGCCTCCGATACCTTCGGGCCCCAGACCGGGTTGTAGATATTGGTCGTCCAGTTCGAGCCGGCGGCGCGGCGGCCGAAGTCCTTTTGCGTGTCGCTGTACTGGGTGGCGTTGACCGACCATTGGTGGCCGATGCCGAAGGTGTCGAAATGGCCACGCAGCCCGACCTCGGCAGAGGTCTTGTGGATCTCCATCTGCAACTGGCCCATCGCGGTGGTGAAATCACCCGCGCTGTTGTTCACCGTGGCTGTGAGTGCGCCGCTGTAGCGATAGTCCGTCTTGCTGGTGCCTACCGCGCCATAGGCCAGCAACTGGTCGTTCAGTTCGTACTCACCGCGCAGGATGACGCCCTTGTCCTTGGTTTCCACATAAGCCCAGTCGGGGTTGAGCAGTGTGTCGTTTTTTGGCGGTTTGGGCACTGGTACGCCAGCGGCCAGGCCCATGCCGCGGTTCTGGCCGCTGATGTGGTCGTCGGAATCGAACAGGTCGAGCGACAGCTTGCCACGTTCGCCACGCCAGTCCAGGGCCAGAGAAGACAGCACGTTGCGCTGGCGTTGATCGTCGATGGCAGTGTCGCCGTCGCGGTACATGCCGTTGAATCGCACGCCAAACTGGTTGCCCTCACCGAAGCGCCGGCCAACGTCGACATGGCCGCCAAGCTGGGCATCGGAAGCGTAGGTGGCGGTCAGCCGGGTCAGCGGCGTGTCGCCAGCGCGCTTTGGAATCAGGTTGACGACACCGCCCACCGAGCCGCCGGGCGGCATGCCGTTAAGCAGCGCTGACGGGCCTTTGAGTACTTCGATGCGTTCGTACATTTCGGGTGAGGCGCGGTAGTAGGGGGCCATGCCGAAGAGGCCATCGACAGTCATGTCACTGACGCTGGTCTGGAAGCCGCGGATCGAGTAGTTCTCGCTGTAGGTGCCGGTCAGGCCGTTGCTGAACACCGACGGGTCGGTGGCGGCGATGACGTCGGTGATGTCCCGGGCTTGCAGATCATGAATGTAGGTGTCGGTGTAGCTGACGGTGCTGAACGGCGTTTCCATGAAGTCTTTGTTGCCCAGCAGGCCTACGCGCCCGCCGGTTGCCACCTGGCCGCCGGCATACACCGGTGGCAATGGATCGACAGCGCTGGCCTGGGCGTCGATCAGGGTGGCAGGCAATTCCGGGGCGGCGGGTTTTTCTTCAGCGGCCTCGTGGGGGCGGGGGTTGGCTGCGTCGGCGTGTGCGGCGGTTGGCACCAGTGTGCAGCTACCAAGGGCCAGGCCAATGAATACGGCATGTGCCAGCGGGGTTCGCGGCAGCGCAGGCAATGCCAGGGTAGGGGACGAGAGTGTGTGCAAGGTACGGATGGACACGCGATGGCTCCAGAGGGACAGATGGCGGGTTGTGTTTTTGCATTTAAAAAGCTAAGACGTAAGGCAAATGAGAATCACGCGCTAACGCAGTGACAGGTATTTGCATAAAGGCAGTGCCTAGTCCTGATAGCCCCTGATTACGTCAGCCGCGATCAAGGCCAGTGAGGTCGGGCTGGCGGCCGTGACGTACCAGGCCTGCGGGTCGACGAACACCACGCGGCCGTGCTTCCACGCGTTGGTCTGGCGCAGCAGCGGATTGCCCAGCGTTTCAGCCGTCATCAGCGGGCGGTGCTCCATGACGGCGGTGCGATCCACCACATAGAGGATGTCGGGGTTGGCCTGCTGGATGAACTCACTGGAAATCGGCTGGCCATGCAGGCCGGTATCCAGGGTAGTGGTGGCCGGCTTGACGCCCAGGTCGTTGAAGATGAAACCGTAGCGCGACTGCACGCCGAAGGCGCTGAAGGCGCCGTTGTTGTGCAGCACCACCAAGGCCCGCTCCGGGCGGTCGCGGGTGACGTTGCGCACCTGGGCCAGCCTGGCCTCCAGTGCGTCAGCCTTGCGCTGGGCCAAGCCTTGCTTGCCGAACACCTGCCCAAGGCTGAGCAAGTGCTGTGTGACCATGGCGACATGCCCGGTTTCGCTGTCGCGATAGTTCACATCGAAGTGCAGAGTCGGCGCCATTTCGCTCAGTTCGTCATAGTGGTTGGCCTGCAGCGAGGTGATCAGGATCAGGTCAGGCCGCGCCGCATGCACCCGCTCCAGGTTGGGCTGCACGATTGACCCGACATCTGCCGTTTGCCCGGCATCCTTGTAGCGTGCAAGAAAGTCCGGCACGAAGTCCTTCGGCATGCCCGCCACGGGCACGCCCAACTGGTCGAGGAAGTCCACTTCGTTCATGTCCAGTGCCACCGTGCGCTGTGGCAGTTGACTGATCAACGTGGCGCCCAGCTTGTGCTGCACGGTTACCGGCGTGTAGTCGCCATGACGCGTGGTGTTCGCCGGTGCCGCTGTGGCTGCCGTGGGCTCATTGCAGCCGTGCAGGGCGAGGGTGACGCCTAGCAGTAGCGCCAATGGCCAGCCGCTGGCGGGGTGGTTGCGGTTCATTGCTGTTCTCCGGGTGGGTTGAAGTAGTTGCACAGGCGACCGCGCGCGCTGTGGGTGATGTCGAAATCCAGCCCGTATAGCGCGTGCAGCTGTTGCTCGGTCACAACCTGCTCGACGCTGCCGCTGCAATGCACACGGCCACCCTGCATGGCGACGATGCAGTCGGAGTAGGCGGCGGCGAAGTTGATGTCGTGCACCACCAAAATCACCGTGCGGCCGAACTCGTCGCACAGCCGGCGCAGGGCGCGCATGATCTGCACGGCGTGGCGCATGTCGAGGTTGTTCAACGGCTCGTCCAGCAGCAGATAGTCGGTCTGTTGGGCGATGGTCATGGCCAGAAAGGCCATTTGCCGCTGGCCGCCGCTGAGTTCATCGAGGTAAGCCTGGCGCAGCGGCTCCAAGGACAGAAAGGCAATGGCCTGGTCGATGGCCCGACGGTCTGCAGCGGTGAGCGCACCACGGCTGTAGGGGAAGCGGCCGAACGCGACCAGTTCGTCGACGGTCAGGCGCAGGTTGAAGTCGACCGACTGGCGCAGGGTGGCCACGCGCCGGGCGTAGTCGTCGATAGCGATGCTGTCGATGCTTTGCCCGTCCAGGCATATGTCACCGCTGGCAGGCGCCAGCAGCCGGGCCAGCATCATCAGCAAGGTGGACTTGCCGGCGCCATTGGGGCCGATCAGCGAGGTCAACTGCCCGCGCGGGAAGCTGGCGCTTACCCCGCTCAACACCGCCTTGCTGCCATAGGTTTTGTGCAGATCGTGGACAGTAATCATGCGGCTCCCCGGTTGCGCACCATCAGGACGAGGAAGTAGGTGCCACACACCAGGTTCACGAGGATGCCGACGGTGGTCCTGTAGTTGAAGACATGCTCGACCAGCAACTGGGCGGCAATGAACACGGTAATGGCCACGGCGCTGCCGAGGGCCAGAGTGACCCGGTGGCGGAAGGTACCGGCCATCGCATAGGTGATATTGGCGACGAACACGCCCATGAATGCCGTGGGCCCCAACAGGCTGGTCGACACCGCGACCAGCGCGGCGATCAGCGCCAGCACCAGGCGCACGTTGCGCCGGTAGTCCACGCCCAGCGAAATGGCCTGGTCTCGCCCGAGTGCCAGCACGTCCAGCACCGGTACGGCCCGGGCCAGCAGCACACACACGCTTGCCACCAGCAGGGCCGAATACAGCAGCAACTGCGGCGAAGCCCGGTTGAACGAAGCCTGGGTGTAGCCCAGTAGCATCGAGAACTCGCCGGGGCTGACTTTCAACTGGACGAACTGGGTGAACGTGGCCATGACCATGGTCAGCACCAGGCCGACCAGCAGCAGGAAGTACACGTTGTTTTTGCCGTCACGAAACAGCCAGCGGTGCAGGGCCCAGGAGTAGCCGAGCATCAGTAGCACCGAGAGCAGGAAATTGCCGTCACTGCCGAGCATGATCAGCCCCTGCACGCCCATGCCCAGCACCAGCAGCGCCTGTAGCAGCAGGTAAACGGCCTCATAACCCATGATCGCCGGGGTGAGGATGCGATTGCCGGAAAGGGTCTGGAAGGCGATGGCGGAGCAGGCCACGCACACGCCACCGATCACCATGGCCGCCAGGCGCACAAGGCGCTTGGGGATGAGGTAGGCGAAATCCGCCCCGGCGTTGACGAACACGAACAGCGTGGCCAGGGCGACCACGGCCAGCCACATGCAGTGTTGGCCTTTCATCTCTGCCTCCAGATGATCAGCCCGAGGAAGATCAGCCCACCCAGGCCGCCTGCAGTCAGGCCGATGGGCACTTCGAACGGGTAGATCAGCAACCGCCCGAGCAGGTCGCAGACCAGCAGCAAGGCCGCACCGCCCAGCGCCACCAGTGGCAGGGTGCGGCGCAGGTTGTCGCCATGGCGCAGGGCGATCAGGTTGGGCACCACCAGGCCGACGAAGGGGATGGCGCCGACGATGATCACGCTGGCCGACACCGTCACTGCTACCAGCAGCAGGCCCAACGTCACGTTGGCGGTGTAGTTCAGGCCCAGGCTGGTGGCCATGCCTTCGCCCATGCCCAGCACGGTGAAGCGCTGTGCGTACAGGTAGGTGAGCAACACGATCGGTACAATCAGGTAGAGGATTTCGTAGCGGCCCTGCACCACCTTGGAAAAATCACCCAGCAACCAGCCTTGCATGCTTTGCAGCAGGTTGAAGCGGTAGGCGTAGAACTCGGCCAGCGCACTCAGCACGCCGCCGTACATCAGGCCGATGACCGGCACCAGCACCGCGTTGCGGGCGCGTATGCGTCGAATGATGGCGACGAACAGCAGGCTGGCGGCAAAGCACACGGCCAGTGCGAACAGCATGCGCAGCACTGCCCCGGCCGCGGGCGCCAGGCCCAGCGACAGCAGTATGCCCAGGCGCGCGGCATCGAGCCCGCCGGTGGTGCCGGGCTCGACGAAACGGTTGCGCACGATCTGCTGCAGTATCACACCGCATACCGCCAGCCCGACACCCACCAGTATCAATGCGGCCAGCCGTGGCAGGCGGCTTGCGGTCAGGGTCAGCCAGGCGTCGCCTTGCAGGGTAAGCAGCTGAGACCAGGCCAGCTCACGAACGCCGACTGCCAGTGAGGCCGCGCACAACACCAGGAACAGGATGAGGCATGCAACACGCATCAGTCGTGTTCCACCCTCGGTGCCCCGATGCGCCAGCCGTTGGCGGCGTGGCGCTGTTCGAGCATGCGTGCATAGTGCCCACCATTGGCGCGCAGTGTGGCCGGTGTGCCTTGCTCGACAACCTGCCCGGCGTCCAGCACCACGATATGGTCGGCCATGGCCACGGTGCTGAGCTGGTGTGCGATGACCACCAAGGTGCAACGCCCATGCAGGCTGTGCAGCGTATGGGCAATCACGGCCTGGTTCTCGGCATCAAGGGCGGCGGTGGCTTCGTCCACCAGCAGTACTGGTGCTTGCCTGATCAGCGCACGGGCAATGCTCACACGCTGGCGTTCGCCACCGGAAAGCCGCGCACCCCCTTCGCCCACGAGCGTATCGAGGCCCCCGCGCAGCCGTTCGAGGGTGTGTGCCAAGCCGGCCATGTACGCCGCTTGCCGTACCTCGGCGTCGCTGGCATCGGGTTTGCCGATACGGATGTTGTCGGCGATGCTGCCCAGGAACAGCCAGGTGTCCTGCAGTACTTGGCTGACCGTGTCGGTCAGGCTGGTGCGGGCCATTTGCCGCACGTCGACACCGCCAATGCGCACACTGCCTTCGGTGGCATCGAAGAACCGTGCAATCAGGCGCATCAGTGATGTCTTGCCTGAGCCCGAGGCGCCGATGACGGCGGTCATGCTGCCTGCCGGGATGTGCAGGTTCACGTTTTGCAGCACGTCGGGCCCGGTGGGGTTGTAGCGCAAGCTCACCCCTTGCAGGTTGATTGCGCCGCCCACCGGCCGCTGGGGCGAGGCGGGTTCTGGCAATGGCTTGGCTGCCAGGATCCGTTCGATTTCCTGCAGCTGGCCATGGGCCCCGCGCAGGATCTCGACATGGCTGGCCACGTCCTGCAGCGGATCGATGAAGCGGCACACCAGCACCAGTGCCACGATCACCGCCACTGCGTCCTGCGCCTGGCCACCCGCCTGATCGCCGAAGCACAGGCCGGCGGTCACCAACAGCGCGGCAAATGTAGCCTGCACGGCCCAACTGTTGAGCAGTGCTGACAGCGAAGCACGAATGATCAGGCCCATGCCGCTGCTGCGCTGACGCTCCAGGCTTTGCGCCAGCAACCGTGTGCCACCACCCTCCCCACTGAAGGCCCGCAGCACCGACTGTGCCTGGGCGAACTCCACCATACGCTGGCTGGCGGCGGCGAAGTACTGGTGAAAGGCCTGATCGGCGCGGCGCCCCAGGCGTGCGCTGAACAGCAGCAACGCGGCCAGCGCCGGCAGCGCTAGCAGGGCGACAAGCCCCAGCGGTGGGTGCAGGGTGAACAGCGCTACCAACAGCACCAGCGGCGTGACGCTGCCACTGATCAAGGGCGTGAGCACATGGGCCGGCAGTTGGGCCACGGCCATCATGCCCTGGGTAATCACATGCCCGAGCCGTGCGGTGTTGTCGGGGGTGAACCAACCCAGTGGCAGCTGTGCCACCTGGGCGCCAATGTGCTGGCGGCCGCCTTGCAGCACCGCTACCGCCAAACTTATGCCGGCCTGTTCCACCTGGCGTCGCCAGGCCCAGCACAGCGTCATGCCGGCGGCGAGAACGGCCAACCAGGCACTGGCAGCGCGTATTTCGCTGTTAAGCAGGTGCAGCATGAGCGGCGCCAGGGTACTGATGGTCAGGCCACTGAATACCCCGTACAGCACGGTCATCAGCAGGTAACGGCGCCAGGCCGGTGCGCTTTCGCCCAGCAGTCGAACGAAGGTTTTCAGCATGCTGGCAGCGCCTTTTTCACGGTGTTCTGATAACCACCCTGCGCCCACAGCCGTGCATAAAGGCCTTGGCGGGTGAGCAATTCGCTGTGGCGCCCTTGTTCACACAGGGCGCCTTGGTCCAGCACCAGGATCTGGTCGGCATGCATCACCGTGTCCAGCCTGTGGGCGATGATCAGTAGGGTGCGACCCCGGGCGAAACGCGACAGGGCATCCTGGATCGCCGCCTCGCTCTCGGCGTCGGCGGCTGCGGTGGCCTCGTCCAGTACCAGCACGGGCGGGTCGAGCAGCACGGCGCGGGCAATGCTCAGGCGCTGCTGTTCGCCCCCGGACAATTGCGCGTCTTCGCCCACCACCGAGTCATAGCCACGCGGCAGTTGCAGGATGCGTGTGTGAATGTTGGCCAGGCGCGCAGCCGCTTCGACTTGCTCGCGGGTTGCAGTCGGTTTACCCAGGGCGATGTTGTCGGCCACGCTTGCGTGGATCAGCCGCACCTCCTGCAGCACGAAACCTATGCGCCGGTACAGTTCGCGGCTCTCGATCTGCCGCAGGTCGATGCCGCCCAGGGTGATGCGCCCGGCATCGGGGTCGAAGAACCGCAGCAGCAGGCGCGCCAGGGTCGACTTGCCGGCGCCAGAGGGGCCGACGATGGCGGTGGTGGTGCCGGGGGCCAAGGTGAAGCTGACGTCATCGAGCACGTTGTTGCCGGGGGCGTAGGCATGGCTCAGTTGCTCCACGCGTATGTCGCTGCCGTTGGGCAGGGCGCCAGCGGCAGGGGCCGGCAGCACCGGGGTGTCCAGCAGGGCCTGCACCCGTTGGGCCGCCGCCACGGCGTTATTGAGGTCGTGGGTTATGTAATGCAACAGCTGCAGCGGCGCGCACAACCCGGGTGTGACCAGGGCAAAAGGCAGTATCTTTAGCGGCTCGATCCAGCCCAACGCCACGAACAGCATGCCTGCCAGCAGCACCACCCCCAGTACCGTCACCGGGGCGATCAAGGCATTGGCCCGTGCCATCGCCGCAACCAGTGGGCGGGTGAAACCGGTGAAGGTGTTGGCAAAGGCATCGACCGCTGCACCGTAGCGGTCCTGCACGTTGCCGCGCCCTCCGAATGCTTTGACCAGCGGCATGCCATTGACGAACTCGACCACCGCGTTGTCGATGCGCCCCATGCCCGCAACCACATCACCCATATGCGCTGCGCTGGCCTTGATGGCACGGTGCAGAAACAGGAAGAACGCCGGGAAGGGCAGCAGGACGACCACGGCAAGGCGCCAGTCCATGGCGAACAGGTAGGCCACTGAAATCAGCACGGCGCCCACGGCGCGGCCCAGCGTGGTGAAAAAGTGCGCGGTAAGGCTGTGCAGTGTGCCGATGTCGTCCTGCATGGCCCGTTTCACTTCGCTTGATGCCCGCTCGCTGAACCAGCCGAGCGGCACTTGCATCAGGCGCTGGCCGATCGCCACACGCAGGTGATGGGTGATGTGGTTGTCGGCTTGGTGCGCCAGCATTTCGGCTGCGGTGATCAGGGCCATGCCAGTGAACAAGCTGGCGATGCTGGCTGCGATGGCCCGGCCAATGGCGCCCGATGTGGCGGTTTCGCTCAACGCCAGATGCGCGATGTGCGCAATGCCTGCCAGCGGTACCAAAGCCAGCATCGAACCCGCAGCAGCCAGCACCGCCGACAGCGCCAGCCGCCCGCGAATGGGGGAAAGCACACGGCCGAGCGGGCTGCGGGCGTTGTTTATTGAAGGGGCGGCATCGTCAAGGGGCGTTGATGAATCGGACATGAAGCGGGCCTGGAAAGCTGCAAATGAATTAGTTGCATGACTATAAACTAATTTGCGAAAACCCGACAAGACAGCTACAAGACTGTCTTCACAATGCCTGGAGGACCCGATGCAACCACCACAACGCACCCCCGGACGCGGTCGCCCTCGCACCATCACCCGTGAACGGATTGCCGATGTGAGCGTCGCCATCGGCTTGCCCAACCTCACGTTCGTTGGCGTGGCCGCTGCGTTGGGGGTAAGCCACATGGCGCTGTACAAGCATGTGCCGAACATCGAAGCACTTAAGTGCCTGGTGGCCGAGGAGATCTTTCAGCGCTGGCAAATCCCTAGGGCAGACGGGGATTGTGTAGAAGGGTTGCAGGCCTACCTGACGCGCTTTGCCATGTCGGTACAGGCATTCGTCAAGGCCCACCCGGGTCTGACGCCCTATGTGATCCGCAGGCTGGCAGCGACAGAAGCGATGATCGACAAGATCAACGACCACCAGGCGCACATCGCCCAGGCCTACGGCCTGAGCCTGGAACAGGCGCGCTGGTTGTTGTCGACGGTGGCGTTCCATTGCTTTGCCGTGGCCGATACGGTGTACACGGTGTCGGGGCGCGAGCCGCTGCTGGAGGCCGACCGGGCTGGCGAAGAATCGGAGATGGAAGTGGAGTTGCTTGAGGGCATGCAGGCGCTGATTGTCGGGGCGTTGGTCATGCTGGAACAGCGGGTTTGAAGCTTATGTAACGACTGTGCGGCTTTTACTGGCCCAGGTTAATTTTTTTGCCATCCCGGCAGAAAGCCCACGTGCGCTCTACACTGCTGCCAAGATGGACCAGGGCTACTTGCCACCATTCGGCCCGTCACGCTGCCTGCGAATGGCCCTGGCCTGCATGATCGTTCTGGCTGCTCCTTCAAACTGCCACAGATGGAGTACCTGGAATGGGCTGCGTGTCGAATGGCCGTGTTGCCGGTAAAGCCGGGCGTGGCATCTCGCTGCAATGGCTGGTAGCGCTGGCCGTCGTGCTGGGCATGCTGTTGCTCGGCGCCGCCCTGGCCTGGCAGGGTTATTACGGCATTCGCCAGACCCTGGTAGCCGCCGCCGGCGATGCCGCCCAGCAAGTTGGCAAGACCATCGACGAACGCGCCCGGCGGCTGATCGACCCGGCACAAAGCAGTATCCGCCTGCTGGCCCACAACCCCGCTGCACATACCCAGGCACAGCGCTTCGAACGGCTGCCACAGCTGGTCGAGACGCTGGATGCCAACCGCATGCTCAGTGCTGCCTACATCGGTTACACCAATGGTGATTTCCTGCTGGTGCGCCGGCTGCGGGACCCACAGCCGCTGCAGCGCTTTGCCGCGCCGGCGGGCACGGCGTTTCTGGTGCAGAGTGTCAGCCGGGGTGAAGGCGGGGTGGTACAGGGCGAGTGGCGCTACTACGACAGGGCGTTGAACCTGTTGCAGGCTCAGGCCAAACCCGAATACCGCTACGACCCACGCACGCGCCCGTGGTTCGCCGAAGCCAGCGCACAGCGCGGTACCGCGCTAACGCCGCCCTATGTGTTCTTCACCACCCGCGAGATCGGCCTGACCATGGCGCAGCGCAGCGTTGACGGTGGTGCAGTGATCGGCATGGATGTTTCGGTCACCGACCTGGCCAGCGAAACCCAGGGGCTGCGCATCACCCCCGGCACAGAGATTGCGGTGGTCGACGACCAAGGCAGCGTCGTGGCCTACCCGAACCTGCAGCGGGTAATCGTGCATGAAGGGCAGGGCCTGCGCCTGTCGCGTGTCGGCGAACTGGGCGTTGCAAGCCTGCAACACCTTTACGCTGACCAGCAGCAAGGCACCCGGGCACAGCCCTATCAGGTGCAGGGCCAGACCTGGTATGGCATGCGCATCCCGCTGACCAACCTGGCCGGGCAGGACCTGCAGGTGCTGATTGCCGTGCCGGCCCATGAGTTGTTGGCCGGTGCGCGCAAGGTGCTGTTCGAACAGTTGCTCTGGACCGCTGCGCTGATGGCCGTGCTGCTGGTGCTCGGCGGGGTACTTGGGCGGCGCATCGGTCGCCCGTTGAAGGTGCTGGCCGAGCAGGTGCAAGGCTTGGCCGGCTTCGACTTCAGCCGCGAAGTGGGGGTGAAGTCGCGGGTGACCGAAGTACGCGAACTGAGCCATGTACTGAGCCGCATGTCTGGCACCATCCGCAGCTTTCAGGCCATTACCCTCGCGCTCAGTCGCGAGCGCGACCTCGAGCACATGCTCGATGGCGTACTCACCCACCTGGTGCAGGCCGCCGGGGCCGATGCTGGTGTGGTGTACCTGTTTGACGCCGAGCACGCGCTGCTGCGCCTGGCCGCCTCCTGCCGCGGTGAGCAATACCCGGCCGAGCTGGCCGTGGATGAAGCTGCCCGGCCCACGCTGCCCGCTGCCGTGAACCAAGCCCTCGGCCTGCACGAGCGCAGCCTGGCTGTGGTGCTGAAGGACCGTAGCCAGGCGCTGTTGGGCATCCTGGTGCTGCAACTGGACGACGACCAGCTGGGCCAGCCGTTCCGGCAGTTTGCCGAAGAGCTGTCGGGTGTGGTGGCTGTGGCCATCGAGACGCGCCAGCTGGTCGAAGCCCAGCAACGCCTGATGGATGCCATGATCAAGCTGCTGGCCGACGCCATCGACGCCAAAAGCCCTTATACCGGCGGCCATTGCGAGCGGGTGCCGCAGCTGGCGCAGATGCTGCTGGACCAGGTAGTAGCTGCCGACACCGGCCCCTATGCCAGTTTCAACATGACCGAAGCCGAGCGCTATGAATTTCGCGTGGCGGCCTGGCTGCACGATTGTGGCAAGGTCACCAGCCCCGAGTATGTGGTGGACAAGGCGACAAAGCTGGAAACCCTGCACAACCGCATTCACGAGGTGCGCATGCGCTTTGAAGTGCTGTGGCGCGATGCCGAGCTCGCGTACTGGCAGGGCCTGGCCAGCGGTGCCGATCAGCGGGCGCTGCAAGCCAGCCTGGTACAAAGCCAGGATCGGCTGCAGAATGACTTCGCCTTCGTCGCCCAGGCCAACATCGGCGGCGAGTTCATGCAGGACGCCGACATCGAGCGTTTGCAGCAGATTGGCCAGCGCCGCTGGCAGCGCCACTTCGACAACCGCCTGGGCATTTCCCGCGACGAGGCGGAGCGTTTTGCAGGTTTACCGCAACCTGCACTCCCGGTAGACGAACCCCTGCTGGCCGACCGGCCGGAGCACCGAGTGCCCTGGGGTGAACGCAAACCACCGGTGGCCAAGGGCGACCCGCGCAACCACTGGGGGTTCGACATGCGCCTGCCAGCCCATGCCAGCGACCATGGCGAGCTGTACAACCTGTCGATTCGACGCGGCACGCTGAATGACGAGGAACGCTTCAAGATCAATGAGCACATCGTGCAGACCATCATCATGCTCAGCGCGCTGCCGTTTCCACGCCAGCTGAAAAGGGTACCGGCCATTGCCGGCAACCACCACGAGAAGATGGATGGCAGCGGTTACCCGCGCCGGCTGGGCGAGCACGACCTAGGCATTGCCGAACGGGTGATGGCGATTGCCGACATCTTCGAAGCGCTGACCGCAGCCGACCGGCCGTACAAGCCACCGAAGACGCTGTCCGAATCAGTAAAAATCCTGGTGTTCATGGCCCGTGACAGGCACATCGACGGGCAACTGCTGCACCTGTTCTTGAGCAGCGGGGTGTACCGCCAGTATGCCGAGCGTTTCCTGCGCGCCGAGCAGATCGACGAGGTCGATGTGCCTTACTGGCTGGCGCAGATATCCGCTTCGAGCGCAGCAATGCCTGCCGCCTGATGCAAGCTTCGGGCGACAAAACATCAGATAAGGCTGACAGGTTTCCGCCGCAGCAGTTTCAGCGTACCTCACTCGTACCCTTGCACCCCGGCAATGTGCCGCCCGGCCACATAACCAAAGGTCAGCGCCGGGCCCAGGTTGATGCCACCCGACGGGTACCAGCCCCCAAACACGCTGGCCATGTCGGTACCTGCAGCATACAACCCCGGGATCGGCTGCCCGGCCTCGTCCAGCACGCGGGCATTGCCATCGGTGCGCAGCCCGGCAAAGGTGCCAAAGCAGCCAGGCTTCACCTTCACCGCGTAGAACGGCCCATGCTCAATGGGCGCTACACAAGGGTTGGGCCCTTTGTGCTGCGGGTCGCCCTGTTTGCGGTTGAACGGTGTGGAACCACGGCCGAATGCCGGGTCCTGGCCGTTGCGGGCGTGGCTGTTGAAGTCATCGACCGTGGCGCGTAACCCGGACGGGTCGATGCCACACGCCTGGGCGAGTTGTTCGAGCGTGGCGCCGCGCTTGAGGTAGCCGCTGCGCACATGCGGCCCTACCGGCAGCGGTGCCGGGCGGGCGTAACCCAGGCCATAGCGGCGCAAGAAGCGATGGTCGCAAACCAGCCACGAGCACACTTCCTCGTCCGACGGCACCGCCGCGACCATGGCTGACACATAGTCGTAATAGCCATGCGCTTCGTTGACAAAGCGCTTCCCGTTGGCCAGCACGCCAATGATGCCGGGCTTGCCGCGCTCGATGATGTGCGGGAAGTGGCCGACGCTGCCGTCGCGGTGCGGCACCTGCGAAACCGGTGCCCACGCCACTGGCGATTTGAGGTCGGTGGCAACCACGCCCCCGGCCGACTCGCCCAGGCGCAGGCCGTCACCGGAACAACCCTGCGGCGGCAGGGCCAGGTTGTCGTGGCCGCTGGCATCACGCGGGAAAAGCTGCCGGCGCCGGGCGCTGTCGTTGGGGAAGCCACCTGCCGCGAGTACCACGGCCTTGGCCCGGATCTGCCGGTCGCCCTGCGGTGTGCCCACCAGCACCCCACGTACCTGGCCTTCTTCGACCAGCAGGCGTTTGGCCGGCGCCGACTCCTGCAGGTGCACGCCCAGGTCTTGTGCCGACTTGGCCAGGCGCGCCACCAATGCCACGCCGTTGACCAGGTGCATCGCCCGGCCATGCCGGGCCAGGTGATACAGGTGGCGGCCAAAGCGCTTGCACACGTGCAGCAAGGCCTTGGGCGAGCGGGTCATGTTGAGGAAGGCGGCCAGGTCTGCGCCGGCCATGATCGGCATGCCCATGAATGAGGTTTCGCGCAGGGTCTTGCGCAGGCGCGGCAGCAAGGCGCCCACCTGGCGGGCGTCGTACGGCGCGGCAATTACCTGGTGGCCGCCCTGGGCCGCACCGGGTGTGTCGCCATGCATGTCCGGGATGCCGTTGCCGTCGGCAAACTGCAGCGCTGTGTGTTTTTCGAAGAACGCCACCATGTGCGGGCAGGCTTCGAGGAAGGCATCCACCCGCTCGGCGTTGTAATTCGCCCCCAGTTCATTGCGCAGGTAGGTGCGTGGCTGCTCGATGTCTTCCACAATGCCAGCCCGCTGGGCCAGCGGGTTGCGTGGCACCCATGCCCAGCCGCCCGACCACGCGGTGGCGCCGCCAAACACGGGTTCCTTCTCAAGCACGATCACCTTCTGCCCGTGCCAGGCAGCTGTCACGGCCGCAGCCAGCCCGGCGGCGCCAGAGCCTATGACCAGTACATCGTATTCGGTATCGAGAGCAGCAGAAGGCATTGCGGCGTTCCTGTTTTGTTATTAGAACAAGGTTCCATATTTTTATCCACAGTGGGTCGGCCCGCAATGGCCTGGCAGCCTGGAAGGGCAACTACTGGGCGATAACCGGACATTTCACGGCAGGCTGGCTGCGCGCTCTACCGCTCATATGGAATCATCTTCTAGAATCCGCAAAAAAAATCAGGGAACTGTGTCATGGCTGGTAGTCAGATCGAACGCGCCTTCAGTCTTGTAGAGAGCCTTACCGGCGAACCCCAGGGGCTGCCCTTGCAAACCCTGGCCGAGCGCCTGGACATCCCCAAAAGCGCGGCCCACCGCATGCTCACCGAGCTGGTGCGGCTAGGCTACGTGCGGCAGAACCGCGACAACAGCCGCTACCAGCTGTCGGCCAAGCTGGTGGCCCTGGGCTTTCGTTACCTGTCCAGCAACGGTGCCGACATCATCCAGCCGATTCTCGACCGCCTGGCCCAGGACAGCGGCGAACTGGTGCGCCTTGGCGTGATCGACGGTACCCGCCAGACCTGGATCGCCAAGTCCCAGGGCGCCCGCTCCGGGCTGCGCTACGACCCGGACATGGGCCGCGATGCGCCACTGTTCTACACCGCTTCAGGGCATGCCTGGCTGGCCAGCCTGGACGATGAACAGGCGCTGCAGATGGTGTTGCGCCAGGGCATTGCCGACCCTGCGCAGTTCGGCCCCAACGCACCACGTTCCACTGAGGAACTGCTTGCCTACCTGCACCGTGCCCGCGAGCAGGGATATGCCTGGGTGGAGGAAACCTCGGCCATCGGTACCTCGGCCCTGGCGGCGGTGGTGCGTCGCCCGCAAACGGACGAGGTGATTGGCGTATTGAGCATCGCCGGGCCTAGCGCACGGATGGCGCAAAGCCGCCTGGCAGAGTTGGCGCCGCTGTTGCTGGCGGCGGCGCAAGAGCTGTCTGCAGCCAGCCGGGCAAGCGAATTGTTTGCCTGAAGCCACATTACTGGTCGATTACCGCACAGTCTGTTCTGCCGGTTCTTCTGAAAAGCTGAACTTGGTTCTAAATTGTTGAGTGTTGATTCTGGAATTCGGTTTCAGAATCTGCCAAAAAACAACGACAAGAGGATAGGCTGTTGAATGCACCCCTTCAAATTGCCTTGATTGGCGCCGGCATCATGGGCCGCCAGCACTATCAGCACCTGCGTAACGTGCCGCAAGCCCAATTGTGCGCGGTGGCCGACCCGGGCCCGCAGGCCGAGGCCTTTGCCGCCGAGTGCGGCGTGCCCTGTTTTGCCGACCACCGGCAGATGCTGGAGCGTGTGCGCCCCGAGGCGGTGATCGTTGCCAACCCGAACAACCTGCATGTGGCTACCGCGCTGGATTGCATCGAGGCCGGCGTGCCAGTGCTGGTCGAGAAGCCGGTGGGCGTGCACCTGGATGAAGTTCGTGCATTGGTAGAGGGCTCGCGCAGCCGGGGTGTGCCAGTGCTGGTCGGCCATCACCGGCGGCACAATCCACTGATCGCCAAGGCGCACCAGGTGATTGCCGACGGCAAGCTGGGCCGGCTGATCAATGTCACCGCACTGTGGCAACTGCAAAAGCCAGACAGCTACTTCGACACCCCATGGCGTCGCGAGCCGGGGGCTGGCTTCTTGCTGACCAACCTGATCCACGACCTCGACCTGCTGCGTCATCTGTGCGGCGAGGTAGTGCAGGTGCAGGCGTTCACCCGTAACGATGTACGCGGTTTTGCCAACGAAGACAGCGCCGCGGTGCTGTTGCAGTTCGCCAACGGCGCATTGGGCAGCCTGACCGGCTCCGACGCGGTGGCCGCGCCGTGGAGCTGGGAGCTGGACTCCGGCGAAAGCCCGATCTACCCGCGCCAGGATGGCCAGCCTTGCTACCTGCTGGCTGGCACCCAAGGGGCACTGAGTATTCCCCAGCTCAAGCGCTGGCACTACGCCGAGGCGGGGTCTGGCTGGCACACGCCGCTGCTGCAGAGCGAAGAAACCATTCCTGATGGCGAGGCATTGACCCTGCAGTTGCAGCATTTCGTGCGGGTTGCCCGCGGTGAGCAGGCGCCGCTGATCGACGCTGCCGACGGTGGCCGCACGCTGGCGCTGATCGAAGCCATCCGCCAGGCGGCGCAAAGCGGCCGGGCCTGTGCCCCCGAGCAGATTGCCTAAGCCGACCTTGAGTTATTTTTGGTGACTAACAATGACTGATCGAATTTTCTCCCTCGCCGCCCTGACGGTGCTCGAACTGTCCCCGCCGGACATGGTTGAGGCAGCTGCCCGCGCCGGTTACAGCCACGTTGGCCTGCGCCTGGTGCCGGCCACCGAACAGGAGCAGCACTTCCCGCTTGTGGCCGACGCCGACCTGCGCCGGCAAACCCAGGCGCGCCTGCGCGACACCGGTATCAAGGTGCTCGACCTGGAAATACTGCGCCTGAAGCCCGAAACCTGCGTGGCCGATTTCGAACCGATTCTGGCGGTAGGCGCCGAGCTAGGTGGCACAGAGCTGCTGGTGGCCGGCAACGACCCGGATGAAGCCCGTCTGACGGAGCGCTTTGCCGCGTTGTGTGAACTGGCAGCGGGGTATGGCATTTACCCGCATCTGGAGTTCATGCCCTGGACCGATGTGCGTGACCTGAGCCAGGCCATGCGGGTGGTGGCCAACGCCGACCGCAGCAATGGTTGCGTGCTAGTGGATGCCTTCCACTTCAATCGCTCCCGGTCTTCGCTGGACGACCTGGCACAACTGGCGCCGCAGCGCATGCGCTACGCCCAGCTGTGCGACGTCGCCGGCCCGGTACCCGCCGACATGGACGAGATCCTGCGGCAGGCGCGAAACGAGCGGCGCTTCCCCGGTGACGGCGATGCCGACCTGGTCAGCCTGCTGCGCGGCCTGCCGCCCACCGTGCCGCTGAGCCTGGAAATCCCCACACGGCAGCTGCTGGAGCAAGGCATCAGCGGCGAACAGCGCGCGTGCATAGCGCTGGAGAAGGCCATGGCGGTGCTGGCCACCGTCTGATTTCGGAACCACCACGCAGTCTCCCGCTTAACCCCTGTAGGAGCAGCCTTGTGATGCGAAGAGGCCGGTAAGGCTTAAGATTATCTTCGGCTGCAATGGCCTCTTCGCAGCGCAAGGCTGCTCCTACAGGACTTGTGTTTCCCCTTGCAATCAACGCTGCCCCGCCAGAAAACGCGCTTTCACGGTCTGATCATCAGACCAAAAAAAGGGCCCGCAAGGGCCCCGTAGAGGTAAGTGGCTAGCGCCCTCAGGCGCTCTCGACCTTGCGTGGTGCCATGAAGTACATCCACACCAGCGCCAGGAAATACATGGCCGGAATCATCGTGAACAACACGGCATAGTTGTTGTTGGTGGCGGTCAGCACGCTGCCGACGATCTGCGTCATGAACATCCCGCCAATCGCCGCGCACATGCTGCCGAAGCCGAACACCGTGCTCACCAGGTGCTTGGGCGTGTAGTCCATGACCAGGCTCCAGATATTCGCTGTCCACGCCTGATGCGCGCCGACCGCCAGCGAGATGGCGGCCACTGCGACCCACAGGCCACTGGCGTTGGCGGCAAAGACGACGCTGACCATGGTGCAGGCAAAGATCAGCATCGACACCAGCCGTGCGGTGGTGGCCCGCACGCCACGGCCGATCAGCCAGGACGACAGGATGCCGCCGCCGATGCTGCCAAAGTCCGCCGTCAGCCAGATGATGATCAGCGGGATGCCCATCTGGGTCACGTTGATGCCCAGGCTGTATTGCTGGTTCAGAAACGGCGGCAGCCAGTACAGGTAGAACCAGAACACCGGCGCGGTGATCGCATAGGCCACCGCAAACGCCCAGGTGCCACGCAGGCGCAGGATACGGCTGAACGGCACGCGGGTAGGCTCGGGTTCATCGTCCTGCTGGATGTACTGCACCTCGCTCTGGCGCACGCTGGGGTGGTCTTCAGGGTTGTAGTACTTCAACACCCACAACACCACCCACACCAGGCCCAGGCTGCCCATGGCGATGAACGCGGCCTGCCAGCCCCACACGGCGAGGATCAGCGGCAGCAGGGCCGGGGTGACCATGGCGCCGACGTTGGTGCCGGCGTTGAACAGGCCGGTAGCGATGGCCCGTTCACCCGCCGGGAACCACAGCCGCACGGTCTTCACGCAGGCCGGGTAGTTGGCGGCCTCGGTCAGGCCCAGGATGAAACGGCAGACCATGAAGCCGGCCGCCGAAGTGGCCAGGCCATGGGCGCCAGTGGCCAGGCTCCACAGCAGTACGGCGAAGAAGAAGGCGCGTTTTACCCCAACCTTGTCGATCAGCCTGCCCTGCAGCAGAAAGCCGATGGCATAGCCGACCTGAAACCAGAAGTTGATGTTGGCGTAGTCCATCGCCGTCCAGCTCATCTCCTTGGCCAGCACGGGCTGCATGATGCCAAGGGCGGCTCGGTCGATGTAGTTCAGGGTGGTGGCGAAGAACACCAGGGCAAGCATGCCCCAACGGGTCTTGCCGACGCCGAAGGCGCCACGAAGCTTGTCGCCAATCGAACCCTTGTGCATCCGGGGCGCGGCGGGGGTGGTCTTGGTGTGGTTCATAAACTGCTCGTTTCTTGAAATTGTATTCAGCTGCGGTACTACAGGTGCGTGACCAAGTCCCAGGCAGGGGGCACGCAAGGCCGGTGCATGGTGCGCAGTGAAGGCGGCAGCGTCAATTCGAGAGACGGGCTACTGTTCGGTTACCGAACGGTTGCGTTGCCCTGTGGGCGCGGCAGGGATTCACGTCATTAAAGGGTAGAAGGCTTTCACCCTTGTTGCTTGATGGGCGCAGGCCAGGCAGGGAAGGGCAGGCTGTGCTGCACAGCAATGGCTACAGGCCAGGTTTGTGCGTGCATACCGACCATGCCGTTGCCCAGCTTTCGACCTCGGCACGGCCGTACTGCTTTATCCACAACCTTACGGTTTTGTGCAGGGTGCTTTTTGCTTCTACTTCCTCCCCGGTATGAGGGTTTATGTAGTATTTGCTTTGCCGAGCCCTGTAACGTGCGGGCGATACGACCGGGGGCGGTTGTTGATAGACACCGTAACCCTGGGTTGCGATTTCACTCTCGATGATGGCCAGTATGTTCGAGAGATTGAACTGATATTCGGCAAGCAGGTTGTGGAGTTTGCTTTCGAACTCGAATTCGCGGATGAGGCGCGGGTCGATTTTTATGAATGAGAGTTCGGACTTTTTGGTCGCGAGTAGTCGTTCGAGGGCGCGGAACTCGGCGAGGCGGGACATGGTTAATCTCCATCGGCTGATGGGGTTAGTGTTAAGGGTTGCCGAACGGAAATGCAAGCGGCGAAATAATTTGAAGGATTTTTCTTGGTTAACCACCATGGCTTTGTGAATCGTGGAGTTGTTTAGTTTTATGAGCTTTGTGTAAGGATATTCTGACGCCGGAGGAACTATTGGTCTCAGGGAATTACCGTTGGTTAAACTGCCTGTGAGCGCTTGTTGGGTGATTGGGCCGAAAGACGGCCTAATCACGTGACTGACAGGTTTTAGAGTTAGGGGAATGATCTCGTTTGGGTTCTGGCGTTTAACCGGCCTCGGCTCAGTGCCGGTATTTACTTTCAATCAATGAGCCAACCCTGGTCCCCCTCGATCAAAGTCCCTCCGTGGCTGGTGGTGTCTCCCTCTCGTGCTGCTGGTTGGCCCTCGATCATCGTGCAGGCAGCGCCGGTTTCGATGACGGCGCCGCAACTGATGCGGTCGCCCATCCGTGCGACGGCCCTGCCATCCACAAATGTTGCGCTTGCGCCTGTTTGCACGGTGCCTTCGCCATGGAGCGGGCAACTATGACGATGGCCTACAAGTACGATGGGTCTCATTTGCACTTCTTTCTCTTTGGGTGAACAGGGGCTTCTTCGAAGGCTGCAGGGGGCGGTGGCGCTGCTCGGACGTTGAATAGTTTGCAGACGAAGTACCAACAGAGGGCAACGGTCAGGTTGTAGGGGAACAGCAGGGCCCAGAACGGCAGTTGCCAGTTCTTTTTGCCCTGCATTTCACCAGGTTCGCCGGTTCGCCAGGGCGCGTAGTGTTGCCAGGCTTCTGCCGGCGTCAGGCAGATGGCGTGCAGCGGTTTGTGCCACCAGTTGGGTTCGCTGGGCGGGGGGAGTTTGTCCGGGCCGTGGGCCATGAAATGACGGAGGTATTCCCAGACTTCAGCGACGTGTTTGACGCCGGGTTCGGTGGGTTCGTTGCTGTCGACCCAGAGGCAGTCTTTTTGGTGGAGGCTGCCATCCGCTCGGCGAGGGGCGAAGGCGAGGGCGTAGCTGGTGCTGAAGGATGAGCCGCCGTATTCGGTGCGTTTGAATACGCCCCCTCCGGTATTGCTCCACTCGAAGACTAATACTTTGCTCAGGCGTCGGTAGTAGATTTTTTGGGTTGAGCGGTTGAGGCAAAAGTTTGATAAGTTTTTTATAAAATAAATACGATAAATTAGAAATGGAACGAAAGGAAATGGAGAAATTAAGAACAAAAGCATTAATGCAGCGTTTTTATTGTAGAGGTCTAAGGTGATTGGGAGGATTTGAGGGTAAAATCCGATGAGTGATATGACTGTTATTGCGCAGTACAGTTTTCCCATGAATACGGAGTCTGTTACCCATGGGTTTCGCAGGCATAAGATATTTCCGGATGCGTTTGCCAGCTGCCCTCCAATTGCAGGTTTGTGCCCAGAGTCTGACTTTGAATTGAATATCCAGATGGTTGCCATAATTAACGCTTCAGATGAAAGATTGATTGGGTCTCATTGTCTTCGTCCAAACCTTGATTGGCGCTGTAAGATAAATGCAGTGAGACATGACTTTGGTTGGCCAGTGTGTTCTCGAAATGAAGAACCAAACCACCACCTACCATGTGGCCGGTCGGGGCAGCTGGGAATACGTGCATTCCTTGGTCGTCATGTAGGGTGCTCAAACTTCCTGACCATTCGCTTACCCCAAGCACAAAGCCAGGCAGCAGCACGGTGAACTCAACGGTTGGTTGAGGTGTGGGTACTTCGTTATGGGTGATGGCAGTCCAGTTGGGCGGAGACCAGTGATCATTCCGATGCCATTTAGTGTCAACTTTAGGTAGGCCGAGTGACAGGGCCTGTTCGGCCGATAGTAGTTTTGGTCCGTAATGCTCGTTGTGCCAAGCTTTGACTTCAGTTTGTAGCGACCCGAAAGCAGGAAGTTTTTGCTCATAGTCCAAGGTAATGTCTGGGTGCACTTCCCCATCATTGATTCGATTACCGAAGACGCTGCGTGCTGCCCACAACTCAATTGGGCTGTGAAGGTGCTCATGTGCCTTGGCGTGTAGGTAAAGGCCTCCAGCAATGATGGCTACGCCTACTAGAACAAGAGCAGCCGCGGCCCATCCGGCAAATGGCACAACTGATGTCACGCCAGCAACGGCCAGTCCTGCTTCAAGGGCGACAGCGGAACCAATAGCCATGGTGAATCCACCAGCCATCGTGTAACTGGCTGCAGTTAGGTTACCGTTGTTATGCTGTCGCAGCGCCTTAGCACTGTCCGCGAAAAAACTAAATGCTATTGCCGGATAACCAGCCAAACGCGCAAACAAATTACTGCTTAAGAACTTGATGATTCCATTACCAAAGGCCATGCCCGGCGCCGTTGAGCTCAATCTCAACATCACGGCCTTCTGCGTTGCCCGCACGCTGACCATCGTCGCCGCCGCTGCACCGATCACTCCGAAAATCGATGAAGCAAAGCCCAAGGTGTATTCCGGTGCATCGTTCTTTTGCAGGCTGTTATAGGCCGTCTTCAGCGATAAGATGTTGAACCACAACATCCCCGCGTTCAAACCACCGCCACCGCCTGAGGTGAGCAACCCGAGAAAGTTGGGCTTCACTCGCGCAGTGGTGGTCAGTTCTATCGATATTGTCCGGCTACCCGAGATGCGCAGTTGTTTCATTTCCTCAACCTGCGCCATGCCGCTCTTCAAATACTTCTGTGCCTCCTGGCTAAATGGATTTTCCGTGATGGCCTGTTCGGTGATTCGATAGCGCGCTGCCAACAGCCCCAACGCCTTCTCGGCATTCGCCTCCCGTGCCGCCAACAGCACCTGCTGACGCAGGCCATGACTGGCATCCCACCGTGTCTGGCCATGCAGGCGCTTGAGCACTACGGTATTGACCGCCTGGGCGGTAAGGTCGGTGATGTCGGACATGGCCGGGAAGCGACCCGCCAATCCTTCGATGACGTTGTCGCTGGCGCCGAACAAAGAGCCGGCCGAATCCGCCCTGTCCTTGAACGGGTTGAACGGCGCCAAGGCGGTGTACAGCGGGCTGTCGTGCTGGTCCAGCCATTGCTCCAGGCGTTTGAAGCGTCGGTCATGCTCTTCGGTGCCGGGTGTCGGCTGGCCCATCGGGTGAATCAGCAAAGCCAGCGAGATTTCCAGGCCGCGGGCGGAGGTGCGTTCGTAGCGGTCGTAACACGCCAGAGCGGCTGCCAGGCTGTAGGGGTTGTCGATATGTTGCGATTCGGCAGTTGCCAGCCAGGCGTCATGATCATTGCTGGCTTGCAAGGCCAGGTTGCGCAGGGCTGCAATACGCCCTTCCAGTTCATCGCGTTCAGCGAGGAAACGCCGGTATTTGGCGATATCGATGCGCTTCGCCAGGCGTGCGCCGTGGGGGGAGTAATCCTCATGGGTGAGGGCCTGGAAATGTGACTCGGCCGCAGACAGCGCAGGGCCACGCCGCTCCGTGCCAAGCCTGAAGGCGGCCAGTTCAGGTGAAGGCGCATCGGCCGGGTACATGCTTTCCAGCGTCTTGTTCAGCAGCATGCCCACCAGGTTGCGATGGTGGAAATCGCGGCTTTGCACGCTCAGTTGCTCGGCATCCAGGCGGTAGCACGCCGGCACGCGTTCCTGCTCGGGAGGTTGCGCGGGTTTTGTGTGTGCCAGTTGCTCGGCGGGCATCAGGTCGCGCATTTGATGTTGGTAGGCCGAGACCGACAGGCTCAGGTCCAGGGCCATGCCTTCGGCGTCGGCGAGTGCTACCACCACCGGTACCTTCGGTTGGGTCCAGGGGTAGTGACGCGCCACGGCGACCAGGTTGCCGATAGGCAAGGTTTCGGTGACTGGGTCGCTGCTCCAGGTCAGCGGCATGCGCCGTTCGGTTGGCTTGAAGTCTTCGACCCAGGTTTGCAGGGCACTGACCGGCAACACATGGGGCTGGGTGGACGGCGCCTGATTGCCGGCGATCAGTTCGGCCATGTCCAGCTGGCGCATGTGCCGTTTGCGCAGGGCTGATGAACCGGTGATGCGGGCGGTCACGGCGTTGGTCCACAGGTGGGGGCTGTAACCGATCCACACTTCCCTGGCGGTATCGGGGCAGGTATCGGCCCACACCCAGCCCATGCTCCGGCTGGAGAGGTAGCGATCACGCAGGTGGTAGTTCTCCAGCCCTTTGTAACTCAGTTCCTTGTAAAGACCCGCGCCAACGTACTCATGGATGACCAGCTTTTCGCCCTTCGGGCCTTTCATGAACACGTAGACATAACCCGGGCGCAAAGCGCGCAGGGTGTAGGCAGAGTGTTGCAGCGGGGCGAAGCCCTGTTCCAGGTTGAAACCTGCACCGGCATAGCGGCAGGCGGGCGTGTCGCCGGTGCGTGGCACGATGGCATAGCGCACTGGCAGGATGGGGATGCGTGCGCTGCAGGCAGGGCCGGAGGTAGCACTGCTGACACTGGCGTCATTCATGGGTGGATTCCTTGCTTTCGATCAGTGCGTGCAGCTCGCGGAGGCGGCCTTGGGGTGACTCCTCAAGGTTGGTGTAGATCTTCCCCGCGTGGTCATCGCTCATGAGCCACATGTGGCTGGCAACCAGCCTGATGAATTGCCCAGCGACTTCCTCATCGCCAAAGTTGAGGGCTTTCAGTTGCGGCAGCAGGCGTTCGATCCATTGCCGGATGTCGGCCAATGTGTAGGTGGCGTGCTGTGGCAGTGCCAACACCTCATGCGCCAACGTGAGCACGAAGTGCTCGTGCATGCCTGCTTGCAGCCGCTCAAGTTCAAGCTGGCGAAGGGGTAATGCAGGTTCCTGATAAGAGCGGGCAGTGGTCGGGCTGCGCTCGAGCGTTTTCCACGCGTGCACCGGCCCCCAGTTGACTCGCCAGGCCAGCGACGTCACAGGGCCGAGCCACGTTGCTCGATGGTCTTCATCCAGTGCATCCAGCCAGGCAGCAAGGTGGTCAGGTTTGAATTGGAAAGTGGCCAGCCCCTGATCTGGAAGCGCGATCTGCACAAGGCTGGTGAAGTGGTCTGCCAACTGGGCAAGGCCGATCTCGGCATCCAGCGCGATGGCACCGCCAATGGGCATCCAGGCCGATGTTGCATGGGCAAGCAGTTCGGGCGCTTCTGACACGTCTACCAGCAATGGCCCAAAATCGTGACGGTCGTCCAGGGCGCTGCGCCTCCACAGCCAGGCGTGCTGGGTATTTCGGCTGATTTCATTGATGAGTTCCAGTACCGAAGGGGCATAGGCCGGGACCAGTTCGCCCTCTTGGGGTATTGGTCGGTAGGCCCAGTGCTCGATCACGCGGGTCAACAGCAACATGAACCGAGCGTTATTTGCGAAGTGCTCGTCTGGCAGCGCATTTGAAAGGGCGGTTGTCATTGGCCTGGCCCTCTGATGCAGCGGCAGTCGGGCAAAGTGCAGGTGCCATCGGGGCGGCGTCCGCACTGGCGCTCCAGGGGCTTCCCATTGACCGGCGCGCCGCTGATGGAAAAGAGGTTGCTTGCCCCATCTGCCGACTTGAGCATCTGGCCGGTGATGCGAATCGTCGGGCTGTCCAGTGTGATGCCCGTTTCATCGATTCGAATGGAGCCCCCAGGACCTTGGATGACCACTGCTTCCGATGCTCGAAGTTCATAACGGCGAGTACGTCTGCGGATATCCCCTCGGGCATCAAGCTCGGCATGCCCTTCGACCTGCTGCTCAAGGTTGCCGCCAATGTGGGTGTGGTGATTGGCTGTGATCTGGTCGTGGCGGTGATTGCCGATGGTTTCCACACGATCCTTGGCGATCTTGATTGTGTGGTTTCGACCGATGCCGAGCGTGGCGTCCTGCCCGATGGTGACGTGCTCATCGTTGCCGACCGTTTCATTACGGTCGTGGCCGATCAGGATTGATTCGTCGTTATTGACCTGTTCTTTGCGGTCATTGCCTACCTGCGTACTTTCATCGTGCCCGACCACATTGTTCTGGTCCTTCTGGGCATGAATGAACACTTCCTCCTGGCCCAGTTCGTCCTCAAAGCGCAGCTCATTGAAGCCATCTCCCTTGTGGGTCTGGCTCTTGATGGTCATGCGGGTCTTGTGGTGGGGAAGGTCGTACGGCGGCAGCTGGTTGCCACAGTAGGTACGGCCGGTGATCATCGGCTGATCGGGGTCGCCATTGACGTAATGGATGATCACGTCCTGGCCAATGCGCGGGATGGCCATCGAGCCCCAGCTGCCGCCGGCCCAGCCCTGGGATACCCGAATCCAGCAGGAACTGAATTCGTTGTCCTGGCTTTCGCGGTCCCAGGGGAAGCTGACCTTGACCCGGCCCCATTCGTCGCAGTAGATCTCTTCACCGGGTGGCCCGACCACAGTGGCCATATGCGGGCCGTCAACGCGTGGTTTGGGCAACGGTGCCGGGCGCCACTCGGTTCTGCCCGGCACCAGTACCGCCTTTTGCTCATAACGTGTGCCCTGGTCAGCCCCGCCAGCTTCTTCCTGCAGGCTGGTGAACTGGCTGCCTTCGTGGCTGACTGTGCTTACCCGCCAATGCACATTAAGGTCTTCGCGCGGGTGGCCGGTCAGGGTGAAGCTCAGGCCCGGTTGCAGGCGTATATCGTCGCCTTGCACCTCGGCAATGCGCACATCGTGGCGCAAGGCGGTGATGCGGTTTTCGGTGAACGGCTTGCCAACGGCATCGCGTTTGTAGCGGCCTGGGTAGTCGAAGCACTCATAGTCGGCGGACTGGTGCTTCAGATAGGGGCCTGAGGCCCTGTGTTCCTGGCGGTAGGCGGGGTGGGTGAAGGTGTAGTCGCGTTGAACCTGCCGTGCGGGACGCACCTGTTCGCTGTAGCGCAAGCGCCGCAGACAGGGTTGGGGCTGGTCGCCGCCTCTGTTGGCGTGGTACAGCACTGTGTAGGGTTTGGTTGATTCATCGCCATCGACAAACCCTTCATCGATGATCTTTGCTTTAGCTGCGTTGCACTCGATGTGCCCCAATGTCAGCAGTCGGTCGGTGATGATCAGCTTGTGATGCTTTTCAGTGTGCTCGAACCGATAGACCAAACCTTCTTCAGCAGCGATGCGCGCAAAAAAGTCGAGATCGGTTTCGCCGGCCTGTACGCAGAATTCCCGCGGGTGATAGTTGAAGCCAGTTCCGAATTGATACTGGGTTATGCCTTGTCGCTTCAGCATCAGTTCGAGAATTTGCGGCGCGGTCTTGTGCTGGAAGATGCGCCAGTTCGAGCGCAGTCTGGCTCGGGCCAGTTGCGGCTCGACCAATGCGTGATAGTAAGTGCGGTGGAAGCCGCTCTCGCCCTGGCTGAAACTGCTGACCAGGCCGTGCACGTAGCGGACGGGGCGTTCACTGTCGCAGATGGTGAACAGCACGGGCTTGTCGAGCAGGTGGCCGAAGTCGACATCGTATTCGAAGCTGATGAGTTTCAGGGTCAACTTGAACGGTTGGCTGAGTTCCTCCTTGAGCTCGAACGACACCACTTCGAATTCAGTTTTTCCGACCAGGGGCTGGAAGCTGTATCGCAAATCAGATTGGGTAGGCATAAGCAGTCGTTGTCCGCCGTCTGAAGTATCAGAAGTCCGGGCAGGCAGGCCTGCCCGGCTCCGCAGCTAGATCACACAGCTGTTTCTTTGGGCTTGCGCCAGTCGTCTGCACCTGCGGTACTTGCCGTGATGTGCTCCCACTCAATGCCGCGGTAGGCCATCGAGACTTTGAAGAACTGGGTGAAGTTGCTGTTGTCCTTGTCCTGCACGTGCGGCATTTCAAGGTCGATATCGATGATCACAGCGTCGATCAGCTTGGTCGTAAAGAAGCGTTCCTGGGTGCCTTCGACCGAGGTCCGATACCAGCTGAGCTCGACGTTGGGCAGCATTTCTCCGCTGGACAGCGCGCTGTAAAGCAGCGGCACCGCCTTGTTCAGGGCGCATGTGAAAATCAACGGCCCGTGTACCCGTTGGCCGGCCGGCTGCCCGCTTTGCGGATCTGTGGGCACAGTGATGCGGTGATTGACTTCCTGCACCAGGATCTGGTCTTCGTGACCTTCTACGAAGATGTTGCCGACTGAGTCGGAGGTGAAGGCGCCTTTGGTGATGTTGCCTTGGGTCTTGCCTTCGATGGCGATGTAAGCGGGTGTTGGCATGGCAGTTTCTCCTGCGTCCATGTGGATTGACACGCGCACAACAGTGGCGTGGCCATCGGTAACGATGGGCTTTTCAACAAGGCCGAAGCCTCATCAATTCGTTGAATTCTGTTGGGCTGTATAACCGCGACCTACTGCTGCAAGATGCCGTTGAGCGACTCCAGAACCTCTGTAGTAATCAGGTGCAGGCGATAGCTGTAGATGCCGTAAGCCACCGCCATGGCGATGGCCGAGATCACCAAAGGACTCCACCAGGGCCACTGCCGGTTCATGCGGAAATTGCGTGGGGCCACGTTGGTGTAGGGGTCGCATACTTCTTCTGGCGTGGGGCCGCGCAGTTCGCGGATGATCCCGTGCAGTTGGTGAATCAGAGCGTTGAGTGTTTCTTCGCCTTTTGGCGCGAGCGCATACTTGCCTTTCAGCCCAAGGCACAGGGCGTAGTACATGAACTCCAGTACGTCCTGATAACGCTTGGGCTCCTGCATCAGGCGGGTAATCACGGTGAAGATTTTTTCCCCGCCCCAGGTTTCGTCGTGGAAGATGCTCAGCAGCGGCTCCTGGCTCCAGCAACTGCTCTTGCCCCAGGGCCGCTCCATGACGGCCTCGTCTATGAACAGGCACAGGCCGTAGGAATACGCCAGCAACTGAGCGGGCTCGTAACCGTGCTGGCGCATTTCCTCCTGAATGTTGTCGATCTGGTTACGTACTTGCTGGTGCACATCCTTGATGTTTGGCAGTTCGTCCAGCGTGCGCAGGCGTATGACCAAGCCGAACAACGGTGACGCGGCATCCAGCATCAGGTTGGCGAAGCCGCCCCGCAGCTGAAATTCCGGGTCGGCGGGGTAGCCTTCCGGGGCGGGCTCTGGCTCAGGGGTTGCCGTGGATGCTTGCGCATTGGTTGCCGTGGCCTGGGCGCTGGATGCCGGCTTTTTAAGGGTTGGATCAAGCGGGCTGACTTCAGCGGTTTTGTCATCGATGGGCGTTTTGTTGTCTTCTCCCATTTCACTCACTCCTGATCGCCCAGAACTGCAGTTCAAGCCCTGGGAAATCGCCCGCAATATGGATGCCGAAGCCATTCGCCTTGGCCATGCATGCCCAGGCGGGGTCGCGCCGGTCCAGCTCGAAGTAACTGAAGCCCGCATGGAAGGGCAGGTCGCGTGGCGCCACCGGTAATGGCAAAAGAGGGATACCCGGCAGTTGCAGCGGCACCAGGTTGCTCAGTGACTCAAGCGAGGTGATCTTGGCTTTCTGGATGAACATCTGGCGCAACGCTTGCGGTGGCAGGTCGGCGCGCACGGCGAGTATGAAGTCGGCTTCGTCGATCAGCCGGCGGTCTTGCAGCGTGGTCGTCATCACGCCGAACTGTTCGCTTTCCAGCGGCAGTGAAACAGCGCGTGGCTGCAACACGGTGCTCAGGGACCGGCGCAGGGTGTCTTCCAGTGGTTTGAACGAGGCGCGCAGCGCAGTGTGGTGGTACGCGGGGTACTCTTGGGGCAGCCTGTTCTGGTCGGTGAAGGTGACGAATTCGCCGCAGGCCTGGCTCATGCAGAGGTACAGCTGCTCGGGGTGCGTGTGCGCTTGTCTGGCCAGATGCTGGAAGCACGGCCACCAACGGTTCATGGCCTGCAGCAGGTTGAAGTCGCGGATGTCGGCGATACCAGACTGGCCCGAGGCGCCTATACGCGTGGCAAGGCCGCGCGCCCGCTCGCGCAACGTGTTGGTGATTTCGTCAAGGAACCGTTGCAGTGCCGGCACCGCCCGCACCGACACGCTGGTGGGGTAGAACGCTTCGTCCAGTTGCACGCTGCCGTCGGGGCGTCGTTCCAGGATACGTGCCACGGCCAGGCGGGTGTAGGCGCTGCTGTCTTCGGTGGTGCGTCTGAGCTGCAGGTTGGGCACGGCAAGGTCTACCTGTACCAGGTCACCGTCAGCGGTGTGGGTATCCTTGATTTCCTGTGCCTGGGCGGTGTAGCGGAAGTTGGCGGCATTGTCGGGCCAGCTCACTTCGCGGCCGCCATTGGTGCGCAGCGGCAGGCACAGATACACCTCGCTGTCTTTGCTGGCGTCGTCGTCGATTTCCAGTGGCGGCGGTGGAGGCAGGTCGGCGGGAATATCGAACACCGTGCCGTCCGGCATGACGCCCCGCGCCCGGGTGATGGCGATCTTGCCAAGGCTCAAGTATTCGTCGTTCAGTTGAAGTTCGCTGAAGCCGTAGAAGGCTGCGTTGAGGCTGGCGAGGCGCTGGTGCAGGGCTGCTTCGCTTGCCCTGGCCGCCTGCTGGAAATGTTGTGGTTTGACGAACAGGCCTTCAGGCCAGAGAACGGGGTTACGTGAACTCATGGGCGCTCCGTGTCAGCGTGAGTAAGCAGGAAGGGCAAAGGGTGTCGAGGCGCCATCAGTCTTCTTCCTTGAGCACGATGTGCGTGTCGTTGACCAACACCGACAGCATGATCTGGCGGCCACGCGGCGGAATGCGCAGCACTTGCCGCCATGTGGCGCTTTCATGTCCTCGGTAGTCCCCAATCACCGCGACGAAGCGCGTTTCGGCGTGGATGGGCTCGAACGGGATGTACTTGAACTGGCCAGGGCGCAGCAGGTAGTCGTCACCGCGGATGTAGGTACTGCGCAGTGCCTTGGCCGGGTCCTGGTCCAGCAGCTGGTACACGGTGTTGCGCAGCAGTGAGTCGTCGCGCAGTTGCAGGATCTTGATGGCGATAGGCGTGGCCACAGGCTCTGAGGTAACGGCTGTGGTGCGCGGCAAGGTCAGCACCACGGCAGGGTCGTCGTAGCTGCCGGGTGCGCTTTCTTCCAAGGGCGAGCGTGCCGGGTCGCTTTCGTCCTCGTCGTGCATTTCGACGGGGGACATCGCAGGAAATTGCGCCTGCAGGTATTCGAACAAGGTCCCGATTTTTTCGGTCAGCGCATAGGGGTCCCCGGCACTCAGGGTCACTGCGTAGGGACTGGGTTCCAGGGCAGGCTCCTGTTCGTCCGCTACGTCAAGGCTGTTCGGATTGCCGTTGAGGGTAGGGCTGGCATTGATGCTGAACGCGACCTGGGTCGCATGATCCTTGGGCGGCCCGATGGGCAACGAAGGGTTCATGACAACCTGGCTCGCTCTGCTCAAAGAGGTGCAGCCGGTGAGCCCGACCAACGCAAGCAGCAGCGGCGCGATCAGTAGTGGATGACGCGTCATGGGTGTTCTCCTGCAATCAGGCGCTGCAGTGGGCATTCTCGGAGTGCCTCGGCATCAGCCGCTGCGTCCAGCGCTGCCAGAGGGTCAGTGCCCATGGCTGCCTTGAAGACCGAGCAGATCTCGACCGCTGGTTGAGGGGCAGAAGGCTTTGTCGGCCAAGGGGTGGCAGGCTCTTCAGCTATCAGGCGGTCGAGCACCCTTCGGTCCGGGTTGAACAGGTCCTCCAGCGAGCGTGTGCAGGCTTGATCCTGGGCGTACTGAACCTGTAGGCGGTAGGCACCAATGCGAAGCTGATCACCTTCAACAAGACGCCTGGGTGCAAGCGTTTCCAGGCTGGTGGAGCTGTCATTCAGGTAGGTGCGGTGGCAGTGGTCGATCACGCAGAAGCTGCCTTCGAGCCAGCGGATTTCGCAGTGCAGGGGCGCAACGGCCTGAGCACGGTCATTGATCCGCCAGCTTGCCCGTTCGCTGCCGATGGTGCCGCCCTTGCAATCGAACCGGTGCCGGGCAGTAACGTCGTGCTGCAGTTGGTCGAGGTTGGTGATGCTCAAGGTCACTGAATTCATGAACGCCCCCGGAAGCGTACAATCGGGCTGATCTGGCCATGCCGATCATCGACGAAGCTGGTCCACCCCAGGTAAGCGCCCTGGCTGCGGTGCAAGCAGAAGGGTGACAACGCGTTCTGTTTCAAACGCAGCTCCAGGTCGTAGGCCAGACCGTCACGCAGCAGAAAGTCGATCAGTGCGCGCAAACGGCCGAAGTTGATCCCGCTGGGCAACAAGTCCCGCAGTTGCGCCTGGTCGAGCTCGTTGATCACGATGGTGAACTTGCTGCTGCGGGTGCGCGTGCGGCTGCCGACCATGAACGTGCTGCCCAACTGCCCGTTGGCACGCCCCAGGCTTGCAAGCTGCCTGGATGTGGTGGTGACTGAGCGCGTCTCGAATTCGCGGATCTGCACATGCTTGAGGTCGAAGCAGTGCGCAATGATGCCGGCCACAGTGCCCGGCGCACGGCTGCGGCTGGCGATCACCCCGGCAAAACTGAGCAGGCGGCTCCAGGGCAGCGCCGTGTCCCCTCGCAACTGCGCGTCGTTAAGCCCCAGCAGGGCAAACACATACTGCGAAAACCCGTCACTGGCACCCGGCTGGAAGCGGATGTAGTAGCGGTACTTGCGCCATATACGGTGCAACAGGCTGAGCAGGTAGTGGTTGAAAAAGTCGAAGAAGGCCGGGCGTACACCGATGCCCTGCGCATGTTCATAGGCCACCTGTTCCAGGTAGTAGGTGGGCAATGGCGAATCGGTGCCGTGCAACCCCAGAAACGTGGCAACGACGCGGTAGCGTTCTTGCTCAGCGGGTAACCTCTGGGCTTTGTACACGTCCGACACCGGGAAGCTCAGCCGTGGGTCGCAGGCCAGGCGCACCCGCCGCCGGGTGACTTCGTCCGGCCAACGTGGTTCGAGGTCATCGCCATGCAGCCCGTGCAGCCGCTCCAGCAACTGGAAGAAGTTGTACTGATGCGCCTCCGAGAGCAGCTTGTCGGCTAGATCAGCGGTTGCTTGCCGGTCTGTATTGGCCATGTGTAGTGCTCGTTATTGGTGGTGTTGATCACTTCCAGCTGATGGAAGGAGTTGATGCTGGCGTACAGGGCGAAGAAGTGGGCGAGCACGCAGCTGAACAGGTACAAGTCGCCCTCGCAGAGGAAGGCGGTCTGGTCCAGTTTCAGACGGGTGTGCAGGCCGCGAATGGGCTGCCCCTTCATCAGCCAGTCCATGGGCTGTGTATGAATGTCGCGCATGCCGGCCAAGCGTTTACGGGTGGTGCGGGCCTGCTGGATGTCGTGCAGGGCCATGAAGTCGTAGGCGCGGATCACGGCTTTCAGCGGCTCTACCGAGAGCAGGGACAGGTAGTTGAGCGACATGTTGGAGATCAATGCCCACTGCAACTGGCCGTCCAGCACCGGCCGACAGGGGCGGGTGGGTTTACAGAGATTGGTGTAGGTGGCCAGCGGGGGCGTCAGTTCGGTCAGGACGTTGATGTCATCGATGCCCAGCGCCAGCGGCAGGTCCCGATTGGTGCAGGTCAGGTCGATGGACGCGGTTTCCAGTTCGCCTATGTAGCTGTTGGCGTCGGCGCGGACGAAGGCGATTCGATGCGTGACGCCATCGCCGCGCAGAGACTCTTCCAGCTGGCAGCGGTAGTACAGCGCTGTGCGCCCCTGAACGTGCTCGATTTCATGGGCGAACGACTCGAAGGGGCGGAAGGTTCGCAACTGCTCACCGGTGTTCCCGTCAGTCGTCGTTCGGGTGCTGATGACCTGGTCGACACTGAAGATTTCGTAGCCGTGCGGCTCTGTGCCCTTGGGCTTCAGTGGAACAAGGGCCTCCTGGCCGGAAAGGTCGATGGGCTCGGCGCTGTGCTGGAACAGGTTGACCGCAGAGGCGCAGAACAGGTTGAAATCTGCTCTGCCGACACGCAGCGTGTCGGGTAGCTGGCGGGTGAAGTGAAATTCGAGGCCTACCTGCTGGCTGTAGTGAGCTGGCCAGATCTTTTCCAGCCCGGTCACGCTGAAGAAATGGAAACGTTGGGGGAAGGCGAAGTATTCCTGCAGGATCCGGTAGCCATCAAAGACGTTCTGCGGGTAAGGCAGCAAGGCGTCGTCGGGGCTGAACCCCGGGAATGCGATGCTGTTTGCCGGCAGCCGGCGAACCTCGCCATTGATGGTCACGCTGACATGCTTGAGGTATTGAGAAATCCACAGGTAAAGCGTGCGTGCGCTGAGGGTATCGCCACTGAGGTAAAAGTCGAGGCTGGTACAGCCCAGGCTGTTCAACGGCCGCTCGACCAGTGTCTGAAGGCCGATGCAGACCACGGAACTGTCGAGTGTCTGGGTGGCGCCCACCGTGTCGATCTCGAACGGATGAATGTTGACCGCTGTGCAGGTGCGAAACTCGCAGGCCACACCGTCCACCCGTTTCGAGAACAGCCGCGACCCTTTTGGGATGCGCTGTGACTGGCTGAGGGATTGCCTTATCGGGCTGAACTGGATGATTGTCGCGCTGGGCAGGGGCCGCAAATAGTTCGGCCACAACAGCTGCAGCATGGGATGGGTCAGCTCTGGCAAGTCGTCTTCCAGCTTCAGCCGTAGCTTGGCGGTGAGGAACGCAAAGGCTTCCATCAGGCGTTCGACATCGGGGTCGCTGGCACCTTTGCCAAGCAACCGGGCAAGTTGTGGGTTGTCTTTGGCGAAGTCGTTGCCGAGTTCGTGCAGGTACCGCAGTTCTTCGCTGAAACTGTCTTTCAGTGACATCGGTCACCTCACTCGGGTGTAGCGGTTGTGCCCGTTGACCATCAGCTCGAGCTGCAGCTGCTCTGCGTGGTTGTTGACCTGGACCAGGCAATCCAGCCTGAAATGCAGCTCTAGCGGGGCATGAGCATCGGGCACTGCTTTGAGCGTGCGAATCTGTATGCGTGGCTCGAAGCGCTGCAGGGTGCGGCGGATATCCGCGCTCACCTGCACAAGCAGGTCGCCGTTGTTAACGTCATGCCCGTTGAAGTCGCGCAGGCCCAGCTCAGGGCTGCTCTGGGAGCACCCCAGGCGGGCATTCAGCAGCGTTTCGAGGTGGCACTTGATGGCGGCGAACTTGTGGGAAGCGCTCTCCCGTCGGGAAGGCTCCCGACTGGTAGCCTGATCCCGCATCAAACGATCAAAAAGACCACTCATTGCGTATCGAGCCGGCCGACCAGGGAGATTTCGAAATTCGCGCCCATGTACTTGAAGTGCGGGCGCACGGCGAGCGAAACCTGGTACCAGCCCGGGGCACCGGCAACATCCGAGACCTCGATTCTGGCGGCTCGCAGTGGCCGGCGGCTGCGAACGTCGGCAGACGGATTCTCCTGGTCGGCGACGTACTGCTTGATCCATTTGTTCAACTCGGACTCAAGGTCACGGCGCTCCTTCCAGCTACCGATCTGCTCGCGCTGTAACACCTTGATGTAGTGAGCCAGCCGGTTGACGATGAACAGGTAGGGCAACTGGGTACCCAGCTTGTAGTTGGTCTGAGCCTCCAGCCCCTCGGGGGTTTTCGGGAAGTTCTTGGGCTTTTGCACCGAGTTGGCCGAGAAGAACGCGGCGTTGTCGCTGTCTTTGCGCATGGTCAGGGCGATGAAGCCCTCTTCGGCCAGTTCGAATTCCTTGCGGTCGGATATCAGCACCTCGGTAGGAATCTTGGCCTGCAACTGGCCGAGGGCTTCATACAGGTGAACCGGCAGGTCTTCGACGGCGCCGCCCGATTGTGGGCCGATGATGTTCGGACACCAGCGGTAGCGGGCGAAGCTGTCATTGATGCAGCTGGCCAACAGAAACGCAGAATTGCCCCACAGGTAGTTGTCGTGCTGCCCGGCGATGTCTTCGTCGTAGTTGAAGCTCTGGATCGGTTGTTCCTGCGGGTGGTAAGCGGAACGAAGCATGAAGCGAGGCCCGGCCAAGGCGACGTGGCGGGCGTCTTCGCTTTCACGAAATGCACGCCACTTGGCATGCCGTGGGCCGGCGAAGAGGTCTTTTATTTCCTTGAGGTTGGGCAGCTCCTCGAAACAGCTCAAGTTGAAGAACTCGGGGGCAGGTGCGGCAAGAAATGGAGCATGGGACATGGCGCCAACGGAGGCCATGTAACTCAGCAGCTTGATATCAGGGGAAGAGGGGCCGAAGTTGTAGTTGCCAACCATGGCCGCAACCGGCTCTCCCCCGAATTGGCCGTAACCTGCGGTGTAAACATGTTTGTAGATACCGCTGCAGGTGATGTCCGCAGCATTTTCGAAGTCGTCCAGCAGGTCCTCTTTACTGGCATGCAAGATTTCGAGCTTGATGTTTTCCCTGAAGTCCGTGCGGTCGACCAGAAGTTTCAGGCTGCGCCATGATGATTCGAGCTGCTGGAACTCAGGCTGATGCAGAATGGCATCCATCTGTTTGCCGAGTACCCGGTCGATTTCGGCAATCATCTGGTCGGCCCTGTGCTTGTTGATCAGTTGATCCGGGTCATTGCTTTTGAGGATTTCGGCAATGAACGCAGATACGCCCTGCCTGGCAACCTGGTAGCCCTCTTGAGCTGGTACCAATTTGGTTTCTGCCATGATCTGGTCCAGCAAGGAGGCACTGCCCAACGTGTCGGTCGTTGCGTCTGTGGTGATGGTGGTGCTGCTTGGCTTAGGCATGGGGACGCTCCGTAGTCTCAGTCTTCGTCGGGTGCTTCAAGCACCAGGTCCAGTTCTTGGGCGAGTTGTTTACGGGCCTGCTCGTTGTTGAGCAGGTGCTGCAGTTGCTTGCGGAAGGCGGGGACGTTGCCCAGCGGGCCTTTCAGGGCGACCAGCGCTTCACGCAGCTCCAGCAGCTTGTTCAGCTCAGGCACCTGGCGCGCGATCCGGTCCGGTCCGAAGTCGTTGATGGACCTGAACTGCAGGTGGACCGCCAGCTCGGCATCCGGGGCGGTGCTGAGCCTGGAGGGCACAGACACGTCCAGGCTCACGTCGGCGTCGTTCAACACGCTGTTGAATGTGTGTTTATCAATGCGCACGACCTGGCGGTCCTCAAGCGCACGGCTGTCATCCAGGCCGAAGTCGCCCAGAACCAGCATCTTGTGGGGCAGCTCCACCTCAGCCTGCTCATTGCTCGTCGCGGGGACATACTTGATATTGACGCGTTCTTTAGGTGCGACGGATCCCGTGCTTTTAGACATCAGTACGTAACTCCCTGTTGAGTTGTAGGAGATTTAGAAGCAAGTTGTATTTAATGTTGTTGTGGTCTTGTAGGAAGTTTCCTGCATATGTTTAATTGGTCGGGCTGGTTGTCCATTTTCTATAAAAACCATGCATGGAAAAGTGTCCGGTGGTCGAGCGTGAAGATGTAAGTAAATATTTGTTTGTGTGCATTCAGAACTCTGTACTAGGCTTCCGCTGGATTTGTTCGAGTTGGCTGCATGCGCATATGTGCATTGGCATTTATTTGTAGGAAAGTTCGCGCCGTCATATAGGCCGTTTGTACTATTTCAGAGAGTAAGTTCAGGATGATTAACCGCTGTGCATATGGCGCTGGTCTCTCGTTGCTGTTTTGTCTGCAATCGGGGCTGGCGGGCCCCACGCGGGACTGTCCCCGGATTGTGTCCAACGTCGAACGACTGGCCTGTTTCGATCAGGCTGCGGGCACGCCGGCGTACACACCAAAACGACAGTGGTCAGCACCGGAGCAGCAGGCTCCCAGTGTGTTGCGCGTGATGGCAAATGAAGCTGCACGGGCACCGGATGACCTGACGTTTCGCATCGGCAGCCAGACGCAGGACAGTCCAGGCGCACCAGCGCTCGTGATTTCGGCACCCGCCATTGCATCGGGTGATGAACGTACCTACATGGCGATCAGTTGCATCCAGGCCATCTCTCGGCTACAGCTGATTGCCAGGCGCCCGATCGATGCAAGTTGGGTCAAGGTACGGCTGACCGGGGAGGGCTGGTCTACCCGTGAGACGTCCTGGCAGGTGATGGAGAACGGGCAGGTGCTCGATGCGGGGCGGGGCCTGCCAGCCATCGAGCAGATCAGGAAGCTGATCGGTGCCCAGCGTATCGAGGTTGTGAGTGAGCACGGCGAGGTCGACGGGCTGACCTTCGATGCTCAAGGCCTGGATCCGCTGATCAGCCAGGCGCGAAGCACATGCCGGTGGTAGCGCAGGTATCCGCGGCCGAAGTCGCTCGGCTGCTCGCACCGATTGATCCAGCAGTGCCTGCCGGGCTGTTCGATGTCGAGGACGAAACCTACCAGGCCATTGACCAGGAAATGGTAAAGCTGGGTGGGCTGCAGCACGCCTCGATCGACTGGGTCTACATCGAAGAAGCGTCCCGTCAGTACCTGAGCCAGCAATGCAAGCATTTGCGAATTGTTGCGCACCTGAGTGCCGCATGGCTGCGTAGCGGCTGCTGGGAGCGTTGGGGATTCAGCCTGGCGCTGTTGGCCGGCATGATCGAGTGCTACTGGGAACCTGCTCACCCCAAGCCGGGGCCGAAAGGCTTTCTGGGCAAGCGCAAGCTGGTTGGCCTGGTAGTCAGCCGCTTGGTCGAGGCGCTACCGCGTCTTGACCGTTTCACCTTTAGTCCTACTCATGCAGCGGCGGCGCAGGCAGCGTTCAACCACCTGCAGCAACAGGGCGCGGCACAGCTGGAGGCAGCTGTTCTCGACGAATTGGGGCGCCTGCTGCGAAAGCACATAGAGCTCGCCAACGGTGTCGGCGAGGGTGCGATACCCAAGGCACCGGCGGCGACCGTGAAACCTGCGCCGCTGGCCGACGTCATCGCCACACCCGCGTCACACCTGTCGATGGGCAATGAGCGTGAGACACGGCGGGCTGTGCTCGCCATGGCCGAGCTCATCAACCAGCAGGACCCTTATGACGCCACTGGCTACCAGTTACGGCGTTTTGGGTTGTGGGCGCACATTCAGGCTGCTCCCCCGGCCAGGCAGGGCAACCGGACGGAATTGATGGCGGTTCCGCTGGATATCACGCGGGTCTATGAAGAGGCCATTGCCAGTACGTCATTTGACCCTGCGCTGCTTCAGCGTATTGAAAAAAGCGTGACGGCTTGCCCCTACTGGATTCGTGGCAGCTTTCTGGCTGCGACCGTTGCCGCACGGCTGGCGATGGGCGAGGTTGCTGAAGCCATCCGTTGTGCGACTGCCCGGTTCGTACAGCGAATGCCGGCGCTGCAGCAGTTGTGCTTCAGTGACGGCACGGTGTTTGTCGACGACCAATGCCTGGCCTGGCTCAAAGGCACGCAAGGGCCCTCCGAGCAAAGTTCAACCTCCCACGAGTTTGGCGGCCTGCGCGAGGAGCTGGTCAGCCAGTTGGAAACCACTGGTGTAGAGCCGGTGCTCCTCAGGCTGCAAGGGCTGCAAGCGGGCTTTCGTGCTCCCCGTGAGCGCTGCCACGCCACCGTGATCGCTGCCGACCTTCTGGCCGCACGGGGGGTGTCGTGGCTGGCCCAGGACCTGTGCGCCAGCGTTGCCCAAACGATGCAGCAAACCACCGCCAGTGCGTGGGAGCCAGAAGTGTTCCAGCGGCTTCAGCAGTACGCGACATCCCCAGCGCTGGCAGTTCAAGACAAGGATCAGGAGCCTCGATGAATCAAATATGGACGCAACTCAAACGTTGGGGCTTGCCGTGGGTAACGCGCATTGGCCTGGCGCTGCCGCTGCTGCTTGGGCTTGGCGCCTTGCTGATGCTGGTCGCTATCTGGTGGCTTGGCCCGCAATGGATGTGGCGTGAGCAACAGCCGCTGGCAAGTGTGTCTCATCGCAGCGTGGCAAGCCTGGTACTCGTGCTGGTGCCGCTTTTGTGCTGGCTTGTGGTGGTGCGCCGGCGCTTACGCCGCCTGCAAGCAGAACGCCGGCAGGCACGCGCCGTCGAACTGGATGGCACGCTACCGTTCATGCAGGCGCAAGAGAAGGCGTTGAGCCAAGGGCTTGAGCGATACCTCGACAATGCCGGTGGGCGACGCGCCCTGTACCGGCTGCCTTGGTACCTGGTGTTGGGCGATGAAAAATCCGGTAAAACCAGCTTCATCGACCGCACCGATCAGCGCTTTACCCTGACGCGAATCGACCAGGCCCAGGCACGGGGTCGGCAGGCTGAAGCACCGGCTTACCCGGTCGGTTGGTGGGTCAGCGACGATGCCGTGATCATTGACCCGCCCGGTATCTTCATCAGTCAAAAGCCCCCGGCTGGCTCGGCCGCCAACGACCCCTCCGAGTCTGGGCCCTTCGCGGCGCTCGGTACCGAGGCCAGGTTGTGGGAGCACTTGTTGAGCTGGCTTGTGCGTAATCGAAGCCAGCGGGCGCTTAATGGTGTGTTGCTGGTCGTCGACTTGCCGGCGCTGTTGCATGGCAAGCCCGACCAACGCGTCGCGCTGGCCCATGGGCTGCGCACACGCCTGTACGAAGTGAGCACCCAGCTGGGGTCGCGCCTGCCACTGTACGTGGTATTGACCAAATTCGATCTGCTGGACGGCTTCGACCAGTTCTACGGCAAGCTTCCCGCCGCCAAGCGTGAAAGCCTGTTGGGGTTCACGTTCAAGCTGGATGCAGTTGAGTCGTTCGATGCCTGGCTGGATGAGTATGACGAGCACTACGGGCAGCTTCTCGCCACATTGAACGAGCAGGTCATCGATCGCCTGGACGTACTGGGCAAAACAGCGCCGTGCGGGCGCCTGTTCTCACTGCAAGCCCAACTGGTCGGGTTGCGACCCATATTGCTGGCATTTCTGCGCGAAGCCTTGGCAAGTGACCGTTTCACCACGCCACCGTTGGTACGTGGTGTGTATTGGTCGTCAGTGGTGCAGCACGGCGACATGAGCAATGCATTTGTCCGTGAAGCGGCACAGCCCTACAAGACGAAACTTCCCCTGCGTGAGGGCAAGGCGCAGGGCAAGGCGTTGGTCTATTTCATCCAGCAAGCATTCAGGCGGGTTATCTATCAGGAGGCCGGCCTGGCGGGCGACAACGTCCGGGTAGCGCGCAGCAAGCGCCAATTGCTGTGGATTGGTTCTGGCGTAGGCCTCCTGGCGTTCAGTATCGCCATCGCCAGCTGGCAGCGCTACTTCGATATCAATAGCTCCAAGGCTGCCAGTGTGTTCGCCAAAAGCCAGGAGTACAGCCGTCACGAAGTCGATCTGCGGCTTGATCCGACCGGGCGCAACCTGCTGGAGCCACTGGACCAGATTCGCGATGCGGTGGCGGTGTTTGGCGACTATCGCGCGGCGTGGCTGGGTGTTGCCGATTTTGGTCTGTATCAAGGGCGCAACATTGGCCCCCTGGTTGATGAGGCGTACCTGAGCTTGTTGTCCAGGCGTTTCTTGCCGGCGTTGGCCAGTGGTGTGATCGATGCCATGAACGCAGCGCCCTCTGGCAGCGAGCAGCAAATGGCCGCGCTCAGGGTTTACCGGATGATCGAGGACCGCGACAGCCGCCGGCCCGAATGGGTCGAGGACTGGATGGCCCGTCATTGGCAACGGGCATTTCCTGGGCAAGGGCAACTGCAGCGTGACCTCATGCAGCATTTGAAGTACGCCTTGGCCTATGCAGACACGGATTTGCCGCAGTACCGTCGGCGTGTCAGCGAAGTGCAGCAGGCGTTGCGCAAATTGCCGTTGCCACAGCGGGTCTATGCAGGGCTGAAGCAACAGGCGCAAGAGCAGTTGCACAGCGGTCTGGACCTGCGCCACCAGGTAGGGCCTGCGTTCGATGTGGTGTACCAGGCGTCTTCCGGGGCCAGTCAAGGGGAGAAGGAGGTACTGCTGGCCGCCATGCTTACCGCCAAAGGCTTCAGGGAATACTTCGAGCCGCGCAGCCAGCGGTTCGCTGAAATGGCGATGGTCGATCAGTGGGCCTTGGGCGAGCGCAGCCAACTCGACTATTCGGACGTCGACCGCAATGCGTTGACCGAACGGCTGCATAACCTCTACAGCGCCGATTACATTGACAGCTGGCGACGCGCCTTGAATGCATTCACCGTCGCCGACTTCCGTGATCTGGACCATGGTGTCACGGTCCTGCAGCAGTTGACCGGCCCAGCAGCACCTTTGCAGCGGCTACTGGATACGGTCAGGGATAACACCTCACTCGCTTCACCGGCTGGTGTTGAAGTAACGGGTGAACTGAATACGCTGCCCTCAGCAACGGGCAAACCCGAGCAACAGCAAGCGTTGGCCATCCAGCGGGCGTTTGCAGGCTTGGGCGCGATGCTGCAGGCGACAGGAGAAAAGCCGAGCTACTACGATGAAACCCTTGGCGCTGTTGCTGCCGTGCTGGACTACGCCAAGGCCGTACAGGACAGCCCGGACCGCGGTAAGGCCGCACTGCAAGCTGTGCATCAGCGCTTTGCGATGACCGGGCATGACCCGATAGGCACCCTTCAACGTATTGCCACAGGCTTGCCGGAGCCCATCAACCACCAGGTCCGAAAGCTCGCCGACCAGACCGCCCAGGTGCTGAACGTTGAAGCACTGCGCGAACTGGAGCGGCGTTGGGATGCTGAAGTGTACAGTTTCTTCCAGCAACGTCTGGCAGGCCGCTACCCCTTTATGGTGAAGGCACCCGATGCTGCACTGGATGACTTCGAGGCGTTCTTCGGGCCGAAAGGGAGGCTGCAGCAGTTTCATGATCAGTACCTGGAGGTCTTCCTGAAGGAGAACCTTGAGGCCTTGCAGTCCGCTCAGCACGGGCAATCCTTGATTCGCGCCGACGTGATCGAGCAACTCGAGCTGGCGGATCGCATCCGCGAAACCTTCTTTGACCAGCGCGGCAGGTTGAGTGTGCAGTTCAGCATCGAGCCGTTGGGGCTCAGCGCTAACCAGCGCACCAGTCTGCTGGACCTCGATGGTCAGCTGATTTCCTACACCCATGGGCCGAGCCAGATCACCGGGATCGTCTGGCCCAATACTTTGGGGCAGCAGGTGCGCAGCAACCTTACCTTGCTGAGGCAGAACGGTAACAGCAGCAGCCTGGAGTACCGCGGGCCATGGTCGATGTTCCGCCTGCTCAGCCGCGGCTCACTCAATGGGCGGACGCCAACCAGCGTAGACCTGAGCTTCCGGACCGGTGATGGCGTGATGCGCTATCGACTGAATGCTGAAAAAGCCTTCAATCCCATCACCCAGCAACCGTTCAAAAGCTTCCGGTTGCCGCGAGGGTTGTTGCAACAGCCGCCCAAGGTGGCGCAGGTAGAGCAGGCGCATGGGCAGGCTTTATGAAAATCAGCCCTTGCTGTGTTCACTGTGAACGCAGGCCACTTAACGCTCTACCGGCCAGATAACCAAAGGTCATCCCAGGCCCAAGGGTAATACCACCACTCGGGTAATACCCGCCCATCACGCTGTGCATGTCGTTACCCACCGCAAACAGCCCGGGTATCGGCTGCCCCGCGTGGTCCAGCACCCGGGCCGAGGCGTCGGTGCCCAGGCCAGCGAAGGTGCCAAGGCTGCCTGGCAGCAGTTTAACCGCATAAAACGGCCCCTCCAGCAACGGCCGAAGCGACGGGTTGGGTGCCTGCTGCGGTTCACCCTGGGCCCTGTTGTAGGCCGATGCGCCGCGCTGGAAGGTCGGATCTTCACCCTGTGCCGCAGAGTGGTTGAAACCGTCCACAGTGCGCTGCAACTGCGCGGCATCGATCCCGCAGCGCTTCGCCAACTGTGCCAGCGTGGCGCCGGTGTGCAGGTAGCCACAGCGTTGGTAAAAGCGGATGGGGAAGGGAAACGGCTTGGCCCAGCCGATGCCGTAGCGGCGTTGCGCGGCGTGGTCGCATATCAGCCAGGCTTCAGGCGGCTCGCCTTGCGGCGTGGCAGCGAACAGTGCGTTCATGAAGTCATGGTAGCAATCGGCTTCGTTGACGAAGCGTCGGCCATCGCGGCGCACAGCAATGAAGCCGGGTTTGGCGCGGTCGATCAGGTGCGGGAAATGGCCGAAGGTACCATCTTTGCGTGGTACCCGCGAAACCGGTGCCCAGGCACCGGATTGCGCCAGCTTGGTACTTACCAGGCCACCGGCCTGTTCACCCAGGCGCAGGCCGTCGCCGCTGTTTTCTTTGGGCGCTGCAGAGTAATGCCGGGTTCCATCCGGCGCATGCGCCATCAATTGAGCGATGCGCTTGCGGTCGTGCGGGAAGCCGCCACAGGCCAGCACCACACCCCGGCGTGCTTGAATCGCCTGGCCATCGGCAAACAGCGCGCCGCTGACCCGGCCTTCCCCCAACAGGCGGCTGGCCGGCTTGTCGGTCAGCAGCGTCACACCCAGGTCCAGGGCGCTGCGCAGCAGGCGTGCCACCAGTGCGTTGCCGTTGACCAGTTGCTGGCCGCGTCGGTGCAGCAGCAGGTCGCGCCCGTGGTGCAGCAGGCGTTTACCTACATGCAACGCTGCCTTGGGCGAGTGTGTGGCATTGAAAAAGGCGGCCATGTCGGCGCCGCCGGCAATGCCCATGCCGGCCAGGCTGACGATGTCCAGCGGCGGGCGCAGCTTGTGCAGCCAAGGCCCGAGCAGGCGGCCGTCGTAGGGCAATGCGCACAGCGAACGGCCGCCGTTTGCGCTGCCGTCACCTTCGCGCATGTCAGGCATGCGGCTACCGGATTGAAACTGTACAGCGGTGTGCTGTTGGAAAAACGCCACCATTTCGGGGCCGTGGCGCAGGAATGCACGCTGGCGTGGGTCCAGTTCGTGCGTATGGGTTTGCGCACGCAGGTAGCGTTCTGGGGCATCGTCGTTTTCGACGATGCCTTCGGCAACGGCCAGCGGGTTGCGCGGAACCCATAGCCAGCCCCCCGACCAGGCGCTGGTGCCGCCCAGCTGGCTGGCTTTGTCCGCAACGATCACGTGCAGGCCGTGATGCGCGGCGGTAACGGCGGCCGCCAGGCCAGAGGCACCGGAACCGATAACGAGTACGTCGCATTCGAGGGGTTGCATGCAAGGGTTCCGCTCAGACGTTGGCAGGAGATGGCTTACGGTTTACTGCAGCGGCGAAAAGCCGGTGGGCCGCATCAGCCGCGATTGCAGGCGTACTACTGCCGCCAGTTCGCGGTTGCGCCGGGAGAATTCCGCCCAGCGCGGGTCGGCTGCCATCGCGGCGCGGCGGGCGATGCGCTCGTCGAGGCTGGCATAGCCCCAGATGTGCACCACCTGGTTGACGTCGCCGAACTCGCTGGTGAAAAAGCCCACCAGGTTACCCAGGTGCTCGCTTTGCACTTCCAGCGCATGGCTTTGGTACAGGGCCAGCCAGTCGGCCATTTTCAGTGGGTCGAGGGTGTAGGTTCTCAGTTCGTAGTACATGCCGGGGTCTCCGTTTGGGTGGCCGGCGCCTGCAGGCGCGCGGTGATGTGGTTGGCAGCGAGCCAGCCGAAGGTGAGGGCGGGGCCCAGGGTGATGCCGGGGCCGGGGTAGGTGCCTTTCATCAGTGAGTTCATGTCGTTGCCGACCGCATAAAGGCCGGCAATTGGCTGGCCGTCGCGGTTCAGCACGTTGGCCTGGGCGTCGGTCACCAGGCCGCAGGCCGAACCGAGGTCGCCGGTGTGGATACGGATGGCGTAGTACGGCCCGCTCGCAAGCGGCGCCAGGCATGGGTTGGGGGTGTGCTGCGGGTCGCCCATGTAGCGGTTGTAGCTGTTGCCGCCTTTGCCGAACGCGCGGTCGATTCCGTTGCAGGCGTCGGCGTTGAATTGCTCCAGGGTGTGCACGAATACCTGCGGGTCGACTCCGATGGCCTTGGCCAAGGCTTGCGGTGTTGCCGCCTGATACAGGTAACCGGCGTCGATCAGCGCCTGGTTTTTCACCGGTTTTGGCCGCGCCAGGCCCAGGCCATAGCGGTTCATGGCCTCGGCGTCGCAGACCAGCCAGCAGCTGGAAAGGCCGTTGGCGAACATGGTCTGCACGAAGTGGTGGTAGGAGTCGGATTCGTTCACAAAGCGCCGCCCGGCCGGGTTCACCGCGATCACGCCGGGTTTGGCGCGGTCTCTAACCAGATGCGGGAAGCGCTCACGCTCGCCACTTGCGTGGCGCAGTTCGGAAACCGGCGCCCAGAAAAAGTTGGCCGCCAGGCCCTCGCCCTGCGCTGCCGAAACAGCGCGGCCAAGGCGCAGGGCAGCGCCGTCGTTGGCAGCGGGTGACATGGTCAGGTGCGGTGCTTGCTGGGCTGGCCGGTAGCCAGCGGCGAGTGCGCCCGCCGCGAACCCGCCCATGGCGCACACCACACCGCCGCGGGCCAGTACCCGTTCACGGCGCCCCTCGTGCTGTACCACCACGCCCGTGACCGCGCCCTGTTCAACGATCAGTTCCAGGGCCTCGCTGCGCAACCACAGCTGTGTGCCATGGGCAAAGGCGCTGGTGGCCAGGCGGGCGATCAGTGCGTTGCCGGTAGTCAACCGGGTGCCACGCGGGTGCTGCAGGCGGTCCCGTGCGTAACGTGCCATCAGTTTCAGGCAATGCCACAACGACCTGGGCGAGCGGCGAATGCTGAGGAAATGCTGGATATCCACGCGGTTGACCATCATGCCGCCGAACAACAGCATGCCGGGCGGTGGCATTTGCAGGTCCTTGAAGCGTGGGCCGAGGTGCTTGCCGTCGTACTCGACCATTTCCAGCGCCCGGCCAAACTGGGTGGCGCCAGGGGCATCGGGGTAATAATCCGGGGAGTGCGGTCGAAGGGCGTAGCGAAGCTCGGTGTGCTGTTCCAGCCAACGCAGTGCCTGGTGGCCATGTTCGATGAAGGCGTCCGCGAGGGCTGGGTCGTAGCCGTCGCCGATCACATGTTTGAGGTAGGTGCGCATGGCCTCGGGTGAATCCTTGGCCCCCGCGGCGCGAGCTTGATCGGTGCCATACAGCCACACCGCGCCGCCGGATATCGCCGAGGTGCCGCCAAAACGTTCGGCCTTTTCCACTACCAGCACCTTCAGCCCGCGGCGCGCCGCCGTGGCGGCAGCGGCAAAACCACCGGCGCCGCTGCCCAATACCACCAGGTCAAAGCTGTGTTGTATGTGTTCAAGAGTCGCCATGGCCTCAGATCTCCTGCGGCGTCACGCCCATGAAGGCGCCAAGGTGGCCGAGTTGGGCGAAGGCCATTTCCGGGCCGGTCTGGATCGCGCAGCCTACTTGCCGGGCGCGGTTCAGCAGCGGGGTGATTTCGGGCGAAGTGACCACGTCGGCGACCAGGGTGTCTGGCTGCAACGTGGCCAGCAGGGCAGCGGACAACGGCAGTTCTGCGCCTGTGCCCATGCCGACCGGGGAGGCGTTGGCCACCAGATCGAAGTCTTCCAGCCCACTTAACTGCGTGCTGACCGAAAGCCCCGGGAAGGCATTGCCGAGCAGTTCGCACACAGCGCCCATGCGCGCTGTGCTGGGGTCGCTGAGGGTAATGCTGACGATACCTGCCTCGCCCAGTGCGTAGCTGATGGCACTGCCAACACCGCCGCAACCGATCACCAGCGCCCGTTTGCCCGCCGGGTCAAAGCCGTGCTTGCGCGCAGCACCGAGGAAGCCGGCGCCGTCTACGTTGTCACCCAGCAGGCGCCCGTCGCGCTCGCGGCGTATCACATTGACCGAACCCAAGGCAGCCGCACGTTCGCTCAAACCATCCAGGCGGCTGGCCAGGGCCTGTTTGTACGGCACGGTGACCACGCACCCGCGCAAGTTCTGCCAGCCGCGCAGGCTGTCGGCAAAGCTGCCCAGCGCGGCTTCGTGCAGGTCGATGGGCAGCATGGCGACGTTGCAGTTGTTGTTGGCGAACCAGGTGTTGAAGTTCTCGGGGGACTTCACCTGGGCAATGGGCGAACCGACGATGGCAACCAGTTCAGTGGAACCACGAATCATGCTGACCTCCTTATTGATGTTGTTGTGGAGGCAAGCGTGATGCAGCGGCCGAAGAGCAACAATGCGTTGATCGGGCTTTTGATGCGATAATCGCAATCATGATCCGGTTATCGCAGTAATCGGCTGTTTTTTTCACTTGCGAGTCGTAAAGATGAACACGCCCGCCATCCACCCCCGCGACTTGATCGCCGGCTTGCAGAAAGGCCTGGCCCTGATGCAATTGTTCAGCGCTGAGCAACCGCGCCTGAGCGTGCCGCAGGCGGCCAGGTTGTCTGGCCTTACGCCGAGTGCCGCACGGCGTTTTTTGCTGACTTTGGTGCACGAGGGCTTTGCCGAAACTGACAGCCGCGAGTACTGGCTGACGCCCAAGGCTTTACGTATTGGCCAGGCGTACGTGGACTCTGCGCAACTGCCGCGCATGCTGCGGCCGATTGTCGAGCAGGTGGCGCGCCAGACCCAGGAGCATGTGTCGGTGGGTACCCGCGATGGTGACGAGATCATCCACCTGGTGCGCAGCCGGTATAGCCATGTGGCGTCGTTGTCGATCAGGCCCGGTTCGCGGGTGCCAATGTATTGCACGGCCGGCGGGCGGATCTGGCTGGCCTGGCTGGGTGAGGGGGAGCGAGGTGAGTACTTTGCACGCAACCCGTTGCGGGTGTTGACGCCCTACACGCTCACAGACCGGGCACAGCTGGAGGCGGAATTGCACCGGGTGAAGGGGCAGGGCTTCTGTATTGTTGATCAGGAATATGAAATCGGTATGCGGGTGCTGGGTGTACCGTTGCTGGACCGTGCCGGGCAGTTGAAAGCGACGCTGACCATCACGACTCATGCCTCGCGGTTGAGTGTTGATGAAATCCGCATGCGTTATTTGCCGCCACTGTACGAGGCGCAGGCGCTGTTGCGGCCAGTGCTGGATTGAGGCGCCATGCAGGCGGGGTGGCGGTGCCCGCTGGCCGGCACCTGGGGCGCCGGCAGCGGGCCAGGGGGCCTCGGCCTATCGCTCGATCTGGCGATTCCAGCGGGCGTTCCATTCCGGGCGCTGGGTGTTGACCTGGTCCCAGTCGATGGTCACGGCAGTTTGCAGGTAGGTCTGCATGGCCTCGACCTGGCCACGGGTCTTGTCGCTGGTCGGGGTATTGGGGTTGGACGGGATCTGGTCACCCAGCTCCAGTGCCGGTGCTTGCGCCTCAGGGCTGAGCAGGAACTGGGCAAGCTTTTGCGCCAGCTCCGGCTGGTCGTTGTTGGCGGTGACGCATTCGGCCTGGTTGAGCACCACGGCGCCTTCCTTGGGCGCGGCGTATTCCACCGGGATGCCCTTGAGCTTCAGCGCCGTCACCTGGGTAGGGGTGAGCGGGAACAACGCGGCCTCATCGGTTTGCACCATTTCCGAAAGCTTGGCCGAGTTTGGGATGTACTCCAGCACGTTCGGGCCAACGTTCTTCTTCCAGGCCGTGAAGCCCGGGTTGACGTCGGTATCGCTGCCACCGTGCAGGCGGTTGTACATCAGGAAACCGTGCAAGCCGAAGGTGGATGACGCCATCGACTGGAACACCACTTTGTCCTTGAAGCGCGGGTCGGCCAGGTCGTTCCAGGAGGTGGGTGTTGCCCAGCCTTTTTCCTTGAACAGGCGGCTGTTGTAGGCAAGCCCGGTCACCCCCAGGCTGACGGCGGCGGCCTTGTCCTTGATCAGGGCCTTTTCCGGCAGCTGGGCCAGCGTCGGGTTGGGCTTGAGCGTGCTGCACAGGCCCATGCCGATGGCGCGGTACATGATGCCGTCATCCAGCACCATCACGTGGATCGACGGCTTGTTCGGCGTGGCCTGGACCTTGGCCAGGATGTCGGCCGAAGTGCCGGGGACGATCACCACTTTCACCCCGTTGGCCTTCTCGAACGGGGGCAGGATGTTGTCGCTGAACAGCCGCTCCATGGTGCCGCCATTCATGCCCAGGTACAGCGTGGGTTGCGCCATGGCGGGCAGGCAGGCGAACAGGCCAGGTACGGTGCAGAACAGCGCGAGCAAACGTTGCTTGTGCGTCATGACAGGTTTTCCTTGTAGTGGTGGCTGGGCTGAAAACGGTTGATGGAGAAGGCCGCCAGGCTGATGGCCGGCGCGCCAATAAGGACGCATTGCGCCAGGGCTTCCCCGGCTGCCGGGCCAATCTGAAAACCGGCGCCGGCAAAGCCGAAGCCATGCAGCAGGCCGGGTCGGCGCAGGCTGGGGCCGATCACGGGTTCGTCATCGGGCAGGTAGCCTTCGGTGCCGCTCCAGGTGCGAATCGCCTGGGAGCCGGCCAATGCCGGGTACAGCTCGGTGGCATTACGCAGGATGTCGAGCACTGCGGCTTGCCCTGGGCGGGCGGTGGTCGGGGTCAGGGCAAAGCCGCGCCCACCGCCGAGCACGCAGTTGCCGCGGGCCACCTGGCGGGCGTAAATACCGCCGCCTTCGACCCCGGTGCTGGCAGTCATGAACAGCGGCAGCGGCTCGGTGACCAGCATGGCCGGGTGGGCCGCCGTCAGCGGCACCGCTTCGCCGAAGTACTCGGCCAGTTGCGCCGACCAGGCACCGGCGCAGTTCAGCAACCAGGGTGCCCTGAAGCACTGGCCTGTGCTGGTGCGCACGGTGAAGCGCTGTCCGTCGTGATCTACCTCCAGCACTTTGCATTGTTCGTGCAACTGGGCGCCGCTGTGCCGGGCCGCCTGGGCGAAGGCGGGTGACACCAGGCGCGGGTTGGCATGGCCGTCCTCGGGGCAATATGACGCGCCGACGGCGATATCGCCCACCCAAGGGAAGCGCTGGCGCAGTTCGCGGTGCTCCAGCAGTTGCAGGCGCAGGTCAAAGGCCTGGGTCCGACGGGCATAGGCCTTCAAGGCGTCGAAGTCGGTTTGGCTGCGTGCCAGCTTCAGGTGGCCGCTGCGGGTGTACTCGCCGTCGATGCCGATCCACTCGCGCAACTGCCCCCAGATGGCATGGGCACGCATCGACAATGGCAGCTGGGCCAGCGAGCGGCCTTGGCGACGGACCCCGCCATAGTTCACCCCGCTGGAATGCGAGCCACAGAAGTCACGTTCAAGCAGCGCCACCTGTTTGCCACCGCGGGCCAGGGTCAATGCAGCGCTGCTGCCGACGATGCCACCGCCGACGACAATGGCGTCCACTTCGATCCGCTTCATGGCTTGATCTCCAGGCCAAAGGGCAGGGGCTTGACCGGTGCCTGGCCACGCAGGCGCCCGACCTGGTCAATGGGCCGACCGCTTTCGCAGGCAATCAGTTCGGCGGCGGCGGCCCCGCACACACGGCCCTGACAACGGCCCATGCCGACCCGGCACATGGCTTTGACCCGGTTGATTTCCCAGTGCCCGGCGCGCACGGTGGCGCGGATTTCGCCAGCGCTGACCTGTTCACAGCGGCACACGGTCAACGGGTCCGGGGCCTGCCGCGCCCACTGCTCGGGGAACGGAAAGGCCTGTTCCAGGCCCTGGCGAAAGCGCTGCAGGGTAGCCAGGCGTTTTGCCAGCTGTTGCTGGCGTTGCGGGTTGCCAGGTTTGCCGAGGTCGGCCAGCAGCGTCAGGGCGGCGAGTTCACCGGTCATTTCGGCGCCGTCGGCACCGAGGATGCCGGCGCCGTCGCCAGCCAGGTACACACCGGGGCTGCTGGCGCGGCCCTGGGCGTCACGTACCGGTAGCCAGGCGCGGTTGAGGCTGTTCCAGGCAAACTGGCAGCCCAGCAGGTCCGCCAGCTGGGTTTCGCTGCGCAGGGCGTGGGCGAATGCCACGGCATCGCACGCCAAGCTGTGTTGCTGGCCATTGCGCGACCAGCGTACGGCGCTGGCGCGTAGCTCGCCTTCGATGCCCAGCAGGGTCACCCCCTGATGCACCGGCACGCCTTTGCGGGTGAGCCAGGCGCGGTAGTACAGGCCCTTGGCAAAGGTGCCCGGCTGCAGCAACAGGCGCGGCAGGGCGCGTACCTGGGCGCTGAACGGCGAGGTGTCGAGCACTGCGCTGACAGTGGCGCCGGCCTTGGCGTACTGGTAGGCCACCAGGTACAACAGCGGCCCGCTGCCAGCCAGCACCACCCGCTCGCCGATGGCGCAGCCCTGAAACTTCAGCGCGATCTGCGCGGCGCCCAAGGTATACACCCCGGGCAAGGTCCAGCCGGGGATCGGCAACACGCGGTCGGTAGCGCCAGTGGCGACGATCACCCGATCGAATGCCAGGCGATCGGCCAACCGGCCCTGCTGCAAGGTGTCCAGCACCTGCTGCTCGGCATTCCACACCAAGGTTTCCGGGCGGTAGTCGATCTGCTCGCGCAGTTGTTCAAGGGTGTTGTGCAGGGCCCCGGCCTTGTCCGCCTCGAAGCCGTACAACGCTTTGGCCGAGCGGCGAAAGTTGGCCGGCTGCTGGCGGTAGATCTGCCCGCCGCCACGGCTGGCTTCGTCCAGCAGCACTGGGCGCACGCCATGGGCCACGAGGGTTTGCGCGGCGCGAATGCCGGCGGGGCCTGCACCAATGATGACGGTTGCGCTCATGGCTGGCGCCCCGGTTCGCGGGTGACACAGTGGCCCGGTTCCAGAAAGGTCGAGCAGGCGCGCACCCGGCGGCCGTCCTGCAGGCGTACCCAGCAGTCCTGGCAGGCGCCCATCAGGCAGAAACCGGCGCGCGGTTCGGCGCTGAAGTCGCTGCCACGCAAGTGGGTGGCGTTGGTCAGGATGGCGGTCAGCAGGGTGTCGCCGTTCATGCCTTGAGCCGGTTGGCCGTCGAGCAGGAAGGGCAACGGTTCGCGGTCGTGTTCGGCCACGCGCTTGAACAGCGGCATAGGGGCATTCCTTGTCATTGCTTGCCCACCAGCACGCGGTCCAGGCCATACACGCGGTCCAGGGCGATCATGGTCAGGGCGGTGACGGCAATCACCAGCGCCGAGACGGCGGCCATCATCGGGTCGATGGACTCGGTGGCGTATACGTACATGCGTACCGGCAGGGTCTGGGTGGCAGGCGAGGTGACGAAGATCGACAGGGTCACTTCGTCGAAGCTGTTGATGAACGCCAGCAGCCAGCCACCGGCCACGCCGGGCAGAATCATTGGCAGGGTGACCTTGCAGAACAGCGTGATGCGCCCGGCGCCCAGGCTTTGCGCGGCCTGTTCGGCGCTGCGGTCGATGCCGATGGCGGCAGCCAGTACCAGGCGCAGCACGTACGGAGTAATGACCACCACGTGGGCGAACACCAGCCAGGTGAAGCTGCCATTGACCCCAAGCAGGGCGAACAACCTCAGCAAGGCCACACCCAGCACCAGGTGCGGGATGATGATCGGCGACAGCAGCAGGCCGTTGACAAAGCCCTGGCCAGGGAAGCTGTAGCGGGTCAGCGCCAGGCCCGCCGGCACGGCGATCAGGGTGGCCAGCGAGGCCGCCAGGGCGGCGAGTTTCAGGCTGTTGTAAAACGCGTCGAGGAAGTCGGCACGCTCGAATACAGCGCTGAACCAGCGCAGCGAGAAGCCGGCAGTGGGCAGGCTCAGGGTGTTTTCCGGGGTGAATGCCACCAGGCACACCACCCCCAGCGGGGCGAGCATGAACAGCATCACCAGGGCATGAAAGGACAGGGCCAGCGGGCCGTTACGGGTCATCGGTTCACACTCCAAGTGCACGTTTGTAGCGGCGTTCGACCAGCCGGTTCCAGCTGAGCATCACCAGCAGGTTGATCAGCAGCAGGGCGACGGCGATGGTGGCGCCCATGGGCCAGTTCAGTTCGGCCAGGTACTGGTCGTAGATCATGGTGGCGACCATCTTCAGCCGCCGCCCGCCCAGAAGGCCCGGGATGGCGAACGAGCTGGCGGCCAGGCCGAACACGATCAGCGTGCCCGACAGCACACCGGGCATGATCTGTGGCAGCACGATGCGACGGAACACCGTCCACTGGCTGGCGCCCAGCGACAGCGCGGCCTGCTCGGCGGCCGGGTCGAGCTTTTGCAGCGAGGTCCACACCGGGATGATCATGAACGGCAGCATCACGTGGACCAGGCCGATGATCACCGCAAACGGGGTGTACAGCAGCTTCACCGGCTGCCCGCCGAGGGCGCTGATGCCTTGGTTGATCAGGCCGTCAGAGCCCAGCAGCAGGCTCCAGCCGAAGGCGCGCACCACCACCGAAATCAGCAGCGGGGTCAGCACCAGGATCAGGAAGATCGAGCGCCACGGCGCGCCCATGCGGCTGAGGACCATGGCTTCGGGGATGCCGATCAGCACACACAACAAGGTGACCAGGGCACTGATCCAGAAGGTGCGAAAAAAGATTTCGTAGTAATAGGTGTCGGTCACCAGGCTCAGGTAATGGCTGAAGGTGTACTGGCCGGCCTGGATACCACTGGTGTAGTCGAACGCGTTGAACGACAACAGCACAGTCAGCCCCAGCGGCATCACCAGCAACGCCAGGAACAACAGCAGGGCCGGGCTGCTAAGGCCGTAGCCCCAGCTGTTGCTGCGCAGTTTTGCCGTACTCATGCGGCCACCTCGGCTGTGTTCAGCACCCGCAGCAGGGCATCGTTCCAGTCCAGGCCGACCTGGGTACCTTCGTCCAGCGGCGTGCTGCCATCGTTGGCGCGGACCACCGCCAGGTTGCCCAAGGCGGTATCGACGCGGTACAGCCACTGGCTGCCAAGGAAGTAACGGCAGCTGACGCGGCCTGCCAGCTTGCCGCTGCCGGCTGCACCCAGGCTGATCTTTTCCGGGCGCAGGCTGAGGGTCAGCGGGCCCTGGGCGGCTGCCTGCGGTAACCCGCCGGGGCCTGTGACGCCATGCAGGCGGTTTGCCTTGCCGACAAAGTCGGAAATGAACGGCGTGCCCGGGTGCTCGTAGAGACGGTAGGGGTCATCGATCTGGGTGATGCGCCCGGCTTCCATCACCACCACCCGGTCGCTGATCGACAGGGCTTCGGCCTGGTCGTGGGTGACCATCAGGGTGGTGATGCCTACTTCGTTCTGGATACGGCAGATCTCGAACTGCATCTCTTCGCGCAGGTGCGCGTCCAGGTTTGATAGCGGCTCGTCCAGCAGCAGCACCGGCGGTTCGATCACCAGTGCGCGGGCCAGGGCTACACGCTGGCGTTGGCCGCCGGACAGTTCACGCGGGTAGCGTTCGGCGTGCTTGTCCAGGCGTACCAACGCCAACGCCTGGTCGACGCGCCGAGCGATCTCGGCGTTGGCCACCTTGCGCATGCGCAGGCCGAAGGCAACGTTGTCGCGCACGGTCATGTGCGGGAACAGCGCGTAGCTCTGGAACACCACACCCAGGCCCCGGCTGGCCGGCTTGGCGTGGGTGATGTCGCGGCCGTCGAGGACGATGCGGCCACTGGTGACCTCGACGAAGCCAGCAATCATCTGCAGGGTGGTGGTCTTGCCGCAGCCAGAAGGGCCGAGCAGGGAGACAAACTCGCCTTTTTCGATGGCCAGTGACGAACTGGCCACTGCCTCCGTAGCGCCATAGCGCTTGCAAAGCTTGTCGATCAACAGAAAGGTCATGGCTGTGCTCCATCGCAAACGGAACCGGGGTAACCCGGCAGTTTCAGGGTGGGCAGAGCGCCAGCGGCGAAAAGCAAAGCTTTTACGGACGTTGGCGCTCGCTTCAATGGCGGCGGCCGATGTTGTGATATCGCCCTATGGACCGGAGAGTAGGGCAATGATTAGGATGGCGACAAAGAGTAATTTCACTGAGTGACAGCTATTTTGAAATTATTCCACTCAATGAAATTTCTATGGGTTTAACGAAAAATGGATTCCGGTAAACGAAATGAACACGCCAACGAAGTTGGCGTAAGTGCAGTGTCGCGTTTGTTCGCCGTGCTGCGCGCGCTAGGTGATTGCGGGGGGGAGGGCGAGAAGGTCAGCCAGCTGGCGCTGCGGGTTGGCCTGGCGCAGCCCACCACCCATCGGCTGTTGCGTAGCCTGATCGAGGAGGGCATGGTCGACCAGTGCGCCACCAGCAAGCGTTATCGGCTGAGCCTGGATTTCTTCGCACTGGCGGCCAAGGCCGGGCAGGCGGGCAACCTGCGCGATGTGGTGCGCCCCAGCCTGCTGCGGTTGTCGGCTTCGCTGGGCGATTCGCTGTTTCTGCTGGCGCGTTCGGGGTTCGATGCCGTGTGCCTGGACCGCAGCGAAGGGCCGTACCCGATCCGTACCTTTACCGGGGACATCGGCGGCCGCGTAGCGTTGGGCGTGGGGCAGGGCAGCCTGGCGATCCTGGCCTTCCTGCCTGAGGAGGAGCGGGACGAGGTGATCCGCTACAACCTGCCGCGGTTGAAAGACTTTCACCATTACGACGAAGTGTTGCTGCGTGCCGAAATCGACAACGTGCGCAGCCTCGGCTACGCCGGGCGCAACACCGGAGTGCTCGACGGCATGGCCGGCCTGGCAGTGCCGATTCTGGACCGGAACGGCCATGCGGTGGCAGCGTTGAGCGTGGCGACCATCAGCGACCGCCTGGGGCCCAATCGCATGCCCACCGTGGTGGCATTGCTCAAGCGCGAGGCGGCGGCGATTGGCGAACGGATCAACCCCTTCGACCCGGTGCTGCGCCGGCCCTCGCATGTGTTTGGTTGAAGTACCAGATTCAGGTAGGCGCGATCTCAGTGGGGGCAACTGCCTTGCACAACATCTAAAAGCTGGCGCGACCATTGGGGAGCGGGCATGCCCGCGAACACCGGCGCAGCCGGTGCCATCCATCGCGTTGCCAGCTTCAGGTGAGCCTATTCAACCGCCTCGGCCACGCCCTGGTCTTCACCCAGGAATCCACCGCTCTGGTGCTGCCACAGTCGGGCATAAGTACCGTTCTTCGCCAACAGCTCGGCGTGGGTACCTTGCTCGATGATGCGCCCTTCATCCATCACGATCAGCCGGTCCATGGCGGCAATCGTCGACAACCGGTGGGCGATGGCGATGACGGTCTTGCCCTGCATCATTTCGTCCAGGCTTTCCTGAATCGCCACTTCCACTTCCGAGTCCAGCGCACTGGTGGCTTCGTCCAGCAGCAGGATCGGTGCGTTCTTGAGCATGACCCGGGCAATGGCGATGCGCTGGCGCTGGCCCCCAGACAGCTTGATACCGCGCTCGCCCACCAAGGTGTCGTAACCGTTGTGGCCCTGGCGGTCGCTGAGCTGGCTGATGAAACCATCGGCCTGGGCATTGGCTGCAGCGGCGCGGATTTGCGCGTCGGTTGCGTCCGGGCGCCCATAGGCGATGTTGTCACGGATCGAGCGGTGCAACAGCGAGGTGTCCTGGGTGACCATGCCGATGGCGCTGCGCAGGCTGTCTTGCGTCACCTTGGCGACGTTCTGCCCATCGATGCGGATTTCGCCACTGTCCACGTCGTAGAAGCGCAACAACAGGTTGATCAAGGTGGACTTGCCGGCGCCGGAACGGCCGACCAGCCCCACCTTTTCGCCCGGGCGAATATGCAGGCTCAGGTCGTTGAGCACCTGGCGCTCGCCGTTGTAGTTGAAGCAGACCTTGTCGAAGCTCACCGCGCCGCCGCCGGTTACCAGCTCGGTGGCACCCGGCGCGTCCTGTACCTTGGGGCCGCGGGTGAGGGTGGCCATTCCGTCTTGCACGGTGCCGATGTTCTCGAACAGCGAGGTCATCTGCCACATGATCCAGTGCGACATACCGTTGATACGCAGGGCCATGGCGGTAATGGCCGCGACCGCCCCTGTGCCGACCTGGCCCTGGTGCCACAGCCACAACGCGTAGCCGCCTGCACCAAAGATCAAGCCCACTACCAGTGCCTGGTTGACGATTTCGAACTGGCTGACCAGGCGCATCTGGCGAAAGCCGGTCTGCTTGAAATCCTCCATGGCTGCACGGGCAAAGTGCGCTTCGCGTTTGGAGTGCGAGAATAGTTTCACCGTGGTGATGTTGGTGTAGGCATCGGAAATCCGCCCGGTCATCGACGACCGTGCGTTGGCCTGTTCTTGTCCGACCTTGCCCAGGCGTGGCACGAAATACAGCATGGCCAGCCCGAACAGCACGAGCCAGGCAATGAACGGCAGCATCAGTTTCAAGGCAAAGCCACCGGCCAGGGCGATGATTGCAATGAAGTACACGCCGATGCCGGGCAGGATCTCGATGAGCGTGAACAATACCTCGCGCACCGCCAGCGCTGTCTGCATCACCTTGGTGGTAACACGGCCAGAAAACTCGTCGGAGAAGAACGACAGGCTCTGGCGCAGCATCAGGCGATGGAAGTCCCAGCGCAGGCGCAGCGGCAAATTGATTGCCAGCACCTGATGCTGCACCAGGGTGCGCAGCGCCACTAGCCCGATGCTGGTAACCAGGACGATGCCTATCCCCCACAGTACGTGGCTTTCCTGTGTGCTGGCGGCGGCGCCACCGGCCTGCCAGGCCGAGAGCAGGTCGACCACCTGGCCGAGGAACGCAAACAGCCAGGCTTCGTAAATCGACACCCCGGCACTGAGCAGTGCCAAGGCAAGAATGTAACCGCGAGCGCCCCGGGTGCAGGCCCACATGAAGCGCAACAGGCCAACTGGCGGCGGCGGTACTTCGTCAGGGGGGAAGGGGTCTAGCCAGCGTTCAAAAATGCGAAGCATGCGTGTCTCCGGTAAATCAGCATCTGCCTGACAGGTAACCATACCGCACATCGGCATGCTCTACCTGGGCAACACGAGGTTGACATCTGGTCCGCCGCCCCACCATTATCCAGCCATACCTACGCAACGGGCTTTCTCATGATGTCCACATCCAACCACGCCATTTCCGCTTCGGGCTTCATTGCCCAGGCAGGCGCGTGCGTTGCCGTTGCCAAGAAATCCAAGAAACAGCCGCTCATCTGACCGAGGCGCGCTGTCTCGTCAGGTGGGCTGACGAGACAGAAGGCGCCAGGTATCCCTGCCAGACCACTTCGACTCTTCACCCGCTGACGCTGACTTTCGGTCAACATCAGGAGTTTTTGCATGTCGAATTTCCGTGGTATCTGGATCGCCCTCGTCACACCCATGCGCGCCAATGAAGTGGACTTCGCCGCACTGGAAAAGCTGGTGAAGAAGCTGCTTGAAGACGGCGTAGCCGGTTTTGTGGTGTGCGGTACCACGGGCGAAGCGGCAGCACTGTCCAAGGCCGAGCAACTGGCCGTGCTGGACGCGGTGCTGGCCTGGGTGGCGCCAGGCCAGGTGGTGATGGGCCTGTCGGGTTACAATCTGCGCGAACTGTTGGCGTTCCAGGCCGAAATCCAGCAGCGCGACATTGGCGGGCTGCTGGTGCCGGCACCTTGCTACATCCGCCCTTCGCAGGCTGGCATCGAAGCGTTCTTCAATACCGTAGCCGATGCCGCCAGCGTGCCGCTTATCGTGTACGACATCCCTTACCGCACCGGCGTTCGCATCGAGCGCGAAACCTTGCGCCGGATTGTGCGCCACCCACGCATCGCGGCAGTCAAGGACTGCGGCGGCGACAGCGAAACCACCATGGCCCTGATCCAGGACGGCCACGCCCAGGTGCTGGCCGGTGAAGACCTGCAAATATTCAACAACCTGTGCCTGGGCGGTGCAGGGGCCATTTCGGCTTCGGCGCATGTGCATGCACACCTTTACGTGCGCATGCTGCGGCAGGTCGATAGCGGTGACTGGGCGGCTGCGCGTGGCACGTTCTACCAGTTGCTGCCCTGGATCAAAATGGCTTTCGCCGAGCCCAACCCTGCCGTGGTCAAGGCCGTATTGCAGTTGCAGGGGTTGATGAGCGACGAGCTGCGCGAGCCGATGCAGCCATGCACTCAACCAACCAGAGACAAACTGCTGGCGGTGCTGGCGCTACCCGGTGCCCTGTAGGAGCAGCCTTGTGCTGCGAAGAGGCCTTGAACCCGAACAAAGCCTTGGCGCTAGCACGAAAAAGCCAGGTATCAGCCTGGCTTTTTCGTGCCTGGTTTTTACCATCAGAAGTCCTTGCTTACCGCCGTTTGTGCGTGGTCCTCTTGCTGCTGTTGTTTGGCTTGCACCTGGGCGATCTGCTGTTTCTGCTCGGCCGTGTCATTGCCCCAGAGGCGTGCCTGCTCCGCCAGGAAGTTCTGCTTGAACTGTTCAGCCCGCTGAGAGCCGTCTTCAGCATGCACGGCGCCGGCCAGGCCAAGCAGCACACTGCCAATCGCGATGGTTTTTATCAGTTTCATGATGCACCTCGGTTTCCTTGCAGGCTTGCCTGCGTAGGGTTATCGCCCGCTTGCTTGGGCAACGGTCTGGCCACTTGGGCGCAGTGGGCCATGCCAGTACCGTTTCAGCGGCAGCGCGCAGCACACCAGGTTGCGCGAATGCCGGCTTCGATGGCGGGTCTGCCAGCAGGTGCTTTACTTTCAGCGTTGGTGTTCATGATGCCTGCTCCCGTTGTTTCGAAGTTGAAGTGTGTCGATGGGTTCAGCTTCTCACCGAAGCAGTGTTCGGAAAATACAACGGCGGTAGTGCAACTTGGGTGGTGCAACAGTTGTGGTGCAACAGCTGTAGTATCAACAGCGTGAGTGGCCAACATGACCAGATGGCATGAAATCAAAGAGGCCGCAGTTGAACTTTTCGGCCTGCCGAAACCCTTCGCCAATGCGCAGGACGAACAGGGTTTTCTCGATACCCAGGCTGCAGAAAACCTTCGCAGGCGACGCTTGTTCATGTTTGTGGCCATTGCCGTATGGGCCGGTTTTGGCTATTGGGATTATTACCACTACGTGCGCCATGAGCAGGCGCTTTCGCGCCTGGACTTCTACTGGATCCTGGTGTGGCGGCTGGCAGGCACCGTGGCAGTAGCCGCAGCAACCTGGGTGTCATTCATCTCGCGTTTTGACAACGAATGGTGGGTGAACAGAACCGTGGTGATTGCGGTGTGCTTCGCCCAGACCTGCCTGGTGGCAATGATGCAAATTGTCCCCGCGCCGTTGAATTACAATTACTACTTTGTCGGCATTGTCCTGGTTATCTTCTTTCAGCACGGCACCTTGGCGCTGCTGGCGCGCTATTCGTTGTTCAGTACCGGCTATTGCGTGTTGCTGCTCTGTGTGCAGGAAGTAACGACGGGTGTTCTGGATACCAACTTTTTCCCCGCCATGTTTTACCTGCTGGCGTTTGCACTGGTGGGCTGGACCATCAGTGTGCGCGCCGAGAAAGTTGCGCGGGAGGGCTATCTTAAATCCCTGGCGTTGAACAAAAAGAACGAAAGCCTGGAGCAAGCCAACTTCCGCGTCCGCCGCGAGAAACAGAAAGCGGACGATGCGCTGAAGGCCTTGTTCGACCAAGAGGCGAAAAAAGCCGTGGAAATCCGCGAGAAGGCCGAAGCCAGCACCCGCTTCGTCCGCGCGGCCTACCACGACACCATGCAACCCTTGGCCTCTATTGCCTCCCTGGCGTACGTTGGCGAGCGTTTGGTCGAGCAGGGCCAGCATGAACGCCTGCAGGAAATCTTCCGCGATATCGACGTGTCCGGGCGGGAAATCAGCGCCCTGTTCACCGGCCTGCGCGAAGTGTTTACCAGTGGCGAGTCGCAACCGGCCATCGAGCCGTTCTCCCTGAACGCGCTGATGACCGAGCTCGAATCGCTGCACCAGCCCTTGGCGCACGCCAAGGGCTTGCGCCTGAAGTTGAAGCAGCGCCGGCAGGATGCCGTGCTCAATTCAGACCGGGCGATTTTCAAGCGTGTGCTGGGCAACCTGATCTCGAATGCCGTCAAGTACACCGAGCGGGGCGGCGTGGTGGTCGGCAGCGTGGCGGGCAGGACTACTGTGCGCGTCGATGTGGTCGATACGGGTATCGGCATACCCGACGCGTTCAAGAGCAAGGTCTTCGAGGAGTTCTTTCAGGTCGACAACCCCAGCCATGACACCCGGCGCGGCTTAGGTTTGGGGCTGTCGATCGTGAAAAACTTCATTGATCGCTTGCCGGGCCATCGGCTGAGTTTCAGCAGCCGCCCCGGGCACGGTAGCCGGTTTTCGGTCGACTGCCCTTTGTTCCAGGGGGGAGCACCGTCGACGGGCGCCAGTGTGCCGGCGCCGCAGGTCGATGACACGTGCCTGGACATCGCCGGGGCCTATGTCCTGCTGGTCGATGACGATAAACGCATCCTCGACAGTTTGTCGAAGTCGCTGAGCCTGCAGGGCGCCATCGTCGCCACGGCCGAGGACCAAAATACCTTGCAGGAAGCGTTGGCGCGGGCGCCGGATCGCTACCCGGACCTGCTCATCTGCGACTACAAACTGCGCGACGGCCTGGTCGGCGTGGCGCTGATCGAGCAGGTGCGGGCGTTTTACGACTGGGCGCACGTGCCAGCGATCCTCTACACCGCCGAGCTGTTGCGCCAACCGCTGCATGACGACAGCCTGTCACGGGCCGTCGGCAAGGGCGAAAGCGCAGCCACCCTGATGGCTGCCGTTCAGCAGCTCTTGTCTCGCGGTCGGCTGGCCAATGCTGGCGAGGCCGGTGAAGACAGCACCCCCAGCACCTGACCGGTCTTGGCGAACAGGCCTTGCAGGCCATACAGGTCGATGACCCCGAACTTGCCGTAAAGCTTGCTCAGGTACTGACGCACGTTGACCGGGTTGATCTCCAGAATCGCCGCGATCTTCCACGGCGCATTGCCTTGCAACGCCAGGCGCAGAATGTCGAACTCGCGCGGTGTCACGCCCAGGTCCTTGGGGCCTAGCGGTGTTGCGGGTTGCTCGTGGAAGGCAGAGGAGGGTGCCTGGCCGCCTTTGCCAATCGCCTCGCTGGGTAGGTAGACCCCACCGCTGAGCGCTCGTTTGATGGCCTCCAGCATCACTTCATGGGCACTGGCCTTGGGCACGAAGGACGAAGCACCGCGGCGCATCACCTCGTCGACGAAACGCCGCTCCGACTCCGCCGACATCACGATCACCGGCGCCGTCACGCACCTGGCAGGGTCGGGGTCGGCTGGCGCCTCGCGGCCGGACTTGAACAGCGACAGCAGGCTCAGGCCGTTGTCGGGCGTAAGGTCGTTGCTGGTGGCCGAGGTGGGGATGCACAAGTCCAGGAAGATCACGTCGAAGGACTGGCCACGCACCAGTTCCAATGCTTCTGCGGTGCAGGAAGCCTCCAGCACCTGGGCGTCCTGATGCACGGCCTGGATAAGGCTCTTGACCCCGGCCCTGAGGATGCCGTGGTCGTCTATCAGCAGAATACGCATCAGCCGGCTCCTGGCGGGGGGATGTGCTTGCAGTATTGCCGAGAAAGGGGCGGGTGTACCTACTACGGCTGTAGTGGGTACAGTGAGTCGGGGTATCAGCAGCTGGATGGTTGCGGGGTAGAGGCTATACGCTACCTGCAAACAGTCCCGATCAATCTTCTCATTTGCCAAGGCACAGGAGAGGGTCCATACCAATGACATCTCTGCCAAAGGAATCACCGCATGTCAAAGCTATATCCAAGTATTGATCCTGAGGGGCTGGTCGAGTACTCAGTGGTCTACACCGACCGCTCGCTCAATCACATGTCGCAGGCATTTCAAGGCGTGATGAAGAACATTTCCAGCACGCTGAAACAGGTCTATAACGCCCAGGCGGTTGCAGTAGTGCCGGGCAGCGGTACATTCGGCATGGAAGCGGTAGCGCGGCAGTTTGCCACCGGCCAGCAGTGCCTGGTGATCCGCAACGGTTGGTTCAGTTATCGCTGGAGCCAGATCCTCGAGATGGGCAACATCCCGGCGGCTACCACGGTGCTGAAAGCCCGGCCGGTCGAGGCGGGTCGCCAGGCAGCCTACGCGCCGCCGCCGCTGGACGAAGTGCTGGCGGCCATTGAGGCGCACAAGCCGCAAATCGTCTTCGCCCCCCACGTTGAAACCTCATCCGGGATTATCCTGCCCGATGATTACTTGCGGGCTATTGGCGACGCCGTGCATGCAGTGGGGGGGCTGTTCGTGCTGGACTGTATCGCCTCAGGCACGCTATGGGTTGATATGCACAAGTGCGCAGTCGACCTGCTGATCAGCGCACCGCAAAAAGGTTGGAGCGCTTCCCCTTGCTGCGCGCTGGTGATGTTCAGTGCTTTGGCCCTCGGGCGCATCGAGCATACCCAGAGCAGCAGCTTTGCCTGCGACCTGAAAAAGTGGCTGCAGATCATGCAGGCATACGAACAGGGCGGGCATGCCTACCATGCGACCATGCCCAGCGATTCGCTCGCGCGGTTCAATGACGTGATGAACGAGATGCAAGCCTACGGTTTCGACAAGGTTCGCGCTGAACAGCAGGCGCTGGGCGATAGGGTACGTGCCATGTTGACCGGCAAAGGCATCAAAAGCGTGGCCGCAGCCGGCTTTCAGGCCCCAGGCGTGGTGGTGAGCTATACCGATGACGCCGACATCAAGAACGGTAAGAAATTTGCCGAACACGGCCTGCAGATAGCCGCCGGGGTGCCGTTGCAATGTGACGAGCCGGCCGACTTCCAGACCTTCCGTATTGGCCTGTTCGGGCTTGAAAAGCTGCACAATATCGAGCGCACGGTCAGCACCCTTGAACAGGCACTGGACGAAGTGATGGTGAGCTGAGCCCTTCTTGGCTGCAGCACGGTCAGGGCTGCCTGCTATGGGGCGCTGTGACGCAGAGAACAATGGTCATTGTGGGAGCGGGCTTGTCCCGCGAATGGGGCCACGCGGTGCATGGCACCGGCTCCGGCGGTGTTCGCGGGGCACGCCCGCTCATACAGTGATCTGAGCTGCGCTCGATGAAATGCGACCCGTGCCTAGTTCGCCGGCAAGAGGATCACGAAGTTCTTTTTCATGTCTTCCAGCACGGTCCACTTGCCCTTGGCGCCCGGTTCGATAATGAACGTGTCGCCAGCGGCCAGTGTGAGGGGGGCGCAACCTTCAAGTTCGATGACGCAGCGTCCACTCAGGACATGGCAAAACTCCCACACTTTGTAGTCTATGCGCCAGGCCCCGGTGCTGGCTTCCCATTCTCCGGAAATGCGCCCTTGCTGTTCATCGTGATAGTACTTGGACGTCAGCGTATGAGGGGTGCCTTCCAGCACCTCTTCAAAAAAGGGAAGGTCGCGCACCGGTTGGATATCCAGTTCGCGGAACACGGTCAGTTTCTTGTTCATGGCTTTTTCTCGAGCACGTTGTGGGTGGGGCGATACATCAAATAGGCTTCACCGGTTACGCCCAGCATCGGGTGCGCAACGATCTGGCAGGTTTTAACAATCTGAAAACCGTGACGTTCGTAGAAGCGGCGTGCACCGTGGTTTTCTGCATAATCGATCAGGCATAGCCCAGCCAGGCCAGCGTCCTCAGCACGCTGCTGGGCGTGGCGAAGAAACTGCACGCCCAGCCCCTGGCTGCGCCAGGCCTCATCCAGGGCCAGGCTGGATATGTACAAGGTGTCGGGTACTTCCATGTCGGCATAAGGCGCGAGCACCGGGTCTGTCTCGACAGGCCTGTCAGGGGCCTCGCGCAAGGCATAGCTATGCATCATGCCGATGACGCGCCCTTCGAAGGTGGCCATCAGGCAGTTCTTGTAGGAAAAGTCGCCCTGTTCCCTGGCATAGCGAGACGCACCGACACTCAGCAACGCTTCCCCAGGTGCGGCAAGCTTGCTCCATATGTAATCGGCCATGCCCTCCGATGTCAGTTGAAAGAAGCGCGCAATATCGTGCGCGTCCGAGGCTTGGGCGGGCCTGAAGTCGATAGGCATGAACAGTGCTCACATGGGATAGGGTGGTTAGTTTTCGAGGATTACGCCTTTGGCAGGGGGGCAGGGTAGACGGGTTCAACGGTTCCCATCATGCTCTGGGCGAACACCCTCAGCACTTAGTGCGACGCTGGCCCATGAACAGCGGCCCCGGCAACAACAGCTGCAAAGCTGAAAACCAGGCACCGCTTTGCGGCACTTCACGACACGGCCGCACCTACACGGTCGGCAGGCGCTTTTCCATTGGCTGGTAGACCAGCCCGGAAAACTCGCCCACTTCGCCTGCCAGGGTGAAGCCGTAGCGTTGGTAGGCAGGCACTGAAGGCAGCGATGCCTTGACCGTCACGACGTCAACCCGGGCGTGTTCCAGTGCTGCATTCATCAGGCGCGTGCCGATGCCCTGGCGTTGCCAGCCCGGTGCAATGAACAGCATCGCAACGTGGCGGCCTTCCTTGAGCTCGATCAGCCCCGCGAGGGCGCCCTGCGCAACACAGGCCAGCATCAGGTTGTCGCCCTGCATGCGCTCGGCAAACGCCTGGGGTGCTGCCACCTTGGTGAAGGTCTCGATGCCTTGGGTAGACAGCGAGGGCGCGACTGCCTGCATGAAGGCATCCAGGCACAAGGTGCTGGCTTGGGGGAGGTCGTCCGAGGTCAGGTTGCGTATTTGCATATTGTTCGTCCGTGTCTGTTAGCGTCCTGCTGGCAACCTTATCCTGTAAATCCGGCTTGATCGACAACCGCCAGGGCTTGGGGATCAAGCGGCCCTCGCCACGGTCGGCTTACCTTCCCCAATCAGAATGTCTTCGAAAAACGCCCCGACCGGCTCGGTGGGATGGCACAGCTGTATTTCCAGCACCCATACCACCTCGCTCGGGACGATTTCCACCTCGGCCAGTTTGTCCTGCCCATAGAGCATGTGCGGAAAGTCGGCGATGCGATGGCCGGCCAGGTTGCGTTCCAGCTGCCAGCCTTTGGCCTGGGCACTGTGTTCGGCGAAGTCATACAGCTCGCGCCCGGTCAGCCCGCGGCCCCAGGCCTGGCGGGTTTCGTCGAACACTTCATGCAGTGCCTTGACGCAAGCGTGATGCAGGTCGCGTTGGCCAAACACGAAGGTGTCGCCATAGTCGCCTTCGTAGCCATCCCATACCGGGCCGACGTCGACTACGACGATATCCGTAGTACGTAATACACGTTGCAGGTCGATGCCTTGTCGCGGTGTACGCACGGTGTCGTCGCCGAAGCGGATGTAGGTGGGGTGCCAGGTGTGGGACGCGCCCATTGCCTGCAAGGTTTGCGCAGCCATCTCCAGTGCCTGGGCGGTGGTCATGCCGACGCGCAGTTGGCTGGCGATCGCGGCCACGGAGCGCACTGACTGCTCGCGGGCAGCGAGCATGCCGTCCAGCGAGTAGCGTGGGCCGACTTTTTCCAGCTCTGGGTGCAGGGTGTTGGCGGCTGCAGCCTGGGGTGCCAGTGCGCCGTTGGCGACAAAAGCCTCCGCGACAAATCGGTGGGGTTGTACGCCGGCGGCAAGGCACAGTTCGCGGGCCTGGTTGATCATGGCGGCATTGCCGCAGGCATAGACCTGGGTGTCGGCCCACTGATGCGCCTGGCCCAACGCCACCTGCTGCACGCGTGCCTCAGCCGAAAGAACCGGGTGCCAGCGAAAGTTGGGGTGTTCATGGCTGGCCTGCTCGAGAAACGCACGGTCATAGAAGTCCGCCGTCGATGACCCGCCCCAGTACAGCGTGACCTTGGCCCCGCGGGCCAGGGCTGTCAGCAACAAGGGCTTGATGCCGGCGTATCCTGTGCCGGTGGCAAACAGCACCAGTGGGCGTTGGTCTTCATGCTGCCAGGTGCAGGCGCCCACCGGCCCCTCAAGGTTCAGTACGGCACCTGCTTGCAGGGTGGGCAGCAGGCCTTCGGTGAACACGCCGCCGCTGACCTTACGGATGTGAAACACCAGTTGCCCCTGGTCCTGAACGGGCAGGTTGGCAATGGAGAAGCAGCGGCTGTCACCGTTGTCGAGCTGGAATCTTACGTATTGACCTGCCCGCACTTCCAGCGGTTGAGCAGGTTGCAGCACCAGTTCGACGATATCCGCACTCAGCTCGCGCTGGTTGTGAACCTGCGCCTGGAACACCAGTGTCGGGGTGTCCAGGGACCAACCTGGGATCGCCAGGCGCATGTCGCTGCAGGCGTGGCTCTGGCACAGCAGCATCTCGTCGGCGGCCAGGGGGTAGGAGGGCGCGGGGGTGTCTGCATCCCGCTGCTTGTCCTGATACTGCCCCGATACCACCTTCACCTTGCAGGACCCGCACGCGCCGCGGCGGCAGGAGAAAGGTACCGGCAGGCCACTGGCGAGCATGGCATCGAGCAGCAGCTCCTGGCTGGCTTCGAAGGTTTTGCCCGAGGGCGACAATTCGATGACGTGACGGCTTTGCATGAGCACCTCGGGGGCAAATGGAGGCTCGATTGTTGCTATAGTCCAGGACCAGCAGAACCTCCAGTTTTGGATAATTCACATGGTCCAGCTTCGCAAATGGCAGCCGCTGCTCAAGCTTGATGGGGCGCAGTCTTCGTACCGGCAGATCGTCGAGGGGTTGGTGGCCGCGATCAGCGAGGGCCGCCTGCGCCCTGGCACGCCGCTGCCGGGCACGCGGGAAATGGCGCAACTGTTGAACGTCAACCGCAAGACGGTGATCCTTGCCTACGAGGAAGCCGAGACCAAAGGCTGGCTGCAGAGCGTGCAGCGCCGGGGCACTTTCGTCAGCCAACAGCTGGCGACCGGAACACCCACCGAGCCCGCTACCACGGGGCCTTTCGCCCTGGCGTTGCCAGAGGAGCCTGCCGTTGCCTACTTCGAGGCGAACGAACGGGCTGCAGCGCAGCAGGGGCGGCCAGGGGCCTTGTTCTTTGACAACGGCGCCTGTGACCATCGGCTGTTGCCCCAGGCAGTCCTGCATCGCTATTACCGCAATGCCTTGCGCAGCAGCTTTACCAGCAACAGCGTGCGCCATGGCAGCGATTGCAGCAGCCTCTACCTGCGCGCCGCCCTGGCCGATATGCTGAGGCACAATCGCAGCCTGAACGTTGGCGCCGAGCATATCTGCCTGACCCAAGGCGTGCAGATGTCGTTGTCCCTGTTGGCCAGCGTGCTGCTCAAGCCGGGGGATGCCGTGCTGGTCGAGCGCCTGAGCTATCCGCCGGCGTGGGAGATTTTCCGTCAGTTGGGTGCCCGGCTGGTGACCGTGGACCTGGACCATGAGGGTTGCCGGGTCGATCAGATCGATGCCCTGTGCCGGCAGCACAAGGTGCGGATGATGTACATAACGCCCCATCACCAGTTTCCGACCACGGTCAGCTTGCCAGCCGGGCGCCGGCAGCAGTTGCTGGAACTGGCGCGGCGGCACGACTTCTGCGTGGTCGAGGAAGACTACGACTACGAATACCACTTTTCCGGGCGGCCTTATCTGCCTTTGGCCAGCGACCGTCAGCAGCGGCACGTGATTTACATCGGCACACTGTCCAAGCCCTTGGGCAGCACGTTCCGTTGCAGCTATATCGTCGCGCCGGTAGAGGTAACCGCAGTGCTGGAGCGCAGGGCGACGCTGACACTGGGGCAGGGCGATGCGGTGATGCAGCGGATGCTGGCGGACTTGATCAACGATGGCGAGCTGAAGAAGCACTTGCGCCGGGTCAACCGCGAGTACCGTCGGCGTCGGCAGACCCTGTTGGCTTGTCTGCACGATGCGTTTGGCGAGCGGATTACCGTGCAGGAGCCGGAAGGTGGGTTGGCGCTGTGGGTGCGGTTTGCCGACGCGATCAATGTGGACCAGTTGGTAGCCAAGGCGCTGGAGCTGGACCTGGTGGTGCGCAGTGGTCGGCAGTTCTCGCCGTTTGGCCATGCCGAGAATGCTTTGCGCCTGGGGTTTGCTTCGCTGGATGTGGATGAGATCCGGCAGGCCACCCAGCGTTTGGCACAGGCGTGGAGCGCTATTGCTGCGGGATAAAATCAAGATGCAAGCCCGGATGAGGGCTCTGTGGGAGCGGGTAAACCCGCTCCCACAGGGGCTTGCTAACCCTGAGGAATCATCAACGTCGCCACACCTCGCCTTGTTCGGTCACTACCCAAGGCCTGTCAGCCGCATCCACCAGCACCCCGCCAACCCAGCGCTGCGAAGGGTTGTGATCAAGCCAGTGCGCCTTGCCTGCAAGCACCTGCTCGGCAAGCGGCGTCAGCCGCAGCGGTCGCTGCGCCCAAGCTTCCCCTGAGCCTTCCAGCAGCAGCGGTTGTGGCGCGTGGATCAACGGCTGCAACAGCACATGGAACATCTGGTCACCGAGGTAAGGCAGCGGGTCATCCTGCATCATCAACTGGCCAAAAACGCGCCCGGCCGGTAGCTCGCCGCGTGAAGCCAACACGCGCAGCAGCAGGCGTTCGGTAAGGCTCAATCCATCCTGTGCCCCCGGCAGCTCCTGTAGCTGGCGCGCCAATGCCCCGCCGAGCAACGGCAAGGCCGGGTGCGTGTGGTCAGCGAGGCTTGCCCAGGTCTTTGGATTGGGTGCGGTGTAGGCCGCCCATGCCTCGCGGGCCAGGGCCAGTGCATCCTCACCCAGTGCGCGACGTTGCGGCCACAGCCAGGCCAACAGGTCGGGGGCCAGTTGCCCGATGCCGATGAAACGCTCGATACCGGGTACCTGATCAATTTCGATCAGCTCAAGCCGACGCGGCAGGCCGGGCAGGCTGGCGAGCACGCGAATCAGGAACAGCTGGTCGTAAGCGTCGGCCTCGCACCACAGCACAATTTCGCTGTCGCGGTTCAGCCCGGCCAGTGCGCTACGCTGCGCCGCCTGGCGCTGTTCCAGGTCCAGGGGGCTCAGCTTGAATGCCTGTTGCACGTAGGCGCTGCGCACCTGCCAGTACTGCTCGTCGGGCAGCGCCGGTACAGGCCCCATGACCATCGGGTCGTCGAACATCTGGAAGGCGCCGGCAAACCCGGCGGTACGCAAGCTGTGGGCGATGTCGTTGCCGCAGCGCCAATGCTGCACGCTGGCCTCGTCATCCGCGGAAAAACCGGGGTGGCGTGCTGCGAAAGCCACGGCGTCGGCATGGGCCTTGAGCCTTGGCCAGCTGGCAAAGCCGGCCTCGCGGGCCACCAGCCATTGGGTGTCGGCAAGCCGGTAGTCGGGGCCGGGCAGGCCAAGCGTGCGCAATTGCTCGCGGGCGTCGTCGGCTTGGTGGTTTCTCAGTTCAGCCAGCAAGCGCTTGGCGCGTTTGCGCAAGGCGGGCAGGTCGAGCAAGCCGTGGTGGCGGGAAGCATTGATGGCGGGCATGCCAACTCCTTTGGGGCTCGGTCCGCCGACAAGCCGGGAGCTGGTATGGAAATGGAGTGAAGCATGGCTCGGGCAACCCCTTTGCGCGGACCGCAGGCGCAGCCGGCGCCCAGGCCCCGACTTTAACGGTGCAGCGCAGCGGGTTGCAAACGATAGTTTTCCCATGGGTTGCCGTGCGCCTTATAGTGGCGGGCTTTTCTCCGTTGAAGTCAAAGGAATGGCGACCATGCGCATACGCACCCTGTTTGCAGCAATCGGGACCAGCTTGTCGCTGGGCTCGGCATTGGCTGCACCAAGCCAGCCAGTGCCTGTAGCGGGCGAACGTATTTCGGTAAAAGTCGAGGGCACCGGGCCGGACGTCATCCTGATCCCCGGGCTGGCCTCTTCCCGTGAGGTTTGGGCGGGGCTCGCCAGCACACTGCGCCAGCAACATCGCCTGCACCTGGTGCAGGTTGCAGGCTTTGCCGGCTCGCCTGCCGTGCCCACTGTGGACGGGCGCGTGGCCGCTCTGGTGGCCCAGGCGGTTGCAGACTATATCGGCAGCCAGCACCTTGAGGCACCGGCCATCATTGGCCATTCGCTGGGCGGTGAGGTCGCGCTGATGCTTGGTGCACGCCACCCCGAGCGGGTAGGGCGGCTGATGGTTGTCGATGCGCTGCCGTTCTACACGTTATTGATCAACCCCATGGCTACCGCCGAAGCGGCTGCAGCGCAGGCGGCGGCATTGCGTGATGGGATGCTGGCGGCCCCGGCAGTTCAGGCCGAAGCCATGCAGCGCACAGCCATCGACCGGCTGGCCAAGACCGCTGCGGCCCGGCCGGCACTGGTCGAAGCCGCGCTGCGCTCGGACCGCAAGGTGGTGGCCGATGCCACCTATGAATTGATGACCACCGACCTGCGCCCGGAGCTTGGCAGCATCCAGTCGCCGGTGCAGGTCGTCTATGCCTATGACCCCTTGTATGGCATACCCGCTGCCAGCGTTGATGCAACCTTCGCAAACGCCTACGCAGGGACGCGAAACATCAGCTTCAAACGTATTGATGGCAGCTTCCACTTTGTCATGCTGGACCAACCGCAGGCCTTCGCGGAGGCGGTAGTCGACTTCCTCGAACGCTGAGATTGGCTGCGGCCCAACCTGCGCCCGGCAACATCTGTTCGGTTACCGCCCATAACCGACTCCCCACGCCTCAAGCCTGCGCGGGCACCTCCGATAGCAGCACATCCACCGTCGAATCTCGACCAGAAGTGGTGCCAACAAGGAGTACTGCCCGCATGCTTGCCAACCTGAAAATACGTACCGGAATGTTCTGGGTGCTGTCGCTTTTCAGCCTGACCCTGCTGTTTTCCACTGTCAGTGCCTGGTGGGCAGCAGTGGGCAGCGACCAGCAGATCACCGAGCTGGACCAGACCGCACACCAGTCCGACCGGTTGAACAATGCGTTGTTGATGGCAATTCGTTCCAGCGCCAATGTGTCCTCGGGCTTCATCGAGCAGTTGGGGGGCCATGAGGAGAGTGCAGGCAAGCGCATGGCGCTGTCGGTCGAGCTGAACGACAAGAGCCAGAAGCTGGTCGATGAATTTGTCGAAAACGCCCGCGAGCCAGCCCTGCGCACGTTGGCAACCGAGCTGCAGGCTACCTTTGCCGAATACGCCAGGGCGGTGGCCGGGCAGCGTGAGGCGACCCGCCAGCGCTCGCTCGAGCAGTACTTCAAGGTCAACAGCGATGCCGGCAATGCCATGGGCCGGCTGCAAGCCCTGCGCCAGCAACTGGTGGGCGCACTGAGCGAACGTGGCCAGCAGATCATGCTTGAGTCTGACCGGCGCCTGGCCCGCGCCCAACTGCTAAGCCTGGGGCTGTTGGTGGTGACCTTGGTGCTGGCGGCGCTGTGCTGGGCCTTCATTGCCCAGCGTGTTTTGCACCCACTGCGCGAAGCCGGTAGGCATTTCCAGCGTATTGCCGGTGGCGACCTGAGCGTGCCGGTGCAGGGGCAGGGCAACAACGAGATCGGCCAGCTGTTCCACGAACTGCAGCGCATGCAGCAGAGCCAGCGCGACACCCTGGGGCAGATCAACCACTGTGCCCGGCAGCTGGACGCTGCTGCCACGGCGTTGAACGCGGTTACTGAGGAAAGCGCCAACAACCTGCGCCAGCAGGGGCAAGAGCTGGAGCAGGCAGCCACCGCGGTGACCGAAATGACCACGGCCGTGGAGGAGGTTGCGCGCAACGCCATCACCACCTCGCAAACCACCAGCGAGTCCAACCAGCTGGCCGCGCAGAGCCGACAGCAAGTCAGCGAGAACATCGACGGCACCGAGGCCATGACCCGCGAGATCCAGGCCAGCAGTGCACACCTGGAGCAACTTGTCGGGCAGGTGCGGGATATCGGCAAGGTACTGGAAGTGATTCGCTCGGTGTCCGAGCAAACCAACTTGCTGGCGCTCAATGCCGCCATCGAGGCGGCCCGCGCCGGTGAGGCCGGGCGCGGCTTTGCGGTGGTGGCGGATGAGGTGCGCACGCTGGCCTATCGCACGCAACAATCGACCCAGGAAATCGAACAGATGATCGGCCGCGTTCAGGCGGGCACCGAAGCGGCGGTGGCTTCGATGCAGGCCAGCACCAACCGAGCGCAGTCGACACTGGACGTGACCCTGGCCTCGGGGCAGGTGCTGGAAGGTATCTACAGTGCGATTGGCGAAATCAACGAGCGCAACCTGGTCATCGCCAGTGCGGCCGAAGAGCAAGCTCAAGTGGCGCGGGAAGTGGACCGCAACCTGCTGAACATTCGCGAGCTGTCGATCAACTCGGCGACGGGAGCGCAGCAGACCAGCGAGGCGAGCAAGGCGCTGTCGGGGCTGGTGGGCGAGATGACGGCATTGGTGGGGCGGTTCAGGGTTTGAAATGTAAACGATGTCTGCGGTTTGTACTTGGGGCAAGCCCGCTCCCGCAGTGATTGCGCCAGCGGTCAAGAATTGTGCAAGACAGTTGCTGCCACAAGTACAGCGCGGCCCGAAGCCGGCGCTGTACTTGTGAGAGGGGCCCGCGAAGCAGGCGCCTCGGTGCCGACAGCTCAAGCTTTTCGCAGTCGCTTTGGGCAGCTGCTCAGCCCGGCTGAGCAGCAAGGTTATTGCTGACGTTGCGCCCCAGCACCAGCACGGTGACAAAACCACAGCCCACCAACGCGGTAGCCAGGCTCAACAGCACTGCGGTGCCCATATGATCGACCACCTGGCCGCCGAAGAACGAGCCCAGCGCAATGATCACCTGGAACATGGCCACGAACAGCGGCATGCCACGTTCAACATCCTTGGGCGCCACCACAAACATCCAGATATTGGCGCAGGCCGGGAACGCACCAAAGGCGAAGCCCCACAGCGCGATCAGCATGGCGGCGCCCGTCATGCCGGTGGCGAAGTGCGGGAACAAGGCGGTGCTCACTGCAATCATCAGCGCAACCAGCATCAGGGTATGCCGCACGCTGCGGTTGGCAGCGTAGCCCGCGAAAATGTTGCCCATGAACCCGGCGACGCCGTACAGCAGCAACAGTGAGCCAATCGTAGGCCCGTCAAAGCCGGCATTCTGTTTGAAGAACGGGGCAACATAGGTGTACGCGGCAAAGTGCGCCAGGCCGATCAGCAGCACGGCGATCAAACCGACCCGCGCTTGCGGGTTGATGAACAAGGCTGGCAGGTCGCTGATGCGAATAGCCTTTTCCGGCAGCAGCCGCGGCAGCAGGAATACCTGCGCCAGCAGCACCGGTATGCCCACCAGGGCGGTGACCAGGAAAGTCATGCGCCAGCCCATCAGGCCGCTCAGCCAGGTGCCCACGGGCACGCCCACTACGGTCGCCAGGGTTACGCCGGCCATGATGATCGAGTTGGCCTTGGCCACGCCCATGCCGTCTGGGGCCAGGCGGCCGCTGAGGGCGATGGCGGTCGCCCAGAAACCACCGATACTGACACCCAGCAGTACGCGGCCGACCAACAGCAAGTTGAAGTCGACGGCGTAGGCCACGATGGTGTTGGCGATGATCATGATCAGCGTCAGCCCAATCAGCAGGTAGCGCCGGTCCAGCGCGCCGACCCCCACGGAAATCAACGGCGCTGCCAGCGCGGCCATGATGCCGGGCAGGGTCACCATCAGGCCGGCAAGGCCTGCACTGATGCCAAGGTCACTGGCCACATCGTTGAGCACCCCCACCGGGAGGAACTCGCTGGTGACCAGGGCGAAGGCACCCACGGCGACCGAGAGGATTGCCAGCCATTGCTGTGTGACACTCTGTTGATTATGTTCGGGAAGGCCGCGACGGGCCTGGCGGTTGCTTGGCATGGGGGTCGGTTCCATGAGGGATGTCGCCTGTAGCAGGCGCAGGAGCGGAGGGATTTGCAGGCGATTATAGGGATGGCGTCGCCAGGCCGACAGGCAGGCCGCTTGATAGTCATCATCAGCGCAATCGATGAAACGCCTGGTTTAGAGCGGAAAGTATTGCGTTGCGGGGCCACGAAGCCAAGTTTCAGCGCGGTGTCACAGCCGTTTGCCTTACCGGTACGACACCGCCCAGCACCATCTGGGTGACCGTACGGGTGGCGCGATCAAAGTCCAGCTTGTCGGGTACGGCCACACCTCTGAGCTGCGACATTTGCCAGGCAAGATTGGTATAGGTGCGCGTTGCCGACCAGATGAAAATCATCAGGTGTTCGGGGTCACAGGGCGCCAACCGGCCATCCTCGATCCAGTTGCGCAGGCAGGCAACGTTGCGCCTGGCTTCCTCCTGCAGCATGTTCTTGCACACGTCAGGTAGGCGTTTGCCGCCTGAGAGCAACTCCTGGCTGAACACGGCGGCGCTGAAAGGGTGCTCCCGAATGATGCGGATACGGGCCTTGATATAGGCCCGCAGGCCCACTATCGGGTCGTCGCTTTTTCGCAATGCTGCCGAAGCCCTCACCAGCGGCTCGATGAAGCTCATCAGCACCTGGACGTACAAATTCTCTTTTGTCTGGAAGTAGTAATAGATATTGGCCTTGGGCAACCCGGCGCGCTCGGCAATTTCGTGCGAATGGGTGGCGGTGAAGCCGGTGACGGCAAACGCTTCGCTGGCCGCCTGCAGAATAAGCTTGTGATTCTTGCGCCGGATACCGGGGTTGCCCAGCGCGTGGTTGACCGAGCCGAAAGGGGCTTCAGCACCATCGCTGGTCGTGTGTGGGAGGTCGGGTTGGGCGTACATCACGGTTTCATCTGGGATTTCAGAGGCGGTGTATAGAAATGTATATAGCGAGTGTTATGCTTTTCTTCAGCCGTTGCAAGGCTGCCATTTACACACCACGGACAAACTCATGGATATTTTGATCAGGTGGGCGACGGCCACCGACTGCCCGTTCTAATGCTGGGTGGTGTGCAGCGGGACCTGGTGATGCTACACGCAGGCTGGGCAGCCCCTGAGGAGGGCGGCCCGCCTGGTCTTGGGTGCTAGGGCGTGACCAGCACATCACACTGCGATTCGTTCAGTACATGCTTGGTAACGCTGCCAACCAACAGCTCCTCCAGCGCGCTCGCACCCTGCTTGCCGACTACGATCAGGTCGCACTCCAGCTCCTGTTCCTGCTCGGCAATGCGCCAGCCAGGGTCACCGTGCTCCAGAATCTGCCGTGCATCGGCAATGCCCGCGGCCTCACTCAATGCAGCGAGTTGTGCCTGTGCGTCCTTGCGGATGACATTGCGGTAGTGGGTGAGGGTGTCGTGGTCGATATGGGCGAAACGCACGCTGCCTTCGAACGGGGCTTCGTACACATGCAGCAGAATGATTTCGGCCTGTGGGGCAATGGCCCTGGCCAGTTTGATGGCGCGCAGCGAAGCGGGAGAGAAATCGACCGGCACCAGCACCGTGCGATAGGTAGCACGAGGGGCCGGCTTGACCACCAGTAAAGGGCAGGGCATGTGGTTGAGCATTTTCTGCACGGTTGAACCCAGCAGCAGGCGCCGCGCCACGCTCTGACCCTTGGCGCCGCATACCAGCAGGTCGCTGTGTTTGTCCTGCACCACCCGGGTGATTTCCGTGATCACCGAGCCGCTGGCGACCTGCACGCCTGCGGAAATGTTGTAGCGCTGGAACAGCAGGGCTGCCAGTGCGCGGGTTTTTTCGCCGGCGCTGTCCAGTACCCGCTTCAACAGGTCGTCATCAGGCGCCACCAACTGCTTCAGGCGCTCGAAGGGGGCCGGGTTGGCAACGTAGAGCAGGTCCAGTGCGGCCTGCTGCGCGTTGCTCAGGTAGGCAGCGCGCTCTGCCGCGTTGCGGGCATGGGGGGATAGGTCGGTAGCTACCAGTATGTGTTTCAGCGGGTTCATGTGGGGCTCCTTGTCCAAGGCCGCGCACAGTGTTCGAGGGTTGTGCACTGTGCGCCTGGCGGTGCTTGAGTCATTCCTTGCTGGCAGCCATCGTCGCGCGAACCTGGCGCGAGGGCTTGATTTGGGTCAATGGAGTGCAGGTGCTGCAACACGCCTAACTGCGGCCAGGTTGCCCACCCTGCAATAGCAGCTCGCTAAGTTTTTCCATGGCCGGTGTCGCTTGGCTGCCTTTGCGAGTGACCAACTCGTAAGGGTCGCTGACCGAGCCCATGGCCAGGGGCAGCATGCGCACTTGCTGGTTCATCGCGCATTGCCGGGCCACGTCAATCGACACCAACGCCACAAAGTCGGGGCGGTCCTGCAGCAGCGACAAGGTCGCCAGGATCGAGGTGGTCTCCACCAGGTGCAGCGGGAAGCGCAACCCGGCGTCGTGGAATTCACGCTCCAGTTGCACGCGCATCGGCATGTTGGCCCGGTATACGATCCAGCGGCTTTCGGCCAACTCGGCAAGGCTGACGGTTTGGGCGTGTTTGAGCGGGTGGTCGACATTGGCGATGACCGCCAGCGTCTCATCCTGGACAAAGGTGCTGGCAAACAGCTGCGGCGCATTGCTGACGCTGGTGCGGCACAGGGCGATGTCCAGCCGGCCGCTTTCGATCTGTGCCAGCAGCGACTGGCTGGTGTCTTCGATGATCTCGAACGACATCTGCGGCTGGATACTGGCCAGCTGTGATACGGCCCGCATCAGCAAGGGCACGGCGCCCATGATGGCGCCCACCGCCAGCCGGCCGCCCACACCGCGCAGGATTGCATCCAGGTCATGGCGCAGGTTGGAAATATCGGTTTGCACCACGCGCGCGTAGCGGATGGCGCAGTGCCCGGCGGCCGTGGGCTCCAGTCCGCGGTTGGTGCGGTTGAACAGCACCGTGCCGAAGGTGGTTTCGATTTCCTGCAGCGCTTTGCTGGCGCCGGGCTGGGTAAGCCCGACGCTGCCTGCTGCACCCAGCAGCGAGCGGTGCTCGTCCAGCTCGATGAGCAGGCGCAGGTGGCGGGCATGCAGCCTGGACATGATCGAGTTAAGTGATGGGGTCATCGGGTATGCGTCCTGGTTATACCGCTATGGATTGTTCTCAATACCATGGCCAGGCGCGCATTCCTATACTGGCGCTGCACGGTGTCGCATCCAGTGCGACTGAACCGCCTATAACAACAATGCCAGGAGCCTGCTGAGCCTTATGTCCCTGATCAACTACATCACCCAGATCCATTTCGATATCGGCGCCATTGCCCTCTTGCCTGCCGAGTGCGAGCGCATTGGTATAACCAGGCCTTTGATCGTGACCGACCGCGGCGTGCGCGCTGCCGGTATCGTCGATACGGCGTTGAACACCTTTGCCGGCAGCGCGGCCCAACTGCCGATCTATGACGGTACACCACCCAACCCCAACGAGAACGCGGTACGTGAAGCCGTGGCCATGTTCAAGGAGTGCGGCTGTGACGGCATCATCGCCATTGGCGGCGGCTCGGCGATCGACCTGGCCAAAGGTGTGGCCGTGTGTGCCAGGCACGATGGGCCATTGAAAAGCTTTGCGGTGATCGAGGGTGGCCTGGAGCGAATCACGCCGGCAACTGCGCCGGTGATTGCCGTACCCACCACGGCCGGGACCGGCAGCGAGGTAGGGCGGGGCGCCATTCTGATTCTCGATGACGGGCGCAAGGTGGGCGTGATCTCGCCCCATGTGGTGCCCAAGGCGGCCATTTGCGACCCGGCGCTGACCCTTGGCCTGCCGGCGCAACTAACCGCGGCCACCGGCATGGATGCGATTGCCCACTGCCTGGAAACGTTCATGGCACCTGCATTCAACCCACCTGCCGACGGCATCGCCCTGGACGGCCTGTGGCGTGCATGGCGCTTTATCGAAAGCGCTACCCGAGACCCGCAGAACCTCGATGGGCGTATCAACATGATGAGCGCTTCACTGCAAGGTGCACTGGCTTTCCAGAAGGGGCTCGGCTGCGTGCACAGCCTTAGCCATGCACTGGGCGGGATTAACCCGCGCCTGCACCATGGCACCCTCAACGCGATTTTCCTGCCTGCTGTCATCACGTTCAACCGCAAAGCCACTACTGTGCTGAACGAGCACAAGATGGCGCGTATCGCCCAGGCGATGGGGCTGGCAGACGAAAGCCAGATCGAACAGGCCATCCGCGACATGACCCGCGCGTTGGGCCTGCCGACCGGCCTGCGCGAACTGGGTGTCAGCGAAGAGCAGTACCCACGCTTAATCCAGGGCGCGTTGGCCGATCACAGCCATCGGACCAACCCGCGTGAGGCGTCTGCCGAGGACTACCAGTGGTTGCTTGAAGCGTCGATGTAAGGCGCCAGTCCGCTTTTCAATCAATAACAACAAAAGTGAACGCCCATGAATACCAAGTATGCGCAAGCCGAGCTTGCCCCCACAGGGGAAGCGGTCGCCAGCCCGAACCCGTTCAAAAAGTACCAGGTCATCACCGTCAGCCTGTTGCTGGTGATCGGCATCATCAACTACGTCGACCGCAGTGCGCTGTCGATCGCCAATACGTCGATCCAGCGCGACATGGGCATCACGCCGTCACAGATGGGCATTTTGCTGTCAGCGTTTTCCCTGGCGTATGCCTTCTCGCAGCTGCCGCTGGGCATGATCATCGACCGCCTGGGCAGCAAGATCTCGCTGGGGGCGGCACTGCTGGGCTGGTCAGTGGCGCAGACGGCCTCCGGCCTGATCAACAGTTTTTCCGCATTCATCGGCCTTAGGGTGGTGCTGGGGATTGGCGAAGCACCGATGTTCCCGTCGGCGGCGAAAGCCCTGGCGGAGTGGTTCGAGGCCGAAAAGCGCGGCACACCGACGGGCATCGTGCTGTCATCGACCTGCATCGGGCCGTGCCTGGCGCCACCGTTGCTGACCCTGCTGATGGTCACCTGGGGCTGGCGCGGCATGTTCATTGTCACTGGGGTATTCGGCATCCTGGTCGCCGCCTGCTGGTTTGCCTTCTACAAAAGCAAGGCACGCTACCTGGCCGAGCTGCCTGCCGAGGAACGTGAGCGGCTGCTGGCGACACAGGCCCATAAACAGCCGGTGGCAAGCGCCAGGCCGAGCCTGCGGGCACAACTGGCGGCCTGGACCGAGCTGTTTCGCCACAAGAGCACCTGGGGCGCCGTACTGGGCTTCATGGGGGTGATCTACATGCTTTGGCTGCACCTTACCTGGCTGCCGGGCTATTTCGAACGTGAGCATGGCTTGAGCTTGTACCAGACGGCCTGGGTGGTATCGCTGGCCTATGTATTCGGTGCGTTGGGCACCATTGTCGCGGGCCGCATCTGCGACCGCCTGGTGAAGAACGGCGCCAGCGTGTTGGGTAGCCGCAAGCGGGTAGTGGTGACGGCGTTGTTCGCGGCGGCGGCATTTACTGTTCCGCTGTCGTTCGGCAGCGGCTTCATGCTTAGCGTGGCGCTGCTGTGCTGCGCGCTGTTCAGCGTGAATATGGCCAGCTCGACTGCCTGGATGATTGCCAACACTGTGGTCGATAGCCAGCGCGTTGCCTCGTTTGGCTCGATCCAGAACTTTGGTGGCTACCTGGCAGGCTCGGTGGCACCAATCGTGACCGGGTTCAGCATCCAGCAGACCGGGTCGTTTGCCTCGGCGTTTCTGATCAGTGCTGCGGTGGCGGCGGTGGCAGCGATGGCTTACGTATTGCTGCTGAAGCAGCCGGTTTCTGCTGACCAGTGATCGTCAGGCCTGTGCAATCCCTGTGGGAGCGGCCTTGCGGCCCAATCGCGACACGCTCCCACAAGGATCGCATCAGCTTCCAGAAGTCGTTTCATAACGGTTTGTGATGCCAGGCATCATGACAATATATTTATCCTCATCAATTTCAGGCCCTAGCATCGGTTGCCCGGCATCGCCCATTTCCATGAGGTCTTGATGAACAGTTCGCTTTTCGTACCCCAACGTACCGCGGCCCTGTTGCTGCAGCACTGGCGCAGCGGTGACTTGCTGACGGAACTGCCAGCCAGCCTCAGGCCCGAAACCTTGAAACAAGGCTATGACAGCCAGGATCAGTTCTTCGCCGCCGCCGCTGGCCAGCGTGCCGGGTGGAAGCTGGGTGTCGGCAGCCCCGCCGGCATGCGTGCGGCCAACCTGTCCCGGCCGCTGATTGGCCAACTGGAAGCAAAGCGCTGCCACGCTGATGGTGTGCGCATCGAGCTGCCGGCGGTGACACCTGTGACCATCGAATGCGAGATCGCCTTCGTGCTTGACCGCGATATCCCCCCGCAAGCGGGACGGGTGCCGGCCAGCGAGGATATTCGCGCAACCTGCGTCACTTTCGAGGTGGTGCGCTCACGCTTCGTCGACCGCAAGAGCGTCGGCTGGCCAAGCTTCGTGGCGGACAACGTGGGCTTTGAGGCGTTGGTCGTGGGCAACAGCTTCGGGGCAGGCATCAACGTACCCTTGCTTGCAGACCTGGCCGAGACCACCGAGGTGTATGTAGATGGCGAATTACGCGCACGTGGCTTGTCTGGCGATGCGGCGACCGACCCGCTGGTGTCGCTCGCCCACCTTTATGCCCATGCTGCCGAACGCGGCCAGACATTGAAGGCAGGTGAGGTGGTGACCACGGGGGCCATGTGCCAGCCGTTCGACCTCAATGAAACAGGCCATCAGGTTAGCGCCAGGTTCCTTGGCCAGGCGCTGTCGTTCACGCTGTAACCGCCGACCATTGATCAAACGCCGCCTGCATCCTCTGCCGGGTTTGTGGGTCGGCGGGGATCAGGTGCTCGATCCGCAGTGATTCCACGGTGATATCCAGCGGCATGCCGAAGGTGGTGAAGGTCGACAGGAACCTGAGCTCGCCATAGGGGGTGCTCACGCGGGTCAGCAGCACGGGCGCGATACCTGCCGCCTGCTCTGGGTTGGCCGGGGTGGGAAGATTGCGCAAGTGTGCTGCCAGCGTCGGGTTGCCCACTGCCTCCCTGGATGCACGTTGCCAGGCAATGGCACGAATTTCCTGCGCATTGGCCAGATGATCGCCCAGGCCGCCAGGGCGCAGCAGCGTATCCAGAAGGTTAAGGCCAGGCGCCGCCTGCGCCGCAACACCCACCATCGCCAACAGCAGGCCGGTACTGGCATTGGCAGCGATGACCTGCCAGTTGCTGTCGATGACGATTGCAGGTGCAGGGTTGTTCGCCTGCAGGATGTGTTCGATGGCGGCATGCACCAATGCCAGTTCAGGCGCGTCGAGCGGCGAGGCCGCGTAGCGGGGCGCGTACCCGGCGGCAATGAACACTTCGTTGCAGTGCTCCAGTGGCGCGCCAAGGGCCGAAAGCAGGGCATGCAAGGTGCCAGGGCTGGCCTTGGCGCGCCCGGTTTCCAGGCAGCTCAGGTGGCGCTGCGATACGCCAGCCAATAGCGAAAGCGCCAGCTGGCTGAGCCCGGCCTGCTGGCGCAAGTGGCGCAGATGCTGGCCTGCCGAAGTATCCGGCGCAGGGCTTTTGCGATGGAACAGATGATGACCCATGCCTTGATCCTTATCGTCCTTGATTGCAGCGTCCATGACCTCACAGGTCATTGAGCGCAGGCAACCCTATCACTACTGTGCCGGCAACCCCTACAGAGGAAAGGACGATGGGCTTGCGTATCTGCGCGCTGGCGTTGCTGGTGCTGTTTTCGCTGTATACCGGCTGGACGATGCTGATTGCCGAGCAGTCGCTGCTGGCGTTTGGGCTGATGCTGCTGTCGCGGCCAGACACTGCTCAGGTGGTCAGTGACCTGTACCTGATGGCGGGGCTGGCCTGCGTCTGGATGGTGAGGGACAACCGTATGCGGGGCGGGAAGGGGATATCGTTGCTGCCCTACCTGTTGCTGACGGCTGTGTTCGTTTCGGCGGGGCCGCTGTTGTATCTCGTCAACAGAGGGGTTGCCGGGGTGCGTCAGCCATCAGCAATGCCTTGAATGTTTATGCGCTGTGTATGGTGGTGCTTTTCCTGAAGATGTTCATGGTCTCCTGTTACCAGGGCTATCACCGCTTGCGCTTTGTGGCGTTTACCAACCCTGAGGATGCTGCTGTCTTCAAACACGCTGCGCAGGCGGCTGAGCGACCCGAAGTGATCCGCGCCGCCAAGGTATGGGCTAACGACCTGGAAAACATTCCGGCTTTCTTCGCCTTGGGTGGGCTGGCTATCGCCCTGGATACAGCCGCGCAGCCCACTGTGTGGCTGAGCATTGCTTTCACCCTTGCCAGGGTCCTGCATACGCTGGCCTATCTGCTGGGCGTGCAGCCATGGAGAACGCTGTTCTATGCCATCGGGGCTGTCTGCCTGTTGGGTTTCTGCGCACTCATTACCGCGAGCATAGGTAACTGAACCAAAATATTGCATGAGTCATCTTGATGCTTTGGCATAAGGCTACTAATACTTAAGCACTGCCGAAGAGGGACGATCATGCAGACGCGCTTCGTTGTGGTGCCCGCAGTGCCAGTAAAGCGAGAGGTTTACCCTCGGCGTCTTGGCTTTCCCGCCGCCCTGGGAGAGGGTTATGACCTTTACGACACCCAGGAAAAGATGCGCTTGAGCCTCAACTTTGCCACACGGGCCCAGGCCGAGTTCGAGTGTGCGTGCCGCAACCGCAGCCAGGAAGGCGATGATGCGGGTATTGTCGGTATTGGCTGATTCGGTGAAGCCCAGGTAAGGGGCGGAATATCTTTATTGATGGCACCGGCGCAGCCGGTGCCAGCCATCGCGCCCTCAACCTTGTTTGCGCAGCGCTTCTACCAACTCTGCCTTGGTCATGGTGGAGCGGCCCTTGATGTCTTTGCTGCGCGCTTCCTTCATCAGGCTTTGCTTGCTCTGGGTTTCCAGAGAAACACCCGAACTGCGCGAATGACCCTGGCGTGACTTGGCCGCGCGTTTAGCTGAGTCAGAGCGGGCTGTCTTCTTCTCGCTGGCAGCCGTGTGGCTCCCCGAGCCACCCTTCCTGTCGCCACCTCCGGACTGTTTGTTGACGGTGGCCCAGGCACGGGCTTCGGCCTCTTCTTTCGACAAACCCCTGTCTTCGTAACTCTCCTCTATGTGCTCGGCCTTGCGCTTCTGTTTGTCTGTGTATTTGTCCTTGTCACCGCGGGGCATGGTGTTCACTCCTGCTGGATTTGCCTGCACGGTTGAGGCCAGGCGTCCACCGAGAGTGCCGGACAATGGACAAACGGTGCCTCATGGCACAGGCAAAAAGCTCTACCGTGCGGCCTGCCACTCAACAGTCACAAAGCTGTAACACAGCTGATGCAAAGTGTGCCGGCCATCACAAGGAGCACTTTTTGATGAAACGCCTGATGAAGTCTGCTGCACTCGCCGTTGCGGTCTCCCTTTGCGCCACTTCGGCAGCCTTTGCTGCAGAAAACGTTCGCCTGACAGGTTCCGGCGCCAGCTTCCCTGCACCGATCTACCTGACCTGGTTCAAGGACTTCAGCAAGAACACCGCTGGCGTCACCGTTGACTACCAGTCCAAGGGCAGCGGGGCGGGCGTTCAGGACTTCCTGAACAAGACCGTCGACTTCGCCGCCAGCGACTCGGCCATGAGCGAAGCAGACATTGCCAAGGTTGGCGAAGGCGTGCAGTTGCTGCCAATGACCGCCGGTGAAATCGTCCTGGCCTACAACCTGCCGGGCAACCCTAAAGGGCTGAAGCTGCCGCGCGAGGTGTACTCCAACATCTTCCTGGGCAAGATCACCCAGTGGAACGACCCGCAAATCGCCGCGGCCAACCCTGAGCTGAAACTGCCAGCTACCCCGATCACCGTGGTCGTGCGTGCCGACTCCAGCGGTACCACTGCGGTCTTCACCAAGCACCTGTCGGCCATCAACGCTGACTTCAAGCAAGGGCTGGGTGAGGGCAACACCGTCAACTGGCCGGCCACCGACAAGTTCATCAAGTCGCCGAAGAACGATGGCGTAACCGCCACCGTTCGCCAGACCCCGGGCGCCATCGGCTACATCGAATACGGCTTCGCCAAGCTGGCCAAGGTCGACTTCGCCGTGCTTCAGAACAAGGCTGGCCAATACGTCGTTCCAAACGCAGAGAGCGGTGCCGAAGCACTGGCTGCGGTAAACATGCCGGAAAACCTGGTGGCCTGGCTGCCTGACCCGGACGGTGCCAAGTCCTACCCGATCACTTCCTACACCTGGATGATCTTCCGCAAGGACAACGGCAACCCGGCAAAAGCCAAGGCCATGCGTGAAATGGTCGAGTACAGCCTGACCAAAGGCCAGACCATCGCCGACTCGATGGGTTACATCCCGCTGCCTGCGTCGGTTGTCGACCAGGTGCGTAAAGCGTCTGCCAACATCCAGTAATACCCAGGCGCTCCCGGTATCGGCATGAAGCCATGCCGGGGGTGTTTGTCCCTAGTCCCGGAACTTGCCCATGAACACACCCTTTGCCATACCGGATAACCCCGATTCCGCGTGCCAGCCACCGTCTGCGAAAGACTTCCTGGTCGATCGCACCTTCCGTGCGCTTGCACGCATTGGTGTGGTGCTGGTACTGGCGCTGGTCTTCGCGCTGGTCTACGAAGTGGGCCGCAAGGCACTGCCCGGCATCGAAAAGCACGGCTTTGACGTGCTGTTCGGCAGCGTCTGGGACGTCAACCAAGGCAAGTACGGTATTCTGCCAGCGATCTGGGGCACGCTTTACAGTGCCTTCATCGCCCTGTTGATCGCCGGTTTCTTCGGCGTCAGCATGGCCATTTTCCTCACCCAGGATTTCCTTCCGGCCAAGCTCGCCGCAGTGTTCCGCACCATCGTCGAACTGCTCGCCGCCATCCCCAGCGTGGTCTACGGCCTGTGGGGCATCTACGTGGTCATCCCGGCGATTCGCCCGCTGACCGCCTGGTTGAACAGCGAACTGGGCTGGATCCCGTTTTTCGGCACCTCCCTGAGCGGGCCCGGCCTGCTGCCTGCTGCGCTGGTACTGGCGATCATGATCCTGCCGACCATCGCTGCCGTTTCCCAGGATGCGCTGACCAGCGTACCGATGAAAACCAAGCAGGCTGCCTACGGCATGGGTACAACCCACTGGGAAGCCATCCTCAAGGTGATGGTGCCATCGGCTGCTACCGGCATCTTTGGTTCGCTGGTGCTGGGCCTGGGCCGCGCGCTCGGTGAAACCATGGCACTGGCCATGCTGGTCGGCAACGCCAACACCATTTCCCTTTCCTTGTTCGCCCCGGCCAACACCCTGGCGGCGCTGCTGGCGCTGAACTTCCCGGAAGCCGGACCGAACGAGGTCGAAGTGCTGATGTACGCGGCACTGGTCCTGATGTTCATCACTCTGCTGGTGAACGTGCTCGGCTCGATGATCATGCTCTACGCCCAGCGTGGTAACAAACAATGACTGACTTGACGACCCCTGTAGCCGCATTGCCCAGCCTGCAACGCAAGCTGGAAGGCCGTGCCCTGCGCAGCGTGCTTTTGACTACCCTGGCATGGCTCGCGGCACTGGTGGCCAGCGTGCCGCTGATTTCCGTGCTGTACATGCTGATCACCCGCGGCGGTGCACGCCTGAGTCTGGAAGTGTTCACCGAGCTGCCGCCGACCGGCTTCGAGATGGGTGGCGGTTTTGGTAACGCCATGGCCGGTACCTTCGTCATGGTCGGCATTGCCGCCGCCATCGCGGTACCGGTCGGTATCCTGGCAGCAGTGTTCCTGGCCGAACTCGGCCCCGACAGCAAGCTGGCCAACGCCGCGCGCTTTGCCGCCAAGATGCTCACCGGCCTGCCGTCGATCCTGGCCGGGGTGTTTGCCTACGCCCTGGTGGTGATGACCACCGGTACCTACTCGGCGCCGGCTGGCGGTGTGGCCCTGGCAGTACTGATGCTGCCGATCGTGGTGCTGACCGCTGAAGAGTCGATGAAGATGGTGCCCAAGATCATGAAAGACGCCGCTTACGGCATGGGCTGCACCCGTGCCCAGGTGATCTGGAAGATCGTCCTGCCCACAGGCCTGCCGGCGATCCTCACCGGCGTCATGCTGGCCGTGGCCCGCGCCGCTGGCGAAACCGCGCCACTGCTGTTCACCGCATTGTTCAGCAACTACTGGATCTACCATGACGGCAGCCTGGCGGTCATGAACCCTACGGCCTCGCTCGCCGTACTGATTTACAACTTCTCCGGCATGCCATTCGACAACCAGCTCGAGCTCGCCTGGGCGGCCTCGCTGGTGCTGGTAATGATCGTGCTGGTAATCAACATTCTGAGCCGAGTCTTCGGCAAGCCCAAGTATTGAGAAAGGGAGCATCCCACTTGAACGTATCCACTGCGCAAAGAGCCGCTCCCATGGTCAGTGAAGCCACCCCGATCGTCATGGACTGCAAGCTGGACAAGATTTTCTACGGCAACTTCATGGCCGTGCGTGACAGCCATGTGCCGATCAGGAAGAACGAGATCACCGGCTTCATCGGGCCGTCGGGCTGCGGCAAGAGTACCGTGCTGCGTAGCCTCAACCGCATGAACGACCTGGTGAAGGGCTTCCGGTTTGAAGGCCATGTGCACTTCCTGGGCCAGGATGTCTACGGCAAGGGTGTTGACCCGGTGGTCGTGCGCCGCTACATCGGCATGGTGTTCCAGCAGCCCAACCCGTTCTCGATGAGCATCTTCGACAACGTCGCCTTTGGCCTGCGCCTTAACCGCTACAAGGGCGACCTGGGTGACCGCGTGAAGCACGCCTTGCAGGGCGCCGCGCTGTGGGACGAAGTGAAGGACAAGCTCAAGGTCAGCGGCCTGTCGCTGTCCGGCGGCCAGCAGCAGCGTCTGTGCATTGCCCGCGCCATCGCCACCGAGCCCGAAGTGCTGCTGCTGGACGAGCCATGCTCGGCACTCGACCCTATTGCCACCCGTCGCGTGGAAGAGTTGATGGTCGAGCTGAAGAAGGACTACACCATCGCCCTGGTGACCCACAACATGCAACAGGCGATTCGTGTGGCTGACACCACGGCGTTCTTCTCGGTCGATATTTCCCAGGGCAGCCGCACCGGTTACCTGGTCGAGATGGGCCCTACGGCGCAGATTTTCCAGAACCCACGCGAGCAACTGACCAGCGACTACATCAGCGGCAAGTTCAGCTGAGTCAGGCACGCCCAAGGTGGCCGGGTGTTGCAGCCAGGGAGGTTGCAGCACCCGGCCGCGTTACCTTCCGTTAAAGTGTTACCCGGGATTTCCAATGCGAGCAACGCGTCGTCTTGATCTTTCAGCGGTAGAGCGCGCACTGCGCGAGGTGCAGGGCCGCTTTGCCGAACTCAGCCGGCATTTCACCGAGCCGCGGGACCCGTTTACCGACGAGGTGCTGCTGAACGTGCTTGAAGGCTACGCCCTGATTGACGACTATGTCGCTCGCGGTATCGACCTCTTCGACCTGCAACAGCTGAACCTGATGCTGGAGATCAATGCCACTGTGCTGTGCGGCAGCGACCCGGCCCGTCGCCTTGAATATGCCCCGCACCTCGCCGCAACCGAGGCGCACTTTTTCAATAACGTCGAAGGTGGCATCAAGGACTTGTACAACTGGTACTGCTCGTACCGCAGCGATTCGGTCTGGAAGCGGGCAGCCGGTGTTTATGTACGAATCCTCAGCAAGCCGCAGTTGTTCATCGAAGGCAACAACCGCACAGGTTCGCTCATCGTCAGCTACCTGCTGATGCGTGCCGGGTTGCCGCCTTTCGTGCTGTCGCTGGACAACGCCGAGGGTTACTTCAACCCGTCCTCGGTCATACGCAACTCCGCTAAACACGGTGTAAAGGCTTTGTACGAACTACCCAAGATCAAGAAAAAGTACGCTGCTTTCCTTGAAGAGAAGGCGCCTGAGCCCGGCAAGTTCTTCCTGAACGGCACGCCCGTGCCTGCCTGCGAGGGGCGCCGCTGATGCAACGTTACTCCATGTTCGCACGCGGGCGCCAAGCCCTTGAACGCAAGCTCAAGCGTGGCCAGGTACGCATTTCGTTCGATATCGACGACACGCTCGCCTGCCTGCCCGAGCACGCTGCCGCCGAAGACAGCAAGCTGCCGAATTTCGTCCATCGCTGGTTGGGGGAGCCCCTGCGCAGTGGCACGCGCTCGCTGATCCGCGACCTGCGCCGCCAGGGCTGCAGCATCTGGATCTATACCTCGTCGGGGCGCACCCCGGCCTACATCCGGCGCTGGCTGATGCTTTATGGCATCCATGTCGATGGTGTGGTCAACAGCGACCGGCACCAGCATATCCTGGCCCAGAACGGCCTTGAGCATTCGCCCTCGAAGTTGCCCTCGGCGTTCGATATCGACCTGCATGTCGATGATTCCGAAGGTGTGCGGCTGGAAGGCGTCGACCACGGTTTTCGCGTTGTGGTGGTGTGCCCGAAGGACGAAAACTGGGCACAGAAGGTGATGGACGCGGCAGTCGACGTGCAGGCACGGCTGGCCTGGCAGCAACCGCACCGCTATGAGATGCCCGTGCGCCAGCGCTCGCAGGCGCTTGCTTCCTGAGGGCAGTGGTCAGCGCACTCGGTAACAACGGGGCTGCTTTGCAGCCCTTCGCGGGCTTGCCCGCTCCCACAGGTCTGGCGCTGAGTTCAAGTGATGCGTGATCCCTGTGGGAGCGGGCAAGCCCGCGAAGGGCCGCAAGGCGGCCCCAGTTCGTACAGTTGTATTGATACCCGCCTGCTCTTCATGCGTACACCTTAGGTCTTGCCTCCTGGCCAGACCCGGTAGCGCGACCAAATCATCACGCTGCATTCGCCAGCCCAAGGCCGCTACCCGCTCCCCCCAAAGCAGCGTATCTGGCCATTTGGCCACTTCCGATAATCGCCTCCGACATCCAGTCCCCGTTTGGAGCGCGCCATGCACAACAACAATAAGCACCTGCCGCCTCGTTTCCTCGCAGCCGCCATCGCCAGCTTTTCTGCCCTGGGCCTGAGCGGCGTCGCCGAGGCCGAGATCATGCTGTACGACAAGGACCAGACAACGTTTTCCACCGACGGTTACATCAATGCCTTCTACGTCAACAGCAAGGTCGACCGTGAGGGCGAACAGTTCGACCGCCGCCAGTCGCGGGTGAAAATGGGCTTCTTGCCCAACTACCTTGGCTTCAACATGGGCAAGCAGGTGGATGACCTGAAGCTCGGCGCGCGTGCCTCGTTCTGGGTAACCATCAACGACAGTGAAACCAACGGCACCGACACCGCCATCGACGTGCGCCAGTTCTACGGCACCGTGGCCAACCCCGCGTGGGGCGAGGTGCTGATCGGCAAGGACTTCGGGTTGTTCGCCCGCTCCAACATCCTGCTGGACGAGCTGCTGGCCGGTTATGGCCAGGTCAGCGACACGCTGGGGCTGGTGGACGGCGGCGGGGTGTCGTTCGGCAACATCGGCAGTGGTTACCCGTACCCGTTCCCCACCTCGCAGATCACTTACCGCACGCCGGTGATGGACGGCCTGCGCGTGGCGGTGGGCATCATGGACCCGGTAGACACAAATGACAGCAGCCCGACCGGCAAGGCCTACCAGGAAAACCCGCGCACCGAAAGCGAGATCACCTACCAGTTCGACCTGGGCGGGGCGCAGATTTACAGCTGGGTCAACGGCAGCTACCAGACCTCCGACAATACCGATTCGACGGTGGAGTCCATTACCTCCAAAGGTGTCGGCTATGGCGTTCAGGCCAAGATGGGCGGGCTGTCGCTGACTGGCTCGGGGTTCCAGGCAAAGGGCATTAACCCGTTCTTCACCAACAACGCGGGCGAACCGGTTTTGCGCAATGTCGACAGTGACGGCTACCTGCTGCAGGGCTCGTACAAGCTCGGCAAGAACCGCGTGGCGCTGTCCTATGGCAAGACCAAGGACGATGGCAATGGCGCGGTGGGCAGCGGTGCGGACTACGAGACCCGCGGCGTGGCGCTGTTCCATGATGTAAACGACAACCTCAAGCTGGTGGCCGAGTACAACCAGTTTTCCATCGACGGGCATGACACCAGCGCGCAGAACGAAGACACCGATACCTTTGCGGTGGGTGCGGTGTTGACCTGGTGAATCCATGGGGCTGCTCTGCAGCCCATCGCCGGCAAGCCAGCTCCCACTGGCCGCATCGTATTCAAGTCATGTGCAGTACCTGTGGGAGCTGGCTGGCGATAGGGCCGGTACGGCGATCAATGAATAATCAGGCCGGCACCATGGCAAACCCGACCCCGAAGCGGTTCCAGGCATTGATGGTGGCAATCGCCAGGGTCAGGTTGGCCACTTCGGTCGGTTCGAAGTGCTCCTGCAAGGCTTCATATTCCCCCTGCGGTGCCCCACGCTCAGGCAGGCGGGTCAGGCTCTCGACCCAGGCCAGCGCCACACGTTCACGCGGGGTGAAGTAGGCGGTTTCGCGCCACACGCTCAAGGTCTGCAAGCGTGCTTCGGTCTCACCGGCCTTGCGCGCATCGTTGGCGTGAAGGTTGACGCAGTAGGCGCAGCCGTTGATCTGCGAGGCCCGCAGGCGCACCAGCTCCAGCAGGGAGCTTTCCAGGCCGCTCTTGGCCAGGGCCTGTTCCAGGCCGACCATGGCTTTGTAGGCTTCCGGGGCGTGCTTGGCCCATTCGATACGGTTGTGCATGGCTGTCTCCAAAAGGTGTGGGGTGGGAATGGCTCTACTGTAGCGCTGCCCTTTGGCCTCCCCGATAGCCAATTGCACACATAAGCCGGAGGCCAATCGTCCATTCAGGTGGCCACTGACAAGCATCCAATCTCTTCATTTCTGCCAGGGCTGGCAAGCCGGGATAATGGCCCGGTCCTGCTACCAGAGAACCGATGCACAATGAGAGCTGCTTTGAACCTGTTGCTGGTGATTCTGCTGGCGCTGAACCTGCGGCCGATCCTGACCAGTATCGGCCCGTTACTCGAACCCATGCGCGCCAGCACCGGCCTGGGCTACCAGCAGGCCGCACTGCTGACAGCGTTGCCGGTGCTGTGCATGGGCCTGGTGCCGTTGCTGCAGCCGTGGCTGCGACGCTGGATCAGCGAGCACGGCGGCATGCTTGGAGGCCTGGCGGCCATTGCGCTGGCCTGCCTGTGGCGACTGCAACTAGATAGCGCCTGGGCGCTGATTGCCAGTGCTGTGGTCGCCGGCCTGGGGGTGGCGGTGGTGCAGGGCATGATGCCGGGGCTGGTCAACCGCTGGTTCCCCAGCCGCCTGGCGGGGGCGATGGGTTTGTACTCGGCGGCATTGATGAGTGGCGGCGGCATGGCCGCCGTGCTTGGCCCGCATATCAGCGGCCACTTCGGCCACTGGCAGGTCGGCCTTGGCCTGTGGGCGATCCCGGCACTGCTGGCGCTACTGGCCTGGGCCGTGCTGCGGCCTCGGCAGGGGCCGCCAAAGCTGGCCGGGGCCGCTGGCGGGCATTGGTTCGGCACGCGCCGGGCCTGGTTGCTGGCTTTGTACTTCGGCCTGATCAATGGCGGCTACACCAGCATGGTGGCCTGGCTGCCGGCGTACCACATCGAGCACGGCGGCAGCGCCCAGGGCGGCGCAGACCTGGTTGGCCTGATGACGGTCTTCCAGGTAGCCGGTGCACTGGGCTTGCCGCTGTTGCTGCGGCGCTGGGCTGACCGCCGCCCAGGCCTGTGGTTGGCGCTGGCAATCCAGCTGTCCGGCTTCCTTGGCCTGCTGCTGGCACCTACGCAGGCTTCGGGGCTGTGGGTTGCGATGATCGGTTTTGGCCTGGGCGCCGGCTTCAGCCAAAGCCTGACGCTGACCCTGGAGCACCTGAAGACGCCCGCCGAGGCCGGCAGCCTGGCGGCGTTCGTGCAGGGCATCGGCTTCATCATCACCGGTATCGTGCCGTATATCACCGGCTGGCTGCGTGACATGAGTGGCGACTTCCAGGCGTCGTGGACGCTGCTCACCGTGACCGTGCTGGCCATGCTGCTGGTGACCACCTGCTTCAACCCGCGTGGCTATGCCGCAGCCATCGCGCGACCAGCCCCAACAGGCAAGCCCGTGCCAGTCAACTGAGGCGTTGCAGGGTATCGCGCACCCGGTCCAGTGCCGGGTCGATGTCCAGCAGTTCGATGGCGCCGAAGCCCAGCAACAGCCCCGGGCGTGCCGGCGCTTCGCTGAAGAATGGCGCCAGTGAATACAGGCCGACCTCTACCTTGCGTGCGAGGTTGGCCAGCAGCACCACATCCACCCCGGGCGCGGCCAAGGCGCTGAGGTGAAACCCGGCGCTGGCGGGGATTGGGCTGAACCATGGTGCCAGGTCGCCACCCAGGCGCGCCAGGATGCGCTCGCGGCGAGCGCTGTAGACATCGTGGCAGCGGCGGATGTGCTTGTTCAGGTGGCCTTCGCCCAAAAAGCGCGCCAACGCCCACTGCAGCAAAGTCGGGCTGTGCCAGTCACTGAGGTGCTTTGCCACGCAGGCGGCCTGCAGCACGGCTGGTGGCAGCACGGCATAACCCAGCCGCAACTCGGGTAGCAGGGTTTTGGAAAAGGTCCCCACGTAGGCCACCAGGCCATGCCGGTCGAGGCGCTGCAGGGCATCCGAGGCTGGCCCGTGGTAGCGGAACTCGCAGTCGTAGTCATCTTCGATGATCAGTGCGCCCAACTCGGCAGCTCGCGCCAGCAGGGCATGCCGGCGCGGCTCGCTCATGGGCATGCCCAGCGGGAACTGGTGCGAGGGTGTTACGTAGATCAGCCGGGTGCCGTCGGCGATCTGCTCCACGCACAGGCCTTCATCATCCACCGGCACCGATTGCAGGCGTGCCCCGAGGGCCAGGAACAGTTGCCGTGCCGGCGGGTAGCCGGGGTCTTCCATAGCCACCTGGCAGCCTGGCTCGACCAGTACCCGGGCGATGAGGTCCAGCGCTTGCTGGGCGCCGTTGCACACCAGCAGGTCGGCCGCGCTGCAGTGCACGCCGCGGGCGTAGGCGATGTGGTGGGCAATAGCTTCGCGCAGCTCCGGCAGGCCCTGCGCCTGGAACTGCCGTTCGGGGTGACGCTGGCTGCGGCGCAGGGCGTAATTCAGGCAGCTGCGCCATTGGTCGAACGGGAACTGCGACTTGCTCGATGCCCCGCCGACAAAGTCATAGCGCGAGGGCGTTTGCAGCTGGCGTTGGGCGAGCACGGTGGCGCGCTGCTGCCAGCGTTCGAGGGATGCGGCACCGGCCAGGGCAATGCTGGCGGACTCATGGTTGCGCAATGGTTGGCGCGGGGTGATGAACGTGCCACGGCCGACCACGCCGCTGAGCAGGTTGTCGTAGGTCAGCCGTGAGTAGGCCTCGGCCACGGTCTTGCGCGATACGCCCAGTTGTTCTGCCAGCAGTCGGGTGGGCGGCAGTTGGGTGCCAGCGGCCAGGTGGCCGCTGTCGATACCGGCGCGCAGTTGCTGGTAAAGCTGATCGGCCAGGCCTTTGCGGCCTTCCAGGCGAATGTGCAGTTCCATGGGGTGGTCCGGAGCGGGGGAGTGCTCAGGATAGCGGATTGGACAGGGAAGGGCATGGGGCTGCAAAGCAGCCCCAAAAAGCTCAGAACCGGGTGGTGCTCACGGTGATATAGCCCTTGTCCGCCACCGCGATGCGGATCACTGTCTCGTCTGCTGGCGCCTGGCGGTTGCGCTTGATACGCACGCCATTCACTGCGGCAGCTTTCAGGTGTTCGGTAATGGCCCGCCCGTTCGGGTCGAAGAACACCTCGCTGGCCAGCAACTCGATACGTTCGATCAGTTGCCGAGAGTGCTCGTCGGTGGCGCAGAAGAACATCACCCCCGACAGGTGGGGGTCTTCGTCGGGGTTGCTGATGTCATGGGCCAGCATTTCGCGCAGGCTGCTGCGCAGTTCGGCAATGGAGCGGGCGTACAGGTGCATACGGAACCTCCTCTGGATCGCGACCTTGCGTTGTCCAACACCGATCTTGTTTTCTGTGTGCAGAGGCAGCAAGTAGGACGCTTCTGAGAGGGCTGTGGGAAATTTCTGAATGCGCCGAACTACCGCCCCTGACTGGCAGGCGGTTGAGGCCGACGGCAAACTTCGCCGGCCTGCCCCGATCCCGTGTTGGGGACGCGTAGCCTCATCTAGCGTTGAGCCTCCTGCTTGAAGCGCAACCGCCAGCCATGCAACAACGGTTCGGTATAGCCACTCGGCTGCTCACGCCCCTTGAACACCAGCTCCCGAGCAGCGCGGAAGGCATGCGATGCCTCGAAACCGGCCGCCATCGGCCGATACGCCGGGTCCCCGGCATTCTGCTGGTCGACCACCCTGGCCATGCGCTGCAGGCTCGCTTCGACCTGTTCGTCATCCACCACCCCATGGTGCAGCCAGTTGGCAATGTGCTGCGCCGAAATGCGCAGGGTGGCGCGGTCCTCCATCAGGCCCACATCGTGAATGTCAGGCACCTTGGAGCAGCCGACCCCTTGCTCGACCCAGCGCACCACGTAACCGAGGATGCCTTGGCAGTTGTTGTCCAGCTCGGCCTGGATATCAGCGGCACTCCACGCCCGTTCTGGGCTGACCGGAATGCTCAGCAGGTCATGCAGCAACGCCTGGCGCTGGGCGCCCAGGTCAACCTGTTCAAGCGCCTGTTGCACGGCGGCGACGTCTACCTGGTGGTAGTGCAGCGCATGCAGCGTGGCGGCAGTGGGCGACGGTACCCAGGCGGTGTTGGCACCGGCCTTTGGCTGGGCAACCTTTTGTTCGAGCATGGCCGCCATAAGGTCAGGCATGGCCCACATGCCCTTGCCGATCTGCGCCTTGCCGCGCAGGCCACAGGCCAGGCCGAACAGCACGTTGCTGCGTTCGTAGGCCTGGATCCAGGCGGTGCCTTTCATGTCGCCCTTGCGCAGCATGGCGCCGGCTTCCATGGCGCTGTGCATCTCGTCCCCGGTGCGGTCGAGGAAGCCGGTGTTGATGAACACCACCCGTGATGCGGCACTGGCGATGCAGGCCATGAGGTTGACGCTGGTGCGCCGCTCCTCGTCCATGATGCCCATCTTCAGGGTATGCGCAGGCAAGCCCAGCAGGGCCTCGACACGGCCGAACAGCTGGTCGGCGAAGGCCACTTCGGCCGGCCCGTGCATCTTCGGCTTGACGATGTACAGGCTGCCTTCGCGGGAGTTGCCGCGGCGCTTGAGATCGTGCAGGCCGATCAGGCTGGTGACCACGGCATCGAGGATGCCTTCGGGGATTTCCCGGCCATCGCGGTCATGGATGGCCGGGTTGGTCATCAGGTGGCCGACGTTGCGGATGAACAGCAGCGAGCGGCCCGGCAGCGTCAGGGGGTGGCCGTTTGCACCCTGGTACTGGCGGTCGGCGGCCAGGGTGCGGCTGAAGGTCTTGCCGCCTTTGCTGACCTGCTCGCTGAGGTCGCCCTTCATCAGGCCCAGCCAGTTGCGGTAGACGTTGACCTTGTCGTCGGCATCCACGGCAGCTACCGAGTCTTCGCAGTCGATGATGGTGGTCAGCGCGGCTTCCAGGGCGATGTCCTTGACCCCGGCCAGGTCCTGTTGGCCGATTGCACTGGTCGGGTCGATTCGGATTTCGAAATGCAGCCGGTGGTGCTCCAACAGGATCGCCGTGGGTGTGCTCGGCTCACCCTGATGGCCATGAAGCTGCGCTGGATTCTGCAACCCGACCTGGCGGCCGTCGGCCAACGTCACGTGCAGCGTACCCTGGTAGATCGCATAGACCTTGGCGTCGCTGTGTGACGCACCGTCGAGTGGGGCGCTAGCGTCGAGGAACTGCCGGCCATAGGCAATCACCTTGGCGCCGCGTACCGGGTTGTAGCCCTGGCCGCGTTCGGCGCCAGCGGTTTCGGCAATGGCATCGGTGCCGTACAGCGCATCGTAGAGGGAACCCCAGCGGGCGTTGGCGGCGTTGAGAGCGTAGCGGGCATTGCTCAGCGGCACGACCAGCTGCGGGCCGGCTTGCACGGCGATTTCGCGGTCGACCTTGGCGGTGTTGATCTGCACGTGTTCGGGGGCGTCGACCAGGTAGCCGATGCCCTGCAGGAAGTGCTGGTAGGCGGCCATGTCGTGGATCGGGCCGGGGTGCTGGCGGTGCCAGTTGTCCAGCTCGGTTTGCAGGCGCTGGCGTTCGGCGAGCAGCGCGCGGTTTTGCGGGGCGAGGTCGTGGACCAGGTTGCTGAAACCTTGCCAGAAGGCGTTGGCTTCGATGCCGGTGCCGGGGAGGACTTCGTCTTCGATGAAGCGCTGGAGGGTGGGGGCGATCTGGAGTTGGTGGTTTGGCATTGTCTGTCCGCTCGATTGTCTTTCTTCGGGAAATCAGTTGCCTGTGCGGGCCTCTTCGCGGGCTTGCCCGCTCCCACAGTTACTGCGTGGGTTCGGGACCTGTGGGAGCGGGCAAGCCCGCGAAGAGGCCGCTACAGGACTCAGAGGGCAGCAGCCCCAGCCTTGGCCACCTGGGCATCCTGTTCGGACTTGACCCCGGATACGCCAATGGCACCCACCACCTGGCCATCCACTCGCAATGGCACGCCACCTTCCAGGCTGGTCAGCAGCGGTGCGGTGACGAATGCGGTACGGCCACCGTTGACCATTTCCTCGTAATCCCGTGTTTCCTTGCGCCCCAGCGCGGAAGTCCGGGCTTTTTCCACTGCAATGTAGGCACTGGCCGGCGCACAACCATCCATGCGCTCCAGGGCCAGGGGGTGGCCACCGTCGTCGACCACGGCGATGGTCACGTTCCAGTGTTGGGCCAGGGCTTCCTGGCGGGCGGCGGTCAGCACACGGGCGACTTCGGCCTGGCCGATAACGAACTTGCTATGCATGAGGGGGCTCCGGGTTCAAGGCTGCTTCGACGATTTCGATCCAGTGCCGTACTGGCGTGCGCCCGGCCCCATCGAGGTGGGCCTGGCAGCCGATGTTGGCGGTGGCGATGACTTGCGGTTTGCCGCTTTCCAGTGCGTTGAGGCGGTTGTCACGCAGTTGCAGCGACAGCGCCGGCTGGGTCAGCGAATAGGTGCCAGCCGAGCCGCAGCACAGGTGGCCGTCCGGCACCGGGGTCAGGGTAAAGCCCAGGCGCGTCAGCAGCGCCTCTATCGCGCCCCCCAGCTTCAGGGCGTGTTGCAGCGTACAGGGGCAATGGAAGGCCAGGCGTTGTTCGGCGCACAGGCCTAGTTGCTCGACCGGCTCATCGCGCAATACTTCTACCAGATCGCGGGACAGGGCGCTGACCCTTGCTGCTTTGGCTGCGTAGCGCGGGTCGTGTTCCAGCAGGTGGCCATAGTCGCGCACGAACGCGCCGCAGCCGCTGGCGGTTTGCACGATGGCCTCGGCACCTGCTTCGATGGCAGGCCACCAGGCGTCGATATTGCGCCGTGCACGTTGCAGGCCTTGCTCCTGGGCATTGAGGTGGTAGTCCACCGCGCCACAGCAGCCGGCTTGGTGGATGGGTTCGATGCTGATGCCCAAGAGGTCCAGAAGGCGTGCGGCGGCGGCATTGGTATTGGGCGACAGTGCCGGCTGCACGCAGCCTTCCAGCATCAGCACCCGGCGTACATGGCGCGGTGTCGGGCGCTGGCCGGGTGGGGTTATCCGCGCCGGCAGCTTGCGCTTGAGCGTGGCCGGCAACAGCGGGCGCAGGGCTTGGCCACCGCGGGTCAGGGCCTTGAACAGTGCCGGGCGCGGCACCACCGCGCGCAGGCCCTGGCGCAGCAGGCGCTGGCCAAGCGGGCGCGGTACCTGCTGTTCGACCACGGCGCGGCCGATGTCCAGCAGGTCGTGGTACTTGACCCCGGATGGGCAGGTGGTTTCGCAGTTGCGGCAGGTCAGGCAGCGGTCCAGGTGCAGTTGGGTGCTGGCGGTTACCGGCTCGCCTTCGAGCATCTGCTTGATCAGGTAGATACGCCCGCGCGGGCCGTCCAGTTCATCGCCCAGCAGCTGGTAGGTGGGGCACGTGGCGGTGCAGAAACCACAGTGCACGCAGGACCGCAGGATGCTTTCGGCTTCGTCGGCGCGGGCCAGCTGGCGGGATGTTTCGCTCAGGTTGGTTTGCATGGTCTGGCCTCACAGGTCCGGGTACAGGCGGCCAGGGTTGAATACCGCCTGGGGGTCGAGCTGCTGCTTGAGGGCGCGGTGGTAACGCATCAATGCGGCGGGCAGGGGCGCGCTGCTGGCTGCACCGGGGGCGTAGCAGGTGGCGTGGCCACCCACCTTGGCGACGTGGTCGCGAATCGCCTGCGCCGGTGCGCTGGATTTCAGCCAGCGCTGGGCGCCCCCCCAGTCGATCAGTTGCCGGCCGGGCAGGTGCAGCTCGCCGGTGGCGTTGGGCAGTGACAAGCGCCAGAGCGGCGCAGGGTCGTTGAAGAACGCCAGGCGCTGTTCGCGCAGGTCGCTCCAGAAACCGCTGTCGAGGGTATCGCCGCCCAGGCGTTGGCGTGCCGACTGCACCGAGCCTTCACCGCCTTCCAGGCGCAGGTACAGCGCGTCGCCGTCATGGCAGGCGGCACTGATCGGCAGTGGCTGCTGCCCCCACTCGGCAAGCGCTTCCAATGCCTGGTGGCAGCCCATCGGCAGGCGCAGGCTCAGGCATTCGCGCGGCCGAGGCAGCACTTTCAGGGACACCTCCGTCAACAGCCCCAGGCAACCAAAGCTGCCCGCCATCAGCCGAGATACATCGTAACCGGCCACGTTCTTCATCACCTCGCCACCAAAGCGCAGCAGCTTGCCGTGGCCGGTGATCACCCGCGTGCCGAGCACGTAGTCACGTACCGACCCGGCCCACGGCCGCCTGGGGCCGGACAGCCCCGCCGCGACCATGCCGCCCAAAGTGGCCTCGGGGCCCAGGTGCGGGGGTTCGCAGGGCAGCATCTGGCCAGCCTCGTGCAGGGCTGCTTCTATGTCACGCAGCGGTGTGCCTGCCCGGGCGGTGAGCACCAGTTCCGTCGGGTCGTAGCTGACGATGCCACGGTGGCTGCGGGTGTCGAGTACTTCGCCGGCCACCGGGTTGCCGAGCATGGCCTTACTGTTGCTTCCCTGGATACGCAGTGGCGTGCCCTGGTTCAAGGCCTGGTTGACCTGCTCCAGCAGGGCCTGGCTGATGTCGCGGTTCATGCTCATCAGAAGCGCTCCAGGTCGGGGAACGGCAGTTGGCCGTGGTGCACGTGCATGGCGCCGAACTCGGCGCAGCGGTGCAAGGTGGGAATGTTCTTGCCGGGGTTGAGCAGGCCCTGGGGATCGAAGGCGGCCTTGACCGCGTGGAACAAGGTGATTTCATCGCTGTTGAACTGCGCGCACATCTGGTTGATTTTTTCGCGGCCTACGCCGTGCTCGCCGGTGATGCTGCCGCCCACCGCCACGCACAGTTCGAGGATCTTGCCGCCGATGGCTTCGGCCCGCTCCAGCTCGCCGGGCAGGTTGGTATCGAACAGGATCAGCGGGTGCATGTTGCCGTCGCCGGCGTGAAACACGTTGGCCACGCGCAGGCCGTATTCGCTGGACAGGTCACTGATGCCCTTGAGCACCCGCGGCAGTTCGCGGCGGGGGATGGTGCCGTCCATGCAGTAGTAGTCCGGGGAAATGCGCCCCACCGCCGGGAAAGCGTTCTTGCGCCCGGCCCAGAAGCGCACGCGCTCGGCCTCGTCGCAGGCCAGCCGCACCTCGCGCGCGCCGGCTTGGGTCAGCACGGCGGCCACCCGTTCGCAGTCGTCGTGCACATCGGCCTCCACGCCATCCAGTTCGCACAACAGGATGGCCGCCGCGTCCACTGGGTAGCCGGCGTGGATGAAGTCTTCGGCAGCGCGGATGGCCATGTTGTCCATCATTTCGAGGCCGCCTGGGATGATGCCGGCGGCGATGATTTCGGCCACCGCCCGGCCAGCGTCCTCGACACTGTCGAAGCTGGCCAGCAGCACCCTTGCCACCTGAGGCTTGGGCAGCAGTTTAACGGTGACTTCGGTGACGATGCCGAGCATACCTTCAGAACCGGTGAACAGCGCCAGCAAGTCGAAGCCGGGGCTGTCCAGGGCATCGCTGCCCAAGGTCAGGTGTTCCCCTTCGACCGTGAGAATGTCCACCTTGAGCAGGTTGTGCACGGTCAGGCCGTACTTCAGGCAGTGCACGCCACCTGCGTTCTCGGCAACGTTGCCACCGATGGAGCAGGCAATTTGCGAGGAGGGGTCTGGTGCGTAGTACATACCATGGGGTGCGGCGGCCTGGGAGATGGCCAGGTTACGTACGCCGGGCTGCACACGGGCGTAGCGGCCCTGCGGGTTGACCTCCAGGATACGGTTGAAGCGTGCCATCACCAGCAGGATACCCTTGGCCAGCGGCAGGGCACCGCCCGACAGGCCGGTACCGGCGCCACGCGCGACCACCGGTACACCGCGCTGGTGGCACAGCTTGAGCAGCGTCTGCACCTGCTCCAGGCGCTCGGGCAGTACTACCAGCAGCGGTACCGTGCGATAGGCCGACAGGCCATCGCATTCGTAAGGTTTGAGGTCTTCTTCGCGGTGCAGGATATCGAGGTCCGGCAGGGCACTTCGCAGTGCCTGCAGCAGCTCTGCCTGGTCCACGGCGGGCAGCGCGCCATCGACGCGTTCGTCGTACAGGATATTCATCGGCTCACTCGGCAACGGTTTTTGTTGTTGTTGGCAAAGCGGTCACCGTTGCAGCCTGCGCGTGCCAGCAGCAGTGGTCGAGCATGGCAGGCACTGGTCCTACCAGTTTTTCTTCCGGGTACTGGTGATTGATGGGTTTACCCGGCTAGATTGGGGCAGGTGGTCTAACTGGTCCTACCAGCAGGAGGGTGCGCAGTGGTTACTGATGGCAAGGCCAAGGTCGCCGACCAGGTGGCCGAGCGGGTGGAGCGGCTGATCGTCGATGGCGTGCTGAAGGTGGGCCAGGCCCTGCCTTCGGAGCGGCGGTTGGTAGATAAGCTGGGTTGTTCACGCTCGGCTCTGCGTGAAGGGCTACGCATTTTGCGTGGGCGCGGCATCATCGACACCGAGCAGGGGCGAGGCTCGTTCGTTGCCGATCTGACGGGGCAGGCGGGTACCACACCGTTGATGCACCTGTTCAGCTCGCAGCCACGCACGCTGTTCGACCTGCTGGAGGTGCGGGCGTTGCTGGAGGCCGAGTCGGCGCGGCTGGCGGCGTTACGCGCCACCGAGGTCGACCGCTTGCTGATTCGCCGGCGTTATGAAGAAATGCTGGCGGCCCACGAGGCGGCAGAGGCGCTGGACGCCCGTGAGCACGCCCGCCGTGACCATGCCTTCCACCGGGCGATTAGCGAGGCGTCGCACAACCCGGTGCTGGTACATACCCTGCAATCGCTCAGTGACCTGACCTTGAGCACCGTGTTTGCATCGGTCAACAACCTGTATTGCCGCCCTGCGCAGAAACGCCAGATTGATCGGCAGCATGCGCGGCTGTATCACGCGGTGATGGAGCAACTGCCGGAGCAGGCGCAGCGGGCGGCGCGTGAGCATATCAACGGGATACGCGACAGTTTGCGGGAGATCGAACAGGAAGAGCAGCGCCTGGTCAGGGCGACCATGCGCATGGATGGCTGGGGGTGAAGTCGCCTGTGCCGGCCTCTTCGCGGGTAAACCCGCTCCCACAGGAAACGCACTAGATCTGAAGGCTGTGCAGTCCCTGTGGGAGCGGGTTTACCCGCGAAGAGGCCGGTACTGGCTGACTTCAATGATCGGCTATACGGTCATCCTGGGAAAGAATAGCCCTGGCCAGCTCTTCATCATTGGCCTGCAGCCCAGGATGGTCCTTGCGGGCCTGTTCCAGCGCCGACTCTACATAGGCGCCACGGATCGCACCGCCGCTGGCGACGAAGGCAGACAGCTCGTCACGGGCCGGGATGATCCGTTTGTCGTCCTTGAAGGTCGAATACAGCGAAGCGGAAACACCGGCCGAGGTGGCGACGTCGCCCGCATCGACGCGGGCCAGGGCAGCACCAGCAGGCAGCAGGAGCAGCAGCGCAGGGGCGAGGAGTAGGTGGCGCATGACGTGTTCTCCAGTAGCGTGAAGCACAGGGAAATAAACCACTCAGTGCTTAAGAGAGCCGAGGAGTGCAGGTAGTTCCCTTTGCGGGCTGGAGATTGTCGGGGCCGCAAAGCGGCCCCCCGGCCCGTTCAGGCCAACTGGTAGGTGGTCTTCACCCGGGTAAAGAATTGCCGTGCATGCGTCCCCTGCTCACGCGAACCCAGGCTCGATGCCCCGTTCCCCCCGAACGGCACGTGATAATCCACCCCGGCAGTCGGCAGGTTGACCATCACCATCCCCGCCGAGCTGTTGCGCTTGAAATGCTCGGCATGACGCAGCGAGGTGGTGACGATACCGGCCGACAGGCCAAACGCCGTGTCCTCGGCGGCAGCGAACGCTTCGTCATGGTCACGCACCTTGAGTACGCTCAGCACCGGCCCGAAAATTTCTTCGCGGTAGATGCGCATGTCCGGCGTCACCTCGGTAAACAGCGCCGGGGTGAAAAAGTACGCCCCTGCCAGGTTGTCGATCCGCTCGCCGCCACACACCAGTTTCGCGCCCTGTTCAAGGCCGGCGGCCACGTACGCCAGGTTCTGCTCCAGCTGCCGGCTGTCGACCACCGGGCCAATGTCGGTGCTGGCCTGTAGCGCATCGCCTACCTCCAGTGCGCGGGTGCGTTCGGCCAGGCGTGCGACGAAGGCATCATGAATGCCTTCGGTCACGATCACCCGCGAGCTGGCGGTGCAACGTTGGCCGGTGCTGTAGAACGAACCGTTCAGCGCCACCTCCACTGCCTGTTCCAGGTCGGCATCGTCCAGCACGATCAGCGGGTTCTTGCCGCCCATCTCCAGCTGCACTTTCTTCATACCTTCGGCGGCCAGCCGGGCAATTTGCCGGCCGGTATGCTCAGAGCCGGTAAAGCTGATGCCATCGACCAACGGCGAACGGATGATGGTATCGCCGACGCTGCGGCCCGGGCCGATCAGCATATTGAACACACCTGCCGGCAAACCGGCGCGGGAGATGATGTCGGCCAGCGCCCAGGCCGAGGAGGGCACCAGTTCGGCCGGTTTGAACACCACACAGTTGCCAAAACACAGCGCCGGGGCGATCTTCCACGCCGGGATGGCGATGGGGAAGTTCCACGGGGCGATGATGCCGACCACGCCCAGTGGTTGGGTGAATACATCGATCCCCACGTCCTGGCGCACTGACTGGTACTTCTCGCCTTCGGCACGCAGCGCTTCCTGGGCGTAGAACTTGAACGAGCGCCCGGCACGGTCCACTTCGCCCAGGGCTTCGCGCAGCACCTTGCCTTCTTCGCGGGCAAGCAGGGTCGCCAGTTGTTCGCGGCGGGCGAGGATTTCCGTACCGATGAAATCCAGCGCGTCGGCACGCTGCTGCGGGTTGCTGCGCGCCCACGCCGGTTGCGCGCGGCGGGCAGCGGTGATGGCCCGCTCGGTCAGCAACTGATCCGCGCGTTCGAAGCGCTCTACCACTTCACCCGGGTCGGACGGGTTGCGGTTTTCCAGGACGTCGGCGCTGCTGCCGAGCGGGACGAAGGCGCCATCGACGTAGCTGCTTTTGGTGGCAAGGGTCATGCGGTGCGAATCCTTTTTTTAGAAACCTGGCGGGCGACGAAGTCGTTGATGTTGTCCACGGCGCTGTCCATCAGCTGCTGCATGGCGTCTTCGCTGCTCCAGGCGATGTGCGGGTTGAGCAGGAAGTCGTCGCGATCGATCAGTTCGAACAACGGGTTGCTGGGGTGCAGCGGCTCCACTTCCACTACATCCAGCGCCACACCGCCCAGGCGCCCCTGTTGCAGCGCCTGAATCAGCGCCGCTTCGTTGACCACGCCGCCGCGGCCGGTGTTGACCACGATGGCATCGGGCTTCATCAATGCCAGCTGCCCCGCATCAATGAGGTTGTAGGTTTCTGGCGTGAGCGGGCAATTGATCGACAGCACGTCGCAGCTTTTCAGCAGCTCGGCCAGCGGCCGGCAATCGGTGCCCTTGCGCTTGCCGCCGCGGTCCTCGAACAGCACCTGCATGCCGAATGCCCGCGCCAGGTGCGCCAGGCGCAGGGCAATCGGGCCGCTGCCGATGATCGCCAACTGCTTGTCGCGCACATCGCGGATGCGGTGGTTGAAGTAGATGTTCTGGTACGGCTTGTCGCCGGCATGCACCTGGCGCATCAGGCGGGTGAAGGCGGCCGGGCGGCGGAACAGTTCAAGGATCATCGCCAGGCTGTGCTCGGCCACGGTGTTGGCGGCATAGCCCGGTACGCTCGATACTTTGATGCCGTTGGCTTCGCAATAATCGACATCCACGATGTCACGGCCGGTCAGGGCCAGCGAGATCATCTTCAGCCTGGGCAACTGGCGCAAGTGCTCTTCGCGCAGCGGCACGCTGCAGGTCAGCGCCACGGTCGCGTCTTTGAGGTGCTCCGACACCTGGTCGGGGTGGGTGTAGGCGTACTGCTGCCAGCTGTGATCGCAGTCGGGGCGCTTGAGGCGGGTGGAAGGCGCCAGGCCTTCGTCGTCAAGGAAGACGATATGTTCGCTCACGGTCTTGTCCTTATTTTTTCTGCGCGGGCACGTAACCGGCGGGCGCCATGCCCACAAGCTGGCGGGTGATGAAGCCGGCGTCCTGGTCGTGGTCTTCCAGCGACTCCTTGCGCACCAGCGCATCGCGTACCAGGTGCGCACCAATGAAGCGCAACGGCTCTGGCGGCAGCAGCTTCATCTTCTGGTTGACCAGGCCACAGTTGGCCCACTCGTCGTTGGCATGGGTGGCCAACGACTTGATGATGCGGCTGGCAAACACAGTGGTGGCCACGCCGTTGCCGGAAAAACCGATGCCGTAGCTGACGGTCTGGTGATGGTCGAGGTAGCCGAAGTTGGGCAGGCCCTTCATGGCCCGGTCAATCGGCCCGGTCCAACTGCTGACCACCGGTACATCCTGCAACTGCGGGTACAGGCGGCGCAGTTCGGCAGCGACCTTGTCGGCGGCCGGCGAGGGTTTTTCATACAGGTCGCCAATGCGCCCGGCATAGGCGAACTGGCCCAGCGGCTTGCCGAACACCACGCGCCCGTCAGGGGTGTTGCGCCAGTAATTGAGCACGGTGCGCGAGTCGGTCATGCATTCGCCGCCGCTGAAACCGATGGCGTCGAGCTTGGCCTTGACCGGCGCGGTGGCGACCATGTCGCTGGACATGATCGCGATCATCCGACGCAGCTCGGGGAATTGCGCGCCCCAGGCGTTGAGCGCCAGCACCACGTGGTTGGCCTTTACATGGCCTTTGGCGGTGTGCACCACAGGGTGCTTGCCGCGCTGCAGGTGAGTGAACGGCGATTTCTCGAAAATCTGCACGCCCAGTTTCAGTGCCACGCGGCGCAGGCCGCGGGCCAGCATGGCGGGCTGCACAGTGGCCGCGTTGGGGTCGAAGATACCACCCAGCACCAGTGGCGAGCCGACGCGCCCGCGAATGGTCTGGCGGTCCAGTTCCTGGAACGGGTTTACGTCGAGTTTCTGCAGGCCGTCGGTGAGCACGCGCCAGGAGTTCATCTGCCGCTGGTTGGTGGCCGTCCACAGCCAGCCGTCCTTGCGGTACTGGGCGTCGATGCCGTGCTCCTGGCAGAAGCTGCCGATCTCGTCGATGGCCGACTCGGCGGCTTCGCAGATGCGCCGCGCTTCGACATCACCGCAGATGTTGCGCACCGACAGGTACTTGCCCCACCAGTTGGTGGCCACGCCACCGTTGCGCCCGCTGGCACCCGAGCCGCAGCGGTCGCGCTCGACGATGACGATGGTTTTTTCCGGGTGCGCCTGTTTCAGGCGGATGGCCGACCACAGGCCAAGGAAGCCACCGCCGACGATGCACACGTCGGCTTGAATCGAGTCCTGCAGGGCAGGGGCCAGGTCGTTGTCCAGGTCAAGCGCCTGGGCATACCAGAATCCACGGTACATGAGGGGTGCCTCTGAGCATGTTTGTCTTGTGCCTGCATGATGCTCAGCCGGGCGAGTGCGCTGATATTACAGCCATGACAATTGATAGAACGGCGCCGCCTTTTGTCACGCATTTCCTATTTGTGGGGATGCATATGATATGACGGACGCAGGGCGCGCTTTAGAATGGCGCCATTATGGAGGTCACGAGGCCAGCGTTCATGTTTGCCGAACAACAAGAAGAACCGGTAAAAGCCCCCGTCATCACTGCGCAGGTCAAGCCAGAACTGCGGGTAGGCTTCGTGCTGATGAACCACTTCACCCTGGTGCCGGTGGCGGGCTTGGTGGACTCGCTGCGCTTTGCTGCGGACAAGTCATTCCGCAGCCAGCAGGTGTTCTGCCAGTGGGACTGGATGACGCTGGACGACCAGCCGATCACCGCCAGTTGCGGCATGCCCATTTCGCCGACCAAGCCGCTTAACCTGTTTGCCCAGTACGACTATGTGGTGCTGGCCGGTGGCCTGCTGGACGAAACCCGCAACCCGCCGGCCTGGCTGCTGGATGCGCTGCGTGAGGTGCATGCGGCGAATATCCCGATCATCGCCTTGTGCTCGGGGTCGTTCGTGCTTGGCAAAGCCGGGCTGCTCGATGGCCGGCGCTGTGCGCTGCATTTCACCTTGCGTGACGAGTTCAAGGAGCGTTTTCCACTGGCCACGGCGGTGATCGACAAGAGCTACGTGGACGACCGCGGCATCATTACCTGCCCGGGCGGCACGGCCATTGACCTGGCGGCCAACCTGATCCGCCGGCATTGCGGCGCAGTGCGGGCGCAGAAGGGGCTGGAATACCTGCTGGTGGATGAGCGCGCCGAAGAGCAGGACAAGACGGCCAGCGAATGCGTGTACCAGAACGACCGCGTGCAGCGGGCGATCAGCTTCATGCGCGCCAACCTGGATGCCTCGATGACGCTCAAGGCCGTGGCTGAAGCGGTGGGCACCCACCCCCGGCAGTTGCACCGTGAATTTGTGGCTAATACTCAGGAGCCGCCGGCCAACTACTGGCGCAAGTTGCGCCTGGACCATGCCCGGCGGTTGCTGGTGAACACCAGCCAGAACATCACCACCATTGCGTTGGCGTGCGGGTTTTCCGATGCGTCGCACTTTATCTTGTGGTTTCGCAAGCAGTACGGTGAGACGCCGTATAGCTTCCGCAAGCGCAGGCATGAAGTGGAGCGGTTTGACTGGCATGGCGACAAGGTAGGGCTGGACCCGGAGCTCTAGCAGACTGCACTAATTCTCGCTGTGGATCGCGGACACTGTGGGAGCGGGTTCACCCGCGAACACCGGCGAAGCCGGTGCCATCCATCGCGCTGGATTCTTCGCGGGTGAACCCGCTCCCACAGTGATCGCGCCAGCTTTCAGATCTTGAGCAAAAAAGTTGCCTCCGCAAAGGGAGCGCGCGATGGGGAGTTAGAGCTGGCAGAAGGCCTGGATCTCGATGCGGTACTCAGGGGCAGCCAGGGCGGCACCTACACAGGCCCGCACCGGTGGCTGATCTCCCACCCAGGCGTCATACACCTCATTCATCGCCGCAAACTCACCCATATCCGCTAGCCAGATCTGCATGCGGGTGAGGTTGCCCTTGCCCGCACCGATCTGCGCCAGCCACTGCTCCAGCTGCGTCAGCACGCAGCGGGTTTGCGCAGCGATGTCGCCTGGCTGCAGGGCCACAATGCCGGCGGTTTCGATACGGCCATCCACCAGCACCATCTGGCTGGCCCGTTTGCCAGGGTTGATACGTTCGATCATCGGCTCGTTCCTTAGAACAGTACGTAAGTCTTGCGCAGGGTTTCGCGAATGTCCCAGACACCCTCGCAGTTCTCCGGGAACAGCACTGCGTCGCCGGCGCGCAGCTCTACCGGCTCGCCACCGTCGGGGGTGAAGGTGCACCAGCCGCTGACAATGTGGCTGAACTCACGGTTTTTCAGGTGCCGGCGGAACACACCCGGGCTGCTTTCCCATACGCCGATGCTGGCGCCGACGGCTTCGTCGGTCTGGTTCTGGGCGGTGGCTGCCTGGGCGACGGGTTCACCGATCGGCAGGCGGGCCGGGGCAGGGGCACCCAGCGACGCGAGAGGGGCATTGCGCACGACAGTCAGTACTTGGTTCACGAAAAGGCTCCTTCAGGCTTTACGAACAGCGGGTTTGGCAGCGGTAGAGGTGCGGGTGGGGTTACCAAGCGCCGCGGCTTGCTGCAGGTCGAGCTTGCTGGTCTCGGGGGCGAGCCACCACGAAATCAGGGCGCCGAACAGCGAGATCAGGGCGGCAGCGAACATGGTGTTGGCAATGCCGTAGGAGGCCAGGGATATCGGCACCAGGTACGTGCCCACGGCCGCGCCGATGCGTGACAACGAAGTGGCCAGGCCCACCGCCGACGCACGGATTTCGGTCGGGAACAACTCGTTGGGGTAGACGTATTCAAGCACCTGGGCGCCGCCGATCAGTACGGCATAGGCCCCGAACAGCACCAGTACGGTCGTTGGCGAGGCATCCGGGAACACCCCCAGCAGCACCAGCGACATACCCGACCAGAGGAAGCTGTGGATCAGCATGTTGCGCCGGCCCAGGCGGTTGATCAGTTTGGTGGCCACCAGGCAGCCCAGGGTGAACAGCAAGGTGATGGCGATGGAGCCAAAGGCCGCCCAGTCGCCTGTCAGTTGCAGTGCCTGCAGCACTTTGGGGGCGAACGAGTAGATGGCGAACAGCGGCACGATCGCGCAGGTCCAGAACAGGGTGACAAAGGCCATGCGCTTGCCGTAACCGGAGTGGAACAGCGACCACACCGACACCGGTTTGTCGCTGGTCTGCTCTGGCAGGTCGGCAATGGAGTAGTCTGGCCCGTAGACTTTCTTGATCACGGCGTCGGCTTCGGCGGTTCGGCCTTTGCTTAGCAGCCAGCGTGGCGATTCCGGTGTGCCACTGCGGGCAATCAGGAACAGCGCACCCGGTATCAGGGCGCTGGCCAATACATAGCGCCAACCGTCTTCACCGCCCACACGCAGCAGCAGTTCGCCGACCATGTAGGCCACGGCGGCACCGGCAAACCACATCAGCACCATGGCCGCCAGCAACGGCCCACGTTGCTTGCGTGGCAGGAACTCGGCCAGCAACGACGTGGCGATCGGGTAGTCGGCACCGACCGCGATACCGATCAGCAACCGCCAGGCGAACAGGGCCCAGGCCGACTCGACCCAGAACTGCGCCACTGAAAAACCGACGATGGCGACCAGGTCGATCAGGTACAGGACCTTGCGCCCGTACTTGTCAGTGAACCAGCCACCGAGAAAACCACCCAGGAAGACACCAATCAATGCTGACGCGGCGATCAGCCCTTCCCACAGGGCCGACAGCTGCAAGGCATTGGTAATTTGCAGCATGGCGACGCCGATGATGCTCAGCACGTAGCCATCGAGAAAAGGCCCGCCAGCGGAATAGACCGTCAGTTTGCGGTGGAACCCGTTGAGCGGCGCATCTTCTACGGAGCGTTTGGAAACGGACATACGGCTTACCTCTTGTTGTTATGTGGTGCACTAACGTGGCGGCACTATGGCACCGGCCTGCGCGGACGCCCTATAACGGCTCGGACGAGTCATGGGATGGGATGACCGGGTGTGCCGAGGACTGGCGGATACCACTGGCCTACCGGCACCAGGCGGAATTGAGGCATTTCGAGGAGGATACGGCACGCGTCTGTCGGCAGCTGTAGTGGGGGAGCTAAGTCATGGGCTGTTATTTTTGCCAGTAGATCTTGTAATTGATCGAGATCATCCTCCAGCTCAGAGGACTAGCGAAGTGAGGTGAGCCGTGAGCGATGTGACACCGTTACGAACCCAGGCATATGACCCTTATGGTTTTTCTCCATTGGGCTTGGAACAGGGGGCGCTCGGTTTTAACGGGTGGTCCAAGCAGTCCATTGCTGGGCTGTATTTGCTAGGTAATGGATACAGAGCATACAACCCGGCCCTCAGGCGCTTTCTATCACCAGACAGTTGGAGCCCATTTGGCCGAGGTGACATCAATAGTTATGTTTACTGCAAGTGCGATCCTGTCAATTTTCAAGATGACTCTGGACATATGCCTGGCAGGGCGCGGGGGCGGCCGGTTGCTCGAAACACTCACAGGCGTCTCAATTCTACAGGCTCATCTTCGTCGGACAGCACGTCAAGATCCAGGTCACCCATTAATCTAGGTCATTACTCGACACATCCTATAGTGAGACAAAGAGGGGGCAGTCCCGTGAATAATGCGGGCCAGTCCCCGTCACCTAATCGGCCCTCGTCTTCGTCTGCAGTGATAGATATGACCCCCCCGGAGGCTTTGCAGCGAGTTGCTGTGGATATTGGGAGCTTGAGTGATTTTACTGACGTTTTTTCCAGAGAGTCGCTCGACGGTGCTGGAGGTAATTTAAGTATGCAGCGTCCTGAAAGCGCCCATTTAAATAGTATGATTAACGCCGGTTTGGGATTGGATGAGGAGCTGTTTCTAAGGAATACTGATATTCGTACGACTGCAGGTATACAAGGGGGGGAAAGCTTGTCGAGTCAAACCCTTGAAAGTATTAATCGAGAGCGTATGGACCAAATCAAAAGAAAAACGGGCTCGCAATAATTAAAAATCTATCAAGGCGAACCATGCAGTTATCGTTCACGACAGTAGTGGGCAGTTTATCCCTCTGCCTGCCCCGAGCGTGTCAACAACCCGTCCAGCACCACTTCGCATGCCGCACCCCAGGTAGCGCTTACCGGCTGATGCATCAGCACCGCCAAACCATCAGCGGTGAAAGTGCCCGGCGTGGCAATGGCCTGGCCCAAGGCCTTCAGCGTGTACGCCGGCTGCTGCCCGGCACTGGCCACGCAGTCTTGCAGGTTACCCAGCACCAGCGCACGTGCTTCGGCTGCGGGCAGGCCTTTGTCCATCAGCCACTGTTGCAGGTCGTGCAGCAGGAAGTAGAACCAGCCATTCATACACGCCGCCACGGTGGCCAGTTCGAATTCTGGCTCGCCGTGCAGCACCACCAGTTTGCCCAGTGGCCCCAGGTACTGGGTGGTGAGCGCATCGGGTGGGCAAACCACTACCGTGGACTGGTTGTACTGCGCCGCATACGACAGCATCGCACGCACACAGAGGGCGCCAGGGAACGCAGTGGACAGCTGTGCAAGGTTGACCCCGGCGGCGAGCGAAACCAGGCGCTGGCCGGGGCGCAGGTGTAGCTCATCTGCCAGTTCGGCGAGCGAATGCGGGCGCACGCCAAGGATCACCAGATCTGCCTGGTCGACCACTGCCTGGTTGCTCGGCAACACCTGGCAACCATGCTCCTGGGCCAGCAGGGCTGCCCGTTGCGCATTGCGGGGTGACAGCAGGATGGGGCCCTCGAAACCGCTGCGACGCAGGCCGATGACCACTTTTTCGGTGAGTTCGCCCACCCCGAGAATGCCAAGGCTATGCATGGTGCCTCCTTGTCAGCTTTCCAGGCCGGCACGGCGCTGGCCCCAGTGCAGGTTGAGGTTGACGCCCGCGCTCAGCAGCGGCTCCGGCGGGTTGCGGTTGGGGCCTGCGGAGCCCAGCAGGAAGTCGATCAGCTCGTCGTGTTCGCCGCTCAGCCAGTCAGCCAGCAGGGTGCCGGTAGCGGTGCCACGGGTGATGCCAAGGCCGTTGCAGCACAGCGCCGCGTGCACGTTGGGTGCGAGGGTGCCGAAGTGCGACAGGTGGTTGCGCGACAGGCACATCGAGCCACCCCAGGTGTATTCGAACGCCATGCCCGACAGCATCGGGAAGCGCCGCTCGAACGAATCGCGATGCTGGCGCCCGGCACGGGCGATGTGGCGTGGGTTGGCGCGGCCGTCGGCATTGAAGCTGAAGCTGTTGCGCACCAGCAGGCGCTGGTCCGGGGTGCGCCGCAGGGTGCTGCCGAACGGGTCTGCCGGGATGATGCCCCAGGTGTTCTTGCCGCCCAGGCGGGCTTGTTCGTCCTCGGTCAGCGGGCGGGTCATGCTGGCGTAAGTGAAAATCGGCAGCAGGCGGCCAGGCAGGAAGCCGAAGTACGAGGCGAAGGCATTGTTGGTCAGCAACAGCTGGTCAGCGACGACCTCACCATTGGCGTGCTTGAGGGTGATGCGCCGGCCCTGCTCGATGTGGGTGATGGTGGTGCGTTCGTACAGGGTCACGTTGCCCGGCAGGCTGTCGGCCAGGCCTTTGGCCAGGGCCGCCGGTTGCAGCAACTGGGTGCCCGGGGTGTACAGCGCCTTGCGGTAGAAGGTGGTGCCGAAGTGCTCGGGCAGGTCGCGGGCATCGATCATCTGGTAAGGCTGGCCGAGTTTTTCCAGGCCGCTGCGGTAGGCTTCGAGCACCGCCAGGCCTTTGTCTTCGACGGCCGCCTGGTACTTGCCGTCCGGGCGGATCTGGCAGTCGATGCCGTGCTGGTTGATCAATTCGCGCAAGATCGCCTGCGCGCGCAGGTTGAGTTTGAGGTTCATCCGCGCCGTGGGCAGGTCGCCGATGTAGTCGGCGGCGCCAATGTCGTGGGGCAGGTCGATGGCAAACCCGGAGTTGCGCCCCGAGGCGCCGAAGCCGACTTCCTGGGCGTCGACCAGGATCACTTCGTCGTCAGGGTGATGCAAGGCCAGTTGCCGCGCGGCGGCCAGGCCGGTGAAGCCCGCGCCAAGCACCACCCAGCGCGCCTCGCTCCGCCCCTGGTGCGCGGCGCGTGGCTGGCGCGGCGGGCTGAGGTGGAACCAGCCGCAACCGTTGTCGTCCGCGGGGGTAGAGGTGTTTCTGTACATGGTTTTTATCCGTGTTGTTTTCTCCACTATGGCATTGGCGGTTGGGCGGGGACTATGACGGGAGGGACGGGGAATGGGATGTTTTGGCTGAGGGCATTGACCGTTCCGGGCCGGGCGTGATCTGCTCGGGATACATGATCATTCAAAGGAAATTGAAGGTCCCACCATGCCCGACTACAAGCTGCATTGCTTCGCCGAATCCGGCAACGCCTACAAGGCTGCGCTGATGCTTGAACTCACGGGCCAGGACTGGCAGCCGGTGTTCGTCGACTTCTTTCATGGCCAGACCCGGGAGCAAACCTGGCGTGACGAGGTGAACGAGCAGGGAGAGGTGCCGGTGCTGGAGCACGCGGGCAAGACCTTCACCCAGTCTGCGCTGATCCTGGAATACCTTGCCGAACAGACCGGCCAGTTCGGCCCGCGTGACGATGACGAAAAGCGCGAGATCTGGCGCTGGATGCTGTTCGACAACCACAAGTTCACCAGCTATTACGCCGCGTTGCGCTTCCTGTTCTGCCTGAAGAACACCGGCGAAACGGACGTGACCCGGTTCCTGCGCGAGCGTGCCACGGCGGCTTACCGCATTGTCGACGCGCACCTGGCGAAGACGCCGTTCATGGTCGGCGGCCGGCTGACCATCGCCGACCTGTCGTTGGCAGGGTACGTGTTCATGCCGGAGGACACTGGCATTGCGTTGGCAGACTTCACCCATATAGAGGCGTGGAAGGCGCGGATCCAGGGGCTGCCAGGGTGGAAGCACCCGTATGAGCTGATGCCGCGCACGGCATCCTGACCCATTCGCGGGCACGCCCGCTCCCACAGGTACTGCATAGGCTTCAAGCTTGCGCTGTCCCTGTGGGAGCGGCTTTAGCCGCGAAAGGGCCGGCTCAGGCATTACAAGCCTCAGATCGACAACCGCACCACCCGGTTATCCAGCACCTGCTGCTCCTGCCCGCGCCGCTTGTTCACCACCAGCTCGCCAATCGCAATCAGCCGCGTGCGCTTGATGTTGCGTGACAACCCCAGCAACTGCGCGGTATGCACCTGGTTGTAATGGCAGAACCGATAGGCCGAGCGCAGCAGGGCGTTTTCCACTTTCTCGTACAGGTCGCCCGACTGCTCCTCGTACAACCGGCTGAACGCCCGCTGCAGCAAATCCTCCACCCCATTGCTTGTCGGCTCCTCTTCTTGCCGCTCGATGCGCAGGTTGGACAAACGCAGGTCCTGTGTCTGTATCGTACCTTCGCCACAGGTCAGCAAGCTGTGGTGAATCACGTTTTCCAGCTCGCGGATATTGCCCGGCCAACTGTATTCCACCAGCTTGGCCTGGGCTTTGGGGCTCAGTTCCACCGGCCCGTAGCCCAGCCGGTCGCTGTAACTGCGGATGAAGTGCCGGGCCAGCGGCAGGATGTCACCCGGGCGGTCGCGCAACGGGTGCAACTGCAAGGTCACCACGTTCAGCCGGTAGTACAGGTCCTCACGGAAATGCCCGGCGTTGATGGCCTTTTCCAGCTGCACGTTGGTCGCGGCCAATACCCGAACGTTGATCGGGATGCTCTTGCGCGACCCGAGCCGCACCACCTCGCGCTCCTGCAGCACGCGCAGCAGCTTGACCTGGATCGGCAGCGGCAGGTCGCCGATCTCGTCGAGGAACAGCGTGCCGCCGTTGGCCTCCTCGAACCAGCCGGCCTTGGCCGACAGGGCGCCGGTGAAGGCACCTTTTTCATGGCCGAACAGTTCGGCTTCCACCAGCGATTCAGAGAACGCGCCACAGTTGACCGCAACGAACGGCCCGTTGCGCCGGCCGCTGAGGTTGTGGATGTGCCGTGCGACCAGCTCCTTGCCCGTGCCGGTTTCGCCGATGATCAGGACGCTGGCCTCGCTGGGGGCGACCTGTTGCAAGTGGGCGAGCAGCGCCTGCGACCTGGGGTCTTCGAAGACCTGTGCGGTCGCCCTGATCGAGGTAGCCAGTGTCGGTGACGGGGGGAGGGTCAGCAGTTGCATGGGCAGTCCTCAGGAGTAGAAGGATGGGGCAGGGCGTTTGTCGTTGAGGGCCCACTCGCCGAGTTCGTGAATGCGGTAGTCCACCGGGTCGTGCAGGGTTTGCGTGCGCAGGTTGCGCCAGTGCCGGTCGAAGCGCAGCGAGGCATGGGTGGCACGGGCACCGGTGACTTCGAACAGGCGGTTGCAGATGTCCAGGCCGTGGCGGCTGGCGGCGACCTTGGCGGTGCCGATGGCCAGCGCCAGGTCGCCGCGCTCCTCGGCGGTGAGCGCGTGTTCCTTGGCCCAGGCGGCGTCCAGTTGGCGCGCGGCCCGTTCGATCAGCAGGCGCACGCTTTCCAGGCCGACCCAGAACTCGCCGTAATGGCGCAGCACGTAAGGGTCTTCGGCACTGCTGGTGGCGCTGGAGCGGAACCACGGCCGGCTTTCCTTCAGCGTGTACTGGCGGGCTTCGTCGAAGGCGCCCTCGGCAATGCCGAGGAACAGGTTGGCGAAGTGCAGTTGGGCAATCAGCGGCCGCAGGGCAGCAAACGGCGTGCTCAGGGGGCCTGGGTCGAGCAGCAGTTCATTGTGCTCGACCCGCACCCGTTCGAACGTGGCGCTGCCGCTGTCAGTCTGGCGCTGGCCGATGTTGCTCCAGTCGCTGTGCAGGCTGATGCCGGTGCGGCCGCTGGGTATGGCGGCGATCAGCAGTTTGCCGCCGGCACGTTCGTCCACCGCCGAGGCGATGAGCATTTCCGAGTCGCCGGCGCCGGAGCAGAAGCTTTTCTTGCCAGAAAACTCGCACCAGCCGTCGAAGTGCTTGACCACCGTGCGCGTGTCCAGCGGGTTCAGGGCATTACCCCAAAACCACTGTTTGCGGGCGGTCTGTTCAAACCACGGCTGCCACTGGTCCGGGCGTGAGAACAGGCGCACGGTCGCCAGCATCAGGTGGTGAAAGCCGAATACATGGGCGATGGAGCTGTCGACCCGGGCGAACTCGCGCACCACCGCGAAGGTGTCGTGCCAGTTGGCGCCCTGGCCGCCGAAGGCCTGCGGGATTGCCAGCGACAGCAGGCCGCTGCCACGCAGGGCATCGCGCTCGGCTTTTGGCGTGCCGCCGCGCTCGTCGCGCTCGACGGCGGTCTGGGCAAACTGCCCGGCCAGTTCTCGGGCGATGGCCAGGGCCGGGCGCAGGGGGGCATTTACCGGTGCATTCATGGCCGCTCCTCAGGCGCTTTTACGCAATGCGTGGTGGGCGCCGAACAGCGGTACGGCTCGTTCGGCGGCCAGGCGGATACGGGCGGCGAGGGCATCGCTGGAAACCCGGTAGTCGGCCAGTTCCGCCTGGCTGGCGAACACGCCGATGGGCAGGGTCAGGGCCTGCAGGAAGCTGAACAGCGGACGCAGTTGGTGGTCGAGCACCAGTGCATGGCGTTCACTGCCACCGGTGGCGGCAAGCAGTACCGGGGTGTCGACCAGGGCGTCTTGGCCGATCAGGTCGAACAGGTGCTTGAAGTGGCCGGTGAAGCTGCCGCGGTACACGGGGGTGGTCACCACCAGCAGGTCGGCCTTTTCCACCAGGCGCAGCTGCTGTTCGACGGTTTCGGGCAGTTCGCTACGCCACAGAGCACTGCCGAGCGGGCGGGCAATGTCGCCCAGTTCGATCAGGTGCGGCTTGATGTGCAGGTGCTCGCCCAGTTCGGCGACGATCGCCTCGGTCAGGGCCAGGGTGCGCGAAGGGCGGGAAGTACCGCCGGACAGGGCTACGACGTTCAGTGGGGTGCTCATGGGCAGGTCTCCGGTTCTGGTTGAGCGGGACTTTGCTTGAGCAATCGTCGTGCCGAATTAAAAAATACATATAAATCAACAAGTTAACAGCCTAAAAGAGCGTGCTGCTGTTGCCGGACGGGCGTTTCGTGTTGATCGGGTGTTGCGCTGCCAACAGTTGGCCAAGTGTTGGCGGCTGTGCAGTGGGGAAAGTTATAGAGGATTATTCTCTAGTAAAAAAAGAATAAGAATTTCTATTGTTATTCCATTTTATTGCGGTACGGCTGTTTTGCCAGTACCGACGATGCCCTGCACGAAGGTCACCAGTTGCTCCCTGGCCGTCATTACCTTCCCCCATTGCGCCTGCCCGCACAGCAAGCCCATCACTGCATGGGCAATCGACCGCGCGCGCGGTGTCGTCAGGCCGCACTCGGCGGCGACGATGTCGCTGAGTAGCGCGATGTATTCAGCTTTCAACTGATCAACTTGCAACAGTTGGTCCTCGTTCAGGTTCATGGCCTCCCGCATCAGCAACACCAGCTTGTCCGGGTTGGCCTGGCTGTAAGTCACAAAGGCCTGCACAAAACAGGGCAAACGTTCACTGGTCGCTCGGGCGCCTTTGAGGCATTGTCGGGTTTCGTACAGCAGGTCGGTCAGGCTCGACTCGATCAGCTCGAACAGCAGGCCCTGTTTGCTCTCGATATGGTGATACAGCGAGCCGGCGCGCAGGCCCAGGTGGCTGGCCAGGTCACGCAGGCCGATGGCTTGGTAGCCATGGCTGGCAAACAGCGCGGTAGCCGCGTCCAGCAAGCGGTCCCGGGCGTGTGGGGTGGGTACGGGCGAAAGGCTGGAAGCGGGCATGGCAGCACCTGTCGGCGAATTGATGTTTGACCAAATGTAAGACAACAGGCATCTTACGTAAAGACTCAATCGCGGAGGTGTTTTGTGGATAATCAAACGGTGGTGATCGTAGGTGGTGCCTCGGGTCTGGGCCTGGAAACAGCCCGGCTGATGGTCAAGCGTGGGGCTGGCAAAATCGGCCTGATCGACCGCAACGAGCAATTGTTGGTACAAGCTGCAGAAGAGCTGCGCGGGCAGGGCGTGGAGGTGGCAATCGCAGTCGGTGACATTGCCCGCAAGGACACCGCCCACGCAGCCTTTGTCCAGATCGTCGAAGGTCTGGGGCGGGTGCATTGCCTGGTCAACAGCGCGGCCATCTACCCGCGCCAGGACATCTTCGAGATCACCGACGAAGAGTGGGACCTGGAAAACGCCGTCAACATCAAGGGCACCTACCACATGATGGTCGCGGCGGTGCGCCACATGCAGCAGTACGTGGCAGCCCCGGCGGTGACCGGGCGCATCGTCAACGTCACCTCGGTTGATGCCTTCAAGGCCCACCCGCAAAACGCCCACTATGCGGCGACCAAGGCTGCGGTGGTAAGCCTGACCAAATCGTTCGCCCAGGCCTGTGCCAAGGACCAGATCCTGGTCAACTCGGTGGCGCCGGCCGGTTTTGCCACCGAGCGCGCCAAGCAGTTGGGCTTCCTTGGCGAACTGGCCGCCGCCAACCCGCTGGGCCGCGCGGCGGAGCCGGCAGAAATCGCCGAGTGGATCGTGATGATGGGCAGTAGCCGCAACAGCTATGCCACGGGTGAAAACGTGATTGTCAGCGGGGGTTACATCTATGCCTGAAGTCGCATTCCCCGAGGGCTACCAGCGCGCGCTGGTCACCGGGGCTACCAGCGGTATCGGCAAGGCCATCGTGCTGGCGCTGCGTGACGCCGGCCTGCAGGTGATTGCCGTGGGGCGCAGCCCGCAGGCGCTGGCGGAGCTTGCTGGCGAGCCAGGTGTGACAACCTTGCAGGCGGATGTGCGCGACTACCGGTCGCTGGCTGCCGCGCTGGAAGGGCAGGCGGTGGATGTGCTGGTCAACAATGCGGGCATTCTGTCTACCCGTGCGGCGTTCCAGGACATCGACGAAGCCGAAATCGACAATATGCTCGACATCAACCTCAAGGCGCCGCTGCACCTGGCGCGCCAGGTGTTGCCGGGCATGGTCGGGCGGGGCAGGGGGCATCTGTTTTTCATCGGTTCCAGTGCTGGCCGCGCGCCGCACCCTGGTGCGGCGGTGTACGGGGCGTCCAAGGCCGGCGTCAGCCTGTTCTGCGATGCCTTGCGCTGTGACCTGCTGGGCAGCGGGGTGCGGGTGACCGAAATTGCCCCAGGCAGGGTGCAGACCCAGCTGTACAAGGCAGCGATGGGCATGCAGGCAGCGGGTAGCGAGCTGTATGACGGCTACGAGTCGATCCAGCCGGAAGACATCGCACAGCTGCTGCTGGCGGCGCTGAAGATGCCCCGGCAGGTGGATGTGTCGCGGCTGGAAGTGTTCCCCACGGCGCAGGCGGTGGGTGGCGGGCGGATGGTCAAGACTGGGGGTTGATCTAGCAGTTGTGTGGCCTGTGCCGGTCTCTTCGCGGCGGTTCGACGCCTCAATGAACCGCTCCCGCAGAAGCCGGCATAGGAAGGCAAGAATCGAGTAAAGAGATGCTTGACCACCTGTAAGACAACATATAACTTACATGAAGACCGTTTCAGCCGGTCGAGACAACTACAAAGCACTGCAGGGGATATGACGATGACTGCGACATCATGCCGGGTCGGCGTGGACATAGGCGGGACCTTCACAGATATCGCGCTGGACGTGAGCGGCGTGCTGCATTCGACCAAGATCCTGACCGACTATGAGCTGCCCGAACGGGCCATCCTCACCGGCGTGCGCCAGGTGGTGGAGCAGGCAGGCCTGGCGCTGTCGGACATTGATCAGTTGATCCACGGTACCACCCTGGCCACCAACGCCCTGATCGAGCGCCGTGGCGCACGCACAGCGTTCATCACCACCGAAGGCTTGCGCGACACCTTGGAAATGCGCACCGAGAACCGCTTCGAGCAGTACGACATCAACATCGTCCTGCCGCCGCCGCTGATCGACCGCGAACACCGCTACACCCTGCGTGAACGCCTGAATGTCAAAGGCCAAGTGCTGATTGCCCCAGCGCAGTCTGAAATCGATGCCCTGGTCGAGCGCATCGCCGAAGGCAACTACCAGAGCGTCGCCATCGGCTTCATTCACAGCTACGTCAACGGCGCCCACGAGCGCCAGCTGCGCGATGCCCTGCAGGCGCGCCTGCCGCAGCTGTCGATTTCCATCTCCAGTGAAGTCTCGCCGCAGATGCGCGAGTTCGAGCGCTTCAATACCGTGTGCGCCAATGCCTACGTCAAGCCGCTGATCAAATCCTACCTGGACCGCCTGGTGGTTACCCTCAAGCAAGAGGGCGCCGATTGCCCGGTGTTCATGATTCACTCCGGCGGCGGCATCATCTCGGTGCAGAGCGCAGCCGAGTTCCCGGTGCGCCTGGTGGAGTCCGGCCCGGCCGGTGGTGCTATCTTTGCTGCCGACATCGCCCGCCGTTACCAGCTGGAGAACGTGCTGTCGTTCGACATGGGCGGCACCACCGCAAAAATCTGCCTGATCGAAGACCAGGTGCCGAAAACCGCGAAAACCTTCGAAGTTGCACGTACCTACCGCTTCAAGAAGGGCAGCGGCATGCCGATTTCCATCCCGGTGGTGGAAATGGTCGAAATCGGCGCGGGTGGCGGTTCCATCGCCAGCATCGACAGCATGCGCCAGATTCGCGTGGGCCCGCACAGCGCGGCTTCCGAGCCTGGCCCGGCCTGCTATGGCCGTGGCGGCCTGGAACCGACCATCACCGACGCCAACCTGCTGCTTGGTCGCCTGGATGCCGACAACTTCGCCGGTGGCGCGCTACGCCTGTCCCGAGACAACGCCGCCAACGCCATGGCCCGGGTGATCGGCCAGCCGCTGGGCATGCAGGCCGACACAGCAGCGTTCGGCGTGTGCGAAGTGGTCGACGAGAATATGGCCAACGCGGGCCGTGTGCACGCGGTGGAAAGCGGCAAAGACATCGCCGACTACACCATGATCACCTTTGGTGGTGGAGGCCCGCTACACGCTGCGCGGCTGTGCGAAAAAATGGGCGTGGCGCGTTTCATCGTCCCGGCCGGTGCCGGGGTGGGCTCGGCCATTGGCTTCCTGCGTGCGCCGTTCGGCTATGAGGCCGTACGCAGCGCCTTCGTGCGCCTGTCCGAGTTCGAGGCCGCGCAAGTCAACGGCCTGATCGACGAGATGAAAGCCGAGTCGCTGGGCTTCCTGCGCCAGGGCATGCCGGAAGGCGAGCCGGAAATGGATTGCACCGCATTCATGCGCTATGTCGGCCAGGGCTGGGAAATCCCCGTTGCGCTGCCTTTCAAAGCCTTCAGCGCTGCCGACACGGTGGAGTTCAAGGCGCGATTCGAAGAAGCCTACACCCGCTTCTTCGGCCGCCCCATCGAAGGGCCGGACATCGAGATCGTCAGCTGGTCGGTCCGGGCCAGTTCGCCGCTGCCGCCGGTGGCACGCATCGAAGAAGTGGGCGCTGCCTACCGCGCCCACGAAGTCACGCGGCGCCAGGTGTTCGACGTGGCCGCTGGCGGTTTCGTCGAAGCCGGCATCTACCCACGCGAAGAGCTGCAGGTCGGTGCCCGTATGGACGGCCCGGCGATCATCGTCGAGCGCGAAACTTCGACCTTCGTCACCTCCAACTTCACCGCCACGGTCCAGCCAGACGGCTGCCTGCTGGTCGTGCGCCGCTAACGCCTGATTCGGAATCCAGAACCATGAGCGATACTTTGATCGACATTCAAATGCAGGTGATGTGGAACCGCCTGGTCTCGGTGGTCGAAGAGCAGGCGCTGACCCTGATCCGCACCGCGTTTTCCACCAGCGTACGTGAAGCCGGCGACCTGTCTGCGGGGGTGTTCGACCGCGCCGGCAATATGCTGGCCCAGGCAGTCACCGGTACCCCGGGCCACGTCAATACCATGGCCGAGGCGGTGGTGCACTTCATCAACGACATCGGCGAAGATAACATCTTCGAAGGCGATGTGTACGTGACCAACGACCCGTGGAAGGGTACCGGCCACCTGCACGACATCACCATCGTTTCGCCGTCGTTCTACAAAGGCAGGCTGATCGGCTACTTCGCCAGTACCGCCCACGTGGTGGACATCGGTGGCCGCGGTTTTGGCCCCGATGCCCGCGAGGTGTACGAGGAAGGGCTGTTCATTCCGATCATGAAGCTGTTCGAGCGCGGCAAGGTCAACCGCGACCTGATCAACATCCTGCGCAACAACGTGCGCGAGAACGACCGCGTAGTCGGCGACTTCTATGCGCTGTCGGCGTGCAACGAGACCGGTCACAAACGCCTGCTGGACATGCTCGAAGAGTTCAAGCTGGATGACCTGGAACACATCGGTGGCTTCATCCTGGAGCACAGCCGCCGCGCTACCCTTGAATGCTTCAAGTCGTTGCCCCACGGTACCTACACCAACAGCATGACCCTGGATGGCTACGACGTGCCGGTGACCCTGGTGGTGACCCTCACTGTTGGCTCCGACGGCATCAAGAGCGATTTCACCGGCACTTCGGGCATGAGCCAGTTCGGCATCAACGTGCCGCTGGGCTACGCCAAGGCCTATGCCTGCTATGGCCTCAAATGCATCGTCGCGCCGGAAATCCCGAACAACACTGCATCGTTGGCGCCGTTCGAGGTCACTGCGCCGGAAGGCTGCATCCTCAACGCCAAGCACCCGGCGCCGGTGTCGGTGCGGCATGTGCTGGGCCATTTCGTGCCCGACCTGGTGCTCGGCGCACTGCACAAGTGCCTGCCCGGCAAAGTGCCGGCCGAGGGCGCCAGTGCCTTGTGGAACCTGCACCTGAGCGTGCGCCCGCTGGAAAGCAACCCGACTGGCCGGAATGCCGAGATGCTGATGTTCAACAGTGGCGGCATGGGTGCCCGTTCGGCGATGGATGGCCTCAGTGCCACGGCGTTCCCCAGCGGCGTGCACACCATGCCGGTGGAAGCCACCGAGCATGCTGGCCCGGTGGTGGTGTGGCGCAAGGAGCTGCGTGAAGGCTCTGGTGGCGCCGGCCAGTTGCGCGGCGGCCTGGGCCAGGAGATCGAAGTGTCGGCGGCCGAGGGTTACAGCTTCCGCTTCAGTGCCATGTTCGACCGTATCCAGTACCCGGCACGCGGCCTGGAGGGTGGCAAAGCGGGCGCCGAAGGTTTTGTCGGCCTGGACGATGGCAGCCTGCTGCGCGGCAAGGGCCAGCAGTTCGTGCCTGCCGAGCGTCGCCTGGTGCTGCGCCTGCCCGGTGGGGGTGGCTACGGTGACCCGCGCCAGCGCGACCCCAGACAGGTCGAACGCGATGTGCGTGCGGGCTACATCAGCGCCGAACAGGCACGCAACGACTACGGCTTCGACGCCGCCCAGGAGCGCTAGAAAATGGACGTGCAAAGCAGCCGCGTGCGTGCGGTAAAAAGCTCGCCAAGCATGGCGGTGTCGGTACTGGCCAAGCAGATGCTGGCCCAGGGCGAACCGGTCATCAACCTGGCCCTTGGCGAGCCAGACTACAACGTGCCGGCTCACGTGATCGAGGCCGCGTACCAGGCAATGCGCGCGGGCAACAACCACTACACCGGGCCCAATGGCCTTGAAGTGTTGCGCCAGGCCATCGTCGACAAGTTTGCCCGGGAAAACGATCTGGTCTATGGCCTGGACGAAATCTGCGTGGGCAATGGTGCCAAGCAACTGTTGTTCAATGCCTTCCTCGCTACGCTCGAGCCGGGTGACGAGATAATCACCCCGGCGCCGTACTGGGTGTCTTATACCGACATGGCCCTGCTCAATGGTGGCGTGCCAAAGGTCATCCCGTGCAGCGCGCAGCAGGGCTTCAAGCTCAAGCCCGAACAGCTGGAAGCTGCCATCACCCCACGCACCCGTTGGGTGATGCTCAACTCGCCGAACAACCCGAGCGGTGCGATTTTCACCCGGGAAGAGTTTGCTGCGTTGGGGAAGGTGCTGGAGCGGCACCCGAACGTGCTGATCATCTCTGACGAGATCTACGAGCACATCGTGCTGGGCGATCAGCCGTTCGTGTCCTTCGTCACGGCTTGCCCGCAGTTGCGTGAGCGCACCTTGCTGATCAACGGTGTGTCCAAGGCCTATGCCATGACCGGCTACCGGCTTGGCTACGCCGCCGGGCCAAAAGACCTGGTGGTGGCGATGAACAAGACCCAATCGCAGACCACCACCTGCCCGTCGAGCATTTCGCAGCTGGCGGCCGTGGCGGCGCTGAACGGGCCGCAGGACTTCGTGCGCGAAGCCAACCGCGAGTACCAGGCGCGTGGCGCGCTGGTGGTACAGGGGTTGGCGCAGATCCCGGGCCTGCAATTACAGATGCCACAGGGCGCGTTTTATGCCTTCCCTGAGGTCAGTGCCTTCATTGGCAAGCGCACCCCCGATGGCCAGGTCATTGGTAACGATGCCGACCTTTCGGCCTACCTGCTGCGGGTTGGCAAGGTCGCGACCGTGCCGGGTTCGGCGTTTGGCCTTGAGCCCTACATTCGTCTGTCGTTCGCCACTTCGCGGCAGGAACTGGAACAAGCCCTGGGGCAGCTGCGCGATGCGTTCGCGGCGCTGTCCTGACCCCACCAAGCATTCGAGGTAAGACATGAGCAAGCCTTTCAAACGACTGCTGATCACTGGCGCCGCCGGACGCCTTGGCAGCGTGCTGCGCAAGCACCTGGCCGCCTTCGCCGACGAGCTGCGCCTGACCGACATCGCCGAGATGGGCCACGCTGCGCCCCATGAACAGCTGGTGCGTTGCGACCTGGCCAATTTCAACGATGTGCTGCCGCTGACTGAAGGCGTCGACGCCATCGTGCATGCGGGTGGCGTACCCGTGGAGGACACCTTCGACAAGATCCTCAACGGCAACATCGTTGGCACCTACAACATCTACGAAGCGGCACGGCGCAATGGCGTCAAGCGTGTGGTGTACACCAGCTCCAACCACGCCATCGGTTTCTACGACCGCACCGAAACCATCGACGCAACCGCCGCGCACCGCCCCGACAGCCTGTATGGCGTCAGCAAGTGCTTCGCCGAGGACCTGGGCCGCTATTACTGGGACAAGTTCGCCATCGAGTCGGTCAACCTGCGCATCGGCTCGTCGTTCCCTGAGCCACTGGACCGGCGGATGCTCGCTACCTGGCTGTCGTTCGACGACTTCGCCCAGCTCACCGAGCGCTCGCTGCTGGCGCCGCGGGTCGGGCACATGATCATCTACGGCATGTCGGCCAACCGCGAAAGCCTGTGGGACAACCGCCTGGCTTCGTCCATCGGTTACGTGCCCAAGGACAGCGCCGACGACTACCGTGACAAGGTGCTGGCCGAGCACCCGCCACTGGATCCGAACGAACCGGCCGCGCGCTACCACGGGGGCAACTTCGCCGGCGCCGGGCACTTCGAAGACCCGAAATAATCGCCTCGTCTGCCACAGGGACAGCGCGGCCCATTGTGGGAGCGGGTTTACCCGCGAAGAGGCCGGTGCGGGCAAAAGAAGCCCGCGTGGCGAGTGTGAATCTTGTATATCACAACATCAGGAGAGAGCTAACTCCATGGCTTCCACCGCTAAACAACAGAATTACGATGTGGTGATCGTCGGTGGCGCGGTCAACGGCAGCGCCACCGCCTACTTCCTGGCCAACAACCCGGACTTCAACGGTTCGGTACTGGTCATCGAGCGTGACTGGACCTACAACAAGTCGGCCACCGCGCTATCGAGCAGCTCGATCCGCCAGCAGTTCTCCAACCCGATCAACATCGAAATTTCCAGATTCGGTGCCGAGTTCGTGCGCAGCTTCCCCGAAGTGATGGAGGTGGATGGCGATCGCCCGGACCTGGCCTTCCACGAGAACGGCTACCTGTTTCTGGGTGATGACAAAGGCTACGAAGTGCTGCGCCGCCTGCACGATACCCAGGTATCCCACGGCGCCGACGTGCACTTGCTCGACCCCGAGCAGCTGCAGCGCAAATTCCCCTGGGTGAACATCGACAGCCTCGCCGGTGCCAGCTACGGGCGTAGCGGCGAAGGCTGGTTCGACAGCCTGGGCATGCTCAACGGCTTCCGCCGCAAGGCGCGCTCGATGGGCATCGAGTACATCGAGAACGAAGTGGTGAGTGTCCAGCGTGAAGGCGACCGGATTACCGGCGTGCAACTGGCCAGCGGAGAGCGCATCGGCTGCGGCCTGCTGGTCAACTGTGCCGGTACCCGCGGTACCAAGGTGGCGCGCATGGCCGGCCTGGATATCCCGGTCGAGCCGCGCCGCCGCTCGCTGTTCGTGTTCGATTGCCGTACCCCGCTGGAAGGCACCGTCCCCCTGACCATCGACCCGACCGGGGTGTTCTTCCGCCCCGAAGGCAAGTTCTACCTGGGCGGTACCTACCCGAAAAACGACCCGGAAGTGGACTTCGAAGATTTCGACGTGCTGCACGAGGAGTTCGACGAAGAGGTGTGGCCGATCCTCGCTGAGCGGGTGCCGGCGTTCGAAGGCATCAAGGTGGTCAACTTCTGGGCCGGGCACTACGACTTCTGCGTGCTGGACCACAACGCCATCGTCGGCCCGCATAACGAGGTTAACAACTTCCTGTTCTGCAATGGCTTCAGCGGGCATGGGCTGCAGCAGGCACCGGCCATTGGTCGCGGGCTGTCCGAATTGATCACCTATGGCGGCTACCGGTCGCTCGACCTGGGCGCGCTGAGTTACCAGCGGGTGATCGACAACAAGCCGTTCCTGGAAGATTCGGTCATCTGACCGCAGCGCATTAGGGAGAACAACAATGAGCAACTCCGAAGTGAAGCGCAGTGGCGGCCAGGTACTGGTCGATGCCCTGCGGGTGAATGGTGTCGAGCGTGCGTTCTGCGTGCCAGGTGAAAGCTACCTGGCAGTGCTCGATGCGCTACACGATGTGCAGGATGAGATCGACCTGATCGTCTGCCGCCAGGAGGGCGGTGCTGCTTACATGGCCGAAGCCTACGGCAAGCTGACCGGCCAGCCAGGCATCTGCTTCGTCACCCGCGGCCCAGGCGCCACCAACGCCTCGGTGGGCGTGCACACCGCGTTCCAGGACTCCACGCCGATGCTGCTGTTCATCGGCCAGGTGGCCCGTGACCAGATCGAACGCGAAGCCTTCCAGGAAGTGGACTACCGGCGCATGTTCGGCCAGATGGCCAAGTGGGTGGTGCAGATCGACGATGCCGCGCGCATTCCCGAACTGGTCAACCAGGCTTTCCAGCGCGCCATCAGTGGCCGCCCTGGTCCGGTGGTAATCGCGCTGCCAGAAGACATGCTCACCGACCTGGTGCAGGTCGCCGATGCGCGCCCGGCCCAGCGTGTCGAGGCTGCTCCGGCGCCCCAGGCACTGGGCGAATTGCAGGCGCTGTTGGCCAAGGCCCAGCGGCCACTGGTGATTGCCGGTGGCGGTGGCTGGAACGACCAGGCGGTGGCCGACCTGAAGCGCTTCGTGCAGGCGCAGAACCTGCCACTGGCGGCGTCGTTCCGCTGCCAGGACCTGTTCGACAACACCGACCCGCACTATGCCGGTGATCTGGGCCTGGCTGCCGGCCCGGTGTTGGTCGATGCGGTAAAGCAGTCTGACCTGTTGATTGTGGTGGGTGCCCGCCTGGGTGAGATGACCACGGGCGGATATGCGCTGGTCGACATTCCAACGCCAAAGCAGGCGCTGGTGCATGTACATGCCAGCGCGGAGGAGATCGGCCGCGTTTACCAGCCGACCCTGGGCATCAATGCCGGCCCCGGCAGCTTCCTGGCCCAGGCCGCTGCCTTGCAGGCGGTGCGCCCGGCGGCATTCGCCGACTGGGTCGCCAGCCTGAACAGCGGCTACCGCGGCAACTTCGAAACACCGCGCTCGCCGGGTGATGTGCAGATGAGCGAAGTGATCGCCTGGCTGAACAAGACCCTGCCGGCCGACAGCATCCTAACCTGTGGTGCCGGCAACTACACCGGCTGGGTGCACCGTGGCTACCAGCACCGCGTATTCCGCACGCTGCTCGGGCCTACCAACGGCTCGATGGGCTACGGCGTGCCGGCGGCAGTGGCGGCCAAGCTGACCTACCCGCAGCGCACGGTGGTGGCGTTTGCCGGTGACGGTTGTTTCCTGATGAATGGCCAGGAACTGGCCACTGCGGCGCACTACGACGCACGGGTGATCACCGTGGTGGTCAACAACGGCATGTATGGCACCATCCGCATGCACCAGGAGCGCACCTATCCTGGGCGGGTGTCCGGCACCGAACTGCACAACCCGGACTTCGCCGCCCTGGCGCGCGCCTATGGGCTGCACGGTGAAACCGTTACCCGTACCGAGGACTTCGCTGCCGCTTTCGAGCGTTGCCAAGTGTCCGGCAAGCCGGCGCTGATCGAAGTGCAGGTCGACCCCGAAGCCCTGACCCCGCGCATGACCCTCAGCCAGATTCGCGACAAGGCCCTGCAAGCCAAGCGCTGATTCACCTCAGGTGGGGCGCGGTCCGGCCCCACCTTTTTCATTATTCGAACGAGCCAATCGACATGAAACTTGCCGATCGTGATCTGCTGCGTGAAGTTTGCTATATCGATGGAAAATGGCTGGCGGCTGACAGCGGCCAGCGCATTGCCGTGACCAACCCGGCCACCGGCCAAGTGCTGGGCCATGTGCCGCGGATGGGGGCAGAAGAAACCCGCCGTGCCATCGCGGCTGCCGAGTGCGCCTTGCCAGCGTGGCGGGCGCTGACTGCCAAGGAGCGTGCCGCCCGGCTGCAGGCCTGGTTCCGTGAAATCCTCGCTCATCAGGAAGACCTGGCGCGCATCATGACCGCCGAGCAGGGCAAGCCGCTGGCCGAATCCCGTGGCGAGATTGCCTTTGCCGCCGCTTATGTAGAGTTCTATGCCGAGGAAGGCAAACGCATCTATGGCGATGTGATTCCTTCGCCGAACGCTGATCGGCGCTTGATCGTGACCAAGGAGCCGATTGGTGTGTGTGCGGCGATTACACCTTGGAACTTCCCGGCGGCGATGATCACCCGCAAGGCGGCGCCGGCTTTGGCGGCGGGCTGCACGTTGGTGCTCAAGCCCGCTTCGCAAACCCCGTTCAGCGCGCTGGCACTGTGCGTGCTGGCTGAGCGTGCCGGTATCCCGGTGGGTGTGCTCAGCGTGGTGACGGGCGATTCGGCGGCCATTGGCGGCGAGCTGACGGCCAGCCCGGTGGTGCGCAAGTTGTCGTTCACCGGCTCGACCCCCATCGGCATCCAGTTGCTGCAGCAGTCGGCGGCAACGGTGAAGAAGGTGACCATGGAGCTGGGCGGCAACGCCCCGTTCATCGTGTTCGACGATGCCGACCTGGAAAAGGCGGTGGAAGGCGCGCTGATCGCCAAGTTCCGCAACAGCGGGCAGACCTGCGTGTGCGCCAACCGCTTCTATATCCAGGACGGCATCTACGAGCGCTTCGTGGCGCGCTTTGCCGAGCGCGTGGGTGAGCTGGTCGTCGGGCGGGGCGATGCACCAGGTACACAGGTCGGGCCGATGATCGACGGGCGTGCGGCCAGTGGTGTCGAACGGCTGGTCGGCGAGGCTGTGGAGGCCGGTGCGCGGGTGGTGACGGGAGGGCGTCGGCACGCGATGGGCGAGGCCTTCTTCGAGCCGACCTTGCTGGCGGATGTGGCGCCGGACATGCGCGTGGCGCGCGAGGAAATTTTCGGGCCGGTGGCTCCGATCTTCCGCTTCGGCAGTGAGGAGGAGGTGATTGCCCAGGCCAACGACACCGAGTTCGGCCTGGCCTGCTACCTCTATGCCCGGGATGTCGGGCGCATCTGGCGGGTGACGGAAGCGCTGGAGTACGGCATGGTCGGGGTCAACGTCGGCGTGGTGGCGACCGAAGTGGCGCCGTTTGGCGGGGTGAAGGCCTCGGGGTTGGGCAGGGAAGGGTCACGCTACGGGATCGAGGATTACCTGGAGCTCAAGTATGTGTGCCTTGGGCTATAAGGCATTCCTGAGCCCCTGAGGTTGCCTGTACCGGCCTCTTCGCGGGCAAACCCGCTCCCACAGGCACTGCACAGGTCTCAAGATCTGCATGGCACCTGTGGAAATTTCCCACAGGTACGGCGCATGATTTGAAGGCCGTGCGGTCAATGTGGGAGCGGGTTTGCCCGCGAAGAGGCCGACACAGGGTTACGATCAGGCCTTGCTGTCGAGCAGCCGCTGGTAGCGCGACAGGCTTTCTTCCAGGTGCTTGCGCAGCGCCGTACGTGCGCTGGCCACATCGCCCATGCTGATCGCTGACAGGATTGCCCCGTGCTCGCGGGCAATTTTCTTGATGTGTGCCTGGCGGTTCTTGCCGGTTACTTGGCCATGTTTGAGGTTCAGGTCAAGGATGATGTCCGGCCCCAGCGCTTCCAGCAATTGCGTGAAATGCGGGTTGTTGGTGGCACGTGCAATCGCCAGGTGGAATTCGAAGTCGGCCTTGGCTTCCTCTTCCTGCGTGGCACCGTCCAGCGAGTTGAAGCGGTCGAACGCCTCGGTGATCGCCGCCATGCTGGCCGGGCTGCGGCGCTCGGCGGCGCGGGCCACCGATTCCGCCTCGATCCCCAGGCGCAATTCAAGGATCTGCGCCGCAGCGCGTACGTCATCCACAACGCTGTCGATGGCAAAGCCGATGCGTTTCACATCCTGCTCGACCACGAATACGCCCACACCTTGACGGGCAATCAGGCGACCGCCCAGGCGCAGCGAGGCCACCGCTTCGCGGATGACCGGGCGGCTGACGTTGAACTCTTTGCACAGCGCCTGTTCGGACGGCAGCTTGTCGCCCGGGCCGTAGGTGCCATTGTCGATCCGGCTGGAAAGCTCCTGGATCACGATTTCCGCCAGATTGGCGCGACGCGTGCCTAACGACGCATTCATAGAAGGGTTGCTCCTGAAACTGATTGGCTCATCACGGTTGATTCTCCGGCAGGTTGCGCGCAGCCCTCATGCCCCTTGCGGCGGGATCCGTAGCCAACCAGCGGTGATGTTGTCGGCATATGTTATCAAACATCTTACTAGCTCGTCTGATGCCCCACTTCTTGACCACGCAGATCTCGTCGCCGGGAAAATTATTTTTACCTTCTCGCGTAGCATACACCCATTGACAGTTGCCTGCTGACTGTTATCTTACAAGTGCGATGGCGTTCCGGCCATTTCGCATGCGGTAAGCGATGTCGAGGTTCGTCCAATCACTACTGGGAGCTGAGCATGAATAACAACAAGGGAGGGCGTACAGCCCTCGCGACCGCGGTAACATTGCTGATGGCCATGGGGACGGCAAACGCAGCAGACAGTGAAGTTGTCAGGATCGGCTTCGCAGGCCCCCTGACCGGCCCTTCGGCGCACCAGGGACAGGACGTCGAGCATGGCATTCAGATTGCCGTGGAAGAGGCCAACCAGCAGCAACTGAAAATCGGTGACAAGGTGGCCCAGTTCAAACTGGTCTCCGAGGACGATGTCGCCGACCCACGCACGGGCACGGCGGTGGCGCAACGCCTGGTGGACTCGAAAGTGGCGGTGGTGATCGGCCACTACAACTCCGGCACCAGCATCCCGGCTTCGAAGATCTACGCCGCCGCCGGCATCCCGCAGATCTCGCCCTCGGCCACCAACCCCACCTTGACCCAGCAGGGCATCCCTTCGGTGTTTCGCACGGTCAACGACGACGCCACCCTGGGCCGCTACGCCGGCAACTACCTCGTCAGCCAGCTCAAGGCCCAGCGCATCGCCATCTTCGATGACCGCACCGCCTATGGCCAAGGCCTGGCCGACGAGGTGACCAGGGCGGTCAAAGCTGCTGGCGGCAATGTGGTGGTGCGTGAGTACACCAACGACAAGTCCACCGATTTCAACGCCATCCTCACCACTGCCAAGGCTCAAAAGGCCGACGCGGTGTTCTTCGCGGCACTCGACTACCAGGCAGCACCCATGGCCAAGCAGATGAAGAACCTGGGCCTGAAGGCGCGCTTCATGAACATCGGCAACCTGCCCAATGACTCGTTCAAGCAGATGGCTGGCAGCGCCGCCGAAGGCACCTATGCCTGGAACTATGGCACGCCGCTGCTGGACATGCCCAAAGGGGCAGCCTTCGAACAGAAGCTCAAGGACAAGTTCGGCGTGGGTGTGGTGCAGTCGTCGCCCGCTGCGTATGACGCCACCTGGGCCGCGATCAACGCCATGGTTAAGGCCGGTTCCGACGACCCCAAAGTGTATCTGCCAGTGCTCAAAAGCCAGAGCTATGACGGCGTCACCGGCACCATCGCCTTCGATGACAAGGGCAACCTGAAGAACCCGGCTGCCACCGTGTTCCAGTTCGCCGACGGTGGCTGGAAAACCTTGTCGGTCGAACGCGACTGAGTTTCACCCCATAACAAGCGGGCGCACGCCTGCGACATAACAAGAAGACTTTTCCCACCTGCCAGGCCAGTCGGCGTGTGGCGCTGAGCCGCCGCGCGCCGACGACAACGCAGTTTCGAGGATTCAGCGCGTGGACGGTAATTTCGATATCTTGTTGCAACAGGTCCTCAACGGCCTGGTGCTGGGCAGCATCTATGCCCTGGTAGCCTTGGGCTACACCATGGTCTACGGCATCATCGGCCTGATCAACTTCGCCCACGGCGAGGTGGTGATGATCGGCGCCATGGTCACCATTTCGGTACTGACAATGCTCGCTGGCGCCGGCTTTGCCCCTGGCATCATCACGTTGCTGCTGGCAATCATGGCTGCTGCGGTGGTGTGCATGCTGCTGGCCCAGGGCATGGAAAAGTACGCCTATCGGCCCTTGCGCAAAGCCCCGCGGCTGACCCCGCTGATCCTTGCCATCGGCATCTCCATCGCCTTGCAGAACCTGGCGATGATGATCTGGGGGCGCGGCTACAAGACCTTCCCCGAAGTGGTAGAGACGCGGCCCGTGGACGTGTTCGGCGCCACTGTCACCAACGTGCAGCTCTCGATCATGCTGGTTGCCGTGGTGATCATGCTTGGCTTGTGGCTATTGGTGGACAAGACCCGCCTGGGCAAAGCCATGCGCGCCACCGCGCAGAATCAGGAAGTGGCCGGGCTGATGGGCATCAACATCAATCGGGTGATCAGCGCCACTTTCCTGATTGGCGCCAGCCTGGGTGCCATCGCCGGGGTAATGCGCGCCATCAACTACGGCCAGGCCGATGCCTACATGGGCCTGCTACTGGGCCTGAAGGCGTTCTCCGCAGCGGTGCTTGGCGGTATCGGCAACCTGTTCGGGGCCATGGCTGGCGGCCTGTTGCTGGGTCTGATCGAATCGCTGGCGGCAGGCTACACCGGGCAGTTGACGGGCGGCTTCCTGGGGGCCAACTACCAGGACATCTTCGCCTTTGCGGTGCTGATCCTGGTGTTGCTGTTCCGGCCCAATGGGCTGCTTGGCGAACGCCAGGCTGACCGGGCGTGAGGAGGCAGTCATGAAAAACCTCAAGACCCAGTACCTGTTGTTGATTCTCGGCTTCATCGCCTTGCCGTTCCTGGTCGAGGCCATTCCCATGCTGGGCCCTACCTGGGTGCGCATTCTTGGCTTTGCCATGCTCTACGTGCTGCTGGCGTTGGGCCTGAACATTGTCATCGGTTATGCCGGCCTGCTCGACATGGGCTACATCGGCTTCTACGCCATTGGTGCCTACCTGTACGCACTGCTGGCTTCGCCCCACCTGCAAATGGCCGGCCTGCTTGAGGCTGTGCTGGACTGGCCGGTGTGGGTGATCATCCCGTTGGCTGCCGTGGCTGCGGCCATTTGCGGGGTGCTGATCGGTGCGCCGGTACTCAAGTTGCGCGGCGATTACCTGGCCATCGTCACCCTGGGCTTCGGCGAGATCATTCGCATCTTCATGAACAACCTGGACCAGCCGGTGAACCTCACCAACGGTCCCCAGGGCATCAGCAACATTGCCCCGCTGCACGTCGACTTCGGGGCATGGGCGCACGCGCCAGGTGCCGGGGCAACGCCGGTGCTGTCGCTGCAGCAAAGCTGGAGCCTGTTCGGCCTGCCCGTGTCGCCGGTGATCAGCTACTACCTGTTCTTCCTGTTCGTCGTCATCCTCTGCATCGTGCTGTCCAAGCGCCTGGAAGTGTCGCGTATCGGCCGCGCCTGGATGGCCCTGCGCGAAGACGAAGTGGCGGCCGAGGCCATGGGCCTGAACAAGCGCAACCTCAAGCTGCTGGCCTTTGCCATGGGGGCGACCTTTGGCGGGGTATCCGGTGTGCTGTTCTCCAGCTACCAGGGTTTCGTCAGCCCCGAATCGTTCACCCTGATGGAGTCGATCATGGTCCTGGCCATGGTGGTGCTCGGCGGCATGGGCTCGATCCGGGGCGTGGTGCTGGGGGCGCTGATCCTGTCGGTGATGCCCGAACTGTTCCGCGACCTGGTCAACTGGGTCCAGCCGTGGGTGATGGACAACGTCACCTTCATCAGTCGCGATATCCTGCGCAACGTGCTGGATGCCTCAACCCTGCGCATGCTGGTATTCGGCCTGGCGCTGATCCTGGTGATGCGTTTTCGCCCCGAAGGACTCTGGCCGTCCAGTCGCCGCCGTGCCGAACTGCACGATGACGACCCTGAAGCCGAGCCGGCGCCTGCGGTGCTCAGCACTGCAATCAATGGACCGGCCAGCGAAGCCTCCTTCGAACTCCCGATCAAACAGGCGGACAAGGCATGAGCGATTTCCTTCTCGAGCTGCATCAGGTGAGCAAGTTCTTCGGTGGCCTGCAGGCCCTGCATGGCATTGACCTGAGCATCCGTCGCGGCGAGATCCGCGGCCTGCTGGGCCCCAATGGCGCCGGCAAGACCACGCTGTTCAACGTGCTCACTGGGCTGTATCGGGCCGAGCAGGGCAGGGTGGTGTTCGACGGCAAGCCACTGCGCATCAGCAAACCGCACAAGGTGGTGGAGGCAGGCATCTCCCGCACCTTCCAGAACATCCGCCTGTTCCACAACATGACCGCCCTGGAAAACGTGATGATCGGCCGCCACGTGCGCACCCGTAGTGGTGTGTTCGGCGCAATTCTGCGTACCCCGGCCTGTGTGCGTGAAGAGCGGGAAATCCGCCAGGCCGCGCGTTACTGGCTGAACTACGTCGGCATCGGCCACTTGGCCGGTGAACTGGCCAAGAGCCTGTCCTACGGCGACCAGCGCCGCCTGGAAATCGCTCGGGCGCTGGCCACCGAGCCAAAGCTGATTGCGCTCGACGAACCGGCGGCGGGGATGAACGCTTCGGAAACCGAAGGCTTGCGCCAGCTGATGTGCAAGATGAAGGCGGATGGCAAGACAGTGTTGTTGATCGAGCACGACGTGAAGCTGGTGATGGGCCTTTGCGACCACATCACCGTACTGGAATTCGGCCGCAAGATCGCCGACGGCCTGCCGGCCGACGTGCGCAAGGATCCACGCGTGATCGAGGCCTACCTGGGTGCAGAGGCAGTGGCATGAAAAACATCCTGCAAGTGAGTGACCTGAAGGTCAGCTACGGGGCTATCCAGGCCATCAAGGGCATCGACCTGACGGTGGGCGAGGGTGAGATGGTGGCGCTGATCGGCGCCAATGGCGCCGGCAAGACCACCACCCTGAAAACCTTGGCCGGCTTGCTGAAGCCCAGCGCCGGCAGCATCACCTTCGATGGCAAGGCGCACGCGGCGATCAAGGGCCATGACCTGATCCGCGAAGGGCTGGCGCTGGTGCCGGAAGGGCGGGGCATTTTCCCCAAGCTGACGGTGCACGAAAACCTCGAGATGGGGGCCTTCAGTCGGCGCGACGGCAAGGACGCCATCGGTGCCGACATCGAACGCATGTACGGTATCTTTCCGCGCTTGAAAGAACGTGCCTTTCAGCTGGCCGGCACCATGTCGGGTGGCGAGCAGCAGATGCTGGCCATTTCACGGGCACTGATGGGGCGGCCCAAGCTATTGTTGCTGGACGAGCCCTCCATGGGGTTGGCGCCGATCATCGTGCAGAAGATTTTCGAAACCATCGTCGAGGTGGTCAAGGGCGGGGTAACGCTACTGCTGGTGGAGCAGAACGCCCGCCTGGCGCTGCAGACCTGCCAGCGCGCCTACGTGATCGATGGCGGCCGTATCAGCCTGGAAGGCTGTGCCAAGACCTTGTTGCATGACGACCAGGTGAAGAAGGCCTACCTGGGCGAATGATCCAATCACAATGACAAGAGGATTTGCCCTGGGGTTGAGTGTTTGCCTTGCTGGCCTCTTCGTGTGCACGCCAGCTCCCACAGGAATCTCACAGGCCTCAGGATCTGTGCAGTACTTGTGGGGGCGGGCGTGCCCGCGAAGAGGCCAGTAGGCCCATGCCCGATTTCCTCCCAGGCAGGTTCCCCGAGCCCAGCACAGCACCGCAGCCATTGGGCGCGAAGCAGCCCCGAATTCTCAGATGTGTGGCACGTTACGGCCACTTGCACTGCCCGCATACTCCGGCTTCAAGTGCCCTTGCTCATCCAGCAGGTAAGCATCCATCACCTCGCGCACCACCGGCCCCGCCACCCGGCCCCCAGCCTCACCGTTCTCGATCATCACCGCCACCACCACACTCGGGTGGTCGGCCGGTGCAAAGCCGACAAACAGGGCGTTGTCGCGGTGGCGCTCCAGGGTCTTGTTGCGGTTGTAACGCTCACCCTGCTTGATCGCCACCACCTGCGCGGTACCACTCTTGCCGGCGATCCGGTACTGCGCGCCTGCCGCAGCGGCGCGGGCAATACCGCGCGGGTCGTGCATGACCATCTGCATGCCCTGGCTGACCTGGTCCCAGGCATGCTTGTCGTGCAGCACGATGTTGGGCATCGGGTTGGGGTCCACCGGCGCATCGCCACCCACGGTCATGGCCAGGTGCGGGCGATGCCACACGCCCTTGCTCGCCAGCAGGCTGGTGGCCTGGGCCAGCTGCAGCGGGGTGACCTGCATGTAGCCCTGGCCGATACCCAGGATAAGGGTTTCGCCCGGGAACCATGCCTGGCGCCGGGTGGCGCGCTTCCACTGGGCCGACGGCATCAGCCCGGAGGCCTCTTCGAACATGTCCAGCGACACCTTCTGGCCCAGGCCGAATTCGGCCATGTAGTCATGCAGGCGGTCGATGCCCAGCTTGTGCGCCAGGTCGTAGAAGTAGGTGTCGTTGGACCGCATGATGGCGGTGTACATGTCCACCCAGCCGTCGCCGCTGCGGTTCCAGTTGCGGTACTTGTGGTCGTAGTTGGGCAGCTCGTAGTAGCCCGGGTCGAACACCCGGCTGCCCGGGGTGATCACGCCGCTGTCGAGGCCGGCGATGGCCACTTCCGGCTTCACCGTCGAGCCCGGGGCATACAGGCCGCGCAGCACGCGGTTGAACAGCGGGCGGTCGATGGAATCGCGCAGTTCGGCGTACTGCTTGAAGCTGATGCCCTTGACGAACAGGTTGGGGTCGAAGCTGGGGTTGCTGACCATTGCCAGCACATCGCCGTTGGCCGGGTCCAGTACCACCACCGAGCCACGCCGGTCGCCCAGCGCCTTTTCTGCGGCCACCTGCAAGTGGGCGTCCAGGGTCAGGACAATGTCCTGGCCCGGGGTCGGGGCCTTGTGGTTGAGCACGCGCATCACCCGGCCCTGGGCGTTGGTCTCGACTTCCTCGTAGCCCACGTGGCCATGCAGCTGGCTTTCGTAGAAGTGCTCGATACCGGTCTTGCCGATTGACTGGGTGCCACGGTACTCGGTGCTGTCCAGGACCTTGGCTTCTTTCTCGTTGATGCGGCCCACGTAGCCTACCGAGTGGGCGAAATGCCCAGCCAGCGGGTATTCGCGGATGAACTGCGGTTCCACCTCCAGGCCCGGCAGGCGGAACTGGTTCACCGCCACCAGGGCGATCTGCTCTTCACTCAGGCCCACCATCAGGGTCACCGGTTCGAACGGCTTGCGGCCACGGCGCAGGTCTTTGTCGAACTGCTTACGGTCGTCTTCGGTCAGGCCTAGCACCTGGGTGAGGGTGTCGAGCACCTTGGCCGAGTCGCCGCCGGCCCGCTCACGGGTCATGGTCAGGTCGAAGCTGGGTTTGTTGTCGGCCAGCACCACGCCGTTGCGGTCGTAGATCAGCCCGCGTTCGGGGGCGATGGGCAGCACGTGCACACGGTTGTTTTCCGACACGGCGGTCTGCTGGTCGTGCTGCAGCACCTGCAAGACATACAGCCGCCCCACCAGCACGGCGACCAGGCTGAAGACCAGGGTGGCGCAGGCCAGGAGCCGGCGATTGACCAGGTGCTTTTCCTTTTCGTGGTCCTTGAGGGGGATGGGTTGTGGCATCAGTAGCTCTTTTCAGCAGGTATCGCGGTGGCTGTGCGGGCGCGCGATCGGGCCGGGGATGCTACGCAACAGCCACCGTGCCCTCAAGGCGAGCGGCGGCTGGCGCTGGGTGGATAACGGCTGTTCGCCCCGCAATCAGGGCGCTGGCGGGGAACATGAAGATTTGTTCATGGCAGCTCAGTCCTTAAGGGGCAGATATGGATTTTTAGTGTTTTATGGATCCATAGATATGTAGTGTTCGGTAAACGAACGAAAATTGGGCTAGGCGTTAAATTATTAAACTACTGATAAACAAGAATAAAATGTACTGCATGTCAATTTTAAACCTTGGTCATGAGAGATTTTCTGGGAGTGATCGCATACGGCCTGTTGTTTGTGGATCCATTATCTGGTTGATTAGCGCCTGACAACGGCCGGAGCCCTCCTGCCGTATGCAATAACAATTACAAAAAGGGTTCAGTCATGAATGGCTATCCAGCGGCCCGGAACTGTCAGGGTTCCCTCCGTCTTGCCTGCGCGTGCGCATCTGTCCTCCCGCCTGTGGCCAACCGGCAGGTGACTCCATGAATACCGATCTCAAGCAACGCCTGGACAACGACCCGATGGGCCGCTTCCAGTACCTGGCCATTGGTATTTGCATCGTCCTCAACATGATCGATGGCTTTGACGTACTGGTCATGGCCTTCACTGCGTCGTCGGTGTCTGCCGAGTGGAACCTGAACGGCGCACAGGTCGGGCTGCTGCTCAGCGCCGGCCTGTTCGGCATGGCGGCCGGTTCGTTGTTCCTCGCACCGTGGGCCGACCGCTTTGGCCGGCGCCCGCTGATCCTGCTGTGCCTGGCGCTTTCCGGCATCGGCATGCTGCTCTCGGCAATGAGCCAGAGCCCGTTGCAACTGGCGCTGCTGCGTGGCCTGACCGGGCTGGGCATCGGTGGCATCCTGGCCAGCAGCAACGTGATTGCCAGCGAATACGCCAGCAAACGCTGGCGCGGCCTGGCAGTGAGTTTGCAGTCAACCGGTTATGCCCTGGGGGCGACGCTGGGTGGTTTGCTGGCGGTATGGCTGCTGGGGCATTGGGGCTGGCGCTCGGTGTTCCTGTTTGGCGGCATTGTCACCGTGCTGGTGATCCCGCTGGTGCTGTTGTGGCTGCCGGAGTCGCTGGACTTTCTGCTGGCGCGTCGCCCGGCCAATGCCCTGGCACGGGTCAACCGCCTGGCCGCGCGCCTTGGCCAGCCGGCGCTGGCACAACTGCCAACAGCCATGGCAAGGGAGCAGGGCGCCGCCCGCGGCTTCCGGCAGCTACTGACACCTGCCATGCGCCGCACCACGCTGGTGATCTGGTTGCTGTTTTTCCTGGTCATGTTCGGCTTCTACTTCGTCATGAGCTGGACCCCGAAACTGCTGGTCGCCGCCGGCCTGTCGGCACAGCAGGGCATCACCGGCGGGGTGCTGTTGAGTGTTGGCGGCATCCTTGGCGCGGCGCTGATCGGTGGCCTGGCTTCGCGCTGGCCACTCACCCGCGTGCTGGCCCTGTTCATGCTGATCACGGCGGCGCTGCTGGTGCTGTTCGTGGTCAATGGCGCGTCGGTCAGTGCCGCCTTGGCGCTGGGGTTGCTGATCGGGCTGTTCTCCAATGGCTGCGTGGCCGGCCTGTATGCCCTGTCGCCGGTGGTTTATGACGCTTCGGTGCGCGCTACCGGCGTGGGCTGGGGCATCGGCATTGGCCGCATGGGCGCAATTCTGTCGCCGACCGTGGCCGGCATGTTGCTCGATGGCGGCTGGCAACCGCTGCACCTGTACGGGGTGTTTGCCAGCGTCTTCGTGCTTGCCGCCGGTTGCCTGCTGTTGCTGCGCCCCGCGGCCAGCACGGCGCGGCCAGTGCTGGCCGACGCCTAAGCCTGGCCATCGATGATCGCCTGGGCGACCGTGGCGTAGAACCATTGCAGGGCGGCGGAGTTGTCGCTGTTGGGGTGCCAGTTCAGCGACACGTTGAACTCGGCAACCTGGAACGGCAGCTCAAGCATTTTCAAACCTCCGTCCTGCATGAACAGCCGGGCGATCTGTGCCGGCAGCACGGCGAGCAGGTCGGTACCGGGGATGATCTTCGGCAGCACCGAGAAGTGCGGCACCTGCAGGCTGATGCGCCGCTGCAACTGCATGCTGGTGAGCACGTCTTCGACACTGCCGTGGCCGGTGGTACGGGTAACGCTGATATGGCGCTCGGCAATGAACTGCTCAAGGCTCAGTTCATTGCCGATGCGAGGGTGGTCGCAGCTGAGCAGGCATACATAACGTTCGCGCATCAGTACCTGGCTGCGCGTGCCCGGCACCGGCGGGCGGCAGATGGCGGCGTCGATCTTGCCGCTGGCCAGCCAGTCGCCCACCTGGTCGACCTGCAGTGGCAGCACCTCGACTTCAGCCTGCGGGGCATCGCGGTTCAGGCGCGCCAGAATCAGCGGCAAGAAGCCCATTTCGCCAAGGTCGGAAAGGGCGATGCGAAACCTGCGTTCGGTGGTCGCGGGGTCGAACTGGCGGGTGCTCTGCACAGCACCTTCGATGCGCGTCAGTGCGTCACGCAGGGTGCCGTACAGCTGCTCGGCAACAAAGGTCGGCTGAATGCCGTCACGCGTGCGGCTGAACAGGGCGTCGTCAAACAGTTCGCGCAGGCGGGCCAGGCCATAGCTGACCGAGGGCTGGGTGACGAACAGGCGCTCGGCGGCAAGGGTGACGCTGCGGGCCTCGTACAGGGTGACGAAAGTGCGGATCAGGTTCAGGTCGATGTGGCTCATGGGGCGCTGGCTTCACATAGATAGGTTTTATTTTTAGTAAAGATAGTATCAATTTGATCAATCTGGCCGTGGCTGCAAAAGTAACCCGAATTCCAAAAACAAGCTGCAAGGGGCTTTATGAAAACTGTTCACGGCGCCACTTACGACATTCTTCGCCAGCATGGCCTGACCACCATCTTCGGCAACCCCGGCTCCAACGAGCTGCCGTTTCTCAAGGGCTTCCCGGAGGATTTCCGCTACATCCTCGGCCTGCACGAAGGCGCCGTGGTCGGCATGGCCGATGGCTATGCACTGGCCAGCGGCCAGCCCACCTTCGTCAACCTGCACGCGGCTGCCGGTACCGGCAATGGTATGGGCGCCCTCACCAATGCCTGGTACTCGCACAGCCCGCTGGTGATTACCGCCGGCCAGCAGGTGCGCTCGATGATCGGGGTGGAAGCGATGCTGGCCAATGTCGATGCCGCACAGCTGCCCAAGCCACTGGTCAAGTGGAGCCACGAGCCCGCTACCGCGCAGGACGTGCCGCGCGCCCTGAGCCAGGCGATCCACACCGCCAACTTGCCACCACGCGGGCCGGTGTACGTGTCGATCCCCTATGACGACTGGGCGTGCGAAGCGCCAAGCGGTGTCGAGCACCTGGCACGGCGCCAGGTGAGCAGTGCCGGGCTGCCGTCGCCGGCGCAGCTGCAGCACCTGTGCGAACGCCTGGCAGCGGCGCGCAACCCGGTGCTGGTGCTGGGCCCGGATGTCGATGGCAGCGCCGCCAATGGCCTGGCTGTGCAGTTGGCCGAGAAGCTGCGCATGCCGGCCTGGGTCGCGCCTTCGGCGTCGCGCTGCCCGTTCCCCACTCGGCATGCGTGCTTCCGCGGGGTATTGCCGGCAGCCATTGCCGGCATCAGCCACAATTTGGCCGGGCACGACCTGATCCTTGTGGTGGGGGCTCCGGTGTTCCGCTACCACCAGTTCGCCCCAGGCAACTACCTGCCGGCCGGCTGCGAGCTGCTGCACCTGACCTGTGACCCGGGCGAAGCGGCGCGCGCGCCCATGGGCGACGCCCTGGTCGGCGACATTGCGCTTACCCTCGAAGCCGTGCTGGACGGCGTGCCGCAGAGCGTGCGGCCGATGCCCACCGCTTTGCCTGCTGCTGAACCGGTGGCGGATGACGGTGGCCTGTTGCGCCCTGAAACAGTGTTCGACCTGCTCAACGCCCTGGCGCCCGAGGACGCCATCTACGTCAAGGAGTCCACCTCTACCGTGGGGGCGTTCTGGCGCCGTGTGGAAATGAGTGAGCCGGGCAGTTATTTCTTCCCCGCAGCCGGTGGCCTGGGTTTTGGCCTGCCAGCAGCCGTAGGCGTGCAGCTGGCATCGCCTGGCCGGCAGGTGATCGGCGTGATCGGCGATGGCTCGGCCAACTATGGCATCACCGCGTTGTGGACCGCCGCGCAATACAACATCCCGGTGGTGTTCATCATCCTCAAGAACGGCACCTACGGCGCGTTGCGCTGGTTCGCCGACGTGCTGGACGTCAACGATGCGCCCGGGCTGGACGTGCCTGGCCTGGACTTCTGCGCCATCGCCCGTGGCTATGGCGTGCAGGCGGTGCATGCGGCCACTGGCAGCGCCTTCGCCCAGGCCTTGCGTGAAGCGCTGGAGAGCGACCGGCCAGTGCTGATCGAAGTGCCGACCCAGACCATCGAGCCCTGAACCCGACACACACGCACACCACGCGACACCCACAAAAACAAGAACCGAGGTGGCTATGAAGACGACTTCCGTAAGTGAAGTGATCGATGCTGCACCCTTCAATCGCACGCACCTGCTGATACTGCTGTGGGGCTGTTTCATCATGCTGTTCGACGGCTATGACATGGTGATTTACGGCTCGGTGGTGCCACGCCTGATGCAGGAATGGCAACTTAGCGCCATCGAAGCCGGCACGCTCGGCAGCTGTGCGTTGTTCGGCATGCTGTTCGGCGGTACTTTGCTGGCGCCACTGGCCGACCGTTTCGGCCGGCGCAAACTGATCATCCTCACCACACTGCTGGCCAGCCTGGCGGCGTTCATGACCGGGCATGCAGAAACCCCGCTGGCGCTCGGTGCCTGCCGCCTGGTGACCGGGCTGGCCCTGGGCGCGCTGGTGCCCAGCGCCGTCAACCTGATCAGCGAGTTCGCCCCGCAAGGGCGGCGCAGCACCATGATCACCGTGATGTCCAGCTTCTATTCGGTGGGCGCAGTGCTGTCGGCTTTGCTGGCAATCGCGGTGATCCCGCAGTGGGGGTGGCAAGCTGTGTTCTATGTGGCTGTGCTGCCGGTGCTGGCCGTGCCGTTCATGCTGCGCTACCTGCCGGAGTCGGCGGCGTTTCTTGAGCTCAAGGGGCGCCGTGCCGAGCTTGAACGGTTGCTGGCGAAGGTCGACCCGGCGTTTCGCCCGGGCACCGAGCTACATTTGGCGGGCAGCGACCAACCGGTACACAAGGCGCGCCTGGCGCAGTTGTTCGGCCCTGGTCAGGCCCTGGCCACCTTGTTGCTATGGGTGGCGTTCGCCATGTGCATGCTGATGAGCTATGGCCTCAATACCTGGTTGCCCAAGCTGATGGCGCAGGGCGGCTACCCCTTGGGCTCGAGCCTGGCGTTTCTGGTGACGCTGAACATTGGCGCCACGGTGGGTGCATTGTTTGGTGGCTGGCTCGCCGACCGCCTGGGGGTGCAGCGCACGCTGGCGCTGTTCTTCGTGCTGGCAGCGCTGTCGCTGGCGGCGCTGGGGCTCAACCCGGGCCCGCTGTTGCTCAACCTGCTGTTGCTGGTCGCCGGCGCTACCACCATCGGCACGCTGGCAGTAATCCATGCCTATGCCTCTATCGCCTACCCGGCGCACATCCGCTCCACCGGGGTGGGCTGGGCTGCCGGTATCGGCCGCCTCGGCGCCATCGCCGGGCCCATGCTGGGTGGCAGCCTGCTGTCGATGCAACTGCCGATCCAGCAAAACTTCCTCGCCTTCGCCCTGCCTGGGGTGATCGGTGCGCTTGCCATCGCCTTCATCCAGGTGCGTGCGCCACAACAGGCCAGTGAGCCTGAAGCTGCCAACAAACCTACGTGCTGACCAAGGAGCCTTGCATGTCTGCCAATTGCCCTCGTTATCAAGACCTTCAACTGCTGCCGATTGCCGGCGAGTGGCGCGCCGGCAGTGCCGGCAAGCCCCTGAATGTGTACAACCCATACAACGGCGACTTGTTGCTTGAGGTCCAACAGGCCAGTCGTGCCGACCTGGATGCCGCCTATCTGGAGGCAGCCCGGGCACAGTCAAAATGGGCGGCACTGGGCCCCGCCGCACGCGCGGCGGTGCTGTACGAAGTGGTGGCGATATTTGATCGTCGCCGCGACGAGATCATCGACTGGATCATCCGCGAATCCGGCAGTACCCGGCTCAAGGCGCAGCTGGAATGGGGCGCGGCGCGGGCGATTGCGCTAGAGTCGGCATCGTTCCCGTCGCGGGTGCATGGGCGCATCGTCGAGTCCAACGTGCCGGGCAAGGAAAGCCGCGTGTACCGCAGCGCCCAGGGTGTGGTCGGGGTCATCAGCCCGTGGAATTTCCCGCTGCACCTGACCCAGCGCTCGATTGCCCCGGCGCTGGCGCTGGGCAATGTCGTGGTGGTCAAGCCTGCCAGCGACACCCCGGTGTGCGGCGGCCTGCTGCTGGCACGCATTTTCGAAGAGGCCGGGTTGCCAGCCGGCGTACTCAGCGTGGTGGTCGGCGCGGGCGGCGATATCGGTGATGCCTTTGTCGAGCACCCGGTGCCGGCGCTGATCACCTTCACTGGCTCCACTCCGGTGGGGCGTGGCATTGGCCGTATTGCGAGCGGTGGCGAACACCTCAAGCACGTTGCCCTGGAGCTGGGCGGCAACAGCCCGTTCGTGGTGTTGGACGATGCCGACCTTGAACAGGCGGTGAATGCTGCCGTGTTTGGCAAGTTCCTGCATCAGGGGCAGATCTGCATGGCGGTGAACCGGATCATCGTCGACGACAGCCTCTACGACGCTTTTGCGCAGCGCTTCGTCGAGCGTGTCAGGGCGCTGGTGGTAGGCGATCCGGACTCGTCAGCTACGGTGATCGGGCCGGTAATCAATGCCCGGCAACTGCAGGGCCTTCAGGACAAGATCAGCCTGGCACGCGGCGAAGGTGCCGAGCCGCTGTACGAGGGCGGGGTCGACGGCAACTTGCTGGCGCCGCATGTGTATGGCGAGGTCACCGTCGACATGGACCTTGCGCGTAACGAAATCTTCGGCCCCTTGGTGGGCTTGCTGCGCGCGCGTGACGAAGCGCATGCCCTGGAGCTGGCCAATGCCAGCGAATTCGGCCTTTCCAGCGCGGTGTTCAGCCGCAACCTGGAGCGTGCCGTGCGCTTTGCCCGCCAGGTGCGTGCAGGCATGAGCCACATCAACGACATCCCGGTGAACGACGAGGCCAACGCGCCGTTCGGCGGTGAGAAGAACTCGGGGCTTGGCCGTTTCAACGGGGACTGGGCCATCGACGAGTTTACCCGCGATCACTGGGTAAGCGTGCAGCACGTGCCGCGCCAGTATCCGTTCTGATGCATTGAGCCACTGAGTAGCGCCCGGCCCAGGCCGGGCATTCATGCAGCCATTCGACCACGGGCTCTGGGCAGCCTGCGGGGGGTGGCTGCGCCCAAGTAACGCGGAGAACAATAATAATGATGCACACACACTGCACCCTTGCCCGTTCGGCCCTGGCGGTTTCGCTGGCGCTTGGCCTGGGTTTGCCGGCCTGGGCCGGGGAGGGGGGCTTCCTTGAAGATGCCAAGGCCGGGCTGACGCTGCGCAACTACTACTTCAACCGCGATTTCCGTGACCCGGGGGCGGCCAAGAGCAAAGTCGAAGAATGGGCCCAGGGCTTCATCTTCAAGTTCAGCTCCGGCTACACCCCGGGGCTGATCGGTGTGGGCCTGGACGGCATCGCCATGTTTGGCATGAAGCTGGACAGTGGCCGCGGTACCAGCGGTTCCGAACTGCTGCCGGTGCACGACGACGGGCGTGCGGCCGACAACTATGGCCGCGCAGGGCTGGCGGCCAAGCTGCGTATTTCATCGACCGAGCTGAAGGTGGGTGAACTGCTGCCGGATATCCCGCTGCTGCGCTACGACGATGGCCGCCTGCTGCCGCAGACCTTCCGTGGCGCCATGTTCGACTCGCGGGAAATCGAAGGCCTGAGCCTGCAAGCCGGCCAGTACCGCGAGGTCAGCCTGCGCAACTCGTCCGATATGCAGGACCTCTCTGCCTGGGCCGCGCCCGGGGTCACCTCGGACGGCTTCAACTACGCCGGCGCCGAGTACCGCTTCAACCAGCAGCGCACCCTGATCGGCGCGTGGCATTCGCAGTTGGAAGACATATACCAGCAAAGCTACTTCAACCTGCTGCACAGCCAGCGAGTGGGCGAGTGGACGCTGGGGGCCAACCTGGGTTACTTCATCGACCGTGATGACGGCCAGGCGCGCATCGGCGATATCCAGAGCCGCACGGGCTACGCCTTGCTGTCAGCTTCGCACAGTGGTCACACGCTGTACGTGGGGTTGCAGAAAGTGAGTGGCGACAGCCAGTGGATGTCGGTGTACGGCAGCAGCGGGCGCACCTTGGGCAACGACATGTTCAACGGCAACTTCAGCAACGCCGACGAGCGCTCGTGGCAAGTGCGCTACGACTACAACTTTGCCGCGCTGGGTGTGCCTGGGCTATTGGCCATGGTGCGTTACGGGCATGGCGAAAATGCCACCACGGCGGCGGGCAGCAATGGCAAGGAGTGGGAGCGTGATACCGAGGTGAACTACACGTTCCAGAGCGGGGCGTTGAAGAACCTCAACATCCGCCTGAACAACGCCACCAACCGGCGCAGCTTCAACAGCGATTTCGACCAGACGCGCCTGATCGTCAGCTACCCGCTGACGCTGTAAGCAGCAATATGCCCGGTGAGCACGGTCCTACAGGTTCGCGCAGGCTTCAGGCTTATGCAATACCTGTCGGGGCAACTGTCTTGCACAACACCTGAAAGCCAGTGCAATCACTGTGGGAGCGGGCATGCCCGCGAACACCGGCGGAGCCGGTGCCATCCACCGCGCTGGATTCTTCGCGGGTAAACCCGCTCCCACAGGTATCGCGCAGGCTTCAGGTTTATGCAGTACCTGTCGGGGCAACTGCCTTGCATAGCACCTAAGCGCTAGTGCGATCACTGTGGGAGCGGCTTTAGCCGCGAACACCGGCGAAGCCGGTGCCAGGCACAGCGTTGCCTGCTTCGCGGGTGAACCCGCAAACACATCTTTCTCAGCCTTGTGGGGTGCACTCCGAACAGGCCTGCAGCAACCCCTCGGCTTGCGCTAAGATGCCCGCTCATGCCCCTGGAAGTAGCCTGGATGAGCAAACCCGGTCAAATGGTGCTGGTTGCGTTGCGCAAGATGATCGCCTCGGGCGAGCTGGCGGCCGGCGAGCGCCTGATGGAAGTTCCTACCGCCGAACTGTTCGGCGTCTCACGCATGCCGGTGCGCATGGCGTTTCGTACCCTTGAGCAGGAAGGCCTGCTGGTGCGCTTTGGCGGCCGGGGGTTTCAGGTGCGCTCGGTCAGTGCCGATGATATCGCTGGCGCGGTCGAGGTACGCGGCGTGCTGGAGGGGTTGGCCGCTCGCCAAGCCGCAGAGCGTGGCTTGTCAGCGTCAGCACGTGCGGCGCTGCAACAGTGTCTGGTCGATGGCGATCAGCTATTCGACAAGGGCTTCGTGACCGAAGACGACCTGCAGGCCTACCACGACCTGAACATGCGCTTTCACCAGGTGATCATCGAAGCCAGCAACAACCCGGCCATCGCCGATGCCCTGGCGCGCAACGACCACCTGCCGTTCGCGTCGGTCACCGCACTGGCGGTGGACCGCCATGACCTGGCCCGCGAATACCGGCGCTTCAACTTCGCCCACATGCAGCACCACGCGGTGTTCGACGCCCTGAGCAACCGCCAGGGTGCCCGCGCCGAAGCGATCATGCGCGAGCACGCCAATGCCACCCTGCGCTACGCCGAGACCTTTGGCGGGGCAACGGCAGACGCGCGCATGAAGGTTATCCTGCCCTCGTCGTAAACCGGCTCAGATATCCAGCACCAGCAACGGCGTTTTCGAGCGCGAGCAGCAGGGCGTGAACTGATCGTTCAGCGCCTGCTCCTCTTCGGTGAGGAACATGTCGCGGTGGTCCGGCGTGCCCTGCAGCACGCGGGTCAGGCAGGTGCCGCAAATACCCTGCTCGCACGACATTGCAATCTCGATACCGTGCTGTTCCAGCACCTGGGCGACGGTCTGGTCGGCTGGCACCTCAAATACTTGCCCCGTGCTGCCCACCTGCACCGAGAAACTGCCATCGTTGCTGGCATCCACTGGCGCCGCGGCAAAGTACTCGCGGTGCAGGTTGGCCTCCTGCCAGCCCAGCCCCTTGGCGCTGTCCAGCACATGCTGCATGAACCCGCCGGGCCCGCAAACATACAGGTGCACATCCTCTTGCGGGTTGCCCAGCACCTGGGCGATATCCAGTGCGGTCTCCGGTTGCTCGTCAAAGTGCACGAACAGGCGGTCAGCGAACGGCGCGTTGCGAATGCGCTCGACAAAGGCCGCACGCTCGCTGGAGCGGGCACAGTAGTGCAGCTCGAAATCATGGCCGCTGTGGGACAACTGCTCGGCCATGCACAGGATCGGGGTAATGCCGATGCCACCGGCAAACAGCAGGCTGCGCTGCGCGCCCTCGGCCAGCGGGAACAAGTTGCGCGGCGCGCTGATGCGCAGCCGTGCGCCGGCCTGCACCTGCTCATGCAGGCTGCGTGAGCCGCCCCGCGAAGCCGGGTCGTTGAGCACGCCAATCAGGTAGCGGTGGCGCTCTTCGGGGTGATTGCACAGCGAATACTGGCGCACCAGCCCATCGGGCAAGTGCACGTCGATATGCGCGCCAGCGCTGAACGCCGGCAGCAGGCTGCCATCCGCCGCCGCCAGCTCGAAGCTGCAAATACCTTGCGCTTCATCGTTACGGGATACCACAACGGCATCGATCATGTCGGCTGTTCCTTAGGCAGGGGTGGCGCTGGTAGCGATCAGTTGCGGCTGCGGCGCACGTTCTTTGGTGATGATCCGCTCCAGCACCTTGCGCGACTGCACCCCGCCAGCATCGATGTTCAGCTTCAGCAGATTGCGCTCGGGGTATGCCAGCAAGTTCTGTTGCTGGCGTTCGAGCATCTCCAGGTCTTCGCTGAAAATCTTGCCCTGGCCTTCACGAATGTTGTCGGTCAGGGTCTGGTCGTGCGCGGCGAAGTTGCGCGCCATGCCCCAGAAGTACCAGATCGAGGTGTCGGTTTCCGGGGTGATGAAATCCACCACGATGCTCGACGCCTTGTGCTGGGCCTCGGCGTGGTAGCCGCCCTTTCCGGCATGGGCTACGCCCACTTCGATCAGCACATGGCTGGGCGGAGTGAAGCGGCAGATCTGCCAGCGATCCACTGGCACATCGTCGGCCAGGCCGTTGCCACGCAGGGCCATGCGCCAGAAGGGCGGGGCCATGATGTTCTCCATGTGCCGGGAGGTAACCACCTCGTCGCCGGTGACGGTGGTGACTGGCGGCGCCTCGTCGATTTCCTTCTGGCCGATGCTGGAGGCATGCACGTAGGTTTCGTGGGTGAGGTCCATCAGGTTGTCGATCATCAGCCGGTAGTCACAACCAATGTGGAACAGCCCGCCGCCGTATGCCCACTCATCATTCACCGCCCATTCAAGGTGCGGGATCAGCGCCGGGTCGGCCTGTGCCTGGTCGCCGGGCCAGACCCAGATGAAGCCATAGCGTTCGACGGCCGCAAAGGTCTTGTTGCAGGGAAAGCCACGCACCCGCTGGCCCGGCATCGATACGGTCTTGCCGTCGCAACCCATCACCAGGCCGTGGTAGCCACACACCAGGTTGCCGTCCTCGACATAGCCCAACGACAACGGCGCGCCACGGTGGGGGCAGAAGTCCTCGACGGCGGCCACTTTGTTCTCTTGGGCGCGGTAGAACACGATCTTCTCGCCGCAGATCTGCCGGCCAAGGGGCTTGGCGGCTATCTCGTCGGGGGTGCAGGCGACGTACCAGGTGTTTTTGGGGTACATGGGGGCTCTCCAGGGTTTTGTTTTTATTTAATGGATCCATTAGAGCTTTGGTGTTGGAGCGAGGTCAACACATTACGCATGAGAATTGCGAGTCATGTGCGGTTATCGAACGCGCCATGGATCCATTGTCGTCAATTCGTCAGGTCACTGTCGGTAGGAGATGGGGCGGTTTCAGCGGCAGGTCTTGAAGGCGGGTGGACGTGTGGCTTGGTCAAAAGGCAACGGCTGCCCCCCTCTGTAGGAGCAGGCTTGCCCGCGAACACGGGCGGCGCCTGTGTCATTTGGTTGCGAGTTATGTCGATGACACAAGTAACCTAAGCATTATTAGATTTCTTGTAGGCTAAAGGATCCTCCTAGTGTCAGATGATTCCTGCGTGATGACTCTCGTCACGCTTAGTTGCAATACACGCCATTGACAGTGCCATCAAGCGGCTTATTGAATGAAGTGCTCGCAAACATAATAGGTGTAAGCGAAGTGAGGCTCGCTGAATACAATAAAGGGGTGTTGAAGTGGATGTGTTGATGGGCTTGGTGGCAGCCATATGTTGGGGGGCTACAGATTATTTGGTGAGCGTAAATGGCAGGTCGCTTGGTATCAGGCGTTCAGTGCTCTACAGTCAAGTATTGGGGCTGGTGGTTCTGAGTATTTTTGCTTTGCAATCGAGCAGCCTCAATTCGATTGTCGCAATCAGTACAGAAACCATGATCCTCTGTCTTGTCGCGGCGGTGTTCACGCTACTCGGCGCTCTCTCATTGGCCAAAGCGTTAACTGAGGGACGCACCGCAATTGTTGCGCCAGTGGTCACGTCCTACGGTGTCGTCACAACAATCTTGGCTTGGGCAGGGGGCGAACGCTTGACTGCCTATCAGTTTATTGGGATCGCCATCTGCGCATTTGGTGTGATGGCTGTGGGCCTGGGGCACAGCAATCCCGCGTCTCGCTTAAACCGACGCGAGGGGCAGGCAATTATTTTTGCGCTGCTGGCCGCTGGTTTTTACGGCGTCAGTTTCTGGGTCCAAGGTAAATATGCGCTGCCCGCTGTAGGCCCAATCAACATGCTCTGGTTGAACTACTGCGTGGGCGCTCTGTTTCTGTTGCTTATGTATCGTAATTTTCGAGGGGGTAACAATTTGACCTTAAAAGATTATGGCGCCTTGAGCGGTGCCAGTCTTTTTAATTTGGGTGGTTTCGCAGCGTTTTCATTTGGGGTGCTTGAGGGTTCGATTGCCGTTGTAACTGTTATTAGTACGCTTTCTGGTGGGGTGGCGGCCATGCTTGGCTATGTGTTCTATAAAGAGCGGTTGACGGCAGGGCAGTTGTTGGGCGTGAGTTTCGTTTTGCTAGGCGCGGTGGTTCTGCATCTGCTGTAGGCGCTACGTCAGCCCAGGATGAATCATGGAGGGAAGAAAACAGAACTGCGGCTGGGGTGACTGTGCGCCCCTGCGGTTCGGACCTGCTATTACTAAGCAGACGCACACCATAAAGGCCCGTCGATGCTCGCCATCGAACAGCTCCACAAATCATTCCCCACCCCCCAAGGCCCGCTCCCTGTCCTGCAGGGCGTGGACCTGCGCCTGGCACGCGGTAGCAGCCTGGCGCTGATGGGCGAATCGGGCAGCGGCAAGAGCACGTTGCTGCACCTTATTGCCGGCCTGGACCGTGCCGACAGCGGCCGTATCCTGATCGATGGCGTCCCGCTCGACGGCCGTTCGGAGGCGTCGCTGGCGCAGTGGCGGCGGGAGGGCATTGGCCTGGTGTTCCAGCAATACAACCTGATCAGCAGCCTGGACGTGGCGGCGAACCTGGCCTTTCAGGCCAGGCTGGCTGGCAGGCATGACCCACAATGGGTGGCTTACCTGGCAGAGCAGTTGGGCTTGGCAGGTTTGCTGGCGCGCTACCCTGAGCAGTTGTCCGGTGGCCAGCAGCAACGGGTCGCCATCGGCCGCGCCTTGGCTGGGCGCCCGGCCTGGCTGCTGGCCGACGAACCCACCGGCAGCCTTGACGAAGCCAGCAGTGATGAGGTGCTGAGCCTGTTGCTGCAACTGGTCGCCGAGGCCGGCAGCGGTGTGCTGATGGTGACCCACAGTCCCCGGCTGGCGGCACGCTTGCAGCGGCGTTGCCAGCTGCAGGCCGGTCGCGTTCAGCCAGAGTCGGGGTGATGAGGCTTTTGTCGCTGGCCCTGTTGGCGTTGTTCAGCCATTGGCGGCGCCATCGTGTGCAGTTTTTCAGTATCTTCACCGGGCTGTGGCTGGCCACGGCGCTGTGGACGGGCGTGCAGGCGCTGAACAGCCAGGCACGCAGCGACTACGCCCGCGCCAGTGCCGTGCTGGCCGGGCCGCTGCAGGCGCAGCTGGTGCCGCGCAACGGTGAGCGCTTCGACCAAGGGCTTTACGTGCAATTGCGCAAGCAGGGTTGGCCAGTAACGCCCGTGCTGGAAGGGCGCTTGCGCTTGCCTGGGGAGCCCGCGCGCAACGTGCGCCTGCTGGGCATCGACCCTTTGAGCCTGCCGCCGGCCAGCAGCATTGCCGGTGTGCAGCCGCAAGCATTCGATGTGCAGGCGTTCATCGGCACGCCCGGGCAAGCGTGGGTCGGGCCAGACACCTTGCGGCAACTGGGCGCAGAGCTTGGGGCAGCGGTGCGCGACAGCGAAGGGCAACTGCTCCCACCCATGATCCTGCAGCCTGCATTGGCGCCTGGGGTGATCGTGGTCGATATCGGCCATGCCCAGCGGTTGCTGCACGCGCCTGGGCAGTTGTCGCGATTGCTGGTGGCCGGCAAGCCAGGGCCGCTGCCTGCTGATATTGCGGTTTACCTCGAACTGCAACCGCAACAGGACGACGGCGGGTTGCAGCGGCTGACTGAGAGCTTTCACCTCAACCTGACTGCTCTCGGCCTGCTGGCGTTCGTCGTAGGCCTGTTTATCGCCCATGCCGCCATCGGTCTGGCGCTAGAACAGCGGCGTGGGTTGATCCGCAATCTGCGCGCCTGTGGCGTCAGCTTGAACACCCTGCTGTGCGCCTTGATGCTGGAGCTGGGTCTGTTCGCCGTCCTGGGCGGGCTGGCCGGTGTGGCCAGCGGGTATGTGCTGGCCGCGTGGTTGTTGCCCGATGTGGCAGCCAGTTTGCGCGGCCTGTACGGCGCCCAGGTTGCCGGTACCCTGAGCCTGCCCGCGTGGTGGTGGCTGGTGGGGCTGCTTGTGAGTGTGCTGGGGGCGTTGCTGGCAGGGCTGGGCAGTGTGTTACGTGCAGCCCGGTTGCCATTGCTGGCGTTGGCGCAGCCTCAGGCTTGGCGGCTGGCGCAGGGGCCATGGTTGAGGCGCCAGGCTTGCATAGCGGGCGTCCTGTTGCTGCTGGCCTTGGGCTGTGGCGTGCTGGGTAACCGCCTGGCCAGCGCGTTTGCCATGCTTGCTGGGCTGTTGCTGGCGGCGGCGCTGTTGTTGCCGGCCTTGCTCGACCGGGCTCTGGCCTTGCTGACGCGGTATTGCCGGCGGCCTTTGGCGCAATGGTTCGTCGCCGATAGCCGCCAGCAACTGCCGGCACTGAGTTTGGCGCTGATGGCACTGTTGCTGGCGCTGGCTGCCAGTGTCGGCGTGGGCAGCATGACCGAAGGCTTTCGCAAGACCTTTGTCGGCTGGCTGGACCTGCGCCTGTCTGCCGACCTGTACGTCAGCCCTCGGGATACAGCCCAAGGTCTGGAAATTGCGCAATGGCTAGGGCAGCAATCGGCAGCCAGTGTGGTGCTGCCCGGCTGGCGCGTAGAAACGCAGTTGCAGGGCTGGCCGGTGCAGCTTCAGGGGATCGTCGATCACCCGGGCTACCTGAAGCGTTGGCCGTTGCTGCAGGAGCAGCCTCACGCCTGGGAAGCGTTGGCCGGCGGGCATGCGGTGATGCTCAGCGAACAGCTGGCCAGGCGCCTGAGGGTGCAACTGGGCGACCGCCTGGCGCTGCCTTCAGAGGCGATGACAGTGGTGGGGATCTATGCCGATTACGGTAACCCCAAGGGGCACGTGCTGGTCAATGCCAGCTGGTTGCGCAAGCAATGGCCACAGGCCACGCTGACCGGGTTGAGCGTTGATCTGCCCGCTGAACAATTGCCCGTCATCAAGGCTGCGTTGCAGCAGCACTTCGCCTTGGACGAGAGCCGCGTAGTGGAGCAGGCGCGCCTGAAACGCTGGTCTACCGAGGTGTTCAACCGCACCTTTGCCGCCACTGCCGCGCTCAACAGCCTCACGCTTGGCGTGGCCGGCGTGGCGCTGTTCATCAACCTGCTGACGCTGGGCCAGACGCGGCTGAGCCAGCTGGCGCCCCTGTGGGCGTTGGGTGTGCAGCGCAGGCAACTGGTGTGGCTGAGCTTGGGGCAGACACTGATGCTGAGCAGTTTCACGGTACTGCTGGCAATCCCGTTGGGGGTGTTGCTGGCATGGTGCCTGGTGGCGGTGGTCAACGTGCAGGCGTTCGGCTGGCGCCTGCCGCTTTACGTATTCCCCGTGCAGCTGCTGCAACTGGCCGCCTTGGGGTTGTTCACCAGCCTGTTGGCCAGCGCCTGGCCGTTGTGGCAACTGGCGCGCCGCCAGCCCCGCGAACTGTTGAGGCCGTTTACCGATGAAGCGTAACGCCTTGCTGTTGCTATGCGGCCTGCTATGCGCTTGTGACCCGCCGGCGCCACCAAGCTATGCCGGGTTGGGGCAGCAGGCGGACGGTTTCAACCAGGTGGCCCGCGCGCATCACCTGGAATTCCCGCGTGACCATGGCGCACACGATGGCTTTCGCATCGAATGGTGGTACGTCACTGCCAACCTCAAGGACGCCCAGGGGCGTGACTGGGGCGCCCAGTGGACCCTGTTCCGCTCGGCCCTGCGCCCCGGCCCTGAAACCACCGACTGGAACAGCCCCAACTTGTGGATGGGGCACGCGGCCCTGACCGGGCCGGGTGGTCACCAGTCTGGCGAAACCCTGGCGCGGGGCGGTATCGGCCAGGCCGGCGTGCAGGCCCAGCCGTTCCGGGCGTGGATCAATGATTGGTTGTTGCAGGGCAGGGCGGGCATCGAAAGCCTGCAAATGGTCGCCGGGGGTGAAGGTTTTCGCTACGACTTGCGTTTGCGCAGTGATCGCCCCCTGGTGCTGCACGGCGACCAGGGTTACAGCGAGAAATCCGGCAAGGGGCAGGCTTCTTACTATTACAGCCAGCCGTTTTACCGTGTGCGCGGGGAAGTGGAACGTGATGGCATGTGCATTGCGGTCACCGGCCAGGCCTGGCTGGACCGGGAATGGAGCAGCCAGCCGCTGGCGGCCGGGCAAACGGGGTGGGACTGGTTTTCCCTGCACCTGGACAGTGGTGCCAGGCTGATGTTGTTCCAGGTGCGTCAGGCCGAGGGCGATGCCTACCGCGCCGGCACGTGGGTTGGCCCGCAAGGTGAAGTGGTAGCGCTGCAAGGCGCGCAGGTTCAGTTGCAGGCCCTGGCCTGGGCCGAGCAGAAGAATGGCAAACAGGTACCGACGCGCTGGCGGGTGCAGGTGCCGACGCATGGGGTGGATGTGCAGGTCGAGGCGGTGGAACCACAGGCCTGGATGGACACACGGTTCCCGTACTGGGAAGGGCCGGTGCGGTTGAGCGGGAGTGCGGGTGGGCGCGGGTATCTGGAGATGACTGGCTACTAGGGCCTATAGCCGTCATCACGCGACCCTTGTAGGAGCGGCCTTGCGTCGCGAACGGGCCGCAAAGCGGCCCCGGCGATTCTGAGGCGAGGCGCAGATCCTGGGGGCGCTTCGCACCCCTTTCGCGACGCAAGGCCGCTCCTACAGGGGGCGCGCCAGACCATTTAATCTTTGATCAGCCGCCGTAACACGGCGCGTGCTTCTTCGGTGCGCAAGCACTCGATAAACAACTGGCTTTCCCGCGCCACCGTGGCCTTCAGCTCTGCCCGCTGGTTGTCCTTCATCAGCCGCTTGCTGATGCGCAGCGCCGCCTGCGGGTAGGTTTGCAGCTGCCGCGCCAGCTTGCGCGCTGCGGCCAGGCACTGTTCGCCATCTTCATGCAGCTCATTGGCCAGGCCCCAGGCCACCGCCTGTTCGCCATCCAGCAACACGTTACCCAGCAGCAGGCCAGCGGCGCGGGCCTGGCCAAGCAAGCGTGGCAGCAACAGGCTGGAGCCAAATTCCGGGCACACCCCCAACGGTGCGAAAGGCATGCGCAACTTGGTCGAGCGGCTGACCAGCACCTGGTCACAATGCAGCAGCAAGGTGGCGCCGATGCCGATTGCGGCGCCACTGACTGCCGCGATCAGCGGCTTGTCCAGGCCCATGACCACCCGCATCAGGCGGAACACGGGGCTATCCAGGTTGGTGGGCGGGTTGTCCAGAAAGTCGCGCAGGTCATTGCCAGCGCTGAAGCAGTGGGGGCCACCGGTGATGATGATGGCATCGACACCGGGGTCTTCGCCCGCCGCCAGCAACAAGTCGCCCAGTTGCTGGTACATGGCAGTGTTCAGGGCATTGAGCTTGTCCGGGCGGTTGAAGGCCAGGGTCAGCAGGCCTTGGTCCAGCTCGCGTGTGATCAGGTCGTTCATGGCAGCCGCTTTTGTTGTTGTGGGTACGTGTGCCAAGGGTTTATCACGCAGTCCGGCTTGTTGTACAGTCGTTCAGTCCAGCCCCTGAACCGAGAACCCTTGATGAGCCAGGAAGCCCGCTACCACCGCATGCTGCCGGAATTGCGCAAGGCCAACCTGGTCGAAGCGACTCTGGTGTGCCTCAAACGCCACGGATTCCAAGGGGCTTCGATCCGCAAGATTTCGGCCGAGGCCGGGGTCTCGGTCGGGCTGATCAGCCACCACTACGCCGGCAAGGACGAGCTGGTTGCCGAAGCCTACCTGGCCGTCACCGGGCGGGTGATGGGGCTGCTGCGTGAAGCCATGGCGCAGGCTGCGCCCAATGCCCGGGAGCGGCTGTCAGCGTTTTTCCGCGCCTCGTTTTGCGCAGAGTTGCTCGACCCGCAGCTGCTCGACGCCTGGCTGGCCTTCTGGGGCGCGGTCAAGACGGCCGATGCGATCAACCAGGTGCATGATCATTCCTATGGCGAGTACCGCAAGGAGCTGAGCCGGTTGCTGGCCGAGTTGGCCACGCAGGAGGGCTGGCAGGGCTTCGATGCCGACCTCGCGGCCATCAGCCTCAGTGCCCTGCTCGATGGCCTGTGGCTGGAGTCGGGGCTCAACCCCGGCACCTTCACCCCCGAGCAGGGCGTGATTATCTGCGAGGCCTGGGTCGATGGCCTGCAGGCCGGTGGTCGGCGGCGCTTCAGCCTGCCCGAGGGCTGTTGATCGTCTGTTCAGTAACGAGTACGCTGCTGGCGCGAGTGTGTAGAACAACACCAATAAAAAGAGACAACACGCAATGACGCCTCGGGTATTGATCGTCGATGACGATCCGCTTATTCGTGACTTGCTGCAGGCCTATCTGTCCCAGGAAGGCTACGACGTTCACTGTGCCGACACGGCAGAAAAGGCCGAAGCCCTGCTTGGCAGCCAGGATGTCGACCTGGTGCTGCTGGACATCCGCTTGCCCGGCAAGGACGGCCTCACCCTGACCCGCGAGCTGCGGGTGCGCTCGGAGGTGGGCATCATCCTCATCACCGGCCGCAACGATGACATCGACCGCATTGTCGGCCTGGAATGCGGCGCCGACGACTACGTGATCAAGCCGCTCAACCCCCGCGAGCTGGTATCACGCGCCAAAAACCTGATCCGCCGCGTGCGCCATGCCCGCGAAGTGCACCCGCCACCGGCCTGCGCGCAGTCGCTGAAGCAGTTTGCCGACTGGGCGCTGGACACCGACCGCCGTCGCCTGATCGACCCACGCGGCGGGCAAACCCTGCTGACCCACGGTGAGTTCCAGTTGCTCAGCGTGTTCCTGCGCAACAGCGGCCATACCCTGAGCCGCGACCAGCTGATGGACCAGATTCGCAACCGCGAGTGGGTGCCCAACGACCGCTCCATCGACGTGCTGGTCGGTCGCCTGCGGCGCAAGCTGCACGATGACCCGGCCGAGCCGCAGCTGATCATCACCATTCACGGCACCGGCTACCTGTTCACTGCCAGCGTGGCCGCATGACCCACCGCGCCCGCCGTGCCTGGGGGATGGCGCTGGCGTTGCTCAGTGTGCCGGCCGGTGCGGCACAGACGGTGCGCTATTGCGATTACCCGGTGTACCCGCCGATGTCCTGGAGCGACGGCCACCAGGTGCGTGGCCTGGCGCCAACCGTGGTGCGCGAACTGTTCGCACGCATGGGCTACGACGTGCAGACCGTGGTGCTGGGCAACTGGAAGCGCTGCCTGATGGACGCTGCCGCCGGGCGGGTAGACGTGGTGCTGGCCTACAACAGCGACCAACGTGACCAGCGCATGCATTTTTCCACGGAGCCGGTAGTGCGCGAGGAAGTGGCTGTGTTCTACAACCGCAAACGGCCAGTGCAGTTTCAGCAGCTGGAGGACCTGGCCGGTTACCGCGGCGGCCTGTTGTACGGCGAAAGCTACGGCGCCGAATTCGACCGTTTCGTCGCCCGGCATCAGAACATCGAGCGGGTGTCTTCCAGCCAGCAGAACTTCGGCAAGCTGATCCGCGGGCGCATCGACTACGTGATCCAGGAGCGGCGCACCGGTCAACTGTTCATCGAGCACCTGCCAGGCGCGCAGGACATCCGCGTATTGCCCAGCGCGCTGAGCGTGGACTACCTGCGCGTTGCCGTGTCGCGGCAATCACCCCTGAGCCAGCACATGGATGAAATCGACGCGCAGTTGCGGCGCATGAACCAGGCTGGCGAGATCACGCGCTGGCTGGAGCAGAGCGAGGTCACCTACCGCGACATGATCAACCTGCCGGCGGATGCCCGATGATTCGCCTGCACACCGATGGCCTGCTGCGCCGCCTGCTTCGGTTCATCCTGTTGTTCAGCCTGTGCTTTACCGTTCTGGCCAGTAGCGTGCAGCTGTATTTCGAATACCGCCGCGAGATGCGCGACATCGAGGCACGCATGGCGTTGATCCGCGCCGGCTACCTCGCCAGCCTGGAGCGCAGCCTGTGGGACCTCGACGAGGCGCAGCTCGATACCCAATTGCGCGGCCTGGTGGATTTTTCCGACGTGGCCCGGGTGCGTTTGGTTAGCGACGATTTTCAACTGCTGCGAGGGGAGGCCGAACCCAAGGGGCCGCTGCGCATCGAGCGCTTCCCCCTGGATTTTCAGCCCCCCTCGGGCCCCGCCAGGCACCTGGGTGAGCTGGAAGTGAGTATCGACCTGGGGGCGGTGCACCATCGGTTGTATGCCACCGGCCTTGCCAGCCTGCTGTGGATGGGGGTGTTCCTGTGCGGCCTTGCAGTGGCGCTGTCGGGGCTGTTCTATCGCCTGGTCACCCGCCATCTGCAAGTGATGGCCGAGTTCGCCCGGCGTATTGGCGCCGGCCAGTGGCAGGAACCGTTGCGCCTGGGGCGCCGCCGTTCATCGCGCCCTGACGAAATCGACACGGTGGCCAATGCCCTGGACGATATGCGCCGCGCCATTCTCAGCGACATTGAACGCCGCGAGCGCGACCGCCTGGCGTTGCAAGACAAGCGCGACGAACTGCAGGCCATGGTCGAACGACGTACCGCCAGCCTGGCCCGGGCCAAGGATGACGCAGAGGCCGCAAACCTGGCCAAGTCGCGCTTTCTGGCGACCATGAGCCACGAGCTGCGCACCCCGCTCAACGGTATCCTGGGCATGGCCGAGCTGCTACGCGGGGGCCGGCTGGATGCGGCCGACCGTCAGCGCCTGGAAGCCTTGTACAAGGCCGGCGAGGGGCTGTTGGCAATTCTCAACGAAGTGCTGTACTTCGCCCGGCTCGAAGAAGGGGAGAGCCGCGCCGAGCTGGTCGGCTTTTCGCTGCGCCAATTGTGCCAGGAAGTGCTGGCGCTGCTCGAACCCATGGCTGCGGACAACGGCGACACACTGCATCTGGAGGTTGATGAGCAGTTGGCCGGTTACCAGCACGGCGCCGAGCAGTACCTGCGTCAGGTGCTCAGCAACCTGTTGGCCAATGCCATCAAATTCACCGAGCACGGCCAGGTGCGGCTCAAGGTACAGGTGCTGGCCAGCGATGCGACCACGCAGCGCCTGCGGCTGTCTGTCAGTGACAATGGCATCGGCATCGAGCCGGCTGTACAGGCAAAAATCTTCGACCGCTTCGTCCAGGCCAGCGAAGCCGTGGCCCGCCGCTACGGCGGCACCGGTCTGGGCCTGGCGATCTGCAAGCACCTGGTGGAAAAGCTGGGGGGCTGCATTGGCCTGGACAGTGTGCAAGGGCAGGGCAGCTGCTTCTGGTTCGTACTCGACATCGCCCTTGGGCAGCCCGTTGCGGCCAATACCCCGGCCCACTCGGTCAGCGCCAGCCTGGATATCCTGGTGGTGGAGGACGTCGCGCTGAACCGTGAGGTGGCGGGCAGCCTGCTGGTGCGCGATGGCCACCGGGTGAGCTTTGCCGAGGATGCCGGGCAGGCCCTGCAGCTGTGCGCTCAGCGGCGCTTCGACCTGATCCTGCTCGACGTTCACCTGCCCGGCATGAGCGGGGTGGAGCTTTGCCGGCAGCTTCGCGCCACCCCCGGGCCAAACCACCAGAGCCGGATAGTGGCGCTGACTGCTGGCGTGCAACCGGGGCAAGTGTCGGGTTACCTGGAAGCCGGCATGCAAGGTGTGCTGGCCAAGCCTCTGCGGCTGGCCAACCTGCGCCAGGCGCTGGCTGACGCGAAGCCGACTGAAGAGGCCGGTATTGACGCGAACATGGACTGGTCGCTGCTGGCCACCCACCGCTCGCTGCTGGGCGAGCAGAAGCTGCAAGGCCTGCTGAAGGTGTTGCACCAGTCACTGGAGCAGCACGCCACGGGGTTGGCCGAGGCGCTGCCGGCCCAGGACTTTACCGAAGTGCTGCACCTGGCCCATCGCCTGGCCGGCAGTTGCGATTCCCTGGGTTTTTCTGGCCTTGCTGCGCTGTTGCGACGCCTGGAAGACGCAGCGCGCCAGCATGACGGGCAGGCGCTGAACGCACTTGCCGAGCCACTGGCAAACCAGCTCGGCCAGGCCCGTGCGACCCTGGAACAGTTGATCCAGAGCTGACGTACAAAAATCTTACGACTTTTTACATCTTCGATCCGTTCGTACAACGGCACCTTACATCCGTTTCCAATAATCCATGGCAACCGTGTTGCACGCGGTCCATGAGGCTTATTGGAGACAAGAATAATGACATGCCGTAGCGCTCAGCCCCTCTTTCGTACCGCCCCCCGCACCTGCCGCAATGGCGAGGTGCGCCATGACTGACAACCACGAAAAAATCCAGCTCACCCGCGCCCTGAAAAGCCGGCACATCTTCATGCTGTCGCTGGGCGGGGTGATCGGCACCGGCCTGTTCATGGGTTCGGGCGTGACCATCAACCAGGGCGGGCCGGTGGGCGCGATCCTGGCGTACCTGGTGGCCGGCTTGCTGATGTACCTGGTGATGGTCTGCCTGGGAGAACTGTCGGTGCAGATGCCGGTGTCCGGCTCGTTCCAGGCCCACGCCACGAAGTTCATCGGCCCGGCCACCGGCTTCATGATCGGCTGGGTGTACTGGATGAGCTGGGCCACTACCGTGGGCCTGGAGTTCACCGCTGCCGGCATGCTGATGACCCGCTGGTTCCCCGAGGTGCCGATCTGGTACTGGTCGGCACTGTTCGTGGTCGTGCTGTTCGGCCTCAACGCCCTGGCCACTCGCGCTTTTGGCGAGGCCGAGTACTGGTTCTCGGGCATCAAGGTGGCGACCATCCTTGGTTTTATCATCATTGGCCTGCTGGTGATTTTTGGCGCCATCCCGCTGAGCAGCGGGGCACCGGCGCCGATGCTGGACAACCTGGTGGGCGAGTCGCTGTTCCCCCATGGCCTGTCGGCGGTGTTCGCGGTGATGATGACCGTGGTCTATGCGTTCCAGGGCTGTGAAATCATGGGCGTGGCGGCCGGTGAAACCGAGCACCCGGAAAAGAGCATCCCGCGGGCGGTGCGCAATGTGGTGTTCCGTGTGCTGATTTTCTACGTGCTGGCGATTGCCGTGCTGTCGGCCATTGTGCCGTTCGAGCAGGCCGGCCTGATGGAAAGCCCCTTCGTGCAGGTGTTCGACATGGTCGGCATTCCCTTTGCTGCCGACGTGATGAACTTCGTCATCCTCACCGCCATCCTGTCGGTGGGCAACTCTGGGCTGTATGCGTCTACGCGCATTCTGTGGGCGATGTCCAAGAGCGGCATGGCGCCGAAAAGCCTGGCGCCGCTGAGCAAGCGCGGCGTACCGCTGCGGGCGCTGAGCATCACCCTGTGCTTTGCCTTGGTGTCGCTTATGACCAGCTTCATTGCCGCCGACACCCTGTTCATGGTGCTGATGGCGGTGAGCGGCATGTCCGGCACCGTGACCTGGATCGTCATCGCCCTGGCGCAGTACCGCTTCCGCAAGGCCTACCTGCGTGGAGGTGGGCAACTGCAGGACCTGAAGTACAGGGCGCCGCTGTACCCACTGGTGCCGCTGCTGTGCATCACCCTGTGCAGCTCGCTGTTTGTGTTCCTGGCACTGGATGAAACCCAGCGACCGTCGCTGTACTGGGGCTTTGGCTTTATTGCCCTGTGCTACGCGGCGTACTTCTTCGTCAATCGCCGTCGGCAGGGTGCCTTTGAGCCGAGCGCGCCTGGCGTTTGATGCCGTGGGTCGTTGGTTGTAAGTGTTCGTGAAGCATTTTTATTGTCTGTGAGATCGAGCGCCGCCCGCGCGGCGCTCGATCTCACAGGCAACGAAAATGCAATGCCAAAAGAAACCCGCGTAACAGCAAAAACCGAGTTGTGCGAAGTTGTAACAGCCCATCCCGCCTTGTTGAACACTCGTTTAGTATCTCCCTCATCAAGCCCTCCCAAAACCATCACAACAACACCGAGGCCCCCCATGACCACCCCGTCGTCGTCACTGTTGAGCAAAGTCGAAGCCGGCGTTGCCTGGATCACCCTCAACCGCCCCGAGCAACGCAACGCGCTGGACATCCCCACCCTCAAGCAACTGCACGCCTTGCTCGAAAGCCACAACAGCGACCCGGCCGTACGCGTGGTGGTGCTTACCGGCAGCGGCCGCAGCTTCTGCGCAGGCGCCGACCTGGCCGAATGGGCTGCCGCCGAAGCCGCGGGCACCCTGGAAAGCTACGGCTGGACCGAAACCGCCCACGCCCTGATGTTGCGCCTGCACAGCCTCGACAAGCCCACCCTCGCCGCCATCAACGGCACCGCCGTGGGCGGGGGCATGGACCTCAGCCTGTGCTGCGACCTGCGTATCGCCGCCGCTTCTGCGCGCTTCAAGGCTGGTTACACCAGCATGGGCTACAGCCCCGATGCCGGCGCCAGCTGGCACTTGCCACGGCTGATCGGCTGCGAGCAGGCCAAGCGCTTGTTGTTCCTCGATGAACTGTGGGGCGCCGAGCGTGCCTTGGCGGCCGGGCTGGTCAGCGAAGTCTGCGCCGACGAGCAACTGCCCGCCGTGGCGGCCGAGCTGGCCGGGCGCCTGGCCAATGGCCCGACGTTCGCCTATGCGCAGACCAAGCAGCTGATCCGCGACGGCGCCCGCCGCACCTTGGCCGAGCAGCTGGAGGCCGAGCGCCACGCCGGCCTGCTGTGCGGCCGCAGCCAGGATGGCGCCGAGGCGCTGCAAGCCTCGGTTGAACGCCGCGCCCCCCGTTTCACCGGCCAGTAACCCGATACCGACCCTGACCAGGACCTTCGCAGATGAATTTCCAACTGACCCAAGAACAAGAAATGTTGGTGGAAGCGGTACGCAGCTTTGTTGCCAAAGAGTTGCTGCCCCATGAGGAAGCGGTGGACCGCGCCGATGCCGTGTCGCCAGAGCTGGCCGCGCACATCCGTGGCAAGGCCATCGCCGCCGGGTTCTATGCCTTCAACATGCCTGAGGAAGTCGGCGGCGGTGGCCTGGACTACCTGTCCCAGGCGCTGATCGAACGTGAGCTGTCCAAGGTGTCCTGGGCGCTGCACGTGTTTGTCGCACGCCCGTCGAAAATCCTCATGGCCTGCAAGGACGAGCAGATCAACGACTACCTGCTGCCTTGTGTGCAGGGCGAGAAAACCGACTGCTTCGCCCTCACCGAACCGGGTGCCGGTTCCGATGCCAACGCCATCAAGACTCGCGCCGTGCGCCAGGGCGATGACTTTGTCATCAACGGCAGCAAGCACTTCATCAGCCACGCCGGCCACGCCGATTTCGCGATTGTCTTCGCGGTCACCGACACTTACGAGCACAACGGGCGCAAGCGCAATGCGGTCACGGCGCTGCTAGTGGACCGCGGCACACCGGGCATGACCATCCGCCGCGGCCCCAAGTGCGTGAGCAACCGTGGCTACCACACCTACGAGCTGTTCTTCGACGACTGCCGGGTGCCGGCCAGCAAGGTGCTGGGCGAAGTCGGCAAGGGCTGGGAAGTGGCCAACGCCTGGCTTACCGCCGGCCGGGTGATGGTCGCCGCCAACTGCGTGGGCCAGGCCCAGCGCGCCCTCGACCTGTCGCTGCAGTGGGCCGCCGACCGCAAGCAGTTCGGCCAGGCCATCGGCAGCTACCAGGGCGTGTCGTTCAAGCTGGCCGACATGGCCACACAGATTCGCGCCGCCGAAATGCTCACGCTGCACACGGCCTGGAAGATGGACCAGGGCAGCATGACCGACGGTGAAGCCGGCATGGCCAAGCTGTTTGCCAGCGAAGCGCTGGGCAAGGTGGCCGACGAAGCCGTGCAGATCTTCGGCGGCATGGGCCTGATGGACGAAGGGCCGGTCGAGCGCATCTGGCGCAACGCGCGTATCGAGCGTATCTGGGAGGGCACCTCGGAAATCCAGCGGCACATCATCGCCCGCGAACTGCTGCGCCCGCTGCTGCGCTGAGCGCCAGGAGAACACCCATGTCGCAATCGATTCGTGACAACCTCAAGCGCCTGCTGGCGCCCCGGCACCTGGCCTTTGTTGGTGGGCGCAGCATGGCGCGGGCGCTCAAGCGCTGCGCCGAAGGTGGCTTTGGCGGCGAGCTGTGGCTGGTCAACCCGCAGCATGAAAGCCTGGAAGGTATCTCTTGCGTTGCCCGCGTGGCCGACTTGCCTTACGCCCCGGACGCGGTGTTCATCGCCACCAACCGTGAGCTGACCTTGCAGTGCGTTGCCGAGCTGGCCGCGCGTGGCGCCGGTGGTGCCATCTGCTATGCCTCCGGCTTTGCCGAAAGCGGCGAAGAGGGCCGCCAGTTGCAGCAGCGCCTGCTCGCTGCGGCCGGTAACATGGCCCTGCTCGGCCCCAACTGCTATGGCCTGCTCGATTACCTGCACGGTGCCGCCCTGTGGCCGGTGGCCCATGGCGGCAAGCGGGTGGAGAAGGGCGTGGCGATCCTGACCCAGAGCGGCAACTTCGCCTACAACCTGTCCATGAGCGACCGCTCGCTGCCGGTGGCCTATATGGCCTCGGTCGGCAACCAGGCGCAATTGGGCGTGGCCGAGCTGATGGACGTGCTGCTCGACGACCCACGGGTAACGGCCATCGGGCTGCACCTGGAAGGCTTGAAGAACGTGCCGGGCTTTGCACGCGCAGCCTACAAGGCATTGCAGCAGGGTACACCGGTCATTGCCCTGAAGACGGGCGTTTCGCAGATCGGCGCTGAACTGGCGCTGAGCCACACCAGCTCGTTGTCCGGCTCCGATGCCTTGTACGACAGCCTGTTCCAGCGCCTGGGCGTGATCCGCGTCAGCGGCCCGGTGAGCTTTGTCGAAACGCTCAAGGCCGCCGCTTGCGGGCGCTTGCCGGCAAATGGGGAACTGATCGCGCTGGCCTGCTCAGGCGGCGATGCTGGCCTGATCGCCGACTATGCCGAACGCAACCAGTTGAGTCTGCCCAAACTGGGACAAGGGCAGGTGGCGCAGTTGGCCGAAGTGCTGCCGGCCTATGCCAACCTGGTCAACCCGCTGGATTTCACCACTGCCATCTGGGGCGATGAAGCGGCCCTGCAACGCATGCTTGACAGCACCCTGAGCGGGGCAGCTGATGCCGCCATGCTGGTGCTGGACTACCCGGCGGCATTCACTGGCGAACGCAAGGAGTGCGACCTGCTGCTGGCGCTGTACTGCGACGCGCTGGAGCGTCACGGCAAGATCGGTTTTGTCACCTCCGCCTTCCCGGAGCTGCTGCCCGCCAGTGCGCGTGAGCGCCTGCATGCCCGGGGTATTGCTGCGCTGCAGGGCGTGGAAGACGGCCTGGCGGCCTGGGGCCGCATTGTCGCCTACCAGCGCAACCGCCGGCGGTTGCTGGAGCAAGGCGAGGCCGCACGGGTACCGCTGTGCCCCCAAGCCCTCACGGGCGAAAGCCGGTTGCTGGACGAATGGCAAGCCAAGCACGCCCTGCGCGCCTTCGGTTTGCCGGTGCCAGCGGGCGTGCTGAGTACGCCCGAGCGCGCCGTGGCAGACGCCGCCTGCGTGGGTTACCCGCTGGTACTGAAGGCGGTCAGCGAACAGCTGCCGCACAAGACCGAGGCCGGTGCGGTGGCGTTGAACCTGCGTGATGCTGCCGCCCTGGAGGCCGCACTGGTGCAGATGCGCCAGCGCATCGCTGCCTACGCCCCGCACGTCGAATTTGACCAGGTACTGCTCGAACCCATGGCCGAGCCCCCGCTGGCCGAGCTGATAGTGGGCATCAAACGTGAACACGACTTTGCCCTGGCCTTGGTGATCGGTGCCGGCGGCGTGCTGGTCGAACTGCTCAAGGACAGTGTCAGCCTGTTGTTGCCCACCACCGACAGCGCCATCCGCGCCGCACTGCTGAACCTGCGCAGTGCCAGCCTGCTGCAAGGCTTCCGTGGCAGCCCGGCCGCCGACCTCGACGCCCTGGTCGCAGCTATCCGTGCGGTGGCCGATTACGCCTGCGAAAACGCCGGGCAGCTGTTGGAGCTGGATGTGAACCCATTGATGGTCGGTGCCCATGGCACCACCGCGGTCGACGCGCTGATCCGCCTCGGCCAGGCGCAAGGAGAACGACATGAATGACCTTACCCTGACTGCCGGCCAGGCGCTGGTGCGCCTGTTGGCCAACTACGGCGTGCAAACCGTGTTCGGCATCCCCGGGGTGCACACCCTGGAGCTGTACCGCGGCCTGCCGGGGAGTGGTATCCGCCATGTCCTGACCCGCCACGAGCAGGGCGCAGGCTTCATGGCTGACGGCTATGCGCGGGTGAGCGGCAAGCCGGGGGTGTGCTTTGTCATCACCGGCCCGGGGGTGACAAACGCCGCCACCGCCATCGGCCAGGCCTATGCTGACTCCATCCCGATGCTGGTGATTTCCAGCGTCAACCATACCGCCAGCCTGGGCAAAGGCTGGGGCTGCCTGCATGAAACCCAGGACCAGCGCGCCATGACTGCGCCGATCACCGCGTTTTCGGCCGTTGCGTTGCGCGGCGATGACCTGCCCGAGCTGATCGCCCGTGCCTGGGCCGTGTTCGACAGTGAACGGCCGCGCCCGGTGCACATTTCGGTGCCGCTGGACGTGCTGGCCGCACCCGTCAGCCGTGACTGGAGCGATGAGGTGGCACGCCGCCCCGAGCGTGGCCAGCCGTGCCGCGAAACCCTCGACCAGGCTGCCCTGAAGCTGGCAGCGTCCAAACGGCCTATGATCATCGCCGGTGGCGGTGCGCTGCACGCTGCCGAGCAACTGGCGCAGTTGAGCACCCGGCTGGCGGCACCGGTGTTCACCAGCGTGGCAGGCAAGGGCCTGCTGGCACCGCAAGCGCCATTGAATGCGGGTTCCAGCCTGTGCGTGGAGCCTGGCTGGCAGTTGATCAGCCAGGCCGATGTGGTGCTGGCCGTGGGCACCGAAATGGCCGACACCGATTTCTGGCGCGAGCGCCTGCCGATCACTGGCGAACTGCTGCGCGTGGACATCGACCCGCGCAAGTTCAACGACTTCTACCCCTGTGCCATTGCCTTGCAGGGTGATGCCCGGCAAACCCTGGCCGGCTTGCTCGAGCACTTGCCAGCACTCGACCGAGACCCGGCGCAGGCCAGCGAAGCCGTGAGCAACCTGCGCCAGGCCATCCGCAGCGGGCATGCACCGTTGCAGGCCACGCATCAGGCGATTCTGGACCGCATTGCCGCCGTGCTGCCCGACAATGCGTTCATCAGCAGCGACATGACCCAACTGGCCTACACCGGCAACTACGCCTTCGCCAGCCGGGCGCCGCGCAGCTGGCTGCATCCTACCGGCTACGGCACACTCGGCTACGGCCTGCCGGCCGGTATCGGCGGCATGCTTGCCACCGACCATCGTCCAGGCCTGGTGCTGGTAGGCGACGGCGGTTTCCTTTATACCGCCCAGGAGCTGGCCACGGCTGTAGAGGAACTGGACCGGCCGTTGGTGGTGCTGCTGTGGAACAACGACGCCCTCGGGCAGATCCGCGATGACATGCTCGGCCTGAACATCGAGCCCGTCGGCGTGCTGCCGCGTAACCCGGACTTCATCGGCCTGGCCCGTGCCTTTGGTTGCGCGGTGCGCCAGCCGCGTGACCTGGACGCGCTGCAGGCCGACCTGGCCAGCGGTTTCGCCACACCCGGCGTGACCTTCATCGAACTCAAACACACCTGCGTCTGTTAAGGCGCGCACAAACCAAAAGAACAAGAGAAACCTACATGCCATTTCGCCGTACACTTCTGGCCGCATCCCTGGCCCTGCTGATCACCGGCCAAGCCCCACTGTATGCCGCCCCCCCGCTGTCGATGGACAACGGTACAAACGCCCTGACCGTGCAAAACAGCAACGCCTGGGTCGAAGTCAGCGCCCGCGCCCTGCAGCACAACATCCGCACCCTGCAGGCTGAGCTGGCCGGCAAGTCCAAGCTGTGCGCCGTGCTCAAGGCCGATGCCTATGGCCACGGTATCGGCCTGGTAATGCCATCGATCATCGCCCAGGGCGTACCCTGCGTGGCGGTGGCCAGCAACGAGGAGGCCCGCGTGGTCCGCGCCAGTGGCTTCACCGGGCAACTGGTGCGGGTACGCCTGGCCAGCCTCAGCGAGCTGGAAGATGCCTTGCAGTACGACATGGAAGAGCTGGTGGGCAGCGCCGAATTTGCCCGCCAGGTCGATGCCGTCGCCGCGCGCCATGGCAAGACCTTGCGCATTCACATGGCGCTCAACTCCAGCGGCATGAGCCGCAACGGGGTGGAGATGGCCACCTGGTCCGGCCGTGGCGAAGCGCTGCAGATCACCGACCAGAAGCACCTCAAACTGGTCGCGCTGATGACCCACTTCGCCGTGGAAGACAAGGACGATGTGCGCAAGGGCCTGGCGGCCTTCAACGAGCAGACCGACTGGTTGATCAAGCACGCGAAGCTCGACCGCAGCAAGCTCACGCTGCACGCCGCCAACTCGTTCGCTACGCTGGAGGTGCCGGAGGCGCGCCTGGACATGGTACGCACCGGTGGCGCGCTGTTCGGTGACACCGTACCGGCGCGCACCGAGTACCAACGCGCCATGCAGTTCAAGTCGCACGTGGCGGCGGTGCACAGTTACCCGGCCGGCAACACCGTCGGCTACGACCGCACCTTCACCCTGGCCCGTGATTCGCGCCTGGCCAACATCACCGTCGGCTATTCCGATGGCTATCGCCGGGTGTTCACCAACAAGGGCCATGTGCTGATCAACGGCCACCGCATACCGGTGGTGGGCAAGGTGTCGATGAACACGCTGATGGTCGATGTCACCGACTTCCCGGACGTGAAGGGTGGCAACGAAGTGGTGCTGTTCGGCAAGCAGGCCGGGGGCGAAATCACCCAGGCCGAGATGGAAGAAATCAACGGCGCGCTGCTGGCCGACCTGTACACCGTGTGGGGCAGTTCCAACCCGAAGATCCTCGTCGACTGAAACCGTCAAAGAAGGGAGATTGCCATGCGCTACGCCAAGCTTACCCAACGCATTGCCGGCGACGGTGCTGCGGCCTGGGACATCCACTACCGCGCCCTGGCGCTGCAGGCCGAGGGCAAGGACATCCTGCTGCTGTCGGTGGGGGACCCGGACTTCGACACCCCCGCGCCGATTGTCGAGGCGGCCATCGACAGCCTGCGGGCGGGTCACACCCATTACGCCGATGTACGCGGCAAGCTGGCCCTGCGCCAGGCCATCGCAAGGCGCCACCAGCAGCGTAGCGGCCAGGCCGTCGACGCCGATCAGGTGACGGTGCTGGCAGGGGCCCAGTGCGCGCTGTACTGCGTGGCCCAGTGCGTACTGGACCCAGGCGACGAGGTGCTTGTCGCCGAACCGATGTATGTGACCTATGAGGCGGTGTTCGGTGCCTGTGGTGCCAAGGTGGTGCCGGTGCCGGTCAAGCCGGAAAACGGCTTTCGGGTATGCCCGCAAGACGTGGCCGAGCGCATCACCCCGCGCACCCGCGCGCTGGCCTTGAACAGCCCGCATAACCCGTCGGGGGCAAGCCTGCCCCGTACTACCTGGGAAGCACTGGCCGAACTGTGCATCGCCCACGACCTGTGGCTGATCTCTGACGAGGTGTACAGCGAATTGCTGTACGAGGGCGAGCATGTCAGCCCTGCCAGCCTGCCGGGCATGGCCGAACGCACCGCCACCCTCAACAGCTTGTCGAAGTCCCATGCCATGACCGGCTGGCGGGTGGGCTGGGTAGTGGGTTCGGCCGAGCTGGCCGCCCACCTGGAAAACCTCGCCCTGTGCATGTTGTATGGCTCGCCCGATTTCATTCAGGACGCCGCCGTGGTGGCGCTGGAGCAGCCGTTGCCCGAGCTGGCCGCCATGCGCGAGGCCTACCGCCAGCGCCGTGACCTGGTGTGCGAACAGCTGGCCGGCTGCCCGGGCCTGAAGGCACTGAAGCCCGATGGTGGCATGTTCGTGATGGTTGATATCCGTGAGACCGGCGTAAGTGCCCAGGCCTTTGCCGACCGCCTGCTGGACCGCCAGGGCGTGTCGGTGCTCGCCGGCGAAGCGTTCGGCCCCAGCGCTGCCGGGCATATCCGCCTGGGCCTGGTGCTGGGCGATGCGGCGCTGGTCGATGCCTGCCAGCGCATTGCCCGCTGTGCCGACGAGCTGAAACGGGAGTACGGCCATGCGTGAGTATGCGCGGCTGTACATCGATGGCGCCTGGCAGGTGCCGAGCGGGCAGGGCATGGCTGAAGTGATCGACCCGGCCACCGAACAGGCCACTGGCCGGGTACCCTTGGGCGCCGAGGCCGATGTCGAGCGGGCGGTGATGGCGGCGCGGCGGGCCTTCGATGGCTGGTCGCGCACGCCGTCCAGCGTGCGCGCCGGGTACATCCGGGCATTGGCCGCACAGCTGAAAAACCGTGCGGCGCAAATGGCTGAGGTCATTACCGACGAGCTGGGCATGCCGGTGCAGTGGTGCCAGGCGGTGCAGGTAGAAGGCCCGATTGTGGGCCTTGCGCAGTACGCCGAACTGGCCGGGCTGATGGATGAGGTGCGCGAAATCGGCAATTCGCTGGTGTACCGCGAGGCCGTTGGCGTGTGCGCATTCATCAACCCGTGGAACTACCCGCTGCACCAGATGATCGGCAAGCTGGCGCCGGCCCTGGCTGCCGGGTGCACGGTGGTGGTCAAACCCAGCCAGGAAACGCCGCTGCACGCTTTTATGCTGGCCGAGATGATCGACGCCATCGGCCTGCCGGCAGGGGTGTTCAACCTGGTCAGCGGCCCAGGTGCCAAAGTCGGTGAAGCCCTCGCCCGGCACCCGCAGGTGGACATGGTGTCGTTCACCGGCTCAACCGGTGCCGGGGTGCGGGTAGCACAAGCGGCCGCGCCGACGGTGAAGCGGGTGTGCCTGGAGCTGGGTGGCAAATCACCGTTGCTGATTACCGCCGATGCCGACCTGCACGCTGCGGTGCGCCACGGCGTGCAGGACGTGATGATCAACTCGGGGCAGACCTGCACGGCACTGACCCGCATGCTGTTGCCGGCCAGCCGCTACGCCGAGGCGCTGGAAATCGCCGAGGCCGAAACCCGCGCGCTGGTCATGGGCGACCCGCGTGACCCGGCCAGTTTCCTCGGGCCGATGTGTTCGGCAGGCCAGCGGCGCACGGTGCTCGACTACATTCGCCAGGGCCAGGAGGAGGGCGCGCGCTTGGTGTGCGGCGGCGATCACGGCGGCTTGGAGCGCGGGTTCTACGTGGCGCCCACGTTGTTCGCCGACGTCGACAACCGCATGCGCATTGCCCAGGAAGAAATCTTCGGCCCGGTGCTGTGCCTGATCCCCTACGCCGACGAGGCCCAGGCGCTGGCGCTGGCCAATGACTCGCCGTTCGGCCTGTCCAGCGCAGTGTGGGCGGGCAGCCGCGAGCATGGCCTTGCGCTGGCGCGGCAGATACGGGCCGGGCAGTGCTTCATCAACGGTGGCGGGTTCAACTACCAGGCGCCGTTCGGTGGCTACAAGCAGTCGGGCAACGGCCGCGAGTGGGGCGAAGAGGGCCTGGCGGAGTTCGTCGAGGTGAAAGCCGTACAGTGCTGAGCCACCGCTGCAAGACAACCTGTTTTGTGTAAGGAGAATGTTTGTGAATGTACTGATCGTCCACGCTCACCCCGAGCCGCAATCGTTCACCGCTGCCCTGCGGGACCAGGCCGTGGAAACCTTCCGCGCCCAGGGCCACCAGGTGCAGGTCAGCGACCTGTACGCCATGGGCTGGAACCCGGTGGCCAGCGCCGATGATTTTACCCAGCGGGAGAACCCCGAGTACCTGGTGTATGCCCTGGAGCAACGCCAGGGGTTCAAGCGTGGTGCCATTGCCGCGGACATCCAGCAGGAGCTGGACAAGCTGTTGTGGGCCGATCTGCTGGTGTTGAACTTCCCGATCTTCTGGTTCTCGGCCCCGGCCATGCTCAAGGGCTGGATCGACCGGGTGCTGGTGTCGGGGGTGTGCTATGGCGGCAAGCGTTTCTACGACCAGGGCGGGTTGGCGGGCAAGAAGGCGCTGGTGACCGTGACCTTGGGCGGGCGTGAGCACATGTTTGGCGAGGGGGCGATTCATGGCCCGCTGGAAGACATGCTGCGGCCGATACTGCGGGGTACGCTCGCCTATGTGGGTTTCGAGGTGCTGCCGCCGTTTGTGGCCTGGCACGTGCCTTACATCAGCGCCGAGGCGCGGCAAGATTTTTTGCAGCAATACCGGCAGCGCCTGGAGCAGCTTGCGGACGACCAGCCATTGGTGTTCCCCCGCCTGGCCCAGTTCGATGAGGCGCTTTACCCTCTATCTTGATTCGTGCGCAGCCCCCTGTAGGAGCGGCCTTGTGTCGCGATGGGCTGCGTCGCAGCCCCAGGATCTGCGCCCCAGTACAAATTGTCGGGGCTGCTGTCGCAGCCCATCGCGACACAAGGCCGCTCCTACAAAAAAGCGCGCACTCAGCGAAGCACTAAAAACGACCACCCACACATTCGGGGTATGTTGCCCCTCGGCAAATCCCTCGATAGTGAACCCATCGGCTCGATCTCGGAGCACTCACACGATGGAGTTGCCATGCGCAAGGTACTGAAGGTGATTGGTGGTCTGCTGCTGGCGTCTGGTGCCAGCCTGGCCCAGGCGGCAGAGGTGGACAGCGCCAACACGCTACGGCTGTACAACTGGACCGACTACATCGGTGAAACCACCCTGGCCGACTTCGAGAAGGCCACCGGTATCAGGGTCATCTACGACACCTTCGACGGCTACGAAACGGTACAGACCAAACTGCTGACTGGCCGCTCCGGCTACGACCTGGTCATGCTCAACGCCTCACTGGTCCCCCCGCTGATCAGCGCCGGCGTGTTCCAGGCACTGGACAAGCAGCAACTGCCCAGCTGGCAAAACCTCGATCAGCAGGTGGTCAACAACCTGCAGGGCTACGACCCTGGCCTGAAGTACTCGGCGCCCTATACCTGGGGCAGCTCGGGGGTCACCTACAACGTCGACAAGATCACCGCGCGCATGCCCGACGCGCCGATCGGTTCGCTGGCCATGCTGTTCGACCCCAAGATCGTCTCGCGCTTCGCCGACTGCGGCGTCACCCTGATGGACGCGCCCACCGAGGTCATCCCGCTGGCCCTGCAGTACCTGGGCAAGGACCCGCGCAGCGCGTCGGCCGCCGACCTCAAGGCAGCCGAACAACTGCTGCTGGGCATCCGCCCCTACATTCGCAAGTTCGACTCGGTCAACTACCTCACCAGCCTGCCCAACGGCGATGTCTGCCTGGCGCTGACCTGGTCCGGTGACTACGCCACCGCCCAGGCCCGTGCGGTGGAAGCGAAGAAGGACATCAAGCTGTCGTTCTTCATCCCCCAGGAAGGTTCGCTGATCTGGTTCGACAACCTGTACATCCCCAAGGATGCGCCGCACGCGGCCAACGCCCACCGCTTCATCGAGTTTCTGCTGCAGCCGCAGACCATGGCCAAGGTCACTGACTACATCCACTACGCCAACAGCAACGCCGCCGCCACCGCGCTGGTGCGTGACGATATCCGCCAGGACCCGGCCATCTACCCCGACGCACAAACCCGTGAGCGCCTGTTCGCGCAGAAAACCCAGAGCCCCAAGGACATGCGCGCCATCACCCGGGTCTGGAGCACCGTCAAGACCGGTTTCTGAACACTGCCCAAAATTCTCGCCAAGGAGCTGCCCATGGCCACCCCAAGCAAAGCATTCGCTATCGCCCACGACCCGCTGGTGGAGGCCGACAAGGCCCACTACATGCACGGCTACCATGTGTTCGACGAGCACCGCGAGCAAGGCGCGCTGAACATCGTGGCCGGCGAGGGCGCCTACATTCGTGACACCCACGGCAACCGCTTCCTCGATGCCGTCGGCGGCATGTGGTGCACCAACATCGGCCTGGGCCGCGAGGAAATGGCCCTGGCCATCGCAGACCAGGTGCGCCAGCTGGCGTATTCCAACCCGTTCTCCGACATGGCCAACGACGTGGCCATCGAACTGTGCCAGAAGCTTGCGCAGCTGGCGCCGGGCGACCTGAACCATGTGTTCCTCACCACCGGCGGCTCGACCGCTGTCGACACCGCCTACCGGCTGATCCAGTACTACCAGAACTGCCGCGGCAAGCCACACAAGAAGCACATCATTGCCCGCTACAACGCCTACCACGGCTCCACCACCCTGACCATGTCGATCGGCAACAAGGCCGCCGACCGGGTGCCGGAGTTCGACTATCACCACGACCTGATCCACCACGTCTCCAACCCCAACCCGTACCGTGCCCCGCACGACATGGACGAGGCCGAATTCCTCGACTATCTGGTGGCCGAGTTCGAGGACAAGATCCTGTCGCTGGGGGCCGACAATGTGGCGGCGTTCTTCGCCGAGCCGATCATGGGCTCGGGCGGGGTGATCATTCCGCCCGAGGGCTACTTCCAGCGCATGTGGCAGCTGTGCCAGACCTACGACATCCTGTTCGTCGCCGACGAAGTGGTGACCTCGTTCGGGCGCCTGGGCACCTTCTTCGCCAGCGAAGAACTGTTTGGCGTTACCCCCGACATCATCACCACCGCCAAGGGCCTGACCTCGGCCTACCTGCCGCTGGGCGCGTGTATCTTCTCCGAGCGTATCTGGGAAGTGATTGCCGAGCCGGGCAAGGGCCGCTGCTTTACCCATGGCTTTACCTACAGTGGTCACCCGGTGTGCTGTACAGCGGCGCTGAAGAACATCGAGATCATCGAGCGCGAGCAACTGCTCGATCACGTCAAGGAAGTGGGTGGCTACCTGGAGCAGCGCCTGCAAAGCCTGCGCGAGTTGCCGCTGGTGGGTGATGTGCGTTGCATGAAGCTGATGGCCTGCGTTGAGTTCGTGGCCGACAAGGCCAGCAAGGCGCTGTTCCCGGATGAGGTGAACATCGGTGAGCGCATCCACAGCAAGGCCCAGGCCCGCGGATTGCTGGTGCGCCCGATCATGCACCTGAACGTGATGTCGCCACCGCTGATCGTCACCCATGCGCAGGTGGACGAGATCGTCGAGACCTTGCGCCAGTGCATCCTCGAAACCGCGCGCGAACTGACTGCGCTTGGTCTGTACCAAGGCCGATGAACCTGGCGCAAAGGGCTGTGCGGGGGCGTGCCTGGCAGGCTAGACTGCCGGGCATGACCCAGGCCACTCCCGACACCCCGCTTACCCTGACAATGGGCGCGCTGCAGCAATGGCATGCGGCGCTGCAGCGTGCGCTGGCCAATAGCGATACGCCCGAGGCGCTGATGTATGTGGCCGCTGCCATCGGCCAACTGGTGCAGGTTGAATCGATGATGATCAGCCTTGAGTGCCAGGGGCGGGCGCCGCAGCTGCTGTACCAGCAAGGCATTCCCGAGCTGCACCGTGCCGCGGTGCTTGAGCGTTATTTCAGTGCTGGCTACCTGCTCGACCCATTCTGCCTGGCCGTGCAAAGCGGCTTGGCCGAAGGCTTTTACCACCTGCAGGAAATCGCCCCCGACAACTTCTTCGACAGCGACTACTACAAGGCCTATTACCTGGGCACCGGTTGCAGCGAAGACAGCTATTACATCGTCGACCTCAGCGCTGGCCGCAAGTTGTCGCTGAGCCTGTTCCAGGGTTGCAGCGGCACGCCTCTGAGTGCCGGGCAGGTCGACCTGCTGCGGGCGCTGGAGCCCATGGTGCGGGAACTGTTGGGGCGTTATGCCCGGCATAACCTGGAGCCCGGCGCAGCATCGGCCGAACACGGCAGCCTGCAGGCAGCGTTCGACAGCTTTGGTTGCCAGGTGCTGACCGACCGTGAGCGGGAGGTGGCACACATGATCTTGCGCGGGCACTCGGTGAAGTCGACCGCGCTGGAGCTGGGCATCTCACCGGAGACGGTGCGCATGCACCGCAAGAACCTGTACCTGAAGCTGGAGATCAACTCGCAGTCCGAGTTGTTTGCACGGTTTATCGACTGGCTGCGCGGCGATCAGCTGAAAATCTAGAAGTTTTTGCGATTGCTGTGGGAGCGGGCATTCCCGCTCCCACAGCAATCGCGTCAGTTTTGAAATTTCGGGTAGTTCACGAAGCCGCCAGGCGGGCTTCCAAGGCGGCAATGTGCGCCTGTAGCCGTTCATGCTCCTGGCGCTCGGCGCTGATGTCTTCGAACACGCTGATCAGGTGTTCCGGTTCGCCGTTGTCCCGGCGCTGCAGCGAGGTGCGGGCGCGTACCCAGATGTACTCGCCGTTCTTGTGGCGCACGCGTTTTTCCACTTCGTAGCGCTCGGTTTCGCCGGCCAGCATGCGTTGCAGCAGCTGCAGGTTCTGCGCCAGGTCGTCGCCGTGGGTGATCTGCTGGAAGGTCATGCCGTAGAGTTCATCGGCGCTGTAGCCCAGCAACTCGCACAGGCTGTTGTTCACCCGCTGCCAGGTGCCGTCCGGGTCGATGTAGGCCAGGGCACCCCAGGCCAGCTCGAAGATCGCCCGGAAGCGCTCCTCGCTCTGGCTAAGCGCCTGCTGGGCCACCTGGCGTTCGGTGTTGTCCATGCTGATGCCAACCATCTTTACCGAGCGCCCGGCGCTGTCGCGCACCACTGTGGCGCGGGAAGAAATCCAGCGGACTTCACCGTCCGGGCGGGTGATGCGGAAATCGCATTCACAGCCACTGCCGTCGGCCACCGCGTCGGCGTACATCACTTGCATGCGCTGCACGTCTTCGTTGGGCAGGTGCTTCCAGAAGTCTTCGTTGTGGTGGACCGGCCAGCCATAGACCTGCTCGACGTTGGGCGAGTAGGTGACTTCGTCGCTGATCAGGTTCCATTCCCAGGTGACGATGCGCGCGCCTTCCTGGGCCAGCTTCATGCGCGTTTCGCTTTCCATGATCTCCGCGGTCAGGCGCCGGCGCACGTCGGTCATCGGCAGCTCGACCACCTGCGGTTGCTGGATGTTCTGCAGTGCTTCGTCGCCATAGCGCAGCCAGATCCAGTTGACCTTGAGAAAGTCGGCCAGCTTGCGCAGGTTGTCGTAGTCGATCTCGCCGCCGCGGGTCCACTTGTGCACGGCGGTGCGCGAAATGCCCAACGCCGTGCCCACGGCTTGCAGGGTCAGCTTGTGATGCTCGAGCAGTTCCTTGAGGCGGAAGGCGAAGCTGTTTTCCAACATCGGCAGGGTGTCCTGATCTGGGCCAAGAGCCTGCCAGTATACCCAAGCTGTCAACTTTTGGTTGACGGGGCCTCACGCTGCCTCTTCTGGGGGAATGACCTTGTGTTGCCTGCACTGGCCTAATCGCCGGCAAGCCAGCTCCCACAGGTACAGGACGATGCGGTCCATGTGGGAGCTGGCTTGCCGGCGATGAGGCCAGTACAGGCAACATCAGCCGGGCGGTTGTTAAAGGTCCAGCACCAGCCGCGCCGTACGGGCGCGGGAAACGCACAGCATGATGCTCTGCTGCGCCGCTTTCTCTTCATCGCTCAGGTACTGGTCGTAATGCTCGGCTTCACCCTCAAGGATGGCCGTCTCGCACGTACCGCACACGCCTTCTCGGCACAGGCACTCGACCTTGGCAGCCTTGGACTTCTCGATGGCCTGCAGAATGGTCATGCCTTCTTCCACCTGCAGTTCCACGCCCGATTGCGCCAGCACTACGGTAAAGGCACTGCCGGTGACCGGGGTGGCGGCAAACTGTTCCCAATGCACGCGCTGCTCGGCAATGCCGGCCTTGGCGGCGCAGGCAATGACCGCGTCGATCAGCGGTTTGGGGCCGCACACGTACAAGTGCGCCTGCTCGTCCAGCCCCGCGCACAGGGCGGCCAGATCAAGCTTGCGGTCGAGGCTGTCGATGTAGAACCGCGTGTTGGCGGCGTGCGGGCCGTTGGCCAACTGGTCCTGGAACGCGCCGTGCTCAGGCGCGCGGAAGGCATAGTGCAGCTCGTAATCGGCGCTGCCATCTTCCAGCTCATGCAGTTGCGCCAGGAACGGGGTAATGCCGATGCCGCCGGCAATCAGGACGTGGCGGCCAGCCGAAGGGTCGAGGGCGAACAGGTTGTTGGGCGAGGAGATGGTCAGGCGGGTGCCGACTTCCACCTGCTGGTGCATGAACGCCGAACCACCCTTGGACTGCTCTTCCAGGCGTACGCCGATCTGGTAGCTGCGGGTGTCGCGCGGGTCGCTCATCAACGAATAGGCGTTGCTGAACTGGCTGCCGTCAGCGCCTTGCATCTGCACGATGACGTGGCTGCCGCCGGTGAAGGCGGGCATCGCCGCGCCGTCTTCGCGGGCCAGGGTAAAGCGCTTGATCAGCGGCGTGGCGTGTTCCACGTCGGTTACGCGTACGCTGAACATTTCATAAGTGTTGGCCATGGTTCACCTCGACTGCCTGGGTGCACGGCAGGCCCTGCCGCGCACCTTTACGTGCAAATAAACGTGGAGCGGTTGCCATCAATCGTCGAGGTGGGCCACGGCGATCAGGTTGTGGAAGTGGGCAATGCCGTGTTCGCTCATGCCACTGCGCTCGCGGTCGGCCATGATCCGGCCCTGGCCACGGTAACCACGCGACTTCAGGCCCTTCTGCACGCTCTCGACCAGGCGCAGGTCTTCTGGGCGGAACACTTCGCGGTACCAGTCGATCAGCTTCTGCTGCTCCTCGGTGATGTCCTTGTTGAGGAAGTAGATGTCGTAGTGCTGCAGGGTGGTTTCGGCATCGACCGGGAACTCGTAGATCACGGTCATGAAGTTGGCCCCTGGCGGCACGTTGAACATGGTGCACGGCCAGGCCCAGAAACCGGCGAACGACGGGTCTTTCACGTTTTCGTCGAACTTGAACGACTGCTCCGAAGGCTTGGCCAGACCATATTGCAGGGTCCAGTTACCGTGCATGGTGTGGCTGTACTGGCCGACGTCGACCGAGTCGGAGAAGCCTGGGTGGGCCGGGGCGCAGTGGTAGCACTCCAGGTAGTTGTCGACGATCGACTTCCAGTTGGCCGGGGTGTCGCTGACGAAGCGCGCCGCCAGGTGCAGGTCGTCGATTACCGCGCAGGCTTCGCGCATGCGTGCTTGCATGCCTGGCAGCTGGTCTTCGACGGAGCCCGCATCCATGTCCATGTTGATGAAGATGAAGCCGGCGTATTCCTCGACGCGCAGCTGCACCAGGGTGGAGTTCTCTTTATCGAAATTGACCACGTTGTCGCAGTTGCGGGCGTGGGCCAGTTCGCCGTCGAGCTTGAAGGTCCAGGCGTGGTACGGGCAGGTGATGACGTTCTTGGCTTTGCCGCTGCCGCTGAGCAGCTGGTGGCCACGGTGCGGGCAGACGTTGTAGAACGCACGCAGCACGCTGTCACGGCCACGGACGACGATGATGCTTTCGCCAATCACGTCGCGGGTGATGTAGGCATTGTTGTCTGCCACTTCGCTGCGGTGGCCCACGCAGATCCAGCTGCGGGCGAAGATGGCTTCTTTCTCGTGTTCGAACACCGCGGCCTTGGTGTAGAAATTGGCCGGGATGGTGAAGGCCTCGTCGGCGTTCGCACAGAAATCGGCGGGCAGGCGTTTGAAGTCGTTCATGACAGGTTTCTCACAAGCTCGGTTTATAGTTGTTGGTTAACGCGTACCTGTTGGTTAACAGGTCAGGCAAAAAAATTTGCAGCCTTTCAGAGGGGCCGCAGTACGGCCCCTCTGATTGAATCAATGCACGGCAGCAGCGCTGCGCGGGGCATGGTCGACAGGTTGCTCACCGGCCATCCGTGCAGCCTCTTCTTCGATGACGTGGGCCGGTACCTGGCCGTAGTCGGCGATCATCCACTTGAAGAAGCCATAGATCTTCACCAGCAGAATCACCATGAACGGGATTGCGGTGAGCACCACGGCGGTCTTCATGGTCGACAGCGAGGCCTTGGCGAACAGCATGGCCAGTGGCACCAGGGTCAGCACCACGCACCAGAACAGGCGGTGGGTGGGTGTCGGGTCGTCACCTTCACGCAGGTTGCGGGTGCTGGTGGCAGCCACCGCATAAGCCGCAGCGTCCATGTGCGAAGCACAGAAGATGGCCATGATGAACAGGTACACACCGAGGAACACCTGGCCCCACGGCAAGGCCAGCAGCAGGTGTGTCACGGCCGATTCGCCGCCTTGTTCGGCGAGCATTTTCGGCACATCCACGGCGCCGGTGATGAACTGGTGCATGCTGTAGCTTTCCAGCGCGCCGAAGAAGAACCAGCAACCGAAGCTGCCCCCCAGCAGCAGGGCCAGGACCACTTCCTTGATCTGCCGGCCGCGCGAAACGCGGGTGACGAACATGGCCACGCCCGGGGCGTACGACACCCACCACAGCCAGTAGAACACCGTCCAGTTGCGGGTAAAGGCACCGTCGCCCGCCGGGTCGGTGAACAGGCTCATGTGCACGTAGTTCTGGATCATCAGGCCAATCGAGTTGGCAGTGTTGTTGAGGGTGAACTGGGTCGGGCCCACCAACAGCACAACCGCGGCAAACACCAGCGCGCCGATGCACACCATCTTGCTCAGGCGCTGCAGGCCACCATCGATTCCGATGTAGGAGCTGAGCGAGAACATCACCGCCACGCCGCCGATCACCATCAATTGCACGGTGAACGTATCCGGGGTGCCGGTCAGGTCATGCAGGCCGCGCGTCAGGGTAGAGGCGGTGAGGGCCAGCGACACGGTCAGTGCGCCCATCATGGTCAGCAGGAAGATCAGGTCGACGGTACGGCCCACCGGCCCGGTGGCCTTGAAACCTGTCACCGCTTCGATAACCGAAGCCAGGTTCAGGCCGCTCTTCTTGCGTACATGGAAGTGGTAGGCCATTGCCAGCGAGGCCAGGGCGTAGATCGACCAGGCGCTGATACCCCAATGGAAGAACGAGTAGCCCACGCTGTACTCGAGTGCCTTGGGGGTGGCCGCGGCGATGTTCAGGCCCGGGGTCTGGTAGTAGTAGGCCCATTCCATCACGCCCCAGTAGAGGGTCGACGAACCCATGCCGGCACAGATGAACATGAACACCCAGGTGGCGGTGGCGTATTCAGGCTTGCCACTGCCCAGGCGGATGTTGCCGTACTTGCTGAAGGCCAGGTACAGCACGGCCAGGGTACTGCCAAACACCAGCACCTGCACGCTGGTACCGAAGGTGCGGGTGGACAGCTCGAACAACTGGTTGGCGGCGCTTTCAGCCTGGGCGGGGAAGGCTGCAAGGCCGATCACGGTGAGCAGTACGGCGATCAGGCTCACGGTAATCAGGAACACATCAATCTTTTTATTCTTGTGCGACATCATCGTCTCCTGGACGTTGGCGTACTTGTTATACCCGGCAGGCATCCGGGGTGTTGCGGTACCACTCCTTCCTTGGCTGTTAACTATAGGTTAACTAATATCTAATGGTTAACAGATTTTGCATACAATCCACGCCGCTCGCAAGAGGCAAAGGGCCGATTGTCAGACACTTCTGACAATCGGCCCCGGGTACATCAGGCTTCGATCAGCGCGGTGATGGCCTGGCCCACTTGCTGGGTAGACTGCTGGCCACCCATGTCGCGGGTTACGTCACCGGCGGCGATGACCTGCTCGATGGCTTTGAGGATGTCATCATGGGCAGCGCGGTAGCGTGGGTCGGTGCCTTCGTTGCCGAGGAAATCGAGCATCAGCGCACCGGACCAGATCATCGCGATCGGGTTGGCGATGTTCTTGCCGTAGATGTCCGGGGCCGAGCCGTGCACCGGCTCGAACAGCGACGGGAACTTGCGCTCGGGGTTCAGGTTGGCCGATGGCGCGATGCCGATGGTGCCGGCGCAGGCCGGGCCGAGGTCGGACAGGATGTCGCCGAACAGGTTCGAGGCCACGACCACATCGAAGCGGTCTGGTTGCAGTACGAAGCGGGCGCAGAGGATATCAATGTGCTGCTTGTCCCAGCTGATTTCCGGATAATTGGCTGCCATTGCGGCGGTGCGTTCGTCCCAGTACGGCATGCTCACGGCCATGCCGTTGGACTTGGTGGCCGAGGTGACGTGCTTGCGCTCGCGGGTCTGGGCCACTTCGAAGGCGTACTTGAGAATGCGGTCGACGCCACGGCGGGTGAACACCGATTCCTGCAACACGAACTCGTTCTCGGTGCCTTCGAACATGCGCCCGCCCAGCGACGAGTACTCGCCTTCGGTGTTTTCGCGGATGACCACGAAGTCGATGTCGCCGGGTTCACGACCAGCCAGCGGGCAGGGTACGCCGGGGAACAGGCGCACCGGGCGAATGTTCACGTACTGGTCGAAGTCGCGGCGGAACTTGAGCAGCGAACCCCACAGCGAGATGTGGTCCGGCACTTTGTCTGGCCAGCCCACGGCACCAAAGTACAGGGCGTCGAAACCTTTGAGCTGTTCGAACCAGTCGTCCGGCATCATCTTGCCGTGGGCCAGGTAGTAGTCGCAGCTGGCCCACTCGAAGAACTCGAAGCTGATGTCCAGGCCATGCTTGCGCGCAGCGGCCTCGACCACCCGAATGCCTTCAGGCAGTACTTCGTTGCCGATGCCGTCGCCTGGGATTGCCGCGATTCTGAAGGTCTTGCTCATGGGGTGCACTCGTTGTCTAGGGAACAGGTGCTGGCCATGCTATAAGGGCTTGGCCTGGAGATAATCTGGCCAATCATTGATTCTTGGAACACGATACGTGAACAATCTGCCCAGCCTCGACGACCTCAATATCTTCCTGCAAGTGGCCAAGCGCGCCAGCTTCGCGGCCGTTGCCGACGAGCTGGGCATGTCGGCGGCGTACATCAGCAAGCGCATTCGCGTGCTTGAGCAAACCCTGGAAGTGCGCCTGTTGCACCGCACCACCCGGCGGGTGACGGTGAGCGAGGAGGGCGAGCGGGTGTATCAATGGGCCTTGCAGATATTCGACGCCGTGCAGCGCATGGGCGATGACATCAGTGCCCAGCACCGCGAGCCGGCCGGGCAGTTGCGCATTGCCAGCAGCCTGGGGCTGGGCCGGCGCTTCGTGGCGCCGGCTCTGTCGGAGTTGGCCGAGCGCTACCCGCGGCTGGACATTCGCCTGGATGTGCACGACCGCCTGGTGGACCTGATTGCCGAAGGTGTCGACCTGGACATCCGCGTGGGCAACGCCATTGCCCCCAACCTGATCGCCAAGCCGCTGGCCCGCAACCGCCGGGTACTGTGCGCCGCCCCGGCGTACCTGGCGCGGCGCGGCACGCCCAAGGTGCTGGGCGACCTGGGCAGCCACGACTGCCTGGTGATCAAGGAACGCGACCACCCGTTCGGCGTGTGGCAACTGATGGGGCCGCTGGGTGAAGAAAGCGTGCGGGTGACCGGCGGCCTGTCGACCAACCATGGCGAAGTGGCGCACCAGTGGTGCCTGGACGGGCGCGGGATACTGCTGCGTTCATGGTGGGACGTGCACGACAGCTTGCAGGACGGGCGCCTGGTGCAGGTGTTGGAGGCTTATCACCAGCCGGCGGACATCTGGGCGGTGTACACCTCGCCGCTGGCCAGCTCGGCCAAGGTGCGGGTGGCGGTGGACTTTTTCCGCCAGTACTTTGCCGAGCGCTACAGCTTGCCGGAGTAGGCTGCACCCAAATCATGCGCGGTCTGCTTTTGATTTTTTGTGGGATCAACTGTCTTGCACCATCAATCAGGCTATCGCATCACCCTGTAGATACTCTGTTGGCGGTCAAGCTTTTCTAAGGTGTTCAGAGCTGAAAAGCTTGGCCGTATCAAATGGTTCATCGCCGCGCATGCATGCCCATATGCCTGTCAGGTACTTGCGCATGACAG